>Ga0196972_1000002_pt1 | contig 531243 bp, 534 predicted proteins | sample S1v_2013CmetaG_FD_148618 | JGI IMG/M metagenome (GOLD analysis project Ga0196972, IMG submission 148618) | Soil microbial communities from Anza Borrego desert, Southern California, United States - S1+v_20-13C | ecosystem: Environmental > Terrestrial > Soil > Desert | place: USA: California...
TGGCGCGGCCGAACCTGTCGGCGCGCGCGGGCGCGCGGTTCGCGAGGGCGACGACGTCATCTGGCGGCTGTGAGCCTCACCAGCCGAACACCGAGAACGCCGGGCGCGCGATCATCAGCCAGAAGATTGCGATCACCGCGCCGAACGCGGGAAAGCCGAACGCGAACCAGAGCTTGAACAAGCGGTGATACGCCGCCGGTAAATCGGCGCCGGCGGCGGCCGCCTCAGTGGCGAGCGTGCGCATGCGCGTCTGCATCCAGACCACCGGCAGCCAAAACGCGCCGGTGACGAGATAAAGAATGATCGAGACGACGATCCAGCCGTCGGTCAGCGGATAGCCGGCGACGTGCGCGAGCCAGACGCCCGTGATCGGCTGCAGCACCACCGCCGTCGCGGTGAAGAGATAATCGGCGATCACGACGATGCGCGCGACCCCAGCGACGACCACCGCGTTTTTGGTCAGGTGCGCCATCAGCATGAAGAAGGCGATGCCGGCGCCGGTGCCGAGCAGCACGGCTGCGCCGATCACATGCGCGAATTTCAGCGCGAAGAACAAAGTCATCTGTCACGCACCATGGCAAGACCCACAACATTGAGCACGATCAGCGGCCAGATCTTCATCATCGGACCGATCGGATCGAGCCATAGCTCGGGCAAGAGCAGCGTGCCGGCGACGAAGTAGAACAGCGAAACCGCGATCGCAGCGTAGAGGCCAAGCTTCACCGTGCGGCGCCACAAGATGGCGAAGCCGGTGACGATGTCGGCCAGCCCGCCGGCGATGACGCTGGGCCCGCTCAGCGCGCCCAGTCCGCCGCGTTCGAGCAACTCGACGCCGATGCCATAGCCGAAGGTCAACGAGGCGACGCCGGTTTCGATGAAGAAGATCGCGGTGACGCCAATCACCAGCGGCGGCAGGAAATAGCAGGCGGCGTAGAGCCGCTCCTGCGCCGAAGCGCTCTTGGGCGCCAGCGCTTCGGTGAGACCTGTCGGCTGAACGCCGGTCGCGCGCGCCCAGACGGCGGCGTCGCCGACGCCGCCGCGCGTCAGCTCCGCGCGCGCGTCCGATCGGATCGGCGTGCTCCAACCGAGCCAAGCTGCGACATCGCCCAGCCAAAAGCCGACATCCATGAGCCACGCAGGCAAGCGCACACGCACGGCCTCGCCCCAGCCGAGCCATGTTCGCAATGCCTGCACGGTGTCGGCGAAACTCAGACGCTGCGGGCCGACAATGTCGAGCGCCAGCCGCGCTGGCGCGTCCGGCCGAACCAGGCGCCGGATCGCATCGATCAGATCGGCCAGCTGCACCACCTGCAGATCGCCGGCTCGCGCATCCACCGGCATGAGCGGCAGCGCCGCCAATCCGCGCAACAGCGCGCTGCCGCCGTTCGCATCGGGGCCGAGCACGATCGACGGCCGCAGGATGACCCAATCCACCTCCATCGACATCAGCGCCCGATCCGCCGCCAGCTTGCTGCGCGCGAACGCGGAAAGCTCGTCTTCAACGCCGATGGCCGAGAGCTGAATGATGCGCGCGACGCCAGCTCCGAGCGCACAGCGAAAAAGCTCAATCGCGCCCGTCGTGTTCACGGCGTGCTGTTGCGCACCGCCGAACAGCCCGGCGCAATTCACCAGCACATCGGCCCCCGCCAGCGTGCGGCGCCAGCGATCCGCGTCCGGCTTGGCGAGATCCATCTCCGCGCGCGTCGCGGCAATCACCTCATGCCCGTCGCCGCGCAGCGCTCGCACGACCGGCGCGCCAATAAAACCGCCCGCGCCGGTGACCACAATTCTCATCGGCTTCTCCGCACGCGGCGTCTCGACGCGGGGGTCGACTCTACTGCGTGCGGCGCGCAGGGCAACGTGCTGGCGGGGAAAGGCTAGGCAAAGAGAGCGCGCTGGAACGTCGCATTGGCGTCGAGGCCGAGACCAGCGGCGGATGAACACCACTTCACTGCGCCGCGGTACGAAAACCCTACACTGTTCCGAACGACATCACGCGACAGCAGCAACGGCGCATAAGCGATTTCGAGACCCGCCAATCTCGCGCCAGCCGCCCGCGCCAGCGCCAGGCCCGCACGCGCCAGGATGCTGGTTTCGCCGACTTGCGCGCCGACGATCACCGGGCCTTCGAAAGGAACAAGCATGCTCAAAGAACGGAGCAGCCCGCCGAGCTTCGACACGCGCAGATTGGGAACGATGCGGATGTCCCGCGGCGCGGCGGCCAGATCGCGCAATGTGAGCAGGCTCTCATCCAAAATGATCGCCAAACCTGTCTCAAGCCCGATACGCCTCAACCCCTCCCAGTCGCGGGGCCGAATCGGTTCCTCTACAGCCCATGCGAACGGCGCGAGCGCTGTGAGAGCCGTCATCGCGGCGCCGGCGTCCGGCCACAGATTGTTGGCGTCCAAACGCACCGCGCCACGGCGCGCCAAAGCTCTCGCGCGAGCGCGGTCCCGTGCCAAGTCGCCGCTCAGCTTGAGCTTGGCCGTACGCATGCCGTCGAGGCCGAACAGCGCCGACTGCACACGGAAAGCCGCTGCGCCGCCGGCGCCATAAACAGCGCTGACGCGAAGGTCAGTTGGCGTGTGCGCAATACCGAGGAACGCTTCAATGTCCTGCTCGGCCTGACGCGCGAAAACATCGAGCAACGCCAGTTCGGCTGCGCAGAACGCGCTCGGGTTTGCGTCGATGGCGGCGCCATTGGCTTCGATCCACGCCTTCAGCGCCGGCAGGTCTTGAAGCGCCGCCAGCTCTGCGCGCCGCTCGGTCAGGAACGCCGTCGCGCCAGCCACCGTCTCGCCGGTGACGTAGGCGCGCGGGCACCCCTCGCCCAACCCCACCCGGCCATCGGCGTCGCGCGCCTCGACCAGCACGTTCTCCGCCTGGTTCCGCGCCGCGGCGGCGTGCGTGAACGAAAACCGGAACGGGATGGGCGCAGCGCCTATGCGCAGCGTTTCAATGCGCATGCGTCAATTCATATGGCGCAAAGTCGAAGCGACACTCCTCGGCCGTTTGCAAGGCGAGCACCTTCGCCTGCGCCTCGCGCTGGCCTTTCTGCTCGGTGCAGTGCCGATGATAAGCGTCGGCTGCGCCGGGCCGCAGCAGCGATACCCGTAGGCAGGGCAAACGGCCGCTGGCGCGCTTGGACTCGTATTCCAGGTTCAATTGCCGCAAACGAGCGTCGATCACCGAGGCGATGAACTGGGCGTCGCCGCCGCCTTCGACATAAGCGCGATAGAGGCCGCGCTCGGCATCTGCGACCACGATATAAAAGACCGGCGGCGCAGGCAGCTCAGCCATCGCCGCGTGGACCTGATCCTCGGAGAGCTTCTCGCCCGTGATGTTGGTGACGCCGCGTCCCTTGCGGATGAACTGAAGCGCCGGCGTGCGCCCGATGCGGCCCGAGACGCGCACAACATCGTTCATGCTGTAGCGCAGCAGACCGGCGATCGTCGTAACGACCACATAATAATCCGTGTCCGGCTGCAGCTCGTGCAGCAGCAAGGTGCGGCGCTCGCCTTCTTCCCAGGCGGCGGCCGGCACGAACTCGAAGAACACGTCGCCGAGCAGCGGCAGGGCTAGGTTCTTGCGCACGTCGACAACAATTGTACCACGCACCTCGCTGGCGACGTAGCCGGCATCGATCATCGCCGCGTCCTTCGGAAGCTGCGCGCGCACCGCGGCGGCCGCGGTGGCGCAGCCGCCGCCCAACCAGGTGACGATGGCGCGAAGGCGCGGCCACAAATCGGCGACACGCAAGGGCTCTGCGCACGCGGCAAGCGCCTCCAATGTCCGCGCCCGCGCCGGCGAGGCGTGCGCAGCGATCTCCCCGACGTGCGTGCGGATCACGTCCATGAGGCGCAGCACCGTCGACGGGTTCGCGGTGGCGATCACGCTCACGGCGGGCTCGCGCGCGGCCAGGCGCGCAATGGTCAAGTACTTTTCGGCATAGTCCGCAATTTCGAACGTCTCGGGCGGCACCACATACTTCGCGCGCATGAAGCGCGGCATGCTTTGGTAGATGAGCCCCGTCGTCGCCCCAGCCGGCGTTCCGTCTGCGAGCGTCTCCTCGCACGCGGCGCCGCCCAGGCCGACCAGCTTTCCCGAGAAACAGCGCAGCGCCTTGTGCTGCGCGTAAGCCATGGCGCGCTGCGCTTGCCGCATCTGCGCGAGCGCGGCTGTCGTCACGGGGATGTACTTAGCCGCTCCGGTCGTGCCGCTGGAGCGCGCGTACATGAGCGGCTTCTCCGGCGCGATCGCGAAGCCGCCGGTTTCAATCTGACGCGTGACAAGGTGGCGGATGTCTTCGTAGTCGCTTATCGGAACGGCGGCACGGTATTGATCCACGCTGAGTTCGGCGCTGACGCCAAAGCGGCGTCCCTGCTCCGTCCCGGCGTTCGCACGCAGAATGGCGCGCAGCGCACGCGCTTGCGTCTCCTCAGGCCGCTCCGCCTGCGCAAGCAGCCGATCGTAAGCGCGCCGGCCCAGCGAGCCGAGTGCGAGATCAAGCGCCGCGTTGGCGATGGTGTCGCTAACGCGCATCGCGCCTAATCCGGAACGGCGCCGCCATCTGGCGCCAGAAGCTTGTCGGATAGTGCTCGTCGAGCAGGCCCAACCGATCGACACTCCGCTCACGCGGCCGATAGTAGGTGCCGAACACCAGGTCCCACACTACGAAACTGTGCGCGTAATTGTTGTTCGATTCCTCGATCTTGCGCGAATGATGCCAGCGGTGAACTTCCGGCCCGCTGAAGACGTAATTCAGCCAACCCAGACGAACGTCGATGTTCGAGTGCTGCAAGAGGCCGCTCACCGCATAGAACACGAAGTAATAAGCGAGCGCCTCCGCGCCGATGCCGATCAGCAGGAACGGCAGCGTGTCGGCGATGAATTGCAGCGCCTTCTCGAATGGGTGAAAGCGGAAGACATTGGTCGTGTAGAGCTTCGGCGGGAAGTGATGCACCTCGTGCAGCCGCCAGAGCGGCGTCCACGTATGTGCGGCGCGGTGCAGCCAATAGCGGAAGAAATCGCCGGCGATCACTTTCAACGCGAGCTGCGCGAGAATGGGCCATGTGGTCGGCCAGAGATCGAGGCTGACGCCGGCGCGGGCGAGGAAAAGCTGCAGCGCAAACACCGCCGCCCACGTGAGCGCGAGCGGCGTCACGACCTGGGTGAGCGCCATGAACGCGCCGTCTTCCGCCAAGTCCCGAAAATTGGGCCGCCAATCGCGGCGATGCGGAATCGCGCGCTCGGCGAGCAGAATTGCGACGCCGGCGACCGCCACCGCCGCATAAGGCGCCCAGAGCAAGCCCAGGCCGAGATCGATGCCGATCATCAGCAGCGCGAGCGATCCCGCCAGCGCCGCAGGATAGACCGCGACGCGCAGGAATTGGCGCAGACCCGCGCTCGGCTGTTGCGACCTTGGCTGGCGCTCGCCGCCCATTTCCCTCTCCCGCCGACTCTCATGCTGGGAGATGGCGGCAATTTCGAGAAGTGGTGGAACTGCGCTGGGAGAGCCTCTGCGACAGGGTGTCCATAGCGCGGCTTGGCGCGGCGCCTTATGCGAACTATTCGCACTTGCAACGAGGGTGGGGTCATGCGGAACTTTGGACTGGGATTGAGCTTGGCGGCGTTGGCGATGGGGATCACCGCGCCGGCCGCGGCTCAAACGGCCGGCGACGACGAGGGATCGGAAGAGATCGTCATCGTCGGCTCGCAGGTCGGGCTGACGCCCGAATACGCCGGCGGCCAGGTGGCGCGCGGCGGCCGCGCCGGCCTCCTCGGCAATCTCGACATGATGGACGCCCCGTTCGCGGGCACGGCCTACACCGAGACGCTGATCCAGGATCAGCAGGCGCACAGCGTCGGCGACGTGCTGCAGAACGATCCGGTCGTGCGCGTCGCCAAGGGCTTCGGCAATTTCCAGGAGCTCTACGTCATCCGCGGCTTTCCGGTGTTCTCGGACGACATGACCTATAACGGCGTCTACGGCATCCTGCCGCGCCAGTTCGTATCGGCGGAGATGCTGGAACGCGTCGAAGTGTTCCGCGGCGCCAATTCGTTTCTCAATGGCGCCGCGCCCGGCGGCAGCGGCGTCGGCGGCGCTTTCAACCTGGTGCCGAAGCGCGCGCCCGATGAAGCGCTCAACCGCGTCACGCTCGGCACGGAGAGCGGCGGCCAATTGTACGGCGCGCTCGATGTCGCCCGGCGCTTCGGCGAGGGCGATTTCGGCCTGCGCTTCAACGCCGTGCGCCGCGACGGCGAGACGGCGATCGACAACCAGGAGCGCGAGCTTTCGGTGTTCGCGATCGGCGCCGATTATCGCGGCGCCAACGCCCGCTTCACCGCCGACCTCGGCTACCAGGACCACTTCATCGACGCGCCGCGCCCGCAAGTGACGCCGCTGGGCGCCGCGCCCGACGCGCCCGAGGCCGACGGCAATTTCGCGCAGCCCTGGACCTATACCGACGAGCGGCAATTGTTCGGCGCCGTGCGCGCCGAGTTCGATCTCACCGACGCCGTCACCGGCTGGGCCGCGGCCGGCGGCCGGCGCGGCGAGGAAGCCAACGTGCTCTCCAACCCGAGCGCGGCGCCCGATGGAACGACCACGGCGTATCGCTTCGACAATGCGCGCGAAGACGACGTTCTTTCCGCCGACGCAGGGCTGCGCGCCGAGTTCGACACCGGCGGGATCGGCCATCGGCTGATCGTCTCCGGTTCGGCGATCCGGCTCGAATCGCGCAACGCCTATGCGTTCTCGAACTTCGCCGGCTTCCCGGGCGATCTCTACACGCCGGTCGCGGTTGCGCCGCCGCCGGCCAATTTCTTCGTCGGCGGCGATCTCTCCGATCCGCTGAAGACGGAAGAAGTGAACAACCAAAGTCTCGCCATCGCCGACATGATCACGCTGCTGGACGGCCAGTTGATGATCACGCTCGGCGCGCGCCAGCAATGGATCGAGACGCAGACGTTCGACTACAACACCGGGGCCGAACTCTCAGGGTATGAGAGCGATGCGCTGACCCCCTCCTTCGCCGTCGTCTATCAGCCCTCGGACACGATCTCGCTCTACGCCAACTACGCCGAGAGCCTGCAGCCAGGGGCGATCGCGCCGTCGACCAGCGGCGGTCTGCCGGTGCTGAACGCCGGCGACGTGCTCGAGCCCTACCAGGGCGAGCAGTACGAAGCCGGGATCAAGTACGATTCTGGCGACTTCGGCGCGACGCTGAGCGGGTTTCATCTCACGCGTCCGAACGCCATTGTCGTCGCGCAGGTGTTCCAGGCCTCTGGCGAGCAGCAGGCGCAAGGACTCGAACTCAGCGTGTTCGGCGAGCCGCGCGAAGGCTTCCGCATCCTCGGCGGCGCCACCTGGCTCGATGCGGAGACCAATCAGGGCACCGCCAATGACGGCAACACCCCGATCGGCATCCCGGAGCTGCAGGCGAACCTCAACTTCGAATGGGATCCAAGCTTCGTCCCTGGCCTGACGCTCGATGCGCGCGTTCAGTACACCGACGCGCAATACATCAACGAAGCCAACACGGCCTCGATCCCCTCCTGGACGCGGCTCGATCTCGGCGCACGCTATGCGCTCGATGTCGGCGATCGGCCGGTCACTTTCCGCGGCCGCATCGAAAACGTGACCGACGAGAATTATTGGGCCTCGGCCGGCGGCTATCCGGGCGCCAACTATCTCGTGCTCGGCGGCCCGCGCACGTTCGTGGTGTCGGCGTCGGTCGATTTCTGATGATGCGGCAAGGCGCCCTTCGCGCTTGGATGTTCGTCCACAAATGGACGAGCCTCATCAGCACGCTGATCCTGCTGATGCTGTTCGTGACGGGCCTGCCGCTCATCTTCCACGACGAGATCGACGCCGCGTTGGGCGAGCAGCAATGGACGCCGGCCAATCCCGGCGGCCCATTGCTCAGCTACGACGAAATCCTCGCGCGGGCGCTGGAGAACCGCCCCGGCGAAGTTCCGCTGTTCATGAGCTTCGACATCGACCGGCCGGTCGTGAACGTGACCACAGGGCCGACGCCGGACGCTGCCGAAGCCGACATGCACTTCGCCTCGTTCGATCACACCAGCGGCGCGCTGGTGCCGCCGCATGAGCCGGACGGCGGCGTCATGCACTTCCTGCTGCAGCTGCATACGGACATGCTCCTGGGTCTGCCCGGCATGCTATTTCTGGGCGCGATGGGCGTGCTGCTGGTGGCGTCGATCGTCTCCGGCGTCGTCGTCTACGCGCCGTTCATGCGCCGGCACGATTTCGGCGTGCTGCGCGTCAGCCGCTCGCCGCGCGTGAAATGGCTCGATTATCACAACCTGCTCGGCATTGTGACGGTCGCCTGGGTGCTGGTCGTCGGACTGACTGGCGTCATCAACACACTGGCGACGCCGATCCTCGATCTCTGGAAATACGATGCGCTGCGCGATCTCACCGCCGAGCACAACGGCGCAGCGCGAACGCCGCAACAGGCGCGTTCGCTGCACGCGGCGATCCTGCGCGCCGAAGCGGCGGCGCCGGGCATGACGCTGCAATTCGTCGCCTTCCCGGGCGGATCGTTCTCGACCGACCGCCACTACGCCATCTTCCTGCACGGCGAAACGCCGCTGACGACGCACTTGATCACGCCGGTGCTGATCGACGCCGAGACCGGCGCCTTCGACGGCTTGCGCGACATGCCTTGGTACGCAAAGGCGCTCTCGCTCTCCAAGCCGCTCCACTTCGGCGATTATGGCGGACTGCCGCTGAAGCTGCTGTGGGCGCTGCTCGATCTCGCCTCGATCGTCATCCTGGCGAGCGGGGTTTATCTGTGGCTCGCGAAAGCGCGCGCGCTGGCGCCGGCCGAAGCGGCCGACGAAGCGCCGGCGCCGATGGCGGCGGAATGACGATGCGCCGCCGCGGCTCTTTGCTCAGCCGAACCTTTGGCGTCCCGGCATTGATCGCCGCGTTCAGCAGCGTCGGCCTGATCGCCGCGCTGATCGGCGACGGCGCGCTCGATCTGCTTTCATGGATCGGCCTCGGCGTTCCGGTCGCCGCAATCGCCTGGGCGGTGTTGTTCCGTCGAAGCTGATCGGGCTGTCCGGCTGCGGTGTGCGCCGTACATTGCTCACGGCAACCCAGGGAGACGGCCCCATGTCCAACCACGTCTATAAGAGCGTCGAACTCACCGGTTCATCGCCGCAAGGCGTTCAGCATGCGATCGAGACGGCGCTCGCGCGCGCCAGCGAGACGATCCGCAACATCCGCTGGTTCGAAGTCACGCAAGTGCGCGGCCATGTCGAAGACGGCAAGATCGCGCACTGGCAAGTGACGATGAAGCTCGGCTTCACTCTGGACGGCTGACGCGGCGCCGGCGCCGGCGAACGGGCCCGTCAACGCGGGCCCGGGAAGATGGTGGAGCCAAGGGGAGTCGAACCCCTGACCTCTTGAATGCCATTCAAGCGCTCTCCCAACTGAGCTATGGCCCCGATTGTGCGCGCCGGTTGCCCGGAGCGCCCCGGTTTTGGGAAGGGCGGAACCTACGCTCCGCCCCTTTCGTGATCAAGCGGCTGTGCCATTCGGCCTCAGCGGCTTTCGTCTTCGTCCTCTCCGCCAATGTCGCCGAGCTCGTCCTCGGAGAATTCCTCCTCGTCCTCGAGCATCGGCACGCTGTCGTCGTCGGCGGCGTCGTCGCCGAGATCCGCTTCCTCTTCCGAAAAGCCTTCCGGCAGATCGTCGCCGGTCGGCGCCGCCTCGACATCCTCGTCCTCTTCGGTCAGCAGAGGTTCGGCCTCGGCTTCGCTGTCGATTTCAGGCGTCGCTTCGGTGTCCTCGTCCTCGTCCTCGTCGCCAGCCTTCTTGGCCTTGGCGCCTTCTTCGAGTTCCTCGTCTTCGTCCTCGTAATCGGTCTCGGCGGCGGTCGCCCGCGCCCGCGTGCGGCGCACGCGCACGCCTTCTTCGGCGGGATCGAAACTGGTCGTACATTTGGGGCAGACCGCCGGGCGACGGCTCAGATCGTAAAACTTCGCCCCGCAGTTCGGGCACACTTGCTTCGCGCCCAAATCGGTCTTGGCCAAAACGGCTCTCCCTTCGGCTCCGCGCTGCTGGTCGCAGCCTTCGCGCGGGGCGCTCGCTTGCCACCTCCGGGCGCGCCTGTCAAAAGCTTTGTCATCCCACTTAAGCGGCTGCCGAACAGGTGTCGTCCATGCGTCTCAAGGCGCGATTCGCCGGGCCGCTGCGGGGCCGCGCCCGTCCTCCCGGCGACAAGTCCATATCCCACCGCGCGCTCATTCTGGGCGCGCTGGCGCACGGGGTCACGGAAATCGACGGCCTGCTCGAGGCCGAGGACGTTCTGTGCACCGCGCAGGCGGTGCGTCAGTTCGGGGCTCAGGCCGACAAGCGCGACGACGGACGCTGGCGCGTTACCGGCGCCGGCGGCTTCAGCCAGCCCAGCGACACGATCGATTGCGGGAACTCGGGCACGGCCGCGCGGCTGCTCATGGGCGCCGCCAGCGGCTTCAAGCTGAGCGCCCGCCTCGATGGCGACCAATCGCTGCGCAAGCGGCCGATGAACCGAGTCGTCGCGCCGCTCTCGCAAATGGGCGCGCGCTTCGATTCGACCGAGAACCGGCTGCCGCTGATCGTGCATGGCGGCAAACTCAAAGGCGTCACCTATCGTTCGCCCGTGTCCTCAGCGCAGGTGAAGTCGGCGGTGCTGCTCGCGGGGCTGCGGGCCGAAGGCGAGACAGTGCTGATCGAGCCGGAGCGCTCGCGCGATCACACCGAGCGCATGCTCGGCGTGTTCGGCGCCGACATCGACAGCATCGAAGTCGACGGCGGCCAGCACCCGCGCGTGCGGCCGAGCCAGCTGCGCGGCGCAAACATCTACGTGCCGGCCGATCCCTCCTCCGCCGCCTTCCCGATCGCCGCCGCCTTGATCCTCGGCAAATCGGAAATCCGGGTCGAGGACGTGCTGGTCAATCCGCTGCGGCTCGGTTTCTACGAGACGCTGCTCGAAATGGGCGCGAAGCTCACCTACGAGGAACGCCGCGATCCGATCGGCGAACCGATCGCCGACATCGTCGCTCAGTCGAGCAAGCTCCATGGCGCCAGTCCGCCCGCCAAGCGCGCGCCGGCGATGATCGACGAATTCCCGATCCTCTCGGTGGTGGCGGCGTTCGCCCAAGGCGAGACGCGCATCGTCGGCGCGAGCGAACTGCGGGTGAAGGAGAGCGACCGCATCACCTTGATGGTGGACGGCCTCAAGGCCTGCGGCGTCGACGCCGAGGAGCTGCCGGACGGTTTGATCGTCCGCGGCAATGGCCCCAAGAGCGTGCGCGGCGGCGCGCAGATCCGCACCTTGGGCGATCACCGCGTCGCCATGTCGTTCCTGGTGCTCGGCATGGCGTCGAAAGAGCCCGTCACGGTGGACGACGCGGAGATGATCGCCACCTCGTTTCCAGACTTCATCGGCTGCATGCAAAAGCTCGGCGCCGACATCCGCGAAGTGTGACTAGGGTAAATTACAGTTTCACCAAATCGCCGACCCTCTCCCTTAACGAGCGTTGGGCCAACGTCCTGCTCAATAAGGTGGGTTCAATGCGCGCAACGATTCTGCGCGCGCTCGTGGCGAGCGCGTGCGCACTTGGTCTGTTCCAGCAAGCACACGCCCAGGACGCCGGCACCTGGGTCGAACGCGGCGAAGCGCTCGCCCGCCGCGTTCAGGCCGAGAGCCTCATCGTCACCGACAGCACGCGTGAGGAACGCCTCCTCGCCGCGGACCGCGCGCAAGGCGAAGAGCGTCTGCAGCAGCTTTACGACATCGCCGCCGACGACTTCATCGGCTCCGACGCTGCAGCGGCGCACCAATCGCTGGCGGCGCTGGAGCGCGAGGCGACGACGCATTCCAGCCGGCGCTTCACCGCCATGGCCGCCCTGCTGCGCGCCTATGCGCCGGCGCTCGAGGGTGACTATGTCGCCGTCCGCCGCAACCTCGCCCCGCTCCTGCGGAACGAACGCGACCCGCTGGTGCGCGCCGCCGGCGAGCGCCTGCACGCCTACGCGCTGACCGACCTCGGCCTGTTCGGCAATTCGCTCGAAGCCGCGCGCGGGGGGCTTCTGCACCTGCCCGACGACGTCGCAACACGCACCCTCCGCTCGGGCCTGCATGACGCGATGGCGTACAATTCGGTGCGCGTCGGCGACTACCAAACGGCGCTCCATCACCTCGAACGGACCGTCGAACTCGACATCGCCGCCGGCAAGCCGGTCGACGGCGTCGTCATCGTCAACAATCTTTCGACCATGATGGCGCAGGGCGGCTTCATCCCCGAAGCGCAGCGCCTGACTGCGATCCACGCCGATGTCGCCGCGCGCAGCGGCCAGCCGCGGATGCAGTTCTTCGCCAGCATGCTCTGCGCGCGGGTGAACTTCCTGGCCGGCGCTTACGAGCTGGCGCTGCGCTGCGCCGACCAGGGCCGCGCCATCGCCGGCGCGCCGCCGGAATACCTCACGCGCCTGCTGATCTTCCGCGCCCATGCCCTGGCGCGGCTTTCGCGCGGCGAAGAGGCGCGCGCGGCGCTCACTGAACTGCGCACGCTCGCCGCCGAGCGCGGCGATCCGGGCCTCGACGAACGCCTCGACCTGATCGAGCCGGAGGTGCTGAACGCGGAAGGCCGCTACCAGGAAGCCTTCGCGGCGCTCCGCACCGCGCACGAAGCCGCCGCGAACCGGCTCATGACCAGCTTCAACGACGGCGTGCGCGAACTCCGCGCCACGATGGAAAGCGAAGTCGCCGACGCCGAGCAGCGCGCCCAGGCGCAGGCGATGCGTTCGGAGCTGCAGCAGCAGACGCTCGAGAAGATGACGTTCGCCACGCTGCTCGCCGGCGCCTGCTTCATCGCCGTGCTGGTGATCGCGCTGCTGATCTATCGCAGCCGCCGCAGCATGCTGAAGGCGGTGAGCCGCGCCGAGGAGGTGCTCGCCCGCCGCGGCGGCGAGGCGGCGGCGCCGGCGAACGACCGCGCCGCGCGCGAAACGCCGACGCGCCGCCTCGGCCATATCCTGGACGAGATTGAACGGCGCGACGTCGAACTCGCCCGCGCCTTCGACCAGCTGGAGGCCGCCCGCATCGCGGCCGAAAGCGCCAATATCGCCAAGTCACAGTTCCTGGCGACGATGAGCCATGAGCTGCGCACGCCGCTCAACGCCATCATCGGCTATACGGAAATTCTGATGGAAAGCGCCGAAGACCGCAGCGCCGACGACGAGCTCGGCGATCTTCGCCGCGTTCATGGCGCCGGCCATCGTCTGCTCGCGCTGATCAACGACGTGCTCGATCTCTCCAAGATCGAGGCCGGCGCGATGGAAGTGCGCGCCGAGCGCGTGAGCATCGACTCCCTGGTCGCCGAAGCCGTCGCCACCGTGAAACCGGCCGCGGCGATCAACGGCAGCGCCATCATTGTGGAGGCGGAAACCGCTCTCGGCGCCGCCGACACGGACGGGTTCAAGCTGAGCCAATGCCTGCTCAACCTGCTCTCCAACGCGGCCAAGTTCACCAAAGACGGCCAAATAAAGCTGCGCGCTTGCCGCGAGGACGATTGGCTGGTGTTCGAAGTGATCGACACCGGCATCGGCATCTCGCTGGACGCGCAGAAGCGGCTGTTCCAGCCGTTCGTACAGGCCGACGCCTCGACCACGCGCGCGTTCGGCGGCACCGGGCTCGGCCTCGCCATTACCCGCCGGCTTGCGCGCCTGTTGGGCGGCGATGTGACCGTGAGGAGCGCGCCCAGCCAGGGTTCGGCGTTCACCTTGCGCGTGCCGGCGGCGCTGCCGGCGCAGCAAGTTCCCGCCAATCTGGAACAGCGCGACGCCGCCTGAGTCTCGCGCCACTGTGAAGGCACTGCCTCGGTCCCAAGACGTTGGCGAATCGAGGAGATTTCGTGATGAGACTGATCGCCGCCGGCGTGCTGCTGATCGCCGCTTTCACGGCAGAGGGCCTCGCGGAGGCCCAGACTGAGCCCGCCGCGCCCCCGTCAGAACTGGTGGCGCCGGACGCGCGCAGCCTCGCCAGCGACCGCGAAGTCGGCGAAGCCAGACGCGCCTACCGCGCCGCCTGCAACCGCCACCAGAACGCCGGCTATTGCGACTGCACCACCGCCGGCGTCGCGCAGGTGCTGATGCCGGAAGAAGTGCGCATCGCCGCGCGCACGATCGGCGAGCGCATCAACGCCGAAGGCGATACGCTCTCGGCGCCGGACAGCGACACCCCGCCCGCGGGCGGGAGCACCGCCGCGCGCATCGAGCACGTGGAAGGCTTCTACGCCAACGCCTGCGCGCGCTATCGCAACTAGGCCGCTTCGACGGACTGCACAGCCGGCTCGCGCGCTTGTTTGCGCGCGAGCACCGTTGTGACCGCAAGATCGCCGGTGACGTTGCCGAGCGTGCGGAAAATGTCGGGGATCACCTCCACCGCCAGCAGAATGCCCAGCAGCTCGAACGGGATGCCGAGCGCCATGCAGATCGGCGCAATCGAGGCGATGAACGAAATCTGCCCCGGCAGGCCGACCGAGCCCACGCTCACTCCGAACGCGACGACGATGGCGCCGGCGATCTGAAGCAGCGTCGGCTCAACGCCGTAGAGGTGCGCGACGAAGAAGCAGACGGCGAGGTTCGCCACCGGGCTGGTGAAGCGGAACACCGCGACCGCGAGCGGCAGCACGACATCGGCGATGTGCGCCGGAATGCGCAGGCCGCGCAGCGCCGACTCCAGCATCGCCGGCAGCGACGCCAGCGAAGATTGCGTCGAGGCGGCGATCGCCCACACCGGCGCGGCGGCGGTGGTGAAGCGCGCGATCGGCTGGCGGCCCCAGCTGACGGCGATGAGCCAGGCGACCAATGTGATGCCAAACGTCGCCGCCGAGACGATGACCACGTACTGCACCAGCGTCCCCGCCGCGCCGAAGCCGGCACGCAGGCCGACGCCGAGCGCGAGCGCGAACACGCCGAGCGGCCCCGCGAGCAGAATCCAGCGCACGATGACGATCATCGCTTCCGACACGGCTCGAAAGAAGCCGACCAGCTGATGGCGCATCTGCGCCGGCAGCTTGGTCGCCGCGAAACCGAAGAAGACGGCGAAGACCACCAGCTGCAGGATCTGGTTTTCCGCCGCCGCGCTCACCGGGTTGGCCGGCGCGAGGCCCTGCAGCCAGGAGACGAAACTCGGCGGCTCCTCGATCACGATCGCTTCGGCGCCGACGCTGGCGATGAAGCCCGCCGCGATGTCGCGGTCGACCGGCCACAACGCCAGCAGGCCTTGCGTTACGACGATGCCGAACACCGCCGCGAACACGATCAGCACCGAGAACAGCAGCACGGCGCGCGCGACGAGGCCGCCGGTCTTGGCCGCATCCGCCACCGAAGCAATGCCGGTGATCAAGAGCGAGACGACGAGCGGCACCACCGTCATGCTGAGCGCATTGAGCCAAAGACCGCCGAAGGCCTCGACCACACCCGCGGCGCCGGCGAGTTGCGGCGCCTCGGCCCGCACCAGCGCGCCGACAACGATGCCGGCGATCAGGGCCGCGAGCACGATCAAGCTGATGGATTTCACGTGCGCCCCCAGGTCGCGTTCGCTGCGCTCTAACGCAGGGGCGCCGCTCGCGCCAGCCTTATCCGACTAGCTCAGGCTTCGCGCCGGCGGCAGGCGCGGCCGGCTCAACATTGGCTTTAGCGCGCTTGAACTCGAGCACGCCGTCTTCAATCAGGCCATAGCGCAGATCCATGAGATCGTGCGCATAGCTCTGGTTCTGTTTCCACGGCGCCTTGCTCATCTGCTTCGGCAGCAGGTGCGCTGCGCGCTGGAAATAGCCCGAGGAGAAATCGGCGAACGGCTTGTCCTCATGCGGCCCCTCGCCCACGCGCGGCGTCGCCGATGCGAGGCCGTACAGGTCGAGATAGTTGATCAGGCGGCAAACGTATTCGTTGATCAGGTCCGCCCGCAGCGTCCAGGACGCATTGGTGTAGCCGAACACGAACGCCATGTTCGGCGCGTCCGACAGCATCGCGCCCTTGTACGTGTAGCTCTTGCCCGGATCGATCTTCCTGCCGTCGACGACGATATCGGCGCCGCCGAGCATGCGCAGATTGAGTCCGGTGGCGGTGACGATGATGTCCGCTTCGAGCTCCTGGCCCGACTTCAGCTTCAGCCCCTTCCCGGTGAAGCGCTCGATCTGATCTGTGGCGATCGAGACTTTGCCCTCGCGGATGGCGATGAACATGTCGTTGTCGGGCACGAGACACAGGCGCTGCTCCCACGGATTGTAGGGCGGCGTGAAGTGCGTCTCCATATCGTAATCGGGCCCGAGCTGCTCGCGGATGAGGCCAAGCAAACGCTCGCGCGTCTTCGCCGGGCGCGAGCGCGCCAGGCGGAAGAAGAATTGCTGAAAGACGATCTTGCGCAGACGCGTCAGATCGTAGGCGAACTGGGCCGGCAGATGCTTGCGCGCCCAGTTCGCCAGCGCGTCTTCGGCCGGCAGCGAGACCATGTAGGTCGGCGTCCGCTGCAGCATGGTGACGTGCGCGGCCTTGTCGGTCATCGCCGGCGCCAGCGTCACCGCCGTCGCGCCCGAACCGATGATGACGACGCGCTTGCCGGCATAGTCCAGATCTTCCGGCCAATGCTGCGGATGGACGATCCGCCCCTTGAAGTCGGACACGCCCTCCCATTGCGGCAGGAAGCCTTGCTCGTAATTGTAATAGCCGGCGCAGACGTGGAAGAATTTGCAGGTGAAGCGCTTGATCGCGCCGTCGTGCTCGGCCTCGACGGTCCAGCGCGCGGCGTCCGAAGACCAGCTCGCCCGCACGACGCGGTGATTGAAGCGGATGTGCTTGTCGATGCCGTACTCGGCGGCCGTCTCGTGCACGTACTTCCAGATCGACGGGCCGTCGGCGATCGCCTTCTGCTCGGTCCACGGCTTGAACGAATAGCCGAGCGTGAACATGTCGCTGTCCGAGCGGATGCCGGGATAGCGGAACAGGTCCCAGGTGCCGCCCATGTCGGCGCGGTTTTCCAGGATGACGTAGCTCTTGTCCGGGCAGTCGCGCTGCAGGAAATAGCCCGCGCCGACCCCGGAAATCCCGGCGCCGACCACCACCACGTCGAAATGCTCACTGCTCATGCCTGAATCCGGCGCTCTCGGTGACGCCGTGTCAAGATAGCCGCAGCGGCAGCGCGGGGAATGGGGCTCCGCCACGTCGGCGTTCAACGAACCGCGATTTGACGCAAAGCCTCGCCTTCATGTCTCTTTGGCCCATGTTGCGCCGCCCTTACCGTGCCCTAACGAGCCTGATCGCCGCCTGCGCTCTATTGGCGCCTCAGGTGGCGACCGCCCAATCCGGCTCGTGCGCACTCTCGGAGGCCGCCCAGAGCGACGGCTGGCGATTGGAGGCGCTCGCCGTAATCCCGGGCGAGCACCATACAGCCTATGCCGAGTTCTCGACCATCAGCGCCCGCCGGGCCGACTGGTCCTATGAGCTTTGGGACGCATGGACGGGCGAGAAACTCCGACAACTGACGCCGGTCGCAACGTACCAAACGCAAAACTGGATTCGCGAGGAGGCCCCCGACAGGTCGCGCGCGGTAATCGACTGGAACACGGGGCCAGCAAGTTTAGTCGATATGAGAACCGGGGAAACACTGGCGACCATGCCGGTGTTCACCGGCGATCACTTCGAATGCTGCGTCTATTTTACTGAAGACAGCCGCTGGCTCGTGCTCAGCGTTCCAGACGGAAGATACGAAATCCGCAACGCTCGAACTGGCGCGCTGCAGGGGGCATTCGCGCTTCCGCCTGACCAAAATGATCTCGACCTGTCGGCAGATGGGCAGCGCATGCTGGTTATCGACGCGCATGCAATCCGTCTCATCAACACCGCCACCGGCGAGGTGATTGCCGAGATTCCACGTCACGCGTCGCCGTTATTGAGTCATACCAATTCTCGATTTAGTCCAGACGGAACGCGCGCGCTGGTTCGGAACGGCTGGGAATGGATATACATCGACGCGCTTACCGGCGCGACACTTGCCGCCGGTGGCGCGGCGGGCGTCGACAGCGGCCTCCATCCTAATTTTCCCGCGTTTCTTAATGGGGCGCGCTATGCGCAGTTCGCCGACGGAAACGGCGATCGCACGATCATAGACGCACGCACCGGCCGCACGCACTTCGCTCTCGGCGCACTCGCGGATGAGCCATGGCAGGCGATACATTTTGGCGTACAACCCTCTGCGGATGGCGCACGATTGGTTGCCCGTCGTGCAGATGGGACAGCAAGCCTCTGGGATCTCCGGTCAGGCCGGCTACTCGCTGAACTGGGCAGCTTCCGCGCCCAATCGGATTTTGAAGCCGCCCCGGGCGAGGAAGAGCCTATTCTTCTCCATGTGAGAATAGGCACGAGCGGCGAGTTCACTTTCACGCAGAACAATCGGCTGATTACATTCGACCGCCAGGGTCAGCTCAGCCTTTGGAATGCGCGGTCCGGCGCCATGATCCGCAGGTTGGCTCGTAATGACGCCATCACGGCTCATGACATTGAGGTCTCTCCTGACGGCCACTGGATATTCGCACCTGCAACCGAAGAAGAGGTTGTCGTCTGGAACGCTCGAACGGGCGCTCGCGCTATCACGATGCCGGGCTTCGACGCGCACGATGCAAACTCAACATGGTCGGGCGATGGTCGTTATCTTGCTGTTGAAGATGGAAACAGACGCGAGTTGTGGGACCTGCGCACAAGACGCCGGATTGCAGACCTGGGAGAGCCTGGGGGACGGCTATCCGTTCCACAATTCTCCAACGACTCCGCTCACCTCATCTTTGGCCGCATCAATGATGCAGGCGAGGAGAGCGTCGCGTTGTGGAGCATTGTCGCGCGCCGGGAAATCGCCGACCTCGGCGACTTCAACTACGTTGATCCGATGGTCATTGCGAACCGACGAATTGCAGAAGGACTGAGCTCCGGCGGCTATGCCCTATGGACCCTCGATTCGGGCGACCGGCTGCTGTCCTGTTCAGATAGTTACATGAAGCTCGTGCAGCGCGACGGCACAGCCGAGGTGCGCCTGTTGGAGCAAACCCGCGAGAACGCCGTGGTGATCTGGCGCCTCGCTCCACCTGCCTAGCGGCGCCCTTCCGCCAGCACGCATCTCTGTTAAACACCGCGCCATGATCATCGCCGTCGACGGCCCCACCGCATCCGGCAAAGGCACGATCGCGAAGCAGCTTGCGGCGCGGTACGGGCTGAAGCGGCTCGACACCGGCGCGCTCTATCGCGCGGTCGGCCTCGCCGTGCTCGACGCTGGGGGCGATCCGGCGAACGAGGCCGCAGCCGTGGCCGCCGCCGAGGCGCTCGATCTGGAACGCATCGACGAGACCCGGATCCGGTCCTCCGCCGCCGGCGTCGCGGCTTCGCAGGTCGCGGCCATCCCGGCGGTGCGGACGGTGCTGCGCCGGGCCCAGCGCGCCTTCGCCGCCGATCCGACCGGGGCGGTGCTGGACGGGCGCGACATCGGCACCGTGATCTGCCCGGACGCGACGGTGAAGCTCTTCGTTACCGCCTCGCTGGCCGAGCGCACCCGCCGGCGCTTGGCGGAACTTCAGGCGCGCGGCGAGACCATCGGCTTCGCCGAATTGGAGCGTCAGATTTCGGAACGCGACGCGCGGGACATGAACCGCCAGGATTCCCCCCTGCGGCAAGCCGAAGGGGCTCACTTGCTGGATACGACGTCCCTATCTATAGAGGCCGCGGCAGAGGCCGCTTTCGCACTCGTCGACGCGGCGCTTTCGAGCTCCAAAACTTGATCGGGGCTCGTTTTCCTCCCCCGCTTGCGGGGGAGGTGCTGAGCGAAGCGAAGCGGAGGGGGACGTTGCACAACTCCCCCCTCAGTCAGCTTCGCTGACAGCTCCCCCGCACGCGGGGGAGCAAAAGATCGGACTAAGAGGACGGCGCCATGGTGGCGCCGAGACCGCCGGAGCCAACCGGCTGGCCCTTGTTGTTGTTGGAGTCAGTACACGTATGGCGTCTCAAGCCCAAGCAACCCTCAACCCCACGCGCGACGATTTCGCGTCGCTCCTGGACGAAAGCTTCACGTCCCGCGGCATGGTCGAAGGCCGCGTCATCCCCGCCACCGTCGTCGCCATCGAGCATGACTTCGTGGTGGTCGACATCGGCCTCAAGACCGAAGGCCGCATTCCGCTCCGTGAATTTCTCCTCGACGAAGCGCACGGCCAACCGAAGGCCGGCGACATCGTCGAAGTCTATCTCGATCGCATCGAAAACGCGCTCGGCGACGCCGTCGTCAGCCGCGAGAAGGCGCGCCGCGAAGAAGCCTGGACGCGTCTCGAAAAGTCGTTCGCCGCACAGGAAGCCGTGAACGGCGCCCTCGTCGGCCGCGTGAAGGGCGGCTTCACCGTCGATCTCGGCGGCGCCAACGCGTTCCTGCCGGGTTCGCAGGTCGACATCCGCCCGGTGCGCGACGTCGGCCCGCTGATGAACATCGTGCAGCCGTTCGCGATCCTGAAAATGGACCGCCAGCGCGGCAACATCGTCGTCTCGCGCCGCGCCGTGCTCGAAGAGAGCCGCGCTTCGGAACGCGCCGAGATCGTCGGCCAGCTGCGTGAAGGCGAAGTGCGCGAAGGCGTGGTCAAGAACATCACCGATTACGGCGCGTTCGTGGATCTCGGCGGCATCGACGGCCTCTTGCACGTCACCGACATGAGCTGGAAACGCGTCAACCACCCGAGCCAAGTGCTCAATGTGGGCGACACGGTGAAAGTCCAGATCGTCAAGATCAACCCGGACACCCAGCGCATCAGCCTCGGCATGAAGCAGCTGATGAGCGATCCGTGGGACGGCGTCGACGCCAAGTACCCGGCCGGCGGCAAGTTCACCGGCCGCGTGACCAACATCACCGACTACGGCGCGTTCGTCGAACTCGAACCGGGCGTCGAAGGCCTGGTGCATGTCAGCGAAATGAGCTGGACCAAGAAGAACCTGCATCCGTCGAAGATCCTGAGCACCAGCCAGGAAGTCGACGTGCAAGTGCTCGACGTCGACGGCGAAAAGCGCCGCATCTCGCTTGGCATCAAGCAGGTGCAAGCCAATCCGTGGGACGCCTTCGTCGCCGAGCATCCGATCGGCTCGATCATCGAAGGCGAGGTCAAGAACATCACCGAGTTCGGTCTGTTCGTCGGCCTCAACCCGGAGCTGGACGGCATGGTCCACCTCTCCGACATCGCTTGGGACGCCCAAGGCGAAGAAGCCCTCGCCCGCTACAACAAGGGCGATGTGGTGAAGGCCAAGGTGCTCGACGTCGACGTCGAAAAGGAGCGCATCTCGCTCGGCATCAAGCAAGTCGCCTCTGACCCGATGGCCGACGCCGACTACCGCAGAGGCCAGATCCTCACCGTCGAGGTGGTGGATGTGGCGACCGGCGGCATCGAAGTCGCCTTCGGCGAAGGCAACGCGCTGCGCAGCTTCATCCGCAAGTCGGACCTTTCGCGCGATCGCCAAGAGCAGCGCGCCGACCGCTTCTCGGTCGGCGACCGCTTGGACGCGATGGTGACGGGCTTCGACAAGTCGAGCCGCAAGGTGTCGCTCTCGATCAAAGCCATGGAACTGGCCGACGAGAAGGAAGCGATCGCGCAGTTCGGCTCGTCGGACTCGGGCGCTTCGCTCGGCGACATTCTCGGCGCCGCGCTGAAGAACAAGCAATAAAGCACACCGCCATCGGCGGCGGCTCGGAAAGCCCGGCGCTCACGCGCCGGGCTTTTTGCTTGCCTCAGCCGCGTCTCGGAACAGCGCCACCGGCGCCGCGTTTCATCGGCGCACCAGACGAGGAGCTCCCTATGAAACGCACCATCACGCGGCTTTACGACAACCGCACCGACGCGCTCGAAGCCGCACACGAACTCGAGCGTATGGGCATCGACGACGACGATGTCAGCATCATCGCCAGCAACAAGGACCGCTGGTACAACGCCAAATCCAAGCACGACCGCGACGCCGACGGACGCGACGATCGGGTCGAGGGCATGAGCAAGGGCGCGGCGACCGGCGGCGTGCTCGGCGCCGGCGCCGGCCTCTTGGCCGGTCTCGGCCTGCTCGCCATTCCGGGCATCGGCGAAGTCGTGGCGGCCGGCTGGATCGCGACCACTTTGACCGGCGCGGCCGCCGGCGCAGTCGCGGGCGGCGCTGTCGGCGGCCTGGTCGCGGCGCTGACCGAAGCCGGCGTGCCGGAGGAAGAAGCGCATGTGTTCAGCGAAGGCGTCCGCCGCGGCGGCACGCTGCTGACGGTGCGTGTCGATGACGACGACGCCCCGCGCGTCGAAGCCGCGCTCGGCCGCTACCGGCCGACCGACATCCGCACCCGTGGCGACGAATATCGCCGCGCCGGCTGGACCCGGTTCGATCCGAACGCGACGCCGCCGGTCTGAGCATTGCTGGTGCGCGACTAGGCCCGGCACGCTGACGCCGGGCCTTTTTCTTTCTGCTTTCAATCCATTCGCCAGTTGACGCGGGGCCAGCAGCAGTCCTCTATCTCCCTGGGCCGGAGAGGGGAATTTCCGCGATGCTGCGCTCGGAACTGGTGAGCCGCCTGCAGGAAGAGATGGCGCCGTTGAAGGCGGCCGAGATCGAGCACGCGGTCGATGTCGTGCTCGAGGAAATCGCCACCGCGCTCGCCACGGACGGCCGCGTCGAGCTGCGCGGCTTCGGCGCTTTCTCGGTGCGCAAGCGCGAGGCCCGCACCGGCCGCAACCCGCGCACCGGCGCGACCGTGAAGGTCGAAGCCAAGCGCGTGCCGTTCTTCAAGCCAGGCAAGGAACTCCGGCTCAAAGTGAATGGCGGCGAAGAGCCCTAGGCGCGGGCCGCACGCGGGGCGCGCTTCTTAAGCCACGCCGCCGCCTTCAGCAGCACGGCGCCGCCGAGCAGCGTGAGCGCCGGAATCGCCAGCCACGGCTTCGCATCGAGCCGGCCCAAGTACGACACCGTGAAGATCAGCGCGATCGCCAGCCCGCCGACCGTATGCAGCGTCTTCCAATTGCGCGGCCCCAGCGTGCGCACGGACCAATCGTTGGACGTGAGCGCCATTAGCGCCACGAACACGTAGCCCGCGCCGCCGCCGTAAATTGTCGTCGCTTTCGGCTCGGCCCCGAAGATCAGCACCACCACCAGCAACGCGGCCAAGTGAACGAAGTGCGCGGCCGCGAAACTGAGGCCGATCGCGCGCCGACGCCGCAGCATCACGCTGCGCCAGCCGCCCGGCCACAATGTCGCGAGCGCCGAAGCCGACCACGCCGCCACGAACAGCGGAAAAGAGAACCGCGCCGTGTAACGCGCGGCAGCGCCTGCTCCCTCCGCAGTCCAGCCGCCGAACTCGGCGTAGCCGTACGCCGCGATCAAGGCGGCGACGATTGCGGCCGTGGCGACGATCGCAACGGTGGAAACGGCCCGCGCTGACTGCATGCTCTCCTCCCGCCGAAGCCACTCCGCAGCGGACCCGCCTCGCGTTACGCCCCGCACTTGGCAAATCACGCCGCGCGCTGCATTCAATACCGCTATTCGGGAGTGCGCGCATGTCCGTGTTTAAAGAATTTCGCGAGTTTGCCTTGAAGGGTAACGTCGTCGATCTCGCTGTCGGCGTGATCATCGGCGCGGCGTTCAACGGCATCGTGCAGTCGCTTGTGAACGACGTCGTCATGCCGCCGATCGGCTGGATCACGGGCGGATTGGATTTCTCCGACCTCGCCGTGACGCTGCCGCGCTCGCCGCTCGCGCCGCCCGACGCGGAGCTGGTGACGATCAACTACGGCAAGTTCATCACGACGCTGATCAGCTTTCTCATTGTGGCTTGGGTGATCTTCCTCTTGGTGAAAATGATCAACCGGATGAAGCGCAAGGAAGAAGCCAAGCCCGCCGACGCGCCTGAGAAACCGGAAGACATCAAGCTGCTGGGTGAGATTCGGGATTTGCTGAAGGAGCGGAAGTAAGCTCGGGATTGGGCTTGTTGAACGGAGCGTCGCCTTCCTTCGTCATTCCGGACGCGCGAAGCGCGATCCGGAACCCAGGGGGTGACAAGGCGCCGTGCGTTTGCCCCTGGGTTCCGGGTTCATCGCTTCGCGATGCCCGGAATGACGACTACTGCGAAAGCAGCGTTTCGAGATAATCCTGTTTAGCTCAAGCCATAGGAGCAAGCGCCATGACCACCCGGATCGCTTCGTGCAGTTGCGGGCAGCTTCGCGTGACGTGTGAGGGCGAGCCGGTGCGCGTCTCCATCTGCCATTGCCTCGATTGCCAGAAGCGCAGCGGCAGCGTGTTCGCGACGCAGGCGCGGTTTCCGCGCGAGGGCGTGACGATCGAGGGCGACACACGCCAGTGGTCGCGGCGCGGTGACGGCGGCGGAACGGCCACTTTCAATTTCTGCCCGGTGTGCGGCTCGACCGTGTGCTGGAGCGCCGACTTTGCGCCGGACGTCTTCTACGTCACCGTGGGCGCCTTCGCCGACCCAAGCTTCCCGCCGCCGACCGTCTCAGTTTACGAAGAGCGGAAACATCCCTGGGCGCTGGCGGCGGGAGAGCTGCCGATGGAGCGGCAGTTTTAGGCGAGTCGAAATTTTCGCTATTGGCTGTGAGTTCAACTGCTGCGCTTGGGGACCACGCACTCAATCCGCGCTCAGCTTCGGATCGCCGCCTTTGCGGCCGTTCTCCAGCCAATCGTTCAACCCCGGCGGCAGTTCTTGCGCTGCATAGCTGCGATACGTCGCGATGTCCTCCGGCGTCAGCACGCCCTTCCAGCGCCCATTGACGCCCTTGTCCAAGAACGTCTGGTGCCCGCCTTTGACCGCGATCTCGATGCCCGGCAGCAACGAGGGGCCGTCGCTCTTCATCTTGTCGAATGTCGCCGCTTCCACGAGCTCCGGCCACAGCGCGTCCGGCGTGTCGATGTCGAGGAACGTCGAGATGCGTTTCATCTCGCCCAGCAAGTCGGCTTTCAAATCGTTAAAGTGCACCAGCAGAAGGTTCTCCCGTTGGCGTTCGCTCCAATAGCTGCGCTCGATATCGAAGACGGCATCCACCGTCGGCGTGCCGGGCGGTGTTTCGTTCGCGATCCAGGAGAGGAAGAAGTCGCGCGGATTTTCGGGCGTCGGCGGCGGCGTCACGTCGGCCTCGCCATCTGCTTCAGCGACGCGGGCGATGCCTTCGATCGCGCGCGGCGTGAAGTTCAGGAAGTGGTTGTGGAACGAGAAGCAGGCGTCGAGCCCGTCACGCGCCGTATGGATGTATTTCACGTCGTCATAGATCGGCAGCGCATCGAACGGCAGATGCGATTTCAGCGCCCGGCGATGCGTCTGCGCTTCCAGCATCGCAATCATCGCGTCGATCGGAATCTGGTAGCGGCAGTCGACCCACGGATGCGTCGTCATGATCGGCGCCGGCGCGGCCGACTGGAAGATGAGCATGCTGACGATGCGCTGCGTCCACGTCGTGCCGACTTTCGGCGCCGTGGCGACAACGACATCGCCGGGCCGTGGCGTGTAACGGTCCCAATGCTTGCTGTCGCGGACGCGGTCCTTGATGGCCCGTTGCGGTGCGCGCGCCAGCATCATGATAAATCTCCCCTTCGACCCGTCAGCTCCCCTCTAACTTCGTCTCCCGGCCAACTGTTCCGCCAAATGTCCCAGCAGGACGCTCCTGGCGAGCGGACTCTGGCTGCCAAGCCCTACACGGTCCGGTAAATCTGATCCGGGCGCTTCCGCCTTCGCTAAGAGCTGCAGCGGACAAAGCGTAGTCACCCACGATCCGCGACCACGGCGCCGTCACGCCCTATTGCCTTACTGCCCTACTGCCCTACTGCCTTCCCCCATGGCTGACGCGAAAATCTGCGGGATCACGACACCAGAGGCGCTCGACGCGGCGATCGAGGGCGGGGCGCGGTTTGTCGGCTTTGTTGTCTATCCGAAGAGCCCGCGTTTTCTGACACTGGATAAGCTCGCAGCGCTGGCGGCGCGGGCGCGCGGGCGGGTCGAGACCGTGCTCGTCACCGTCAACGCCGACGATGCGCTGATCGCGTCCGCCGCCGCCGCAGCGCAGCCGGACTGGATCCAGCTGCATGGGGTCGAGACGCCCAAGCGCGTGGCCGAGGTGCGCCCGTTCGCGCGGCGCGGCGCGATCAAGGCCGCCGGCATCGCCAGCCGGGCCGACCTCGAGACCACCCGGCCCTATGAGCCTGTCACCGACATGTTCCTGTTCGACGCCCAGGCCCCCAAGGACGGCCTGCCCGGCGGCAACGCCCTGGCCTTCGACTGGACCGTCATGTCCGGGGCCAGGATCGGCCGGCCCTGGCTGCTGGCGGGCGGGTTGACGCCGGGGAACGTCAAGCAGGCGATCGCCGTCTCCGGGGCCGACCTTGTGGATGTGTCCTCTGGCGTGGAGAGCGCCCCCGGCCTAAAGGACCCCCTTCTGATCGCCCAATTCCTGGCGGCCGCGGAAGTTTAAACTCGCCCCATGGACGTGCGCCGCAACTGGCAGGACTTGCCCGATTCCGAAGGCCGCTTCGGCCCCTACGGCGGGCGGTTCGTCGCCGAGACTTTGATGCCGCTGGTGCTCGACCTGGAGCGCGCCTATCGCGCCGCCCAGGCCGATCCGGCGTTCGCCGCGACCATGGCCAACTTCTGGACCCATTATGTGGGCCGTCCCTCGCCCTTGTATTTCGCCGAGCGCCTGACGGCACATCACGGCGGAGCGAAAATCTACTTCAAGCGCGACGAGCTCAATCACACCGGCGCTCACAAGATCAACAATTGCCTCGGCCAGGTGCTCTTGGCGCGGCGCATGGGCAAGACGCGGATCATCGCCGAGACCGGCGCCGGTCAGCACGGGGTGGCGACGGCGACAGTATGCGCGAGGTTTGGCTTGCCGTGCGTCGTGTTCATGGGCGCGACCGACATCGAGCGGCAGAAGCCCAACGTCTTCCGGATGAAGCTCCTGGGCGCGGAGGTGCGCCCGGTGACGAGCGGCGCGGCGACGCTGAAAGACGCGATGAACGAAGCGCTGCGCGATTGGGTCACCAACGTCGCCGACACGTTCTACTGCATCGGCACCGCGGCGGGCCCGCACCCCTATCCGGAAATGGTGCGCGATTTTCAAAGCGTGATCGGGCGTGAAGCGCGGGCGCAGATTCTGGAGCGCGAGGGGCGCTTGCCGGATGCTGTGATGGCGTGCATCGGCGGCGGGTCGAATGCGATCGGGCTGTTTCATCCGTTCATCGCCGACGAGGCCGTGCGCCTGATCGGCGTGGAAGCGGCGGGACGCGGGATCGATGAACGCTTCGAGCACAGTGCCGCCATCAACGGCGGCCGCCCCGGCGTGCTGCACGGCAATCGCACCTATCTGCTGCAGAACGAAGACGGCCAACTCCTAGAAGGCCACTCGATCAGCGCTGGATTGGATTATCCGGGCGTTGGGCCGGAGCATTCGTATTTAGCCGATATCGGCCGCGCGCAATATTTGAGCGCGACTGATGACGAAGCGCTGGAAGCGTTCAAGCTGTGCGCCCGTCTCGAAGGCATCCTCCCAGCGCTGGAGCCCTCGCACGCGCTCGCCCGCGTGGGAGATGTCGCCCGCGAAATCGGCAAAGACGGCCTCATCATCATGAACCTCTGCGGCCGCGGCGATAAGGACGTGTTCGCGGTGGCGGACGCCTTGGGGGTGAACCTGTGAGGCTTCGCGTCCTTGCATTCACGCTCGCCGCTCTCCTTCTTTGGGCGCCGGCAACAGCGGAAGCTGAACCGGAGGGGGTTCTGCTTCCCGGCCTTCTGGATCTGCACGTGTTGCCGGGCTCCGCAGTTGTGAGCTGCCCCGCCGCTACGACTAGCGCTGAAGCTGGCGCTGCTTGCGTCAGCATAGAACGAACGGCATTGGGTCACGCGACCTTGTTTGAGTATTTTTCCGCACTCGACGCGCGCGGTTGGAACGAAGGTCTCGAGTATGCAAATCGCTTCGCCCTCGACAAAGAAATCCCAGGAAGCGACTGTGCGCGACGGCTTATCCTCACGCTCCCCGACTATGAGACATCGCCAAGCTCAGAGCGCTTTCTGCTCCGTATCGCGGCGCTGGTAGAACCAGTGTGCGGCGACGAGAGGGACACGTGACCACCGGGCGCCTCTCCACCCGCTTCACAGCGCTCAAGCGCGCCAATCGCGCGGCGCTGGTGGCGTATGTCATGGCGTCCGATCCGGATCATGAGACGTGCTTGGAGATTCTGCGCGGCCTCCCAGCCGCCGGCGCCGACATCATCGAACTCGGCTTTCCCTTCACCGATCCAATGGCGGACGGCCCGAGCATTCAGCGCGCGGCGCTGCGGGCGCTCAAAGCCGGCGGCAGCTTGCGCAACACGCTCGAACTCGTGCGCCGCTTCCGCGAACACGACAAAGACACCCCGCTCATCCTGATGGGCTACGCCAATCCAATCGAAGCGATGGGCTACGCGCCGTTCGCGGAGGCCATGCGCGAGGCCGGCGCCGACGGCGCGATCATTGTCGACCTCCCGCCCGAGGAGGACGGCCCGCTCCGCGCCGCCTTCGCCGCCAACGGCCTCTCCATCATCCGCCTCGCCACGCCGACCACCGACGATAACCGCTTAACCAAGGTGCTCGAAGGCGCGTCCGGGTTCCTCTATTATGTCTCGGTCGCCGGAATTACCGGCGCCAAGGCTGCGGCGGCCGACGCCGTGCGCAGCGCCGTGGAGCGGCTCAAGCGCGCTACCGATCTGCCCGTCGCGGTCGGCTTCGGCGTGCGCGAACCGGAGGCGGCGAGAGCAATTGCAGAAACCGCGGACGCCGTCGTCGTCGGCTCCGCGTTTGTGGATGAGATCGCCGCAGCGCCTCCGGGCCAGGCGGCGGAACATGTCTTGCGCAAGGTGCGGCTTCTGAGTGAAGCTGTGCGCTCTGCCAAAGACAAACGCGCTTTGGAAGGAACTCCTGCATGAATTGGCTGTCGAACTTCGCGCGGCCCGGCCTCAAGAAAAAAGGCGACGAGGACAAGCGCGACACGCCAGACAATCTCTGGGTCAAGGACCCGCTCTCGGGCGAGCTGATCTATCGCGCCGAACTCGAGACCTCGTGCTGGGTGATGCCGTCCGGCTTTCACATGCGCATCGGCCCGGACGCGCGCTTCAAGCAGATGTTCGACGACGCCGCCTGGCAGGTGATCCCGCTGCCGAAGGTCGCCGCCGATCCGCTGAAGTTCAAGGACGACAAGAAGTACGTCGATCGCCTGAAGAGCGCGCGCGCGAAAGTGGGGCGCGAAGACACGATGGCGGCGGGCTATGGCCGCATCGGCGGCGCCCACGCTGTGGTGCTGGTGCAGGACTTCGAATTCATGGGCGGCTCGCTCGGCATGGCCGCGGGCGAAGCCTTCGTGTGCGCGGCGGAAGCGGCGGTGCGCCGCAAGGCGGCGTTGGTGATGGTGACCGCCTCCGGCGGCGCGCGCATGCAGGAAGGCATTTTGTCTTTGATGCAGATGCCGCGCACGACGCTCGCGATCCAGATGCTGCATGAGGCGAAACTGCCCTACATCGTCGTGCTCTCCGATCCGACCACCGGCGGCGTGACGGCGAGCTACGCGATGCTGGGCGACGTGCACATCGCCGAACCCGGCGCGCTGATCGGCTTCGCCGGCCCGCGTGTGATCGAGCAGACCATCCGCCAGAAATTGCCGGAAGGCTTCCAGCGCTCGGAATATTTGCACAACAAGGGCATGGTCGACATGGTGGTCGACCGCCGCCAGCTGAAGACGACGATCGCGACCTTGCTCTCGGTGCTGATGCACAAGCGGGCGATGGCGCTGAGCGAAGGCGGCGAGACGGTGGAGCTGGTCGAGCTCGCGCCGGAGGAAGAAGCGCCGAAAGCTAAGCGCAAACCGGCAAAGCAACAGCAGCCGCGCGCGAAGGCGGCGGAGTAGCTACTCACCCATTCCCGGATTGCCGAAGGCAATTCCGGGACCCATAAACACATAGGTTTTGTGGCGTCGCGCAGGCGCGCCCAAACTTATGACCTGGGTGTTTATGGGTCCCGGGCTCGGCGCTCCGCGCCGCCCCGGGAATGGGTAGTGTGTGAACGATCCCGTACAACACGCTTACGAACGCCTGTTCGACCCCGAATTCGGGCACGGCAAGCCGTTCGCGCGCGAGCCGCTACTGGCGGCGCTGGAGGCGCTTGGCTCGCCCCAAGCAAACTTAGGCGCGCCCGTTATCCACGTCGCTGGCACCAACGGCAAAGGCTCGACCATCGCCTTCATGCGCGCAATTGCGGAAGCGGCGGGGCTTCGCGTTCATGCCTTCACGAAGCCGCACTTGCTTCAGCTCAACGAGCGGTTCGTCGTGGCCGGCGAGACCGTCAGCGATGAGGCGCTGATCGATGCAGCACAGCGGGTGCATTCCGTCGGGCCGCAACTATCGCAATTCGACGCACAGGTAGCTGCCGCTTTCCTTCTGTTCGACGAGACTCGCGCCGATGTCGTCCTGCTCGAAGCCGGCATGGGCGGGCGTGACGATTCCACCAACGTCGTGCCTTGGCCCGCGATAACGGTCATCACGCCGGTCGCGCTTGACCATCAAGACGCACTCGGCGCCTCGCTCACCGAGGTTGCTGTGCACAAGGCGGGCATTATCAAGCGCGCTTCGCCGGCGGTCATCGCCGACCAAGAGGGCGCGGCGCGAGAGGTGATCGAAGAGTACGCAGAAGAGATCGGTGCGCCCCTCTATCGGAGAGGCGTGGAATGGGACGCCTACGCCAGCAATGGGCGTCTAATCGTGCAAACCGAAGCTCGCGCGCTAGATTTGCCGCTCCCCTCGCTTTACGGCGCACATCAGATTGACAACGCGGGGCTTGCCTGCGCTGCGCTGCTTGCGCCGTGGCGATACGATTTCAGCGACGAAGCATTCGCCGCCGGCGTAGCCAACGCGCGCTGGCCGGCGCGCCTTCAGCCGCTCACGCGCGGGCCGTTCAGCGCGCCGATCCGGGCGACTGGCGGCGAAGTGTGGGTCGACGGCGGCCACAATGCGCACGCCGCGCAAGCGCTGGCGCGCGCGTTGAAGCAGATGAAAGCTCGGCGCGTCGGCGAGAACGTCGTGATCGTCGGCCTGCGCAAACGCAAGGACACGGAAGCGTTCGTCGAAGCGATCGGCGCCGGCGCGGACCGCATCATCGCCGTGCCGCTCGCGGAAGAGCACGCCGCGCCGGAGGAGATCGCGCAGCTTGCGTCGAAGCGCGGCGTTGCCGCGCAGACCGCGCCCTCGCTCGAAGCCGCCATGCAAAACGCGGCGCAGTCGCCTGCGCCGCGCGTGCTGATCTGCGGTTCGTTTTTGCTAGCGGTCGAAGCGCTGGCGCTGGAGAGCGCTTAGAGCCGTTCGCTCGATCGCGCCGCTTACCCATTCCCGGGGCGACGCGCAGCGTCGAGCCCGGGACCCATAAAAACAACTGCCGCAGTTCACACTGAAACGGCCTTGTTTATGGGCCCCGGAATGCTCGCTTCGCGAGCCTCCGGGGATGGGTGAGTTCTTGCGTCAAATAGAAGGGCAAAGGCGCCGAGTGCGGGCGATATTAAACGCTCTCGTTCAGCCACTCGACGATCTTCGACTTCGGCATCGCGCCGACCTTGGTCGCGGCGACTTTGCCGTCCTTGAACACCATCAGGGTCGGAATGCCGCGCACGCCGTATTTGCCGGGCGTCATCGGATTTTCATCGATGTTGAGCTTGGCGACGGTGACGCGCTCGCCCATTTCGGCGGCGATCTCTTCCAGCGCCGGGCCGATCTGCTTGCAGGGGCCGCACCATTCCGCCCAGAAATCGACGAGCACCGGCGTGCCGGATTTCAGCACATCGGAATCGAAACTATCGTCGGTGATCTTGGTGGTGGCCACGGCAGAGTTCTCCTGCGGAATGTAGGAATCGTCGGCTTTAGGTAGGCCTGCCCGGGAGGCGTTTCAACTGGCCCGGAACGTCTCGAAAACAGCGTCGAGGCGCGCCTGCGGCAGCTCCATCAGGTGCGGCGTTTCGGTCCACAGCAGTGCGCAGGAAACGGTCTTGCCGGGGAAGATTTTGCGCAGCACTTCGCGGTAGAGCGCGAGCTGCAGCACGTAAGCGTCGGGCGTCTTGGCGACGTCGGTCGGCGACGGGCGGTCGGTCTTGAAGTCGAGCACGATCACGCGTTCGTCATCGACGACGAGACGGTCGACGATGCCGCGCACCGGCCGCCCCCCGGCGTCGCCGACGATCGGCGCCTCGGCCCGGCTCTTCGCTCCGAACACCGCGGCGAAGCGTTGATCCTCGATCACCGCGAGCGCTTCGCGCGCAAAAGCGTCGGCTTGATCTTCGTCGACGCCTTGCCGCTCGAGCCACGCGCGCGCGGCTTTCAGGCGCTGCGCCGGCGCGACCTCGGGCAAACGTTCGAGCAAACCATGGATCAAGCGGCCGCGCCGGAAGCGCTTCTGCCCGTCGCCGCGCGGCGAGAACAACGCTGGATCGACACGATGCAAACGCGACGGCGCCGCGATCTCGATGCGCTTGGCGCCCGGCGCCGGCGTCAGCGCCCAAGCCGGCAGCGCCGCCGCTTCACGAACGTGCGCCGCGCGCGCGTCCGCAATGAAAATTTCGCCGAGCCGTTTGCCTTTGCCGAACGGCGTCTCGATCTCCGTCGCGCCGAGATCGCCCAGCGCCTCCTCCACCGCCGCGCGCCAGCTCACATCGGGCGCTTCGCCGCTCTTCCATTGCGGGCCGCAGACGATCAGCCGGTCGCGCGCGCGCGTCATCGCCACGTAAAGCAGCCGCCAGTGCTCGCCCAGCGCGCGCTTCTTGTGCGCTGCGCGCGCTTCGGCGCAGGGCTTATCGTCGCCCTTCGCGCTCGTCGAGACGAACGGCCCTTCCTCGTCATCGAACAGGAGTCCATTGTCCGGCGCATCGCCGACATCGCCGGTCGTGTCCGGCAGGATCACCACCGGCGCTTCGAGGCCCTTGGCGCCGTGCACGGTCATCACTCGGATCGCGCCGGTTTCGGCTTCCAGTTCGCGCTTGATCTGGCCGGCGTCGGATTCGATCTCATAGAGGAAACGCTGCAGCGTCGGCGCGACGTGGCTCGACGGTCGCGCGGCGCGCTGCAGCAGTTCTTCGAGCGGATCGCGCGTTTCCGCGCCGAGGCGCGAGAACACGCGTTTCCAGCCGGACGGGCCGCCGCCGTGCGCGGTCTCCAGCGCCCAGCTCAGGAACGCGAACGCATCGGCGCCGCGTCGCGCCGTCAGCTCCTGCACGAACGCGCGCGCCGACGCGTACTTCTCGTCGCGCGCCTGCATCAGCCGATCGTAGAGGCGCGTGTGGCCGCGATCGTAGGCGAGCGGAAAGATGTCGTTATCGTCGTCGGCGAGATTGCACCACGGCCCTTTCAGAACGCACGCGAGCGCGAGATCGTCGGCCGGATCAAGCGCAACCTGCATCAGCGCCAAGCAATCCTGCACGACGAGTTCGTCGCGCAGAATCATGCGGTCGGCGCCGGCGACCGGCAACCGCTCACGCTTGAACGCCTTGATCAGCTCGCGGAACACCGCGCCGCGCTTGCGCACCAGCGCCAGCACGTCGCCGGCTTGCACGGGCCGGAGCTCGCCCTTGTCCCACACCGCCTCCCGCGTCTCGATCATCGCCTTCACGCGTTTGGCGATCTCTTTGGCGAGGATCGCCGGCGCGCTGGTCTCGCGCTCGACATCCATCGGCGCATCCCACGGCAGCGCCTCCTGCGCCTCGGGGCGCGGCGTGAACGGCCAGACCTCGACGACGCCGCCTTCGCCCGCGCGCGCGGCCAGGTGCTTCACTTCATCGTGCGCGCCCGGCCCCTCGATCAGCGGCTTGTCGCGCATCGTCTCGTCGACGACGTCGAGAATCTGTTGCGCCGAGCGGAACGAGGTGCGCAGCTCCGGCGCCACGAAGTTGGCGCCTGCCGCCTCGGCGCGGGCGAGCAGGTTCTGCGCTTCAGTGAGGAAGCGCGCCGGATCGGCGCCCTGGAAGCCGTAAATGCTCTGCTTCGGATCGCCAACCGAGAACACGGTGCGCGGCTTCTCGCGCGCGCCGAGACCGGCGAAGAACTCGTCGCGCAGCGGCGTGATCAGCTCCCATTGCGCGGGCGAGGTGTCCTGGCCCTCGTCGATCAGGATGTGATCGAGGCCGCCGTCGAGCTTGTAGAGCACCCACGGCGCCGCTTCCGAGCGCTGCAGCAGCGCCTGCGCATGTTCGATCAGATCGTCGAAATCGAGCGCCCCGGCGCGCGCCTTGGCCTCGCCGTAAGCTTCGTCGAGGCGCAGCGCGAGCGCCAGCGCCGCGACCGCGTCCTCGGCCCGCTCGATGGCGTTGAGCGTTGTGCGCGCGTCGGCAGCCGCTTCGGCCAAGCCGCGCACGAGCGGCTCAAGCCACGGATGCGCCTTCTTCGTCGCCGCGGTCGCAAAGCTGCCGCGCAATTCGCCACTGGCGTTCAGCGCGAAGTTGAAGCAGGCCTGCATCGCGCCGGCGCCGTCGGTGCGCGCGACACAGTCCAGCACCGCCTTCAGCCGTTCTCCCGTTCGGCAGTCGTTGACGCTTCCTTCGCAGAGTTTGGCGGTCGCCTCGCGCAAATCGTCCCAGCGCCAGCGCGCGAGGAAGTCACGGGTGAAATCCTCCGCCGTTTGCGTAACGCCGTGCCGGTCGCGCAGCGCACGAGCGGCGAAGAGTTCGCCCTGGTGCTTCTGCGCATAGCGGTGGAAATCGGCGCGCCGCAGCGCCAGCCGGTCGAGCAGACCTTCGAGGTGATCGCTGTAGAGCTTCTTGGCGAAGCGCCGGAACGCATCGCGCGGGCCGTCTTCGGACAGCGCCGCGGCCGCGCGCGCCTCGCCCAGCAGCGCCGCTGCGCGCGCTTCATCGGCGATGTCGAAGCCAGGCGGCACGCCGGCTTCCAGCGGGAAGCGCGCCAGCAGGCGTTCGCAGAACGCGTGGATGGTCTGGATGCGCAGGCCCCCCGGCGTCTCCAGCGCCTGCGCGAACAGCGCCCGCGCGTAGCCGAGATTGGCGTTCGGCGCGCCGAGCTTGTTCAGCTCCTGCGCAAGCGTCGCATCGTCAGCGACGCACCAGGCGCCCAGCCGCTCGAACAGGCGCCGCTGCATCTCGGCGGCCGCGGCCTTGGTGTAGGTGATGCAGAGAAAGGCCGAGGGCTTGGAGCCTTCCAGCAGCAGCCGCGCAATGCGGTCGACCAGGACCTTGGTCTTGCCCGAGCCGGCGTTGGCGGTGACGAACACCGAATAGAGCGGATCGGCCGCCCGCGCTTGCGCCAGTGTCGCTTCGGCGACGGGATCGAGGTCCTCGCTCATTCGTCGCCTGCCTCGTCGGCCCATTCTTTGCGCCGCGCGAGCAGGTCGTAATCGTCGTACGGCTTCAGGAATTGCACGCGCGGCTTGGAATAGAACGGCTGCTGGGGATCAGCGTATTTCGCCAGCAGCGCGCGCAAATTCGTCAGCGCCTTCTCCGCCGCCAGCACCGGCCCGCCTTCGGCTTCGACCATCTGCGGCGCCGGCTTGGAGCCGCCGAACTGCCAATAGACCAGCTCCGTCGGCGTCGCCTTCGGCACGTCCTTGATAAAGCCGCCCATCAACATCGCCGCTTCGAGCAAAAGCTGAGGCGTCAAGCCGCTATTGACCTGCTCGTTCGTCGGCGGCTTGCCGGTCTTGAAGTCGAGAATGGCGCCGTGTCCCGGCGCGATCTCGATGCGATCGGCGACGCCCGTCAGCAGCACGTCGCCGACCGGCATTTCGCCGCGCACTTCGCGATAGATCACGGCCTCGCGTCCGCGCCGCTCGGCGAACCAGGCGATCAGCGCCTGCACCGAAGCGAGCAGCCGCTCACGTTCCGCCGCACGGCGTTCCGGGGCGATGCCGTGCTTGCGCAATTCGTCGTCGAGCAGGCGCGACAGCTTCGCCGGATCGTCGCCATCGCCGAAGCTTTCGATCGCAGCGTGCACGGCAGTGCCGCGTTGGGCCGGGCCCGCCGGCGCGCCAATCGGCTCGAGCGCGTCGAGCTTCAGGATGCGCCGCGCATAGACCGCGTAAGGATCGCGGATCAGCGTCTCCACTTGCGTGACGCTGATCTGCGTCAGCCGCTTGCCGGCGGGCGGACGCGGGCAGACCGGCTTGGCCGGAGTCACTTCAGCCGGATGATCGAGCGCCTTGGCGTAGGCGATATAGTCGTCCGCCCGCGCGATCTCCGCCTCTGCGCCCTGCACCAAAGTCTTCAATCGCCACAGCCAGCGCGAGGCGAGCGTGGGCGAGCCTTCGCGGCGCAGCGCGCGCGTCATCACCACGTTCGGCGCATTGGCGAGCTGGGCGAAATCATGCGCCGCAAGGCCGATGCGCGCATCGAGCGACGGCAGACCGAGCTTGGCGCGCATGGCGCGCGAGAGGAACGGATCTTCGCCGGCCGGCGCGGGCCAGACGCCCTCGTTGAGACCGGCGAGAATCATCAGCTCGCGCCGTTGCAGCCGCGCTTCGAGCAAACCCCAGATGGCGATCGGCGCATCGGCCGCAGCCGCAGCCGGCGGGACCTCCCGCCCTTCCATGAGCGTCAGCAGCACGCGCGGGGCGGCGTGCGCCCGCATCGCCTCGAGTTCGCCGCCATAAAAGTTCGCTTCGCGCAGCAGCGCCGCCGCCGCTTCGCCGTCGCGCCCCTGCCAGATCTCGTGTTCGGTCAGCGTCTCGGCGCACTGGCTGAGCGCATCGGCGAACTCGGCGAGCGTCAGCTCCTTGTGCGTCATCAGCGTGCGTAGCGGCGCAAGCGCGTCGATCAAAGCTTCGACGATCGCCCGCGCGTGCGGCCAAATTTTCTCCAGCTTCTTCGGATCGCGCGCATCGAACCGGATCAGCTCTTCCAACTTCTCATAGCGCCGCGCGCCGCGCAGCGCATTGTGTTCGAGGATCGTCAGTCCGAACTGGTCGCGGCCGGTGATGACGCGCGGATGCTTCAACAGCGCCGCTAGGGCGACCTGATCGCCGGCGTCGCGCGCAAGTTCGCAGAGCAGCGCGATGAGGCGTCCGGCGTCGGTCTCGCGCAGCGGGCTGCCGTGCGACACCGCCGGCTCGATGCCCCAGCGCGCCAGCTTGGATTCGATCCGCCGCGCCAGCCGCGCATCCGGCGTGACAACGGCGGCCCCACCGCCCGGCTTCTCCAAAGCTTCACGCAGCATCAGCGCAATCGCGGTCGCTTCCTGCTCTTCCGTCTCGGCTTCGAGCAGCCGAAGGCCTGCGGCGCCTTCGGCAACGAAGCGCTTGCCGCCGGCAAGTTCGAGCCGCGCCAGCCAGTCGGCCGTCTTCTCCGCCGGCGCCAGCGCTTCGCGCATCAGCACGCGCCGCGCGCGGCCGCCGGCGGATTCGATCGCCAAAGCCGGGATCGCGTCGCGTTCGACGCCAAGCGCTTTCAGCGCGCCCTTCAGCGCATGCTGCGGGTGCTGATCGCCGACCAGCTTCCACGATTCCTCATCGAGATCGGTGTCGACGCCGGGCAGCACGACAACGCCGCGCGGCAGGCCCGCCACCACCCACATCAGCTCGCGCGTCGTCGACTGCGAGCCGGTCGAGCCGGCGACGATGATCGGCCGCTTCGGCGGGCTTTCGCGCCAGCGTTGCGCCAGCGCGCGGCGGAGCGCCGCCCCATGTGCGGCCGGATCGCTCTTCCCCCGCTCCTTCAGATGCTCGGGCCAATATTGGGCGATGATGCCGAGAAACGCCGCCGAACTCGCCCAATGCCGCGCGAGCTCGATCTCCTCGACCAGAGTCGGCAGCTTGTCCCAGGCGACGCGATCGACGGTGGCGGCGCTGTCGAGCAGCTTGCCGAGTTCGTCGGCCAGCGCGATCGCGCGCGCCGGATCGTCGTTCGCCGCCTCGGCGATGCCGCGGCGGCGGATCAGCGACGCGAGCTGCATGCGCCGCTCGATCTTTTCGATCGGCGGCAGAATGTCGGACGAAAGCGGATCGGCGCCCCACACATCCGGATCGTCGTCCGCGTGCGGATCGCCGAGCGGGCGGATCGTCGGCAGCAAAGCCGCGCCGCCCAAGCGCTTGGCGAGCGCATCGATGAGCCCGCGCGCGGCGCGCCGGTTCGGCAACAGCACCAGCGCGTCCGCCAGGGCGAACGGATCGTCGCGGCGCGCAAGCTCGGCGACCATCGCTTCGGCGAGCGTTTCCAAGAACGGCGCGGACGCGGGCGCGGCGCGGATGCGCGGCGCCGGGCCGCCGAACAGAGGTTCGGGCAACCCGAGCGGCAGCAAGCTCACGGACTGAGCGCGCCGGCGCTCAGCCGCGCTTCCGCCTGCACGCGCGCTTCGGGATCGCCGACATGCATCCAATAACCGCCGAGCGGCGCGCCATGGAGGCGTCCTTCGCCAGCAAGGCGCCGCCATATGCGCGTGAACGAGAACGGTTCGAGCGGCTCGCGGTCGACGATCGAAGGATCGATGATCTGCGCGCCCATATAGGCCCACGGCGTATGCGGCATCGCATCTCGGAAGCTGAGCGCGCCGTGCTCGTCCATGAAGAAGTCGCCGACGCCTTCATAGCCCAGCTGTTGGTCCATCGCCGCCAACATCAGCTTGGCGCCGCTCATCGCTGGATCGAAGCCTTGGCACAGACGGGCGACAGCGGAGCCATGCGGCTCGTCCCAGACGCTGTCGATGTTGCAGACGACGATCGGCGCATCGCCCAGAAGCGGCCGCGCCTGGCGCACGCCGCCGCCGGTTTCCATCAGCTGCGCGCGCTCGTCGGAGATGACGATCTCGACGTCGCCGCGGCGCTTCAAGTGCGCTTCCAGCATGTCGGCGAAGGCGTGCACGTTCACCACGGCGCGCTTCACGCCGGCCGCGACCAGCCGATCCAGCACATGATCGATCAAGGCGCGGCCGCCGACGGTGACCAGCGCCTTCGGTCGATCGTTGGTCAGCGGCTTCATCCGCGTGCCGAGCCCGGCCGCAAGCACCATCGCTGTGTGTGGAGTCACGCCGCTTTCTCCAGATAGGGCCGGGCGACGCTGGCGACGAAGTCGCGCGCATCGGCGAGCGCCGGATGTTCGAGCGTGCGGGCGAGATGGCCCCACTCGCGCGGCATGAAGGCGAGATAACGCTGCTTGCCGTCGCGGCCGGCGAGGCGCGCGAAAATGCCGAGGATGCGCATCGCATTAATAGCGCCCAGCACGGCGAGTTCGCGCTGGAATTCGGCCGCGCTCGCGCCGGTGGCTTCGAGATAAGCGCGGATGGCCGCGTCATGGGCGGCGGGGCTGACATCACGCCGCGCATCGTGCAGCAGCATGGCAAAGTCCCACGCCCGCCAGCCGCGCACCGCGTCCTGGAAGTCGAGCAGGCCGACGCGGCGCAAACCCTCACGCTCCGGCAGCCAGAGCAGATTCTCGGCGTGATAGTCGCGGATCGTGAACGCACGCGGAAATCCCAACGCCTTGACGATCAGCCCATCGCGCACCTGCTCCCATCGCGCGCGCGTCTTGTCGTCGATATGCACATCGGCCGCGCGGGGCAGCCAGTCGACGAACAGATCCGCATTCACTTCGAGCGCCAGCGCGTCGTAATCGAGCACGGGCCAGCTCGCATTGCCGGCGCCTTCAAGCCGCGCGGGCACAGCCGCCTGGTGCACGTGCGCGAGCACACGCGCGGCTTCTTGGTAAAGCGCGATCTCGTCGGCGCCGTTCGGGATGGCGTGGGCGTAGAGATTGTCGCCCAAATCCTCGATCACCGCGTAGCCGGCTTCGCAATCTGCGCCGTAGATCTGCGGCGGCGCGAGCCCCAAGCTTTCGAGATGATTGGCGACGGCGACGAAGGCTTCGACGCGCGAAGCGGCCAGGCGCGAGGTCGCGTTCCAGCCGAGTTCGCGCCGCTGCGCCGGCGTCGCGCTCGGCGGGCACGGCGCGCTCTCGGCGCTGCGCGGCGCGTCCATCAGCATCGCGCGGCGGCCGTCCTTGTTCAGCCGCTCGTAGCGGCGCGTGGAGGCGTCGCCCGGCAGCGGGTCGCGCTGGGCGCCGTCGAAGCCGGTCTCCGCCAACAGGCGCTGCAGCGCTTCAGATCGATCCAAGCTTCGTTCTCCATGCGCCGTGCGCGACAAGCGCTGCGCTGCGTCCCTCGCCTTGCGGCGTCAGTGCGATGTCCAATCGGTTCCGGGGCAAATGCCCTGCGAGCCGCTCCGGCCATTCGATCAGGCAGGCGGCTTCGGCGAATGCATCTTCGAGACCAAGCTCCCACGCGTCCTCGGGCTGCTTCAGACGGTAAAGATCGACGTGCCAGAGGTCGCCCTTCGCGCCCTCGTAGGTTTGGACCAAGGTATAAGTTGGGCTGGGCGCCTCTTCCTCGTGGCCGGTCCAGGCTTCGATCGCGCCGCGCGCCAGGGTGGTCTTGCCGGCGCCCAGATTGCCGGTGAGGCAGACGACGTCGCCGGGCCCGAGCCGGTCGCCCAGCCGGCGGCCCAGCGCCAGCGTCGCCGCCGCGTCAGGCAGCGCGATCTGGCGCGAATCGGTGGCGGTAGCGGCGGTCACGGGCGCGGATGCTGCCTTGCGCCCAGCGCGGCATCAAGGGCGCCTTGCGCCCGCTCCACAGAGGCTCCAAACACTAACCCGCTGTGACAACGGGCGAAATCAAACGGATCATCATCATCGGCGCCGGCCAGGCCGGGGGCGAGACGGCCCAGCGCCTCCGCCAAGGCGGCTTTGCCGGCGACATCACACTGATCGGCGAAGAGCCGGCGGCGCCTTATCAGCGCCCGCCGCTCTCCAAGGCCTACCTCAAGGGCGAACTGCCGATGGAGCGGCTGCTGCTCCGTCCGCCCAGCGTCTACGCCGAGGAGCACGTCACCTTCGTATCGCCGGTCAAGGCGGTGTGGATCGACCGCGCCAGCAGGAAGGTGCGCGTCGAAGGCGGTCGCGAATTGCCGTACGACGCTTTGGTGCTGGCGACCGGCGCGCGGCCGCGCAAGCTGCCGCTGGTCGGCGCCGATCTCGAAGGCGTGCATCTCTTCCGCACCGCCGCCGACGCCGACGCGGTCCGCCCGTCTTTGGTCGCCGGCAAGAAACTGATCGTCATCGGCGCCGGCTATATCGGCCTCGAAGTCGCGGCGGTGGCGCGCCAGCTCGGGCTCGAAGTCACCATCGTCGAGACGGCCGTGCGCCCGCTCGCGCGCGTGACCAGCCCGGAAGTGGCCGGCTTCTTTCTCGACGAACATACGCGCCAAGGCGTGCGTTTCGTGCTCGGCGGCCAGCCGGCTTTGATCAAGGGCAAGGACCGCGTCACTGGCGTTGCGCTCGCCGACGGCGGCGATCTGCCGGCCGATATCGTCATCGCCGGCATCGGCGTTACGCCGGAAACCACATTGGCGCAGCATTGCGGCCTCAGCGTCGACAACGGCGTCGTCACCGACGCCGCGTGCCGCACCTCGGACCCCAACATCTTCGCCATCGGCGATTGCGCCGCCCGGCCCATGGCGCATTACGACAACCGCGTCTGCCGGCTCGAGAGCGTTCACAACGCCGTCGAAGGCGCGAAGATCGTCGCCGCGATCATCACCGGCGCCAAGCCGCATGCCGTGGAGGCGCCCTGGTTCTGGAGCGACCAGTACGACCTCAAACTGCAGATCGCCGGCCTCTTCCAGGGTTACGACCACGTCGTGTTCCGCGGCGTCATGGCTGACCGATCCTTCGCGGCGTTCTACTACAAGGGCGATAGGCTGATCGCGGTGGATGCGGTGAACCGGCCGGGCGAGTATCTGGGGGCCAAAATGCTGATCCAGACCGGCCGGACGATTGCTCAGGACGTCATCGCCGATGAGTCGAAGCCGATGAAAGAACTGGTCGCCGCAGCGCGCTGAGAATTGAACAGGGTCCCATGCCGAAGATCACCTACATCGAGCACAACGGCAAAGAGCACGTCGTCGAAGCGCCGAACGGGCAGACCGTGATGGAAGCGGCGGTGAAGCACGCGGTGCCCGGCATCGACGCCGATTGCGGCGGCGCCTGCGCCTGCGCCACCTGCCACGTCTATGTCGATCCCGAATGGCTGGCGAAGACCGGCGAAGCCGGCTCGATGGAGCAGTCGATGCTCGATTTCGCCAACGACGTCGAAGACAATTCCCGCCTCTCCTGCCAGATCAAAGTGAGCGACGCGCTCGACGGCCTCGTCGTGCGGCTGCCGAAGAGCCAGCACTAGTGCGCCAGGTCCCGCCGCCGTTCTGGGCGCTTCTGCTGCTCGGCGCGACGTATGGCTTGAGCCTGCTGCCGGGATTGAACCAGCTGCCGCTGCTGGAGACGCGGACCATAGGTCTGATCGCAATCGCCGCCGCGCTTGGCGTGCTGTTCACGGCGATGCTGCAATTCCGGCTCGCGAACACGCAGCTCTTGCCGAATTCGCCCGTCAACAACAGCCTCGTCACCGGCGGCGTCTTCGCCCTCACCCGCAACCCGATGTATCTCGCCATGACGCTGTTCGCGCTCGGCGGCGCGCTCTGGTTCGGCCGCATTCCGATGCTGCTCGCGCCGGTGCTGATGTTCGCGGTGGCGAACTGGGTGTTCATCCCGTTCGAAGAAGCCAAGATGCGCCGCCAGTTCGGCGAGAGCTTCGACGCTTACTGCAAACGCGTGCGGCGCTGGATTTAGGGGCGCTCAGCGACACACCTGTCACACCAGCCACACCCGTCATCCTGGGGCAATGCGAAGCATTGAGCCCAGGATCCAGGGGATCAAAGAACTGGTCGTTTGCCCCTGGATCCTGGGCTCGCGCTACGCGCGCCCCAGGATGACGGGCGCACTCTCGAACTTGAGTTTGTCGCTCCGACCCTGTTCACTGCTCCCAACCACGGGGAGCCTCCATGCGCGCACTTTTCCTTGCTCTTGCGATCACAGCGTTCGGCGCGAGCGCGCAGGCGCAGGAGCTGACGCCGGAGCGCGCCGCGTTCCGCGCCATCTACGAAGAACTGGTCGAGATCGATTCCTCGCCCACCACCGGCTCATGCACACGCGCCGCCGAAGCGATGCTCGCGCACCTCCGCGGCGCCGGCTTCTCGGAAGCGGACGCCCGCGTGATCGTGCCGGAAGATCGCCCCGACGACGGCAATCTCGTCGCGGTGCTGCGCGGCTCCTCGCGCCGCGCCATGCTGCTGCTTGCGCACATCGACGTCGTCGACGCCCGGCGCGAGGACTGGGAGCGCGATCCGTTCACCTTGGTCGAAGAGAACGGCTTCTTCTACGGCCGCGGCACGGCCGACGACAAAGCCATGGCCGCCGTGTTCGTCGACATGTTCGTGCGCATGCGCCGCCAGAATTATCGCCCGCGCCGCACCATCAAGCTCGCGCTCACCTGCGGGGAGGAGACCTCGAACCGCGTCAACGGCGTCGATTATCTGCTGCGCAATCATCGCGACTGGATGCAGGCGGAGTTCGCCATCAACGAAGGCGCCGGCGGCGTGCTCGGCCCGGACGGCCGCCCGCAAGTGTTCAACGTGCAGGCGGGCGAGAAAATCCACCAGGTGATGTCGCTGACCGTCGTCAATCCCGGCGGCCATTCTTCGCGGCCAGTGCCCGACAACGCCATCTATCGCCTGAGCCGCGGCCTCGACCGGCTCTCGGCCTACAGCTTCCCGGTCGAACTCAATCCGGTGACGCGCGCCTTCTTCGAACGCATGGCCCCGATCGTCGGCGGCGACACCGGCGCGGCCATGGCGGTGATCGCGCGCAACCCGAACGACGCCGAAGCCGCCGCCGTACTGGCGCGCGATCCCTCCTACAACGCGATGATGCGCACAACTTGCGTCGCCACCCAGCTCGACGCCGGCCACGCCCCCAACGCGCTGCCGCGGCGGGCAACGGCGACGCTCTCCTGCCGCGTGCTGCAGGGGCACACGCCGGAAGAGGTGCAGGCCGAACTGCGCCGCGTGCTCGCAGACGAGCAGATCCAAGTCGAGATCGTCCGCCGCCGCGACGGCTCGCGCCCGCCGCAGCTCACGCGCGCCATTATGGGGCCAGTGGAGCAAACGGTGGCGCGGATGTGGCCGGGCACACCGATCGTGCCGGTGATGACCGTCGGCGCGACGGACGGCCGCTTCCTCAACAATGCCGGCATCCCGACTTACGGCATGAGCGGCATGTTCTCGGCGCCCGGCGAAAGCAACGCGCACGGCCTCAACGAGAAGATGCGCGTGCGCTCGCTCTACGAAGGCCGCGACTTCCTGGACACGATCGTGCGGGCCTACGCCGCGCGCTAGAACGCCGCGATTGAGACAGCCAGCTTGGCCTGCGCGAACTCGGGCGAGACCTCGTGCGCACAGGCCGGATCTCCGTCCGCGCACGCCGGCGCGATCGCGAGCGCCTGGGCATCGGCCACCGCGAACACCCGCGCGCGCTCCAGCGGCGGGCCGCCGAGCAGCTCGCCATCGGGCCCTCGCGCATCCTCCGCCAGCGTGAAGGCGATCGGCTGGAGCGGGATCAGGTGCACCGCGGATGCGGTCGAATACGGCGTGGCGCGCTCGAGTTCCGCCGCCGCCGCTTGGTCTCCGAACATGCTGGCGACCGTCGCCGTCATCGCCCGCGCCTCGTAGGCGGTCAGTCCGCCGCCAGTGACGCTCATCCCGAACGAGGAGCTGACCAGCGCCATCAGCGAAGTGAACGTCATGCCGCTATTGTTCCGCGCCGCGTCCAGGCTGCGCTTCAAAGTGGGCTTGATCGGGAACATGGCGCCCAACCAACGCGGTTCCCGCGTCGGCGTTGCGCGTACACGGAAATTTAATCGCGTCAGGCGGTCTCGGTCGGCGCCGCCGCGCAATGCTCAGCCGCCGCATTGGCGCCGGCGCTCTCGCAATAATCTGCGCGCAGCGCGTGCGCTTCGGTTTCCACCCGCGCCAGGAAACCGGCATAGGCGCCGCCGATCGCCTGCATTTCGTAGCTCTTGAGCACGCCCCCGCTCATCGCAAACGCGAACAGGCCGAACACGAAGATCGACATCGCGAACACCGCGCCGATCGCATAATCGGCGACTTGGACGAGGTGGTAAGCGCGCGGTCGCATCTGAACTTTGCTTTCGTGGTCGATGCGATGTGAACGTGCGCGCTCAAAGCGCCGTTGCGGGAACTCAAGTCACAGGCGCGTTAGTCTGTTCACGCTTTCCGTGAGCGCTTCGCGCGCGGGGCGAGATTCAGTTTGCGTTCAGGCCGCTTCGCGCGCCGCCGGCGTCGAGGCCGGCAAGTGGCACGTCACGGTGACGCCGCGGCCCGGTTCGCTCTGCAGCGCCACCCAGCCGCCGTGCATCTCCACGAACGAACGCACCAAAGCAAGGCCCAGCCCCGCGCCGCGCCGGTCGCCCGACTGGAAGCTGTCGAACGCGCGCGCCTGCGCGTCGAAGCCCATGCCCTTGCCCGTGTCCTGCACCGTGAGCCGCACCACGCCGTCGAGCCGCTCCGCAGACACCGTGATCGTGTCGCCGCGCTCGGTGTGCCTGAGCGCATTCGACAACAGGTTCACGATCACCTGCGTGATGCGCTTCTGGTCGGCGTTGATCGCGCCGATTTGCGGATCGCACTTCACCCGGATCGGCACCTCGGTGTCGCGCGCCTTCGACGCCGCCATCTGCACGCTTTCGCCGATGGTCTCGTAAATATCCATCGGCGCGATATCGAGCGCGACATTGCCGGCTTCGACCATGGCGACATCGAGAATGTTGTCGATCAGCTTCGAGAGATTGCTCGACGCTTCGATGATCGAGCCCACCTGCTCCACTTGGCGGTCGTTCAGCGGGCCGAACACGCGCGCCTGCAGCAGCTCGGCGTTGCCGTAGATCGCCTGGAGCGGATTGCGCAGCTGGTAGGAGACGTTCTCGACGAACTGGCCCTTCAGCTGATCGGCTTGCTCGAACGCTTCCGCGCGTTCGCGCAAAGCTTCTTCGACGCGGCGATCGGCAGTGATGTCCTGGAACGCGACGAGCGTCGCGCCGTCCGGCAGCGGCCGGGTCAGGAATTTCAGCACGCTCTCGTCGCTGCGGCGCATCTCGCCGCGATACTCGGTGCGCGCTTCGGGCGAGGGATCGGTGATGCGGCCGCGCACGCGCGCCCACTCGGCCTTGTCGTGGAAGAGCTGCTGGCAAAGCTCGACCACTTTTTCGAACGCCATGTCGTTCTCGAGCTGCGGCGCTTCCAGCTTCCACATGGCGTGGAACGCGGCGTTGGAGAGTTTGAGGCGCCCGTCGAGGCCGAACACGACGATGCCTTCGTGCAGCTTGTCGAGCGCCGCCTTCTGCGTCTGCACCAGTGCGTCGTACTGGCTCTTTAGCGCCACTTCGTTGGTGATATCGGAGAAGATCATCAGCATGCCGCCGTTCGGATGCGGCTGGCGCGCCACGCGCAGCATGCGGCTGTCCGGCAGCACCCAGAGGTCTTCCGGCAGATTGTTGTGCTCTTGGTAGAGCGCGAGTTCACGCGCGCGCCACTCGGCGTAGTTGGCGTGCGCCGGCAGCTTGCGCTTTTCTTTGAGGTGATCGAGCCAAGCGGCGTGCACCGGCTTGTCGGCGAGGAATGCCGGCTCCAAGCCCCACATCGCTTCGAACGCGCGGTTGTAGAACACGAGCCGCTTGCCGGCGTCGAACACGGCGATGCCTTCAGCCAGGTGGTTCAGCGTCTCGTCGTACGCGCGCTGCTGCTTCGCCAGCTGATCGCGCGCCGCTTCGCTCTCCGTCACATCGATGGCGATGCCGGCCGCGCCGCCGGCCACCGGGCTCATGCGGATGCGCAGCGTGCGCAGCTGGCCGCCGACCACGGCCGAGCGCGTCTCTTCCACCGCTTCGCCCAGCTCGATCGCCTTGCGCGCCAAATCAGTCGCGCTTTGATCCAGCTGCAAGTTGCGCGCGAGCGCCTGATCGAGCCCCTTGGCCTCGAGCGCAGCGAGATAGTTCGGGTTCGCCCATTCCAGCTTCAGCGCGCCGTTGACGCGCCAAGCCATGAACGGCGCACCGTTCCACATTTCCAGGAACGCCGCCGGATCGCGGGCGATCACTTCGTGGCCGCCGCTGCCGATGCGCCCGCCGGCCGCGCCCTCTTCGACGCCACGCACGCTCGCGTCCAGGATCCACGCCACCGCGCGCGAACCGGCGGTGCGGCCGTCGATTTCGACATAGACGCCGTCAGGCGTGGAAATCTTGATCGAGAACGCGGCGCCATCGCGGCGCAAGCGCGTGATCGCCGGCGACAGGCGCGTGGCGGCGCCAGTTGCGTCCGTGCCGTCAAAAACCGAAAGGCCCTGCAGGATGCGCACGGCGGGCTCGGCCGCGACCGCCTGATCGGAAAAGCGCAGCAGGCTCGCGAGCGCGAGCGGCGAGCCGTAAATGCGCGGCTTGCCCCAGTCGCCCTCGCCCGGATTGGTCAGCGCGTCTTCCCAGATCAACACGACGCCCGGGTGCGCGCCGAAGATGGCGTCGGCCCAGGCGATCTTGTCCTCGAGTTCGCGCGCGCGCTTCTTCCATGCATCGACGCCGCCGCGCGCGCCATCGGTGACGCGCAGCGCCCAGAGCAGCGCAGCGATGGCGATTGACGCCGAGCCGCCTGCCACGAGCAGGCTTGCGAATCCGCCGTCCAAGATGCCGACCCCTAATTCCATCACAGCGGCGAAACGAATCGCCGGACCCCGACGACCAGTCTCCCGCGTTGCGCGCGCGTTTGCACCCCGCACGCTGACGAGAACCGTTAACAAGCGCTTAAAAAGATTTACGCGCGGTTAAGTTACTAAAGTTTCAAGGCGTTAACGCCCGGCGCTGCCGCCGGCCAGGCGTCCTTGCGAATCAACCGCCGCCCGCCCGGGTGTAGTGGAACGGCATCGGCGACGAGCGCGGGATCGTGCGCACCGTATCGAGTGCCGTAGCGCTGCAAGTGTAAGTATCGGTGACGCTCTCCGGCGGCATCGAAGGCAGCGTCATGGTGCGCCGATCGCCGTCCCTCGTGGTCACGGTCGCGTGCCCGCCAAACGATTGGGCATCGGTGCAGAAATTCAATCTGCCGCCATCGGTCGACCAGCGGCCGCTGGCTTGCGCGCGCGCTTCGCCCTCGCCGCGGGCGCTGTCGTACTCCATCTCCAATTGCGCCTGGACCGCGCCAGTGACGAAGGTGCCATCGGCGCGGAAGGTGACCGTCGTGTTGGCGGTGGACGCATTGGTGATCGGCACGCCGTTGGCGCGCATCCACTCGATCGGCCCGCCGCCGGTCAGCTGCCAGTGCCCGACAACGCAGGCGTCGAGCGTGCGCACGCCGGCGCAATCGCCGCAGCCGCTTTCCATCACGCCCTCGATGTTCAGCGTGACGCGCGAGGCTGTCGCGTTGATGGCGGCGACGCGATAGCGGCCGCCGCTGCCGGAACTGGCGTCGATTTCCTCCGGCAACGTGGCCCAGCTGCCGCCCGCTTCGTCGCGGGCGCCGTGCGCCGATGCAGGGCGAACGGACGTACGCCAACGTCCGCATTGGAACGTTGCGGTCCCGCGCGCCAGCACGAACGGCTCCAGCGGCAACGCCTGCGTGCGCGTGGCGCTCCAGTCCCAGGCATCGCCGTCCGCCGGATCGAGACCGATGTCGAGGCCATGGGGATGGCGAATGGCGCGATCGAGATACGCTTCGGCGAAAGCGAGCCAGCGTTCCTGCGGAAGCGCGGCCGTCATTGCGGCGTGCTGAGCGGCGGGCGCATTTGAATCCGCCATGCCGCGAAGAAACGCCATCACGCCGGGCGGGTCTGCCTCGGCGCCAAGCCACAGGAAGAAGACGCCGGCCGAATAGGCCAGCTGATTGAGAGGCGTCGTCGGCGAGAGTTCGTCGAACGCGTCGGCGTTCGCCGGCATCTGCCCCGGTTCGGGCACAGCCAGCGCCGCGAACCACTCGGCCGAACCCTCGAGCCACCAATCGCCGCCCGCGCCCGTGCCGTTCGCGCCGGAAGCCATTTGCGCCGCCGTCAAATTGGCCACTTGCACGCAATGGAAAATCTCATGCGCGGTGAGCGATGCGGCCAATGCCGGATCGCTCGCCGGACCGATCAGGTAGAAAACAACGTGGCACTCGCCGTCGCGCGTGAACTCCGCGAGCCCGGCGATGTCGCTGAACGTCTCCGCGGTCGATCCGGGCGGGAGATCGTCCGCGAGCAGGATCGTAACGTCTTCGAGCGCCACGCCGCCGAGTCTTCCGATTGCGTCGGCCGCGCTGCGCACGCCGCGCTCGAACGCCGCCATGGTCGCATCGTCGGCGATCCAGTCTGCGTTGAGATCGTGGATGATGCGAATGTGCCGCGTGCCGCCGCTGGTTGGGACGGGAACACGCAACCGTTCAACGCAATCGAAGTCGAGGAAGCGGGGCTCAGCGTAGCGTTCGTCGAACAAGCCCCGGTAGGCCGCCGAAGAACACTCGCCGAACGCCGCCTGCGCCGGCGACATCGGCGCCAGCAGCGAGAGCGTGACGAGAACGAGCGTCCACCGCAGCCATGCGCGCATCGCAGCCTCCCCGCTTGTCGCGGCATTCAGAGACTCGCAGCCGCAAAGGTCAAGCGGAACCCGGCCCCGAGGCGGCGGAGCGGGGATAGGCGCCTGATCTATCCCCGCTTCTTCGGCGCAAAAACCGAGCCTCATCAACGCTCCGCGAAAAAATTCAGACAATCAATCCGACCGCGCCCGAACGGACGGATAATGCGCCACAGACATGACCCAAACCGCCCAACCCGCCACTCGCCACGCGCCGCTCGAATTCTGGCGCATTGCCGAATGGTTCCTGCGCACGCTGCACGGCTTGTTCGGCGCGCCGGAGGAGATCGCCGCGCAACACACGCTCACGGCCAAGGCCTACAAGCTCATGGCCCCGTGGTTCAGCGTTGGCGAGGCGATCCTGCGCCGCCTGCTGCTGATCGAAGCCGCCGCGTACGACGCTCCGGCGCCGCGCCGCATCCCGCGCGCCAAGCGCCCGCGCAAGCGTCGCTTGGTGACGTTCTACCCGGACGACGCTGCGTCCTGGCGCGTTCACTTCCGCTGCATGCCGGCGGCGGAGCGCGCCGTCGGGACTGGCGCCGCACAGCGTCCGCAGAACGCGAGGGCTTCCTTCGGCTTGCAGTTCCGATCGGCCTGGCCGCTCGCGCTGCGTTTCGAAGCGATGCTGCGCGTCTTCAATGCGCCGCAAGCCTACGCCAAGCGGCTGGCGCGGCGGCTTCGCGGCAATCCCAACGCCGTCGAGGCGGTGCTGCGCGCGCCGCCCGAATACGCGCATCGCGCCGATCGCGCCGAAGAGCTCACCGAAGCGGCAAAATCCGCGCAGCAGCGGCGCGATTCAAGTTGAGCTCGTTTTCGCTCTCGACACGATCGAGCCTGGGCGCGCCCGCGTTCCGGGATCGCGGCCGCGCGCCCCAAGCGAACGTTCAGCCAGCGCGGCGCAGCTTCTTCACCGCTTCGCTCGCCTTGTGCAGCGTCGGATTGTAAGGCCGCGCGCGGCGGCCCGGCTCTTTCAGCTTCGTCGAGCCCTCGATGCGGAACACGAACGGCATCTTGTAGCTCGCGCCGAAACGCACATGCACGTCGTATTTGGGCTGGAAGCGCGCCAGCGTCAGCGCTTCCTTGGCGGCGGTGTAGAACACATCGGAAGGCCAGGCGTCGACGCAATTGATGTTCTTGGCGCGGCCGTTAGCGCCGACTTCGAACTCGACAATCGCCATGCCCTCGACGCCGAGCCTGCGGGCCGATCTCGGATAACGCGCGCGGATCGGTCCCGCCGGCTCCCACGGCATCCCGCCCTCGCCCTCTTCTTCGTCCTCGGGCGCCTCAGGCGCACGCCAGACGACGCAGCACGGGCCCGACGGCAGACGCAGCCGCACACGCTGCATCTCGCGCCGCTCCTCGACCCAGCCGCGGATCCAGTCGGCGAGGTTCACCAGCAGCAGCACGAGCGCGAGCACCACCCCGCCCGAGGCGGTAAGCGCAAGGCCCCCGTTCCAGCCGAATTCGCGCAGCGCCCCGGTGATGGCGAGATGCACGATGACGACGAACAGAAACAGCCCGCCGTAAAACAGCGCGCGCAGCGTGAACGCCGATGCCGTCCGTGTCGCTCTGACCAGCATGTGCGCTTCAGGCCCTCCAGTGCCGCGTTCATGCCCGCCAGCGGACCGCCGCGCAATGCGGCGAAGCGGTTCCGGCTGCGCGCGGGGGGCCGCGTTGAACCGAGCGCCGCCGAATCTATCTTGTGGATTGCCGGCGTTCGCGCGGCGAAGCCGGCGCAAGGCATTCACGGAAGGAGCAAGCGATGAATAACCTCGTTCCAGGCCGTCGCTCCCGCCCCGGCGCCATGAGTCCGTTCCTGGCGCTGCAACAGGAGATGAACCGGCTGTTTGACGACGCTTTCACCGGCGCGCTGTCGCCGTTCGGCGAAGACGGACGCAGCTTCGGCTGGCCCTCGGTCGAAGTCTCGGAAACCGACAAGGAGGTGAAGATCACCGCCGAACTTGCCGGGCTCGAAGAGAAGGACATCGAGATCAGCGTCGATGACGACACGCTGACGCTTTCGGGGGAACGCCGCACCGAGACGGACGACAAGGAGCGCCGCTACAGCGAACGCTATTACGGCCGCTTCGAACGGCGCCTGACTCTGCCGGCCGCCGTCGACGACCAGAAAGCGAAGGCGACATTCAAGAACGGCGTCCTCACGGTGACTCTGCCGAAACGCGACAACGGAGGCGCGAAGACGAAGCGAATCCCGATTCAGGCATGAACAACCAAGAGGGAGCGGAACGGGCGCCGCTCCCTCCAGTCACGCGCTTCAGCGGACTGCGTAGTAAGCGCCGACGCCGTAGTAGCAGGGGTTTTGCGCGCAGGTGTACATCTTGGCCCTCAACCGATACGTGCGGCCTTCGAGCGCCCCGAACGTCACCGTCGGGCTTGCGTCGACGGACGCGTCGGATGCGACCGTGTTTCCGTCCTCATCGATCACGTACAGATCGAGATCGGTGCAATTCTGGTCGCAGAAGCCGCTGACGGTCACCGTTCCTTGCCAATCGCCGATCAACGGCGACACCCGCTCTTCGTCGTCGTTCAGCGAACCCACTTCGCCTTGATAATAGGTGTGTCCTTCGCCCGCTGGACGATCAGTCTCGCGCCGCACCGTCTCCTGCGCCAGCTGCTCGAGCATCGATACAACCTTGGCGCTCACCTGCGCCTGCGCCGCCCCGGCCGTCGCCATTACCGCTGCGGCTACGGCGGCGATGATCCATCCCCGCATCTTACGCCTCCACCAGTCCCTGCATCGGGCAGCAGAAAGCAAAATGACGAAGCTGGCAACCCTGCGCGCGCGATCGCGCGTGCATTGGATGCGTTTCTGACGCCGCGACGAAGCAAAGTCCGGCCGACGCAGATGCGCCGGCCGGTGGTTCAGCATCAGTAGCGATAATGATCCGGCTTGAACGGGCCGGCTTGTGGCACGCCGATATAATCGGCCTGCTCTTTGCTCATCTTCGTCAGCTTCACGCCGAGCTTGTCGAGGTGAAGCGTCGCCACCTTCTCATCGAGGTGCTTCGGCAGCGTATAGACCTGGTTCTTATAGGCCTTGCCGTTGGTCCAGAGTTCGATCTGCGCCAGCGTCTGGTTGGTGAACGAGGCCGACATGACGAAGCTCGGGTGACCGGTCGCGTTGCCAAGATTCACCAGGCGCCCTTCCGACAGAAGAATGATCTTCTTGCCGTCCGGAAACTCGATGTGGTGCACCTGCGGCTTGATCTCGTCCCACTTGTAGTTCTTCAGGCCAGCGACCTGAATCTCGGAGTCGAAGTGGCCGATATTGCAGACGATGGCGTTGTTCTTCATCGCCCGCATGTGATCGACGGTGATGACGTCCTTGTTGCCGGTGGCGGTGACGAAAATGTCGGCGTGCGGCGCCGCATCTTCCATCGTCACGACTTCATAGCCTTCCATCGCCGCCTGCAGCGCGCAGATCGGATCGACTTCCGTCACCTTCACGCGCGCGCCGCCTTGGCGCAGCGAAGCGGCCGAGCCTTTGCCGACATCGCCATAGCCGCAAACCACCGCGACCTTGCCCGAGAGCATCACGTCGGTGCCGCGGCGGATGGCGTCGACCAAGGATTCACGGCAGCCGTAGAGATTGTCGAACTTCGACTTGGTGACGCTGTCGTTGACGTTGATGGCCGGGAACGGCAGCTCGCCCTTCTTCGCCATTTCATAGAGGCGATGCACGCCCGTCGTCGTTTCTTCCGAAACGCCCTGCACCGAAGCACGGATCGCTTCGTAGAAGCCGGGCTTGGCCTTCAAATACTTCTTGATCGTCGCGAACAGCGCCTGCTCTTCTTCGTTCGAGTGGTGCTCGAGGAAGTCAGCGTCCTTCTCCGCCTTCGGACCCATGACGCAGAGCAAGGTCGCATCGCCGCCGTCGTCGAGGATCATGTTGGCGTACTGGCCGTTCGGCCACTCGAAGATGCGGTGGGCGTAATCCCAATATTCGTCCAGCGTCTCGCCCTTCACCGCGAACACCGGCGTGCCCTTCGCTGCGATCGCGGCGGCGGCGTGGTCTTGGGTCGAGAAGATGTTGCACGAAGCCCAGCGCACTTCGGCGCCCAAGGCTTGCAGCGTCTCGATCAGCACCGCGGTCTGGATCGTCATGTGCAGCGAGCCGGCGATGCGCGCGCCTTTCAGCGGCTGTTTCGGCCCGAACTCTTTGCGCACCGCCATGAGGCCCGGCATTTCGGTCTCGGCGATCTCGATTTCCTTGCGGCCCCAATCGGCGAGGCTGATGTCTTTAATGACGTAATCTGTAGCGCTCATCGCGCGCCCTCCTTCGAAAGCTCGCGAGCGTCGTTTCCAAACCTGGAAGTCCGTCGAGCCTGGCGGCAATTGCCGTCGCAACGCTCCTCGGCGAACGCGGCGCTTCTAGCAAAGCGCGCAGCGGGCTGTAAACGTGCCCGGGCGCCCAAAAGAAGAGCCGCCGGGAGTTCCCCGGCGGCCCAATGTTTTCAGCCTGTTAGCTTCGCCGCTTACGGCATGCCGGGCGGCGGGCTCGGATTGCTCCAGCGCTCCAGCAGCCGCTTGGCCGCATCGCGTCCACCGATGCCGAAGGCAATCGCCACCGCCACCGCCACCGACCCCAGGATGAGGCCGAACGCCAGCACGATGATGTCGTTCGCGAGGCCCATGAACCGCAGCCCCACCGCGGTCGCGAGCGCGATCACGCCCCAGCGCACCAAGGTCGAGATGATCTCCGATGTCGGCTTGCCTTCGCGCCGCGCCGCAGCGGCAAGGATGTTCGCGAGCAGAATGCCGAGCGCAATGATCACCGCGCCGAACAAGACCCGGCTCGCCAGCACCAGCACTTCGCTCAGCATCCCGGCCATCGCGGCGAAACCGAGCAACCGCGCCGCTTCGACGGCCGCGAACAGCACGATGCCGATCAGCACCGCAAGACCGATCATGCGCGAAGGCGGGAACGCGCCGAAGCGGGCGCCGGTCGTATCGACGCCCGGCGTCAGGTCCATGCGCTCGCGCCCGACCCGTACCGGCTCGGCGTTGGCGATCGAAGCGATGATGTCGTCGAAGCCGATCGAACGCAGGCCTTCTTCGGTCAGCATCATGATCCAGCGGCCGATCAGATACGCGATGAAGATGATCAAGGCCGCGCCTATTACGCGCGGGATCGTCTCGAGAATCTCCCGCAGCATCGCCGTCGCCGGCTCCGAAATCGCGCGGATGCCGAGCGCTTCGAGCGCGGCGATTGCGACCGGAATGATGATCAGCGTGAAGACGAGGATGCCGAGCAGACGGGCAAGGCCCGGCCCGCGCGGCGTGTGGGTGAGCCCGGCGTCGACCAGGCGACGATCGAGCTCCGCCGCTTCGACCACCGCTTCCACCATCCGGCGCACGATGGTCGCGAGCGCGAAGCCGATGATGAAGATCAGCAGCGCGCCGACGATGTTGTCGATATAGGAGAAGAAGCCGGCCACCATGCCGTTGAGCGGCGTGATGACGGGGCTTGCCCAAGGCCCAAGTTGCGCGAGCGCGGCCATCAGGCCCAGCAGCCAGATCAGCCAATAGCCGACCTCACCGATGCGTTCGCCGAGATCGACTGTCGGCTTCGTTCCCCCCGCGCCGTCACGGCGCGACAGGAACGGAACGCGGTCGACGCCTTTGGCGATCGCCCACTTCACCGCCTTGGCGGCAAAGTGCGCGACGACGATGATCAGGATCGCGAGCAGAATGCGCGGGCCCCACTCTTGGAGCCAGCTCAGGACGGCTTGTTGGTTTGCGTAGGTCATGGGCGATTCTCCCCTCCCTCCGGGGGCATGAAGCATCGCCCGATGTTCAGCGGACGCAACGGCAATTCATACAGATTGCACGCGGCAGGCGTGCGCGGACCATGTTGCGTCCGCGAGATATTCGCCTGCCGCGCTTGTCGCGAGCCTCTAGTTCAACGCCTCGGGGAAGCGCGGCAGCGAGTCGAAGTCCTCGATCACGTGCTGGCGGATCACCCGCGCATTGGCGGCGTGGCCGATCTCCTCGACCCGGTCCATCGACTGCAGCGTCTGTTCCCGATCGGTATTGAAGCGCGGCACCGTGCGGCGCTCGCGGCTTTCGGCGAGGTGGTACATATCGCCCGTCAGCAGCACGGCGCCCGCATTCGGCAATTGCACCAGCAGCACAGTGTGCCCCGGCGTGTGGCCCGGCGCCTGGAATATCTTCACCGAGCCGTCGCCGAACACATCGTAAGCGTCGCTCTCGATCAGCCGCGTCTGCGCGTTCTCGAGTTGCGAATAGCCGGCGAACGCCTGGCCGCCGCGCGCCTCTTCGCTGAACATGTACGCGCGTTCTTCCGGGTCGACGAGCCAGGTCGAGCCGGCGAACAGATTGCCGTTGCCGGTGTGATCGCCGTGCTGGTGCGAGAACGACACGAACTCGATGTCGGCCGGCGTGAGGTCGAGCTGCGCCAGCTGCGACTGCAGGCTCGCGCGCATCACCACGGTCGCGCCCATCTCGGGAAGCTCCCGGCGGCCGCCGGGCATCGCCGCGACCGCATCGGGAAAGCCCGTATCCCAGATCAGGTCGCCCTCGGGATGGCGGATCAGATAGCATGGCACGATCAGTTCGCGGCTCTGGCCCGCGAACGAGCCGTCATCGGCGAACATGTCGACATTCGGGAAAGTCGCGCGGCCGCAATCCATCGCATAGAGCTGAACGGCTGGCGCCGCTTCGGTCTCCGTCGCTTGTTGCTGGTTGCAGGCTGCGAGCGCGCTAAGCGCGACGGCGGCGGCGAGCAATTTCTTCATGACGTCCCTCCCGGAGATGCCGTTCAACCGCTCCCGCCGCCAAAACGCAAGCGCAGGACGAAAATTATCGAAACGAGCACGAGGCAGATCGCGTTGGCCAGCGTCACCGGCCAGGACTGGCTCAAGACGCCGAAGACGGTCCAGCAGATGAAGCCGACGATTGTCACCGCATACATACGCAGCGAGACGCCGGTGGCGTCTCTGGTGCGTGAAATTTTCCAGATCTGCGGCACGAAGCTCGTCATCGAGCAGAGGCCCGCGACCACGCCGAACGTATTGATCAGCCAAAGCGGCGCGCCATCCATGAGCCTTAGAACGGCGACGCGCCTAGTCTGGTTTCGTCAGCCCCGGCGAAGCCGATTCGCTCACGCTCCGCCGAGCACCGCGACGCATTGCGCCAGCCGTTCGCCTTCGAGATGATCTGCCAGCACAAGCTGTTGCTGCGCGAACAGCCCATGCCCGCGCGGCATATACCGGAAGGTGCGCTCGGTCTCGCCGTCGCGCATGACATAGGCGATCTCCTGGCTCGAATCGCCGATCGCGCCGGCGTCGCGGCGGACCAGCACCATACCGTCGCGGACGCCGGCGGCGTACGCAGGCAAAGTCGGGTCCGTGCCGGCGACGATGTTGTTGTTCGCACTCGTAGCTTCGATGTCGAAGCCGCGGTGGAACGGCACGAGATTTTCGGTGACGACGCGCCCGCACGGCGCGAACGCATCCTCCGGCAGCAACACGGCCTCGCCGCCGATCGCGAACCGTTCGATGTCGTCGCTCACGTCGACTCCGAACTGGCGGGCCAAAATCGGCAGCAGCGCGGACGCGCGGCTCTCGTCGCCGCCGGCGACGCGATCACGCATACCGAGCACGACGTCATCGAGATCATTTGCGCCGCCGGCGCGCAGCCGCGAATCCCAGAGCGTCGCGAGCAAGCGCCCGCGCTGGTACGGCAGCTGCTGCACCGGCTGGCTGTTCCAGAAATCAGCGAGGATTCGCGCGTTCGGCGCGGTTCTCACCGGCGACTGCGCATAGGCGCGCAGCATCTGGTTCAAATCCGCCGCGAACTCCGCCGGCGTCCACAAGCCTTGCCGCACCAGCACGCGGCCGGTGTAGAAATCGGTGAAGCCTTCGGAAAGCCAATAATCGGCCGCTTCGTTCTCCTCCGGCATGGCGCCGATGCGGGCGGGAATCCAGCTGTGCAAGCCCTCGTGCGCGAGCGTGCGGGTGATCGGCTGCGCTTCGGCGTTGGCGGTCGCGAAGAACGCGAATGCGTCGCCGAGACCGGTGCCGCCGATGGAAAGCCAACCCTCCTGCGGGCTTTCGAGCTGGATCACAGTGACGAGATAAGGCGAGGCGCCATCGCCGAAGAAGCCGCGCTGACCGGCGATGACTTCGGAAACGCGGGCGCTGAACTCCGCATCGGAGAAGCTCCAGGCGCCGCGCAAGGCGACGCGCACCTCATTTTCCGGATCGCGCACGATACGAAAATCGCCGCCGACGCTGATACTCGACCAGACGTCGCCAAGCACGAGATCGTCGTGTTCGAGATCCGATGCGAGCGCCCAGTCCCGCGGCATGTTGCGCGCGCGCCAGCGTACGGGCGTGCGCTGATCGGCGTCGGTCGGCGTCACCATCGAAGCTTCGCCGATCAAATGAAAATAGGTCGGTTGCACCACCGGCCGATAGGCGTTGCCTTCGCGGGCGTTCGGCGCGCCTTCGAAATCCTGAATCACGCGATAACGCAAATGGATGCGGGCGCCCGGTCGGTGCCGGAGCAGCCGACGCGCCGGGCCATCGCCCGCGCCCAGTTCGGCCCCGGACACCGCTTCCAGGCGGTCGATGCTGCGCCAAAGCTCATCACGGCCGCCCCAAGAGCTGGGCAGCGAAATCGAGGTCTCGCCATCCGCCTCGCCGCGGAAGCGCAGATCGTACTGCACCGCGATCAGGGCGCCGTCGGCCATGACCGGCGTCAGCGTGTAGTCGATCCGATCCGGCGCGGCCTGGCCCATACAGAACAGAGCGCCGACGCCGGCCGCCAACATGCGCATCCAAGTCCGCATGCGTCTCCCCTCGAAATGTCTTCGATCGGCAGATGCAGCCCCAGCGCCCGGCGGATGCAGGGCCCGCTACTCGTCCTCGTGAAACTTGGCCCGGATCAGCGCCTCGATCTCGTCGAGCGCCTTTTCGGCCTCGGGGCCGTTCGCTTCGAGCTCGACCTCCGAGCCGATGCCGGCGCCGAGCATCATCAGGTCCATGAGCGAGCGGGCGTCGGCCTCTTCATCCTCGCGGCGCACCATGATGATCGTGTCTTCGTAATTGAGCGCCAGCTCCGCGACCTTGCGCGAGGCGCGCGCGTGGAGGCCGCGGATGTTGGTGATCGGCACCGTTCGCTTCAGCCCCAACACCCGTCCCCCAACGACCTGCTCTCAGGTGGACGGCCCGCCCGCGAGCTCCACCGACGCGACTCGGATGTAGCGCCGGCCGGCATCTTGAGCGGCCAGCGCCGCTTCGGGAAGCTTCATCCGCTCGCGAACCTCGGCGAGCTTGATCAGCATCGGCAGGTTCACGCCGGCGATCACTTCGATCTTCACCTGGTTGATCACCGAGATGGCGAGGTTCGAGGGCGTGCCGCCGAACATGTCGGTGAGAATCACGACGCCATCGCCGCGATCGACGCCGCGGACCGCGTCGAGAATATCGGCGCGCCGTTCTTCCATATTGTCGTAGGGGCCGATCGCGACCGCGCGCATCTGCTCCTGCGGCCCAAGTACGTGCTCCGCCGCGGCGACGAATTCATCCGCCAGACGGCCGTGGCTCACCACGACGACGCCAATCATTCCACGCTCCCGCCACCCGCCAGTGGGCTGGTAAGGGGGCGTACAATATCCCTTCGCAGCTGCGAGAAAAGCGAAAGCAGCACGCTCGCTACAGTTTTCGACGGACGGTCAGTGGGGCTTGGCGGCGCTGGCGTGCGGCAGTTCGACCACGAAACGCGCGCCGGCGCGCTGATTTCCGCCGCTGTCGATGTTCTGCGCGTAGATGCGGCCGTGGTGGGCTGTGACAATCTGTCGGGCGATCGACAGCCCTAGCCCCGAATTGGCGCCGAACGCAGCGCCCTTGGGCCGCTGCGTATAAAAGCGCTCGAAGATGGTCTCGAGGTTCTCCGGCGGGATGCCGGGGCCCTCGTCTTCAACCAAGGCGCGAACCATCGGCCCGTCTTTCCCCTTCGCGGCCTCCATCGACACCACCACCCGGCCGCCGGCTTGGCTGAACGAGCGGGCGTTGTCGATCAGGTTGCGGAAGACCTGGCCGAGCGGCCCGGCCTGACCGACGACGTGCAGACCCTCCGGCTTCGGCCCTTTGAACAGCACGTGCACGCCGGTGCGATCCTCCGGCGAGTAGGCGCGGGCAAGTTCGAACAGCAAGGCCCCGAGATCGACGTCCTCCAGATCGCCGCGGGCGGTTTCGGTTTCGATGCGGCTGGCGCGGGCGATGTCGGTGATCAGGCGGTCGAGCCGGTGCACGTCCTGGGCGACGATCGCCAGCATCTGCTTTTGCTGTTCGGGACTGGTCGCGCTCTGCGCCGAGGTCACCGCCGATTGGATCGACGCCAATGGATTCTTGATCTCGTGGCTGACGTCTGCGGCGAAACGCTCGTTTGCATCGATGCGATCCGCCAACGCGTGAGTCATCTCCTCGAGCGAGTGGCTGAGCGCGCCGATTTCATCCTTGCGCTTGGAGACTTCGCCGAGGCTGAGCCGCGTCGCGCCGGTGAGGCGCAGGCTGTCCGCCGCGCCGGCGAGGCGCCGCAGCGGCCGCGCGATCGACAAGGCCAACAGCAAGGAGGAGAGAATGATGGCGATGGTGGCGCCGATCACGAACGGGATCATGCTGACGCGTTCGGCGAGCAAGATGCGCTCGACATCCGCGCTCTCGATCGTGACCGTGCCCATCACCTGCTGCACGCGCCGGAGCGGCAGCGTCACCGTGACGACGCGCTCGCCTTTCTCGTTCAGCCGCTCGCCACGGACGATCTCGCCCTGCATTGCGCGCTGGTGCTCCGATTCCAGCGTCACCGTCGGTCGCCATGGCGTGAGGCGGATATATTCCAGCCGCCGCGTCGCGCTCTGGATCGATTCACCGATGCTCGGCGCGTCGGCGATATCGGGCAGCGGACGCTCCTCTACCCCGCCATAGATGACGTCGGTGTCGGCGATCAGACGTCCCTCGGCGCCGAACACGCGCACGCGCGGCTGGCCAACCCCCGGACGCGCGCCTTCAGCGATCGGCGGCAAGATGCGTCGTAGCACGGTGCGCACCGCCGGCTCGTTGATGTACGGGAACGGATCGCCTTCGACCGTGCCGGTCTCGATCAGGAGATTGGTGATCAGCTCGCCTTGCGTGCGCAAGTTCCGGAACTGCGCCTCGGTCAAGCCCGCTCGCATTTCGGTAAGCAGCAGCACGCCGAGGATCAGGATCGCGAGCCCGGCGAAGTTGAAGAAGAAGATCGTCCGCGTGATGCGCGAGCGGAAGAACGCGCGCAGGCCGTGCGGGCGATCAGGCTTCGTTGTAGCGATAGCCGACGCCATAGAGGGTTTCGATCGCGTCGAACTCCGTGTCGATGTCGCGGAATTTCTTGCGGAGCCGCTTGATGTGGCTGTCGATTGTTCTGTCGTCGACATAGACCTGATCGTCATAGGCCGCGTCCATCAGCTGATCGCGGCTCTTCACGTAGCCGGGGCGCTGGGCAAGCGCCTGAAGAATGAGAAATTCGGTGACGGTGAGCCGGACCGGCTCGCCTTTCCAGGTGCAGGCGTGGCGGTTGGGATCGAGCGTGAGCTCGCCGCGCACGATCGGCTTCTTGTCGCTCGTCGCCTCCGTGCCCGGCGCCCCCACGCGGCTGCGGCGCAGCAGCGCCTTAACCCGCTCGGAAAGCAGGCGTTGGGAGAATGGCTTTTTGATGTAATCGTCGGCGCCGACATTGAAGCCGACCACCTCGTCCATCTCGTCGTCCTTCGAGGTCAGCAGGATCACGGGCAGGTTCGAGCCCTGGCGCAGCCGGCGCAGCACCTCGACCCCGTCCATGCGCGGCATCTTGATGTCGAGAATGGCGATGTCCGGCGGCGTTTCCGCCAGCGCCGCCAGTGCGGCCGCGCCATCGGTGTAGGTGCGGACGCTGTAGCCCTCGCCTTCGAACAGCATTTTCAGCGAGGCGAGGATGTTTTCGTCGTCGTCGACCAGAGCGATGGTAGGCATGGGAGGGCCGGACTTCCTGACTTAGCCGTAATGAAGTGGTGATGGCTGTCTTAGCCGTCAATTAGCGGCTTGAAAACAGGTTCCGGTTCCGCCGAGCGGACCTCGCTCGAATTTGACCAGCCTCTCCACAGCTCCATTTGGCGTTCTATGGCGCAAATCTATCACCGCGGCCGGCTGATCGATCACGTGCATCTGCGCGTCGCCGATCTCGCCGCCGCCAAGCGCTTCTATCGCGCCGTGCTCGGCGCGCTCGGGCGCGAACCCACGTACGAAAGCGAAAAAGCGATCAGCTTCGACGAACTCTGGATCGACGCCGCAGACAAGGCCGGCCCCAGCCGCGTGCACCTCGCCTTCCAGGCCGAGGACCACGACGCGGTGGTGCGCTTCTACGAGGCCGGCCTCGCCGCCGGCGGACGCGACAACGGCCCGCCGGGAGAGCGCAGTTATCATCCCGGCTACTTCGCGGCCTTCCTGTTCGATCCCGACGGGCACAACGTCGAAGCCGTGCATCACGGACCGGCGACGCGGAGCGCGGAATCGGTGGAGGTGAAAGCTCAGTTGTAGGGCAGTCTGCCGAGCGCCGAATAGCGCTCGTTCAACGCTTCCAGATCCTTCATCTCGGCGCGGCTCAAGTCAAAATCGAACACGTCGATGTTTTCTTCAAGGTGCGCGCGCCGGTTCGCCTTCGGCACCGGCACAACGCCGCGTTGGATATCCCAGCGGATCAGCACCTGCGCCGGCGACTTCCCGTGCCGCGCGGCGATATCGCGGAGCGTTGGATCATCGAGCCGGGTGTCGCGCGTGAGCGGGCTATAGGCCTGCAGCACGATGTTGTTCTCGCGCGCATAATCCAGCATCTCTTCGCTGAAACCGAATGGACTCCATTCGATCTGGTTGACCGCCGGCGTTTCGCCGGTGGCCTCGACCAGCGCGTCGATCTGCTCCGCGGAATAGTTGCTGACGCCGATATCGCGCACCAGACCCTCGTCGCGCGCCCGGATCAGGCCGCGCCACGAAAGTTCGCCGACGCCGTCGTCCGGCGGCCGGTGGATCAGCATCAGATCGGCGTAGTTCGTATCGAGTTCGCGCAGGTTCTTGTGGGTGGCGTCGTAGGCGTCCTCGTCATCCTCGACCTTGCTGACGATGTAGATTTCCTTGCGCGACCGGCCGCTCTTCTTGATGCCCTCGGCGATGCCTGGCTGCGTGCCGTAATCGCCGGAGGTGTCGATCATCGGATAGCCGAGCTTCAGCGCCGCGGCGACGGTTCCGGCGGTGTCGTGGGTGAGCTGCCAGGTGCCGAGGCCCATCACGGGCATCCTGCGGCCGGTGTTGAGATGCACGGTGGCCAATGAGTCGAGATTTGCCATGACTTACCTCGCGCGCTTTGCTGGCGAACGCGAGGACCGGTGGCCTGTTCCAAATTGGCGGCGGGTCCGGTAACGGCCAGATGCGCGCACGCTCGCCGTTCACACTCGCTTCTGCAGACCAGGAGCGAATGATGAAATCTTTGGACGGCAAATCCGCCATCGTCACCGGCGCGAGCTTCGGCATCGGCCGCGCCACGGCCAAGCTGTTCGCTCGCGAAGGCGCCCGGCTCGTTCTGGTGGCGCGGCGGCGCGAGCCGCTGGAGGCGCTGGCGCAGGAGATCGCCGCCGCTGGCGGCGAGTGCCTGCCCTTCGCCGGCGATGTCGCCGACGACGGGACCGCAGAAGGCGTGGTTGCAGCCGCGACGCGCGCTTTCGGCGGGCTTGATATCGCCTTCAACAACGCCGGCAGTCTCGGCGAGATGGGCGCCGTCAGCGACATCTCGGTCGCGGGCTGGCGCGAGGCGATCGAGACGAATCTCACGAGCGCCTTCTTCGCCGCACGCCATCAGATTCCGGCGATGCGCGCCCGCGGCGGCGGCTCGCTCATCTTCACGTCGACCTTCGTCGGCCACACGGCCGGCTTTCCCGGCATGAGCGCTTACGCCGCGAGCAAGGCCGGCGTGATCGGGCTCGTGCGCAATCTCGCCGTCGAGCACGGCCAGCACGGCGTGCGCGTCAACGCGCTGCTGCCCGGGGCGGTGGACACGCCGATGGGCCGCAGCGTCGCGACGAGCGACGAGATGCGAACCTTCATCGCCGGGCTCAACGCGATGAAGCGCATCGCCGAGCCGGAGGAGATCGCGCGCGCGGCGCTCTTCCTCGCCTCGGATGCGTCCAGCTTTATGACCGGCGCGGCGATGTTGGTCGACGGCGGCGTTTCGGTGAATCACACCTGACGCGCGCCGCACGACTGTAATCGCGACAACACTCTTCGCGTGCACGTTTCGCGCGCGATCGCCGTTTCGCGCGTCGCTTTGCTTGTTGGGAGGAGCCGACAAGAGTACATCTGCGGCGCGATCAGACATGGGACCGCTGCGCGCGCATGCACGCCTCGTCCAATGGAGAACAGCAATGGCCAGATTCGCCACGCTTGCGTACGGCGCCGTCGTGTACGTCTTCTTCCTGGCGACGTTTCTCTACGCCATCGGCTTCGTCGGAAACCTCCTCGTACCGAAATCGATCGACAGCGGCGCCGCGGCGCCGCTCGCCGAAGCGCTGATCGTGAATGTTCTGCTGCTCGGCCTGTTCGCCGTTCAGCACTCGGTGATGGCGCGGCCGGCGTTCAAGCGCATGTGGACCAAGATCGTGCCGAAAGCGGCCGAGCGCAGCACGTTCGTCTTGTTCGCAAGCGCGATCCTGGCGCTCATGTTTTGGCAATGGCGCCCGCTACCGGCTACGATCTGGAGCGTAGCCGATCCGCTATGGTCGACGGTGCTCTGGGCGCTGTTCGCCGCCGGTTGGGCGATCGTGTTGATCTCGACCTTCCTGATCAATCACTTCGATCTGTTCGGCTTGGCGCAGGCGTACAATCACTTCCGCAACCGCGAGAGCTCCGCGCCGAGCTTCGTGACGCCGCTGTTCTACCAGCACGTGCGCCATCCGATCTACCTCGGCTTCATCCTCGCGTTCTGGGCGACGCCGGTGATGAGCATGGGGCACCTGCTGTTCGCCATCGCCACCACGGGGTACATCCTCGTCGGCATCTTCTTCGAGGAACGCGATCTGGTGGCGCTGTTCGGCGAACGCTATCGCCAATACACGCGCGATGTTGGCATGCTCGTGCCGAAACTGAAGCTCGGCGGGAAGACGACGAAGCAGGCTTGAGCGTGCGCCTCCCGGGGAAGCACGCCTCACCCGTAGCGGCTTTTCGGGAATTTCGGCAGGCCATCGCCGAACCGCACCCAGGCGTGATCGTGCCTGAGCCAAGAATGATGCGTTGGTGGAAAGGCGTTGGGGTCGTCGAGCGTTGTTGTGGCGATATCGATGTAGTCCGCATCGTCCGCACGCGCGCAGGTGAGCTGCGTGCCGCACTCGCCGCAGAACTGACGCGTGACGCCTTCGGAGGACGCATACGCTCTTGGGGTCCCCTTCGTCACCTCGAACGCATCAAAGGCGACAGTCACCCACGCCACCACAACGCCGCCGGAGACGCGCCGGCAGGTCGCGCAATGGCAAATCATGCTGGCTTCGTGCTCATCGAAGAGCGCGTAACGCACGCTGCCGCAATGACAGCCGCCTTCAATGCTCATCGAGCGCTCACCGTAATCTCGCGACGATCTGAACGATACGCCGGACCCATTGTCACTTCGATCTCGTGCGTCACCGAGCGTGTGACGCCAGTTGCGAGATCGACGACACATTCGGCGCGGGTGTCATGAATCAGGGTCATGCCATCGAACATGCGCTCGATCTCCTCGGCGGAGTGCCCACCTTGACTCGCAAGGTTCACGAGCGCCTCGCGGATCGCGACGGTGGCAGACTCCGGATTCAGCGCGCGCGAGTAGGTCAGGCGCGCAACGCCCGCCGCACCATCGACACTGTCCAATGTAAGCGATTCGGTTGCGGCGATCGGCGGGCCTCCAAGTGCGTTCGGCAGGTGAGTCGACGCCGATACGGGCTCGCCCACTCTGAGGCCTGTGCCTTGGCAGATCGACATCACCGCGATGGATGACGCCAACAACTGCGCGGCATGAGAGGCCTCCCATTGCGCCATTAGATTTTGCAGCGCCGTCATGGATCGGCGCCAGCCTTCAGTTCTCTCGGCTGGAGGCGTAATCGCTTCCACTGTCGAAAAAATATTCTGCCTGAAGCGCGGCCAATCCTGAACTGAAACCGGCGTTCCTACCTCATCTAGCGATAGACGCATATCGACGCCGATTAGGAGTTGCGGTTCATCTGTGATCGTGACGCCGGCGGCCTCGATTCGATTCATTGTCCAGATCGCGTCGAATCCGTCGGGCGTGCGGGCGCCAATCGCCAGCGTGCCTCGCGTCGTCGCAACGTTGGTTTGGTCTTGCCCCTCGCCGCGCGCCACACGGGTGCGCACCTCCGTCACATTCCACGCCGAATTGGCTGCTGGCGCAAACGGTATATCGGTGGGCGCCGATTGCGCAAACGCCGCGCCGGAAGAAAGGGCAAAACAAACGGTCGCCAGCAGAGTTTTCATGATGCGCTCCATCAATGCGCCGCGCCCCATGTCGCGCCGGCTTTCGCTTCCACCGTCAGCGGCACGCTGAGAACCACCGCAGGCTCGGGCGCCGTCTCCATCGTTTCGCGCGCGACGTTGCAGAGGGTTTCCGCTTCGTGCTTCGGCGCTTCGAACACGAGTTCGTCATGCACCTGCAGTAGCATGCGCGACTTCAGGCCCGCGCGCTCGATCGCCGCCGGCAGGCGCACCATGGCGCGTCGGATGATGTCGGCGGCCGCGCCCTGGAGCGGGGCGTTGATGGCTTGGCGTTCGCCGAACTGACGCTCTTGCGGGTTCTTCGATTGGACGCCTTTGACCCAAATGCGTCGGCCGAAGATGGTTTTCACATAGCCATTTGCGCGCGCGAACGTTTTGGTGGCTTCCATGTAGTCGCGGATGCCGGGGAAGCGTTCGAAATACTTCTTGATGTAGGCGCCCGCCTGTTCGCGCTCGATGCCGAGATTGCGGGCGAGACCGAACGCGCTGATGCCGTAAATGATGCCGAAATTGATCGCCTTGGCGTTGTTGCGAATTTCCTTCGGCATGCCTTCGACCGGCACGCCGAACATTTCCGACGCGGTGCGGGCGTGAATGTCGACGCCGTCGGCAAAGGCTTGCTTCAGCTGCGGGATGTCGGCGACGTGCGCCAGTAGACGCAGCTCGATCTGCGAATAATCGGCCGAGACAAGCACATTGCCCGGCTCGGCCACGAACGCCTCACGGATGCGCCGGCCCTCCTCGGTGCGGATCGGAATGTTCTGCAAATTGGGATCGTTGGAGGAGAGGCGCCCGGTCGTGGTCGAAGCGAGCGCGTAGCTCGTATGCACGCGGCCGGTGCGCGGATTGATCGCCTGGCCGAGCGCTTCGGTGTAGGTGGAGCGGAGCTTCGAGAGCTGGCGCCAGTCCAAGAGCTTGCGCGGCAGTTCGTGCTCTTCGGCAAGCTCTTCGAGGATGGTGGCGTCAGTGGACCAGGCGCCGGTCTTGGTCTTCGAGCCGCCCGGCAGCTTCATTTCGTCGAACAGGATTTCGCCGAGCTGCTTGGGCGAGCCCATGTTGAACTCGCGGCCGGCGAGCGCATACGCCTCCTGCTCGTACTGCAGCATGCGCTGGGCGAAGTCGCCGGAGAGCCGCGAGAGCATCTGTGGATCGATCTTGATGCCCTCGCGCTCCATCGCCGCGAGCACCGGCGGCAGCGGCCGCTCGAGCGTTTCGTACACGGTGGCGAGCTTCTCGCGCCCCAGCTCGGGCTTCAGCTTGCGCCAGAGGCGGAGCGCCGCATCGGCTTGTTCGCACGAATACGCCGATGCGCGCTCGATCGGCACCAGATCGAAGCTCACCTGCGCCTTGCCCTTGCCGGCAACGTCGCTGAGCGGCGTCAAGCCGTGACCCAGATGCTTCTCGACCAGAAAGGTCTTGTCGTGCGGATCGAGCCCGCCATAGAGCGCGTAGGAGATCAGCATCGGATCGTCGTACGGCGCGAGCGCGATCTTGTGCTTGGCGAAGAGCGCAATGTCCCACTTGATGTTGAGGCCGACCTTGAGGACGGATGGGTCCTCCAGCAGTTCGTGCACGGCCGCGAGCGCGGCAGCGCGCGGAATTTGCGGCCCGGCGTCGGCCGCAAGCGGCGCATCTGGCGTCTCACTCGCGAACAATTCACCGGCGCGCGGATCGGCGCCGCGATGGCCGATCGGCACGTAGATCGCATCGTTCGGCCCGAGCGCGAGCGAAAACCCCACCAACTCCGCGCGCGCCGCATCGATCGCGTCCGCCTCGGTGTCGATACCGACGATGCCGGCGCGCTTGGCGCGGGCGACGAACGCTTCCAGTTCGGCGAGATCGCGGCCGCACTTATAGGCCTCGCGCTTGAACTCTTTCTCGACCTCTTCGACCACCGGCCCGGCAGCCGGCGCCGCTGCGGCGCCGGCTGCGTACGACGCGACGATCTCCGCGCCCTTCTCGCGCGCGTAGAATTCGCGCACCCGCCGGCTCAAGGTGCGGAATTCCATCGCATCGAGGAATTGCAGCAGCATGGACGGATCGGGTTCGCGCACGGCGAAGCTCTCCCAGCCTTCCTCCACCGCCACATCGTCACGCAGCGTGACCAGTGTTTTCGACAGCCGGATCTGATCGGCGTGATTGATCAGAGTCTCGCGCCGCTTAGGCTGCTTGATCTCGTTGGCGCGCTCCAGGATCGCCTCGAGCGAGCCGAACGTCGCCATCAGCTCCGCCGCTGTCTTAGGCCCAATGCCGGGCGCGCCCGGCACGTTGTCGACGCTGTCGCCGATCAGCGCCTGCACATCGATAACCTTGTCGGGCGTCACGCCGAACTTTTCGAACACCGCTTCGGGGCCGAGCGCGCGGTTCTTCATCGGATCGTAGAGGTTGATGACGCCGTCGACGATCAGCTGCATCAGGTCCTTGTCGGAGGAGACGATCTTCACCGTCGCGCCCTTGGCCGCCGCCTGGCGGGCATAGGTGGCGATGAGATCGTCCGCCTCGAAGCCGCCCATCTCGATGCAGGGGAGATTGAACGCGCGTGTTGCGTCGCGGATCAGCGGGAATTGCGGCGCGAGATCTTCCGGCGCCGGCGGGCGATGCGCCTTGTATTCGGGATAAAGTTCGTTGCGGAACGTGACTTCGCTCTTGTCGAAGATGACGGCGAGGTGCGTCGGCGCTTCGCTGCCCTTCATCTCCGAGAGGAATTTCCACAGCATGTTGCAATAGCCGGCCACCGCGCCGACGGACAGCCCGTCCGACGCCCGCGTCAGCGGCGGCAGCGCGTGGTACGCGCGGAAGATGTAGCCGGATCCGTCGATGAGGAAGAGGCGGGGCGCGTCGTTCTTGGCCATGGCCGCCATATAAGGGATCGGAGGCGCGCCGTCTCTAGCTGCTCGGTGTCGGATGCCCCGCTCAGCCGCCGAACAGCTTGTTGTAATCGGGCGGCGCGCCGCGGCGCGACCAGAGCGTTTCCGAATTGCCGGTGGCGAGGAAGTCTTCCGTCGCTTCGCGCACGCCGGCCATCGCCGCGTTGAATATGGCGGTGGCGGCGCTGAGGCGTTTCACGCCGAGCGCCTTCAGCTCGGCGGCGTCCGGCAGACCCGGGCGCGCCATCACGTTGAGCGGCATGCCTGCGCCTTCGGCCACCGCGGCGATGTCCGCCGGCGTGACGATCGCTGGCGCGAACAAACCGCTGGCGCCTGCGTTCTTGATCGCCGCCGCGCGCCGCAGCGTCTCGGCGACGGCGGCCTCCGGCGGCACGAGCTGTTTCAGAAACACATCGGTGCGGGCGTTGATGAAGAGATCGACGCCGGCCTTGTTCGCCGCATTGCGCACGGCTTCGATCTTGCGCAGGTGCAACTCGTGCGGCTGCTTGCCATCTTCGAGGTTGATGCCGACGGCGCCCGCATCGATCAGCGCGCGCACATTTTCGGCGACCTTGCCGATGTCGTCGTCATAGCCGCCTTCGGCGTCGGTGGTGATCGGCACGCTGACGGCGCGGGCGATCTCCTCCACGGCGGCGATCAGCTTCTCGACCGGGAAGTGATGGCCGTCGGCGTAGCCGTGCGCCCAAGCCACCGCGGCGCTGGAGGTGGCGATCGCCTTGGCGCCCGCGTCCTGGGTGACGCGCGCGCTGGCGGCGTCCCATGCGTTGGGCAGGACGAGGAAATCCTTGTGCAGGGCGTGGAAAGCGGCGGCGCTTGCTTGGCTGGATGTCATGATCGGCTCCCTCTCGCACCCAATGTAGTGAGCCGCTGCCGCAAGCGCATGCCGGAATCGGACCTCACCGCCAAGGCGCGTTGTGGCCGGCGCCCTTTGCGGCTAATCACGAGGCGAGGCGGCGGGACATGGATCAAGAGCACCTAGCGCACCGCGAGATCACGCCCGGGGCGCGGGTAGCGCCGCCGCCGCCATGGGCCGATCTCACGCCCTATCCGATCCCGGCCGAGGCGAATCCGCATTTCATCAGCGCCGGCGTCTGCGTGCTGCTGGATGATTCCCAGATCGACCTCTGCGGCCCCGAACGGTCGTGGTACTACCGCCGCGCCGAACTGGTCACGGCCTCGGCGGGCGCCGAGCGTGTCGCCCAATTCAGCGTCAGCTTCGATCCGGCGTTCGAACGCCTGGAGGTCCACTCGATCGCTGTGATCCGCGGCGAGCGGCGCATCGAGCACACCGGTACCGCGTTCTTCGAAGTGCTCCGGCGCGAGCGCAACATGGAGCGGCTGCAATTCGACGGCCGGCTCACCATCCACGTCACACTGCCTGACGTGCGCGCGGGCGACGTGGTCGAAACCTCCTACACGCTCTACGGCATGCGCAAATCGCTCGGCGGGCGCCACGCCGGCTGGGTGCCGTTCGAATGGAGCGTCGGCATCTGCGAAACGCGGCTGCGGCAGCGCACGCCGGTCGGGCGCGAGGTCGCCGAGCGCGCGTTCCTCGGCGTGCCCGAAGCGACGCAGACTGAAACGCAAGGCGTGGTCGATCGCCGCTGGCGCACCGAGGAACGGCAGGGCGTGCGTTTCGAGTCGCTCGCGCCGCCATGGACGGTGCAGAGCGCCGGCATCCAGTTCTCCGAATGGCGCGATTGGGCCGAAGTCGCCGCCGCGTTCACCCCGCTCTACGAAGAGAGCGAGCCGTTGCCCGCCGACGTCGAAGCGGAGATCGCGCGGATCGAAGCGGAGGAAGAGACCGCGTCCGGCCGGGCCGCCGCGGTGCTGCGCTTCACGCAGAACGCGGTGCGCTATCTCGCCATCTCGATCGGCGAAGGCGGCTTCACGCCGCGGACGCTCGATGCGATCTGCGCCACGCGTTATGGCGATTGCAAAGACAAGTCGAAACTCTATGTGGCGATGGCGCGCAGGCTCGGCCTCGACGCCTGCCCGGCGCTCGTCAACACGCGCGACGGCTATGGCATCAACACTTGGCTGCCGAGCGGGGTCGTGTTCGACCATTGTATCGTCCGCGTCGTCGCCGACGGCGCGGTGCATTGGCTCGATCCGACGCGGATGATGCAGCCAAGCCCACTCGGCTCGCTGAACAAGTGCCATTTCGGCTGGGCGCTGCCGCTTCGGCCGGGCGCGTCGGCGCTCGAGCGCATGCCCGACCCGTCGCCCGCGCACACGCTGGAGACGGAAGAGCATGTCACGCTCGGCAAATCGCCCGAGCACGTGGTGCGCTACGAATGGCGCTTCATTTCGCGCCGCGGCCGCGCCGAATGGGTGCGCGAGCACATTGCGCGGGAAGGCGAAGTCGGCCTGTTCAAGCTCTATGCCGAAGACATCTCGCGACGTTACGCGGGCGCGCGGCCGGTGCGGCAGGAGATCGAGCGCGACGAACTCGGCGCCAACGAGATCACCGCCGTCGAGGTCTACGAAATCGCCAGCGCCTGGAGCGCCGCGCAGGGCAAGACGCGCACGTTCAGCACCTACGATCTCACCATCCGTTCGCAACTCGCGGCGCTCGACGCCGGACCACGGCAGCATCCGATCTATCTCGGCCAGATGGGCAAGGTCTCGCGCAAGGTGACGATCGAGACGGCCTATCCGATCAAGTTCAGCGGCTGGAAGCGCACGATCGAGAGCACGGCGCTCGTCTACACCAACGAACTGCGCAAGGAGGGCAAGCGCACGTTCGTGCTGGAACAGAGCCTCGTCTTCCGCGGCTTGATGCTGCCGGCGAGCGAGGCGGACCAATACCGCGCGATCGTCGCCGAGATGGACCAGTCCGACTTGAACATCACCGGCAAGGTCGGCAAGCGCGGCATGTTCATCGGCGCGGACACGAGCGGCGAGGCCGATGACTGGTCGGAGCGGAGTTGGGTCGACTGGTTCTGGCGCCTGGCGCCGCTGGCGGCGATTCTCGGCTATTGGGCCTGGCGCTATTTCAGCGAAGCGCCTTAGTGGCCGCCGGCGCCTGCGGCCAGGACGAAGCGCCGGTCGCAATAACCGCACTCGACGAAATCTTCTTCGCCCATGTCGTAGAACACGACCGGGTGGCCGAGCGCGCCGCCGCCGCCATCGCACTTCACGCGCTTGGACGCCACCGAGATCACCTCCGGCGGCGGCAAGGCGTCGGCCTCGCCCGGGGTGGCGGACTCTTTCTGGTTGTCCTTCGGCGAATAAGACATGGCATCCGGCTTGAAGCTGACTGGGCGCGCCCGTACCTAAAGCGCATCGCGCGCCCGCGCAATGCGCCCTTCCCAGGTTCTACATGCTCGCACCCCACTCTCCTCCGCCGGAGTTCGCCATCGAAGCGCGAGGCCTCGACAAGACCTACCGGGCGCAAGGCAAGGGCAAACCGACGCACGCGCTGAAAAGCGTCGATCTCGCCATTCCGCGCGGCTCGTTCTTTGGGCTGCTCGGCCCGAACGGGGCCGGCAAATCCACCTTCATCAACATCCTCGGCGGCTTGGTGGTGAAGAGCGGCGGCGCCGCCTCGATTTGGGGCCACGACATCGAAACCGATCCGATGAATGCGCGCGGCGCCATCGGCATCGTGCCGCAAGAATTGAACATGGATCCGTTCTTCTCGCCAGCCGAGGCGCTCGAGATTCAGGCCGGCTATTACGGCGTGCCGAAGGGCGAACGAAAGACCGAGGAGATCCTCAAGGCCGTCGGCCTCTGGGACAAACGCGACGCCTATGCGCGCACGCTCTCCGGCGGCATGAAGCGGCGCCTGCTGGTGGCCAAGGCGATGGTGCATTCGCCGCCCGTGCTGGTGCTCGACGAGCCGACCGCCGGCGTCGACGTCGATCTTCGCCGCCAGCTCTGGGACTATGTGCGCTCGCTGCACGCGCGCGGCGTTACCATCGTGCTGACGACGCACTATCTCGAAGAAGCACAGGAGCTCTGCGACACGATCGCGATCATCAACCACGGCGAAGTGATCGCCTGCGAGCCGACGCCGAAGCTGATCTCGCGGCTGGACCAGAAGACGCTGGTCGTCACTCCCCAAGCGCCGATCGCGCTGCCCTTTCCCGGTTTCGAAGATCTCGTCTTCGCCATGAAGCCCACCGGCGCCTTCACGCTGACCTACAGGACCAACGAACACAGCGTCGAAGAATTGCTCGACCGCATCCGCGCCGCCGGGGTCGCCATCAAGGACCTTTCGATCGAAGAGCCGAACTTGGAAGACGTGTTCGTGGAGCTGACGGCATGAGGCGCGGCGGTTCCGGCGTGAACGGGTTCGAGGCTTCCCCTAGAGTAGAATCCATCTGACGAGGCCACCCATGTGCCGCAACATCAAGACCCTGTTCAATTTCGATCCGCCGGCCACGGACGAGGAGGTGCGCGCCGCGTCACTGCAGTTCGTGCGCAAGCTCTCCGGCTATAACGCGCCATCGAAGGCCAATGAAGCGGTGTTCAACGCCGCCATCGACGAAGTCTTCGCGGCGGCGCGTCGATTGATCGACTCGCTCGAAACGTCGGCGACGCCGCGCGACCGCGAGATCGAAGCCGAGAAGGCGCGCGCCCGCGCCGCCGAGCGCTTCGGCAAACCGGCGGAAGCGTGAGCCATGCCGTACGTCAACATCAAGATCACCAAGACCGGCGCGACGGCGGAGCAAAAGGCGGAGCTGATTCGTGGCGCGACCGAACTGTTGCAGCGTGTGCTGAACAAGAATCCCGCGACGACCGTGGTCGTGATCGATGAAGTGGACACCGACAACTGGGGCGTGGGCGGCGAAACCGTAACCGCCCGCAACGCCAAGGCGCAGCGTTAGAGCCAGCGGCGGACGCGCTTGCAGTAAGCGGCGTAGGCTTCGCCGAACTGCGCCGCGGCGGCGCGTTCTTCGAACGGCACGTACCAGAAGTTCGCGGCAAAAAAGAAGAGCAGCGGCGCGGCGAGCGCGCTCGCGGCGTTGCTGAGGATCGCAGCGCCCAGCAGCGTCAGCGTGAAGCCGAGATACATCGGATTGCGGGTGAAGCCGAACAGGCCATCCGCGACCAATATGTTCGGATCGCGGAAGGTGTTGATATTGGTGCGCACACGCCGGAACTGGCCGGAGGCCGCGAGCAAGAGCCAGACGCCGAATGCGACGAACGCGGCGCCGCTCCAATGCCAAGGCGGCGGCGCAACCGGCCGCCAGGGCGCGAGCGCCGCCAGAGCGATCACGGCGGCGAGCAGAACGAGCCACAGAACTGGCGGCAACAGCCACTTCATTGCGGCCCTCAGCGCGGGGCTTCAGCGACGATGCTCACCGCGAGCAGACGCGCGCCGTCCGGTACGCAGCGTTCATCGATCATGCGCCAGCCTTGCGTCTTCAGCAGCGCGCCGGCTTGCGCGATCCGCTCCATGCCGGCCGCGGCGCCGGCGAAGGTCGTGGGGTTGTCGAGACTGGACGCCCGCTGGGTGACGACGAGCCGCCCGCCCGGCGCCAGCACCCGCGCGATCTCCCGCAACGCCCGCGCCGGATCTGGCCAAAACTGAAAGCTGTTCACGGCGAAGGCGCGGTCGAACAGGTGTTCGCGAAACGGCAGGTCGGCGGCATCCGCGCGCATGATCACGGCGCGCCCTTGCCGCACCGCGTCGTGAACCGCATGGGCTGCGAAGTGCGCCGCCGTGGCGGACTGATCGACGCCGGCGACGAAGCCGGCGCGCCCCACCCTCTTCAGCGCGGCGCGCACGCCCATGCCGGGCCCGCAGCCGATCTCCAGCACGCTTTCGCCCGGCTTGGGATCGAGCGCATCGAGCGCCGCTTTGTTCTGGCCGCCATTCTTCAGCGCCATCGCCGCGAGCGCGGCAGCGCCTAAGAGGCCGCGCGGATCGCCGAACATGCAGCCCAACCCTTTGCACGGATCACGTTCGGCGCCGGCTGTCATTGACGCGGGCATGCGCTTCTCCCAAGCTGACAACTGAGCTGTCAAATATGACAAGCGGATTGTCAAATGAAAAAACCGCTACAGGCGACGGCTGAAGGCGTGCTCGATCTCTCCGTCGCCGTGATCGAGTTCTATTTTCGTATCGAGGCGATCACGCAGGCGACGGCCGGCTTCGCGCAGGCTGGCGGCGAGTGGGGTTGCCTGCGTTCGCTGGTGAAAGACGGTCCACAGACCGTCCCGGCAATGGCGCGGGCGCGCCCGGTCTCGCGCCAGCACTGTCAGACCATCTGCAACGCGCTCGAGGCGCAGGGGCTGGTCGAGTTCATCGACAATCCGCGCCACAAGAAAAGCAAGCTCGTGCGCGTGACGCGCAAAGGGCGCGACCGCTTCGAGAGCATGAAGAAGCAATTCCTCGCCGCCGCAGCGGTGTACGCGCCGCTTTTCACGGCGGCGGAAGTGGCGACGGCGACGGACGTATGCCGAAGGGCGCGGGATATGATCGAGGTTTGAGCCCCAACGACACTCGTGAACCGCGGCGGCAAGTGCTAGGCTGGAGCGGGAGGTCCCCATGGCTGCACGTCCGCTCTCGGAAGCGCCGGAGTTCGCATTCGGTCCGGCCAGCGATGCGAATCCGCACGAATACCTGAAAGCGATGCGCGAGCAGGCGCCGATCGCGCGCACGCCCATGGGTATCGTGCTCGCGCTGCGGCACCGTCATTTGGAGCTCGTCACCAGCGACGCGACGCGCCAGCTCGAGACGGAAACCAAAGTGATGCAAGGCATCACCAGCGGGCCGATCTGGGAGATGACCAGGACCGGGATGCTGTTCGCCAACGGGGAGACGCACGCGCGCCGGCGCGCGCCCGTGGCCAAGACATTCGCGTTCAAGCTGATGGACGCGATGCGGCCGGCGGCGGCGGCGCTGGCGGCCGAGCTGATCGAACCGCGGATCGGCGCGGGCCCGATCGACTTCGTGAACGAGATCGCCGCGCAAATTCCAGCGCGCATCATCGCCGATATTCTGGGCATCCCGCGCAGCGATCTGCCGGTGTTCATGGGATGGATCGCCGACACCGCCGAGTCGCTGGGCTTCATCGATTTGAAGCGGCGTGAGCAGATCGAAAAGAGTCTGGTCGAATTCAACGACTATGTAGAGAAGCTGCTGAACGACAGGCGCGCGGCGCCGCGCGAAGACTTCCTCAGCGAATATGTGCGCGCGACAGCGAGCGAGGACGCGCTCAGCGAGGCGGAAGTACGCACGCAGATTCTGGGCCTAATTCTGGCGGGCTCCGACACGACTCGCGGTTCGTTGTGCCTTATCCTCGCGCACCTGTTGCGTCACCCTCAACAATGGCGCGCTTTCTGCGCCGACCCCCAAGGCTTGAAAAAGGCAGTCGTCGCCGAAGGCTTGCGCTACGATCCCATCGTCTCCGGCGTGCCGCCGCGCGTGGCGCTGCGCGACATCGAGCTCGACGGCTATTTGATTCCCGCCGGCACGCCGATCGCGGTCTCGCTGATCTCTGCGTTGCGTGATCCGGAGGTCTATGCCGATCCCGATCGGTTCGACATAGCGCGCACGGACCATCCACGCTGGCATCCGATCTTCGGCGGCGGCGCGCACCGCTGCCTCGGCGAAGCGCTCGCGAAAGCTGAAATGGAAGAGACGCTCGCCGTCATCGCCCGGCTCGCTCCGAACACCCAACTGATCGGCGACGTGCCGAAATGCTCCGCCGGCCCGATCCGGCAGGTCGGCGAAATGCGCGTGGCCTTCGCCTAGCCACTTGCGCGAGGCGACGCGTTCAGAGCCCGATCAAATCGTGATGCGCGCCGAGACCGGCCATCATGCCGTCGGCGGCGGCGAAGGCTACGCTGTGCGGCTGCCGGGCCGCGTCGCCGGCGGCGTAGACGCCCGGCACGGTCGTGCGTTTTTGGCCGTCGGTGCGAATGATCGGGCCCATCGGCGTTTCGTCGATGGCGCAGCCGAGCGCTTCCGCCAACGGGCTCGCCATGGTGACGTTGCTGCCGACGAACAGCGCGTCGACCGAGATGCGGCGCCCATCCGCGAGGCGCAGCGCATCGATCGCGGGCGCTTCGCCTTCGATCGCCTCGATCGGCGTGGGAATGATCGCAAGGTCGCGGCGGTGCAGCAGCTCGATTTGCTCGTCGGCGAGACTGAGGCGACCGGGGAAGAAGACCGTCTCGCCCCAATCGGCGATCAGAGCGGCGTAGCGCGCGGAGTGCTCATTGACGCCCAGCACGCCGATGCGGCGGCCGGCGCCTATTTCATAGCCGTGGCAATAGGGGCAATGCAGCACGGTCTTGCCCCAGCGCTCGGCGGCGCCAGCAATGTTCGGCAGACGATCCGCCACCCCGGTGGCCAGCACGAGCTTGCGCGCGCAGGCAACGCGGCCGTCCTGCAGCGTTGCGCTGAAGCCCTCGCCTTCGGACGTGAGGCTTGCGACCTCGCCTTGCATTAGTTCGGCGGTGTCGTAGCGCAGAAATTGCGCGCGCGCGTCGGCGAGGATCTCGGCGCCGGAACGGCCATCGTGGCCGATTACGTTGTGGGCGTGCGAGGAGAAGCGGTTGCGCGGCGCGCCCGCATCGACCACCAGCACGCGGCGGCGGGCGCGCGCCAGCACGGTTGCGGCGGAAAGGCCGGCGAAACCGCCGCCGATGATCAGCGCTTCATGTTCCATGCTGACGCCTTCCTTTCTTGGCGCGTGCGGCACGCCGCTGGAAATCCGCGGCGACGTCGGAGAGGGTGATTTCCGAGAGCCGCTTCAGCAGCAGCTGTTCGGCTTCCTCGAAAGCTGGGCCCATCGCGTCGCCGACAGCGTGGTCGACCAGGCACGGCGAGACTTCAGCGCGCGGGCCGACGTGAAAAATCTCGGGTTCGCCGATGGCGCGGTAGACGTCGAGGAGGCTGATGCTCGCGGCCGGGCGCTGGAGCTTCCAGCCCCCGCCCCTGCCCCCGCCCGACGCGACGGCGCCGGCTTCACGCAGGCCCGCCATGGTGCGGCGGACAACGACGGGATTGGTGTCGAAGCAAGCGGCAATCTCGTCCGAGGTCATCGGCCCGTCGCGCTCGGCCATGTGGATCAGCGCGTGGAGCGCTTGCGCCAGCTGGCTGTTGCGTTTCATGTAACTAGTATTGTTACGATATCGCCGCTCGTCAAGGGACGAACGAAAACGGCCGGCGCTTCGTAGCGCGCCGGCCGTCTCGACAACCCTTGCGGGTCATTAATTTACTGAAGCGTCAGCGACGCGTCCGCTATTAGCGGCCGCCCATCACTTGCGCCTTCATCACCGCCGACTGGCGGAACGCGAGCTTCTTCGACGCCTTGATCTTCACCGGCTCGCCCGTTTGCGGGTTGCGGCCCATGCGCGCCTTGCGCTGGCGGATCATGATCATGCCGATGTCGCCGATCTTCACCTTCGCGCCCTTCATGACGTAGGCCTTCACCACGTCGGTGTAGCCTTCGACGAAGGTCTTGGCTTCGCTCTTCTTGATGCCGAGATGATCGGCGACCGATTGGAGCAGAGCGCTCGCGGTGACGGTCTTGCCGGCCGTGGCCGCGACCTTCACGGCCTTCGGCGCCGGAGCGGCCTTCTTGGCCGCCTTGCGGGCCGGAGCTTTCTTCGCGGTCTTGGTGGTCTTCTTCGCTGCCTTGCGGGCCATGTGCTATTCCCCTCTTCAAAGGTTGTCGTGCGTTAAACTCAACGAAACCGCCGTCGAGACTGGGATTCTTGCGCCCCCTGCTCGCCGCCGGCACGCGAGTGATGCCATTCAATTCTTGATGGAGCGTGACCGCGCCTCTCTCGAACTGCATCAAAAAGCCCATGAAATGGGGCTTTTTCGACGCTACCGGCGGACTCCCTGACACGGGGCAAGGCGAGTCGCAATGCAAAAAAGCCGATTTGCCGGGCTTTTAGCCGCAACGAAAACGGCGTGTTCCGTGCGGAACACGCCGTTTCCTGTGAGAATACGGCTTTTCGCTCAGCGCGGCGCCATGCGGATGGCGCCGTCGAGGCGGACATCCTCGCCGTTGAAGTACGGATTGCGAATCATTTCGAGCGCGAGAGATGCGTATTCCTGCGGGTTTCCAAGCCTTTTCGGAAACGGCACGCTCGCCGCCAACGCTTCCTTCACTTTCTCCGGCGCGCCCATCATCAATGGCGTTTCGAAGATGCCCGGCAGGATGGTGTTGATGCGAATGCCCTCGCCCGAGAGGTCGCGCGCGATCGGCAGCGTCATACCGACGACGCCGCCCTTCGAAGCGGAATAGGCCGCTTGCCCCATCTGCCCGTCTTCGGCCGCGACCGAGGCGGTCATCACCATCGCGCCGCGTTCGCCGCCTTCCAAGGGATCGAGCGTCAACATGCCGGCGGCGCTCTTGGCGATGCAGCGGAAGGTGCCGATGAGGTTCACCTGGATCGTCAGTTCGAAGATGTTCAGCGGGAAATGCTTGATCTCGCCGGTCTCCTTCGAGCGGCTTGCCGTCTTCATCGCCGAGCCGATGCCGGCGCAATTGACCAGGATGCGCTCCTGGCCGTTGGCCTTGCGCGCCGCGTCGAAACCCGCGGCGACGCTGTCGTCGCTGGTGACGTCGACCTTGCAGAACGTCGCGCCGAGTTCCTTGGCGGCGGCGCCGCCGCGCTCTTCGTCGCGATCGAAGATGGCGACTTTTACGCCCTCTGCGCGCAGCTTCTCCACCGTCGCCTTGCCCAGGCCGGACGCGCCGCCCGTGACGACCGCCGCGATATCTGACGAGAGACGCATCGTTTCCTCCTTCTGCGCGCGTGCGTTAGCGCGGCCCGCGTTGTAGCGGGCGCGGGCACGAACGCAATTGCACGCAACGTCAGTTCGGGTCGGCGTCGCCGCCGCGGCGCGGGCGTTCGTCGTCGCTCTCCTCGCGAGAAGGTGCGGGCGGCGGCGATGGTGGGGGCTCGGCCGCCGCCGGCGGCGTTGGCGGCGTCTGGATCGGCTCCGGACGAGGCGGCGGCGGCGTAGTGTTGGTCGGCAGATCGGGCGCGCGCGGCGGCGGACGCCCCACTGGCGGCGAGGGCGGCGGCGTCACCGGCGGCGACACGACCGGTGGCGACTGGGGCGGCTGCGGTGGCGGATAAGATTGCGCGTCGCGCAGCTGGCGGATGCGACGATGCGCGTCATCGCGATACTCGCCGTCCGGCTGCGTGCTGAGATAGAATTCGTACGCGTCGATCGTGTCGCGCCGGGCCGCGCGATCCCATGCATGACGGTCCTCAGCCCGGATTTGATAGATGCCGCGCTCAGCGTCGCGACGATGCAGACCATCGGGGTAGTCGCGCAGATAGCGTTCGTAATCGCGGATCGTGTGACGGCGCCGCGCCGAACTCCACGCATACTCATCTTGCCGCCGAAACTCATCCAGGATCGCGCGCGCTTCGGTGGCGTACGGCGACTGCGGATAGGCGTAGATAAAGTCGGCGTAGCCTGCGGGCGAGTTGAGACGCCGCGTGCGAATCCAAGCGCCTTCATCCGTGGTCCAGAGATAATTCAGCCGTTCGCGCGCTTCGCCAGCGTGCGCGCCCGAGGGCCAGCGATGGAGAAACGCTTCGTAGCGCTCGACCCGGTCGATATCGGCGACCTCTTCCCACTCGGCGCGCTCTTCCGCCGCCAGCCGCGGCGCCGCCAGAATGTCCCGGCGCGCGCGCGCCTCGACCGAATTCGGCGACCAGGCGTAGCGCGCGAGATATTCATTGAGCGCAGCCTCAGTATCCAGACGGCGCGCTTGCGCCCACGCCGCGCGCTCTTCCGCCTGCAGCGTCTCGATGCGCGCCCGGGCCTCGGCGGCGTGCAAGCCGTCAGGATAGGTCCGCAGGTACGATTCAAAGTAATTGGGGTTTGCCGAACTTTCCGCGGCGATCCACGCCTGCGCCTCGAGCTCTTCCGGTGTCGGCGGCGTTGCGCACGCGGCCATCAACGCGGCGACCGAAGCCGCCATCGTCATCTTCAACCGCCAGAAGCTCCCAGCCATCAGCTTTCCTCCCGTCCCTGTCTCTGCTGTAACACGCCAAGCTGAACGGTGGCAGAACGGGGGCGGAAGTGGGGACGTTGACGCTAGGGCCGGCGTTCTGGGCGCTGGGCGCGCTCGGGCTCGCGGCCGCGATCGCCTACGGGATTTTCTATCTCCAGCGTCCGCCGAGCCTGCCGCGCGCGCTGGTGAAAACGGCGTTCCTCGGCTTCATCGCAGCGGCGCTGATCAACGCCGGCGCGCCCTTCCCGCTCGTCTTCGCCCTCATCGCGTCCGCGTTCGGCGACTTCTTCCTCGCCTTCGGCAAGAAGTGGCTGCTGCCGTTCGGCATTCTCTCCTTCCTGATCGCGCAGCTCACGTACGTGCTGATGTTCGCCGCGATCTGGTTCTTCTCGGGCGACAATTCGCCGCTTTGGCCGCGCTATCTCGCGATGGCCGCCGTGATCGCGACCTCGATCGGATTTTTGATCTGGATGACGCCAAAGCTCGGCTGGATGGCGCTCGCAGTCGTGCCCTACGCGATCGCGATCACGGCGATGGGTGTGGCCGCCATGTGGCTGCCGTGGCCCGCGTGGCCCGCTGCGCTCGGCGCGGTGAGCTTTATTGTCAGCGATTTCGTGCTGGCGGCGGAGCTGTTTCGTTTGCCTGCGGACTCGCCGGCGCGGCGCGTCACGGGGCCGGTGGTTTGGTGGACATACGTCGCCGCGCAAATGCTGATCGTGGCGGGAATGATCGTGGTCGTGCAGATGCAGTGATTGGGTTCGCCGATGGGCCGTCAGCTTAGCGACGGGAGATCCAGGCCCTGCTCCTTCGCGCACTGAATCGCTTCTTCGTAACCCGCGTCGGCGTGGCGCATCACGCCGGTGCCCGGATCATTCCACAGCACGCGGGCGATGCGCTTGGCCGCCGCTTCGCTGCCGTCGCAGACGATGACGACGCCGGAATGCTGCGAATAACCCATGCCGACGCCGCCGCCATGATGCAGCGACACCCAGGTCGCGCCGCCCGCTGTGTTGAGCAGCGCGTTGAGCAACGGCCAATCGCTCACCGCATCGGAGCCGTCGCGCATCCGTTCGGTTTCGCGATTGGGAGACGCGACGGAGCCGGAATCCAGATGATCGCGGCCGATCACCAGCGGACCGATCTCGCCGCGCGCGACCATTTCGTTGAAGGCGAGGCCGAGACGATGGCGCTGGCCGAGACCCACCCAACAGATGCGCGCGGGCAAACCCTGAAACGCGATCCGTTCCTTGGCCATGTCGAGCCAGCGGTGCAGGTGCGCGTCGTTCGGGATCAGCTCTTTGACCTTGGCGTCGGTCTTGGCGATGTCGTCGGGATTGCCGGTCAGCGCCGCCCAGCGGAACGGGCCGACGCCGCGGCAGAAGAGCGGCCGCACATAAGCGGGCACGAACCCCGGATAAGCGAACGCGTCGTCGACGCCCTGATCTTTCGCCACCTGGCGGATGTTGTTGCCATAGTCCACGACCGGGATGCCCATGTTGTGGAAGTCGAGCATGGCTTTGACGTGCACAGCGATCGAGGCGCACGCCGCTTCCTTCACCGCTTCGGGGTTTTGCGCGCGCGTCTGCACCCAGCGTTCGACGCTCCAGCCCGCAGGCAGATAGCCGTTCACCGTATCGTGCGCTGAGGTCTGATCTGTCACCGCGTCGGGGCGGATGCCGCGCTTGACCATCTCCGGCAAAATTTCGGCGGCGTTGCCGAGCAGGCCGACGGATATCGCCTCGCCCTTCGCGCATGCCTCGCTGATCAGGGCCATCGCCTGATCCAGCGACTCCGCACGCTTGTCGAGATAGCGCGTTGCGAGGCGCTTCTCGATGCGGTCGCTCTGGCACTCGATCGCCAGGCAACACGCGCCCGCCATCACAGCGGCGAGCGGCTGCGCCCCGCCCATCCCGCCGAGACCAGCGGTCAAAATCCACTTGCCTTTCCAATCGCCGCCGAAATGCTTGCGGCCCATCTCGGCGAACGTCTCGTAGGTGCCCTGCACGATGCCTTGCGTGCCGATGTAGATCCAAGAGCCGGCCGTCATCTGGCCGTACATCATGAGGCCTTTGCGATCGAGTTCGTCGAAATGCTCCCACGTCGCCCAACGCGGCACGAGGTTGGAGTTGGCGAGCAGCACACGCGGCGCGTCGGCGTGCGTCTTGAACACGCCGACCGGCTTGCCGGATTGGATCAGCAGCGTTTCGTCGTCTTCAAGACGGCGCAGCGTTTCGACGATGCGGTCGTAACTCTTCCAGTCGCGTGCGGCGCGGCCGATGCCGCCATATACGACCAGCTCCTCCGGGTGCTCGGCGACGTCCGGATCGAGATTGTTCATCAACATGCGCAGCGCAGCTTCCGTGAGCCAGGATTTGCAGCTGATGTCTTTGCCTCGCGGCGCGCGGACGACGCGCGATGTGTCGCGGCGGGGATCCATGTTCTGCTCCTGAAATTTGCGCGCGTGTTAGCTGCTACACGCCGTTGCGTCCACTTCTCTTCCGTCATCCCGGACGCGCGGAGCGCGATCCGGGACCCAGGCAAACGCTGTGCTTGCGGCCCCCCGGCTCTACGGCGCTTCGCGCCTCCATCCGGGATGACGACGTGAGTAGGTTCTCCTTTCGATACTCACACCACCCGTCCGCCGAACACGCGCTCCTTCAGCAGCGGTGCGCCGAGCCAATAGCTGAGTTCGGCGGGCGCGTTCACGTCCCAGACGGCGAGGTCGCAGACCTTGCCGACTTCGAGCGTACCAACATCGTCCAACATCCCTAGCGCCCGCGCGCCTTCCCGGGTGATGCCGGCGAGGGCTTCTTCAGGCGTGAGGCGGAAGAGCGTGCACGCCATATTGAGCGCGGCGAGCGGCGAGGTCATCGGCGAAGTGCCGGGATTGCAGTCGCTGGCGACCGCCATGTGAACGCCGGCGGCGCGGAGCTTGTCGATCGGCGGCAACTGTTTCTCACGCAGGAAGTAGAATGCGCCGGGCAGCAGCACGGCGACAGTTCCCGCATGCACCATGGCGTGAATGCCGGCGTCGGCGAGATATTCGAGATGATCGGCGCTGAGCGCATTGTAGCGGGCGGCGAGCGCCGCGCCGTTCTGGTTCGAGATCTGTTCGGCATGGAGCTTGACCTGAAGCCCGTTGGCGCAGGCGGCGGAGAACACGTAGTCCACTTCCTCCGCGGTGAAGCCGATGTTCTCGCAGAAAGCATCGACGGCGTCGGCGAGACCTGCTGCGGCGATGGCCGGAATCATCCCGTCGGCGACAAGTTGGACGTAAGCGGCGCGGTCGTCGCGGAACTCGGGCGGCAGCGCGTGGAGGCCGAGGAAGGTGCGCTTGACGCGGATGTGTGCTTCACCCCCGCCCCCTTGCGGGGCGGGGGCTGGGGGGTGGGGGGCGTTCAAACGATCCGGCGCCGCGCGCGCCCCCTCACCCTGCCCTCTCCCCCACAAGGGGGGAGAGGGTTCAAGCGCGTAAGTCTCCAACGCCTTCGCCGCTTCGAGCATCTTGATCTCGGTTTCGAGATCGAGGCCGTAGCCGGATTTAATCTCGACGGTTGTCACGCCTTCGCGCGTCAAGCCCGCCAAGCGCTTGGCCGCGCTCGCGACCAGGTCTTCGCGCGAAGCGGCGCGTGTGGCCGCGACGGTGGAGACGATCCCGCCGCTGGCGCGGGCGATCTCCTCGTAGCTCTTGCCTTGAAGGCGCATCTCGAACTCGCGCGCCCTGTCGCCCCCAAAGACAAGATGCGTGTGGCAATCGACCAAGCCTGGCGTGATCCAGGCATTCTCACACCGCCGCACCTCGCGCGCGAGATCGACCGCGTGGCCCGGCAAGTCGGCGGCGTACCCGACCCAGGCGATCTTGCCGTCCTTCGCCGCCACCGCGCCGCGCTGGATCGCGCCATACGGCGCGCCGCCCGGAATCATCGTGGCGAGGTTCGCGTTAACCCAAAGCGTGTCCCACATGGTTCGCTCTTAGCACCCCCTCCCCTTGTGGGAAGGGGCGGCGTAGAAGCAGCGCATGATTTCAGATTCTGATTGCCGCTCCTGGTTCTCCGCCGCCGATTTGCTGACGAACGACGCCTCCGCCCCAGCCGCGCTGCTCGGCGCGCCGATGGGGCTGGGTTCGGTCACGCCGGGACGCTGCGACGAGGCGCCCGCCACTGTGCGCGCGGCGATGAAGCGGATGAGCGTCTATGATCTGGAGATGGAGATCGATCTTTCCGCGCTGCGCGTGTTCGATGCGGGCGACGCCGACATCGCCAAGCTGCAGCCGGCGGAATCGCTCCAGCCGATCGTCGAACGCCTTGCGCCGCTGACGCAGAAACACGCGCTCACCATCGTGCTCGGCGGCAATAATGCGATCACGCGGCCGTGCGTCCATGCGCTCGACCCGGCGCTACAACGCGTCGGCGTGCTGACGCTCGATGCGCACTTCGATCTGCGCGACACCGATTGCGGCCTCACCAACGGCAATCCGATCCAGGCGCTGCTGCAGGACGGCCTGCCCGGCGCGCACATCGCGCAGATCGGGCTGCTGCCATTCGCCAACACCAAGAAGGCGCACGACAAGGCGAAGGCGGCGGGGATCTACGTCGCCACCGCGGCAGCGTGCAAAGCCGAAGGACTCGCCGCCATCGCCGCCAGCGCGCTCGAACGCCTCGCCGCCCGCTGCGATGTGATCCACGTCGATTTCGACATCGATGTCGTCGAGCGCAGCGCCATGCCGGGCGCGCCCGGCGCGCGGCCGGGCGGCGTTGCGGTGCAGGACTTCTTCGACGCGACGCGCCTTATCTGTGCGCATCCGAAGGTGCGCAGCGTCGATCTGACGGAGTTCGATCCGAGCTTGGACGTCGCCAGCATCAGCGCCCTGACGGCGGCGCGGTGGGTTTGCGACGTGCTGGCTGGGTTCTTGAAGCGCTAAGGGTGGCTCCCAGAGCGTTGGCTTTCACGCCGGGGCCGATCACAACCGAGCGGACGGCGCTCCACCGGAACGCCGCTCGCGTCATCAAACGAATACTCATGCAAAGCCACGACATACAAGATGCGACGCCATCCGTGCTGCTCGACCCGGCCGGTGATATCTACTTTCATGTCCCGCATCCCGCAAAATCGTTCTCTGAAGACGGCGTCTCCGAGAGCATTGCCATCCGTTGATTCCGAGAACGCTTCTCGCTCCGCCCATTCGACGACCTGCTCTGGACAAGAATTGTCAATCAACCCAGCGGCGTGAACACCAAAAACCGCTCGTGCCTGAACGCGCACAAGCTGACCATCGAAATTGCCCGCCGCGATTTCGCATACGTTGGTTTCGATCGCTGACGGCGCAGCGAGTGGGGCGCAGCATGCCACAAATACGACAGCCGCAGCTGCGCCCCACCTGAGCATCTTCCTACTCCGCCAGGAACGCTTCGACATCGGCGATGAAACGTTCGCGCGCGTCGATCATGATGAAGTGCCAGGCGTCTTCGACCTTCACGATCTCGGCTTGCGGCAGGTTCTGGTACGACATGCGCGTATAGGCCTCGTACTGCTCCGGCGTGATCGGCGCGTTGGGCGGGATCACGAACAACACGCGCACAGGCGCGGTGATGTTCGCAAGCTCCGGGCGCAGATCGGTGACGATCAGTTCGTGGAACGCGTTCGCGACCGTGCGGCGATCGCTGATGCGCGCATATTCCGCATGCTGCGCCCGCGCGCTTTCGGTGCGGATCATGCCGGCGATCATCTCTTCGCTCGTCGACGTTTGATCCGCCGGCGCGGCAAGCATCTGCGCGCGGATCTGATCTGCGACCGGGCGCACGCTTTCGGCCGTCGAGCCCGGCGGGCCGAACATCGCGCCCATCCACGGGATCATGTCGACCACCATCAGCTTGCCGACGCGCTGCGGATGGCGCGCGGCCAGCATCATGCCCATCGTGCCGCCCATCGAATGGCCGATCACGGCCGGCCGCTCGAGCCCCTGCTCGGCGATGTAGCGCGCGATCTCCTCCGCCACCGGCGCGGCGACCGGACCTTCAGCGTTGCCCTCGGCCGGGAAGCCGGCGAAGCCGTTGAGCTGCACCAAGTGCACGCGATAGCGGCCTTCGAGCGCGGTCGCGGTGTCGGCCCAGACGTCGCGATGCGAGGTGAGGCCGGGAATGAAGATGACGTCCGGCCCCGCGCCGCGAGTCACCACCGTGATGCGATCGGAGCTGAAGGCTTGCGGCTGGGGCGTTTCGGCCGTCGACGCGCACGCCGCCAGCAGCGTGGCCGCGAGCATCGCCAGGAATCCACGTCTTTCCATTTGTTCCTCCACCGGCGCGAGTCGACGCGCCTTCCACCTGCTCAACCGCCGCCGGAGCGGCGCGCGGATGCAGCGGCGCCAAATTTCGCAAACGGCAGCAGCATCGGCACGCGCGCGCGATAGCTCGCATAGGCCTCCGCGCCCAAATCGCGGCGCAGGAAACGCTCTTCGAGCTTGGCCCGAAGCGAAACCGCCGCGACCAGCACCAAAGCGCCGGCGAGCGCCTCGATGCGGCCGCGCTCGATTGCGGTCGCCAGCGCCGCCAGCAGCAAGCCGGCATAGACCGGATGACGCACAATTCCGTAAGGGCCGGTGTCGACGATGCGATGCGCTTCCGTCGGCGCGGCGGCGTCGGACCAGAGCGGGCCAAGGTGGAGCCGCGCCGCCCAGGCGAACGCGAAACCGATCACGGCCAACGCCAACATCGCCCAGCCGATCACAACTGGCGTCGTCCACAGCACGCCCCAGGGCGCTGGCCAGTACGCGGCGATCATCATCACTACGGCCGCGAGCGTCAGTACGCGAGAGGGCGACTGAGCGCCGAGATCGGCGCGCGAGGCCGTGCGCGCGCTCCATCCCGCAGCGAGGATCCAGCTCACCAGCCAGAAGATCCACGCCGCGACGATGGCCGCGCTTGGGCTCATTCCATCACCACCACGAGCTTGCCTTGGGCGGTGCGGTCCATCAGCGCGCGGATCGCCTTGCCGGCGTCGCGCAGCGGATAGCGCGCGGAGATGCGTGGTTTGATCTTGCCTTCGCCATAGAGCCTGAACAGGTCGCGCACATTGCCTTCGTGCAGCTTCGGCTCGCGCGCCACCGAGGCGCCCCAGAACACGCCGACGATGGAGGAGCTCTTCAGCAGCGTGAGATTGAGCGGGGGCGTTGGAATTCCGGCGGGGAAACCAATCACCAGATAGCGGCCGTTCCAGTTCATGGCGCGCAGCGCCGGCTCGCAATAGTCGCCACCGACCGCGTCATAGACGACATCGGCGCCGCCGCCGCACGCCTGCTTGAACGCTTCGGCCAAATCCTTGCTCTGCTGCTTCGACATGCCCGAGGCCGGGTAGATCACCGTCTCGTCCGCACCTGCGTCGCGGGCGAACCTGGCTTTGTCTTCGCTCGACACTGCGCCGACCACGCGCGCGCCCATCGCCTTCGCCAGCTCGATGGCGGCGACGCCGACGCCGCCGGCGGCGCCGAGGATCAGCACCGTCTCGCCAGCTTTGAGCTGGCCGCGATCCTTGAGCCCGTAATACGAGGTGCCGTAAGTGAGAATGAAGGCGCTCGCTTCGTCGAACGGCATGGCGTCCGGGATCGGCATCACGCGCGCCGCCGGCAGCTTGATCTTCTCGGCATAGCCGCCCCAGCCGGACGAGCCGATCACGCGCTGGCCGACCTTCACGTGCGTCACGCCCGCGCCGACGCTTTCCACCACGCCCGCGACTTCGCCGCCCGGCGCGAACGGGCGCTCGGGTTTGAACTGGTATTTGTCTTCGATGATCAGCGCATCCGGGAAGTTGACGCCGGCGGCCTTCACCGCGAGCACCACTTCGCCCTCGCCCGCGAGCGGATCTGGCGCCTCGCCGAACTCCAATTGCTCCGGCGGACCGACCTTCGTGCTCAGCAGCGCTTTCATGTGAACTCCCTCACGGCTCCACCGGATCGTGTTCGTCTCTTCTAGCGGCCTGTGCGCAAAGGGTACAAACTCCGCAAATGACCCGCCGCGGCTATTTCCTCCGCCTCGCCTTCTCGATGCTTATCGACGTGCTCGACTTTACCTTGGGTCGCATCCCGATCTTCGGCACGGTCACGGACGGCGTCGGCACGGCCGTCCTGTTCCTGCTGTGGGGCAAAGCGGGCCTCGCCTATGCCTGGGAAGTCGTCGACATTACCGACCAGCTCGACGGCTTCATTCCCACCGCCACCTTGATCGCGCTTTGGGTCGGCTGGAAGCAGGGGATGTTCGGCAGGCGTTCTGGCGTCCCTAGCGCGCCCGCGCAAGAATAGGGCTATAGAGCGCCATGACTTCCACCTGGGCGATCGCCCTACATGGCGGCGCCGGCGCCATCGCCGCGCGCGCTTATCAGCGCGAAGAGGAACACATGGCCGCCCTGCTCGACCGGGGCGCCGCCATGCTGGCGCGCGGCGAGAGCGCGCTCGACGTCGTCACCGCGATGGCGGCGGAGCTCGAGGCCTGCGGGCTGCACGTCGCCGGCAAGGGCGCTGCGCCGAATGCCGCCGGTTTCGTCGAACTCGACGCATCGCTCATGGACGGCTCTTCTCGCGCCGCCGGCGCGGTCGCTGCGTTGCGCGGCTTTCTCTCGCCCGTGCGCGTTGCGCGCGGCGTGATGGAGAAGACGCCGCACGTGCTGCTCGTCGGCGAAGGCGCGGCGCAATTCGCGGCGAAGGAAGGTTTCGAACCGGTCGACGATCCTGTGGCCTACTACGCGCCGGCGGAGAGCGGCCTGCCCAACAGCGGCACCATCGGCGCGGTCGCGCTCGACACCAGCGGCCGGCTCGCCGCCGCCACCTCTACCGGCGGCCTCTCCGGCAAGCTTCCCGGCCGCGTCGGCGATACGCCGATCATTGGCGCCGGCTGCTGGGCGGACGAGCGCGCGGCGGTCTCCTGCACTGGCGTCGGCGAATACTTCATGCGCGTGAACGCCGCCGCCGACGTCTCCGCCCGCATCTTCTATGCCGGGCAGTCGCTGGAACAGGCCGCTGCCGGCGTCATTGACGAAGTGCGCAAGCTCGGCGGCCTCGGCGGCCTCATTGCCGTGGATGCGCGCGGCAACGTCACCGCGCCGTTCGCCAGTCAGGGCATGAAACGCGGCCTCGCCAATGCGAGCGGCCTGCGCGAAGTGAAGACATTCCAGTAGGAGATCACGGCATGAACAAGCTGCTCATCCTCGCCGCCCTCGCCGCGCTCGCCGCGTGCGGGACGACGCAACGCGCCGGCGGGCCGCGCGCCGACTGGCGCTGCGACGGCGGCGCCGCGTTCTCCGTGCGCTTCAACGACAACGCCGCCGAAGTGTTCGCCGGTGGCCAAGTCTACACTCTGCCCGCGGCGCAATCGGGCTCCGGCGCCCGCTATTCGAACGGAACCGTGGAATACTGGGAGCACCAAGGCGAAGCGACCCTCAACGGCGCCGCCGGCGGCCCGTACACGAACTGCCGCAGCAATTGATCTTCGGAGGGGGTGGGGATGACACGAACGTTTCTCCTAGCCGGCGCGCTGCTCGCGCTCGCCGCATGCCAGAGCGCGGCCAATCTCGACGAGGGCGAGCGTCTCGCGTGGCGCTGCGCCGGCGACAAGGAATTCTCCTTGCGCGCTGTCGGCGATGCGATCGAGGTTTACGCCGCCGGCGAAACCAATCGGCTTGAGCCGATCGCCGCGGAAAGCGGCCGCGCGTTCTCCAACGGCGAGATCACCTACGCCGAAGCAGGCGGCCGCGCGACGCTCAGCGGCGTCCACGGCGGCCCCTACGAAAACTGCAGCCGCCAGCGCAGCGACTGGTGGCTGGATTTGTGGTGAGGCGTTTGTGGTACCGCTTCAAACTCAAGTGCTTTCCTGCTATGTTCCCAAAATGGCCGACACCACCATCCTCATTCGCGACCCGGACGTTGTCCGCGACATTGAACGGCTCGCCGAGCGCAAAGGAAAACCGGCGCAGCAGGTGGTGGCTGAAGCGGTGCGAGCGGAACTGGGAAGCGATGCCGCCGCCAATGCTGACAGAGCAAAGCGGGACGCAGAACTCAAAGAAATACTCGCCCGCATCGATGCCCTGCCTCACGACGGCGAACCTCTGACGGACGCGGACCTCTACGACGAAGACGGTCTTCCACGGTGATCGTCGTCGACGCCTCGGCGTTGCTCGCCGTATTCTTCCGTGAGCCCGAACGCGAGCGATTCATCGAAGCGATGCGCCGTGCGGCCGCGCGCCAGATGTCTCCTGTCAACTTCTGGGAAGCGTTTGTGCGCGTGCGCGCCGCTGACGGCCCGAAAGGCGCCGCCGAGCTCGACGTCATGTTGGCCAATCTGGCCATAGAAATCGTCCCGATTGATGAAATGGGCGCCCGGCTCGCTGTTGACGCTTTCGCGCGCTACGGCAAACGCACGCCCGCCAATCTGAACCTAGGCGATTGTTTCGCCTACGCGCTCGCCAAGCAGCGCAATGCGCCGCTGCTCTACAAAGGCGACGATTTCGCCCAAACCGACATCGTGGCGGCCTGATGCGCGGCTATTTCGGCATTGGCGCGGAGGACATTTCCAAGCCCATGAATCTGGGCGCGCTAATGCGCACGGCGCATGCGTTCGGGGCGAGTTTCTTTTTCACCGTCAACGCGCATCCGAAGGTGCGCGAGGCCTACAACAGCGACACCTCCCGCAGCTTCGATCACGTGCCGTACTATCCGTGGGACACGATCGACGACATGCGCCTGCCGAAGGGCTGCGCCCTCGTCGGCATCGAACTCACCGAGGATGCGGTCGAGCTGCCGCGCTTCCAGCATCCGCAGGCGGCGGCTTACGTGCTCGGCCGCGAGCGCGGCTCGCTCTCGCCGGCGCTGCTCGCGCGCTGCCGGCACGTGGTGAAGATCCCAACCAAATTCTGCATCAATGTCGGCCTCGCCGGGGCGCTCGTCATGTACGACCGCCTGCTCGCGCACGGCGGCTATCCGGCGCGCCCGATCATGCCCGGCGGGCCGACGCCGGAGATGACGGAAGCGCCGCGCGTTCGGCGCGGCGCTTCTTCCACGAGTTGAAGCCTCGTTTCAGGCCTGCGGGGCGCCGGCGCGGGCGTTCTTGAGCGCCGGCCAATCGGAGAAGGCGAACCAGATCCAGACCACCAGCATCACGATCGCGCCGATGATGTTGAGAATCGGGATCAGCAGCAGAAGGTTCAGCAGCGCCAGCGCGCCGGGATGGCCCGCCTTCGAGAAGATCTTCCACTGGATGAAAATCATGAACGCGAAGATCGCGATGCCGACGATGGCGAACACGGCGAACATCGGCCCCATCGCCGCCATCATCGCCGACGGGTCGCCGCCATATTGAGAATAATCGTTCATTGGATCCCTCCCTCCTTAGGAACGCGCGGAGCCTAGCTGCGAAAACCTGCGCCGCAAGCGCCGACGGGGCGCTTCGGGGCCACGCTGGGGATTGCGGCGCCTGCGAAGCGTCCCCATAAACCCGCCCGTGACCACGTCCCAACCCTCCGCGTCCAAGCCTTCCTTGGCCGGCCTGACCATGGCCGAACTCGCCGAGAAGCTCGTCGCCGTCGGCGTCGAGCCGAAGAAGGCGAAAATGCGCGCCGAGCAGCTTTGGCGCTGGATCTACCATTATGGTGTGACGGATTTTTCGGCGATGACCAACGTCGCCAAGGAGTTGCGCGCGACGCTGGCCCAGCATTACACGCTGGCGCGCCCGGAGATCGTCACCCAACAGCTCAGCACCGACGGCACCCGCAAATGGCTGATCCGGCTCGGGCCCGGGACGGAAGCGGAAGCCGTCTTCATTCCGGGCGTCGGCCGCGCCGGCGCGCTCTGCGTCAGCTCCCAAGTCGGCTGCACGCTCAACTGCACGTTCTGCCACACCGGCACGCAAAAGCTGGTCCGCAATCTGACCGCGCAGGAGATCGTCGCTCAGGTGATGATCGCACGCGATGCGCTGGGCGAATGGCCGACGCAGGAGCGCCCGCTCAACGACGGCGACCGCCAGCTCACTAATATCGTCTTCATGGGTATGGGCGAGCCGCTCTACAATCTCGACAATGTCGACGCGGCGATCGACGTCATCTCCGACGGCGACGGCATCTCGATCTCGCGCCGCCGCATCACCGTGAGCACCGCGGGCGTCGCGCCGAAGATCGCCGAACTGGGCGAGCGCACCGGCGCGATGTTGGCGATCTCGCTGCACGCCACCAATGACGCGCTGCGCAACCAGCTCGTGCCGCTCAACAAGAAGTACGATCTCGAAGAGCTGTTCGCGGCGATTCGCGCCTATCCGCAGCTCTCCAACGCCAAGCGCGTGACGTTCGAATACGTGATGCTGAAGGGCGTCAACGACTCGCTGCCGGAAGCGAAGGCGCTGGTGAAGCTGCTCGCCGGCATCCCGGCCAAGATCAATTTGATCCCGTTCAATCCGTGGCCCGGCACGCAGTACGAGTGCTCGGACTGGGATACGATCGAGCGCTTCGCCGAAGTGCTGAACCGCGCCGGCTATTCCTCGCCGATCCGGACCCCGCGCGGGCGCGACATCCTCGCCGCCTGCGGCCAGCTGCGCAGCGAAAGCGTCAAACAGCGCGCCAGCGAGCGGCTGAAAGCGGAGGCTGCGCAATGAAGACGCCGCGGCTCGAAGCGCCGGGCGTCGTGCTGCGCCCCCTTGCTCGCGCCGATGCGCCTGCGCTCTTTCTCGCCATGAGCGATGCAGAGGCGCAGCGCTACCGGCGCCAATCGCCGCATCAGACGGTTATGGAGACAGCGAGTTATATCGACGACACGCTGGCGCGCGGCTTCGGCTGGGCGATCACCGTGGATGGCGAGGAAGCGCTCGGCCGCATCGCCTTACGCGTGGATGGCGCTACCGGGCAGATCGGCATCATCCTACGGGGCAGCGCTCAAGGCCGTGGGCTTGGCGCAGCTTCGCTACGGCTGGTGCAGGCGTTTGCGTTCGAGGCGCTGAGGCTCGAAAAGCTGACAGCGGACATCGACAGCGAAAATATGAAATCTCTGCGTCTGTTCGCACGTGCGGGTTTCACACAGACCGGTTTTATGCGCGCAGGCGCGATCACGCATGCCGGCGTGCGCGACAGCGTGATCGTCGCCAAAGCAGCGGCGCAATGACGACGCCGCGCCTCGATGCGGCGGGCGTCGTGCTGCGTCCGCTCGACCTTGCTGACGCCGAAGCGCTCTACGCCGCCCACAGCGATGAGGAAACGCATCATTATTGGTCGAGCCCCGCGCACAAGAGCGTCGAGCAAACCCGCGCCTACATCGCCGACACGCTCGCCCTGCCCGGCGCGCACGTCTGGGCGATCACCGAATCCGGCGGAGAAGCGCTCGGCCGCATCGGCCTCTTCAGCGAGCGCGAGGGAGTCGGCGAGATCGGCGTCATCATGCGCCGTGAAGCCACCGGCCGCGGCCTCGCCTCGAAAGCGCTCAATCTGGTCATCGAGCACGGCTTCCACGCGCTCGGCCTCCACCGCATGGCCGCGGACATCGATCCCGACAACACCAGTTCGATCAGCCTCTTTCTCCGCGCCGGCTTCCAGCGCGAGGGCGTTTTGCGCGGCAACTGGAAAACCCATCTCGGCATCCGCGACAGCGTGATCATGGCTAAGCTGCGGGACTGAGCCCGCAAAGCCCCCGGGCGCCCTGCGGCTGACGCCCGTTTCTCTTGCACGATCACGGGAACCTGAAACTCCAAACAGGCGAGCGCGTTGATGGTTCAGGAGACGGAACCATGGGCGGCAGGCAGGCAAACAAAAACCAGAGGCGCGCCGTCAGAACATCGCACGCCGCGCCGGTGGACAACACAACCCCGAGCCGCTCATGAAGATCGCCCAGATCGCGCCGCTGGCTGAACGCTGTCCCCCTCTGCTGTACGGGGGCACGGAACGCGTTGTCTCATACCTCACCGAAGAATTGGTCGCGCAAGGTCATGACGTGACCTTGTTTGCGAGCGGCGACTCCATAACCGCCGCCGAGTTGGTCCCCTGCTGCGAGCGCGCGCTCAGGCTTGCCGATCCGCCCGTCGAGGCACTGCCGTTCTACGCGATCATGCTGGAGGAGATCGCACGGCGCGCGGACGAGTTCGACGTCCTGCACTTTCACATCGACCTGATGCACGCGCCGGTCGTGCGCGCGTTCGCCGAACGCACGCTGACCACGTTGCACGGCCGGCTCGATTTGCGCGAGCTGCAGCCGTTCTACCGCGCCTTCCCGCGCTTGCCGCTGGTGTCCATCTCGCACGCTCAGCGCCGGCCGATGCCGCCGGTGAATTGGGCGGGAACCGTCCACCACGGCCTGCCGCGCGATCTGCTGACGTTCACGCCGCAGCCGCGCGAGGGCTATCTCGCCTTTCTCGGCCGCATCTCTCCGGAGAAGCGCCCCGATCGCGCCATCGAGATTGCGGCGCGCACCGGGATGCCGCTCAAGATCGCCGCCAAAATCGATCGCGCCGACAAAGTCTACTGGGACGAGAAGATTGGGCCGCTGGTGCGGGCGCATGCGAACGTCGAATACATCGGCGAGATCACCGAGCGGCAAAAGTCGGAATTCCTCGGCGGCGCCAAGGCGCTTCTGTTCCCGATCGATTGGGAGGAGCCCTTCGGCCTCGTCGTGATCGAAGCGATGGCGTGCGGGACGCCGGTCGTCGCCTTCCGCCGCGGCTCCGTGCCGGAAATCCTCGATCACGACGTCAGCGGCTTCGTGATCGACTCCATCGATGAAGCCGTCGCCGCGATCATGCGGCTCGACAGCCTCGATCGCGAAACCGTGCGCGCCCAGTTCGAAGCGCGTTTCACGGTGGAGCGGATGGCGCTAGACTATGTCGACATCTACCGGCGGCTGTCCGCCGGCGCTTCCGCGGCGGTGTTGCCGCAACTTGTGCAGCCAAGTCAGGTGAGCCTCGCCGTCTGAGATCGCGGAGGAGAGATTGACCGCCGTTCATAACGCGCGCGATCATGCCGACGACACCGCCAGCGAAAGCGCTCCTCATCTTGTCCAGGTGCCGAATTCGCTGCAAGAGCAGCGGCCGCGTACGCTCAAGCACGGCGACACATTTGCCGTTTATGATCACAACGGCGACGTTCTGGCGGGCCTAGGCAGCCCAGAAGGGCTGTTCCACGCTGACACCCGCCATCTCTCTTCGCTGCAATTGCTGATCAACGGCGCGCGGCCGATGCTGCTGCGCTCGAGCCTGCGCGACGACAACGCCGCGCTGATCTGCGATCTTTCGAACCCGGACCTGCACGATAAATCCGGCCGCATCGTGCTCAACCACGATTCGATCCACGTCCGGCGCGTGCGCCTGCTCTGGGACGGCGCGGCTTACGAGCGCGTTTCCATCCACAATTTCGACCAGCGCCGCCAGCGCCTTCGGATCACCGTGTCATTCGCAGCCGATTTCGCGGATATCTTCGAGGTCCGCGGCGCCGAGCGCGCCAAGCGGGGCCGCACCGAGCCGCCGAAGTTCGATCGCGACACTGTCACGCTGAGCTATACCGGGCTCGATCACCTCCTGCGGGTGACTCAGCTCCGGTTCGACCCGGCGCCGCGCACGCTCACCGCCAGCGGCGGCGAATACGTGTTCGAGCTCGAGGCCGGCGAGACGTTCGTCTTCTTCTTCGAAATCAATTGTAGCGGCCTGCCTTCGGCGCTGACCGGGCGCCGCGCCTTTTTCAGCGCCCTGCTCGCTTCGCGCCGCAGCTTGCGCAACGCAATCTCCGGCGCAGCCGAGATTGTGACGTCGAACCAGATTCTGAACGAGGCGCTGCAGCGCAGCGTCTCCGATCTCTTCATGCTCTGCACGGAGACGCCGGAGGGTCTTTATCCCTATGCCGGCATTCCCTGGTTCAGCACCGTGTTCGGGCGCGACGCGCTGATCACGGCGCTGCAGACGCTCTGGTTCGATCCGAGCATCGCCCTCGGGGTACTGCGCCACCTTGCGGCCAACCAGGCGACCGCATTTGACGACGCCGCCGACGCCGAGCCGGGAAAAATCCTGCACGAGTTGCGGCGCAGCGAAATGGCGGAACTCGGCGAAGTGCCGTTCCGCCGCTATTACGGCAGCGTCGATTCCACGCCGCTCTTCGTCATGCTAGCCGGCGCCTATCTCGAGCGCACGGGCGATGTCGACTCGATCCAGAAGCTTTGGCCGCACATCGAGGCGGCGCTCGGCTGGATCGAACATCACGGCGACCGCGACCGCGATGGGTTCGTCGAGTATCACCGCCAAACCGAGGCGGGTCTCGCCAACCAGGGCTGGAAGGACAGCCACGATTCCGTCTTCCATGACGACGGCGCGCTGGCGAAGGGCCCGATCGCGCTCGTCGAAGTTCAGGCTTACGTCTATGGAGCCTGGCGCGCCGCAGCGCAGATCGCCCGCCGGCTCGGCGACAAGCCGCGGGCGGAAAACCTGAGCATCCGCGCCGACGCCTTCCGCCGCCGCTTCGACACCCATTTCTTCGACGAAGAGCTCGGCACCTATGTGCTGGCGCTCGACGGCGCCAAGCGGCCGTGCCGCGTGCGCAGCTCGAACGCCGGCCACGCGCTGTTCACCGGCGTCGCCCTGCCGGAACGCAGCGCGAGCGTCGCCGACGCGCTGATGGCCTCGTTCTCCGGCTTCGGCATCCGCACCATCGCCGCCTCCGAAGCGCGCTATAATCCGATCAGCTACCACAACGGCTCGATCTGGCCGCACGACAATTCGATGATCGCCGCAGGCCTTGCCCGTTACGGCTTCCGCCGCGAAGCCGGGCAGATTTTCGCCGGCCTGTTCGAAGCCTCGACCTACATGGACCTGCGGCGGCTGCCGGAATTGTTCTGCGGCTTCCCGCGCCAGCGCGGCGCGGGGCCAGTGTTCTACCCCGTCGCCTGCGCGCCGCAGGCCTGGGCGGCGACGGCGCCGCTGCTGCTGCTGCAAGCGTGCTTGGGTCTCGAGTTCGACGCGCAGGAGTGCCGCATCAGCTTCAACAAGCCGTTCTTGCCGTCGTTCTTGGACGAAGTGACCCTTTCGCGCTTACGCGTGGCCGACGCGGAAGTGGACGTGGCCTTGAAGCGGGCAGGATCGGATGTGCTGCTGCACGTGCTGCGCCGCACCGGCGACTGCCGCGTGGTCGTTACGCATTAGGCCTGAGTTGGGGCGAAGGCTCAGCGCCAGCCGCGGTCGCGCGCTTGCCGTTCGGCTTCCGCATCGAGCGGTTCGCCTTCGATAATCTGGTCGACCGAATCCATGATCGCGGGCGCCGACGCCATGCGCACTTCACCAGCGTTCTGCTCGCGTGCGGTCACCAGCACGCGCCAGCTCTGCCGCTCGCGGCACGCGAGCCCCGACACGTCATTTTGCGTCAGCGAAAAGGTGCGGCAGTAGTCGCCGCTTTGGGCGCGGAAGCTGAGACCAACGCGCACGGCGCCCGCCTCATCCGACGCAAGCTGCGTATCGAGCGCCCGCGACAGCACCCCTGACGCGACCAGTCCGTCGCCATCCGTCTTCAGCGCGGGCGTCGTGCTGGTGAACAGCCCGACAGCAATTAGCCAGCCGGCCGCCAGGCTCGCGCCCATCGCGCCCCACTCGCGCATGGACCACCGGGCGCTGCGTCGCGCGCCGAGTTGGACGACCTCCGCCGACTGCGCCTCGCCTGCCGCCGCGGCGCGCAGGCGCGCGGGCATGTCTTCACTCAATACGCCGCTGAACGCATCCGCGAGCTTCGTCCGCATCCGCCGATGCGCTTCGACTCGGCGCTGCAGCGCCTCGTCCGCCTCGACCGCCGCTTGAATGATAGCGCGCCGTTGCGCGTCGAGTTCGCCGTCGGCGAACGCCATCAGCTCCTCATCGCTCACGCTCATGTCGTCTCTCCCAGCATGCGCTGCAGCGCCTCGCGGCCCCGCGCCAGACGGCTCGTCAAAGTGCCGATCGGCACGCCGAGCGCATCGGCCGCTTCGCGGTAGGCGAAACCCTCGACGCAGACCAAAGCCACCGCCTCGCGCTGCTCCTCCGGCAGCCGGCGCATCGCCGCCCAGACTTCGCCCGCTTCCAGCCGCGCGTGCGCGGTGGCGGCGGCGTCGTCACCCACCTGCTCGCCCAGCTCCGCCGGGGCGAAAACCTTGGCGCGGCGTTGGCGGCTGCGCGCCTCGTCGATCCAGGCGTTGCGGACGATGCTGTAGAGCCACGCCTCGAGACGGGTGCCCGGTTCGAACTGGTCCAGCCGCATCAATGCGCGCTCCACTGCCGTCTGCACGACGTCGTCGGCGTCGGCCACCTGACCCGTCAGCGCGCGCGCGAAGCGCCGCAGGCGCGGCACGAGGGCGGCGATGTCGGACCGGATCTGGTCGGCGCTCGGCATCTCTTGTCCAGCTGAACGGATGGATGGGGCGGTTTCTTCCGCAGTGCGACTGCTCTATTGCAGGAATGAAAAAGCTGCGGTCAAACGTTCTGGCAACGTGAAGCGCCTTACCGCCCTCCTTGCCGCTCTATTGTGCCTCGGGACAATGCCGAGCGCGCATGCGCAATTGGGCGGGTTGCCGCCCCTACCTCAGGTTCCCTCGGTCGGTGACGTCGTTCGCGATCTCCCCGACGCCGCCGAGAGCGCGGACGCCGCACTCGGCGAGGTTCGCCGGCTCGAGATTCAGCGCCTGCTCCGCGCCCACCGCCGGGAGCTGGAAGCCGATCCGAACGGACAACCGATCGTGCGCAGCCAAATCATCGCTTTGGGCATGAACGGCGAAGCGCTCGAGCGCGCTCGGGCCAGCGGCTTCCAAATCGTGGCCACCGACGACCTCGGCGACGGCGCCGTGCTGGTGACCTTGCGGGCGCCTCCTCGCATGTCGACGCGGCGCGCGCTGCGCTGGCTGCGCGAAGCGGATCGACAGGCGACCTACGACTTCGACCACCTCCACCTGCAATCGGGCTTCATCGCCGGCGCTTCCCTTACATCGCAGCTCGCAGCGCCGGGCGCCGTAACAGACGTTCGCATCGGCCTCGTCGACACCGGCGTCGCCGCTCATGCCGAGATCGACGCATCCATTGCTGCGGCACGAGCGTTCGCCTCCGCGGAGATCCTGCCGGCTGCGCACGGCACGGCGGTCGCATCGCTGCTGCTCGGCGCCGCGCCGGGCGCGCGGATTTACGCGGCCGACGTTTATGGCGGCGCTCCGACGGGCGGCGCTTCCTCGGCATTGGCGCGGGCGCTGTCGTGGCTCGCCAGCGAAGGCGTCGCGGTGATCAATGTCAGTCTCGTCGGCCCGCGCAACCGCGTCGTCGAAACCGTCGTGCAGCGCTTGACACAGCGCGGTGTTCTGATCGTCGCCGCCGTCGGCAATGACGGCCCGGCCGCGCCGCCGCTCTATCCAGCCGCCTACGACGGCGTGATCGGCGTCACCGGAGTCGATTCCCGGTTCAGGGTGCTCCCCGAGGCCGGGCGAGGTCCGCACGTGGACTTCGCCGCAACGGGCATTCTAACCGCCGCCGCGCCTGGCGGCGGTTCCACGCGCGTGCGCGGCACGTCCTTCGCCGCGCCGACCGTCGCCGGCCTGCTTGCCGATCGCGCCCGCAATGGGCGCAGCGACGCGATCGACGCCTTGCGCAGGCAAGCGCGCGATCTCGGCGCGCGCGGCCGTGACGAGATCTACGGCGCCGGCTTCGTGGGCGTGGGAACCGTCGCTGCGCAGCGCTGAGAATCTTCGGAAGAAATCGCCAGGCCCGGTCGTTCCTTCTCGGAAGCCAACGCGCTGCGTCGGCTGCAGAACCGAGGAGAGACAGCATCATGAAACTCAGCCTTTTGATCGGCTCGGCGACGGTCGCGGCGATGCTCTGCGTTGCGCCGGCCTCAGCGCAATTGATCGGCGGCGGCGGCGGAGTCACAGGCAGCATTGGCGGCCAAGTCGGCGGCGCCACAGGTTCGGTCGGCGGCGCGGTCAATGGCGCGGGCAGCGTCGCGGGCGACACCGGGGCCGTCGATGAATTGACCACCCGCGCCGAACGTGAGGCGCGCCGCGCCGAACGAGCAGCGCGCCGCGCCGCGCGCGCCGCCGAAGCGGAAGCGCGGCGCTCACGCTCCGTCGATGCCGACGCCGGCGTCGATACGAGCGCAGGGGCCCGCGCAGGCTCGAACGAGGCGCGCGCCGGCGCTTCGGCCGACGCTTCGGCGAACGCGACCGTCAATCCGGGCGCGGCGGTCGACGCCGCCGCCAACACGTCGCGGCGCGCCGTCAACAGGGCGCGCGCCGCCGCCCGGCGCGCCCGCGACGCAGCGTCCAACGTCAATGTCGAGGCCGAAGCCGAAGCGGAGGCCTCCGCTTCCGGCCGCGCTCGGCCCGACCGCCACTGAACGACGTCACCGGCGGCGCGCCTTGCTGCGGCGCGCCGCCGCCACGTGTGGGCCTTCATGTCCGACGCAAAACCGAAACCCACAATCCAGAGGCCGGGGAAAACACGTATGCGCAACCCGATCACTGCGCCGCGCGCGCCATCAGCGCACGCCATCTACGCGCTGGTGGCGCTCTCGTGGATGCTTGGCGTTCTGGCGCTGCTCGCCGCGCGCGTAGGGGGCTGAGGCCGGACTACCCGCAAGCGCGCGTCGGCGCGTTCACGGCGAGGCTGCGGACGCGGCGGCCCCAGCCTGCTGCGAACTCGGCGTGCATTGCGAGGCCACCGCCACGCAAGAGCGGCCGCCGCGCTCGCGGCAACCAGCCAGCGCCGTGCGCACCGCGTCGTCCTGCTCGTGCGCCCAGGCGAGCCCCCGCACCCGATCGCGCGGACTGATCGACACCGCGGCGCAGACGTTGCGGAAGGCGTAGGCCTCGCAATCGCGCACGGAGCCGTTGTGGCAAACGCCGGCGGCCGCGCGCTCGGCCTCCTCGCCCGTTGCATAATCGGTCGCGAAGGCGATGCGCCACGTCGAGCGTGAGATGGCGATGGCGCCGTAGCTGTCGGACGCGGGGCCGGACCCACGGGTCTGCGCCAACGAAAAGCCCGGCAGCATCAGACGTCCAGCGCCCTCCTCTTCGGCTATCCAGGCGTGGATCTCGTCGATGTGCGTCTGAGCCTGAGCCGCGTGCGCGCCTTGCGGATAGACCGCCAGATACTGCCGCAGCCGCGCCAGCGACCGCGGTTCGGTCGCCACAGCGTACGCGGCGTCGTCGAACTCGCGGACGATCTCGACACCGACGCCGAACTGCGCGAACTCGGCGGCGACGCCGGGGTTCGACTGCAGCGCCAACTCAATGTCCTGACGGCCCTGCGGCACGCGGCCTTGGCTCCACGCCGCGACGCCGCGGCCGAACAGGCGCCACGCCACCCACTCGTCACTGCCCCCGACTCGAAGCGCCGTGTTGAAGTCGTTCCACGCGTCGCCGTGATAGCCCTGCTTCAGTCCTACCAAGCCGCGATTGCCGTAGGCGCTGGCGAGCGCGGGATCGATTTCGAGTGCGCGGTCACAGTCGTCGCGGGCGCCGTCCAGCGCGCCCTTGCGTGCGCGCAGCCAGCAGCGAAGACTATAATTCGCCGACAGGCCGCCTCCGCTGCGGATGAGCTTGTCGAGATCACGCAGCGCGCCATCATAGTCACCGCGACCGACGAGCAAAGTTGCGCGCGTGCGCAGCGCGTGGTTTTGCCCATCGAGGCGGGTGGACTCGTTCAACGCCTGCAACGCCGCGTTCTGGTCCCCCGTCTCCAGCGCGGACTGCGCCTGATCAAACAGCGCGCCGGCGCGTTCGCGATCCGCCGCGCTCGCCGGCAGGCGAAGATCGAAGAAGAACACTGCGGCGATCGCCCCGCCAAACAGCAGAGCGGCCGCCAACGCCAGCATCACCCTCTTGCCCATGGCCTCCCCCAAAGCCGCGAATTTACATGCGTTCGATGAAGTTTAGCCCATGCAGGCCCTCGAGCGAGCGCTGTTTGGCTTTGCGCGCGCGGATGTCCTGCACCATTTCCAGCGCGCTCTTCTTCGCCGGCGGCAGCTCGGCGTCGCTCTGCGCCAGCGGCGTCACCCGCTCGCCCCAACGAACCAGGTGCGCGCAGACGGTGAGACCAGCGCCGAACGCCGGCAACAGGATGAGAGCGCCGGGCTTCACGCGGCCATGCTCCAGCGCTTCCGCGAGCGCCACCGGCACTGTCGCTGCGCTCATATTGCCGTAGCGCTCGACCGTCAGCATCACCTTGTCCATCGGAATGCCGCTGCGCGAGACCACCGCATCGATGATGCGCAGGTTCGCCTGGTGCGGCACCACGAGATCGATATCGTCCGGCGTCACGCCGCATTTGGCCATCACCGCCTGGCTCGCCTGCACCATGCCTTGCACGGCGCGCTTGAAGATCTCCTGGCCGTCGAAATCCCAATCGGTGTCGCCCGAGGTCACGCCGCGATTGGTGTAGAGCGTGCCCATGCCGCGCACCCGCAGCGTCTGGCGCGCATCGGCCAAGCATCCGAGTTGCTCCCCGAGCACGCCCCCTTGCTTCTCGCTCGCCTGCAGCACGACCGCAGCGCAGCCGTCGCCGAACAGCACGGCGACGTTGCGGTTGTCCCAGTCCATGAACGGCGAGATGATTTCGACGCCGATGACCAGCGCCGTCTTTGCGACGCCGGTGCGGATCATCGAAGTCGCGGCGGTCAGGCTGTAGAGAAAGCTCGTGCACGCCGTGTTGAGATCGATCGAAGCCGCTTTCGTCGCGCCGATCGCCGCCTGCACGCCGCTCGCCGTGTTCGGCACCTGCTCGTCATTCGAGCAGCTGCCATAGACAATGAGATCGACATCCGCGGCGTCGACGCCCGCGCACGCCAGCGCGCGCTTGGCCGCCACCACCGCCATCTCCGTCGCCGATACGTGCGAGACCCGCCGCTCCTTCATCCCCGTGCGCGAGACGATCCATTCGTCACTGGTGTCGAGGAAGGTGGAGAGGTCGGCGTTCGTCAGCACCGCCGGCGGCATGCATTTGCCCCAGCCCGTGATCGCAGCATAAGTCATGAAAACCGCCCTTCGTTCCAGCTCCATCGCTAGCCCAGATCGGGGCCGAGCGTCACCAGCGAACAGCCGTTGCGGCGCACCGCGCTATTTCCTTCGGCCTAGCGAAGCTGGCGATCCCGCGTGCGGAGCGCTAGGCTGCGCCCCCCAACGATCCTGGAGGATGGATGAGAGCGCTCGTCGTCATCGCACTTGCAGCATGCCTGATCGGCTGCGGCCGCGAGCAAGCCGCCGCGCCGCCGCCCACCTCTGCGCCAGCGCCTGCGTCGGCGCAAGAAACGGGTGACGCGGGCCTCACCGCCGAAGGCTGGGGCCCGCTGCGCATCGGCATGACGATGGACGAGATTACGGCCGCGCTCGGTCCCGACGCAAATCCCGATGCTGTGGGCGGCCCCGATCCCGAATCCTGCAATCAATTCCGCCCTGAGCGCGCGCCGGAAGGCATGCTGCTGATGGTGGAGAATGGCGAGCTCACCCGCATCTCGCTGACTCACGGCAGCCAGATCAAAACTGACCGCGGCTTCGGACTTGGCGACACCGCCGCGGCGATCAAAGCGGCATATGGCGGCGGCGCCGTCTCCAATCCGCACCATTACCTCGGTCTGCCCGCCGAATACATCGCGGCCTGGACCAACGTGCGGCCGGCGCCTGGCGAGTACGTGCGCGACGCCAATGCGCGCGGCATCGTTTACGAAACCAATCTGGAAGGCGTCGTGGAAGACATTCACGCCGGCGGGCCAAGCATTCAGTACGTCGAAGGCTGCGCCTAATCCCGCGTACGCAGGTCATTGTGGATCGTCGTCGCCGCGATGGCGGCGTGGCCGAAAGCGACCGCGATCTGATCCAACGCATGCACGACGTCGCCCGCTGCAAACGCGCCGGCGACATTGCTACGCTGGTGTTTGTCGACTTCAATAGTTTGCTCGGCCGCAAGCGCGACGCCCAGCTGCTGCGCCAACGCCGTTTGCGGCGTGACGCCGAGGCACGAGTAGAGCGTGTCGAACGTGCGCACCCCGCCTCGCAGCGTAACCTCGACATCATCGCCACACCGCAGTGAGGTCGCGATCAGATGCGGCTCATTGGCTTCGCACAACTCGCCGGCGGCTTTCTCGCTGTCGGCGACCAGCTCCACGCGCTCCGAATAGGTGCGCAGGAAGTCCAGTTCCGCCGCACCGCGGGCGCAATTCGTCAGCACGGCGATGCGCTTGTTCGTCACTTCCGGCGCATCGCAGATCGGGCAATAGCGGATCAGGCCGCGCCGCACCGCGTCGTCGTGATTCTCCACCTCCGGCTCGATGTTGGTCACGCCCGTCGCGAACAGCACGGCATCGCCCCTGATCTCGCCGGCGCCGGTCTCGAGCACGAAGCCGTCCGCACGCTTCCGCGCCGCATTGGCGGTCGCGCTGACGATCTCAGCGCCGTACGCCGCCGCCTGCAGCCGCAGACGCTGCAGCAGCTCTTCGCCTTCGATGCCGTCGGGAAACGCGGGCGCGTTACGCGTGCGCGGGATCAAGGCCGCGCGGCTCTTGCCGCCGTCGAGCACCACGACGCGCCGGCGAAACCGTGCGAGATACACCGCCGCTGTCAGCCCCGCGGGGCCGCCGCCGATCACGATCGCGTCTGCTCGTTCCGTCATGCGAACGGAAAGCGTGAGCGCCGCGCATCGGTTCCGCGTACGAACCGAACTCAGCCGCCCGACTCATGCTAAGCGCACTTCATGCAAGCAACCGCTCAGGCCGCCGCCATCATCCTCGCCGGCGCATCGCTCGGCTGGATCGCGCTGTTCTCGTTCGTGCTTTCCCCGGTCGCGTTCAAGCAGTTCGACACCGGCCGCGCCGAGCGCCTGGTCAAGCACGTGATGAACGCCGGGCACGGCATTCTCGGCTTGATCGCGTTCGCGTCCGCCGCCGCGGCTTTGATGGCCGGCGCCGTCGCCGGCGCTTCCGTGGCGGCTGTCGCCGGGGCGTTCGCGTTCCTCTGCAAGTTCGCGCTTGCCCCACGCGACGACAAGCCGCTCAAAGGCCATCGCGTGCTGAAAACCGCGCGCATCGTCGCCTCCGCCCTGACCGCCTTCATCGCCCCAGTGCTGATCGCCGCAATCGTCCTGACGCTGATGGGAATCTAGAAGGCAGAAGCCAGAAACCGGAAATCAGAAGTCAGAAGTCGGAAGTCGGAAGTCGGAAGTCAGAATGGTCGTTCGTCTCGACTTCTGACTTCTGTTTTCTGATTTTCTGCCTTCTGTTTACTGGCTTCTGATCAAGCCGCCTTCGCCTCTTCCAACGCGCGCCGCGCGCGTGCGATCCAAGTCGCAACGTCATCCTCCGACGGCGCGGGCGAGGCGCCCCAGGCGCGCTGGCCTTCGTCCGACAAGCCCCAGCGCGCGACGCCGTCGCACAGGTCGGTCGCATCCATCTCGATCAGCTCTTCCGGCGTTGTCACGCCGCACGCCACCAGCGCCTGCGCCTCGCGCGACTTGAGGCCGGGCACGGTGCAGGCCAGCAGCGCCTGCGCCTGCCAGTCGCGGATCACTTGCGCCGAGATGTGGCGCGTATCGATCTTCGTCTCGCCGTCGTCCGCATCCATCGCCAACAGATCGGCGATCGTCTTCACCCCGACGGCTTCCAGACGCTTCGCCGTCTTCGGCCCGATCGACGGCGCCTGCACCACGGGCGCGCGCTCGGTCAGCGTAGGTTTCGGCAGTGACTTCTCGCGCTTGGCCAGCGGCGCGCCGACCGGCAGTTCGCGCGGCAGCGCCGGCTCTTTTGCTTTTTCGGATTTGGCCGCCCTTTCCGCCTTCGCCGGCGCCACGTCGTTTGCGGGCGCTTCCGCTTTCGGCGGATCGAGTTCGATCACTTTCACCGGCTTCGACTTCTCCGCCTTCACCGGCGCCGGCTGCTTTTCTTCGAGGGCCGGCGCGGGCTTCGGCTTCGGCGCAGCTTTGGTCTTGCCGCGCGCCGGCGCACCCTGGCCGATCTTCGAGCCGAGCTCGCGCGGCCATTTGGCGTCGAGCGAGGAGAGCGGCGTCTTCAGCACCTCGGCCGCATGCAGCGCGCGCACGACCTTGTCGTCTTCGCCCAAAGTGGAGCGCACCTTCCCGGTGCGGCGGAATTCCTCGTACTGCGCCTCGACTTCCCGCCGCGCCGCGGCGTCATCCATCAGCTTCAGCACGCTCTGGATCGGCGCACCCAGCGCGACGAAGAACGCGTCGAGCCCGCCGAGGACGCTCGGCGGCTTCACCGCCGCCTCCTCGAACGCGCGGTCGAGAATGCGCGCGAAGCCGACGGCGGCGTGCCCGACCAGCTTCGCGATCGTGTCCTTCAGCTCCTGATCGAGCCCCGACTCCGGCTTCTTCACCCCGGCGGCGAGATCATAGTGATCGATGATCAGCTCATAGTGTGGGTTGGCCGCCTTCGCGCCATCGCGCACCATTTTCGCCAGCCACTTGTCGCCGCTCGGCGCGTCGATATCGGGATAGCCGCCGAGATCGTTCTCGAGAATGCGCTGGAACGTCTTGTACGACTTCGAGAAGCTCCACTCGACCGCGCGGTGGATGACGCCCTCTTCCTCCGTCTGATGCGTGTGGAACGGCTGGATCGGGTCGACATAATAGTGCGAGAGCACGCCCGCCGACCACGCCGCCTGCTTCCAATCCTTTTCCGCCAGCGCCCGCACCGTGCGGCGATACCATTCCTCGCAGGCTTCCACCGCGCCGCCCCAATCGCCCTCACGCACGTGCAGGACGTGGTTCTTGAAGTCCTTGAACACCTCGTCCGGCGCCTTAGCGCCGGCGAGATACTCGCCATGATGATGCAGCAGCAGCGTGCGCCATTTTTCGGCGTCGGGGCCGCGGAGATGCCGCAGCGCGTCCACCGCCAGGCGGTGGTGATTGGAACGGCAGCGGCTCGCGAACACGACCGCATACAACAAAGACATTTGGCCCGAACCTCGCCCCAGGCATGAATGCGAAGTTAAAAGTTCGGGCCGGACTGGTTAGCGAGAGGTTAACCGCCGCGGATCAGACCCCAGTCTTCACAGAGAATCCGCACCAGCCGCTCGTGGCGCATCTCGATCGCCTGGAAGGTCCAGTCCGGGATTTGGTGGATATCTTCTGTGACGGCATGCACCGGGGCGTTCGGACGCTCGAAGAAGATCTCGCGCTTCTTCGGATACGGCTTGGTGTCGGCGTCCTTGTTCTGTTCGTAGGTGATCAGCACCAGATTGCCGAGCAGGTTCGTGAGCTCCTCGCGCAGCTTCTTGTCCGGGAAATGTTCGTTCCACCAGCCGCCGCCGCTCTTCGGCAGCACGTGCTCCACCGTAACGTCGTCCGTCATCGTCAGCAGGTGACCGCCCGGCATCGCCGCCTCGAGCCGCATCATCAAGAGGCGCCGTTGCCGATCGCGCGGGCGCGAGCGGTTCAGGTTGAAGATGAACTTGTCGTTCTCCGCCTCGCTGAGCAGCAGCCCGCCTTCAGTGTAGAGCGCCCTGTCGTCGCCGCACTTCTTCACCGCAAGGGCGTAGCGCTTCTCGCGCACGCGATTGTCGATCACCGCGAGTTCGCAGGCAAAGGTGAAACGATCCAGCGCCTGGAAGAATTTGCGCGCCCGCTCCGGCTCGTGCGAATGCTCGGCCAGGAACGCGATCGCCGCCGGCGCCCAATCCCATTTCTCGACCTGCTTCATCAGCGCCACGCGCCGGTTCACTTCGACGCTGGCCGGGCCGACATTGATCGACCCGGCGAAAATCGAACGCAGCGCCAACGCATAACGCGGCAATTGCTCGAACAGGAAATTGTAGACGCCGCCGGCATTGTCGATCGCCGTGCGGAACGAGGCCAGATCGCCCGGCGAGCGGATCGCCTCGCCGGTCAGCAGGAATGGCATCATGTAGAGGAGCTTGGCGAAATCCTCGCGTTCGAACAGCGCCTCCATCTCCTCCCACTTGCGCGCCGCCGCCTCCGCTTCGGCGCTCGAGAGCTTCGAGTTCTCGATCAGATCGCTCTTGATGATGTCGGCGCTGGAGAGCGGCGAGCCGCGTTTGTTCAGCGTGTGAAACACCGTTTGCGCGCAGCCGCGCTCGTCCGCGTCGACGACGTTCAATGTGCAGCAGCGCGCGACGTAAGACATGAACCCGTCGAGTTCGCGATCGTCCTCGATCTTCGCCATCTCGGTTTCGATCGTGTGCGCCGCCAGCGCGAACAGATCCTTCGACTCGTTGCCCGTCTCCTGCGCCCGCGCCAGCGCCTTCATCTGCCCCGGCTCCTGCACCATGCCGCGGAAATAATTGGCGTCCTCGTCGCGCAGCAACAGCCGCGGCGCGTCGCCGTCGAGGATCAGCGTCTGGTACGGTTTCGCCCGCGCCGGCATGCGGTCGCGCGCATAGGCGAACAGCATCGTGAGCGTCGCCAGCCGCTGCTGGCCGTCCGAAATCTCGAACTTGCCCTTGTTCTTCACCAGCACGATCTGGCCGATGAAATAGAACGGCGCCTTGCGGTCGTGCGCGGCGCGCAAATCCTGGATCAGCTCGCGCACTTCGCTGTCGGTCCAGGTGTATGGGCGCTGATAACGCGGCACTTTCAGATCCGGCTTGCGCGTCAGCACCCCGCCCAGATTCAGGATCTGCGACGAAAGCCCAAGCGGCGTGTTGCCAAATGCTCCTGCCATGCCCTGCGCTCCCGCTGTTCTTTGTAATGTGCGCCGGATCGTTACTGGCGCGAACCGTCCGCGCAATGCGGCGCGCGCGCTTTCTCGGCGCCCAGGTGAGCTGCGTTTCCGAAACGACACGCCTAAGGGGTTACGCCGCCCACGATCGCCGCCGCCTCGAACCCCGGCGCGGCGCCGATCTCCGCGAAACTCGCGAACCCGCGCGTGCGAAACGCAAGGTACAGCTCGCGTGCGCCGCGTGCGTCGGTGAAGCCGGCGCGCCCAATGCGGGCGTTCCCCGGCGCCGCAATCAATACATTGGCGACGCGCCGCGCGATCGCTTCGCCCGAGTCCAGCCACACCACCGGCCGCGGCGCCGCTTGCGCCAGTTCCGGCGCCAACAGCGGAAAATGCGTGCACGCCAGCGCGATGACGTCGATCTCGGCGCCTCCCGGCGCGCCGAACAGACCTTCCATCGCCTCCGCGAGCGCCGCCGGATCGAACGGCTCGCCGCGGAGCTTTCGCTCCGCCGCCTCCACCAACGCCGCCGAACCGAACCGCACCACGCGTTTGTCGGCCGCGAACTGGGCGATGAGATCGCTCGTATAGGCGCGCCGCACCGTCGCCGGCGTAGCCAGCAGCCCGATGACGCCGGTCCGTGTCAGCGCCGCCGCCGGCTTGATCGGCGGCACGACGCCGACGACTGGAATTGCGAGTCGTTCGCGCACCGCATCGAGCGCAATGGTCGAGGCCGTGTTGCAGGCCACCACCACCGCGTCGGGCGCCCATTGATCCACAAGCCGCTGCAATAAGGCCGGCACGCGTGCGCGCAATTCCGCGTCCGATTTCAGCCCGTATGGCAGCCAAGCATTGTCCGCAGCGTAGTCGAGCTCAAGCGCATGACCGGACGCCGCGACCGCGTCGAACACCGACAAGCCGCCGACGCCGCTGTCGAACACCAGCACCCGCTTCATCGCGTTAACCATTTGGGCAACCGACCATTGCGCTCAGTTATTAACCAAATTGCTGATTTGCGTTTGCTTTTGGACGTTTGCAATCGCTGCGAAGCAGTCCAACACGCACCTGTGGAAACCAGTCCTTAACCGAGTTTGCCGGAATCATGGCGTGGGTTAGTGAGACTTGGTGGGGTTTACGTCAACGCGCCGCGGCGCGCGTTAACAAAGCGGGGTCGGAATCATGAATGCGATCGGCAAATCGTCCGCGATTTTCGTGACGCTGTCGGGGCTGTTCTGGGGCGGCTGGATCGTCGGCTCGCAGACGCCTGAGGGCCAAGAGGCCATCGCCCGCGCTTATGCTGCGTATGAAGAGCAGCAAACCGCCGCCAGCGCCAATCTGTTCGATTCGACCGCGCTGCGGGCCATCGTCTGCGGCGATCCCGAAAGCACCGAACAAAAGCCGTGCCTCGCCGTCGTCGCCGCCGGCCGCATGTTCATCGTCGACGCCGGCTCCGGCGCCGCCTCTTCGCTCACGCGCCGCAACATCCCGATGGAGCGCCTCGCCGCAGTGCTGCTGACGGACGCCGATCTGCCGCAGGTCGCCGATTTGAGCGCCGTCTACGGCGCCACGACCCACGGCCGCGCCGATGCGCTGCTGCCGGTCTACGGCCCCGCCGAAACACAGCGCCTGGTCGATGGCCTCAACCAAGCCGGCGGCTTCGACGGCGCCTCGCGCGGCTTACAAGCCTGGGGCCCCTCGCCTGAGCCGGGCCGCTCCGTCATCGTGTTCGAAGCCGACGGCCTCATCGTCTCCGCCTTCACGACACAAGAGGACGCGTTCCAAGGCCGCGTCGGCTATCGCTTCGACTATCGCGGCCGCTCGATCGTCGTCGGCGGCGACGGCCGCGTCGCCACCGCTTCCGCGGCGCGCGACGCCGACATCGTGCTGCAAGGCGCCGAAACGCAGCGCGTGGCGCAAGTCACCGGCGAGTTCTCCGCCGCCGAGGCCGCCGCCAACGCGCAAGCGCTCAACACCGGCATGATGATGCTCACCGGCGCCGACACGCCGCTCGCGGCGCAAACGCAAGTCGCCGAAGCCCGCGCCGCCGGCTTCAGCGAAACCACCGCCGCCCGCGTCGGCATGCTGGTCGAGCTTCCGCTCGCCAACAGCGAAATCAACGTCCGCCCGCTGTAAGGGCTGCGCATGTCTAACGTTCAAAGGGGAGCCCAACGGCTCCCCTTTTTTGCTGCGCGCAACCTTCCCGCCTTCGACAAGCTCAGGCCGACGCCGTCTGAGATGCCTGAAGCTGGCTCCAAGCGCCGGCGCCTGACAGCGTCACGCTGAGCCTGTCGAAGCGCGACGCCCGCACCGCCGCCAGCAACAGCCAGCGGATGGACTCACGATCCTCCCCCACTAAACTCCGCGCCCGATGCGCGCCGTCCTTCTCGCCCTTGCCGCCCTCCTCGTGAGCGCCGGCCCCGCCGCGGCGGACCGCTTCTCGCTTACCTATGACGGCGTAGGCCTCGGCTTCGTGCCGCTCGGCGGCGTCACTGTCGACGCCGAGGTCACCGAAGAGCGCTACGACATCACCGCCACGCTGCAGTCGCGCGGGCTGCTCAACCTGTTCGAACGCACCAACCTCACCGCGCGCTCGACCGGGGCGATCGACAACGGCGTCGTTCGCTGGCGCAGCTACGACCTCGATCACCACTACAGCCGCAAGCGCCGCGTCATCAGCATGAGCGTCGGTGAGAACGGTGTCTTCATCCGCACGATCGAACCGAATTACCGGCTCTGGGGCGATCCGGCGACGAGCGAGGAACAGCGCAGCCGCTCGCGCGACCCGCTTTCGAGCATGGTGGCGATGTCGATCGATGTCGGCCAGACCCGCCGCTGCTCCGGCGCCTACCCGACTTTCGACGGCCGCTTCCACTATCTGCTCGAGCTCGCGGGCGGCGAGATCGACGATTTCGACGATGCGGGCTACGAGGGCGAAGTGCTGAAATGCTCGCTCGCCTACATCGCCGTCGCCGGCTTCGAGCGTCGCGACGCCGGCCGGCGCCGCATTCCGCACGGCGAAGTCTGGTTTGCGCTCATGCCGGACACCTCGTTCGCGCCTGTCGTGCGCATCGCCACGCCGATGAGCGCCGGCGGCGCCACCATCCGTCTCGACAGCTTCCGCCGCGCCCGCGTCGACGTGCAACTGACGTCGACGCCTTGAACGCCCGCGTCGCCGCCGCCGAATTGTTGATGACGGTGATGGATCGCGGCCGCGCGCTCGAGGACGCGCTCGCTGTGGTCCACAGCTTCAACGCGCTCGAAGGCCGCGACCGCGCCTTCGCCCGCGCCCTCGCCACCGCGGGTCTTCGGCGCCTTGGCGGCGTCAACGCCGTGCTCTCTCGCTTCCTCGACCGGCCGCTGCCCGAGACCGCGCCGCACGCGCGCGCGCTGCTCCACATCGGCGCGACCCAGCTGCTCGTGCTCGGCACCCCGCCGCACGCCGCGGTCGGCGAAACCGTCGAAGCCGCCAATTCGCTCCGCGAAACCCGCGGCTTCGCCAAACTCATGAACGCCGTTCTGCGTAAGGTCGCCGCCAACGGGCCGCAGCTCCTGCAACAACTCCCGCCCGGCGCCGACCTGCCGCCCTGGCTCTACACACGCTGGCGCGCCACGTACGGCGACGCCGCCCCCCACATCGCCCAAGCCCTGCTGCAAGAACCGCCGCTCGACATCAGCGTCAAAAGCGATGCTGAAGAGTGGGCCGAAAAACTCGGCGGTGTTCTAACGCCGACAGGCAGCATCCGCCTCACCTCGCCCCCGCCGATCGAATCCCTCCCCGGCTTCGACGACGGCGCCTGGTGGGTGCAGGACGCCGCCGCCGCGCTTCCCGCCCGCCTGCTCGGCGACGTCGCCGGCAAACGCGTGCTCGACCTCTGCGCCGCGCCCGGCGGCAAGACGCTGCAGCTGGCCGCCGCCGGCGCCCATGTCACCGCCGTCGACAAATCCGAACAGCGCCTCTCGCGCCTCCACGAAAACCTCGCCCGCACCAAACTCAGCGCCACCGTCATCGCCGCCGACGCGCTCGACTTCCGCGCCGAACCGTTCGACGCCATCCTGCTCGACGCGCCCTGCACCTCGACCGGCACGCTGCGCCGCCATCCCGACGTCGCCTGGCTCCGCCGCCCGACCGACATCCGCACCCTCGCCGAGCTACAGAACAAACTGATCGCCGCCGCCGCGCCGCTGCTCAAACCCGACGCGCCGCTCGTCTACGCCGTCTGCTCGCTCGAACCGGAGGAAGGCCCCGGCGTCGTCGCCGAAGCGCTGCGCAATGGCTGGCGCCGCCAACCGCTCACCGACGAAATCCCAAGCGAGTTCATCACCGCCGACGGCGACATGCGCACCCACCCCGCCCACTGGCCCAACATCGGCGGCCTCGACGGCTTCTACGCCGCGCGGCTAGTGCGCGCCTGACCGGTACGGGAACCCGTTGCCTTGCGCAGGCGTCGCTGCGCCGCTAACCAAATCCCATGGCGCACACGCTGATCGCACCCTCCATTCTCGCCGCCGACTTTTCCAAGCTCGGCGAGGAAGTGCGCGCGGCGGAGGCGGCCGGCGCCGACATGATCCATGTCGATGTGATGGACGGCCATTTCGTGCCGAACATTTCGATCGGCCCCAGCGTGGTGAAATCGATCCGCCCGCATTCGAAGCTGCCGTTCGACGTGCACCTGATGATCGCGCCGGTCGACCCTTACATCCAGGCCTTCCGCGACGCCGGCGCTGACATCATCACCGTCCATCCCGAAGCCGGCCCGCACGTCCACCGCACGCTGCAGGCGATCAAGGCGAGCGGCGCCAAGGCGGGCGTCTCGCTCAATCCCGGCACGCCGGCCGAAGCGATCGATCCGGTGCTCGATCTCATCGACCTCGTTCTGGTGATGAGCGTGAACCCCGGCTTCGGCGGCCAGAGCTTCATCGAAACCGCGCTGCCGAAGATCGAGAAAATCCGCAGCAAGATCGATCAAAGCGGCCGCGACATCATCCTCGAAGTCGACGGCGGCGTGAACGCCAAGACCGCCCCGCGCGTCATCGCCGCCGGCGCCACCGCGCTCGTTGCCGGCACCGCCGTCTATGGCGGCGATCCCTCCGCCTACGCCGACAACATCAAGCGGCTGCGGAGCGCAGCCTAGCGCCGTGAACGGCCCGGCCTCCCCGCGGCCGCCCCGGCCCATCGCCGCCAGCGAACACTGGCGCGCCAATCCGTTTCACCGCATGCGCCTCGGCGACGCCGCCGCGCCCGACCGCATTCAGCATTGGGGCGCCGATCCGCGCGTCGGCAATCTCGAACGCGGCCGCGACATCCTGCAGGGCCGCTGGCGCATCGGCGCCGAACATATTCGCGGCGAGTTCGCGTCGCCCTGGACGCTCGCTCATCCCTCGCGCCACTTCACCGCGCGGCTTCATTCGTTCAGTTGGCTGATCGATCTCGCCGCGCTCGGCCCCGTCGCCGACGAGCGCATCGCCCAGCTCGTCGACGAATGGGTCACCGCGTTCGGCGAGTGGGACGAGATCGCCTGGGATCCCGAACTCACCGCCGAGCGCGTCTACGCCCTGCTCTGCTGGGGCCGCCCTGCCTTCGAGCGCGGCGCGCCGGAGCAGCGCCTCGCGCTGCTGCGCTCGATGGCGCGGCAAGCGCGGCTGCTGATGCTCGCGCACAGCGAGCTCGGCGAACGCCATCTCGGCTCGATCAAGGCCGGCGCCGCTTTGATCCTCGCCGCCGCCGCCGGTCTCGCCGATCCCGCCCGTCTCACCGAACAGGGCGAGGAAATGCTGATCGAAGCCTGCGCCAAGCAATTCTTCCCCGACGGCGGACACATGTCGCGCTCGCCGGAAGCGCTGGCGAAAGCGATCTTCGACATGACGACGGCGCAGGAAGCGCTCGAAGAGCCGCCGCACCTGCTGCGCGAGACGCTGCCCAAGCTCGCCAACATGCTGCGCATGCTGCGCCTCGGCGATGGCGGGCTCGCCTGCTTTCACGGCGGCTCGGAAAGCTCCGCCGCCTCGATCGACGCCGCGCTCGCGCGCTGCCACGGCGACATTCGCGCCTTCCAGTTCGGCAATCACACCGCCTTTCACCGCCTCGAAGGCGGCGCCTTGCGCGTGCTGTTCGACGTCGGCGGCGCCCCGCCGCTCTCCTACGCCGAACGCGCCCATGCGAGCGCGCTGGCGTTCGAGATGTCGAGCGAACGCGAACGCCTCATCGTCAATATCGGCGCCGGCCGCGAGCTCGCGCCCGATGCGCGCCAGGCCGCGCGCGCCACCAATGCGCACTCGACGCTCGCGCTCGGCGACGCACTCTCCGCGACGCTCGAAGACCGCCGCGGCAAAGGCAGCCCGCGCCTCGTCGGCCCCACGCTCGACGAAGTCCGCCGCTCCTCCGATGAAAGCGGCATCACCGTGCAAGGCCGCCACGACGGCTACCGCGCCGCGTTCGGCCTCTTCCACCGCCGCTATCTCTTCATCGACAATGACGGCCGCAACCTCCGCGGCATCGACGAACTGATCCGCCCGCAAAAACACAAAGGCCCGACGCCGAAAGGCGAAGTGCCCTACATGATCCGCTTCCACCTGCACCCGAGCGTGCGCGCAACTTTGGTCGAACACCAGATGGCGCTGCTGGAAACCCCTGGCGGCCAAGCCTGGCGCCTGCGCACCGACGCGCCCCTCATCAACATCGAGCCCTCCACCTATTGGGGCGGCCACTTCCCCCGCGACACGCACCAGATCACTTTAAGCGGCGGCGCCGATCCGCTCGGCCACGGCCTCAGCCCGCCCAACCGCATCCGCTGGGCGCTTGCGCGGGCGAATTGATCTCAGCGTCCTTCTCCCCTTGTGGGAGAAGGTGGCTCGGCGCGCGAGCGCCGAGACGGATGAGGGGTGCTGGCGCAGTCCGAGCCGAGCGTTGTTTAGCAGAATGAGTCCGCTTTGCGTGGACCTCAGGAAATTCGAGAGAAGGTGATGGTCTCTGACTCCAACACTGCGCCATCGACCACTTCTTGCTCAACGCCGCTCCTAGTCTCAACGAAGCTAGTGCAAGGTGTGAATTCGGTCGAAACGGTCGTCGATAGTTCGCTCAAGTCATTAAGGCCAGTTAGAGACTGGACGTCGACACTGTCGCCAAAGCTCGCGCCAGGCTGAAGCACGACCCACGTGTGCCGAGCACGTTCGCTCGGCTGCGCTTGTATTCTGGCCGGCAGCGTAGACTCGAAGAACATGTACGATTCCGGTGGAAGGCGAATGCCGAGGAAAGCGACACAACGACCGGAGTCGTTGGTCAGCTCGAACTCAAAGTCGCACCCACGACGACTTGGTTCACAAGGCTCAATTGCCAATGAGACGCCTTGTGCGTCGACGTGCGAGGCCGAAGCGCGAAATCGGGCCTGCTCACTGCATCCCGCGACGGCGAGCAAGACAAAAAGCAGGGACCAACGGAACGCCATGCACGAAACGTCGCCTCGCGAGCGTTCCCCGTCAATGTCCGCTTCGGCCAACGGCACATCACCACACCCAAAACCACCGTCATCCCGGACGCGCGAAGCGCGATCCGGGCCGGAATGATGGGGCGCCGGCGCGGACGAATTGGTCTCTGCGTCCTTCTCCCCTTGTGGGAGAAGGTGGCTCGGCGCGCGAGCGCCGAGACGGATGAGGGGTGCTGGCGCAAACGAATCGACACTCGCGCTCACACCCTCACCCGCATCGGTGCAACGGAAACAGCAGCGCTCGCGACCCCTCTCCCACAAGGGGAGAGGAGCAGGACGGCGCGTTCGATCAAACGCTGCTCGCCGGCAGCGGGCATTCCCGCTAAAGTGAACGGAGACCACCGCAACGGCGGCCAGCTGGCTTACGGATATGCGCCTTACTGACCGCGTGCTCTCGCTTCACCCCGTAGTCGTGACGATCTTGTTCTTGGTGCTGTTTGTCGGAGGCAGCATCGCCATCGGCAGCGCTACGTCGGCTCTGATCTTTTCTTTCGCGATGCTGGCGATACTCGGCCCAGTGATGTTCTGGCACTACAGCCTCTACCGCGCCGCGTCAGATCGAAGCGCTCAAAGCGTTGGGCATAGTGGCCGGCGTGGCTTCTTGTTCTTGCTAGCCGTTGTCGGCCTGTGCGCCTTCCTCATCCTATTCTTGATACAAATGGCTACCGCGCAAACCGATCCCGCCTATCCGATGATCGAGGCCGCACTCCCCATTTCAATGCTGGTGGGCAATCTCTCCTATTTCGCTTCCATTTGGGCGGCGGCGAACGCGCTCACTCGGTTTGAGGATCGAACCAAATCCGCAGAGTTTCATAAGACGCTCGGGACATTCATCCTGGAGGCTTATTTGCCCATCGGCATTTGGGTGATCTACCCCCGCATCAAACGTTTGTTGGCCGCGCCGTCGCTACTCCAGACGTAGGGCCTGCTTTCCGTCCGCAACAGACATCGCCACATCAACACCACCGTCATCCCGGACGCGCGAAGCGCGATCCGGGACCCAGGGGCCGCTGCACTGCGCTCGAAATCCGGGGCGAACTTGGCTTAGAGTCCGCTTCTCGCCGAATACGGATACCCAGAGCGGACCTTAGCGTTGAGCTTCTGGTAGCGCGAGCGGACCGGTCTCGATTGATCGTTGCCAGCCAGCGCCACCGATGAGCCGACCCGCTTGGAAGGTGAACTCTATTCGAGAGCTTTTTTGACCGCGAGTGTCAACGAACTCAACCTCGACTCGTTGGACGGCGCAGGAGTCCGCAGGAAGGTCCATGTAGTCCCACCCGTAGAAGCGGAATGCGTCGGCGTTCATGAGCAGGGCCAGCGCGTGCGCGCCAGATGGGCCCGCGCCCGCGGGACGCCCCACATCGCCCGCGCCAAGGCTGAAAGACGCGGATGGGCTGACAAGCTCTGCTAGCCTTGCATCGAGTCGCCACTCGCTTGTGGTGGCGCGCTCGATAATTTCTATTGCGCGGCGGCTCAGTGTTTCGTGCAACTCTCGGGCGCCGCTGAAGTGCGCCAAATCGCAGCTCGCAGGTTCGCCGGCGGATGCTTCGGCGACCAGAGTCAGGGGCGCCACGAGCGCGACCAGCCATAATCGTATTGTCATCGGCCCACACGCCTCCAGCATTCAAGTGAGCACTCCTACGCTCCGGCCACTCAGCAGGCGTAGGGGCTGGGATGAAATTCCAACAACTTCGGTGATTGGACGAGGTGGCGCGGAATCCCAAATCGTTGATAGAGAATTATTCCGGTTATCGTTGAACCGGGCGGCACTCGCACCGCACATTCATCTCCAGGACAAAATCCGGCGTTGTAGTCACCGTCAATCGGGAAGCGATCCGCGCCGATTGCCACCGTCGCTGTCTGCGGTGCGGCAGGCATCGAGCCATGCGAGTTGGGCCAGAACTCGGGAGACAAGCATAACCGCTCTGAACTGTGCGACGTGAGTGATACCTCAAACAGTTCTCGTTCAGGCCGGTCGCGCACCTCCACGGTGAACCTATCGTCCGGCTGGCTATTAGCAGTCGCGCATGCAGTGAGAGCAGCTAGGAGCAACGAGGCCAACAATCGCATGATACGGGTCCGCCCCAATCATGTGATTTCTCGCTCCCTGCGAGGACAATTCAAGTCACGATGACTTGTGATCGAATGTCTGCTCTAGACCAGCAACGCAACACGCCATCCCGGACGCGTGGAGCGCGATCCGGGACCGAGATGAAGCAGTGCTTGCTGCGACGCAATTGAGCGTCGCTGCCGCCATCTATCCCCCACCCGCACCGCGCCTTTCCCAACAAAATCAACGCCCGCGAAAAAAATCGCGCAAATCTATCCTACACCTCCAAAGCTGAGCGATAATGCGCTCATCCCTCGCACGGGAGGCTCACACGGCTAGCCGAGCCAAGCGAGCGCGAGGGGCGCGATCGAGCGTGATGCACGGGCAAGCCATCGCCCGCGCTGAAGCCCGCGGGAGAGCAGCGTAAGGCGCTAACCGCGGGAGGAGACCGGGCTTTCAGGCAAAGTCCGCACGCGGTCGGGGGACCGATCCAGGAGAGTGAAACAGCTCCCCGCGACGGCCCGATCGAAAACGATTCGCTTAGGGGCGCGTGCGATGCGCGGCGGCGTTCGAGCGATCGAACACCGCACTACGGACTACCCAGGCGCATCCCACGCGCCCCTGCTCCCGATTGGGCGGCGCTTCGATGCTCGAAGCGTCAGGCGCCCAGCCGCGCCCGGCGCACTATTCCGTCATCCTGGGGCTCGCGTCAGCGAGAACCCAGGATCCAGGGGCAAACGCGCAGCTCTACGATCCCCTGGATCCTGGGCTCGCCCTTCGTGCGCCCCAGGATGACGGATGTCGCATTGACCCATTGCCGACTCGGAGCCATCAGACGCCATGACCGACATCCTCCCCATCAAGCGCGCCCTGATCTCCGTTTCCGACAAAACCGGGCTCCTCGAACACGCCAAAGCGCTCTCCGATCTTGGCGCGGCGCTCGTCTCCACCGGCGGCACGCACAAGGCGATCGGCGATGCCGGCCTCAAAGTTGAGGACGTTTCCGCCGTCACTGGCTTTCCGGAAATGATGGACGGCCGCGTGAAGACGCTGCACCCGAAAGTGCACGGCGGCCTGCTCGCACTGCGCGACAACGCCGAACACACAAAGGCGATGCAGGCGCACGGCATCCAAAGCTTCGACGTGCTCTACGTGAACCTCTACCCGTTCGAAGCGACGGTCGCGCGCGGCGCCGATTTCGACACCTGCATCGAGAACATCGACATTGGCGGCCCGGCCATGATCCGCGCCGCGGCGAAGAATTACGGCTTCATCGCCGTCGCCACCGATGCCGAAGACATGGAAGCGATCCTCGCAGAAGCGAAGCAGCACGGCGGCACCACGCTGGCGCTGCGCAAAAAGCTCGCGGCGAAAGCGTTTTCGCGCACCGGCGCCTACGATGCGGCGATCTCGTCTTGGTACGCTGAGCAGCTCAAGGAAACCGCGCCGACCTGGCGCGCCTTCGGCGGCAAGCTGAAGCAGACCTTGCGCTACGGCGAGAACAGCCACCAGGGCGCGGCCTTCTACACCAATGGCGAACAGCGCTACGGCGTCGCCACGGCCAAGCAGCTCCAGGGCAAGGAGCTGAGCTACAACAATTTGAACGACACCGACGCCGCGTTCGAACTGGTCGCCGAGTTCGATCCGACGCAAAGCGCCGCCGTCGCCATCATCAAGCACGCCAATCCGTGCGGCGTGGCGCTCGGCGCCGATCTCTCCGAAGCCTACGCCCGCGCACTCGAATGCGATCCGGTGTCCGCCTTCGGCGGCATCATTGCGGTCAATCGCAAGCTCGATAAGGCCGCGGCCGAGCGCATGATCGAGATCTTCACCGAAGTCGTGATCGCGCCGGCCGCGGATGAGGACGCGATCGCCGTGTTCGCGAAGAAGAAGAACCTGCGCCTGCTCGTCACCGGCGGGTTGCCGGCGCCAAACCAGCGCGCCCTCACCTACAAGACGCTCGCCGGCGGCTTCCTGGTGCAGGACCGCGACATTGGCCGCGTGACCAAGGACGAGCTCAAGATCGTCACCAAGAAAGCGCCGACCGACGCGCAGCTGCGCGACCTCTTGTTCGCGTTCACCGTCTGCAAGCACGTCAAATCGAACGCGATCGTCTATGCCCGCGACGGCCAAACCGCCGGCATCGGCGCCGGTCAAATGAACCGCCGCGATTCAGCCCGCATCGCCACCATCCGCGCGAAAGAAGCGGCGGAAATGGCCAAGAAAACCGGCTCCCTCGCCGACGGCTCAGCCTGCGCCTCCGACGCCTTCTTCCCGTTCCCTGATGGTTTGCTCCAAGCCGTGGAGGCCGGCGCGACCTCCGTCATCCAGCCCGGCGGCTCGATCCGCGACGACGAAGTCATCGCCGCCGCCGACGAGGCGGGCATCGCCATGGTGTTCACGGGGATGCGGCACTTCCGGCACTAGCGAGATGCGCCACCTTCGTCATTCCGGGGCAATGCGCAGCATTGAGCCCGGAATCCAGGGGCGACCAGCTCTATGTTTGCCCCTGGATTCCGGGCTCTCGCTGCGCGAGCCCCGGAATGACGATTTAGTTGAGCGCCGTTGGCGTCGCCCGCGCCGGCGCAGCGAGCGCGGCATCGATCGCGCGCCGCACTTCTTCGCTCGTCGGCTCGGTCCGCGTCGGGAACGCCGCAATCAAGCGCCCATCGCGGCCGATCAGCAGCTTATGGAAATTCCATTGCGGCACCGCGGCTTCACCGAGCTGCGTTTCGGCCCAGGCGTAGAAAGGATGGCGCTCATCGCCGACCACATCGGTTTTCGCCGCCATCGGGAAGGTCACGCCGTAATTCAGCGTGCAGAATTGCTGGATCTCTTGCTCGGAGCCCGGCTCCTGACTCATGAAATTGTTCGCCGGCACGCCGACGATCTCGAACCCGCGGTCGCGATATTCGGTGTAGATCTGCTGCAGCCCCTCATATTGCGGCGTGAACCCGCAGCGCGAGGCCGTGTTGACGACCATCACCACGTCGCCCGCGAACGCCGTCATCGGCACGCGGTCGGTGAAGAGGCCGTCGAACGCGAACTGGTAGGCCGTGCTCGTGTCGGCCTGCGCCGGATCAGGCGCCGCCGCGAACGCGGCGCGCTGCGCTTCGACGGCGGCGGCCACGGCGGCGGAGCGCTCCGCCGCGATATCGGGCGGCGGCGGCGCAGGCGCCTGGTTGCAGCCGGCGAGTGCGAAAGCTGCGCCGGCGAGTAGAATGCGGCCGATCGTGTCCATGAGCCTCACCTCCGCGGCTAATCTGGCGCAATGGCGGCCTGCCCGCCAGTCTTGCGCGCGCGTCCTCGGCCTCCCCATCTTGGCGGCGGCGCTCGTCTTGTTTGGATTTCTGATGCCGGCGCACGCTTCAGCCGAAACCCTGGAACAACGCATCGGCCGGCTGGAGCCGCATTTCACCGTGGTGCGCCCGCAGACGCCCGGCCGCACGCCGGTCGTCATCATGATGCACGGCTGCGGCGGCCCGCGGCCCTTCATCGAAGCCATGGCGGCGCAGGCCGCGGCGGCGGGCGCGACGGCGATCGTCGTCGATTCCTACGCGCCGCGGCGGATCAGCCGCATCGCCGCCTTCGCCACCGTCTGCACCGGCGCGCGCCTGCGAGGCCGCGAACGCGCCGGCGATCTCTACGCCGCCCTCGCCTGGGCGCGGCGCCAGAGCTGGGCCGACGCCGAGCGCGTCGCCGCCGTCGGCTGGAGTCACGGCTCCTGGACCATCATGGACGCGCTGGCGCTCCGCTCCGGCCCGGAGATGCGCCGCGCCACCGGGCTCGCGGATTTGAGTGAGGAGCCGCTGCTGGGCCTGCAGCGCACGATGCTGGTCTATCCTTACGCCAATATCGGCAGCTTCTGCGGCCGGCGCGACTGGCGGCTGACGCCGGCGAGCCTCGCCATCATCGCCCAGCACGACTACATCGTCGGCCCTACCCGCGCGGCGCTCGAACGCCAGCGCGCCCGCGGCGCCCCGATCGAGATCGTATTGTTCGAAGGCGCGACGCACGCGTTCGAGGACGAACACGCCGAAGACCCGCGCGTGCGCTACAACCCCGCCGCCACCCAACGCGAGGTGCAGATGCTGCGCGACATGATCGCCGCGCTCAGCGCACCGACGCCGCCAGCGCGTTGAGTTCGGCCGAGATCAGCATCAGCTTGGCGAACGTCCACTGGCCTTGGCCGTCGAGCTCCGTGAACGCGCTGCGCGCCCGCTGCGCCGGAGCGCCGAGCGAGCCGATCCAGCCCTTGGCCGCCTCGGCGGTCCAGGCGGCGTCCGCATTCTTCGGCGGCGCCCCGATCGCCGCCGCCGCCGCTTCGGCCAGCTTCAGCTGGATCGCGGCGAACTCCTCCGCCGCCCGCCGCACCACCAGCCGGTCCCAGTGCTGCTCGAGCGTCAGCGACCCCGCCGCGTCCCGCAGCGCATCGAGCCCGAACTCGGCGCCGACCAGGCAATGCAGCCGCGCCGCCGGATGGAGGGGCCACCCCGACCGCCGCGCCAGGTCCGCCACATCAAGCGCCACCGTCAGCGGCGCAAGCAGCGCCGCGTCCCGCGCCAGCTCCTCCGGCGCGCCGAACTCGGTCAGCACCGTATGATCGGTGAGCACGCGCGCGCGCTCGAGTTCGCTCATCTCGTCCCAGATCGAGGTGCGCTGCTCCGCCACCGCGTCGCGATAGCGCGCGGCGACATCGAGCACGGACGGCGGCGTCTCCGTGTCGAAGCCGGCGTTGCGGGCGAGATAGGTGGTGAGACGCCGCAGCGCCTTGGCCAGCCGCTGATGCAGCGCAACCTGCGCCGCCGCGGGCGCCTTGTTGTCGAGCGCGTTGATGCGGTCGACCATGGTTTCAAGATCGTAGATCCGCCGCGCGGCTTCGAACGCAAGCGCAATCGTCACCGCATCCGCGCGAGACACTTCGTTGACGCGGTCGACGAACGACGGCCCGCAGCGATTGACGAGATCGTCGGCCAGCTGCGTAGCGATGATCTCGCGCCGCAGCCGATGCGTCTGCATCTGCGGCTCGTACCTCCAGAGCGCTTGCGGGAAGTAGCTCTTCAGCGGCTCCGCGAAGGCAGGATCATCCGGCGCCTTCGTGGCCATCAGCTTGTCGAACAGGTCGATCTTCGCATAGGCGACCAGCTTGGCGAGCTCGGGGCGCGTGAGCCCGAGGCCCTGCCCGCGCAGCAGTGCGAACTCGCTGACCAGCGGCAGCCCCTCGACGCGCCGGGCCAGCTTGCCGGCGACTTCGAGCCGGTGAATCAGGCGCTCGTGGCTGTCGAGGTCGGCGGGGGCCGAGGCCTGCGCCAGCGAGATGGCGCCGGTCTGGTCGTAATTGTCGGCGAGCACCAGCTGGGCGACTTCGTCGGTCATCGACTCGAGCAGCTTGTCGCGCGCCTCCGCCTTCAGGCCGCCGGTGCGGACCACGTCCGCCAGCAGGATCTTGATATTGACCTCGTGGTCGGAGGTGTCGACGCCGGCAGAATTGTCGATGGCGTCAGTGTTGATGCGCCCACCCTGGCGGGCGAAGGCGATGCGGCCCTTTTGCGTGACGCCGAGATTGGCGCCTTCGCCGATCACTTGCGCGCGCACGTCCTCGGCGTCGACGCGCAGGACATCGTTGGTCTTGTCGCCGACATCGGCGTGGCTCTCGCTGCGCCCCTTGATGTAGGCGCCGATGCCGCCGAACCAGAGCAGTTCGCACGGGCTCCTCAGCAGCGCCGACATGAGTTCGGCCGGCGTGACCTGCGCCTTGTCGAGACCCGTGAGCGCAGCGATTTCCGGCGTCACGTCGATCGACTTCAGGCTGCGCGAGAAGACGCCGCCGCCCTTGGAGATCAGCTTCTTGTCATAATCCTGCCAGCTCGAACGCGGCGTATCGAACAGGCGCTTGCGCTCGACCCAGGACTTCTCGACGTCCTTCGGATTGGGATCGATGAAAACGTCGCGGTGATCGAACGCGGCGAGCAGGCGAATCTTGCGCGACAGAAGCATGCCGTTGCCGAACACGTCGCCCGACATGTCGCCGACGCCGATGACGGTGAACTCCTCTTCCTGGATGTTCTTGCCGATCTCGCGGAAGTGGCGCTTCACCGCCTCCCACGCGCCCTTGGCGGTGATGCCCATGGCCTTGTGGTCGTAACCGACCGAGCCGCCCGAGGCGAACGCATCGCCGAGCCAATGGCCGTATTCGGCGCTGATGCCATTGGCGATATCGGAGAACGTCGCCGTGCCCTTGTCGGCGGCGACGACCAGATAAGCGTCGTCGCCGTCCCAGCGCACCACGTTCTTCGGGGCAAGGATCGCATCGCCGACGATGTTGTCGGTGATGTCGAGCATGCCGCGCAGGAACGTCTTGTAGGCTTCGACGCCGGCTTCCTGATAGCCCGGCGCGCCGCGCGGCGGCAGGCGCTTCGGGAAGAAGCCGCCCTTGGCGCCCACCGGCACGATGATGGCGTTCTTCACCTGCTGGGCTTTGACGAGGTCCAACACCTCGACGCGGAAGTCGTCGCGCCGGTCGCTCCAGCGCAGGCCGCCGCGCGCGACCGGGCCGAAGCGCAGATGCACGCCTTCGACTTGCGGGCTCGCCACCCAGATCTCGCGATAAGGCTTCGGCGCCGGCAGCTCGGCCACGGCGTGCGAGTCGATTTTGAACGACATGTACGCCTTCGGCTGTCCGTCCGGCCCCGGCTGATAGTAGTTCGTGCGCCGGATCGCCTTCACCAGATGCGCGATGCGCCGGAGCGCGCGGTCATCGTCGAGGCTGACGACCTCGTTCAACGCCGCCTCGATCATGAATTCGAGCTTGCTGGAGCGGACCTCGCGCGTGTCCATCGTCTCCGGCAGGTTGGGATCGAAGCGCGCCTTGAAAAAGGCGAGGATGAGCGCCGCGATCTTCGGGTTGCTGGCGAGGGCCTGTTCCTGGATCGCTTGCGAGGGGTCGAGTCCGGTCTGCTGACGGAAGCGCGCGAGCGCCCGCACCAAAGCCGCTTCGCGCCACGAGCACGGGAGCGTCAGGATCAGCCGGTTGAAGCCGTCGCTTTCGGCCCGGCCGGTCCAGATCGCCGCGAACGCCTGCTCGAACATCTTGCCGGCGCGCTCGAGATCGATCGGCTTGCCGTCGGCCGAGCGGGTCTCGATGTCATGGATGAAGATGCGTTGCGCCGGATGCAGCGGACCGGCCTTGAGGTGCAGTTCGTAGTTCACCTCCGAATCCACGAACAGACCCATGTTCTCCAGAATCGGCACGGTGGCCGAGAGCGCCAGAACATCGCCGCGCGCATAGAACTTGCAGCGCATGATGTTTGGCGCGTCCGTCGCCAGCCGATAGGCGCGGGCGCGGATGATCTCGTGATCCTCGGCGCCGAGTATTTCGGCGGCGTCGATCATCGCCTCCTCGACCGGATAACGCTCGCGGTAGGCCGCGGTGAAAGCATCCTGGAAACGGTTGGCCGCATTCTCGCGACCGGGCGCGTCGAACAGGTCGGACCTCAGCAGAGCCGCCGAGAACGCGTCTTCCCAGGTGTTGGTGAGCTGAGCGATCTCCGCATCGAGCGCACGCGGATCGGGATCGGGCCGCGTCTTTTCGATGTCGCCGATCACGAACAAGACGCGCGCCAGCTGGCCTTCGCCGAGCTGCGGCTGGAAGCTTTCGACCGTGCCGCCATAGGCGCGGGCGATGAGTTCGCCCACACGTTCGCGCACGCCGGAATCGTAGCGGTCCTTCGGCACGTAGGCGAGCGCGGTGACGAAGCGGTTGAAGCGGTCACGGCGCGTAAACACGCGTGCCCGCGGCCGATCGAGCAAGTGGAGAATGCCGCGCGAGATCGTCAGCAATTCCTCGCGCGACATCTGCCACAGCTCTTCGCGCGGATAATATTCGATGATCTTGCGCAGCGTCTTGGCGTTGTGGCCGCCGGGCGTGAAGCCCGCCCGTTCCATCACCCATTCGGCCTTGCGGCGCAGCACGGGAATGTTGCGCGTCGGCTCGGTGAAGCTCTCGCTGGTGAAGAGGCCGACGAAGCGCACTTCGCCGATCGCCTCGCCTTGCTCGTTATAGCGCTTGACGCCGACATAGTCGGCGGTGGCGCGCCGGTGCACGCGCGCGCGCAACGTCGACTTGGAGACGACCAGCGGCGCCGGTTCGGAGACGAGGCGCCGCAATTCCGGCGTCAGCACCATAGGTTCAGCGGAGGTGCGCAGCACGTAGCGCTCGACGTCGCGGAGCACGCCGAGACAAGTGCGCGACAGGATTTCCGGCTCATCGGCCTTGTAGCCGCCGTCGGGATCGCGCTGGTAGCGATAGTCGCGCGAGCCGAGAAAGGTGAACTTGTCGGCCGCCAGCCAGCGCAGCAGCGCGACCGCTTCGGCCACTTCCGCTTCCGGCGCATTGGTCTTGGCCTGCTCGAGCTCGGTCGCGCAATCCAGCATGCGCGTGCGCATGGCGTGGAAATCCTTCACCGCGAGGCCGACGTCCGTGAGCGTGGCGCGCACGCCCTCGTGCAGCGCCTTGGCGCGCTGCGCCGAAAGCCGCGGCAGATGGATCTGGATCAGCGAGTCGCGGCCATCGCCCTTCGAGGCCGGCGCGACCGGGTGAAACATCGCCAGCGCAGCAACGCCCTGTTCGGCCAGTTCGCCCATCACCGAGTCGACCAGGAACGGCATGTCCGGGCCGACGATCTCGAGGATGTCGCGGTCGAGCTGGCGCCCGCCGGCGCCGACGCCGCGGCGGATGCGCGTCAGCCGCTCGTCCGAGGCGCGCTCGGCGCGCCAGAGCCAGAAATCGTGCGCCAGTGCGGCGAGGTCCGCCAGCGAGAGATCGCCCAGTTCGTCGGCGGAGGCGTCTTCATAGAGACCCCGCAAGAACGCCTCTGCGGCCGCGTCCACCGTTCCGCCGGACTTGAAGGCAGGCCACGGCCCCTTGGCTGCGGTTGCGACGAACTCTTCGGCCGTCTCGGAGAGAGCGGCCTGCGCGGCGGCGTCCATGAGCGTTCCCTGAAAATTTGGCGCGACCCTAGCCTCCCCGGCGGAAGGTTCAACTGGCGGTCGGCGGTTCTACCGCCCAGGAACGGGGCGGCGTATTGCAGCAGCGGATGGCAAGCTCGAGGGAACGGCGCCCAGCGGCCGGCGTTAGCGGAACATGTTCGTCCGAGACCACCTCGCCGTCGTCTCCCACTGGGCCAGAGATCAGCTCCGCGACGGCGCCGACACGCCCGAACACGCCGAAGCGCTGAGGCAGTTGATCGAAGCGGCCGAAGCGCTGCGCAGCGAGCTGACGCCGGCGCCGCAATCGGGCGCCAACATCATCTCGCTCGACCAATTCCGGCAACGCGCGAGCTGAAGCGCGTCAGGAACAGCAGGGATCAGAAATTGTCGGCGCCGCCGAGCGGGGACAAGCTGCTCGGCGGCGCCTGCAGGCCTCGCAGCAGGCTGGGTGGGGGACGCACGCGGAGGCCTGGTCTGATGAAGACGCCCCGGTCCGCGCGAATAAGCCCCCCTCAGAGCCCACGAGTGCGGATCGACACGTCGAATGACGCTCGATCGCCGCCGGTGCACATCCGTCCGGTAGTCTGGTTCGAACCGTCACGAGCCCCGGCGACGTTCGTCACATTAGCGATACATGTTCCTTGTCGATTCGCAACATGCATCGCGATACCGCAGCTAACAAAAACGCAACGCCGTAAGCGGTTTTTCGCGGGCGCGCCGTTCAGCGCCCTTTGTCGAGGCTGTCGCGCGTGCGCGTGCTTGGTCTAAAAGCGCTGATGCGCCAAGCTGTTGGCGAAACCAGGAGGCGGGAATGGCGGCACAGATCGAGATCGGCGCATCGCCAGAAGGCGTGCAGACGATGTCGCTGAAGCGGGCCAACCGCCATGGCCTTATCGCCGGCGCCACCGGCACCGGCAAGACGGTGACATTGCAAGTGCTGGCGGAAGCGTTCGCGCGCGAAGGCGTCAACGTCTTCGCCGCCGACATTAAGGGCGATCTCTCCGGCTGCGCCGGCACGGACGCGTCGCCGCCCGAATGGGCCAGCGCGCGCGCCGCCGAGATCAACCTGCCGCTGACGCCGGAAGCCGCGCCGGTGACGTTCTGGGACGTCTACGGCGAACTCGGCCACCCGGTGCGCACCACCGTCACCGAAATGGGCCCGGTGCTGATGGGCCGCGTGCTGGAAGCGACGGCGGCGCAGGAAGGCGCGCTGACGATCGCGTTCCGCTTGGCGGACGATTGGATCAAGGACGGCAAGAACGAAGGCCTCTTGCTCGATCTCAACGATCTGCGGGCGCTGCTGACCTACATCTCCGAAAACAGCGACGATATCGGCAAGCAATACGGCCTCGTCACACCGCAGTCGATCGCGGCGCTGCAGCGCAAGATCTTGCAACTCGAAATGGACGGCGCCGACCGCTTCTTCGGCGAGCCGGCGTTTAAGCTGGAAGAGCTGCTGCGTCCGCGCGAGGACGGCAAGGGCACGATCCATGTGCTGGCGTCGGAACGGTTGGTGCAGAGCCCCCGGCTCTACTCGGCGTTCCTGCTCTGGCTGATGAGCGAACTCTGGGAAGAGCTGCCGGAAGTCGGCGATCAGCCGAAGCCGAAGCTCGTCTTCTTTTTCGACGAGGCGCACCTGCTCTTCCGCGATGCGCCGAAGGAGCTGGTGAACAAGGTCGAGCAAGTGGTGCGGCTGATCCGCTCCAAGGGCGTCGGCATCTATTTCGTGACGCAATCGCCGACCGACGTGCCGGATATTGTTCTCTCCCAGCTCGGCAACCGCTTCCAGCACGCGCTGCGCGCCTACACGCCCACCGACCAGAAAGCGGTGCGCGCGGCGGCGCAGAGCTTCCGCGCCAACGAGAATGTCGACGTGGCGAAAGAAATCCAGGAGCTCGGCGTCGGCGAAGCGCTAGTCTCGACACTCGACGACAAAGGCGCGCCCACGCCGGTGGCGCGGACGAAGATCCGCCCGCCCAATTCCCATGTCGGCCCGATCCTGTTGAGCGAACGGCAAACCATGATGCGCGCCAACACGGCAGGGCGCGTGTACGAGAACGCCGTCGACCGCGAGAGCGCGCACGAGATTCTCGGCCGCCGCGCTGAAGAATTGGCGGAATTGGCCGCGCGAGAAGAAGAACGCGAGGCGCGCGAGAAGGAAGACGCGCGCGCCGCCAAGGGCCGCGCGCGCGCGGGCGGCGCCTCCCGGAGCGGCGGTTCGACCCGGCGCCCGCCGTCGCGCACGACTCCGCTCGAGCGCCAGGGCGGCCGCGTCGCCAGCGGCATGATGAACACTATCGTGCGCGAACTGATGCGCGGCATTCTAGGCACGCCGACACGCCGGCGGCGGCGTTGAAATTCTGGCATCGGAACAAGGTTGATTATTCCGGACGCACGAACCGCGATCCGGATCCCAGGGACCAGGGCTGATCATGGACGGGGCGGTCGAAACCGAAACCATCGTCGTCACCGCGCCGCGTTTGCCTGCGGCCGAGGGCGAAGCGGTTTACTCGTCGCTGCCGATCGACCCCGCGACGCTCGAAGAAGCGCTGCGGCTCGATCAAGCGCTCGCGGTGGCGCCCGCCGCCAATCTCTTCCGCCGCAACGACAGCGGCGCCGCCAACCCGACCGTGCAAGGCCTCTCCCTGCGCGCGATTGGTCCGTCCGGCGCCGGCCGCGCTTTGGTGACGCTCGACGGCGCGCCGCAGCACGATCCGTTCGGCGGCTGGGTGATCTGGGGTGCGCTCGCGCCGGAGCTGATCGCGCGCGCCAACGTCATTCGCGGCGCGGGCGCTGGGCCGTACGGCGCCGGCGCGCTGACGGGCGTGATCGATCTCGAGGAACGCACTGCGCCCGGCTTCAGCCTCCGCGCCGAACACGGCGAGCGCGACTACACGCGCGTCGCCGGCGTCGGCGGCGCCGGCGACGAACGCTTCAGCGCTCTCCTAGCGGCGTTCATCGAACACGACGACGGCTGGATTCCGACGCGCGAAAGCCGCGGCGCAGCCGATGCGCCGCTCTGGCGCGACGCGATGAGCGGCGCGGCGCGCGTACAGGCGATGCAAGGCGACATGCTGATCTCGGCGCGGCTTTCCGGTTATGCGGAAGAGCGCGGCTCAGGCTTGGTCGGCGCCGACTCCAGCGCCGATGGCGCCGCCGTGAGCCTCACTCTGGTGCAGTCGCCGCGCGCCGATGCGCTCGGCTGGCGCCTGCAGGCCTGGGCGCGCGAGAGCGACATGAGCAACAGCTTCGTCGCCGTTTCGGCCGACCGCAGCACGACGACGCCCGCCGCGCTGCAGTACGCCACGCCCGCGTTCGGCTGGGGCGCGAACGCAGCGCTGCGGTGGAGCAACGCCGAGATCGGCCTCGACCTGCGCGCCAGTGACGGCGAGACACGCGAGCGCTTCTTTTTCGCCGGCGGCGAATTCACGCGCTCAAGGGTGGCTGGCGGCGCGACGCTGAGCGCCGGCGCCTACGCCGAAGGCTGGCGTACGTTCGGCGAAACCCTGCTCTCCGGCGGCGTGCGGCTCGATTGGTGGAGCGCCTCCGAAGGCCGGCGGCTCGAGCGCAATCTGCTGACCGGCGCGCCGACGCTCGACGTGAACCCGGAAGACCGCAGCGCCTGGGCGCCGACAGCACGCCTCGGCGTGCGGCGCGCGCTCGGCGAGCTCGATCTCCGCGCCGCCGCCTACGCCGGTTTTCGTCCGCCGACCTTGAACGAACTCCACCGCCCCTTCCGCGTCGGCAATGACGTGACCGAAGCCAATCCGGCGCTCGATCCCGAACAGCTCTACGGCGTCGACGCAGCAATCGGGCACGAAAGTGAGGAATTGAGCTGGAGCGTCGGCGTGTTCGCGGTGCAGCTGGTCGATCCGATCACCAACGTCACGCTCGGCATGGGCCCGGGCACGTTTCCGCCCGGCGTCAACGTCCCTGCCGGCGGCGCTTATCGGCAGCGACTCAATGCCGGCGTGATCGAGGCGGTCGGCGTCGAAGCCGATGCGCGCGGCGCCTGGAGCGATGCGCTGAGCTGGCGCGCGGCGCTGAGCTACACGGACGCTGAAGTCGACGGCGAAGACGTTGCGCCCCAACTCACCGGTCTCAGGCCCGCGCAGGCGCCGGCGTGGAGCGCGACGGCGGGCCTCGCCTGGCGACCGTGGGCCGGCGGCGAACTCGGCGCCGATCTCCGCTACGAAAGCGCGCGCTTCGACGACGATCTCAACACCCGCCGCCTCGAAGCGGCGCTGACGCTTGATCTGCGTTACGAACAGGATGTGACGGCAAATACGGCGGTGTTCGTCGCGCTGGACAACGCGCTCGACGCCGCGATCGAGACCGGCGCGACCGCCGACGACGTAACGCTCTACGGCGCCCCACGTAGTGTGCGCATCGGCCTTCGACTCACGGGCTGAGCTCACGCACGGCGCTCAGCGCCGCGTCGATCTCCGCCGGCGTGTTGCGAATGCTGGGCGTGAGGCGCACCCACGGACGCGCATAAGGCGCAGCGGAAGCGACAATGCGCCGATCGCGCAGGCGCGACACAATCGCATCGGGGGATGCGCCGTCGATGTCGAACGAGACAATGCCCGCCGAAAGCTCCGGCGCGAGCGGCGTCGCGAGGGTGACGCCATCGATGCCGCGCAGGCCCTCCTTCAGCTGTGAGGCGAGTTCGTGCGTGCGCGCCTCGACACGATCCTTGCCCAGCGCATCGTGTAGCGCGAACGCCTCCGGCAAGGCCCAGCGATGCTCGAACGCCTTGAACCCGCCCGGACTGGCGCGTGCGCCGCTCGCGCCGGCGCCAGGCTCGCGCCCCGTGATCCAGGCGTCGAACACGCCGTCGTCGAGAAAGCTCGGAATCTGCGTGTCGATCCGCCGCCACGCCGCATCGCGGCCGGCGATCATGCCGGTGCCGCGCGGGCCGAACAGCCATTTATGGCAGCCCGAGGCGATGAAGTCGCAACCGAGCGCATCGAGCGTGACGTCCTGATTGCCGTAGCCGTGCACGCCGTCCAACACGAACAGAATCCGTTCTGCTTCGTCTCGGCCGCCATTGGCGGCTTCGATCACGTCGGCGATCGCCTTCACGGGAATCTTAAGCCCGGTGCTCGAATGCACCCAGGTGAGGCCGACGACGCGCGTGCGCGGCGTGATCGCCGCGGCGATGCGCCCGGCCAGCTCGGCCGCGCTCACCCCCTCCGGCGTCTCGCCATGCAAGGAGACGCGCCGCTGCACCGCGCCCGTGCGCGCGCAGGCGAGCCGCGCCGATTCATGGGTGACGAAATAATCCTGCTCGGTCGTCAGAATCTCGTCGCCCGGCGCGAGCCGCAGGCCCGCATACACGATCCCGACGCCCATCGTCGTGCTGTCGACCAACGCGATCTGCCGCGGCGCGACAGACAGGTACGAGCCCGCGGCCGCGCGCGCCGCCTCCGTCAAACGCTGATTGTTGGCCTCGAGATAGCCGACCGTGTCGCGATCGAGCGCGCGGCGATGGCGCTCGATCCCCTCGCGCACAGGCCGCGGGTGCGAGGCGAGCAGCATCGCGCTCATGTCGATCAGGCCGCGCTCGATCGCGAACTGGCGGCGCACCCGGTCCCAGGCGTCGCGCGCACGCAAATCGCCGTAATCGCTCGCGGAATCGTCCGCGCACGCCGCCGTGACGGACGCGGCCAATCCTGTTGCGGCGATGAAGGTTCTTCTATCCAGGCTCATCGCGCCACCGGCCCGCCTCACCGCTAACGAGCGCCGAACACGTGGGTTCCTGGTAAGGCGGCTGCGATGTCGGCTGCGCCCGCTGCGCTAGGATCGTCGCGGCAGCGGCGAGTCGGTTCTGTAGCGCGGCCGCCAATGCTCGATGTCGCCGACGAAAACGTCGCTGGCGATCGCTGGATCGGCGGCCATGATCGCGCGCGCCGCCGCGATGTCGGCCGCCACCACAATCGCCATGCCGCCCTCGCTCTCGACAAATCCGCCGGCGGCGAAGGCGCGTCCGTCCGCCACCAGCTGTCGCCAGTACGCTGCATGCGATCCGAGCGCCTGCCGGCTCATCGGCTCGCCCGCGCGCCAAGCCGGCCCCGGCCGGAACGTGAAGATGAAGAGCTCCACCGCCGCGCCCTCCTCCGTTTGCGCCAGAGCTGTTCGCAACGTGGAGCATGCCGCCACGACCGCCGCTACTGGGCTGAGTACCAGCAATCGCCGCGCAAAGCTGTGTTCGCTCATAGCGACCTCCCGGACCGAGCTTGAGCAACGATTCTAGCACCGAGTTGGCGCTATCACTAATCCACGATCCCGCTCTTCCACTCCGCATCGCGCCGCGGCAGCGCGAGATAGCTTTCGCTGCGCATTTCCATGAGGCGCGAGGCGGTCCGTTCGAACTCGAAGCTCTGGTCGCCTTCTGGATAGAGCCTCTGCGGCTCGGCGTCGGCGGAGGCGATCAGCTTCACCTTCGCCTCGTAGAGCGCGTCGATCAACGTGCGGAAGCGCGCCGCCTCCTCGCGCTTGGCCGGCGAGAGCTTCGGAATGTCTTCCAGCAGCACGGTGTGGAAGCGCTCGGCGATCTCGAGATAATCCGCCGCGCCCAGCGGCCGCGCGCACAGCTCCTCGAACCCAAACCGCGCGACGCCCGCCGCTTCGCGCTCCACTTTGAGCGCCCGCCCGTTGACATCGAGCGTCACCGCCTGCGCGTGCGCGCCGTGCGTCAGCCGCTTCCAGGCTTGTTCGATCGCCTCCTCCGCCGCCGGCCCGAGCGGGGCATAATAAACCGGCGCCGCCATCAGCCGCTCCAGCCGATAGTCGCGCGGGCCGGCGATCTCGATCACCTTGAGCTTCTCTTTCAGCAGCGCGATGAACGGCAGAAAGAGCTGGCGGTTGAGGCCGTTCTTGTAGAGTTCGTCCGGCGGCCGGTTCGATGTGGCGACGATCACCACGTCCAACGCGAACAGCCGTTCGAACAGCCGGCCCAGGATCATCGCGTCGGCAATGTCGGTGACCTGCACTTCGTCGAAGCACAGAAGCCGCGCGCCGGCGGCGACCTTTTCCGCAATCTCCGCGATCAGCTGATCCTGCCCCGCGCCGCGCGCGCGCGCCTCGCGCAGCGCCGCATGCTGCTCGAGCATGAACTCGTGGAAGTGCACCCGGCGCTTCTTCTTGGTCGGCGCATGCTCGAAGAACAGGTCCATCAGCAGCGACTTGCCGCGCCCGACCGGTCCCCAGAGGTAGAGCCCGCGCGGCGTTGCGCCCTTGCCCAGCCACGCGTCGGGCCGCCAGCGCTCCAGCTCCCCCGCCAGCCGGTCGAGCCGCTCGGCGCCGCGGCGCTGGGCGGCGTCGGCTACCAGATCGCCCGCCGCGAGGCGCTCTTCGTACGCAGCCAGGGGCGAGTTCATTCCGTCTCCAAAAAGCGTGGCGGGTCCAGCGCTTAAACCCCGCTCCCGCAGTTCAAGGCAAGCCGCCCCTTTTCCAGGAACCGGCCGCGTGCTTCCCTGCGTTGAGTCGCAAGCTCTGGGACCACCTTCTTCGCATGACGCAGTTGGAAGCCGCCGTCCCGTCCCGCACGGCCCAAGCCGCGCCCGCCAAGCACATCGTCGACGTGCTGATCGAGGAGCGCGCGCCGAAACTGTCGGCCAGCCCCTGGTGGCCGCTGCTGCGGCCGCAGCTCTATACGATCCTCAACTACGACAAGGCCGTGCGCATGGCCGACCAGATCGCGCCGATGGGCGGGCGCGAGGCGCTGGAGACGGTGTCGGAGCTGCTTTCGGTGAAGCTCGAAATGACGGGCGTCGAGCGCGTCCCGAAGGACGGCGCCTTCCTGATTCTCGCCAACCACCCGACCGGCATCACCGACGGCGTTGCGCTCTACGACGCCGTGAAGCCGCACCGGCCGGATGTGATGTTCTATGCCAACTCCGACGCCGAGCGGGTCTGCAAGCGCTTCAACGACGTGCTGATCCCGGTCGAATGGGTGCAGGCCAAGCGCACGCGCGAGCGCACCCGCGTGACGCTGAAGATGACCGACGAGGCTTTCGAACAAGGCCGCCCGCTGGCGATCTTCCCGTCCGGCCGCCTCGCCCGCATGCGCGACGGCGTGCTGACCGATCCGGAATGGATGTCGACGGCGGTGAGCTTGGCGCGCAAGTACGAACTGCCGATCCTGCCCGTGCACATGGCCGGGCCGTACTCGTTCTGGTTTCACACCTTCGCGAAGATCTCGCCGGAGCTGCGCGACATCACGCTTTTCCACGAGCTGTTGAACAAACAGGGCAAGACTTATCAGTTGACGTTCGGCCCTCTCATCCCCTGGCAGCAAGCCGTCGGGGACGCGACCAGCATCACCCGGAAGATGAAGCACTACATCGAACGCGTGCTTCCCGGCGCGCCGGACGCGCCCTTCGATCCCGACGGCCCGGAATGCGCCTGGCGCGATCCGCCGAAGCCGCCGGCCTGATTCTCACGTCCGCTTGATTCTGAAATTTTGGCCATAGACGCACGTCACAACGCAGCGCAGAGTGATGATGCGAGGGTTGGGCACGGAGGGGAGACTTCCATGCGCGCCCGTGTGATGGCGATTGCGTTCTGGTGTGCGTTGGCTGCGAGCACGGCGGCGATCCCGTACATTCCGCCGCCACAACCTGTGTATGAAGCGCCGATCGATCGCGCGCTCGAGAACGTCGCGGCGATGGAGGGCCTCGACCCGGCGCAGCGCGAGCAATTGCTCGGCCGCCTGAACCTGCTCGCCTACGCGCGCGACGACGGCGCGTTCACTTACATGCGGGAGAACCACGAGTTCGTCGAAGCGGGCCCCATTCCGTGCGCCGAGGCCTACCCGCAGCGTTACCCGCCGCCCGAGGCGCCGCAATCCTTCCCGCCCGACGCGTTCTGTGCGGCGTTTGATTTCGCCCTTGGCCCGCGCAGCGAAACGCCGAACCTTGCGCCGCAGGCGCCTGGCGATGACGCCATGGCTCGCCTCGAAGCGGCGCGCACGCACTATGCGCGCGCGCTCGCACTGCAGGCGGACAATCTGCGCGCACGGCTCGGATACGCCTACACGCTCGATCGGCTCGGCCGGCTACGCGAGGCGCGCCGCCAGCTGCGCGACATCATGCGGCGGGGCATGCCGCGTCTCGCCGGCGCGCAATCGGAGTGGGAGGACCACGCCGTGCTCACCGAAACCGCCGCGCACCTCGGCCACTTGGCGACATCGCGCAGCGACCGCGCGCGGGTTGAACGCCTGCGCGCTCGCCTCGAAGCCAGTCAACCGATCATCTATGTGACACCCATCGTTGTGCCGCTGAGCGACGCGCCATTCGAGCGCTTGATCGACACGCGCTCAGACGTGGCGTTCGACTTCGCCGGCACCGGCGACACCCGCGCGCAAGGCTGGCTCACCGCCGACGCGGCGTGGCTGGTCTGGGATCCCGAATGGCGCGGCGAAGTGCGCTCTGGCTTCGACCTGATCGGCCAGCGCACCTGGGCGGTGTTCTGGAGCGATGGTTTCGAAGCGCTGCGCGCACTCGACGATAATCGAGACGGCGAACTCACAGCCGCGGAACTCGGCGGCCTCTCGCTCTGGCGCGACGAAGACGGCGACGGGATCAGCGATCCCGGCGAAGTGTTGCCCGCCAACGTCCACGGCATCGCCGCGCTCAGCGTCCGAGGAGAGCCGACCCGGCGCGGCCTCATCACCGCGCCCGCCGGCGTACGGTTCGAGGATGGCCGCACGCGCCCGCTTTACGACTGGACCCCGGGCCCAGAGCGCGCCGCCGTCAGCTAGTGCGTTAAATCCTCGGCGCCGCGGTCGACCGCCCCGTTCGCTTTGCCGTTGCGGCGGCGCTGCATGTACATGTAGCCGCCGGCGGCGAGTGCGGCGGCGCCGAGCGCCGCGGATGTCCACGTGATCGGATGTTCACGCATGCTCTGCAAGGTCGCATGCGTCGCGCCGCGCGCCTGTTCGGAGACGGCGCGTCCGGCTTTCATCGCTCGGTTTTGCGATCCTTTCGTCGCGCTCTCGGGCGCGCCGGCTTCGGCTTGAGTATTGGCCATCTGACTGAAGCTCCTTCTGGCGTAGTTGGTCGCCTCGCCCTTGCGGGCGAGAGGGCGCGTCCCGGTTCTCTGCGGACGCGGGACCCTATCCGGCGAACGCGAGCGCCGAACGACCGTTCCGACGGAGCAGGCCGAAACAGCGTTTGATGGAAGCGGATTTAGAGCTTGCGCTCCACCATCGCCTTTTTGATCTCGGCGATGGCCTTGGCGGGGTTGAGGCCCTTGGGGCAGACCTGGGCGCAGTTCATGATGGTGTGGCAGCGATAGAGCTTGAACGGATCTTCGAGCGCATCGAGCCTTTCGCCTTGCATCTCGTCGCGGCTGTCTGCGATCCAGCGATAGGCCTGCAGCAGCGCCGCCGGGCCGAAGAAGCGCTCGCTGTTCCACCAATAGGAAGGGCACGAGGTCGAGCAACAGGCGCAGAGGATGCACTCGTAGAGGCCGTCGAGCTTGGCGCGCTCTTCGGGGCTCTGGCGCCATTCGCCGTCCGGCTCGGGCGTGACGGTTTGCAGATACGGCTGGATCGCCGCGTACTGCGCCATGAAATTGGTGAGGTCCGGCACCAGATCCTTCAGCACCGGCTGGTGCGGCAGCGGCGAGATGGCGATGGCGCCGCCTTTGATCTCGTCGATCCCCTTGGTGCAGGCGAGCGTGTTGCGCCCGTCGATATTCATCGCACAGGAGCCGCAAATGCCTTCGCGGCACGAGCGGCGGAACGAGAGGGTCGGGTCGACCTCGTTTTTGATGTAGATGATGGCGTCGAGCACCATCGGGCCGCACTTGTCGAGATCGATCGTGTAGGTGTCCCAGCGCGGGTTTTCGCCGGTCTCGGGATCGTAGCGGTAGATCTTGAACTCGCGCGGGCGCTTGGCCCCTTCTGGGCGCGCGTGGCGCTTGCCCGGCTTGACCTTGGAATTCTGCGGCAGCGTGAGTTCGACCATGGCGGGCGCGAACCTGACGAGCGCCGCAGCGCCCGTCAAGCGCGCCAAATGCCCTACTCGGCCGGCTTTTGCGTGGCGTGACCGGCCTGGGCGCCCGCGCCGTACCAGTCGATCCGCCGGGTGGCGATCATGGTGGCGGCAATGACGGCGAAGGCGACGATCGAGCCGGCCAGCAGCGCAAAGTCCTCCAGCGTCATCAGCACGTACATGGCTGCGTAAAGCAGAGCGAGACCGGCGAGCGCCCGCACGCCAACGGCGCGTGAGGCGAACGAGGCGCCGGCGTAAAAGGCGAGCAGCAGCACGGTCGCGGCCGCCGCGATCAGGAAGGCTGGCGTGAAGCCGATCAGCTCGGTGATCGACAACAGCAAGAGATAGAACACGCACTGGGCGAGGCCGACCAGGAGGTATTGCGCCGGGTGCGCCTTGCGCCCGCTGACCGCCTCGAAAATCAAGGTCGCCAGGAAGACGATGCCGATGAACATGATGCCATAGCGCACCGCGCGGGCGACGCCTTGATACACGTCATCCGAGGCGACGAAGCTCACGGCCATGTCGCGCCCGGCGGCGAGGCCGAGATTGAACGTGTTGAGATCGGCCGCCGCCTCCATGCCGCGCGCGACGAACGGCACACGCCACGTGACGGCGAAGCCCTCGGCGTCCGGCGACACCGGATCGGCGGCCTGGAAGTAGCCTTCGGCGCGCACGTCCTGGCGATCGCCGCGGATGCTGACAGACGTGTCCTGCGCGAACGCGGCGACGGAGAAACGCTGCGCGCCGGTGAGCTGGAGCCGCGTCTCGACGCTGAAGTCGGTCGGGCCAATCAAACGCGCTGGGGCTGCAAAGGCTTGCAGGTTGCCAGGCAGCGGCGCCATCGGCGTCGAGGAGAGCCCGGGCCGCGTGTAGTCGGCCGCGACCGGTACGGCTGCGACGCTCAAATCGGAGATCGGCTCGAACGTCGCCGTCGCGCCGTCGGGAAAGCGCAATTCGGCGGCGTTGCGGATGGCGCGGCTGTCGCTGACGAACATCACCACGCGCGCCTGCGTCCAGTCGAAGCGATAGGCGGGATCGACGCCCTCGAGCGCCGCGGCGGGGCGGAAGCTCGCATCGAGCTCCGTCACGGCTTCATAGACGGCGGCGCGATAAATTCCGCGCCGGCGCTCGACGACGCTGAGCACCGCGTCGGCGGCGCCGGTTTCGGCGAACACGACGAACGAACCGCGCTCGGTGCGCCGCTGCGTGCGGCCCTCATCATCCGTGGTTTCGAGCGTGCGCTGGTAGGGCACGAGCAGCATCGGCCCGCCGACGATTTGCGCGCCGCCGGAGCGGGCGCCGATCTCGTGCATCACGGTCGCCGCGCGCGACTGGCGCTCGCCGACCAAGCCGCCGACGAGCAGCAGCGGAACGCCCATCACCAGAACGAGCAGACAAACGAGCAGCAGCTTCAGGCCGAGCGATCCGCGCGGGATCAGGCCTGAGATCGGATTGGTCGCCACGGATTCCCTCCCCGCGGATCGCGTCACATCATGACGCGCACACAACACTGAGCGCCTGGATCAAGGCGATATCTCGACATCGACCGCGCTTTCCGGCGGCGCCCATTCGTTCGGATTGGGCGCGCGGGGCGGCTCGGCGCTCCAGGCGATCACGAACGCCGCCGCGCCCGCCAGCGCACACGCGAGCGACCAAAGCAGCACGATCCAGTCGTAGCTTGAGGTAGTGCGGTCCACGACCGTACGGCCATCCTCGTCAACGATTTCCGGGAGGTCTGAACGCTCGTGGCGAGCGACCGCCCGCGCCACTTCTGCCTGCTCAGCCAATTTTGATTCGGCAGCAGCGATTGAGGCCTGGCGGCGCGAATCGATCAGCAAGTAGCCGGCGATGAACACAACCGGGACCGCGAATCCCCAGGGCGCTGCTGCGGGCATCCAGTCGCGCACGAACAGCCCTAGCGAGCCGACCAGCAATCCGCCCATCACCAGGAATTCGGCGATGCCCTGGCCACGGTCGCCCAGCGCGGCGCGCAGCCGGCGCCGGCGCGCGCCCATTTCATCGAACAGCGAAGCAAAGAAACCGCCCATCGGTCTGGGGATTAGCCCAATGCGGACGCGCGGCAAAGCCGCCGCCCGGGTCGATTTCACGTGATAGAGCCCCTAAACTTCAGGCCAGAGGATTTGCGATGTCAGACCAGCCGAAGCCCAAGGGGAAGCTCAAGCTCAACCTGAAGACGATCGGCGTCGGCGCCGGCGTTCTGCTCGTCGCGCTGGTGCTGCTGGTGGTCGGCTTCATCGCCTTCTTCCCGAAGGAGCTGGCGGCGCGCGAGGCCGAGCGCCGGATCGAGGAAGCGACCGAGCGCGATCTCGTGCTTGGCGGCGAGATCGACGTGTCGTTCTGGCCAGCGCTCGGCTTCTCGGTCGCCAACGCTTCGCTCTCCAACCCGGAAGGCTTTCCGGCCGACCATCCGTTCATCGCCGCCGACCGCATCGTCTTCGCGGTGAAGGTGATGCCGCTCTTGCGCGGCGCGATCGAGGTGAAGGAGCTGATCTTCGAAGGCGCCGAAGTGCGCATGATCGCCGAAGCCGATGGCGGCGCGAACTGGATCTTTCCCACCCGAGAGACTCCGGAAGATCAGTTCACGCTCGACGATCTGCGGCTTGACGACGTCCGCATGATCGACAGCCTGATCTCGTTCCAGGGCGCCGAGGGCGGCGCGCCGCTGGTGCTGGAGGACGTCGACGCCGGCCTCGCGCTCGAATCGCTCGATGCGCCCGCCCGGCTCGATGCAGAGTTCGATTATCGCGGCGAGCGGCTCGATCTCGAAGGCACGGTGCGCATTCCACGCGCGATGCTGGAGAAAGGGCAGACGCCGCTCGCGGCCAATGTGCGCTCGGCGCTGCTCGACGCCAGCTTCGACGGCGCCTTCGACGCCGCAAGCGGCGCCCTCACCGGCCGCGTCGACGCGCGCGGCGACAGCCTGCGCCGTCTGCTCGCCTGGTTCGGCTCGCCGATGGCCGAAGGCGGCGGCTTCGGCCGCTTCAGCCTCGCTGCGCAGATGGCGCGTCAGGGCGAAACCACTGCGTTGACCAGCGCCGCGCTGCAGCTCGACGAGATCGAGGCCCAAGGCAATCTCAACCTTCTCAACCAAGAGAACGGCCGCCTCCGCATCGCCGGCGGACTGACGACCGAGCGCGTCGATCTCAACACCTACCTGCCCGCGCCGGCGCAGGGCCGCGAGGCGAGCGGCGTCGAAGTCGGCTCGTCCTGGAGCCAGGATTCGCTCGATCTCTCCGGTCTGCGCGCGCTCGACGCCGATCTCGATCTCACCATCGGCGCGCTGCAGTTCCAGCGCATGCGTTTCACGAACGTCGCGCTCGACATGCGCATCGCCAACGGCGCCCTCGACGCGCAGCTGACGCGCATCGCGCTTTATGACGGCGCCGGCGTCGCCCGCATGATCGCCGACGGCTCCGGCGCCGTGCCGCGCATCGCCATCGAGATCGACGCCCAGAACATCCAGGCCGAGCCGCTGCTGCGCGACGCGATCGGCTTCGACAAGATCACCGGGCGCGGGCGCCTCACCGCATCCTTGGTCGGCCACGGCGCCTCGCAGGCGGCGATCATGCGCTCGATGCGCGGCAGCGCCGCGTTCGCGTTCAACGACGGACAGTGGAAAGGCATCAATCTCGCCCAGGTGGCGCGCACGGTGCAGGCGGTGGTGAGCGGCGAGGCGGTGGGCGCCGGCGCGGCCACCGATTTCGCCGAACTCGCCGCCAACTTCACCGTCGCCGACGGCGTCGCCGCGACCGACAATCTGCGCCTGCTCAACCCGTTCGTGCGCCTCGAAGGCCGCGGTCTTATCAATATCGGCGCCCAGACCATCGACATGCGCCTCGCCCCGCGCGCGGTGCGTTCGATCGAGGGCCAAGGCGGGCAGGCCGGCGTCGCCGGGCTCGGCATTCCGTTCCGCATCACCGGCCCCTGGTCGCGCGTGAGCTTCCGCCCGGCGATCGAGGACGTCGTGCAACAACAACTCCGCAACGTGCTGAGCCAGCAGGAAAGCGGCAGCCCGCTCGGGCGCCTGGGCGACGCGCTGTTCGGCCGCACGCCCGCAGCGGAGACGCCGGCGCCCGCGACTGAAACGCCCACGCCCGCCGCAGAAGGCGAAACGCCGGCGGCGCCTGCTCCGCAAGAGCGCCCGCGCAACCCGCTCGAAGACATCTTCCGCCGCGCCGTCGAAGGCCAGCGCGAGCAGCCGAAGCAGGAAGAGCCGGCGCCGACGCCGTAGGCCGCCCTACGACGCTATTGCTTCTTCTGCCGCTCGGTCCAGAACACGGCGAGCTTGTTGCCGTCGAGATCGCGGAAGTAAGCGAAGTCGCCGAAGCCCGCGCGCGGGCCGGGCTCGCCCTCGCACTTGCAGCCGAGCTCCAGCGCCTTGGCGTGGATGCGCGCGACATCTTCCTTCTCGTCGACATTGATCGCCAGCATCGTGCCGTTGCCGGGATGGGCCGCTTCGCCATTGTACGGCCGCGTCACCATGATCATCGGCCCCGAACCCAACCGATACATGAGCCCGTGCGGCGTCGGAAACAGCCGCTTGCCGCCCAGCTCGGCGCTCAGCGCATCATAGAATGCGCACGCGCGATCGAAGTCGTTCGAGCCGATACAAACGTAACCGAGTTGCGCCATCGCGGTTTACTCCTCTTGCGTGGGCGAACTGAAGGACCCGTCGCGCGGGCGCGTCAAGGTTCACCCTGCGCTAACCTGCCCGCGCCAACTCCGCGGTGCGGTCCATGCCGATATTGTCCACCAAGGTGTCGGCGTGGCGATGCACGAGCTCCCACGCGCCGCCGCGCCGGCGCCAAACCTGCGTCACCCGAAGCGACCAGTCCTGCTCCGGCAAACCCGCGATCACGGCGCGCTGGCGCTCGATGAACACGAGCACCGCCATGTCTCCGCTGACATAGCCTTCGACGAATTCGAACGTCGCTTCGCCACGGGTGAAGACGCGCGCCAGCTCATCGAGCCGCTCGTCCGTACCGCTAAAACCACGGCTCACGCCGCCGCTCGGCTGCATCAACGTGAAATCCTCGCTGATCGGGCCGACGATCTCATACCACCGGCGCATGTCGCCATTGATGAAAGCTTCGTTCGCGCTTTCCGCGCGCGCGATCAGGCGCGCCAGCGTCGCGCTCTCCTCGGCCTGCCCGTCCGCGCGCGCGCTGCAGCCGTTGAGCGGGAGCATCACCGCGACGAGCGCCGCGAACGCGCGCGCGAGATCGAACCTCCGGCGCCGATCGAACATCACCATCAAAGCCATCCTTTGCGTTGCAACGAGAGGATGGCGCTTCCGTGATACTGCATCCAGTGATATGAATTCAGCGATATGATGAATGAAACTGACCTCACTCGCGCCGACCTGAACCTCCTGGTGCTGTTCGAGACGGTGATGCGCGAGCGCCATGTCGGCCGCACGGCGCAGCGGCTCAATCTCTCGCCCTCGGCCGTGAGTCACGGCCTCTCCAGACTGCGCGCCTTGTTGGCCGATCCGCTGTTCATCAAAACGCCGCGCGGCGTCACGCCTACCGATCGCGCGCTCGCGCTCGAAGCGCCGGTCGCGGAGATTCTCGCGCGCGTCCGCGCCGTCGTCGCAACCTCTGCGCCGTTCGACCCGCGCACCTCGGCGCGCGCCTTCACGATCGGCGCGCCGGACGGGACGGCCGCCGTGTTCTTGCCGCCGCTGGTGAAAGCTCTGCGCCGGGAGGCACCGCACGTGGACATCCGCATTCGCCAATTGATGCCGCGGCCGGGAGAAACCTCGATCGAGGCGGCGTGGCGAGATGCGTTCACCGATCTTGACGCGCGAGCCATGGATCTGGCCGTCATGCCGGTCGCGACGGCGCCGTTGCGGTTTGCGATGCGCACGCTGTTCGAAGAGGGCTTCGTCATCGCGGCGCGGAGCGGCCACCCCTGGCTCGCGAAGCCGACGCTCAGCGCTTTCGTCGTCGCCGAACACCTCGTTGTGTCGCATACGGGGGACGCGAACGGGTTTGTCGATATCGCGCTGGCGGAGCGCGGGCTGGCGCGGCGCGTGGCGCTCACCGCGCCCAACTTCATGCTGGCCTTGGCGCTGCTGGCGGACAGCGATTTGCTCGCCGCCGTGCCGCGGAGCCTGTTCGAGCTGCATGGGCGGCGCTTCAAGTTGGGATGCGCGAAGGCGCCGTTGGCGCTGCCAAGATTTGCGCTGAACGCGTTCGCGCCTAAGCCGGCGCTCGAAGACGCCGGGCTGAGCTGGCTCGTCGCCCTGCTGGCGCGGCGCCGCTTCGTCAACTCGGACGCGGCGTAGGGTTTGCAACACGCCCAGCGCTGCGGCGGCTAAGCGGGCGCTCGCGCTGATCGTGCTGAGCACCCAAGACAGTGGGCAGCGGCCTGCGTCGGCAGCGCTGCGGCTCGCGGCCGCGAGTGCGTGAAATCCAGCAGCTCCGCTTCGGACCGCCGCCTTCGGTTGCGCATCACGGAGCACACGCCCTCTCAGGTCCGGGGGCGCGAAGGAGCTAAGATGTGCGTCTTACCGTTGTCACGTCAAATGCTGGCCCATCCCCAAATTGACCTTCGATCACCACGGAGCGACTGCCTCTTCCGGGGAGCGCAAGATTCTCCGTCGGAGCGCGCACACCTCGGCACTCAGTCTCGACCGTTAGCGCAATTGCGCTGGCAGACGGAACGATCGACACGATCCTCCCACCGCCCTCGGTCTCCCAGTGAGGACATCCATACAGGACGAAGAATCCATCACGCCACGAGGTGCGATCCATATCAAAACGGCCAACCGAGAGCGGATAGCAATCAGGGCGACCGTCATCATCAACATCACATGGCATCCGCTGAGCCATGGACGCGATGCCGGCTCCGGCTAGCCAGACCTCCGTTCCATGCTGCTCAACACGGGAGAAGTCCCAGCTAAACAAGGCGATATTGTCTCGGTAACGATTTCCCTCGTCGCTCTGGTAAAAAAGATAGACCCCCTTCTCAGCACCGTAACGAACGATGCGAATTCGGTCCGTCCATAGGCCCGCCCCGGGCACGATCTCGCGCACGTTCGGCAAAACGTGCTCGCTTTCTCGCCCCTCATCGAGGGTTTCAGCGCCGTAGACTCGCTCCAGGGCGATTCGTTGATGCTCGTTCGGTTCTGGCCGTCGAATCGGTCGAGGAGCTTCTTTCTGTCCCTCAATCTGTTCGGTCGCGCGCGTAAAGGGGCTCGGATTTCCCGTAAAAAACAAGAAGTAAGCGGGAATCAACGCCGCGGCAGCAAACAGGGCACCCCAAGCCTGAAGAGTCTTCATGCGCCAATTGTACAGGCCAACTCGCGCGGCGCTCAATACACCCGCTTCTTCGGCGGGATGTACTCCACTTCGTTCGTCATCGTCTGCGTGATCACCGGGCGGTAGTCGATCGTCACCTTTCCGGTCTTCGCATCGAGCCACGCGAGCGTGTGCTTCATCCAGTTTTCGTCGTCGCGTTCCGGGAAATCCTCGCGCGCGTGGGCGCCGCGGGACTCGGTGCGGTTCAAACCGCCGTTCACAGTGACGATGGCCTGGCCGATCAGATTGTCGAACTCGAGCGTTTCGACCAGATCGGTGTTCCAGATCAGCGAGCGGTCGGCGACGGAAACGTCCGGAGCTTCGTCCCAGAGCTTGGCCATCCGATCGACGCCTTCGGCCAGCACCGCGCCGGTCCGATAGACGGCGCAGGTGTCCTGCATCGCGCGCTGCATCTTGTCGCGCAGTTTCGCCGTCGGCGTCTTGCCGCTGGCGTGGCGGAATCTGTCGAAGCGCGCGAGGTGCGCGTCGCCCGCGTTCGGCTTCAGCGTCGGCTGCGAGGCGTTCGCTTTCAGCACTTCGCCGCAACGCAAGCCCACGGCGCGGCCGAACACGACCAAATCGATCAGCGAGTTCGAGCCCAAGCGGTTTGCGCCGTGCACCGACACGCACGCCGCTTCGCCGACGGCCATCAATCCCGGTACGACGCGCGGCTCGCCGTTCACCTTGGTCAGCACTTCGCCGTGATAGTTCGTCGGGATGCCGCCCATATTGTAATGCACAGTCGGCAGCACCGGGATCGGCTGACGCGTGACGTCGACGCCGGCGAAAATCTTCGCGCTCTCGGAGATGCCCGGCAGCCGCTCGTGCAGCACCTTCGGATCGAGGTGATCCAGGTGCAGATAGATGTGATCCTTGTGCGGGCCGACGCCGCGGCCCTCGCGGATCTCCAGCGTCATCGCCCGCGAGACCATGTCGCGCGGCGCGAGATCCTTCACCGTTGGCGCATAACGCTCCATGAAGCGCTCGCCGTTCGCATTGGTGAGGTAGCCGCCCTCGCCGCGGGCGCCTTCGGTGATGAGGCAGCCGGCAGGGAAGATGCCGGTCGGGTGGAACTGCACGAATTCCATATCCTGCAGCGGCAGCCCTGCACGCAGCACCATGGCGTTGCCGTCGCCGGTGCAGGTGTGAGCGCTGGTGCAGGACAGATAGGCGCGACCGTAGCCGCCGGTGGCGAGCACGACGGTTTGCGCGCGGAAGCGATGCAACGTGCCGTCGTCGAGCTTCCACGCCGTCACGCCGCGGCAGACGCCGTCTTCCATGATGAGATCGAGCGCGAAGAATTCGATGAAGAAATCGACGCTATGGCGCAGCGATTGGCCATACATCGTGTGCAGCATGGCGTGGCCGGTGCGGTCGGCGGCGGCGCAGGTGCGCTGCACCGGCGCTTCGCCGTAATTGCGCGTCATGCCGCCGAACGCGCGCTGATAGATCTTGCCTTCCTCGGTGCGCGAGAACGGCACGCCCCAGTGCTCGAGCTCGTACACCGCCGCGGGGGCGTTGCGGGTCAAATACTCGATCGCGTCCTGGTCGCCGAGCCAGTCCGACCCTTTCACGGTGTCGAACATGTGCCACTGCCACTTGTCCTCGCCCATATTGCTGAGCGCCGCGGAGATGCCGCCCTGCGCCGCCACCGTGTGCGAGCGGGTGGGGAAGACTTTTGTCACGCATGCGGTCTTGAGGCCCGCCTGCGCGCAGCCGAGCGCGGCGCGAAGCCCCGAGCCGCCGGCGCCGACGACGACGACGTCAAACGTGTGATCGATCCAAGTGTAAGCGGCCAAGGACGTCAGACTCCGAAATTCACCAGCAGCACGGCGAACACCGCGCCGGCGCCAAGCGCGAGCGGTGCGAACGCGTTGAGGATCAGCAAAAGCACTTTGGTGAAGGGCTTGTGGATGTAGTCGAGGATCACTTCCTGCATGCCGAGCGACATGTGGTAGAGGCCGATCGCCACCAGCAGGATGACGCCGACGGCGTTCACCGGATCGGACAGGAAGTCGATGGTCGCGGTGTAGCCGCCGTCGCGGATCGCGAGCGCGGCGGCGACGGCGAACCAAGGCCCAAGGATCGCCAACGCGATCGAGGTCCAGCGCATGGCGATGAAGTGGCCGGTGCCCTCCCCCGCCGCGCCGTGATGGCGGACGCGGCCGAGCGGACTGCGCATGCTGCGTTCACGTGCGCTCATCGTCAGGCTCCGAAGCTCAACAGCGCCCAGAGCCCGAGCGGGGCGGCGACGGCGAACAGGATGGCGAACCAGGCGCTCGTGTCCGCATCCGCGGGAACGAGGCCGGCGCCGGTGTCGAACACAAGGTGACGGATGCCGTTGGCGAGGTGATAGGCGAGTGCGGCGACGATCAGGTAGAGGATCGTCTGACCGTACCAGGCGACGATGTGCGGCTCGATCTGGGCGTAAGCTTCGGGCCCGGCCGCCGCCGCCATCAGCCAGATCGCCAGCAGGATCGCCGCGCCGTAAAGGCCGACGCCGGTGACGCGATGCAGGATCGAACTCGCCATCGTCACGTGCCAGCGCCAGATCGAAAGATGCGGCGATACGGGTCTGTCTTCCGGGCGGGGCGCGCCGGCCATGAGAACCTCTTGTCTCTGATATGGGAGCGGAATCTGGCGCGCGGAGATTAGGCGGGGCCGCCCCCAAGTCAATGAACGGAATTGCCGCGTTTTCGGACCGTCGGCGGCCCAGGCGCGGCCGCTGGTCGATCCTAGGCATGCGCTCCCCGCAGCTGATGCTAAGCTGGCGCCAACAGGGGGACCCATCATGATCCGCACGCTTGCCGTCTGCATCGCCGCTTTGCTGGCGACCTCACCCGCCTTCGCACAGAACCGTACCAACAGCCGCCTCGCCGCCGTGATGGCGGGCTATGAGCGGGTCGACCGCGCCGCCAGCCCGTTCACCGCGGCGCGGGAAGGCGACGCCGAGGCGCTGCGTCGCCTGCCCGATCCCTCGCGCGAAGCGGCGCTCGCACTCCGCGCCGAACTCGCAGCACTCCGGGCCCTGGCCGAACGTGTGCCGACGCGCGGGCTCTCCGCAGACGACTCGCTCAACCGCAGTTTCCTGATCCGCGTTTTGGACGAGGACATCCGCGCCATCGACCTCGATTTCGGCCGCGTGCCGATCAGCAATGGCGACGGCTTCTTCACCTTGGCCGACGGGCTGGCCTACGGCACGCCGATCCGCTCCGCCGCCGACGCCGAGGCTTGGATCGCGCGCCTCGAAGCGCTGCCGCTCTATTACGAACGCAGCATAGCCAACGCGCGCCGCGGCATCGCCACGGGCTACACGCAGCCGCGCATCGTCGTCGATCGCGCATTGGAGACAGCGCGCGGCCAGCTCGAAACTCTGGAGACGACGTTGCTCGTTCCGTTCGAGCGCGTGCCGACGACGTTCACCGTGGAGCAGACAGAAGGCTATCGCGCCCGCGTCCGCGCTTTGGTGCAGACGCAGATCCTGCCCGCGCACCGCAACGCAATCGCCTTCATGGAGAACGAATATCTGCCGGCGGCGCGGCCCGGCATCGGCCTCCGCTCCGTCCCAGGCGGGGAAGAGCTCTACCGCTTCTTGGTGCGCTCCTACACGACGACGGAAATGACGCCGGAGGAAATTCACGCGCTCGGCAACCGCGAAGTCGCGCGCATCCGCGCGGCGATGGAAGCAGAAATCCGCGCCAGCGGCTTCGAGGGCGACTTCGCCGCGTTCCAGACCTTCCTGCGCACCGATCCGCGCTTTTACGCCCGCACGCCGGAAGAGTTGGTGGCCCGCGCCTCCGAAATCGCCAAGCGCGCCGATGGCGAACTGCCGCGCCTGTTCGGCACGCTGCCGCGGCTCTCCTACGGCATCCGCGTCATTCCCGCCGAAGCGGCCGAAGGCTCGACCACGGCCTACTACACGCGGGGCAGCGAAGCGCTGGGGCAATCCGGGACCTATTGGGTCAACACCTCGCGGCTCGATCAGCGGCCGTTCTACGAACTGCCGGCGCTGACGGTGCACGAAGCCATGCCGGGCCATCACCTGCAGATCGCCCGCGCGCAAGAGCTGGGCGAACTCCCGTATTTCCGCCGCAACACCTTCATGACCGCGTTTGTCGAAGGCTGGGGTCTGTACGCTGAAACGCTCGGCGAAGAGATGGGCATGTACCGCGATCCGTACGAACGCTTCGGGCGGCTCTCCTACGAGATGTGGCGCGCCTGCCGCCTCGTCGCCGACACCGGCATCCACTGGATGGGCTGGGACATCGAACAGGCGCGCCGCTGCTTCGCCGAAAACAGCGCGCTCTCACCGCACAACATCCAGACCGAACTCGAACGCTATATCGCCACCCCGGGCCAAGCGCTCGCCTACAAGATCGGCGAACTGCGCCTGCGCGCGCTGCGTGCGGAAGCGACCGAAGCGCTCGGTGACCGCTTCGACGTCCGCGCCTTCCACGACGAAGTGCTCGGCGCCGGCGCGCTGCCGCTGGATGTGCTGGAAGCGCGCGTGCGCGCCTGGATCGCGCGGGAGCAGCGGCAATGACGTTCACGATCGACTTCAACCAGCTCGCCCGCGTCGGCAAATTCGTCGCGCTGCTCGGCTTTCTGCTGCCCTGGGTGACGGTGTCGTGCTCCGGCACGGAAATCCTCACCGCCACCGGCGTGCAGCTGATGACCGGCGACCCGCAACTGGCTGGCCCACTCGAAGGCATGGCCGAGAGCCAGCGCGAAGACGCCGAGCCCTCCATCATCACCATCGTCGCCTTCGCCGTCGCCGCTATCGGGCTCCTGGTCAGCCTCGCAAGCCGCTCGCGTACCGCTGCGGCAGCGATGCTGGCCACCTCGCTGCTGGCGGCCGGGCTTTCCTATTTCAGCATCGAGAACATGCGCCAGGAGATGCGCCGCGAGCTGACCAACGAAACCAGCCAGCAGCAGCCGGAGGAAAACCCCTTCTTCAGCGCCGAACAACAGCAGCAGATGAGCCAGGCGATGGCTTCCTCCATCCGCGTGGTCGAGGAGGAAGGCTATTACCTGACGCTCGTCTCGCTCCTGCTCGCCGCCCTGTTCGCGTTGTTGACTTTGTTCACACGGCGGGCGGAGACATCGTCGACCGATGCGTGAAGCAGCATAAAGCTCGTCATTCCGGGGCTCAGCGAAGCTGAGAACCCGGAACCCAGGGGCAACCGCACCGCCGCTTGCCCCTGGGTTCCGGATCGCGCTTCGCGCGCCCGGAATGACGAAATATTGGCGCGCTTTTCGGAAGTGTTCACCGCTTCGGGATCGCCGCCCAGTAGTCGAAATCCAGCACGACGTCCGGCTCGTACTCGCCCGGCTCGGTTTTGAACGGAAAGCCGGCCGCGCTCCTATTCTTCACCGCCACCAGCCGCAGCCGCAGCGCGCCGGCAGAGCCCAAATCCTCCTTCGCCAGCACTTCGCTCCACGCATACAGCGTATCGCCCGCGAACAGCGGATTGACATGGCGGCCGCCATTGATCGCCAGCATCAGCTGCGCGTTGGCGAGGCCGTTGAACGCCAGCGCCCGCGCGATCGAGATCGTCACACCGCCATAGATGAGCCGCTTGCCGAAGCGCGAGTCCTTCTGCGCCAGCGCGTCGAAATGCACCCGCGCCGTGTTCTGGTAGAGCCGCGTCGCCAGCTGGTGCTCGGCCTCCTCCACCGTCATGCCGTCGATGTGATCGATCTTCTCGCCGACGGCGTAATCTTCGAACGTGTGCGGCGCGCCGGCGAGCTGCAGATCATAGCCTTCGAAATCCAGCCCCGGCGGCAGCAGCAATTCCGCGCCCTTGACGAACGGCGCCGGCGTGATCGGCGGCGCGTCCGTCGTCACCGCGCCCGGATCGCGCTTGTTGACCATCACCCAGCGCACGAAGCTGAGCACGGCTTCATCGTCCTGATTGAACCCGGTGGTCCGCACCGTGACGACGCCGGTCTTGCCGCTCGAGTTTGCTTTGAGGCCGATGACTTCCGACACCGCGTTCAGCGTGTCGCCCGGATACACCGGCGTCAAAAACCGCCCCTCGGCATAGCCCAGGTTCGCCACCGCGTTCAGCGAGATGTCCGGCACGCTCTTGCCGAACACGATGTGAAACACCAGCAGCGGATCGATCGGCGCGCCCGGCAGCCCGCAATTTTGCGCAAAGCTGTCGGCCGAAAACAGCGCGTAGCGCGATCCGGTCAGCGCGATAGTGAGCGCTACATCCGCTTCCGTGACCGTGCGCGGCGTCGCGTGTGCGATGGTCTGGCCGGGCGCGAAGTCTTCGAAGAAATGGCCGGGGTGAGACTTGGTCATGCGCCCGGTATGAAGCCAATTCCCCGGCCCCGCACAAGCGAGCAGCGCCAGGAATCGACTCGCTGGCGGCGCCGGCGCGTGTTAACCTTCCCGCAGCGGGAGGAACGACCATGGCGGACGGCGGCGGCTGGATCGGCAAGTACGGCGTGCCGAGCCTCATCCTTTCAGCGGCGGTGTTCGCCTTCCAGCAACAGCAGCAGATCTTCGACCGCCGGCAGAACAACGTCGAAAGCGGCTATCAATTCTACTCCGAGCAGCGCACCAGCCTGCACTATGCCGGCGACGTGGAATCGGAGCTTTCCCTGCTGCGCATCGTCGGCCGCGCCTTCCCCAGCATCTACTGCGACGTGCGCCAGGATTTGTACAACCGCGCCTACGAAGCCGAGGATCGCACCGGTCTCGCCGACACAACCGGCCGCACGCCGATCGACGCCGCCGACATCGAGATTCTGCAGAACGCGCTCAATGAGCCGCAATACGATCGGCCCGCCGAAGCGCAATATCCGCGCAATGTCATCGAGAACTTCACCCTCACCCGCGCGCGCGCCTGCGATCCGCTCGGCGAACAGGAGCAGCAGGTCGCCGAGAACGGCGCCGCACAGCAAAGCCCCGCCGCAACGACAGAAGCCGCGCCGGCGCCTTCAGCGAGCGAAGCCGCCGAGACCGCTCCCGGCGGCCAAGCGCGCCCACGCATCGCCGTGCGCTCGAGCGCGCCGACGACGACGCCCGCAACTGCGCCGACGCTCGCCGCCGCGCCGACCTTGATGCGCGTCTTCATGCACGTGCCGCTCGGCGGCGTCCGCGAAGCCGGCATCCAGGACATGACCGACACCGCCCGTTCGGAGCTCGCCTCATCGAATTTCCGCGTCATGCGCGGCGTCGAGCGCATCGCCCCGCGCAACTTCCCGCGCGAGCCCACGATCCGCTATTTCGGCCCGGAGCAGGAAGACGAAGCCCGCGCGCTGGCCGAATATCTGAACTATCAGTATCGCAACGAGGACCTGCATTTCAGCCTGGTGGCGATCGGCGACCGCTATCCCAATATGCCGCCGAACAATATCGAAGTGTGGATTCCGAATCCGCGCGGCGGCGCGCCGGCGCAATAGCTAGCTTCCCAGCGCCGCGATCGCTTCGCTCACCGCCACAACGCGCTTGGCCTCCTCCAAGTGCAGCAGCTCCGTCATCCGTCCATCCACCTTGATCACGCCCTTGCCGGCGTTTTCCGGCAGCGCGAACGCTTCGATCACCCCGCGCGCCCGCGCCACTTCCTCTTCCGCCGGTGCGAACACCGCATTTGCCGCTTCGATCTGGCTCGGATGGATCAATGTCTTGCCATCAAAGCCGAACGCCAGCCCCTGCTCGCACTCGGCGCGGAAGCCTTCGGCGTCGGCGATGTCGTTATAAACGCCGTCGATCGCCGTCAGCCCTTCCGCGCGCGCCGCCGTCACCGCCAGCGACATCGCCGCGTGAAAAGCCGCCCGCCCCGCGCTCGGCCGCGCCCGCGTCTCCTTGGCGAGATCGTTCAAGCCCATGACGAAACACGAAAGCCGCGTGCCCTTCGCCGCGGCCGCGATCTCGGCGATGTCGAGAATAGCGCGCGGCGTCTCGATCATGACCCAGAGCGTCGCGTCCGGCGCAAAGCCGGCCTCGCTCATCGCCCGATCCAGCGCCCGCACCTGCTCGCCACTCTCGACCTTCGGCGCCAGCATCCCATCCGGACCCGCGGCGCCCGCCGCAGCAATGTCCTCGCCGCCCCACGGCGTCGACAGCGCATTCACACGCACGATCACTTCGCGTTTGCCATAGCCGCCGGCCTTCACTGCGGCCGCAACTTGCGCGCGCGCCGTCTCCTTCGCGTCCGGCGCGACCGAGTCCTCCAGATCGAGCAGCAGCACGTCGGCGGCCAGCGTCTTCGCCTTCTCCATCGCCTTCGTGTTGGCGCCGGGCATATAGAGGCAGGAGCGGCGCGGGCGATGTGCGAGGTGTGTGGTCATCGGCGAACTCGGGGATGGTGAGACAAACGGCAATCGCCTACATCTGCGGCGAGGTCCAGCCGCGTGAAGACAATTTTGTCGATCCAGAGCCAGGTCGCCGGCGCACGCGTCGGCAACTCGGTCGCCGCGTTCGCGATGGAGCGGCTCGGCGTGCGCGTGCTGCAGCTGCCGACCGTGCTGCTCGGCCGCCGTCCCGACCACGGCCCGCCCGGCGGCGGCCCCGTCGCGGCCGACATGCTGGCTGCGATGATCGATGGCCTCGCTGCCGATTCCCTGCTCGGCGACATCGACGCCGTCCTCACCGGCTATATCGGCGCCGCCGACCAGGCGCCGGTGATCCTCGATTGCGTCGCCCGCGTCAAAGCCGCGAATCCGAACGCCTTCTTCGTTTGCGATCCGGTGCTGGGCGACGAAGGCCGCACCTTCGTCAAGGACGAGGTCGCCGAAGCCGTGCTCAACAGCCTCTGCGCTCACGCCGATTGGCTGACGCCGAATCTCTATGAACTCGGCCTCATCACCGGCGCGCCGCTGGAAGGCTTGGCCGAAGCGCGCGCGGCGGCCAAGCGCATCCACAAGCCGGTGCTCTGCTCCTCGATCCGCACCGCGCTCGGCCTCGGCAATTTGCTCGCCGCGCCCACCGGCGACTGGTTCTGCGAAACGGCGCGTCTGCCGCGTGCGCCCAAGGGCACAGGCGACCTGCTCTCGGCGCTTTATGTTGCGCGCCGCGTGCGCGGCGATGCGCTGGCGGTCGCGCTCGAAGGCGCCACCGGCGCCGTCTATGACGTCATCGTCCGCTCGCTGGCGGCGGAGAGCGAGGATTTGTTGTTGCCGGAGGCGCAGGACGTGCTTGCAGATCCCGTCACTTGGCCGCGCGCGCGGTTCACGGAGCTGGTGTGATGGCGCAAGGCTATGTCGCGCCCGGCTTCGAGCGCGTGCGCGAAGCGTTCGACGCACAGCTCGCCGCCGAAGAACTCGGCGCCGGCTTCGCCGCGATCCGCGACGGCGAGGTCGTGGTCGACATCTGGGGCGGCTGGGCCAATCGCGAACAGACGCGGGCCTGGGCGCAGGACACCATCGTTCCGGTCTATTCCAGCACCAAGGGCGTCACCGCGCTCGTCATGGCGCTGCTGCACGACCAGGGTAGGCTCGATTACGATGCGCCCGTCGCCGCGCTCTGGCCGGAGTTCGGCGCGCACGGCAAAGACAAAGTCACGATCCGGCAAACGCTCGCGCACCAGGCCGGCGTGCCGGGCTTCCTTCAGCCGATCGATCCCGATCTCTGGCTCGATCCGCCCGCCGCCGCGGCCGCCATCGCCGCGCTCGAGCCGCTCTGGCCGCCGGGCAGCGCCAGCGGCTATCACCCGCTGACGTGGGGCTACATCGCCGGCGAGATCGCCAAGCGCGCCGGCGGCCGTCCGCTCGGCGCAATCCTGCGCGAAGACATCTGCACGCCGCTCGGCATCGACTTCCAGATCGGCACGCCGGAAAGCGAACACGCCCGCGCCTCTGAGATGAAGAAGCCCACGCGCGCCGGCGAGTTCGGCGAGATCACGCCGCCGCGCAAGGCCGCCTTCTTCACCAAATGGGCCGCCCCCGTGCGCGGCTCGACGCAATGGCGCAAGATCGAGATTCCCTCCGCCAACGGCCACGCCACCGCATTGGGCGTGGCGCGTCTTTACGAAGCCTACGCTACCGGCGGCATCGTCAACGGCGCGCGCGTGCTCTCGCAGGAAGGCTTCGACGCGCTGACCAAACGCGTCTGGTTCGGCGACGATCTCGTGCTCCCGTTCAAGATCGACTGGCGCGCCGGCATCATCGGCAACTCCAACCGCATCTACGGCCCGAACCTCGAAGCGTTCGGCCATTCCGGCGCCGGCGGCTCGGTCGGCTTCGGCGATCCGGTCGCCGGCGTTTCGGCCGGTTACGTCATGAACAAGCAATCGCACCACATCATGGGCGACCCGCGCTCGCTCGTGCTGATCGACGCGCTCTATTCATGCTTGTGATCCAGCAGTTCGTCATTCCGGACGCGCGAAGCGCGATCCGGAAGCCAGGGGCGACCGCCGCGACATTCGCCCCTGGATTCCGGGTTCTCGCTTCGCGAGCCCCGGAATGACGATGCGAAGAGCGCTGGAGCTTATCGCCGTGATCATCGCCGGCTCGATGCTGGCGATGATGCTGATGCGCGTCTCCACCGCACAGAACATGGCGCTCGACACCGGCCAGCCCGTGTTCGGCGACTTCATCGCCTTCTGGAGCGCCGGCCGCGCCGCGCTCGACGGCCACGCTGACCAGGTGCATGACCGCGCTTTGATCTTTTCCTACCACAAGCTCGCGGCGCCTGACGTTCGCTTCGTTGCGCCGTGGAATTCGCCGCCGACCTTTCTTCTGCCGATGGCGGCGTTCGCGCTGCTGCCCTATCCGACCGCGGCGATTCTCTTCCTCGTCCTCACAGGCGCGCTCTATCTCTACGCCGCGCGCAAACTGCTGCCGGATGCGCGCGCGCTGATCTTCGCCATGACGCTGCCGGCGGCGTTCTTTCAGATCGGCACAGTGCAAACCGGTTTGCTGATCGCCGGCGTCTCCGCGCTGGCGCTCTATTGGCTCGACCGCAAGCCGTTGAGAGCGGGCGCGCTCATCGGCGTCCTCGCGATCAAGCCGCATCTCGCGCTGCTGTGGCCGCTCTTGTTGGCGCTGTCCGGCCGCTGGCGCGCGTTTGCCGCGGCCGCCGTTTCGACGCTGGCTTTCGCACTACTCGCCGGCGCCGTGTTCGGCTTCGACTCCTATGTCCGCTTCCTCGACAATCTCAGCGCCTCGCAAGACCTCATCGCCGGCCAGCGCATCACCACGCCGGCCTACGCCAGCCTCTACGCCAACCTGCTCGACATGGGCGCAGCCCCTGCGCTGGCGACCGCATTGCACGCGCTCAGCGCAGGCGCGGCCGTGCTCATCGCCGCCTGGCTCTTCACCGACAGCCGAAACATCGTCATTCCGGGGCTCGCGAAGCGAGAACCCGGAATCCAGGGGCCGCCGCTCCGTCAGTTGCGCCTGGATTCCGGGCTCGGCCTCCGGCCGCCCCGGAATGACGAGAAAACCGCACTCCAAGGCGCAACCCTCTGCGCCGCCACACTTCTCGTCTCCCCCTATCTCTTCTTCTACGATTTCACGCTGCTCGCCGTGGGCGCGGCTCTGCTCGGCGCGCCGCGCGACCGGTTCGAACTCGTCGCGGCGATCTTCGCCTGGAGCGCCGCGCTTTCGCTGACACTCGGCTATTTCGCGCCGATCCCGCTCTGTCCGCTATCCGCCTGGCTCGTGCTGATCGCGGCTATGCGGCGCGCAGGAAGCGCGGCGCTTCGCCCGGCCCCAGCACCACAGCCGTAAGCGGCCCGCCGAAGCAGGCGCCGGTGTCGACATTGATGCGGCGCGGGTTCACATGCGGCGCGAAATCGTGCGTCGGCGTATGGCCGTGAACGACGAGAATGCCTTCGAGTTCGGGCCGCTCCGGCCAGCGGCCGGGATCGAAAAACTTATGCGAGCGCGTCCACATCCGCACTTCGTCGCTGCACTCGGGAAACGTCTTCGGATCGATGCCGCCGTGCACGAAGACGAGCCTGCGCGGCGTGTCTCGCACCATCACCGGCAAGCTGCGCAGCCAGACCAGATGCGCCTGATCGATGGCGTCACGAAAGTCGTCCTTTGCACCGTTCGCCATCATGTACGACAGGATCGTCTCGTCGCCGCCGTTCTCGGCCCACCAATAGATGCCGACCGACTCGCGATTGTCGCAGGCGTGCAGCATCAGCTCTTCGTGGTTGCCCTTTATCGTGAACGCCTCGCCGCCGAGCGTCAGCATCATCGCCCGCTCGACGACGCCGCGGCTGTCCGGACCACGATCGACGAGATCGCCGAGAAACACGATGAGATGCGGGACCTTGCGCCGCACCGCGTCTTCGCGGATGGCGCGCAGCAGCGCGTCGAGCTTGGCGAGCTCGCCGTGCACGTCGCCGATGGCGTAATAGGTGATGTCGCTCATGCGCTCCTGGCGCGGCGGAGCGTATCCCAGGCGAAGAACATAAGGCCAGCCCAGATCAGCGCGAAGCTGACGCCACGGAGGAACGTGAACGGTTCGCCGAACAAAATCCCGGTGGTGAATTGCAGCGACGGCGCCAAAAATTGCAGCAGCCCGAGCGCAACGAAGCTCACCCGCCGCGCCCCGAACGCGAACGCCATCAGCGGAATGGCGGTGACGGGGCCGGCGATGGCAAGCAGGATCGCGGTGGTCCAATCCGACGTGATGCCGAGCGGCGCTTCGCTCGCGGTCCACACCAGCAGGCCGATGGCGAGCGGCGTCAGCGCCAGGCTCTCGATCAGCAGCCCGACCGCCGCCGGCACCGGCGCGCGCTTGCGGATGACGGCGTAAACAGACCATGTTCCGCACAGCGCCAGCGCCATCCAGGGCGGCGCGCCGACGGCGATGCCCTGCACAACGACGCCGACCAGCGCCAGCGCCAGCGCGATCACTTGCGGCGTGCTGATCTTTTCGCGGAAGAACAGCACGCCGACGGCGACGCTGACCAGCGGCGCGAGGAAGTACGCCAGCGCCGATTCGATCACCCGCTCGTTCAGCACGAGATAGACGTAAAGCCCCCAGTTCACGAAGATGAACATCGCCGAGAGCGTCAGCGTGCCGAGCATGCGCGGACGGAGCGCCGTCGCGATCTCACGCCAGCCCGGACGCCAGCCGCTCATCACGAACACGGCGACGAACGCCGCCGGCGCCGCCCACAAAATCCGCTGCGCCAGCACTTCACGCACGTCGATCGCGGACAGCAGCTTCAGGTAAAGCGGCAGGAAGCCCCACATGATGTAGGCCGCGGCCGCCGCCATGAAGCCGGCGCGGCGCTCGGCCTCCGAGGGCGAGCTGGTGATGGGCGCGGCCTCGCTCATGACGTCTTCGTTCCGTAAGGGGCGGGATTTCGGATCTGCATGAAACGCTCAGGCGCATCGAGCGGGGTAAAGCCGAGCGGCGCATAAACGCCGTGCGCGTCCTTGGTGCCGAGCAGCCAGCGCCGCAGCCCCTGCAGCTCGGGATGGCGCTGAAACGTCTGCACCAGCGCGCGGCCAAGCCCCTTGCCCTGCTTGCCCGGCAGCACGATTACATCGCAAAGCCACGCGAACGTCGCTTTATCCGTCACCAGTCGCGCAAACCCGATCAGCTTGCCGCTCTCGTCGCGCGCCACCGCGCACATCGAGTTCGCGCACGCCCGCGCAACGACCTCGCGCGGAATCCCCGGCGACCAATAGGTCTCGCGCAGCACGGCATGGATGGCGTCGATGTCCGTTTCCGACGGTTGTTCGATGGCGATGCGCGGCACGTTTAGTCCCCTGTCGCGCGTAGATAGTAACCGGCGGCTCCCTCCGCATCCGCGCGCGCGACGAATGCCGAACACATTTTGTAACAGAGTATGTGAGCTGCGCTCACATCAGGGGATCACGCCGCCGCCAACCGCTTGAACAAACCCTTGTTCAGCATCAGCTCGGCGATCTGCACCGCGTTCAGCGCCGCGCCCTTACGCAGATTGTCGCTGACGCACCAGAGCGAAAGCCCGTTCTCCACCGTCGCGTCTTCGCGCACGCGGCTGACGAACGTCGCGAACTCGCCCACCGCCTCCACCGGCGTGATGTAGCCCTCGTCCTCGCGCCGGTCGACCAGCATCACCCCCGGCGCTTCGCGCAGAATCTCCTGCGCTTCCTCAGCCGAAAGCGGAGACTCGAACTCGATGTTCACCGCTTCGGAATGGCCCACGAACACCGGCACGCGCACGCAGGTCGCCGTCAGCTTGATCGCCGGGTCCAGGATCTTCTTGGTCTCGGCCATCATCTTCCACTCTTCCTTGGTGGCGCCATCCTCCATGAACGCATCGATGTGCGGGATGACGTTGAAGGCGATCTGCTTGGTGAAGTGCTCCTTGACGATCTCGTCGGCCACGAACAGCTTGCGCGTCTGCGACCAGAGCTCTTCCATCGCGTCCTTGCCGGCGCCCGACACGGACTGATACGTCGCCACCACCACGCGCTTGATCTTCGCCCGATCATGCAGCGGCTTCAGCGCCACCACCAATTGCGCCGTCGAGCAGTTCGGGTTGGCGACGATGTTGAGCTTGTCGAAGCCCAGCACCGCGTCCGGGTTCACTTCCGGCACCACCAGCGGCACGCGCGGGTCCATCCGCCAGGCGCTCGAATTGTCGATCACCACGGCGCCCGTCGCGCCGATCTTCGGCGACCATTCCTTCGACACCGCGCTCCCAGCGCTCATCAGCACGAGATCGACGCCGGAGAAATCGAACTGCTCGATATCCTTCACCTTCAGCGTGCGGTCGCCGTAGCTCACCTCGACGCCCTGCGAGCGGCGCGACGCCAGCGCATAAATCTCATCGGCCGGAAACAGCCGCTCTTCGAGGATGGCCAACATTTCCCGGCCCACATTTCCCGTGGCGCCGACGACGGCTACGCGCAAACCCATGCCAAATGCTCCTCGAAGCGAAAGATGTAGTCTCCGCCGGACCCGGCCGCCAGCCGCGCCCGGCTCACGTCTCAGTTAAGCCGCCGCCGCGCGCGCCTCGGCGGCATAGGTCATGCGCTTGCACATCGCGCTTTCGCCGCGCGCCATCGAGAACATGGGCTTGACTTCGCCGGTATAGACAAAGCCCGCCTTCTCCAAGACGCGCCCGGACGCCGGATTGTCGACGAAGTGCCCGGCCTCGAGCCGCCCCAGCGACCGCGCGCCCGCCATGAAGCCGGCCAGCGTCTCGCTCGCAAACCCGCGCCCCCAGTACGCGCGCCCGAACCAGTAGCCGACTTCGAACGCCTCGCCCGACTTGTGCGCGCCGATGCAGCCGATCATCTCGCCGCCGCGCTCCACCGCGAACACGAACTCCTCGGCCAGCGGCTTGCGCGCCGCCAAAGTCATGATCCAGCCTTCCGCCGCCACCGGCAGGTACGGCAGCGGCGCGCGCAAGATCATCCGCGCAACGCCCGGATCGCCGCAAAGCTCGGCCACGCGCGGCGCATCGCTCATGCGCAGCCCCCGCAAGGCCAGTCTTTCGGTTTCGATCGTTCTCACATCGCGCATGAGCCTACTCCGCTGGCTCGCAACGCGTGGGGCAAAGAAAATGGGGCGCCTTGATCCGGGCGCCCCACGCTCATCTTCGGGATACCGGATCGCCCTTCCAAAGAGGCGATCCGAGGATGTCAGTCCCGTTTCGCCTATTCCGCCGCTACCTGTGCCGGCATAATCGACACGTAGGTTCGGCCGTCGCGTTTGGTCGCGAACGCAACTTGGCCGTGGCAAAGCGCAAACAGGGTGTGGTCGCGGCCGAGGCCGACGTTTTGACCCGGATGGAATTTGGTGCCGCGCTGGCGCACGAGGATCTCGCCGCCGCTGACCGATTGGCCGCCGAAGCGCTTCACGCCGAGACGCTGACCCGGCGAGTCGCGCCCGTTGCGCGAAGAGCCGCCTGCTTTCTTGTGAGCCATTGTAGCCTCTGAACCTTACTTGCCGATCGCGGTGATCTTGACGTGCGACTCGGCCTGACGATGCCCCATCTTGCGGCGATAGGTGTTGCGCCGGCGCTTCTTGAACACCGTGACCTTGTCGCCCTTCTTGGTGTCGATCAGCTCGCCGGTGACGGTGACGCCGCCCAGATCCTTGCCGGTCTTCACCTTGTCGCCGTCGCCGGTCATCAGCACCTGGTCGAAGGTGACCTTGGCGCCCTTTTCGGCGGCCAGCTTCTCGACGACGATGACGTCGTCCTTGGCCACCCGGTATTGCTTACCGCCCGTCTTGATAACCGCGAACATCTTTATGCCTGCCTGGGCCAAACCTGGATCGCGCCCGAACGAAGCTCGCCCGGGCGGGGAGCGGCGATATAGACAAGGAGGACGGGGCCGGTCAACAGCCCAAATCTAACTGTCGGCGCCAACAGTTTTGCGCGCGCCGCCTTGGCGGATTTCCCAGTTCAATTCGCCGGCGTCGTCGCGGAAGAAGCGCACCGAGGATGACCGCAGCAGCAGGGACTCGCCGTAGAGGTAGGCGCGATAGTCGGATTCCAGCACGGCCGGGTTCGGCGCGGGGAAGCCCAAACGCTTCGCCGCGTCTTGGTATCGCTTGAAGAAGTCGGCACGAGACAGACGCATCAGCACACCATTGATTCTACACAGAATCCGCACGCACTCCCTACGGAACCCCTAAGAAGCGTGTCGCGGCTACCGCTTTTTCTCCTCTCGAAGCGCCTGACAACGCCGCGACCGGCGTCACGTGCCGAGATGGGCATTACAACCAAGCAAGACTTGGGCCCAAATCTGCCCGAGCGGCGGCAGCCCGCGGGCGCGGCGAGGCTTTTCATCAACGGTTAACCTAGGTAGGGTTCCGCCCCCAGCGTTCAACCGCTGGTCGTCGGGGGTCCTATGGCAGCTACCGCGTCACAACCGATCGTCGCCGATCCGGCTCAGCTGCCTTCCATCACGGTCTCCACCGATCTGGCGCAGGAAGTTTGGGACGCGCTCGGCGACGGCGCCTCGGCCGTTCAGCTCGTCATCGAGGTCGGCGGCACGACCATGGTCGCCGGCTACTGCATCACGCCTGACGCGTACGTCCTGGTGCGCCAACTCATCCGGGAATCGGCCAACCCCCAGAAGCTGTTGCGGTTGCTCGATGCCGATCCAAGCGATGAGGAGGACGCCGAAGGCGACGCCTCCTTCGAAGAGATTTTCCCGCCGCGCTGACGGGAATGGAGGCAAGGGGCCATGCCTTGGGGCTTTCAACATCTAGGGCCGCTGAATTTCCATTTCGGAAGAGACGCCGTCAGGTATTTGAGCGGCAGCCCGACCGCGGCGGACCGGAAGTGCCTTGAGGCGTTCTTCCGCGATCTGCAGCAGACCTCGACGAAGGTCCAAAAAGTGCGCGTCGGGAATGCGCTGTGGGTCGTCGCCTGCAACCATATCGTCGTGTTCTCGGGCAATTTGAGGCGCGTCATCGACGTGCTTCCCGTTTGATCGAGCTGCCTGCGGTAAGCGCGCCGATGGTTTCGAGCGCACTCGCCATCCTCGGCAACGTGCTCGAACTAGCCGGCGCGCTGCTGATGGCGAAACGCTTCTTGAACGTCGGCCTGCTTCAGGCCGTCGGCGCACTGATTATTGGACTGTGGCGCGGCGCCGAAGCGAAGAATGTCGCCGCCATGTCGGATTTCACCGTCGAGCGCTCGATCGACGCGCTGCAGGGTCTCGCCCTCATCAGCGCCGGCTTCCTGCTCTCCCTCATCGCCAACATCGTCAACGCCGCCCACCAGCCGACCGGCGGCTGAAGCACCACGCAGCAATGGACAGCGCCGTCAGCTCCTAACGCAGCGGGACCAGTGGAATTGTTTGCCGTCGCGTTCCATTGGGCCCGCTCCACGAGAATTCCAGGAACGTATCAGACGTCGACAGCGTAATCTGCGCGTCGTCGCCGCCGATATCCTTCCATTGCTTCTTGAGTAGATCGAGAGTGTCCCTCAGCCGTCGGCCATCCACCGACACGATCTTGCGCCAAGCTCCCTCAGCCCGGACAGACGTCTCCACAAATGGCGTCTCGACACTGACGCCATGAGGGTCAGGCTTTATCTCGGTCGTGCGAGAGATCGACCCACGCGCGCCCGCCGGCGCGCGCAACGGGCCAAGTTTGTCGGCGGCGCTACGTAGATCGCCAAGCCTAAGCACGACTGAGTTCTTCATCTTCCTGCCGCCGCCCGCTCCTGGTTCAGCTTGAACAGCCGCTCCAGAATCTCCTCCTCCGACAAGTCCGTCGGCCAGCCGTACGCAGCCGCGACAGCGTCATCCAAACGCTTGTGCAAATGATCGAGCCAAGCCGGCCGCTCATTGTAGAGCTTGGTCAGCGTGCGGTCCTTCAGCTTCTTTGCCGCCTCATCGTCCTTCGGCACGATCCGATCCGGATAGCCGGGCACGACTTCCGGCACGCGCTCGACCCATTCCGGCGGATTGAGCCACGCCTCACGCTTCTCGTTCAACTCGCGCGCCGCGTCGGCGATGGCGAAGGCGCGCGGATCGCTGGCGTACCGCGACGCCGGGATGTTCGGCGTGAGACCTTCCGGGAAAGGGAAGGTCTCGAAGGTGGTGGTTTGCGTGTATCTCGGCCGATCGGTCAGACTTGTGCCTGCTCGGAGCGCCCACACCCGATGAAACTGGCTTTCCAGCACTCCGTACGTAGTGAAATTCCAATGGGGAAACACGATAAGATTCTTGTCGGGTAGAATCCGTCCATCGATCAGTGTGAAGCACCGATACTCAGCCGTTTCAGGTGTCACCAAGTAGCGTTGCAATCCTACCAGCTTGGATCGCAGCTCAGTGCGCGGCCAATATGGTTGCCACCACTTCTCACGCGCGTGTTTGTCGCGCGCCCGTTGCCTCGCCTGCTTTAACGTCTCGGTGGCGTTCTCCTTGGGATCATAAATTGCTTCCGCAAGATGCTTAAATGGCGACGCAAATTGCGCCGCGTTGTTCTCGTCGAGGTGCAACGGGATGTCGATGTACCAATAGTCCCGAGGACGGTCCGTGACATCATCGCCGTTGTAGTACTTTCGCAGTGCAACTGAGTTTGGCTGGCCGTTCGGGTTGGATGGCTCTTGAAGCCAAGCGCGTGCCCGTGTGCCTGTGATATCAAGAGGGCCGCTTTTCTGAATGCCCAGATAAGCAAAGTCCAAGTTTTCTGACAGCTTCTCAGCGCGTGTTACGTTCACGCCACTGGTGAGATCCGAGTTGATATGTGCCACCGGAACGCCGTTCAGCGAGATCGAGCCGGCGCCTTCGGCCCGGCAAATATTGACGATCGAGGCCTCGACATTTTTGCCGCTGTCGATCCAAGGAATCTCGTCCCACGCTTCGAATACGGTCAACTGTTCTTCTATTCGGTGCATCACCGGTTGATTGGTGCCGCCCCGTATGGCGCTTGTAGCTAGGAAACCTGCCCTTGCCGCGCGACCCTCGACCAACGCCGATCGGGCCTTCTCAAACCAGTAGCAAACGAAATCGGTGAATCCCGTCAACTGATCGTAGACGTCACGGATTCGTTCGGTGATCGGGACGCCAAGTTCTCCCTTCATCTTCTTGGCGCCTAAGAACGGCGGATTGCCGATGATCACATCCGTCTCGGGCCACTGCGCTTCCGGCCAATCCTTCGGTGCCGGCCCCTTGCTCCGATCTAGCAGCGCGTCGCGCTCTTCGATCTGATCGAGCGAATCCAGGATCGGGCGCCGATCCGGCAAATAGCCGTTCTTCTTCAGCCATTGCAGATCGCCGATCCACAGCGTCACGCGCGCCAGTTCCGCCGCGTAGCGCTCGATCTCGATGCCGCGCAGCTGCTTGACGCTCACGCGCAGCGCCGGTGGTTCTAGCCCGAGCCGCAGCACATCGCCATGCGCGCGCCGCTCGATGTCATGCAGTGCATGCAGCGCCACATAGAGAAAATTGCCCGAGCCGCAGGCCGGATCGAGCACGCGGAATGAAGCGAGCCGATCGAGAAACTCATCCAGTCGTTCGCGCGCGCGGCGCTTCGTTTGCGTCTGCACCTTCAGGAGATCGGCGCGCTTCTTGCGACGCGCCGCCTCGCCCGCCTTGGCCTTGGCGGGATCGCGCTTCATCTCTTCGGCGGCTTCGTCGAACACGGCCCTTTCGCCCGCTTTCGCCGCGTTGTGCTCCTCCATGATCGCCGCGATCTCGGCGTGAGCCGTCTCCCACTCCGCCATCAGCGGCCGCGTGATCACCGGGTCGACGATCTTCAGAATCTTCTCGCGATCGGTGTAGTGGGCGCCGAGGGCCGGGCGTTCGCGAGTCGCCTTCAGCGCCTGCTCGAACAGCGTGCCGAAGATTGCAGGATCAATTTCAGACCAATCGTGCTCGTCCGCGGTCTTGGCGATCTCCTTCAGATCGATCACTTCGAGCGGAAGCACGTCCTCGCCGTCGAACAAGCCGCCGTTGAACCAATCGATCTTGTGTTCGCCGAAGAAGCCGCCTTTGTGCATCTTGGCGAACAGATCGCGCATTTGCGCGGCCGCCGCGTCTGGCTGCTTCTCGACCGCTTGCATCATGCGCGAGAAGAGCTTGTTCGGCAGCAGGCCCGCGTCTTCCGCAAACATGCAGAAGATGAGGCGATTGAGAAAATGCGCCACCGTGCGCGGATCGTGCTTGCGCTCCTGCAAGCGCCGGCCGATGTCGCCGAACCGCTGCGCGGCTTTCGCCGTTAGCTCTTGCGGACTGATATTCGGCTTCAGCCTTTCCGAGCCGTTGAACACTTGCTTGAGCAGATCGAGTTTCTGCGCATCGAGCAGATCGTCGAGGGTCCATTCGTGTGTTTCTGAAACGGTGTTGTTCCAGTTGGTGTGAACGACGATCCGCTCCATGTCGGAAACGACGAGGTAGGGCGGCATCTGCAGATCGAGCGTGTAGGTCTGCAACTGGCGGAGCGCCGCGCCGAGATTGGCGTGCTTGCCTTTGTACTCCCAAGCAAAGCAGCCCTTGCGCCAAACGTCGGCCCAGCCGTCGCCGCCGCCGGCCTTTTCCGCGCCGCGCTCGAAGCAATAGCTCTCCGGATCAGTGGGCTTGGGCTCGCCGAGCAGATCGCAGAGCATCAGGAAATGCATCTGCGACCCCTGCCGCTCACGCAGCTCGGAATCGCGCCACATCTCCACGAACTGTAACGCTGTCATCGCCCCCATGACGTCTAATGACGCCGCGCCGCAACGAGCGTCAACAAGCGCAGGCGCTCATACCATGCCCTCTCCGCAAAGCGCGCATGAAGGCGCGCGGTCCAACCTGGAGAGATCAGCGCAAACCCCATCTATCCCCGCCCTTACCACCACCAACCCCTTGATTCCCATCACTTCTCACAAAAACTTATCCGCCCCCTCCCAAACCTGGCGTATACTCCTTTCGTCCCCGTACGGGAGGATTTCGAAGTGCACCGAACCTTTGGAATGCGGGGACATCGGCCGGCGCGGCAGGCGTCGCTTCGAGGGCGAGGAGAAGATCCGCTAAGACGCGGGTCCGCTCCGAACCCTCGTTGAGAAAGCCGGCGGACGCGGGATGTCGACCGGGCCCCGAAGAGGGGTACACCGCATCTTGGGTTCGCGCGGCGAAGCGAACGGCGCTTGCATTGCCTGCGGGGCGTGAAACCGCAGGGCCCGGCGGCTTTCGGGAGCCGCCGACGCGCTGAACCGGCTCGTGGCCATAAGGAGCCAAGGCCCCTGCATGCTCGGCGTGCTGGTGCGCCATAAAACTCCTGGTCGCCAATCCGGGACAAACGGCCGACGCAACGGGGCGCGTTCGACGCGCGCAGCGCCGCTCAGCGATGATCGGCGCCAGACTAGGAACCAAACCAGCGCGTCCGACGCGCCCCGGCCTCCCTCTCGGGAGGCAAGGCAGTTGGCACTTGGCAGTTGGCAGTAGGAATTTCGAGCACCGGCGTCCGCCGGCGCACCAACTCGCCTATTGCCGACTCACCACAGACGCTTGTTGGCGAAGGCGTGGCCGGAGCCAGACTTCAGATACCTCTCGAAGCGCTCGGCTTGGGCGAGATTGGAGAAGGCGAGGTAAGTGCGAAGGCGCCACGGGCGAAACTTCGACGTGTGGAAAGACTTGCCGTCGTTGTGTTCTTGGAGACGGCGCGGAACCTCGGTGGTCAGGCCAACATACCGGCGATCCGGGAACGCGATGCTCTCGATCAGGTAAACGTAGAACACCGGCCTTCCTCCGCTAAAACTACGGAGGACATCCTGCTTCGCGGAAAGGCCGGAACCAAGTCCTGCGAAGCGCAGAGCGCGAAGCAGGAAAGTCCTGCACCGGCCCTCCTTCGCTAAAGCTACGGAGGGCATCCTGCTTCGCGAGAAACACCGGCCCCAAATCCTGCGAAGCGCGCCAAAGCGAAGCAGGATGGCGGAGAGGGAGGGATTCTAGCGAGGCTGCGGTTACGCACACACAATCAAGTACTTACAGTGTTGCGTTGTAGTGTTTTGTAGTGGCCGAATGTAGCGGATCGCGAAGGCTGTGAAGCGACCTCTCAACCCTTTGATCGTTTCCCTTTCCGCCCCATTTCGGCGGCCACCTGCTTAGCAAAAGGCCCAGCCTCGATTTCCAGTGCTTCCAGGAGGTCGAAGAACTCCAGCGCGTCCAGGCGCCGCTGCAAGGTTTCGATCTTCCCCAGGTAGCTCTGGGGCTTCTTCAGGCGCTTCCCAATTGCCTCCTGGGACAGGCCGGCCCGTTCACGCGCCTCTTTTAGAAGGCGCACTAGCCGCTTGTATCGGTCATCATGAAGTGTTGCCGCCACCCGGTCCGCACCTGCTGGACGAGAAACGGCATCCCACCTAATACCAGACCGGTATCATCCCGAACTGGTATGGGGGGAATAATGTCAGCAGGGGACGGGAAAGCGTCCAAATGGTTCTGGATCGCTGGTTCAACGATCGCAACATTTCTGCTCGCCTCTGTTGTGCCTACGTCGATCCTGCGGAGCACAGTGCTGCTGTGCCTGAATGCCGGCTTCATGCCCGATGTGTGCATCGCGCCATTCCAGGGGACTGCTGACCTTTTAGGTTCACAGATCACCGGCCTCACATTGTCGATGACGACCACGACTAAGGTCGTTCTGGCGCTGATCGCTGCGGGCGTTGCAGCGCTCGTGACAAGGCACCCCGTTGAGGCCGCAACCGACCGTCCCCGGCAGCCTGAACAGCAGCCCACACCAAGACCGGCGGTGATTGATGTCGGTGCTCGCGCTCGACTGGAAGCCAAGGCCATGCAGGTCGCGGCCAGCGTTTATGGCGGCTGCCACGAACAAGGCCTTTCAGTAGATGTGACGTACGCCGATGGTCGTGTTGAGACGGACAACACACTCTTCTGCATTGTCGTCAACTCGCAGCTTGCGAACGGAAGTCGTTACGATCCGAAGTACGACACCAGACCCGGCCATACCTGGAGGTCCGTAGTGTCGGGAGATTCTTTCGTCCGGCTGGTCCTGCAACCCTCTTCCGATCGGATCGTGCGTGTTTACCGGCCCACACTGCCCAGCGAATGGATCGGCTCGATTGTGATTGTCCCGGCATCCGCATCAAAGCTCGTTGGGCTAATTCGGCTGCGGGCAGACCTGCCGCCCGATCGCAATTCGAAGGTCATCGAGCGAGCCACGCGTCAATTCATGGGCCACAGCGGCGTCTACGTTCGGGCCATGTTGGATGCCGAGGCGGAGGAATACGAAGCTATGCTTCCGCCGTTGGTCATTCACTCGGAATCGCAGTGATGCCCGACACGCCCAACGCTCAGAAAGCGGCGCAAGCAGCACGCGCCCGGGCGAACCACAGGCTGGCTGCCTGGTCATCCCGTCCCGAAGAACGCAACCTCTAATTCGTCGCGCGTCGATACGCGTTATGATCGGCCCCGAAAGGATGATTCGGGTGCCAGAAACCGTCCACAATCCTGATCGCCTCATGGCGGACTTGCGAACGATCATCGCGCAGGGGCGTATCCGAACGCCCGCGTTCTATTGTTGGACATTCACGGTGAGTACGCCGCAGCGTTGTCGGAAAGTGCCACCGTGTTCAGGGTGAACCCTGCCAGTGGGCAACAGGCGTTGCAGGTTCCGTTTTGGGCTCTTCCGCCAACTGACTTGATACCGTTCCTGATGGGACGCCTAGACGATCGAGCACTGACGGGAGTCATTGATCGGATTTTCGACGCGAAAATGCGCCGCGCGAAGGAGAAGCTGATTCCTGGAGTGGATTTAGATTCGCTCACCATCGACACGCCAGTGCCGTATAGCCTCAAACAGTTATGGCTCGACCTTCTCGATCCAGAGATAAAGACCTGGAAAGAGAAGGACCGACAAACGGCTGCCATATCGCAACCCGGTGACGCCGAGAAGCTGATCGCTCCACAGTATGAACCGCCCGGTGCAGGCGGTTCGCCGCCGTTCGTGAACTCAGTCGGAGTCCTGAGCATTCGGCGGCATCTCGAACACATGCGCTCTCGCCTACTCGACAAGCGTTTTGCCTTCCTGCTTTCACCGGGCGATTGGGCGCCTGACTTGGCCGGCCATTGCAAGTCAGACTTAGACGATCTCCTGAACGCGTGGCTTGGTCACGACAAGCCGATCACGATTCTCGACCTCTCGGGCGTGCCCAGCGATGTCTTAGTCCAAATGCTCGGCGCAATTCTGACGATCATCTACGATGCACTGTTCTGGGGCCGCTACCTTCCCGCCGGCGGACGCCAACGACCGCAGCTTGTCGTTATGGAAGAGGCTCACCGGTATCTTGGTAAAGAGTCAACCCCGCCAGAGACGTCGTTCATCGGATAGCGAAAGAAGGACGCAAATTTGGGATCGGCGCGATGATCGTCAGCCAGCGACCTTCGGAAATCGACGATACCATTCTATCGCAATGTGGGACGTTCATCGCCCTTCGGCTCTCAAACGGGGCGGACCGCGCGAAAGTACAAGCGACACTCCCCGACAATCTGAGTGCCGTCACTGAAGCGCTGTCCATCCTCCGAACGGGGGAAGCGATCATAACTGGAGAAGCGGCGCCATTGCCCATTCGCTGCCGACTGGGTTTGCCACCAGTAGGACATCGCCGGGATAGTGGTGACCCATCAGTCGTCGCCGCGTGGGGCAAAAAACGCGAGGCGGAGGACTACACGACAATCGTCGCCGCTTGGCGGGCCCAAAATCCCCACATCAAGAAGGACTAGGCCATGGAGCGATTGCCCGTGTCATCAAGCAACATTGCGGAAATTGGATACGACCAGGGAGCCGAAACGCTTGAAGTGTTGTTCAAGAACGGAGGTTTGTACCACTACTTCAATGTACCACCCGTCGAGTACGAACAACTAATCAACGCGACGTCCGTCGGCAGCTATTTCAACCACAACATTAAGGGCCGATACGCCGAAAGCCGAGCGTAGGAAACCAAGCCCTTGTCGGTGAGTAGTTTGAGGTTGGGCCCCGAATGCCTTGCATCACGCGAGGATGCGATAAACGCTCGCTCGGCTGATGCCCGTCTGCCGAACGATGTCAGCAACACCCACACCGGATGCCTTTAGCGCACGAACGTCCTTCGCCTTCGCCTTCGCCTGCGCCGTAGCCGCACGTCCCTTATACCGACCCTCCGACTTCGCCTTGGCGATACCGTGCCGCTGACGCTCCAGCATCCACGCTCGCTCGGCCTCTGAAATGCTGGCGACGAGAGACAACAGAAGACGGCCCGTGGGAGTTGATGTGTCGAGGTCCATGCTGAGGATACGGACGGTGACGCCACGCTTCGTCAGATCATCGACGATGTTCAGTAGGTCGATCGTGTTCCGCGCCAGCCGGTCGGCAGCGGTGACAATGAAGGTGTCACGCTCACGAACGTAGGCCAGGGCTTCAGCGAGCTTGGGGCGTACTGTGCTGACGCTCGACACGTGCTCAAAGAAAACCTTGGTGGCGCCAGCGGCTTGGAGTTGTGCGATCTGGGCTTCGAGACCAGCCCGCTGTTCAAGGGTCGAGGTCCTGGCGTACGCCACGCAGGCGCCGATCGAAGACTTCATCAAGATTCGCACATGGTTCAAAGGTGCGACGAGACCGGGTGTCTCAGAACTATACACCAACCCATGTGGTACGACAATGCTTTATATATAAAGCTTCTCTCTAGACCTCGCTCGTACGAGGCAATTTCGGTCACTTGTTCCGGCGTACCCTTCTCAGAAGGATGTAGCGCAGGAAAATTGCAACCCATACCAAACCGAACGCCACCAATAGGATGGTCGGAGCCCAGTCCCACCAAATACCAAACTTTAGATGCAGCATCCATACGATCAGCAGAGTCGTCAGTACAATCGCTGGGAGCGCAGCCACTAAAGCAAGATAATGCAACAGCCGGTTTGCTTCGATCAAATCGGACTTCGCTCGGAGATACAGCCTGTACTCTCCAGCGCCAAATAGGAGCAGCACAGCTATAATCGCTATCATTTCTATCGCATCTGATCCGCGTCGCGCCTCTCCGCCTGGACCTATCGCCGAGAAAACGAAGAGCATGCCGCAGATCAGCAACACGGTCGTCATAATAAGTTGCACATATCTCATGGGCGCTATCCAACGTTCGGTAGGCACACACTGCTCCCGAAGAGTTCGGATGGGGGTACGTAGTCATTCGGACCGCCGAGCATCGAGCGCGTAGCTCGATCCTGGAGTTCTTCTCCATACTCTCCCAAACCATGAAGCCAGAGAGTATCCATTCCGCCTTCAATGGCGACTTCACCGACCCCATAGCTCAAGATTCCAGTGGTCGCCATGCCCAAACCTACAAGAGGCCCCAACCCGGTCGGAGCCGAGACCGCTGAAACCACTGCTCCCGAGGCAGCAGTCGCGAGAGACAGCACTTGCGTTTGTCGAGCTTCGAAGATTTGCTCCGCGGCCCGATCGATAGTCCGCAAGCATTGACGTCGCTCCTCTTCCGGCGACGGGTCACCAGTTGTGCCGCCACCGCCGCCCGCATCACCAGTCCGAGGCAACGATCGAGACGGATAGATGCTTGCAAGATTTCCGGCCACGTCCACGCAGTTCTCTGATTGCTGAATCCACGGAGGGGGATTCCCATCCGGTTGTCGAGTGTGGAATATCCACCAACAAGTCAGCCCTAACGGATCAACGAAATTGATTGGGTCGGCATCAACATACGAGTACAAGTTCATACCCCCCGCCCAGAGAATTGGATCAGTCTGCATGAAGCGGCCAAGCACTGGTGAGTACGCACGCGACTTATAATGATAGAGCGACGCTTCCGAGAGCCACGTCTGGCCCGTGTACTGAAAACGCCCGACATTCGTTGCAGCCGGACGCCCATATTCGTCGTACGAGTTGATGTTAGTCGCCGCGCCCGAGCCGTTCGTCACAGCGATCACAGAGCCGAGTTGATCCTGTACTAGCCAGCGTCTGTCCGTTGTGCCGCTGCCTTCGTACCAGACCAGAGGTTCGTCAAATGAAGGTCCATGCACGTAGCGCTTCAACAAGGTGGAGCCATTGTACTCGGCAATCAGGTCGAGCCCATCATAGAGGAAGCTCGTCGTCGTTCCCGAAGCGCTCGTCTGATAGAGCCTGCTCGCCGGATCGTAGGTTAGCGTCGCAGAACCGGCGCCCGTGAGCCGGTTGTAAACATCGTAGCTGTACGTGGTCGTCCCGTCTGATGTGAGATTGCCGCGACCATCATAGGTGAAGCTCGTCGCATCAACCGCTGAGTACTGGTTCAGACCGTTTCGCGTGTAGTTGTCATACCCAAGCGCCGGTTGGGGCCAATCATAGGCGCTGTTCGTGCCCGTCCGTGAGAGAGCTTGGCTGGCTGGGTTGTAGCTGAAACTCAGAGTCTGGTCGTAGGTTGACGAAGAGAGGTCCTGGGCCAGAGACGACAGTCTAGAGGCGCTGTCATAGCTGTAACTCGTCGTCACGCCGTTGCCGCGCGTGATCGTCGTACGCCGCCCCCGATTGTCATAGGCGTAGTTCGCCAGAACGCCTGGGCCGGAGGTAGCGCCGTTCTCACGGATCGCCATCACGGCGCCGGTGAGGTCGTAGTCGTACTGGGCGTAGAAGCTGTCCGGCCATGTAATGCGGGTGCGCCGCCCGGCGAGATCGTACTGGTAGGCGACGGTCCCAAGGGGTCCGGTAGCGCTGGTATTGCGGCTGAGTTGATCGAAGGCAAAGGTGAGTGTGTGCCCGGTGAACGCGACTTGCGTCTGGCGATTGAAGTTATCGTAGGCGTACGAAACAACGGCCCCACTCGAAGGCGTCATCGTCGTGGCGCGGTTCAGGTTATCGTAGGCGAAGCTGACCGTGGCACCATCGCGGCGGCGATCTTGCGTGACGTTCGAGGCGGCGTCGTAGGTGTACTGCTCATAATCCGTCGCGCTCGACCCGGCGCCGCTGGCGTTCGGGAAGCGAATTTTCCGTAAGCGGTCGAAGCCGTCATATTCGTACGTGGTGAGATTGCCGTTGGCGTCTAGCAACGTCGCCATCATGTTGTTGGGGGTCCAGGTCTGCGTCGCCGCATTTTGCTGCATGTTCGTGCCATAGGCGCTCGTGACCTGAACGAGACGATCGGCGCCGTCATAGCCGTAACGCGTGATGCGGTCCGGCCCGTGCGAGCCTTCAGTCCCCAGGGTGCACGCCGACGGCGGCAGCGCACCGAACGCGGCGGCATTCATCCGCACTGCTACGCACTGCAAGCGATTGTCGCCATCATAGGCGTACTGAGTGACGGCGTGCGTCGTGCTGCTGGCGATGAAGCGATCCTGAACCCGCCGGCCGCCGGAATCATAGCCGACGTTCAGTTGCTCCAAGCTGGAGAAATTGGCCCAGTCAGGATCGGATTGAGAATCGACCGTTCCGCGCTCCACTACGCTCGGAAGGCCGTAGCTATTATAGGTGTACCGCAACGCACGGTGCTTCAGTGTTCCTACGCCATCCGGGTCTGGGCCAATGACGCCGACGCGCTGACGGCCGGCGTCATAGCGCAGACGCGTCGTGTCGTCAGAGCCGACGAGCGGCCCATCTATCGTCAGCAAATTGCCTACTGCGTCATAGGTGAACGCCGTCGTCGCCGTCAGCGAACCGTCCCCGGCGCCCGCCGATGAAGACACAGGCTGGCGATTGTTGGCGACCCCAGTTGAACCATAATCGATTGTGCTGATGGTTTCGTCGGATCGATTTGGCGCCGCACTGCACGATGACAGCGTGGCGCACGCCGACGTGCCAGTCAGTCGAAAGACCGCCGATGGCGCCTGCACGATCGAGCCGCTGCTGTCCTTGTAGTACGCATACAGCGATGTGTAGCTGTAGCGGGTCTGGGGACGCACTTGCGGCCCGGTGCCGTCCGGATCAGGAAGCGTAACGGTCAGCAGACCGCCGTGCGTAGAGTCATAGGTGTAGTCGGTGGTGTTGCCGCGCTCGTCTGTTGTCGAAAGAGGCAGGTTACAAGTTACTTGGTTCGAGCACGTCGAAGCGTAGCTCGCGGATGTGACGATGTTCGACAGACCTGAGCCCGACTTGGCGACCATCGTAGTCTGCGTGACGTTCCCTCGACTGTCGTATGTGTATTCGGTATAATTTCCCTGCGGTTGGGTAACCCGTGACAGCCGTGACTGAGAATCGTACTGATAATTGGTGACGCTGAAGACGCCGTTGGTCGAACTGGTGACGCGGTTGGTGGTGAGGTCGGAATCGTAGATGATGTCGTAATCGACAGGGCTCCGTGCGATCGCTCGGCGGTTTGATCCGTTCGTCGTGTAGGTGTACTGCCAAGTGCCGGCGATGGTCGTGACCGTGCTGACGAGGCCGGTCGTAGCGTTGTAGCTAATCGTGACATTGTTCGAGCCGCTGGACGGCCAGCGCACCGCTGTGATGCGGTTCGATGTCAACGTGTACTCTGTCTCGCGGCCAAGCGTGTCCGTGACCGTCTGCGTCGAACCGCTCTCAGCGAAGGTGAGGCTAGGCCACGTCTGGGCAAACCCGGTGCAGCCGTTGGCAGTCGGGTCGCAGTAGTCCACAGCGTTGTTGATCGCAGTGACCTCGACGAGCCGAATTCCGGACGCGTCTGCGCTGTTCGAGGCGTATTCGAAGCTCAGTTGGTAGCCGAGATTGTTCGTCACCGACTGAAGACGGTGCGCCAGGAATCCCGTGGTCGAGAGCGTGGTGTAGGTGAACACCCATGCTTCGCCCGAAGGCAGCGTCAGCGATGTGACCCGGCCTTCGTTAGCTTCAACCGGCTGCTCGCCGGCGAGGTTCTTGTCGTAGATGGCGGTCGCGCCGCTCGCCGTTCTGTACTCGTACGTGTTGGCGACAGAATCAAAACTTAGGGTTCCGCCTCGCCCTTCGTTCGACGTGAAGACGCTGCCCGATAACGTGAACGTCTCGGACGCTCCCATCAGTGTAACGATGTAATCTGATCCATCGCTGTTGATCGAACCGGTGACATTATCGCGCCAGCCTTGGACGCTGGAGTCGTAAATTCTTTGATAGCTGAGACCGCCCAACCCTCCCTGGCCGACGCTTATGGCTGGCGACTGGATGTGAATCGAGCCGTTGATAACGTCGACGCCGTTTTCATCGAGCGAATATTGCGTGAGCGGTGGGGGAACAGATTGCGCAAGAGCAGCGGTAGCTGCGAGGCCCCAGAAACCGAGCAGCAGCAAGACGGTTCGAGGCGCGCGTGAGAAAATGGAGAAGACAGCGCCGCGACCACCGCGCCGAGCAAACCAATGAGCGTCCCGCAGCATCGTGCGTCTCCCGCCTTCGTCTTGACAGAAGTGGTAATTCGCGCTTCACGATGGAGTCAACCAAAAGGCGAGCGGCGCTCGTTTGTTCAACTTCGGTGGCGGATAATGCTGACGGAGGTCAGCAGCACGTAATCGAATGCACGGAGACGCGACATGGGCATCTCTCGGCGCGCACTTCTCGCCCATGCAGGCACTGCGACGCTTGTCGCGTCGCTAATGCCGGCATCCGCCGAAACCGCAACTTATCTTTATGATGCGTTAGGTCGCTTGGTTCGGGTCACTTATTCCGGTGGAACGATTGTCGTCTACGATTATGACGCGGCGGGAAATCGCTCACGCACATGCCGGACGGACGGCAGCACGTTTGTCGCGACTATTCAGGTGGCCGGCACCGGACCCGTGAACCTTCGTACTCTCGCTGACGCGTCCGGTTATTGTGGCGTCACCGACGCGACGATCACATTTCAAGTCGGTTCAGCCGTAACGATCATGGGGGCGCCGGGTGGCGGTCCCGGCATCGATACAGGCGTCTGGCCGACGGACAAGACGATCTCACTCGCGTTGCAAGTCAGCGGCAAAGTGTACGGTGGCGGCGGTGCGGGCGCCGCTGGAGCGGGGACGAGCGGCGCTTTGCAAGGCGGTGTGGGCGGCGACGCCGTGAGATGTCAGCACAATATCTCCATCACCGTGAACTCCGGCGGGCAGATCAGAGCAGGCGGCGGCGGTGGCGGCGGCGGCGGCGCATGGCACCGAGAGCAGAATTACGAAGGCGTCCCAACCTGGTTCGTATACACAGGCGGCGGTGGCGGCGGTGGCTTTCCAAACGGTCCTGGAGGCCCCGGCGGTGAATACGGAGAGCACGGTTTTTCCCGTGGTCAGCCTGGAAGCAATGGCACGACCTCCGGCGGCGGTGCGGGGGGTGCTGGCGGCAACGCTGGCATAGGCCGCACGACGGGCGCGGGCGGCGCAGGCGCCGGTGCAGCGGCAACTGGTTCGAGCGGAGTCGGAGCCAGCGGGACGGAGGACGCAACGGCGGTGAAGTTCGCAGCAAGCCCAGGCGGCGGCCCCGGCTACGCCATCCGCAAGAACGGCCACGCCGTGAGCGTGACGAACAACGGCACGATCTCGGGTACGGTGGGCTAACTCAGTCAGAACCATGCGTAAGGCAATGTGCCAAGCATGACGCCGACAAGTAGAAAAACTGCACCGCAGAATGAGAGATCGAGCCCGCCGGTAGCGTGCGCCGTCAGCAGCTTGCGTACATCGCGGATTTCAGATGTTCGTTTCGCTTCCTCGGCCTCTATCAAGCCCCTTAAGCTCTCGTGTTGTCGGCGCGTCTCCTTCTTGAAGCTGCTGATGTCGGCATGCTGTCGTTCGACCTCCTGCAACAAATACGCGATTTTCTCGTCCATCGTTGCATCTGGTTTCAACCCTGCCGCACCGTCCCCATCCCAAACGCCGTCGCCGGGCTGAGCGCGGCGTCCATCGAAGCGTATCGCGTCTTGGGAAAGACAGCGGGAAAGCTTCGAAACCAGTTCAACACCGCGCCGTGCAGAGACGGCAACCCGAATTGTGCTCGCGTCATCAACACGCCTTGCATTACAAACATCACGCCGATGCATTGAAGCGCCGCGCCGATCGCACGTACCCAGGTTTCGTGATCCGAACCGAAGAATCCATACGCATAGATAAGCGCAGTCAGGTTCATTGCGGTGGTGACCAGACCCAATAGACGAGACGAAGCCAAGCACCGAGCCGACCTGGATATGACGCGATTTGTTTCCGCCACATCGATACCAATGCTCTTAGTGAGACTCGCCAACGAGCAGGCGAAGCCCCATGAAGCGCGGATCGCCCGGCGGGTTTCCAGGGCTCGAAAGTGGGAGATGGCACCTTCTACGCTCCGTCCACTTGCTGGAGCCGACGGCCCACCAACCACCAGTGGACGCCGTACAAAACCGCGACGCCGACATCGATCGGCGCCCAGGTCTCGCGATCCAGCGCAACGATGATGAAAGGGTTGAAGAGCAGCGCCACGACTCCGAACAACACCGACCACACGGCATGCTTTGGCCACGATTGGTAAGCGACGATCGCCGCAGTGATGCAGACTACCAACCGAAGGAGCGTGTAGTATCCGTACGGAAGCTGTAACAGCGCTGCGATCAGCATAGCTGCCGGAACGAACCAAAGAGCCGCCATACAATCCCCGTCTATCTCGACAGAGACGGTCGCGTGCCTCTGCGTTCGATCGGTCCCGAGCGAATGATCTCCCCTACGCTCGAGCCGAGTTCGTCCGCAACCGCCTGAAGCTCGGCCAAGCTCAGATCGTAAGAGCCTGCCTCAAGTTCAGCCACGCGAATACGCGAAAGCCCGCTTTCAGTCCGAACTCTGTGACTGACAGATTCCGGCGCGAACGATGCATAGCCACCAGAACGCCGATGCGACAATGAACGGAAGATACAGGGCGCCGATTCTCGCGACACCTCGGGTCCTTGGACCTTGTCTTCATCGTGCGGCGTCGGCCCCGATCCTTCTCGGACTTGATGTACTTCATCACCAACGCTGGCGACCTTCCAAACTGCTTGCTCACCGCGCCGACGGACCAGCCGTCATCGAAGTATCGGTTCATCATGTCGCGACGTAGTCGCTGAAGAGCACGCGCCATTGACGTTAGTGCGCTCCTGCGAGATGCGTGATCGCTCATCAGCCTGAAAGAATGGGGCGAGTCGCTTGAAACGCGCAAAGCCTTGCGTCGATGAGCTTGTACTCGCTCAAATTCGTGCCGATAGAGGATGAAATGGCGGGCGTTGACCTCCGAAACATGATCCGGCGGGAGGGGAGCGAGACCTGGATCAAGGTCACCCCGGGGCGGGTTGATACGTTCCTTGCTTGCTGCGTTTATCGAACCGATATGACCGGTCGAAACATTGGCTCTGCCCAGCGTTTCCTCGCACTACTTGAATCTGTGTCAGGCAAAACGCTGACCAATTCCAAACTCCTCACGACATGCGATGTCTACGTCATCGTGGCCAAGGACGCCGTCAAGATTGGCATTAGCAATGACACAGCGCGAAGAGTGAGCGATCTGCAAACAGGGGTCGGCAACGAAGAACTCGCGCTATATCGGACTTGGACGCTACCCAGCGCCAGGGCTGCTCAACTTGTCGAACGGACAGCGCATGCCGCGTTGAAACAGCATCAGACTCGGCGTGAGTGGTTTTCGGTGACACCGGAGACTGCCGCCGAATGCATCGATGCAATCATCTCCGCCGCCTCTGAAGCCGACGAAGCCGCCGTCCCGGGCTAATCATAATTCCGATCGCCCCAAAGCCACGGGCATTCCAATCCCCAGAGCCCCCTGCCCCCGATCGAGCCCGTGCTTCCTCGTCAGCATACCGACCGCCGCTGTACCGCCTCCAATCGCGCGCCCAGCCCACCTCGACCATCCGCTCACCCAAGTCGGTGCCGCCGACGCTGCACTGAGCCACGCGCCGCCCGTATCGGTCCTGTTCACCGATAGAGCACCGGACCGTTTGGCTCCCGATCGTGTCTGAGAGCGCCCTTCGCTTCGGCGCCATCGAGGCGACAACTACCAACCAGGAGGAGCGCCGAACAGGCCGCAGCCAAGAGCCATCGAGCATGCATCACCGGTCTCCCCTCGCAGCCTCAGAATCAAGACAGTGCATCTTGATATTCGTTGTCGAGAGACAAAAGGCCTTGTTACCCTGGAGCAATGCCCTTCGATGCTGACCCAACCCGTCAAGAACCGCTCCCGTCCGAGCCGTTAGACCTGCCTATCGACTGGCTCGACTGGGGCCTTAGGATCATCGTGTTGGGCACACTCATGTTGCTGTGGCTGACGTGGGCCGGCACGTCGATTTGGAACGCGGTCGTTCAGGGATGGGGACTCAGTGGGAGAAGCTAGCCTCTGCACTTCGGGAAGCTCGCGTTTGACATATCTCCGCGTCTGTCGCCTAGAAACCGCGAGAACGGAGATTGAGTGATGGCGGCGCACGACCGAACCGATCCCGATGTGGTGGGCATCGGGGCCTTGAACGTTGATTTCGTGGCCACCCGATCGCGACTCAGCAGTCGCGATTCAAAGACAGTTTCGGAATTTTCCCGGAGCTTTGAATCTGGACGCGAGCGGATTGTATCAGAACAAGAAGCCGCTTCACTCCGCGCTCATCTAGGTGACGCCGCTTTCGAGATTCGGTTAGGCGGCTCCGCGTTCAACACGATTCAAGCGCTTCGAAGCGCTGCTCCCACACTCCGACTGGGATATATCGGCGCCGCTGGCCAGGACCAGCCAAGCCTGCCGTCCTTCCGAGAGTGGTTTCGCCAGAACGACGTCGAACAGCGATTCATAGATTTCTCTACGAGCAAACCCTCTGGGAATTGCATCTCTCTGATGGCAGGAGGCGAGCGCTCGCTCGCCACATCACGCGGGGCCAACGACGGCGCAGCGCGCTTCATGCGTCGGCACAAGAGCGCAATCATCGGGAGCTTGGGAAGATGCCGCTGCATTCACCTAACGTCATTTTTCGACAAGGACACACCGGTAGTCCTCCTTGAAATCTTGCGCGAGGCGAAGGCCCAGAATCCCAATCTGATCGTCAGTTTTGATCCTGGGCACCAGTGGTGCGCTGAGCACAGCCTCAACCCATCCATTATTGGGTTGCTGCGACTAACTGATGTGCTGTTCGTAAACTCCGTCGAATTCCAGCTTTTGGCAGGTCATGCACCTGGGGATGCGGACAACGCCGCCGCCGCCCGATTGATCGGAAAATGTCATGATCGGACAATGATCATCTTTCAGAAGAACTACGCTACAATCAGTGTATTCTTCCACATCGCAAGTCGCGGTGTTCTCAGGCGAGACTTCCCTGTTTCTACGATTGCTGAACCTGATATCGAGGATGCCACCGGCGCAGGGGACGTATTTGCGGCGGGTATCATTGCCGGTCGGCTGACTCCTGGCTTTCAGCTCGAAGACTCCATCAACCTCGCACTGAAGATGGTCAGCAAGAAGCTAACAGTCACTGGAGCTAAGACGCTCGATATTTTTGGCGGCGTTATTGGTCAAGTGGCCGATGAGATTGCTTATAAGCATCAAGAAAAGGCGATCTTTATAGGACATGGACGCGACCCCATCTGGCGGGAAGTCGAGAGCTTCCTTCGGCAAGACCTGAAGGTGAACGTGGAAGCTTGGGAGTCGGACACCCGGCTCAATCAGTTTCCAATCGAGGTGTTATCGGCGCTGCTCGACAAGACCCGGTTCGCGATTCTCCTTATGACTGCCGAGGACGCCACTGACATTGGCTCGGTAAGAGCGCGGCAGAACGTGCTTCACGAGATGGGCCTGTTTCAGGGGCGACTAGGTTTCAAGAACGTCATCGTTCTTCGAGATGTTGGCCTGGAAATGCCGACTAACCTGGAGGGCTGGCAGATGGTGGAGATCGACAGACAAAATATTCGCGGAACGCTTGCCAATCTGGAAGCAGGATTGCGATCGGCGAAGATAATCTGACGACTCTAGGGCGAGGTCTGACAGCGTGGAAGGCGTCAGTGGATTCAGAAAACTGTTGAGCGGTCGGTCGCTCTCCTGCGCCACCGCGCACAAACGATTGCACGTAGTTGTAGAAACAAATCGAGTTCCAGAAGTTCTTGAACTCGTCGGACGACCAATGGGCGCCGTCTTCATTGAAGGTCGCGTAGATGTTGCCGAAGAAGCGCTTGTAGCCCTCAGCATTCGCCCCCCATCGAGTGACGATTTCGCTGGTGAATGACGAGACCAGTTCAGGCGGCGGCAGATCGTCTTGGTCGTAATGGGACTCGCCCACGATCAGAAGACGGATGCTCTTGAAGCGGGGATCACCCGGGGGTTCCAGGGTTCAAACACCATTTCCGATCAGCCCGCATCTGCTCTGGGTCAGCCCGAAGTGTATTCGGTGTGGATAGACCTAGCACGCTCATACAGCGTGACGTGACCCCCGTTTTTCATCCAGCCGCCACTGGAGTCCGGTCGTCATCAAACGCCCCCGATGGGCGTCGTTCAAGCTCTTCATTTCCTGCCCATCGCGCGGCGTAGTCGGCAGGCGTTCGGCCGATCCGGCGCCACCATCGGCACCCGCAGGCCCAAGGCGCGTTTGCGTCCGCCTCTGCGACGCACCCCCAGCCGTTCTTCCTGGTAGATACGCTGCACGCGCTTCCTGTTCACGAGCCGACCCTCCCGGCGCAGCAAGACGTAAAGGCGGCGATAGCCGAAACGCCGGCGCTCGTGCGCCAGCGCCCTGATGCGGGCGCGCAGGTCAGCGTCATCGGGCGTCGTGCGCTGGTAACGCACGCTGGTCCGATCGACGCCGATAATCCGGCACGCCCGCCGCTCGCTCATCCCGTGCGTCGTTTCGAGATGAGCGACGGCTTCTCGCCGATGTGCGGGCGTCACCATTTTTTCCAAGCAGGTCTTTCAGCGCCGCGTTGTCGAGCATCGCGTCCGCCAACAGCCGTTTGAGCTTGGCGTTTTCCGCCTCCAGGCCCTTCAGCTTCTGCGCGTCGGCCACGTCCATGCCGCCATACTTGGCCTTCCACGCGTAAAAGCTCGCGCTCGACATGCCGTGTTTGCGGCAGAGGTCGGCCGTCGCCACGCCCGCCTCGTGCTCGCGCAGGACCGCAATGATCTGCTCTTCGCTGAACCGCTTCCGTTTCATCTCCGGCTCCCTAGCTGGGCCGGACTCTAGCGTCAGATGGAGGAGTTTGCGGGGGTCACGTCAAGCGTTCCTAAATGCCGGAGGCATGAGGTTGGGTCGGCGGGAGCCGACACAGTGGGATACGTCGAGAAGGTCCCAGAAAAGTTCGGTCAGCTAAGCCGCCTCCGTGGCCTCTACTTCGGCTGTCGTGGATGTTCACGCGGCAAGATGTTCGAGCAGACAGAACTCGTGCGGCTGTGGGGCACGGAAGGTCGTGTCGCGGACCTTGTGAAGCGCCTCGTCTGTTCGAACTGCAAGGCGAAGCGAAAGCGTCCGCCGCCGATCTTCGTCGAGGTCTCTAAGCTACTTCGCAGTAAGGCCGAGGAAGCGCGTACGGCGATGACGATGGTGGACGCGCTGGTGTATGACATCGGGCAACTGAAGCCGAACAAGACGATCGAGTAGTCGCCATGTGCAACCGCTATGCATCAGACATTCGGAAGGCGGACCTAGAGCGCGAACTCTATGGTTTTGAGGAATGGAGCGAGACGCGGATAAAAAACTCGATCCTGGAAGTCTTCCCGAAGAGCATCGGACCAATCATCACGGTTGGCGAGGATGGCCGCAGAATGTGGTCTCGAATGCGCTGGGGACTTCCCGGTCCATCGAGCACCGGCGGCGCCCCAGTGACTAACATCCGCAACACTAGGAGCCCGCACTGGCGGTCACTCATGGGTCCGGCACATCGATGTCTCGTGCCGTTCACAGCGTTTTCCGAGTACGAGGACAGTTCGCCCAAAGGCGCAAAGGTAATACGGTGGTTCGCGCCGCCCGATCGGACCATGCTCGCCTTCGCCGGCATTTGGCGAAATTGGACCGGCGACTACGGCTCGAAGAAAGAGCCGAACGTTGGAATGCACAAGCTCTTCGGCTTCCTGACCACTGACGCCAACGATCTCGTGCGACCTGTGCACGCCAAAGCGATGCCAGTAATCCTTCAAACGGAAGCCGAATTCCAGGAATGGTTGACTACGCCCTCCGAGAACATCGAAGAGCTTCAGGCTCGCGTTCTTCCGACGGACGCTCTTGAAGTACTTCCCGACGAAGAAGCGGCGGCGTACGTCGGCGGTTACATCAAGTGAGCCAGTACGGTCGATGGTCTAGGTCGTGATCGAGAAATTTCATGCGTCTACTTCTTCTATCTGTATTTGCGATCGCTGCGTGTGCCCAACCGGTCTTGGGCCAACCAACGTCCGCGCCACTTCGTTTAGCCACATGGAATCTGGAACACCTCGCTGAGTACAACGGAAGCGGATGCCGACCTCGAACAGACGCAGATTACGCCGCCATGCGGGCGTATGTAGACCTCGTAGATGCGGACATCATCGCCTTCCAAGAGGTCGAGAATGAAGCCGCTGCTGAACGCGTGTTCGATCCGGCCAAGTACGAGATCGTGATTGAACGACGGGTAGGATCAGGGCGACGCACCGAATGCCGTGGAATGCCTGGCCAGTTCATGAACCGCCAAGCCACGGGTTTTGCGGTTCGTCGCGGCATCACGTTCCAGAGGCACGCAGACTTCACCGACCTTCAAGCCGGAGGTCCCGATCTACGCTCGGCGGTGGACATAACTCTTCAGCCGCCCGGAGGCGAACCGATCCGTCTACTTTCTATCCATCTGAAGTCGGGGTGCTTCGAAGGCACGAGCCGTGGCGACTGCCCTCGGCTCTTCCGACAAATCCCGATTCTAGAACGATGGATCGATGCGCGTGCTCGTGCTGAAGAACGCTTCGCGGTCATGGGCGACTTCAACAGATGGCTCGGCGTTAGCGGCGACCCCGTCTGGGCCGAGTGGGACGATGCTGATCCTCCCAACGCGGACTTGACCCTGGTGTCCGGCGACGAGGGCGCCACGTGTGATCGACGCTATCCGCACTTCATAGACAACGTTGTCGTCGATCGGCTGACGGCGCCGGCGATCAGCGGTTTCCACGAATGGACCCACGTAGGACCGATGTTGTCCGACCACTGCTTGGTGTCGGTGGAGATTGCTCCATCTTGATCCCGCTGGCGTCGGGTGGAAGGTGTCTGCTTCTCGCCGTCACGCGATCAAGTTAGGTCGGTTCTGAGATCGTAACGGTGACGGTTCCAGTAATCCTCACCCAAGTCGGCTGCTAGTTTCGCGATGATGCGGCCCATGCGTTCACGCAGAGTCGAAATAGAAGCGAGAAGTTCCTCTCTGGGAAGCGCTACGTTGGCGTATTCGCCGCCTTGGTCGAAGCCGCCTTGTCTAAAGTGAAAGCGCTCCCCGACGCGGACAGCGATCATCTCCCAGCCTTGCTCGACGTCTGACCACATCTCTCCGTCAGCGGCATCTCGTAGCCAATCGAACACAAGCTCCATTGAGTCCAGCGTGTCATACCAAGCGAAGCCGATTGCTCCGCCGTCCCATGAAAAATGCAGCCGTAGCCACATGTGATGGCTGAACTCATTGTACGAGTGGCCGTATTGGCGGGCCAGTTGCAACACGGCCTTGTAGTGGTCCACGAGCCCTTGCTCGTTCGGAAGAACATCCTTGGACGCGAGGTCGTAGCGTTCAGCGCTCGTCGTGGCGGGTGCGGGAAGAGCAATCGCACCTGCCTCATCCAGGGAGTTCGGGTCCGGATGGTAAGTGGGCGGCAGGGAAAAGGTAATTTCCGCGTCGGCATTCGGCGTCACCACGGACTTGGCGATCCATGAGCGGTCTTCGACATCGAACATCTTCGCCATTCCCCATAGCTGCACGTTCAAACCTGCACTGAGAAGCTATCGCCTGCAATCGAGCAGTGTCCGCCTCGGCCAATGGCGAAAGAGTCTGCCTTTCGCAGGAAGCGGACCCTTTGAATGCGGGTCGCGAGAAGGTAATCAACTTCGCAATGAAGAACCGGCCCTTCCTTATTATCGCGCTCGCCGCAGCCGTTATCGTGTGGTCTCTTTATCAGAGCCTCGGTGGCATTGAAGGAATGCAGCGCGATCCAACCGTGTCGCTCGGCGTCATTGGCATCGTGGTGCTGATCTCCGTGCCCTTCTTCTGGTTTCGCTATCATCGCCTCCAACGCGAACCGATCTACGAGGCGGTGCGTGACCCAGAGCCCACTGCACCACCCGACAGTCAGCTAGACCGAACGCCACTCGTGTTTGTCGCATCCCGCCTCAAAATCCTGGGATTGCTTCTCTTTTCGGTGCTCGCGTTTTCAGTTGTCGCGCTGATGCTGTGGACGCAGCCCGGTGTCTGCGGCGTGGTCGGAATCGCCACCACAGCACCGTTCATTGTGTTCACATTGGCCATGGCCGTCATCGGTCTGGTGGTGCTTGAGCGTCTAGAAATCACGCCGGAGGGTCTGAAGCACTCCACCTTTTGGCGATCACGGTTGTGGTCTTGGGACGAAATCCGCGACTTGACTTTGATTAAGGGGCGAGCGTTCGGCCTGAGTTGGACCTCTGGCATTGTCTTCAACCGATTTTCTTCTGATCGGTATGCATCGGGTCCAGCGCGCATCATGCTGCGGCCAACTTGGCCGATGGCCTCTGACAAGCTGGCGGATATGTTGAACCGCGCGAGGCTTCGATGGTCGTCACCGAAAGCCTCCGAGTTCGTCCCGGTGCGGAAGGGCCTTTCGCACTATCTGCCCGCAGCGCTCGCGTGGCTGTTTGTTGGCATCATGCTCTATCTGCTCATCGGTCGTCCGTGCGCTTGATGGCCCGCGATTGCTCCCACGTTCATGATGTCTGCTCCGGGCCAGCAGCAGAGTCGGGACGATCCGAAAGCCCAAGCGGACAATCTGGACGGTCCGGAGCTAAGTGCTAGTCTCGGCGGATGCCCTTTGACGCTGGCCCACGACGCCCGGAGCCGATGCCCGTACATCCGGTGGACGAGCCGATCGATTGGCTCGATTGGGGTCTGCGGATCATCGTCTTCGGCTCGTTGCTGGTGCTGTGGCTGCTGTGGGCTGCCACGTCGATGTGGAACGCCGTACTTCAGGGCTGGGGACTCTCCTGAACAGCATGCGGATCGGCACCTGGAACGTCGAGTACGCCGCCGGCGCCGATAAGAACGCGAAGCGGATGGAGATCATCCGCGCAAATCCCGCTGACATCTGGGTGCTGACCGAGACACACGACGATCTCGACCTCTCTCCCACCCACATCGCGGTGCATAGCCATCAGCGGCCCACCGGGCGTCCTGGCGCACGATGGGTTTCGATCTGGACAAGCTTCGAGGTCCTGTATCGCATCGATGTCGTCGATCCGGAGCGGACCGTCGCCGCGATGTTGCACACGCCGCTCGGCCCGATGGTCGTCTACGGCACCGTACTTCCTTGGCATTCCGATCGCGGCAAGCACGACGAAGCTGTCGAGGTGCCGTATTGGTCAGAGCATCACCGAGAAATCCGGCGTCAGGCGACGGAATGGTCCGAACTGCGGGATCGTCACAAGGACGCGCTGATGTGCGTGGCCGGCGATTTGAACATGACCATCGGCGGACCGCATTACTACGGCACGAAGCTTGGGAGATCGCTGCTGGCCGAGGCCATGGACGCCAACCGTCTGACATGCGTGACGTCAACGGATCGGCTGCCGCCCGGCGCACTTCGGTATCCGCCCATCGATCACATTCTTCTCTCCGACAACTACGCCACGAAGACCGAGGTTGCGTCAGCTTGGGAGGGCATACAACGTGGGATGCGCTTGAGCGATCACAGCGGGTTGGTCGTCGCCATTTCGGCATGAGGCATCATGATTTTCGAACGAGCATTGGACGGGGATTTCATCAAGGCTCTCAACAGACTTTACGTCGATGGGTCCTGGTGGAAAGACCTGCTTGAAGATGAAGACGTCTTCATCGCCGTACGCGGCAACTATCTGAACGCGTACTTCCAGGGGTGCAGCCTAGCCAAGATTACGTTCGAACAGGGCGAAGTGTGTACATCCACGCACTACAAGTACCTGCTGCGATCCATCCGCTCGCCGTACATCAAGGCGAAGGCCGGAAAATTTCAATACCCTGACGCCTGGAAAGACCCCGGCAGCGTGTTTGCACAGGGCCTGCATGAAAGGGATACGCTGAAAGCGGCTGCTGAGGTTTACAGCCGAGGCACCGAGCGCGAATTCGTTTCAAACGTGATCACGTCAAAGGTTATCAAGGACCTCGGAAACGTCATCGACGTTGAGATTGCCTTCAGCGTGCCCTCCACGGGTGACACTGACGACGCCACCACGCCACGTATCGATCTTGCTGCGCTCGAACGAACATCTGACGGCGTACAGCTTGTGATGTACGAGGCCAAGCTATTTCAGAATCAAGAACTCCGGTCCGGAAGTGAGCAGGTTCCCGTGTTGGGACAAATCGCTCAGTACGAGGCGGTACTTCGGGAGCACCATGATGACGTTAGGCGCTCATATCTGAATACGGCTCGCATCGTATTAGCAATCGACGGCCTTCCTGTGCCCCGAAAACTTTGGGCACGGCGAATCGTTGAGAACGAACAGAGCTTCAGCGTTTCGCCAAAAGCGCGACTGATCATCGGCAACTTCGACAACGATCAGAAACACGGCAAGGCCTGGAAGCCACACCGGGAGAAACTTGAGCGAAACATTGGCGCTTCTCGGATTTTTGCGGCTAAGGCTGCCAAGACCATTGGCGAACAGATTTCACGAGCATCGACGTGACGCTCACGCTCACAGTCCATCGCGCCACAGATCAGATCGGCGGCAACTGCATCGAACTTCGAAGCGGTGACGAACGACTGATCCTTGATGTCGGTCGTCCGCTTGACGCACCGAAGGATGCGACGGGGCTTATTCCTTCAACGCTCGACGTCACGCGTCCTGCCACGATCCTGATCTCTCATCCGCATCAGGATCACTATGGGCTGCTTGAAGAAGCCCCGGCGCACTGGTCGGTGCGATGTGGCGAGCCCACGCGGCGGCTCATGGTCATTACGGCTAACGTCACCGGGCGCACGATCCCCCAGGCGATCGAACCCTGGAGCACGGGCGTCGCCTTCAACATCGGACCGTTCCAGGTCACGCCGATGTTGACGGATCATTCCGCTTTCGACGCCCACATGCTTCTGATCGAAGCCCAGGGCCGGCGCGTTCTTTACTCTGGCGACTTTCGCCGTCACGGACGCAAATCGACGTTGGTCGAATGCCTGATGCGTGCACCGCCCGAAGACCTCGATGTTCTTCTGATGGAGGGAACGAACCTCGGTTCGGATAAGCCGTGCGTGACTGAGTCCGACCTGGAGGGCCGTTTCGTCGAGCTTTTCCGCAAGACGTCAGGTCGCGTGTTCGTGGCTTGGTCGGCTCAGAACGTTGATCGCACAGTGACGCTCTATCGGGCATGCCTGAAGACGGGACGGACGCTCGTCATCGATCTGTACACCGCCGAGGTGATGGAGATGCTGGCCGAGTTTGGCCGGCTGCCGGCGCCAGGATGGCGACAAGTGAAGGTCGTCATGACGGCTGGCCTCAGGCGGCGTTACGGCGGCGTAGATGGCGACGTTTTCGCGGAGCGAATGGCGAAGCTTGGCATGTCGGCGGCGGCGCTGGAGCAGCCCGACGAGCCATTTGTGGTGATGACCCGCCCATCCTTGATCAGAGACTTCGTTCGAAAAGGCGTCGTGCCCACGAGCGATGACGCGTGGTGCTGGTCGCAATGGAGAGGATATCTGAATGCGCCTGATGGAGCGGCTGTGAAGCAATGGTTCGACGCGGCTGGCAGCCGGGCCGACCACATCCACACTAGCGGTCACGCCTCGACTTCTGATCTTCGCGAGTTCGCCAATGCAATTAATCCGAAGACTCTGGTGCCGATCCACGGCGTGAAGTGGGATGAAAATCAGGAAGGCTTTCCGCCGATCACGCGGTTGAAGGACGGGGAGCCGCTGGCACTTTAGGGGAGTAGGCACCATGGAGGCGCAACTTATTTGGAATACGGATGACGAGGAACATGAGAAAATCCTTCGAAAGCTCTTCCGGCAGGCTGTCCGCCTAGAATGTGCCGTGGCTTTCCTGAAATCGTCCGGCCTCAATCGCCTTAGGACACCGCTTCTTGCTTTCTTGAAGAGAGGCGGCGTAGCGAGATTTGTTGTTGGGTTGGATTTTGCCCTAACCGATCCCGATGCGCTCCAGCAGTTGCTTGATTGGACTAATAAGTTCAATCTCACTCTTTACTGCATTGACAACGGCGGCTCGTGTACTTTCCACCCCAAAGTCTACCAATTTGAAACCGCCGCGAAGCGTCGCAGCGCTCTCGTGGGTTCCGCGAATCTGACCGCCGGTGGCTTGGGCGACAACTACGAGTGCTCGGTGCTCCTCCCGTGCAAGGAGCAGGACATTTCTCCCCTGCTGACATCAACCCTCGAAGCGTTGAAAGCGACTCCCTTCAAGAAGGCAGACCTAGCCCAATATCGGAAAAAGCACGCCATCGCGCGCCGAGCACGAGATCGACAATCAGCGATCATTGAGGAACTGACCGCAGAGCAAACTCAAAATGATTTGGCAAAAGAGCTTGTTCTTTTTCGAGCGGACTCTTCGAACCTCGGTTACGCTGCTCAAGCCAAGTGGCGGGCACGCTCTGCTAGAGATGCGCGCCGCGCAATGAGATTGATTGCCTCCCAGCCCTCATCGCCCTCTGCCCTCTACAAGCGCATGGCATCTCTTTCCTCATGCTTTCACTCACGCATTCCAATGTTTTATGCTCCGTCGATTTCACGGAGACCCCAGGCCTTTCGCAAGCTGGTTCAAGCTGCACTAAATGCAGCTTCTCTGTCGCCGTCAGACGCTTACCGTGCACTGGAGGCGAACGCAGTCCCTGGTGTTGGTCCGAACTGGCTCACAGAGATGCTACACGCGGTAAATCCGCGCCGTTTCGCGGTGCTAAATGCAAACAGCAATGATGGGCTACGCAGCGTTCGCCCCAAACTTCCGAAGAGTACTGGTCGGAAAAGTGTTACGCCGGAGCGGTATGAGGTGTTCTGTATTGCTGCACGCGACGTTGCCAATGAGCTTGGGTTACCCGATCTCGGTCAGCTAGACGCGCTGCTAAGCCGACTGTTCTTTTCCAAGCAGGCCGCAAGTCGTTGACTTTCGTCTTCTACGATACCGAGACCACCGGCACATCGAGGCACTACGATCAGATTCTCCAATTTGCTGCGATCTGTACCGACGATGACTTGAACGAGATCGAACGTTTCGAGCTACGATGCCGTCTCCTGCCGCACGTCATTCCCACTGCCGGGGCTATCCTGCTTACGGGCGTCTCTCTGGATCGGCTGCTAGACCCCACCCTACCGAGCCACCACGACTTCATCTGCCAATGTCACGCCAAGCTCACCGAATGGTCGCCGGCAACATTCATCGGCTACAACTCTGTGCGCTTCGATGAGCCACTACTTCGGCAGGCATTCTATCAGAACCTGAAGCCGATCTATCTGACTAACACTGACGGCAACGCCCGCCAGGATGTGCTGCCGCTCATGCGCGCCGCAAACTGCCTGTCGCCCGGCACTTTCAGGATGCCCACCAACGATGAAGGCAAGGTCTCGTTCAAGCTTGATCGCGTCGCCCCGCTGAACGGTTTTCCAGACCACGATGCCCATGACGCGCTCGGAGATGTGCTCGCAACAATTCATCTCGCTCGGCTACTGAAAGAACGTGCACCAGATGTGTGGCGCCGTTCGCTGACGTTCTGCAATCGGACAGGTGTCGAGAGCTTTATCGACGAGAACGAGTGTTTCTACCTGATTGATACCGTTCGCAACGACGGTGCGGGCTACTTTTCCGTCCCGATCGGCAGACCGAAACATAAAGATCGTCAAGTCATCTGCCTCAATCTCAACGTTGATCTAGCTGAGATCGAAGCGATGGATGCCAACGAGCTGGGCAAGTGGCTTCGTAAGAGCCCACGCCCGGTTCGGCGTTTCCGGACGAACGCGGCACCGCATCTGCTGCATCTCGACGAAGTGCCGGAACATCTCTTTGGAGAGATGACCGCTCGCAAGGCTCGGCTTCGTGCTCATCGCTATATGGACAACAGCAAGCTGCAACGGCGGATAGCCAAGGTGCTGGAAGATGATGAGCGGGAGTACGAAGCCGGGACCACAGTCGAAGAGCAAATCTATGACGGCTTTTATTCAAACACGGACAAGCGTCTGCTCGACCAATTTCACGCGGCGCCGTGGTCAGAACGCTGGGGCATCTCCAAACAGTTCGAAGACAAAAGGCTCAAGTCGCTTGCCCGTCGGCTGATCTACTTCGAACAGCCCGACGCCCTTCCCCCATCACAGCAAGCCCAGGTGGTCCGCAAGATGGCTGCTCGAATGCTGGGCCATGAGAAGGACGGCGATTGGACGTGCATTCCGACCGCTACGAAGGAATTGCGGGAGCGGTGGAGAGAAGCTGACGAGGCGCAGCGCGCTTTATTGAAGCCGCTGCGAGCTTATCTGCAAAACCGGAAGAAGTGGGCAAAATCCATGCTAGGCTCCTGATCGGGTACCAGAAAGGCGCAACATCCCGACTTACCCAAGTATAGGACGCGGTCCTGCCCCTTTGCGGATCGAATATGCAACAGACGGGCGTCGAAGATCGGCTTACGCATCTCCGGTGTGCCGCATGCGACCCTCACTTATGCCGAACCCTTCAAAAGCTCCGCGAGTGACTGGATGCTTCTGTCTACCTGAAAATCCGCACTGCGACGACGCGAGGCTTCGGAAATGCGCCGAGCGAGTGAGGTTGTCTCCAGGACGCGCGTAACACTTCGAGCAACACCTTCTACGGTCGCGCCGTCTACGAGCAATCCGCTCACACCGCTTTCGATCAATTCTCGGTTCCCAGGAATATCGCTTGCAACCACAGGCACGCCGGCCATCATCGCCTCCATGATCTGATGACTGCGTCCCTCATACTCAGACAAAGATAAGAACACATCGGATGCCGAGAGCAACGCGAGGTAACTATCGCGCGGCATTGGACCGATGAAGAGACTGTGTTCGTCCACACCCGCTTCTCGTAGCACGTTCTGCATTTGCGATAGGCACGGCCCTTCGCCGATCGCCAGGAATTTGCACGCGTTGACACGTCTGCACACGTGGACGAATACGCGACACGCCTCAACAAGCCGTTTGTGCGGCACAAATCTTCCTGCAACGAGGATTACGCGATCAGTAGGCCGGAGCCCGATTTTTATCCGCGCACTATCTCTCTCCGAACCAGCGCGGAACGATGTCCCTCCATCGATCAGGACGACGCGAGCAGCAGGAACATCCCAAGCGTGTACAACTCGACGCAGATATTCGCTCGGAACGATCACCGCACGAGCAGATCGCGACACTTGTCGCTGGAGACCACCCAACACACGCACCTGCCATGGCGCTCGACCTCGTGCGCCCGCGATGTGATCATCCAGCGAAACAGTGTATGCGAATCGTAGCCGACCCTGCTCCCACGCATAGTCTCCAGGCACTCTCAAGTAGTATGGTTTTCCTGTCGCCAAGCATGCAAGCAGCGTCGGTACGCCTACGCTTACAGTGTCCAGCGCGAGCACCGCGTCGGCAGACGAAAGCGCTCCAGCAATTCGCTTTGAAAATGCGATGTGACGTGAGCCACGCGGCATACTACGCACGGCGCTAAAATGTTGGACGTCAACTTGGATACCCCATTGCGGAAGCAACTCGCAGAGGTGAGCGCAGAACGTGGCCGGCCCACCAATTTCGGACTGCGATAGCCCGGCGGCGACGACCAGCTTCACGGACAGGCTCTAGTGCATCACGCCCGCCTCGCCACTTTTTCCGCGAGGATCGCCAACAACAGACCGAACATTACGAACCCTAGAAGTGACTCGCTCAACAACATCATCTCTGCCTGCTGGTTCAATGGATCGGCCACGGAGTTTCCAATGAAGGTCATCGCGCTGACATAGAGCACCGTTGACAACTTCCCTGGAGGAACGCCACCGACACTGAATTGCGCCCCCTCCCCCAGCGAGAACGGGAGCGGCGGCGCAAAGTAGGCAGCACCGAGAGCCACAGAAAAACACGCAATGACGAGTAGGCACCAGCAGACCCAAAGGAATAGGTTTCTGCCGTAGTCCGACGTAAGCCACCAAAGAAAGAAAAAGACGCGAAACGCCAAGTTGCCGCGATTGGTATACCGAAGTGCATATAGGTAGTATTGATCCCGCGCGTATCTGTAGAAGACGGGGTCGACGTAAGACGCTCTGTCGAGGTGCGTCTCCATCACGACTGTGCCACGAGAGAGAAAGCGATCCTCGGTGTATCTCACGAATCCCAACGATGCACCGTTGAGCCGGCTTTCTCGCAAGTCCGCATCCTCCAAATGCGCCTTGTTGAGATTGGCTGAAGAGAAGTCCACGCGCCGCAAGGTGGCCTTTTGAAACTGCGCGCGGACTGCCTGGGTGTCCGATAGATTGAGATCGGTCAGCCTGCTTCCCTCGAAACGCCAATAGGAAATGTCGAGCCGTCTACGATCGGAAGGGACACTCCTCCACTGTTGGCGTTCAGCCAAGGGAATGATCGTGACATCGAAACCTCGGAGATCGGGCACCAATATTTCTTGACCGTGCACGTCTCGCACTTCGAGTGAAGCTGTGCCTGCTGCGGCGGCGATGTGCTCTGCGCTCGCTCCTTCAGCGAGCAGTCCAAGGACGGCGCGAACGGTGTCCGGTGTCCAACGTTGGCGCCAACGCTCAACCTGCCGCCAACTCGGATAGCGCCCGCCACCGCGCTTCCGTCGATACTTCAAGGGCTGATCCCCCGTGACGTATTCCGAGTATTCGGTTGTCTTCGCCCCAACGGGCCTTGCAGATTCCGCAGGCTTTTCACTCATGGCAATCTAACCTAGGCCGAAACGCCAAATTCTGGGCATCGGCCAAGTCGTATCATAAGATGCGACGAGGTGGCGGGGGCAAGTCGAAAAATCATGAGGGTGCCGGTGTCGTGCACTAACCGGATCGCGACGCTCAGGGTAGCCTTGCGACCGGGGAACGGGCTTACGCCTCGTACCCTCAGAAGCGAGAAACACTTTCTAACGCCCGTTCGCCTTGTCGTAGAAGGCTGATAGCTGCTGCGCGGAGACTGAGATACGCTGAGAAAAACGGCTCGCTGCTTCCATCCTTTCGGCCTCGTCGCTTGGCGACATCTTTGCGATCTCTCGCCCCCATGCCTGCGGACCAGAACCCAGAGAAAGTCGACGAACCAAACCCGCGACTGCGACAGCTTCCTCAGGCACTCCCTCGGACATCACAATGGGCAATCCGGACGCTTGAGCCTCAACCGCCGCAAGACCAAGCCCTTCCACGCGCGACGGAAAAACGAAGACATCCATCGCACTTAGCAACTCGGGGACATCGCTTCTAACGCCGAGCAAGGTGACCTTTTCTCTCGCGCGGGTATAGGCCAACGTTTCGATCTCGGGCCTGAGGGCACCATCCCCGATCAGCAACAAATGCACGTTCGGTCTCCGCGCGGCACACGCGGCAAATGCGTTTATTAGAAACGTGTGGTTCTTGAAACCAACGAAGCGTCCCACATGCCCAACTAGGAGCGTTGCAGGGCTGATGCCTAGTGAATGACGCATTCGAAGTCGCGCCGCTCGATCAAATGCGAAGCGTTGCTCATTCACCCCATAAGGCAGCACCATAGCGAGTTTGCGGGCATCGAGCCCTTCTTTGCAAACATCTCGTAGTGCCGACATGGATGGGCTTAGATATGCGGTCGCACTTGCGCTCAGCATCTGTCTTGCCACCACAGAAACAACCGGCTTCGTGTCAAGACGACTGCCATGACATGCAGATTGCGTGTGGATGTGCGCAATGCGCACCCTTATTCCCGCGAGCGCTGCGGCACCTAGAACAAACCCGCTGCCCAGATGGTAATGCGAATGGACAACCTGTATTTCCGAGTGCTCACGGAAGAATCGCAACAGCCCCATCATCCACGCTGAAGCGCCCTCACCGGATGGCACGCAGTGTAGCTTGATGTGGTTGGGAAATTCCCTCGCCAAGGGCGTCTCGGACCCCGCCTCCAGCAACAACTCCATTTGGTAGCGAGACGTGTCTACAAGCGGCACGACCTGAGACAGCCACGCTTCTATCCCGCCGTGGCCGAGGGAGCGTAGGACATGCAGCACGGTGATCGGCGCAGGCTTCACCAATCAAGTCGCACGATGGGAACTTGGACGCCGTCGAGACCAAACCAGGGGTCTTGCTCCTGCACCAAATAACTCGTGTGTTCCGACAGGAAGTGCATGATGAAGGTGCGCCCGCCTGCGACTGCGGCCACAGCAGCACCCGCGCGAATGTACTCCTCCAGTCGGATACACGCCGCCTCCGTTCGGCCTTGGGCGGCGCCGATACAAAATCGTAAAAACTCGACCATCTCGTGTTGCGTGGTGCAAAGGAGTTCTGACGAGTCGTAGCGCACCCGAATGGGATGCTCCGCGATCGACACTCCTGACAACTTACAGTTGGCAATTAGTTCAAACGCCCATTGGAAGCTGGGGTCTTCGGGACACTGTTCTAATGCTTCTCGGCTCAGCACTCTCATTCCAGTCGCCACGTCCGACAGGCTGCTACTGGAAATAAGGTTGAATGCAGCCACTGCAAATGCGTTTGCGGCACGCTTCGCACTTGGCACTAGATGCAACTTATCGGGATCACAAAAACGACTCCCAAGTACTAGCCCCGCCTTCGTGATCGCCTGATGGCGAAACAGGCCGACGAGGTCAGCGGGGTCATGTGCTCCATCCGCGTCCATGGTACCCACAACGTCGTAACCGCGCCGCATTAGCTCTCGGATTCCTACGGTTAGAGCACGACCAAAGCCGACATGTTCGCTGCACGAAATTACCGAGGCTCCGTTTTGCGCCGCTATCTCCGACGTTGCATCTTCGCTTCCGTCGTCTACCACGTAAACGCGCGTGTGAAGTCCGACCGCTTCTTTCACGACGCGACCAATCGTTTTTTGCTCATTCCACGCAGGGATCAGCACAGCAACACTGGTCATCGCACGCTCCCGACTGCCTCAGAATACACGTCCGACGACATTGAAAGGAACGCGCCTTCCGAAAAGTCACTCCTGACTGTGCGTTGTGCGTTGCTGATGAGGCGCTGACGGTCTTCCGAACTGCAATTCGTCAGACGCTGAATAGCGTCAGCAAAGGCGATAGGCGTTCTTTCGCTCGCCATAACGCCGTTGCATCCGTCAGTAATCAATTCAGGCACACCGCCTACAGCCCAAGCAACGACGGGAATTTTGCGCGTCATTGCCTCCAGCAGCACGTTCGGTAGTCCCTCGGATAGGGACGTGAGTAATAGACATTGAACTTTAGGGGCGTGCTCCCAAACCGATGAACCCGGGGGGAACGCCCGAATGAAGCCAGCCGATCCGCTAGCGCCTAACTGCCGGACCAACGCCTCTGCCTTCTCGCCAATGCGCGGGAAGCAAATCTCTGCTTCGATGCCGCGTTCGCGTAGTAGGACGAGCAGTGGAACTATCAGGTCCACGCCTTTCACATCCTCAACGCGGTGAAGGAAGCCTATGCGTAGGACAGCATCCTCGACGTAATCGCCTGCGACCGCCGGAGAGACGCCGGGATAGACCACCCGCAAGTTCTCGTCGGCGAGCCCAACGCCGAGAAGTTTGCGTCGAACGTCGTGACAAACTGCCATTGTCAGTGAGAAATGTCGCCCCGCATCCATCAGGCGCATCGCTGTCTCGTTGCTCCATTCGTCGGGCCTATAATGCCTGCCGCCGTCCTCCCAACGGGTTTGTGTGACGCCCAACACTGAACGAACCGCCGGAATTCGCACCTGGGACAGAGCCCACGAGAGATACACGTCGCAGAAGACGTGGTGGCTGTGGATGACGTCCGGTTTTATTTGGTCGATGGCAGCAGCCAACGCGGTACCGATCAGCGCCTCTTCTCTATAAGCACTTCGTCGGATTTGCAGCTTTCGCACCATCCCCAAATCGTCGTTACAAGCGTCTGCCGATTCAAAAATAGCCACCACCGAGCTTGAGTGGGTTGGTCGAAGGCCGCGCACAAGCTGGCGAACTTGCGTCCACATCCCTCCCAACTGGAGCACCGGCATCACATGCAAGACTCGCATTGCACCCCATCATTAGCGATGTCGGCGTAAGTCATGAGCCCGAGGGACGCATTGCCAACCACTCAGAGTCGATTATGACTCGCCAAGGGGAAGTAATGAAGTCGGTGCTCATCACCGGAGGCGAAGGCTACCTAGGACGGCACATTCGCCTAGCCATCGAGTCGGCAGGCATCAGAGCCGTCAGCCTGGACAGGAGTGCGCCTGCCAAGGACCGACCGAGCGCAAGTTCATTTGTGGGCTGCATCAGCCACACTCAATTGATCGAACAGATAATCGAAGACTTCGACGTGAGTGGCGTCATCCACGTAGCGGGCTCAAAATCTACAGCTAATTCTCTAAGCAAGCCCCAGGAGTACTACACCAATAACGTTCACGGCAGCTTTGAGCTATTTAGGGCTGCTCTGCGTGCTGGCGTTAAACGCATTGTATTCACTTCGTCGGCGGCAGTGTATGGGCCGTTCGACGTACCTGCGCGAGAACACGACAAAGCTCGACCTCGCACGCCTTACGGTCGAAGCAAGCTGCTGGCTGAGCAGCTACTTGCGTCAATGTGCACACACGCGAATGCGACCTACGCCATTCTGCGATGCTTCAATATCGCTGGCCAAAACGCATTGTTCTCGTCTCACTATCGGAGGGCGTCTGATCTATTCAGTGTGACTGCGAGCGCTTTCGAGGCCTCGCCAAATCGCATCGATGTGCATGGAACTGACTATCCCACACACGATGGGACTTGTGTTCGGGACTTTGTTCACGTGGATGATGTTTCCGAAGCCCATGTGCTCGCCCTCGCCTATCTCTGGGAGGGCGGCAGAAGTTGCCTCGTGAATTGCGGCACCGGTTACGGAGCCTCGGTCCTTGACGTGATTGCCGCATTCGAAACTGCTACAGGACGGACATTGTGCAGGCGCCCAACGGCGCGTCGTCCCGGCGACGTGCCCTTAAGCATCGCTGACACTTCACTCATGGCCGCGCGACTAGGGTGGAGCCCTTCGCGCAGCGACCTCTTAAGCCTCGTTCACTCGACGATCGCTGTCGGAACACAGGAGCGGTGACTCTCAATTTCGTTCGTATTCGAGAGCCGCTTGGCCGGCCCTGCCCCATCAATCGAAACTCTCCCTAGATTCCCTCAAATCTATCTCTCGTAATTGACTCTCTCAAAACATGAGGCTACAATCGTTTTTGATAGACAGTTGGAGAACGAATGGCCCTGGTGGGTTATTGCCGCGTGAGCACGGGGTCCCAGGACCTCGGCCTGCAGGTTGCGGCGCTGAAGAAGGCCGGCTGCAAGAAGCTGTTCTCAGAGACCGCCTCAGGCGCACAGCGTGACCGTCCAGAGCTTTCTAAGGCGCTGGAGTACCTTCGCGAGGGCGACACGCTGTGCGTCTGGAAGCTGGATCGGCTGGCACGCAGCCTCAAGCAGTTGATCGAGACCGTCGAGCAGCTTGGCGAGCGTGGCATCGGCTTCAAGAGTCTCAGCGAGAGCATCGACACGACCACCCCCGGTGGACGCCTCGTCTTCCACGTCTTTGCTGCGCTCGCTGAATTCGAGCGGGGCATCATCCGCGAGCGCACGAGGGCTGGTTTGGAGAATGCGCGCCGCTTGGGGCGCAAAGGTGGCCGTCCACGATCGATGTCGCCAGATGATGTCGCGGCTGCCCGAGCCTTGTTGAACTCGCCTGACATCACGGTCGAGGCCGTGGCCGAGCGGATGGGCGTGTCGCCGGCTACGTTGTATCGCTACTTCCCGGGCGGAAGATCGGTCATCTAGACTGGTTGCTCGCGCAGGCGACCTGTGGCGGACTTTATCAAGCGTGCCATGCCCGGAGGGCGCTGGAGAGCCCGCTTTAGCTCGCCACAACGGCGGGATCGGGATAGTTGCGCGCAAGGGGACTCGCAAAAAGCTGCCAGACGCCCTCCACGGCCTCGTCGATCGCCTTCTGAACGGCAAGGTCTGTTAGGTCCAACATTCTGTATATGCCGCCCTCCGCCGTGATCGCTTCCACTCTTCGATAGGTGCTCGCGTGATTGCGAGCGTACTTCACCAAGCCCTTCAACTTCGGCAGCGCATCCGTGAAGTGAGTCGAATGCGGATCGACAATGTCCGCCGCAATGGACCCGTCAGCGAGTTTGGAGAAGAAGACAAAATCGGGACGAACGATTTTCGACTCGCCCGCCTCTTCATACACAATGCCGAGAGAGTCTTGCGATGCGCGACCGGGGTTTCGGTACCATGCGACAAATCCAGGTCGCTGCATTTCTGTCGATAGCACCTTCTCTTCCCACGATGAGCCAAAATCGACTGGAAAGAGCTTGTCACCACCGCACAGTAGATGGTGCTGGAAACGGGGAAGATCGATTTTCTTGCCGTCGGTTTCCAGCGCGGTCGTTGGCTGTATCCAAACGGTTGGACGAGCGAGGTCCACGTCCATAGGCCGAGCACTCATCTCTTGGACCTGACGATAAATCTCCTGACGCTCATCGGTGAGCGCCTTGATCGCCTCCTTGTGCTCGGTCAACCATTCATTCGCCACCTTCTCGGCTCGATCATTTAGGACTTGTGCAGTCGCCGGCACCAGACCGAGCGCTGCAACAACCGTGTGAGCCTCGATCAGTGCATTCTCAGAGTCATCATCGTCGGCCCCGGAAGCGAGATGTTCGCTGTATGTGGTTGCGACATCCGGACTGATGATACGCCCTGCTCGCTTATAAGCGTCTTCGATCACTGCGTAGTCAGACGCTTCCAAGAAGTCGTTGAAGGTCATGGCGTTCGTGTGCAGAGCAGACGTAACAGTCACACCTTCCACCGTCAGCACCGCGCTGCGCGCCCTTTCGATTTCCGCCTCAAACTCATTCCGCGCGCCGTCCAAGACCTTGTGCAGTTCGGCGTGAGCTTTCTTGCCGGCGTCCGGAAGAAGGCCGTCGGCAGCAAGCTCATGCGCCAACAACGTCAGTCGCTTCACCGGTCGAGACTCTCGATTTCCCTTTGCTTGAGACGGCAAGCTCAGGAGCTTCGTCCACACGTCTTCCGGAACGTCGGGATTGGGCGTCATTTCCTCCGGATTGATTAGAACACGGCGAATTGGAGGGCCGTCGCCAGCGTCGCCTCCCGTCATGAGCGACGCGACGACTTCCTGAACGGATTTCTTGTCGAATTTGGGCAGAAGGCAATCGACAGAGTTTAGCCGCTCGTTGCCGGGAATACGTCGAGCCAGCGGCGCCCGAACCATGCGCCCCAAAAGTTGCGTGATATGAGTTCTGTCCGTTGCCGCGCGGAACGACACCATGACTTCAGCACGGGGGCAGTCCCAGCCGGTGCTGATTGCATCCTTCGCGATCAGAATCCGAACGTCCTTCGACTCCTGAACACGTTGCGGCTCGATATACGGCACGGAATAGCTGCCGAACACCTCGGTCTTATGCTCGCCAAAAACGTTTGCCACATGCTCTGGCCGCAGATCGGACCACCTCTCGAAGATCGTGTTGAGAGCCTTTCCGATGTCGTTCCGATCGGGCGTATTCTGCACCTGCAAGACCATGAGGGGGACCACGGCGTCCACTTCGCCTTGCTGCGTCGCGTAATTCGCCCAAGCCTCGGACAACTCCTTCAACTTGTCCGTGCCGCGCCGAACAAGGACTGTAGAGAAGTCTCCCTGCTCGTCAGGAATTTCAAGGATGATGACGTCTTTCAGAAGACCGGAATCCTGGACCTTCTTTGGATCGACAACGACGTTCGAAAGCGTATCGCGTCCCTTCGCGCCCTCCATCGCCTTGTTGAAGCGGTCAACCGTGGCGGAGATGCCCCAGACAACAGGGACCCCAGGCACTGAACCCGTTCCGTTTATAAGCTGTTTGACGATAGTTGGCTTGGCGTCGGCGCTCTCCTTCATGCCCCGATGCGCTTCATCCAGAACGAGGTACAGCGTCAGACTGGGGTCTTCGATCGTGTTCTGGATAATGTCCCAGATCGTGAACGACCGAAGGTCCGGCATGATTTTAAGCTGAGCATCGTCTTCAGTTGTCCCGCCGCCGGGATCGTGGCCGCGCACCAGAAGGCTGTTCTTCCCGAGCTTCTGCGTGTTGAGAAAGTAGATTTTACCGGCCTCAAGACTGTCTCGGTTGAAGGTGTTTTCAATCGTGACAAGGTCCGAAATCGTCAGCTTGTCGGACGCCTCATGCAGCCGCCACATGGATTGAACGTTGAGTGAAGGATCGTCGCTGAACCAGATAACGACCGCGCCTGGGTCAGATTCAAAATTGTAGTCGTCGTTCCCGTAAAACAGTGCTTCGAACACTGCGGCAGCCATCACCGTTTTACCGGCCCCCGTCGCCGCTGTGAGCGAGAAGGCGTGTCTGTCGCCGTCCTCATGCCAGCGCCTGCGCGCCTTCTTTAATCTGTCGAGAACGTCTCTTACCGCCTCTTCCTGGTAGTCCTTGAGCGTAAACTTCATGACTCAACGCCCCATCGAGAAACGGAAGTTGTTGAGATATGACTCATAGAGTCTCACCGCCTCAACACGCTCCGGCAATCGACGCGTAACGGACTGAAAGCGGCGTTCGTCATCTGTCACGATGTAGGCGATGCGAATCGCCGCATTCTTCTTCACGGCCTTACAAAACGGCGTGGTCTGATCGAGATCGATTAAGAGGCCGTACGTTTCTACAACATCCCATCCTTGGGCTGGTATCTTTTGAATCCGGCGTCCTTCACACCCAGCACGCATCCACAGAAGTGGCGCTATGCGCTCGAACGCGCGGTTGTGACCGATAGCGACCGGTGTTTCGTATGTGAGCGTGAAAAATTCTGCGTTCTCTTCGAACCCCTCCGACATCGGGAATTCGTCGTTAAACTTATAGTCGCCTTCGATGTCCTTACCGTCCGGCGTTCTGCCGGTGATGGCCGCTTCAATGCGCGGTTTTGTAACGTAGTCGCAGATACCCCACTTTTCCCAGTCACTTTCGCCCGGGCGAAGACCCTGCTTGCACAACGCCACCTGTTCGTCGGGACCGACTTCATTGTTTGTGATGGAGATGCACTGGCGTCGTCCTTCGTCCTGCCTGTTTAGGCGCATGACGGCATGTGCAGTCGTGCCTGACCCACTGAAGAAGTCCAAAACCACTGCCGTGGGGTTGTCCTCCACAAAAAGGCGCAGCACGTCCTCAACCGCGTACAAAGATTTTGGGAATGGAAAATTCCTGCCGGGAATAATCTGCCTAAGCAGCATAGAGCCGTGCTCGCTGGCGCTGTGGCTTACGTTGTCCCAAACTGTTCGAGGGGCGGACCGCCGCCCTCCATCTTCGCTAAAATATACTCGAAGGGACCCCGAAGGTGTCCGCCCCTTAACAACGAGAGTGCCGTCTTCGATTGCCTTTAATTGTTCCGACGTGAGGTAGAAGATCGGAAACTGGTTCTTGGCCGCATCTACTTTGCCGACCCGAACCGCTCCCATCGCCAACAGTGACTTCAAGGTTTCGGGCACAACCGACCATCGCCCATCTTCACCATTTGGGCGAGGCGTTGGCCACACGGCGTGCAGGCCTTCCGGCGCCACGTAGTCTCTGGGGCCTTTGTCCGCCGGCAACGCTTCGCCAACCTGCACAATGCGTCCCGACTGATCGAAGAGGATCGGGTAAAAGGCGCCGGGTGATTTGCTCCGAATCCCGTTCGCGCCCGTGCGCGTCAGACCTCTCCACCTAACTTCCTTGCCAGCACTGCCTTCTTTGATTTGTCCCTGGACCTCCATGGTCCCAAACTGACAGACGAATATGTACTCATCGACGCGAGAGAATCCGTCCCGAGGAACACCTTTGGGATTGATTACAGAAGAGAGCATTTGAATGCGTGCCTCTGGAAATATCTGCTCCAGAAGCAGCCCGAGGCGGAGATACTCTTTCTCGTCAATCGTGGCGATCAAAACTGAAGAGGCTGGATTGAGGAGGTCTTTGGCGATCACCAACCGCCGCTCCATCATCGCAAGCCACTTCGAATGCCTATAAAGGTCGTCTTTCTCCACATAGTCGTTGTTGTACTTCCAATCTTTGGCACCTGAGTTGTACGGAGGATCGATGTAGATCGCGTCGATCTTTCCTCGATGCGTGAATGTCAGCGCTTCTAATGCGTGAAAGTTCTCGCCATTTATCACCGTATGGAAAGGCTTGTCGCTGCCGCGTTCCTGTTTTCCCGTGCTCACTAGGCCGGGATAGATGTAGTCCTTAAACTCCGCCACAACGACAACATCTTCGACCGGAACCTTCTTGCGTTCTGCGTCGGGTTCATTAGGCGGCACCAGAAATGCCGTTCGCTTTCCATCTTGTCTTTCGAGACGCAGGACTCGCCAAAGCCTCTGATCGCCCTTCGCATTCGATCTTCTAGGAGGGAGGATGCGAACCTTGTCGCCTTTACGTACGAGTCTGCCGGGCAACTCTACACTCTCGGGGCGATGGCGCTCGAAATTCAACCCGAATGAGCGGCGTGACGAAAGAACCTTGAACTCGCGCTCAAGCTCTTGGCCGAGCGCCGCGTCTTTCGCCTTCGCTTGCGCAATGAGATCAGTAAGCCTTGACAAGCCCTACCCCTATTCCCGCCCGTCTTGTCGTTCACGCTCCACCTGAAGCGCGAACAAGCAGCTAAGCGCGCGGCAGCTTCCCGATGGCCTTCTTCAGCATCGCTTCGATCCGCTGCTCGCCGTGCTTCAACTGGCATTCCCAGATCACCAGAACCCGCCACCCGAGCATTCGAAGGGCCTTTCGCACTCTTTGGTCCCGCTTGGCGTTGCCCTCTAGCTTGGTGCGCCAAAATACACTGCGAGTCTTTGGAATTGAAGCTCGCTTGCATCGGGGATGTCGATGCCAGAAACAGCCGTGAACAAAAACGACGAGGCCGTGCTTCGCCAACACGAGATCAGGGCTACCCGGCAGATCGCGCCGATGAAGCCTAAACCGCAAACCCATCCTGTGGGCGGCACGACGGACGACTAGTTCCGGCGTCGTGTCCTTCGAGCGGACAGCGGCCATGTTCGCCGAGCGGCGAGCGTCAATAAGGTAGCCCATCAGCTACGCGCGTAGCACGTGCCTCTCTGCGCGGACAGAGCTTGAGCATGTCGCAATTCACGCACCGATCGGGCCGACGCGCAGACGGGCCAGCGTCGAATCTCCGATCGCGAATATCCTTTGCCACCGTCACTATCTCTGCCCTCACTTCGGTTAGCTTCTCATCGGATAGCGTAACGGCCATCTCCGCCTTTGCGGTATCACGCTCTCCGATATACCGCACGAGACCGTGCTGTGGATCGTACTCCAATTCGGACTTGGCCGCTAAGCCGTACACGCCGATCTGAAACCCCATAAGTTCAGCCGTGAGGCCGGACGCATTTTCTGATGTCGAGTCACCGGATTTGAAATCGATGATCGTAACGCGAGGCGGATCGTCGAGGCGAACGACGTCAATCGCCCCCGTGATAAGTAGGTTCTCTTCGGGTATCAGGGTCTCGAAGGGTTTCTCGGGTTCATATTCAAGCCGAGAAAGCTCTCCCTCATAGCGATTCACGTAAGTCACCACCCCTTCCGAAGCCTTCTTCAGAAGATTCTTCAGCGGCTCCCCTGTCGTGTAGCGCATATAGAAAAGGCCGGCCTCCTGGAGCTTGGCTATTTCATCCTTGAGTGCATTCGGATCGCTGGCCCGCGCTGCCCACGCCGCCGGATCAGCATGCACCGCGCGCAGTAAGTTGTGGACGCCCCGACCGTAACCGAACTCCTGCCCGATCGTCGGCGTAAACCCGAGAACTACACGAAGGTAGAAATCGTGTGGGCACTCCATGAAGTACCTGATGTCCGAGAATGAGGTAGCGAACCGCTGATCTCGGTTGAAGGCGCTCGGCGCGTACTCAATGGTCGGGCCAATATCCGGCGGAACGTTTGCCGAAGCAACGACGCCGCCGACACCGGCTACCATAGGTGCCAACTGCATCACGAAAGGCGACGTCTTCTGTCCGGAGCAAGTGATGAATAGGAAACGCTCCGCCCGCGTCAGACCCACATACATCAAGCGGCGCTCACCGTCGTAGTTCGGGTTGTCGGCTTGGCGAGCCGGATCGACCTCCGGAAGCGCAGCTAAGTCGTAGGGCACTTGGTCCACACGCTTCGCCTGATTGCTCGGGAAGCGCAGTGCATTCACGTCCGCCACGAACACGACCGGGAATTCGAGGCCCTTCGATGCATGGATCGTCGTGATGGAAACCGCGTCTAAGTCGGCCAGCAGCGGCGCTTCCTCAGCCTTTGCAGCACCGGCGCCCCACTGAAGCAAAGCGATCGCTTGCCACTTCAACTGGTTGGGCGGGGTCCAACCTGATGTTTCTATGCTCTTCACCAGTTTGCTGATCTGACCGACGTGGAACAACGCCGCCTTCGCGGCAGTGCCATCTCCCCATGAAGGCATCCCCGCTTCGTACAAGAGCCAGTGGAAAATTGTCTGCGGAAAAACGCGCCGCAGCGTGCTCGTCGCCGAGAGCCATCGCACCGCCTCTCTACAAGCAAGACCAGTCAGAGACGTTGTCACCTGACCGTTTTCGCAGCGTTCAGCGATGGCGCGGCTTAGTCGAACGAGTCGATCCTCGACACCCGGGGGAACGTTAATTCCATTACCCCGCAAAACGTCGGCAGCCTTGGCGATCACATCCTCAGTTGAAGAACTGGAGTTGAGGACGCTCTGAGCGCGATTGGCTAACGCCTTCGGGTTTGTAGCGCCACCAAAGAAAGAGGTGATGCTTGCCGCTCGCGCAAATGCCGCAAGCACCAAGAGCACTTCCGGCTGCGAGAACAAGTCCGGCCCCGCTCGAACCACCGCAGGGATGTTTCTTGCGCGCAGTGCATCCTGATAGGTACGCACGTCGGTCGCCGAACGGACGAGGATCGCCACGTCGGAGTACTTCAGACCCCGAACTGAGCCCTTGTGGTCGTGTTTTGCGCCGTCACCTAAGTCAGGGCGCACAAGCTGCGAAATCGACTTCGCAATCCAGTCGGCCTCATCGCCTCGCGTGGCGAGCCGAGCAAGTGCAACGTGAGCCGAGTTGTGATCGACGCGAGCGGTGTTGCCATGCGACATATCCGGGTTCGACATACCGGCAGTATCTTGAATTGTCTTCGACCACCCGTTGGCCAGCTTGATGATCCTTTCCGTTGATCGATAGTTCGCTGGAAGCTCCAGAACCTCACCATTCTCGGACGCTGCTAACTCCTGAAAAAGTCGCCCCATGAGATCAACACGACCGCCACGAAACGCGTAGATGGCCTGACGATGGTCTCCGACGGCGGTCAGCCGGCCAGCATCGCCAACGATCGATCGAATGATGTTATCTTGAACCGGGTTGATGTCTTGCACCTCATCAACGACCAGGGCCTTCCATCGCGCGCGAAATCGCTCCGCGAACTCGGCATCACTCAGCAGCCGACGCTGCAACTCGGATTGAACAGTGGGGAAATCGAAGAAGCGTCGCGCCCGGAGGTAAGCGTAGTACCGAGCCGTGGTCTCTGCGAACGCTTGGTTCAACGCTGAATTGCCGACCGGTGTGTTGAGAGTCGCAGCAGCACACCAATCCCGTTCGTTGTGAAGGTCTGCGGGGGGTGCCTCAGTGGGAAGGGTTACGTCGAGCACACCGTACTCGTTCAAGAGATCGTAGCCCGTCATGAAGAGGTCGATCGCGGCGTACTTACCGCCGGCGACGCCAGCATCCTTCGCCTGCTTCTCAAACGCGGACATCGCGAGGACACTGAATGAACCCTGCGCGATGAGCGACATCCGCCCCGCGTCGTCGAGCACATCAGACATGTAGTAATCATTTGGCGCCAACTCGCGCAGCGCCTGCAAGCAGAAGCCGTGAATTGTGCCGATGTACATCCCACCAATCGAGACTTCTTCGCCTTCCGAGGCGGTGAGTTGCAGCCATTTGCGAATGCGAAATTTTAGCTCTTCAGCGGCAGCCTCAGTAAACGTAAAGGCGACTATCTCAGACCTGGGATAATCTTCGACCGCGATCCACCACGCGACGCGGCGAGCCATGACTTCGGTCTTGCCCGAGCCGGCGCCGGCGATGACGAGTAGACGTTCCGCCGGCGAACTCACGGCAGCGGATTGTTCGTCGTTTAGATTGGCCGTCAGAATTTGTCGGGCTTCATCCGGAGATACGGGCACGGCTAGCTCCGTCCGCGACGCTTGCATGATCGCGTCAGTACTTGTCGCAACGCAGCCGCATGACTTCGCGCAAGCCCCGGAGGGAAGGCATTGCCGATCATTTGCGCCGCCGGGTAACGACCGCGTTCCATGCTGAAGTAGTACTTCTTGGGAAAGCCTTGCAGCAATGCCGCCTCGCGAAGCGTGATGGCGCGGTGCTGCTTGGGATGCAGGAAGCGGCCCTTCGAGGGATTGATGCAGCCTCCCGTCACGGTTGGTGCCGGAAGGGACCACGACATGCGTCCATACACATCGTAGAAGCCGTCGCAATCCAAGTGGCACTGAAGCTGTTCGGATTTCGGCAAATCACTGCGGCTGCCGCCATTCAAAGGTATCTTCTTGATCAACGCATCTACATGCGGCGCCCTGTTCACTTCGTAGTCATGTAGCGGATCGGTGCCACTACCCGGCTTCGGCAGTCCGTAGATCGCCGTCTTCACAGTCCGTCTCGACCGAGCCCGCCGGCCAAATTGAGGTTCGAAATCTCGCGTGCCGATCAGAATCATCCGACGCCGGCGCTGCGGCACGCCGAATTCTACGGCGTCGAACACATCCGCCTTGCACCGAAAGCCCAGCGCCTCCAATCGAGTGGTCACCTGCTTCAGGCGTGCGTCGTCGAACAACCCAGGCACATTTTCCAACATGACAGCACGAGGAAGCGCTTCTTCAACAATCCGCACGAACTCGAATACGAGGTCGTTCATCGGCTCATTGATCTTCACACCGCCGTTCAGTGTTCGCAGCGACGAAAACCCCTGGCACGGCGGACAACCGGCGACGAGATCAAGCTCACCCTTTCTCAGGCGAGCGCTGCGAAGGAGCTTCCGACCCGTGACTGACCGAATGTCATCGCTAATGACGGCAGTAGTCGGATGGTTCTTCTTGTAAGTCTCCACGGCGAGTGGATCGACGTCGAGCGCCGCCCGAACCTCGAAGCCTGCCTGCTTGAGTCCGAGCGTCAGCCCTCCGCATCCAGAAAACAGATCAACTGCCTTGAGCTTCACCGCCGCCCCGCCGAATCGCACCGCACCCATCGAAGCTCTACGACAAGGTGCAGAGAAGGTCTTAACGGTCGTTGCGGTTGCAGATCAAGATAGCGGCGCTCGCGAGACCGCTCCTTTGGCAGCGAGCTACCACCTCGGTTCGACCTCGTAGGCGATCGTCTTCAGCGCCTTATTGGCATCCCCTCGCGTCCCGTAGACGCCCAGCAGCTTGCCGGCGTCATCGACGTTCGCGATGCGAAACAAGCTCCACCGCTTGTCCTTGCCTTGGGCGATGCGAAATGCCCGACCGTTCTTCCGGCAGAACAAGTCCTTCGACTGGCCAACCTTGATCCACGGGCTGTCCGCGCCGGCGAGAAACATTTGCTCCAAGCGGGCCTGCTCTTCTTCTCGAAGACGCTTGTACCGCGCCTCTCCCTCGACCCTCAGGCGCTCTTCTTCGGCTTCGATGAACTCTTGAAGCGCGCCGATGATCGCCATCATCTCGGTCCCAGCCGCCTGCTCCATCTCGTACAACGCCAAGCACGCGTCCTTCACGTCCTCGTTCGGATAGCCGTTAGACGTGGTTTCCTCCCAGATCGCACGGAGGCGCTGGTTCACGTCGGTTATCGTCAACTCGGGACCTGGAAGCTGATTGAGGAACGCACGGAGGCCTTCAACAGGAATCCAGCAGTACGCTGCCGCCTTTGCAACGTCGTCGCGCACGCCATCCCACTTGCGCCAGACCGAACTTGCTTGATCGAGCGAAGTCAAAATCTCCTTCGCCAACTTGTTCACGCTTTGCGGGTCGCGGATGTGCTTCAGCGACGGGCTCTTGACGTACTCAAGGAGCCTGTACTTGACGGCCCAGAAGCGATCGCTTTCCATCAACCTGCCTCCGTGGGCAGCGCTACCTACGTGGGATCACGCCATTTTGGGATGACCCTCGTCAAGAATTCGTCTTGCCGACTTAGTAAGCGCCGCCCTGGTCAACCCGCACTTGAAGTGGGGGATCATTGGCATAAGCGTCACCCGAACAAACGCAACCCGCTCTGCCACAGGCTTTGAATAGGCGTGCTGCAACATTTGCCAAGTGGTCTTGAGGCGATCGTCGATGGGGTTGTCGATGTTCAATGACATAACGTTCTCTGCTCCCATTGAATCCCACTCGCTTTCGAGGACCGATATCAGTTCCTCTAAGAAGGTGCCGTAACTGGGATCGGGATCGCAGCCAATGCCTTCTCGATAGCACCTCGCGAGATGACGCACGGGGACGATATCAAGCGCCTGTGCGGCGACCTGGAAACATTCGAAGGCACGAACTGGATCGACCGCCACCCCGATCCCATCCCTGTACATCACACCGAGGTTGTTGATCGCGGGAATATGACCCTGCTTTGCGGCTTGTTCGAAACAACTGCGCGCCACATCGGTATCCACCGTCCTTGACCGCAGCCACCAACCATCCGCATGCGTGCGCGCAGAGAAGCTGAGGCACCACCCTATCGAGTTGACTTGTTCGGCTGTTGGTGGGGTGGACGGTTTAGTCAGCCAAATTCTAAGCGCTTCATCGTCGTTCAACCAGTTTGGAACAGCGAAGGTCTCAGTTCTCAGCGCCCCGTTCTGATCAACCCTTACACAAGAGACCTCGACCATGGTCGGATCGGAGGGGGACCATCGCCAGAACGCCGGTGCGTCTCGAACCCAGTCGCTAGCGACATACAAGTATTTGCTCGGCAAGTGCTCCCACTTCGGAACACGAACACGGTCGAACTTGCCAACGCCTGCAATTTCCTCAGCGAGTAGCGGTCGCCAATCGTACGGCGACATAGGTAGTGGTTTGGCCTTCTCGGGCGCTGTTGGCGCCAGCACCGGCTCATCGTGCCATCGGTGCTGCGGTACACTCGACCGTTGGTGATCGGTGCACCAATGTTTTGGCCAAGGCGGACCCAATTCATCGAAAAAGACCCGCCCCCCAGACGGGGCTCGATAGAAATAGACGCAAGCACCGCACACAGGGCAGAGAGCATTGGGATTCATGAATGTCGCATATCTAGGTTTGCGATCGGTTCGCCAATCTAGGCCATCAATCGCGCGCGAGTGTCGATAAGGACTAGCCCCCGTATCACCGCCCCATCCACAGTCGCAATCGGGGGCGTGATTCCATGCGTTGCATCCCACTTTCCACTCCACCGTTTGACGCGCTGATGCTCCCGCGAATGAAGGACGAGATTCCTTCCTTGCGGTCAGCGTTGTTCTCGCAAACAGCGACGACTCGGGAGTGGAAACAACGACCGCGCGAAAAGCCCCAATCGGCTATGGCATCACAGGCGCCATACGCGCAGGATCACACTGCGCGGTCTTTCAACTCTCTCAGCATCGGGCGGAAGACGTTGACGAACGCATTCAACGTCTCGGCGATCCAAGCCTTCTTCTCATCTTCATTCGCAAACGACGTCCAGGGTCGTTCGCGCCCGAACACGATGCCGTGCTTCTCCGAGCGAGCGAATGATCCCTCCGGTAGCTGAGGCAGTATTTCTTCGCGCAATTCTTCCAGCAGTGGGTTGAGTGTCTTCTGAGAGAGAGGGCCACCTTCAACTATCGCACTGATTGTGGGTTCTTGGCTGTTTCTATGGCTGCGCGACGGATGGCTCAGATGAGTTTCGATTGGCGAAACGCCGCTCGATTGCCCATCAACATTGGCGGCGGACAGATACCGACCAAGCGGCACTTCCTACGCCTTAGAGGTCCGCATTGGATCGCCGCCTACGGCATCCACGACAATCCCCGCTTCTATAAGCACTACTGGAAAATCTGGACCTGGATGGACGTCATACCTGCCGACGACCTTCCAGAGTTTAGGCGCCGCTTCGGCCCCTACCCCTGGCTTGCAATCGTCCCAGAACTCTCGTTCAGCGAGGCGATCAAGAAAATGAAACAGTATTGTGATCGCCGCGAGCGCTTCATGGTCATTGACGAGCGCGTTAAACGGGATGATCCGGCGGCTCCATGGGATATCGGATTGACCAAGTCAAAGGGCGGTCGCGTGGCGCCGGCTTACGATAATGACCCGGACAAACCGTTCTTCGAGCACAAATAGAGGATCACGATTGTCAGTCCCAATCGCCTTAAATAGTCTAGGTGTCGTGGCGATGTCGGGGATACAAAACAAGGCACGTTCGTCGGGGGCTCTCACCGCCCTGGTTCTCTATTGGCTCGCGTGCGGATGCGGGTTGCAGGCTACGAGCCCACAGGAGCCGCATATCAACGTCACTGAGGACGACTCAACCGTTCGCGTTTTGACGGCACCTATTGCGCCTTCTGCTTCCGCCTCGCCGCCCCCGACTGAACGAGGGCGTGCCGACATTTCCAGAGTCGTCCAAACGGGCGAGCAACTGATCTCATATTCAGGTTCGCGAACGCCACCCGATCTACAAGCAGTGCACTTCGCCGAGGTTGCCCGTATTAGAGGGAATGATCAGTGGGCCGACTATCCGTCGCAATTTGACCACTGGCATCAAATCGACCTGGATGGTGACGGTCAGGTTGAGCGCCTTGTGTTCTTCACGATTGAAGGGTTCGGTGGCGGCAATAGCTATTCGCGCTTTTTGATCGTCTACCGCTACGTAGAACCCGTATGGTTCGCCTCAGATGTTGTAGGCGTTGGCGGCAAGGGCGACTACCAAGTCATCGGCGACGAAGTTCGACTATCTGGACGAATGCTGAGCGTCGGAGCCAAATTCTACGACGATGAAGACGGCATGTGCTGTCCGAGCATCCCAGCCGACATTCAGTTCACAGTAGGACCCGGCGGACGCCTTGAGCCCTACATTTCAGATGAGCATGCGGAGTTAGTGGGTAATCGGCTCGCGTACTACACGCTCACCCCGCGCGAATAGTTAGTGGCAATATATGCAAGGGGGGCTTCAGGGAAGTAGTGCTCTGAGATGCACGTCTACTAGCGTGGAATCCGGCTCACGAAAGAGTCCGCCTCGGTAAGAGCGTCCCGCTGAGAATCCTGAATCCGACGAATGTCATTGTTACCAGCCTCGACGTATTCGTTGATGCAGTCGATGTAGTTGTTTGCATCTGCACGAAAGCTCTCCCATGCATACCGGTCGTCGCTGTACGGGCGAGACGGTGCATAGCAGCGGTGATCGGGATAGCCCATCATCGACAAATTGCTGGGTCCGAACACTAGGGCTGCGGCTGTGCCCGTTATGAACGTCGAGAACAGCGCGACCAAAGTCATTTGCTTTATTAATTTCGGCATTGTGGCCTCCCCACCGCCCACCATAGCCTGAGGGGATGGCTCAGCAACCGGGTAGGCACTTTCCTGAGGGGCATAAGAGCCTCCGACTCTTCGTTTTCGCTTCACAAGTTGCGTTGTTTCGAACCACCGCCGTTTGATAACGCGAGACCTCGCCAGGTATTCCGGAATGCTCATGGGCTCACGCGCTGTGGCAGGACAGGTCGTGGGCGCATGAAGAAGCGAGCGCCAGGAGAGCGCCTGACACGCGGGTCGATTGTTTGGATCGGAGACCGATGGATGACATCGATTCTGCTGGAAGTCACTCAGGAGTCTTCAAAAGGCACCTGACCTCTTCCAAATCTTCCGGCCCGACAACAGCAAACTCGCCACCAACACCTAGCTCTCGTTCACGCAGATGCTCAAGCAGCCGTGTCTCAGCGGCGAACGCGTCATCGAACGAACCATACTCCCTGCAAGCCATCACCCGCCACTCAAGTGATAACGACGGCGGAAACCCGAAGTTCAACTCGGCTTCCCGTCGCTCGATATCGTTCGACATGCCTACTTTGATCGCACAGGTGCCCGACGAGCGATTAGCGAGCATGGTCTCCGGCACGCCATGAAGGACCATCAAGTAAATACTGCATGGCCCATCCGTGATCGTGAATTCACGACGCCCACCTTTTGGCTTCGGGCCTCGCCTGAAGTTTGGCTGGCGTGGTTGAAACTCATCTGGCCCTCGGCCTTCCGCTGCCCGGCCAAAGCTCCAGATGACTCGAACCGGCGTTGAAGCATCAGCTTCAACCGCTCTTCCCACCCCGGCGAACGTGAAGGGAGAACGGTCCTTGCCGCGCCAAAAGACGTAAACATCGAAATCGCCGCCAATCATCTCTTGGATGCGTGGCTGGTCGATCCGGGTATTGGACTTTCCAAACCAGATCAGGTCCCGGCCATCCCAACGGTTGGCGTAGTCGTGCCCAGTTCGGCCTGCGTTTCCGACGTTCGCGAAAATGAAGTAGGCGTCATCGTGCTTGGTGTAGCCGGTGTCGAAATCGCCGCCGCCACGTTTCTCTTGCGGATAACCGATGATGTCTGCGACCTGATCACGGGTGTAAAGCCCATTGAGCCGGAGTCTGTCGAGCCATCGCGGTGCTTGGCGTTCGTCATTGTTCATGACGACTTGGAATCCCAGCGCCACCAACACGGGTTGGACCGTTCTTTCACCCCCGGTGAATTCGCCACTCCGAAGTGGGCTCGCATCTGGCGACGTGAAACCATGTGCCACGCCCGCAATGGCCTTTGAATCGTAGTAGCGGCCATTGTGGACGAGAAAATAGCTGCGCGATTGGCCGAAGCCGTATCGGTCGAGAAAGGCCTCACGACCAAGTTGATCGAACTCGACAATGGCTTGAAGAACGCTTTCTCGGGTGAGGTTTTTGAGTGCCATCTGGGAGCGCTCAGTACAGACCGTCAGCGTATTGTTTGACCACGCGCTTCATCAGGCGGACATAGTGGGCGGAGTGTTCGGCGGGGTTTCTGACGACGTTTATCGGGACCACGATCTCGTAATACACATTCAACCCAGGCCTCGATATCAGCAGCCGAAAGAGCTTTCGCGAGATGAGTCCGGCTTCGTACAGCCTAGCCGAACTGCCGAAGTAATTCGACACCAGCCTGGAGTGTCCCCGAATTGCTTTTGCCGCGTCTGGGTCCGTCTCATTGAGAGCAATCCAAGCGGCGCCCGAGTCAGGAAAGCTATCTCTTCGCTCTCGCCAAAATCTTCCAAGCTCCAACAGCGCTTCACGCATCGCGGGATCGCCATAGTCCTCCATCAGACGAAGATAGGCATTGACCTCGTTGCCCTGCGCCGTTCCTCGGGCTTGAGCCAAGCTGGTGAGCGCCGCGATCGCTGACGCTACCGCCGACACCGCCGCCAACCCGAATACCCAGTTTTCCATAGTCCACTCCGCCGCATCGCAATTTCGTCAGGACAGCGAAGTCGATGTCAATAGCTGGCACGGGCTGACGCCCGAGTCCTCCCCCTGTTGATCCCTATGCGATCGGCTTGGCCGACTTCGTGTGATCCATCGCACCCAACTCGTTCAGAAACGACCAGCACGCCAAGTGAATCTCATCGTCAGCCTTCATCGACGCTGACGTTAGACTCGACAAGCACTGCTCCATCAATTCGCGCCGGCGTTCATCGGCATTCTTCACCATGCCGTGCCGCTCGAAGATGCTACGAATGCGCCGCTCCGTCACGCCGCTTAGTCGTGTATTTCCCACACCCTTCATTTCGTCGATCACCAAACGGCCCCCGATCAGTGGCTTCACTGACACAACAGCGCGCTCCTCCCCGTTCACGACATAGAAAGCGAGCGAGCCGCTGGCGACCTGATCAGCGTAGGCCCGCATGCAGTTCTGAAATTCAAGCGCGATCCGCCGGAGATCGTCGAGGTCCGCAACCGGCCTGACATCGGGATGGTCGATTACCGGTGGCGCAGGAAAAACGTCCGACTTCCTCACCACTTTCAGAAGCATCTCAAAAAAATCGTAACGCGAGCCCGAAGCGGTGATGGAAACGAGCAGCAGTGCGGCCTTGTCGGTTGTGTCGCACACACGGGCCAGTACGCTCGCCTCAATGGGCCGACGTACATGACGACACACCTTTGCGGCCCGGAGCATCGGCGGAAGCTCGTGCAACACCGCTACCAGGGCAGGCGTCACTTCACGGGCATGCCGCATGACCGTCATGGCCTTTTGGCACACCACAAGCGACCAGAGCTTGCGATAATCCTCGAAGGCCCACAGCGGCAGGGGCATCGACGATAGGATGCGTTCGAGGCCGTTCGGGTAAGGGTCTGCAACCAAAGTCGCTGCGTCGTGCCACTTGAGCGACCGCAGCCTATCGAATTCAATCACATCCGGGTCAGAGCCGGTGATCAGCATGCCGAGCAAATGCATGCGCGCCGGCGCAAGCTCAAAGAATGGCTGATGCGGAAATGGAAAGTGGGCGGCGATGTCGTCCGCCAGATCGGGCGCCAGGGCTTTCAGAGCGCCGGAGATGCGAGGAAAGGGTTGCTGCATACGAAGGCCTTGTTGGGTCATCTTCGCATGCGGGGTTCCTCCTTCGTCATGCCCCTTCACTATCCGCAGCGTTTCAAAAACTCAAGACGCCGAGCGAAGACCCTGGGAGGCCCCTCATGAAGCACGGACGTTCGGTTTGTAGTTATAGGCGAGAAGTCGAGCACGCGCCCTCTCGATTTCATGATCCGCGAAGAGTGGATGCCACTTCGGATTCTCAACCACCACCGCTTCAACAGTGAGTTTTAGGAAGCCGCGCTCATACAAGCGAGTGTACCCATCCGACGGCTTGGCTGCGTTGATTAGTTGCTTAGCAGTCGCCACGCCGCCTTGGCGCGTCAGCATATTGTGGAACTCGGAAGCGGTGTATTTCGCTTCCTCTTTAGCTCGTACATAGACTTCCAGCATCGCAGCGTCGAACTGCTTGGCGAGATCAGCCATTTCCTATCCCTTGAGCATCTTTTTCACCGCCTCGAACCGGGTTGATCCTGTCTCAGACCATTCCTCAAACCCACAGCGCCGGGGCGGGCGGTGCCGGTGAAGCAGGAGGCGCAGGGGGATCGACGAGTGTAGCAGCAACAGGCACCGAGAACACTTCGTGGTCGAAAGCGACGCCAACTGCGGTAGGCGCCGCCAGCTACGCGATCCGCAAGAATGGCCACACCGTCAACGTCACCAACAACGCACGATCTCGGGCACGGTTGATTAAGACAGAAGAGACTAGTTGAACACGCCGGCCTTCCAGTCATCAATGAACGGCATTGGAAACGTTGAATCGTGTCCCGCCCGATAGGTTCGAGTCTTACCAGTCGGCAAATGGGTGATCGTGACGGTTTGATACCATGGGCCGATTTCCGCGACCGTAGCGCCGGCTGGTGCAGGCGTGGGGTCGTCCACGCAGCGATATTCGAAGTCCTGCGGCTTGAGGTCCGTGTTCATTGTGCGGTTGACTTCCTCGAAGAACTCATTGGCTTCCATCTTCCGCTCCCATCGGCGCAAAGTTTGACCTACCGCACGCTATGCGGCTCCGTCAGGATTCTGGCAACTTGGTAAGATGGCAAAGAAACTTTGAATTGTGGCCTCTGAGGAAATATTGCCGGTGACGCTGTGTGGCCAGACGCTGTGTGGCCATCCGCAGTCTGGACGGCGCCCTGGTCGCCGGCAGCACGAGGCGGCGAATGTGTCTCACTGTCTCAGCGTCTCAGCCCAACCATACTGCTCTCCGGAGTCTATAATATCTGAATCCGGAATTTCCTGACGAGTATGGAATCGCGTGAGACACTGAGACAGTGAGACAAGCCCCATCACCGGCTGCTCCCTTGGTGTGGAGCGGTGCCGATGTATTGGGGTTCGTGGTTCGCTAAACACAGCGATTGATAGTGATCACGCACCTGGACCGAGGTCTTCGACCGCCAGCTTTCATGGTTGCGGACGATCCAGAACCGCTGCTTCTCGCCGTAGACATGAAGGTTCGTGCGCTGCTGACCACGATCCGGCAGCGGTTCAACACCCGCCTTCCGCAACGCTTCGAGCAAGCTTGACTGCGTTACGCCGGGCGCGATGGCCGTGGCCCACGCCCACAGCCAGCGATGACCCGCGATTTCCAACCGAAACGGCCCGTCACGCGCTTCAACAGCGTCGCGCACGGCGGTCTCCAACCGCGATCGAGATGACTCGATCAATTCGGTCTTCGCCGCCGTCATCGGCGGGCCGCTCTTGGCAAAGAAGCCAGACAGATCAGTCGTGCTGAGCAGATGGGCGACGGCAGCGACGAAGTCCTCCGATGGCTCCCAGAACCGGCGGAAGTAGTTGTCGGGCATGGTAGGCACGCTCAACCGGCGCACAACGAACAGACGTCGGTCGCTGTCTTCGATCTTCATCGGCACGGCTTTGTTCGAGAAGATCACCACGCCGCGTGGCGTGTCCATGTTACGGAATGGCATGCCCTTCTCTTCGGCCAGGAAGTCCTCATCAGCCAACACCATTTTGATGGAATTGTAAAAGCCAACACGGTCCTCGCTCTGGACTTCGTTCATGCCGAGCAGGACCCGGTCGCCAAGCTGCATCCGAAAGCGGTGATCGGCGTGATCGCCCTCCACCATGTGGCAGTTGCCCTTGCCAAACACGTGCGAAAGCAGTTCGAACAACGATCCCTTGCCCAAGCCCTGGTCGCTCAAGACCATCAAGGCGTGCGCGATCTTAATGCCGGGCCGTTGGTAAAGATGAGCAAGGTAAGCGAGCGCATGGCGCCAACCTTCCTCGCCAAACACACGCTGAAGAAGTTCAAGAAAGGCCGATGCGTCTCCCGCCTTAGGAACCACGGTCGGCGCCCGGTAAGTGTTGAGGATCGGGCTGGCGCCGAGGTTGGAGAACCCAGATGGCCGGGACGGATCGAACCGACGTGCATCCGCTTTCCGCAACAAGCCGTCAGCGATCATCATGTCAGCCGACAGAAAGCCACGTTCGTGCGCGTGCCGATCATCGAAGCTCTCCTTGGTAAGACCACGAGCCACAATGCCGGGCTCGGTCGCCTCAAGGTCGAAGAAGCGCCCTTCCGTGACGGACAAGATGTACCTCTTCAGTGCGAGAACGTTGTTCGACTTCCGACCGTCGGCGCCGAGCGTCAGCGGCGTCGTAATCGGCTCTGCGCTCTGACGGAATGGGCACGTCTTGCACGCGGGGGCGTTGAGGCCCCGCTCAACGAACGCGCACGTCACCGGTCCATCCGCTTTCAGAGCTTCGCCAAGTTTCTGATCGGTCTCAAACGGCGTGTACTTGGGGTAAGGCGCCGAGATGGCATGGGCCAATCGTTCACCGCCATGGCAGCGACCGATCACACCGAGTGCGTGAAACCAATCATTGTAGCCCGTGCTCTCGGCGTTCTCGACAACATCGCGCATCCAGCCGCAGCCTTCAGCCACGGCGGCGAAGTTCTCCTTCGGTCGTTCGCCCTTCTTCAGGTCCTGCTTTGCCCATTCGATCGAGCGGATCAAATCCCACGCCGCAGCCGTGTCGCCAGTCGTGACCGACACACCCGTCGAAGCGGTTCGCGCTGGCTTCTGCGGCTTACCGATCGGCACGCCGAAGCGCACGATCTCATCGACGATCGTCTGGAGCGGGTAGCGTCGGCTGTCGGGATCGGTGCGCCAACGAACCGGCAACGGCGTCTCGCCTTTGACGTTGAAGGTGCCCGGCAGGCGCCCAAGACGCGGTAAATCGGATGTTGAATCGAACTTCCAATCGAACGTCTCAAGAGCGAAAGTGCGAAACGCTGAACCGAATGCGGCGGCGACATCCACCATGTCCGCGCGCGTCTGCGCGCTGTCGATGCCGACGGGCTCTTCTAAAATCCAGTAGGCGTGCAGCCCCCGGCCCGTTTCCACGATAATGGTCGGCGGTAAGAAGCCGCCAGAGGCGAACATCTTCAGCGCCTCGACATCGTTGACCGGCAGCCGGTCTTCCTTCTTACCAGGGTTCTTGAAGTCGATGTCAGCGAAGAACGCCGGCACGCTGGCGACGTCCTTGAGCGATCCCCGGCTATGACCGCCAATCGCCGTGGTGATCGGGTTTACCTGGAAGAACACGTTGGCGTTCAACAACGGCGTAACAGCGTCGGTGAGCGCTGGTGTCTTCGTCTGATCGACGGGAATGGAGAAGAACCGCTTGGTGCCAGCCGGATCGAAGATGGCGATGTTCATGTAGCCGTCGGCGCAGCCACGATAGAGTTCAGCGCCGAACGAATGGGCGCAATTCGAGTATAGGTTGTAGTCCATTGTCTTTCTCGCACCGGATGGCGAGTGTCCCGCCCTCCGTACCGCTATTTAGAAAGTCGGCTCCGTCTTTTGATTTTGCGGCAGGAGGGCGGGCTCTCGATGTGCGAGATCGACGTCGGTATTTACACGCTCGGCACTCGTTACGGACGCACAGCGCCACACCAGCCAACGCGTCAGGCGATTGAACTCGGCCTGCCCCAGGATGCGGACCCATGGTCGAGCCGAAGCCGGGCTTGTGCACCTCACGCCGGCAGTAATGGAAGACGGCGACGTCATCTACGGCCCTGCCTCCTGGTGGCCATCACCTGCGTATGCCATCGGAGTGCGGTGAACTCCGTCGTGAATTCACCGTCCAAAATCGTTTCGAACTCATCGACGCGCGAAGGCACGGTCACCATCATAGTGGTATGGCCCTCGCCAAGCTCGCGTCCCTGAAGCAAGCGGACCAAGTCCGGGCGATCAGCCGGTAGCGTGTATCTCAGGTGCTGGATCAGATCGAACGCTTCGCCGCTGGAGGCGATCGCATCCTCGTCCATCGGCTCAATCACGATCTCATAGAGGAAGTGCGGCAGCCTCAACCACTCGGGTGTGGTTAACTTTTCAAGACACGTCGGGCAATTGCACGCATCAATCGAACCCAACCGAACGCAATCGTCGGTCAGGTTTTCACTTCCGAGTGCGACCGCACCCGGGAAAAACAATTCAAACATCTCAAAAACGAAAGTCCATCCAGCAAATGCTGGCAGGTAATATGAAAGCCTTCATATCGTGATTCTGTGGATATGACGACGCCGGGTCTTACAGCGATAGAACTCGCCGCAGCGTGACTTACTGCTCTGACAACCGCGATCCCCGATCGTTGTTTGCTCGGACGCAATTCTCTGCGCCTCAAGGATCGACGTGTTGACGCTTCCGTCCCACTTCACTGGGATGATCGCCGTCGTCCGAAGTCGCCTTCGTCGGAGATACCTCTCAACGATCCGTTCCACGATGTCGCCGTCGAGCGGTTCACGTCCGCCCAGTTCAATTAGCTGCGCGGCGACGGCTTCGACGGCAGCCCACACTTGGGGGCGACGCATGATGTCCCGGGTCCTGCACCAGACGCGGTCCAATACATCCCAGCGTTTGGCTTCATCCTTGTAGAACGGCAATAGCGCGTCGTGAGCGTGCTCCAGATCACCGTCACCACCGTCGGGGAAGCAGACGTCGTCGAAGAGGTCGCCATCCCCCAGAAGCTCAGCCTGCGCGAACGGGCCGGCAGCGGCGATGAAGGCACGGTTGACCGCTCGTGCAAACGCCATCGCTCCATTGTCGGGATTTTCGATCAGGCTCTGAACCGTCAGTTCGGCAGGCTGGTTTCCAAAGGACGTTTGGCACAGCCCCATCACCGTCAATGCTCGGGCCCGATCGTCGTAAGTTAAGGTCGGTTCAGCGAAAGCTCTGACGTCGTAACAAATGTGACCCAGAAGTCCGACATTGGCCACGGCGTGCCCGGCCTCGTGAAAAGCGCTGCGCTCGAGTTCGCCGGGCTCGATGCTATCGATCGGAATTGGACGCGATGTTCGTGCGGCCTCGACGCTGGACGTGGGGTTGATGTTGGTTCTCATTGAATACGCCTCGCTCTCTCCGGATGACGACTCAAGTCGCGATCCGACTCAAATCGTGGCATGATTTGCGGGCATGAGAGTCGCACTGGGCGATCTTCTTTGGCGCCGGCACACCGACGTTCGCTCTAGGTGGCCATCGGGGCGCTGTTCCGCGATTAAATCCCCGCGTACGCACTCGGGCACTATCGGCAAGAACTACTGCGGACCGCTCTCGGACATCGTGGTGCCCGGCGCGATGTTCAGTCTTCCGCATCGAATTACTTGGCGTATGCCGACTTCGGCCACGTATTGCCGAGGGCGCGAAATTACTACTGGGCTCCAATCGCCCCTCTCTCGCGCGATCGAGGCCGAACAGTAATTTGGCACACAGTAGTTTTTCGCTGAGCCAAGTCATACAGCAGCGCGAAGTCCGACATCACAGTATTGGGCGTGGTTCGAAGCGGCCTTTCCACGCACGCCCGACGCACTGCCTTTGATTCACGCCGTCCTTGCTGATGCGCTCACCGAACGCGTCCTGTCGCGCGCGCTGATCGCTCGGCGGACCACACTCAACGTCGTGGACGACCAGTAAGAGATGATCCTCATCTCGATGAGAACTTGGCTTTCTTCTTGAGCCACCGCCGGGTACAAAAGTTCAAGAAGGGTCGCACTAACGACGATGAGGCGCCGCCGCTTCGAACGGCGCGTGGTTTGCTACCGATATAACCAACGGCGTCGCCTGCACGGGCCCGAAGACCCTTCGACATAACCTCTTCGTCGTCGCCACGAATTCCGGATGATCTCCGAACGCCGCCGTCAGTGCCTCGACCGCCGGCTTTCTCGCGCCACGCAAGGTCCAGATTGTAGCAACGGCGGCAGCGGCGGCTGGCGTGAGCCGTGACACGAGTCCCTGAGCGACCTCGCCACCGGCACCTTTCCTGGAAGCGATCTTCGCCACGTCGTGTGCGATGTCAGGCATGGCGGTTTCCAAGATGCCTTGGGCGGCACGACCGAATACAGCCGCCATGTCACGACGACCGCTCTGCTGTGCGGTTAAGGCGCGATCGACCAGGAACTGAAATTCGAGGGATGCGGCGAGCGAGTCGGTAGTCAGCACTCGTTATTTAGTTCCCCGCGAAGTGCTCTTAGATCGATCCTGGGATGCGAAAGTTTTTCGATCGCTTCAGCCAAGATCGGCAGAGCGAAGCCCTGACCTTCTTGGTCCCGACCGTATTTGTCGCCTTCGTCGGACGACGCGTGACCGGTAAGAGCGTCGTTCAGAGCCTTTGCCACACCGGCATTGCGGAGTCTGCTCTTGAAAGTATGGCGAAAAGAATGAAACGACTTTCGCCTGTCAGAAACGACCATCCTCGAATACTCGGACCACCATTTCGACCAATACGCAGTGACTTTGTCGCTCTTGTCACGTTTCTTCGCGTCACGCCACCGGAGCAACGGAAACACGTGAACGTGATCGGCGCGACGCTGAACTTCTACGAAGTCCAAAAAGCCGAGTTCGAGAAGGACGGAATGGATCGGCACCTTTCGATGCGACGTCTTATTCTTCAGACTACGCAGGAAGCCTGGGTCCACACCGTCGTATCGCTCCTGAAAGTGAATGTACCTGACGCCCTCTTCTGTTTTCAGATCAGTGATTGCAAGCTGTCCAAGTTCTTCAAGCCGCGCACCAGTATAGGCAGCGAGTAGCGGAATCCATTTTTGCGCTTCAGCGCCCGCCCTGTTGTCCGACACCGACGTCCCGCGAAAGATCGCGCATGAGAACAAACTTCCGATCTCCTCATCCGTGTATCGTAGCTTTGATGGAGACACGCTCTCAGCCTCTTGAACCGAGATGTTCAGCATCGGGTTGACGAGATTGTTTTCGCTGTCATTGACGGCATCGGCAAACACAGCGCGAACCGCCGCGAACACCTTCTCGTTCAGCGTCTTGGCCGACAACCGTTTGTAGGGTGCTGCGCCCACCGTGGTGTATCGCGCCACAACGGCGCGAATGGGCTCACGGCGCAAAGCGCTTGGAACGTTAGCCGGATACTGCGCCATCAGGTCTCGAAACTCGATGCAATGCCGACGCGTAATTTTGTCGAGCGGCAGATCACCGTGGACATCGATGAACCGATTGATCTGTGTCTCGAATTCCCGTGCAGATTTACCCGCGTCCTGACCATGCCGTTCACGCTTGCTTCGCCAAGCAACGAAAGCGCTCCACACCGTTATTGTGCTCTCGTCGGCGTGCAGATGCGTAGGAGCAACGATCGAACTTGAAGTCGCAGTGGAGTCGATTTCGCCGGGACGAATGGTGCCGTTTCGAAGATTATCTTCATACTTTACGACATCATACCACGCCGCTTGGAAAATCGGGCGAAGGCGCTCCATCGCGGGATGTTCTCTACTGATACGAACGCCTTGACTGCTGAGTGCGGCAATCAGCTTGGTGTCAAATTGCGGAATGTCCCTCCATCGCCCAGCCTTTGAAAGGCCATCGCGAAGTTCGTGATGCCTTACAAGAAAATCGCGATACTCCGCGAACCGAGTGGTCGCGTCAGGAATTTCTTCGTCCGGTTGATTGAAGGCGCGAAGCTCTGCTCGCGCCAGTTCCGCCAATTTCCACTGGTCAACCGCTTGGACCGCCTTCCTCGGATCAATCGCGTCGGTGGAAGGATGTTCGCCTAGGCGAGCCGCCTCGATCACCCGCTCGAACTCACGAAGGATCGGTGGAGCCAGCCGCACCGCATCGGCATAGCGGGTAGTCCCGAGCCGGCGCGTCATGTTCTTCTTCCCCACCCGCTCCCGACAATCCTCAGGCACAACGAGGATGACCTCGTAGGTCCCATCACGAAGAACCCGAGTGCCAGGAACCCTCTTTTTGTTCTTGCGGATCGTGCTGGCTGCCATGGGGCATTTGTAGTGGCAGTTTGTAGTGCGTGAAGTGGAAAAAATCCTCCAGTATCAGGATTTACTATTGTTCCAACACACTAGGGCGCGGCTGGCGGAGAGGGAGGGATTCGAACCCTCGGTACGCTTGCACGTACTCCGGTTTTCGAGACCGGCCTATTCAGCCACTCTAGCACCTCTCCGGAGGCTCGCTTAATGGCGAGCGCCGGCCGCTCTTGCAAGAGCGGCGCCCAGTTTTCCGGGGGCGAATTCACTCCAAGGGCCGCACGCGCGCGAGCGTCACCACCGTGTCGCCGAACTGGATCGGGGTGGTTTCGGCCGGGCGGGCGGCGCGGATCGGCGCAGCCGGGCGCGCGGGCGCGCCGGGCGTCTGGCCGATAATGAACCACTCGCCGGTATCGCCATCGCCGGAAAGGACGATCTCGATCGCGGCGCCGTCGCAGGCGCGGCCCTGGCAGGCGAGGCTGACGAACTCGCCCGCGCCGTCGCGTTCGCCGAAACCGGCCGAGACGCCGGCGACGCTGGCGCTACGGGGCGCTGCCGCGCGCGGGATGCGCAAGCTCGCGCGGTAAGCGCCGTTCATGGCGAGGGTGGCGCGGACGATGCGTTCGCCGCCCGCCTCGGCGACGGCAATGTCCGTCAGCGTCGGCGCGGGCGCCGGCGCAAGCGCTGCCGGCGCGGCCCAGCTCGGCAAGCGGTCGCCGGGCAGGACGCGCTCGGGCTGGAAGTCCGCCGCCGCGGCGATCGGCGCCGGCAAAGGCCGCGCCGCGCTGCCGGCCAACACGCGCGCTCGCCCTTCGTCGACGTCGACGAAGTAATTGAGATTGAGCGGCGCCGGCCGCGCCGATGTCGCCGCAGGCGCGAGCGCCGCGCCGATCGCCGCAGCGATCATGCCGGCGCCGAGCACGGCCGCTGCGCCGCGCCAGCGCGTCTCGCCCTGGCCGCGCACGAGCAGGCCGAGCCAGGTCATCGCCGCCAACGCCATCAAGGCGGCGGAGGCGAACGGAAACTCGAATCCGAGCGCAAGCTCGGTGAGATAAAGCGCCGGCGCCCAGACGAGCAGCGTCAGCAGCGCCGCGGCGATCGCGCCAACGGTTCGCGCCGGCGTCCAGAAGAAGCCGATGGCCGCGAACAGGGCGTAGGCCAGCGCCGGGATCGCGAACAAGATCGAAATGCCAGGCAGGAGGAACGATGCGACGAACCCAAGCAGCGCGAACCACAGCATCGCCGCCGCCCCGATCAGTTCGCCGTTGCGCGGCGCGCGCGTCGCCATCAGCGCCAACGGCAGCGCCGCGAGCGCCGCCAGCGCGCACCAGGCGCGCGTCCAGGCCGGCATCGCGAACCAATACGTCCCGCCCGGCCGCAGCGCATCGAGCGCAAACCCTGCCGCCGCCGCGCTCAAACCCGCTATCAGCAACACCGCTGCCGGCGCCGCAAATGCGCGCCACCGGCCCTGCATCTCCGCGCGCCAGAACGCGAACGCGGCGATGAGCACGCTCACGCCCAGCGCGCCCTGCGCCGCCCAAGCCGGCGCGCGCACGAACAGGCGCGAGGCGATGTCGGTGTACACAAGCGGCGTCGCATCGCCCCGGTCCGGCCCGCCGGCGAACGCGCGCACCGTCGCCAGCGCGCTGTCGCCCATGTGCTGCAGGCTCGCTACGTCGGCCGAGGCGAGCGAGTCCTGCGGCGTGTGATAGTGTTCGAGCCCCTCCAGCAGCGCGATGTTGACGACGTCGAGCCCCGGCCGCGTCAGCGCCGTCACATCGGTCGAATTCGGCAGCAGCGCATAGACGTCGGCCATCACCGAATTGGCCATCCCCCGCGGCGCCCGCGCAAACGCCGCCGCCGCATCGGCGTTCGGCTGATTGCTCTCGAAAAACACCGCCGGCCCCCGCGTCCCCCGCGCCTCCAGATTCACCAGCGCCCCGACCTCCTCCATCCCCCCGCTCTGCACGAAAGCCTGCGCGCCGAGCAGCGCTTGTTCCTCCCCGTCGCTGATCAGAAAGATCACCCGCCGCTCCAGCGCCTCGTCCCGCAGCATGCGCGCGATCTCGAGCCACGCCGCCACCCCCACCCCCGCATCGCTCGCCCCCGGCCCAGCCGGCACACCGTCATAGTGCGTCGCCGCCAAAATGGCCGGACCCCTTTCCGGACCGGCGCTGAACAGAACATTGCGCACCATCGCGCACTCGATGCGCAGCCCCTCGCCGCGGCAGACGAACTGTTCGCGCACCTCCGGCGTGAAGCCGAGCGCGCGGATCTCCGTCAGCAAACGCGCGCGCACGACGTCCTGCGCCGCGCTGTCGACCGGATGCGGGCTTTCGTCGCCGAGAATCCGGCCCAAACGCGCGCGCGCGGCGGCGGCGTCGAACTGATGCGCCGCGTTGGCGGCGCGCAGCGGCGGCGGCTCGACCAAAGCGCCTGCGCTCATCAAGGCCGCAAACAGCAGCGCGAGTATGAAAAGCGCATAAGGGAAAGGGCGGCGAGCGGGCTGCGGCGGCGTGTCGGTCATCGCCGCCGCTCTAGCATTGTTCCCGAGCTATTGCGACGGCACGTCCCTGAGCGGCGTCGCAAACGAGGGGCCGCCGCCGAAGGCGCGGTAGATGGCGATCGCCGCGCGCGCGGCCTGCGCTTCGGCGTCGATCCGGGTGAGATTGGCGTCGATCAGCTGCTGCTCGGAGCGGAGGCGATCGGCCAAGCTCTGGATGCCGGCGCCGTAGGCCGCGCGCGAGCCGCGCGCCGTCGTTTCCGCCGCGGTTTCGGCGCGCCGCGCCGAATCCAGCCGCAACCGGCCTTGGTCGAGGGCCACCAAAGCATTCGAGCCTTCGGCGATCGCCTGCGTCACCACTTGGCGATATTGCAACAGCGCCTGGTCGAATTGCGCGTCGCGCTCGCGGATGCGGGCGAAGCGCTGGCCCCAATCAAACAACGGAATCGAGATCAGCGGCGTGCCGGTGGCGAACGTCGCGCCGGCGCTGACCGGATCGCCGATCAGCGCATCGGTGGTGAGGACCGCGCCGGTGAGATTGAGCCGGGGCAACAGATCGTTGCGCGCATTGGCGACACCGGCGGCGGCCACCAGCGCCTGCGCTTCCGCACGCGCCACGTCGGGCCTGAGGCGCACCAGGTCAGCCGGCGCTGCCGGCGCTTGCGTCAGATTGAGCACGGGGATCGGCCGGCCCTGCGCATCGAGCACGGCGCGCACATCGGCCGACTCCGTGCCGGGCGCGAGGCCGCGCAGCACCGCGAGCACGTTTTCGGCGCGCCGCTCTTCGATCACCAAGCCCGGGAGACGCGTGCGCGTGGCTTCGGCCAAACGGCGCGCGTCGGCGGCGTCCGCTTCGGAGGTGATGCCGGCCTCGTAGCTGATCTGCAGAATCCGCGCGAGCTCGTCCGCGGTTTCGACCGAACGCGCCAGCGCCGCGCGGCTCGCCTGCGCGGCGCGCAGATCGACATAAGCCTGCGCCACATCAGCCGCGAGCGCGACTTGCGCGGCGCGCACATCGGCCACCGCCGCGCGCGTGTTGGCGCGCGAGCCGACAAACGCCGCCTCGATGCGCGAGAACAGCGGGATCTCCCACGCGACCTGCGCGCCATAGGAGCCGGTCATCTGCTCGCGTTCGACACCGCCGCCCGCCGTCGGCAGCGCGCCGTCTTCGACCGCGCGCTGGTATTGGCCCTGCCCCGTCGCGGTCAGCTCCGGCAAGAACTGAGTGACGGTCGAATGCGAGAGGGCGCGCGCTTCGCGCACGCGCAACAGCGCCTGCTGCACGCTCGGCCCCTCGAGCAGCGCCTGATCGACGAGGCTGACCAGCGCCGGATCGTTGAACTGGCGCCACCAGTCGGTGACCGGCTGCTGAGCCACGGCCGGCGCGTCAGTCCAGTTCGCCGGCAGGGTGGGATTCAGCGGCCGCTCGTCGGGCATGGTGGAGCAGGCCGTCAGCGCCAGCGCCGCAAGCGCAGTCGCCAAACCCCGCCGGATGGAACGGGCTGAGTTCATATTCCGTTGCTCCACAGACACTTAACGGCTCCGGCGGCAGCCTCTGGCCTGCACGCCGCGCCGCTCGACTTGGGATCTGAGCTTGACGCCGTCCAGGCTTAACATTTAAAGAACGAACATTCGTTTTATATGCGATGCAGCGTGGCCCGGCAAGCGGCCTCTGTCTGTGTGTCGAGGTTCCGTGGCGCGACTAGCTGACCCCCAACTGGCTGAGCGCCGCCGGCGCCAGATCATGGACGCGGCCATCGGCTGCTTCCGCCGCCGCGGCTTTCACCAAGCGACGATGCAGGAGATCTGCGCCGAGGCCGGCATCAGCGCCGGGGCGCTCTACCGCTATTTCGCCTCCAAGGCCGAGATCATCGCCGCCATCGCCGAGGACCATCGAGGCGAGGGCGACACCGCCTTTCTGCGCGCCGCAGAGCAAGAAGGATTGATCCCCGCGCTCTGCCTCGCCGCGCGCAACTTCCTGCAGAAGTTCGCCGATGGCGACGGCGCGCTCATCGCCGACATCATCGCCGAAGCGTTGCGCGACGATGTGCTCTCCGCCTCGCTGCGCGCGACCGACGTGCGCAGTGTGAAGCTTTTTGCACAAGCGATCGAAACTGCCCAAGCGCGGCGTGAAATCGACGTCACGTTGGACCCAGAGGAAGCGGCCGAGACCTTGTACGCCGCGATCGAAGGCATAGGTCTGCGGCGGGCGTTCCTGCGCGACACCGACACTGACGAGGCGGTGGCGCAGTTTTGCTCGCTTGCGGAACGTTATCTGAGCTCCCGCCCATGAACAAACCCGAACGCCCCGAGATCTTCAACAAAGCCCAGGGCTTTTTCAAACGCGCCGCCGAAGGCGGCGGCCGCGCCTTCCGCAATGCGCGCGACGCCAGCCAGAGCGCTTGGGCGCGCGCCACCGCGTCCGAGACAGAGGAAGGCCATCGGCGCAAAGTGCTGATGCTCTTGGGCGGCGGCATTGTCGCCATCGTCGCCGTGCTGTTCGTGCTGTCGCGCTTGGGCGGCGAGGGCGCCGTGCGGACGGAAGTCGCGACCGCGCAAGCAGTGACGGCGATCACCGTGGGCACACAGAGCTTCAGTCCCGCCATCGCGCTGAACGGCGAAGCGCGTCCGGTGCGCGACATCCAAGTCGCGGCGCCGGCGAGCGGCGTGCGCGTGCTCGAAATCCTGGTCGACGAAGGCGACTACGTGCGCCAGGGCCAAGCCATGGCGCGGCTCGACACCAATCTTGCGCAGGCGCAGATCCGCGCCGCGCAAGCTTCTGTCGCCGAAGCGCAATCGGCAGCCGTGCGGGCGCGCGGCGAGTACGAGCGCGCTGAATCCATCCGCGACTCCGGCGCGCTCTCGACCGAGGCGATCGAAGCGCGCCGCGCCGCCGCGATCGCCGCCGATGCGCGCCTGCTCGCGGCGCGCGCGCAAGCCCAGGAAGTAAACGCCCGCCTTGGCGGCGGTTATGTCCGCGCGCCGGCAAGCGGCCTCGTCATCGACCGCATGGCCGAAGTCGGCCGCGATGTCGCCGGACAAGTGCTCTTCCGCATCGCCGCCGGCAATCAGCTGGAAGTCGCCGCGCAAGTCGCCGAGGGCGAGGCGCTGGCGTTGCAGGAAGGCGCGCCCGCCGTGTTCACCCTGGTCGACGGCTCGACCGTGCAAGGCCGCTTGCGCCGCCTGCCCGCGTCGATCGACAGCCGCACGCGCACGGGCGAAGCCTTGTTCTCGCTCCCAGAGAACACGCGCGTCCGCGCCGGCATGTATTTGCGCGGCGAAGCGCAGCTGCCGCCGCGCGATGTGATCGCCGCGCCGCAAAGCTCGGTGCTCTACGATCGCGGGCAGGCGTACGTGTTCGTGATCGCCCAGGTGCGCCGCGAAGGCGAGGAAGAGCCGGTCTATCTCGCTCAGCGCGCCAACGTCGAGCTCGGCGGCCGCAGCGGCGAGATGGTCGAGATTCTCGCCGGCCTCACGCCAGGCCAGCGCATCGTCGGCTCCGGCGCGGCGTTCCTGCAGCACGGCGACGAAGTCCGCCCGCTTGCGCAAGAAGCGCCCGCCGCCGCGCAGGCGCCGAACCCAGCGCAGCCGACCGGGCTGCGCGGCCGGGAAGACTGAGACATGGCCTGGAACATCTCCGCCGGCGCGATCCGCAATCCGATCCCGCCGATCCTCTTGATCCTCGCGCTCGTGTTCGCGGGATGGCAGGCCTACAACCGGCTGCCGATCAATCAGTTGCCGAACGTCGATTTCGGCGGCTTCACCATCACCGTCGCCCAGCCGGGCGCGGCGCCGGTGGAAATGGAAACGCAGATCACCCAGCGTATCGAGAGCGCGCTGACGGCGGTCGAAGGCGTCAAGCGCGTCAATTCCACGATCTCGCCCGGCGTCTCGACGACGACGGTGGAGATGGAGGGCGAAACCGATCTCGCCCGCGCCGTCGACGACGCGCGCGACGCGATCAACCGCATCCGCGCCGAGCTGCCGGCCGACATCACCGAACCGGTGATCACCCGCATCGAAGCGGCGAGCCAGCCGATCGGCTATTACGCCGTCGAAGGCCAGGGCATGACGCCGCAGGACATTTCCTGGTTCATCGACAACGATCTGCAGCGCGAACTGCTTGCCGTGAGCGGCGTCAGTCAGGTGCAGCGCATGGGCGGCGTCGATCGTGAGATCCGCGTCGAACTCGATCCCGCGCGCATGCTCGCCTACGGGGTCTCGGCCGATCAGATCAACAGCCAACTGCGCGCCCGCAACGTCGACCTGCCCGGCGGCCAAGCGCAAGTCGGCGGCCAGGCGCAATCGATCCGCACGCTCGGCGGCGCCGAGACCGTGCAGGAGCTGGCCGAAACCCGCATCGCCACGTCCGACGGCGGCACGGTGCGCCTCGGCGATCTCGGCACGGTGACCGACAGCGCCTCCGATATGCAGTCGATCTCGCGCTATAACGGCCAACCGGTGGTCGGCTTCCTGGTGCTGCGCACGCGCGGCGCATCGGAAGTGCAAGTGTTCGACCGTATGGACGAGCGGCTGCGCGAGATCGAGGAAAGCCACCCCGGCATCACCATCACCGAGATCGGCTCGACCGTGGAATTCATCCGCGGCATGCACGAGAGCTCGATCCACGCGCTGATCGAAGGCGCGCTGCTGGCCTGCCTCGTCGTGTTCCTGATCCTGCGCGACTGGCGCGCCACCCTGATCGCCGCCGCCGCCATCCCGCTCTCGATCCTGCCGACCTTCGCCGCGATCGAAGTGCTGGGCTTCACCTTGAACATGGTGACTCTGATCGCGCTGGCGCTCGTCACCGGCGTCCTCGTCGACGACGCCATCGTCGAGATCGAGAACATCGTCCGGCACATGCGCATGGGCAAAGGCGCCTACCCCGCCGCGCTCGAAGCCGCCGACGAGATCGGCCTCGCCGTCGTCGCCACCACCTTCTCGATCATCGCCGTGTTCGTGCCCGTGAGCTTCATGTCCGGCGGCATGGGGGTGTTCTTCAGGGAATTCGGCCTCACGGTCGCGATCGCCGCGTTCTTCTCGCTGATCGTCGCGCGCCTCATCACGCCGATGATGGCGGCGTTCTTCCTTTCCAACAAAGGCAATGAACACGAAGCCAAGCCCGGCACGCTCACGCTCGCCTATCGCGACATCCTGAGCTGGTCGATCCGCAATCCGTGGAAGACGACCGGGGTCGGCCTCGGCGTGTTCGTCGTCTCGCTCGGTTTGGCGATGACCGTCCCCGCTGTCGTCATTCCACGCTTCGACAGCGGCATGATCCAGGTGCGCGTAGAAATCCCGCCGGGCACGCCGGTGCTGCAAGCGGACCGCATGCTGCAGAGCATGTCGACGCGCATCCGCCAATCGACGCCGGAGGTGGAAGGCGTTTTCACCTCGATGAGCGGCGCCGACGGTTCGGCGCCCGACGCCAACATCTTCATTCAGCTCACCGATCGCGATGACCGCGACCGGTCCGCCTACGCGATTCAGCAGACGCTGCGGCCGATCCTCTCCGAGTTTCCGGACTACCGCTCCCAGTTCATCCAGGATCAGGGCGGCCAGACCGGCTCAGACATCACCGTGCAATTCGTTGGTCAGGACCCGACACGCGTGAACGCCGCCGCCGAGCGGCTGGCCGCCGCGATGGGCCAGCTTCCGGTGCTGGTCGACGTGCGCGCTTCTTCGGCCGTGCGCCGGCCTGAGATTCAGGTGCAGCCGCGCGATACTGACATGGCGCGGCTGGGCGTCACATCGGCCAGTCTCGCCTCCGCAGTGCGCATCGCCACCAGCGGCGACGCCGAACAGAACCTGCCGAAGTTCGATCTCGCCGATCGGCAAATCCCGATCCGCACCACGCTGCGGCCGGACAACCGCACCGATCTCGACGTCATCAGCGCGCTGCCAGTGCAGTCGTCGCTTGGCCCGCCCGTCCGGCTCGATGCGGTCGCCAACGTGACGTTCTCGCTCGGCGAAGCGACGATCGAGCGCCGCGACCGCGAGCGCGCGGTCAGCGTCGGCGCCAACGTCGTGCCGGGCGTCGAGCTGAGCGAAGCGCAGCAAGCGGTGTTCAACCTGCCCGAAGCGAAGGAGCCGGGCCAAGGCGTGCGCCTCGCCACCGGCGGCCAGACCGAAGACTTCGCCGAGATGACGGCGGCCTTCGGCACGGCGATGCTGTGGGGCGTGATCCTGATCTACATCGTGCTGGTGCTGCTGTTTAAGGACTTCTTCCAGCCGATCACGATCATGACCGCGCTGCCTCTTTCGCTCGGCGGCGCCTTCGTCGGCCTCATCGTCGCCAATCAGCCGCTGTCGCTGTTCGCGTTCATCGGCCTGCTGATGCTGATGGGTCTCGTCACCAAGAACTCGATCCTGCTGGTCGATTTCGCCGTCGAGCGCATGCATCACGGCATGAGCCGCAACGCAGCCTTGATGGAAGCGGGCATGCAGCGCGCGCGGCCGATCATCATGACGACGTTCGCGATGTCCGGCGGCATGCTTCCGGCCGCCCTGGGCTGGGGCGTCGACGGCACGCTGCGCCAAGGCATGGGCGCGGCGGTGATCGGCGGGCTGATGCTCTCGACGCTGCTCTCGCTGGTGTTCGTGCCGGCGATGTTCGTGCTGATCGATCGGCTGGAGCGCTGGGTGCAGGGCTTCCTGCCGAAGCCGCAGGCACGCGAAGAGGACGACGCCGTGCGCACGCCGGCGGAGTGATTGCGAGCATGGCGACGCGATGCTAAGGCTGGTCCATTGCTGTGGAGCAACGTATGCGCAGCTTGGCCTATTTCTTAGCTATCGCCGTAGTGACTGTCGCGGCGCCTGCTTCCGCGCAGTGGAGCATGGACAACAGCATCGGCCTTCCGCAGCTCGGCTCCGTTGGCACCTCTCATCATTGGGACCGATGCACCCATGAGGAGCATGTCTTCGACCCGGCCGAATCAATTGCGAGCTGCGATCGTCTCCTCGCGGAGAACGACTCTCGCAGCATGAGCGGTTACATCCTTTGGTTTCGCGCAATGCGCCACCGTGATGCGGGTCAGCACGCTCAATATGAGTCGGACCTGAGGAGCGCCGGAGACATTTTCTCACAGGACGTCACCGCTAATCCACGAAGCTATGACGGCTACTACAATCGCGGTCTCGTCGCCGCGCGATTAGAGAATTACGATGCCGCTCTTTCCGATTACGAGCGGGCCGCCGCGATCGAAAGTATGGCGCCAGCGCCTCACCGAGGACGAGGCGCCATCTTATTCAGGCGCGGCGACTATCAAGGCGCAAGCGAGGCGTTCGACCGCGCCGCTCGCATTTCCGCGCGCGGCTATTCGACCGACCCCGGCCTTCACGCAGACCGTTGCGAAGTGCGGGCCGCGCTGCGCACAGATCTTGAACGAGGTTTGAGCTTTTGTAACCGCGCGGTCCGCAACTCCGATACCCCCTCCTCGGCGCTGACCTCGCGCGGCTACTATTTCTTCATGCAAGGCGATCTCGACCGCGCCGCCGCGGACTTCGCTAGAGCCGTCGAAGAAGACCCGTACAACGCCGCCGCGCTCTACGGCCGCGGCGTGGCGGCGGTGCGGCAGGGGCGGAGCGCCGAAGGCGAAGCCGACATGGCGCGAGCCCGCGAAATGGATCGGCTCGACGTCGAATATTACGCCAACGCCGGCCTGGCGCCCTAAGCGCAACGCGCGAGTCACTCGATCTCGAACTTCACGCCCTGCGCCAGCGGCAGCGTGCGCCCGTAATTCACGGTGTTAGTCGCCCGGCGCATGTAGGCTTTCCAGGCGTCGGAGCCGCTCTCACGGCCGCCGCCGGTTTCCTTCTCGCCGCCGAACGCGCCGCCGATCTCGGCGCCCGACGGGCCGATGTTCACGTTGGCGATGCCGCAATCGGAGCCGCGCGCGGAAAGAAACTGCTCCGCCTCACGCAGATCGTTGGTGAAGATCGACGACGAAAGCCCTTGCGGCGCGGCATTGTTGAGCGCGATCGCTTCGTCCAGCTCGCGATACTTCATCACGTAGAGGATCGGTGCGAACGTCTCGCGCAGCACGGGGCCTTCGTGGGCCAGCATCTCCGCCAACGCCGGGCGCACGTAGAACGCGCCGTCGCCGCCGAGATCGATACGCTCGCCGCCCGTCACGGTCGCACCTGCGCCGCGCGCCTCAACGAGCGTGCGCTGCATCGCCGCGAACGCCGCACCATCGATCAGGGGCCCGACCAGCACGCCTTGCTCGAGCGGATTGCCCACCTTCACCGACGCGTACGCCTGCTTCAGCCGCGGCGCGAACGCGTCATAGACGCTCTCATGCACGAACAGCCGCCGCAGCGTCGTGCAGCGCTGACCGGCCGTGCCCATCGCCGCGAACGCCACGGCGCGCAGCGCCAGATCGAGATCGGCGCTCGGGCACACGACAGACGCGTTGTTGCCGCCGAGCTCCAGCAGCGCGCGCCCGAACCGCTGCGCCACACGCGGCCCAACGGCGCGGCCCATCGCCGTCGAACCAGTGGCCGAGACCAGCGCCACACGCGGATGATCGACCAGCTTTTCACCGACGCCGCGCCCGCCTTGCAGCAGCGCCGACAAACCTTCCGGCGCCGCCCCGCCTTGCGCGCGAAACCGCGCGGCGGCGCGCTCGAACAAATTTTGCGTCGCCGCCGCCGTCAGCGGCGTCTTCTCCGACGGCTTCCAGACGACGGCGTTGCCGCACACCAGCGCCAGCGCCGCGTTCCACGCCCACACCGCCACCGGAAAATTGAACGCCGATATGATGCCGACGACGCCCAGCGGATGCCACGTCTCCATCATTCGATGCTCGGCGCGTTCGGTGGCGATCGTCAGGCCATAGAGCTGGCGCGAGAGACCGACCGCGAAATCACAAATATCGATCATCTCCTGCACTTCGCCCAAGCCTTCGCTGACGATCTTGCCCGCTTCGAGCGTCACCAGCCGACCAAGCGCCGCCTTGTGCGCGCGCAGCTCTTCGCCGAACAGCCGCACCAGCTCGCCGCGCTGCGGGGCGGGAACGTTGCGCCACTCCAGAAACGCCGCATGCGCCCGCTCGATCTTGGCGGCTGCGCTCGCCGCATCATCCGCCGCCGCTGCGCCGATCCGCTCACCGGTGATCGGCGAATGCGAGATGAGACTGCCGCTCGCGGCGCCCACGCCCAACGCCGCCAGCGTCTCCTGCGCCTCCTTGGCAATGCTGATCATCATCAAATCCTTTCGCGGCGAGCCTATACGCGCCCGCCGGCGAACCTGCCATCCCTCGCCCCGCGCAGCGGGGGAGGGACACGCGGCGAGCCGCGAGGAGGGAGACAGTGTAACTCCCCTCCCTAGCCCCTCCCCCGCTCCGCGGCGCGAGGCGAACGCTTGCCGCGCCCACTATTTCATATATAAACTACCGCCATGCGCATCGCCTGCGCCGGCGGCGGTCCCGCCGGCCTTGTCTTCGCCATCTCGATGAAGCTGCGCGACCCGCGGCACGACATCGTCGTGTTCGAACGCAACGACCCGGGCGACACGTTCGGCTGGGGCGTGGTCTTCTCCGACCAGACCATGGAGAACCTCCGCGCCAACGATCCCAAGAGCGCCGACGCCATCGAAGCCGGCTTCGCCCATTGGGACGACATCGACGTCCATATTCACGGCCAAACCATTACATCGTCCGGCCACGGCTTCGTCGGCATCGGCAGGAAGCGCCTCTTGAACATCCTGCAGGACCGCGCCCGAGAACTCGGCGTACGGCTCGCGTTCAAGACCGAGGTCGAAGCCGATCCAGCGCTGCTCACGCAATACGATCTCGTCCTCGCCAGCGACGGCGCCAATTCGAAATGGCGCAACGCCCACGCCGACCACTTCGGCGTCGATATCGACATCCGCCCGAACAAATACATCTGGCTCGGCGCGGACAAAGCCTTCGAGGCCTTCACCTTCGCCTTCGAGCAAACCGAACACGGCTGGATCTGGGCCCACGCCTACAAGTTCGAGGAGAATGCCTCGACCTTCATCGTCGAATGCAGCGAAGCCACGTGGCGAAGCTTCGGCTTCGATACGATGAGCCAAGACGAAACCTGCCGCACGGCCGAAAAGCGCTTCGCGAAATATCTCGACGGCGCGAGCCTCTCCACCAACGCCAAGCACCTGCGCGGCTCGGCCTGGCTCAACTTCCCGCGCATCGTTTGCGAGACGTGGCACAAGGATAACCTCATCCTGATGGGCGATGCGGCGCACACCGCCCACTTCTCGATCGGCTCCGGCACCAAGCTCGCCATCGAAGACGCGATCAAGCTCGCGCAAGTGCTGCATGGCGGCAAACCGCTCGCCGAGGCGCTGGCCGAGTACCACGCCGAGCGCCAAGTCGAAGTGCTGAAGCTGCAAAACGCCGCGCGCAATTCGACCGAATGGTTCGAACACATCGATCGCTACGCCAAGCTAGCGCCGCTGCAGTTCGCCTATTCGCTGCTCACCCGCAGCCAGCGCGTCAGCCACGAGAATCTGCGGCTGCGGGACAACCGCTTCTTACAGAATGTAGAGCGATGGTTCGAAGCCAATCTCGGACCGCCGGCGCCCTCGCCGGCAAGGGCCGTAGAGGCAAGCTCCGAAACCTCAGCGCGTGGCGCAAACGTCGCTGCCGGCGAGGGCGCCGGCGGTCCGGGCTCGACACCCCCCATGTTCGTGCCCTTCCGCCTGCGCGACATGACCATCGCCAACCGCGTCGTCGTCAGCCCGATGTGCATGTACTCGGCCGTCGACGGCGAAGTGAACGACTTCCACCTCGTCCATTACGGCGCCCGCGCCAGCGGCGGCGCAGGCCTCATCTTCACGGAGATGACCGACGTCTCGGCCGACGCTCGCATCACCCCTGGCTGCGCTGGCATGTACGATCCAAAGCACGTCGCCGCCTGGAAGCGCATCGTCGATTACGTGCACACCCACACCGCCGCGAAATTCGCGCTCCAGCTCGCGCACGCCGGCCGCAAGGGCTCAACCCGCGCGCCGTGGGAAGAGGATCATCCCGATCAGCCGCTCGAAAGCGGCAATTGGGAGATCATCGGCCCTTCGCCGATCCCCTGGTCCGACCGCAACGCCATCCCGCGCGCAATGACGCGCGCCGACATGGACCGCGTCAAATCCGACTTTGTTCGCGCCACGCTCATGGGGGAGCAAGCCGGCTTCGACATGCTCGAACTGCATTGCGGCCACGGTTACCTGCTCTCGTCCTTCCTGACGCCGGTCAGCAACCAGCGCAGCGACGAATATGGCGGCAGCGTCGAAAATCGCCTCCGCTTTCCGCTCGAAGTGTTCGAAGCCATGCGCGCCGCTTGGCCGCGACACAAGCCGATGAGCGTGCGCATCTCCGCCACCGATTGGTGCGAGGACGGGCTCAGCGCCGAAGACTCCGTCGCCATCGCCGAAGCGTTCGCCAATGCCGGCGCTGATCTCATCGACGTCTCCGCCGGCCAGACCACGCCGCTCGCGCGCCCGGTCTACGGCCGCATGTTCCAAACCCCTTTCTGCGACCGCATCCGCAACGAAGCCCGCGTCGCGACCATGGCTGTCGGCAACATTTTCGAGCCGGACCACGTCAACTCCATCCTCGCCGCCGGCCGCGCCGATCTCTGCGCGCTGGCGCGTCCGCACCTGGTCGATCCGTTCTGGACGCTGCGCGCGGCGGCCGAACTCGGCTATGGCGGCGTGCACGCGCCGGTGCAGTATGACGCCGGCGAGCGTCAGCTGCGCCGCAACGCGCAGCGCCGCGAACCGGTCACGGAGAAGGTATGAGCGATCTCAATGGCAAGCACGCCTTCATCACCGGCGGCGGCACCGGCATCGGCCTCGCCACCGCGCGCCTGCTCGCCGCCCGCGGCGCCAAGCTCACGCTCGCGGCGCGCAATTTCGCGCGGCTGGAGGCGGCGGCGGCCGAGCTCGGCGCTTTTCCAGTCTCCGTCGACGTCGCCAACGAAAGCTCCGTCGCCGCCGCGTTCGAGGCCGCGCGCGCGCACCACGGCCCGGTCGGCATCCTCGTCAACAATGCCGGCGTCACGCCGTCCGCGCCGCTGCACAACACCGAGCTTTCGATGTGGAACGAAGTGCTGGCGATCAATCTCACCGGCGCCTTCCTCTGCGCGCGCGCCGCGCTCGCCGACATGTACGCCGCCAAATGGGGCCGTATCGTCAACGTCGCTTCGATCGCGGGCCTCAAAGGCGGCATGTACATTTCCGCCTATTGCGCCTCCAAGCACGGCATGGTCGGCATGACGCGCGCGCTCGCTTACGAAACGGCCAAGCGCGGCGTCACCGTCAACGCCATCTGCCCCGGCTATGTCGAAACGGACATCGTCACCCGCGCCGCCGAGAACATCGCCAGCAAGACCAAGCTCAACGAAGACGAAGCCCGCGCCATGCTCTACGCCGGCAACCCGCAAGGCCGCTTGATCACGGCGGAGGAAGTCGCCAGCGCCATCTCCTGGCTCTGCAGCGAAGGCGCGGCTGCGACGAATGGAGCCGCGATCCCGATGAGCGGCGGGGAAGTTTAGTGAGACGCTCCTGCTTTCGTCATCCCGGGGCAATGCGAAGCATTGAGCCCGGGACCCAGGGGCAACCGACGCACTCGCGGCCCCTGGGTTCCGGGTTCGCGCTGCGCGCGCCCCGGAATGACGAGGGTGTGGGTCTCCCATGAAGGACGCCCGCGACACCGTCCGCCTCTCGCTTCGCCTGCTCACCACCAGCCGGCTGATCGAGCGCGAAGTCGACACGCTGATGCGCGCGCGTTTCGGCTCGACCATTGCTCGCTTCGATTTCCTCTCCGCGCTCGATCGCCACGGGCCGCTCACGCTCGGCGAAGTTTCGCACAATCTGCTCGTCTCGAACGGCAACGTCACGCAGCTGCGCACGCGACTCGAAGCCGACGGCCTCATCGAAACGCGCCAAGACGAAAACGACCGCCGCATCCAACGCGTCCGGTTGACGCGCAGAGGCGAAAGCGTATTCAAGCAGATGGCCAAAGCGCACGCCGCTTGCGTGGACGCGCTGCTGCGCGAGCTCACGCAAGCCGACAAACAAAAGCTGTCGCAGCTGCTGGACGGCGCCAAATCGTCCATCCGCCGCAAGCTGACAAAGGGAGGAGCAGCGCCATGATCGGCGACGCCTGGAAGAGCGCGGACTACCGCGCTGAGCATTTCCTCTGGAGCGTCGCCGACCGCGTCGCCACCGTCACGCTCAATCGCCCGGAGCGCAAAAATCCGCTGACGTTCGAGAGCTACGCCGAACTCCGCGACCTCTTCCGCCGCCTCCCTTATGCCGACGACTGCCGCGCTGTCGTCCTCACCGGCGCGGGCGGCAATTTCTGCTCCGGCGGCGACGTGCACGACATCATCGCCCCGCTCACCAAAATGAGCATGCCCGAGCTCATGCGCTTCACCCGCATGACCGGCGATCTCGTCAAAGCCATGCGCGCCTGTCCGCAGCCGATCGTCGCCGCCGTCGAAGGCGTCTGCGCCGGCGCCGGCGCGATTCTGGCAATGGCGAGCGACATCCGCTTCGCGTCACCCAACACGAAGACCGCATTCCTCTTCACCCGCGTCGGCCTCGCCGGCTGCGACATGGGCGCGTGCGCAATCCTGCCGCGCATCATCGGCCATGGCCGCGCCAGCGAACTTCTCTACACCGGCCGCTCGATGAGCGCCGAAGAAGGCGTCGCCTGGGGCTTCTTCAATCGCATCGTCGATACGCCGCTCCCCGAAGCGCTGGTGTTCGCGCGCGATCTCGCCAACGGCCCAGCGTTCGCGCACTCCATGACCAAGAACCAGCTCAACATGGAATGGAACATGAGCCTCGAGCAGGCGCTCGAAGCCGAAGCGCAGGCGCAAGCTATCTGCATGCAGACGAAGGATTTCGAACGCGCCTACCTCGCCTTCGCGGCGAAACAGAAACCAGTCTTCGAGGGAAACTGAGATGAGCGCGCACCTCGACACCTTCGTGCGCGACAACCTCCCCCCGCGCGATCAATGGCCGGAGCTGAAGTTCACGCTGCCCGAGCTGCAGTTTCCGGAGCGCTACAACGCCAGCAGCATGCTCGACGCCGCGATCGCCGCCGGCCATGGCGCCAGGAACGCCGCGCTGTTTGCATCAGCGACGCTCAGCTACGAGATGCTGCTGCAGGAAGCGTCCCGCATCGCGCACGTCCTGACGCATGAGTTCGGCCTCGTTCCCGGCAATCGCGTGCTCATTCATTCGTCGAACACACGCCTCTCCATCGCCGTGTGGTGGGGCGTATTCCGCGCCGGCGGGGTCGCCGTCGGCACCATGCCGATGCTGCGCCCGCACGAACTCGCCGTCATCCTCAACAAGGCGCACGTTTCGCACGCCATCGTCGACTCCCACCGCGCCGAAGAACTTGAACAGGCGCGCGATGACGCGCCGTCGCTGAAGCACATCGTCTCCACCGACGCGCTTGAACAGCGCATGGCGAACGCGCCCGGCGATTTTCCACCGGTTCCAACCGCCGCCGACGATCCCGCGCTGATCGCCTTCACCTCCGGAACGACCGGCACGCCGAAGGGCTGTGTTCACTTCCACCGCGATATCGCCGCGATGGCGCAGACGTTCTCGCGCCACGTCCTTCAGCCGAAAGCCACTGACGTCTTCATCGGCACCCCGCCATTGGCGTTCACGTTCGGCCTGGGCGCCGGCGTGATCTTCCCCGCCAGCGCCGGCGCTGCAACCGTAGTCTGCGACAAGCCTGGCTTCGATGTCCTCGCCGACACCATCGCCAAGCACAAAGCTACGACACTCTTCACCTCCCCCACCGGCTATCGCGCGCTATTGAAAATTCATGACGAGCGCCTCGCCTCGCTCCACACCTGCGTCTCCGCTGGCGAGCATCTGCCGAAGGCGACTAGCGACCAATGGTTCGAGCGCACCGGCATCCGCATCATCGACGGCATCGGCTCGACCGAGATGATCCACATCTTCGTCTCCGCCGCCGGCGAGGACATCCGCCCCGGCGCCACCGGCAAAGCCGTGCCAGGCTACGAGGCGACTCTGCTCGATGAAAACGATCAGCCGTTCGAAGGCGAAGGCGAGGGCCGCCTCGCCATCAAAGGCCCGACCGGCTGCCGCTACCTCGCCGACGAGCGGCAAAAGAACTACGTCGTCAATGGCTGGAACGTCACGGGCGACATCTACCGCCGCGATGCGGACGGCTATTTCTGGTACGTCGCCCGCGCCGACGACATGATCGTCTCCTCCGGCTACAATATCGGCGCGCCGGAAGTGGAGAATGCGCTGCTGACGCACGACGCCGTCGCCGAAGCCGCCGTGATCGGCGTCCCCGATGAAGAGCGCGGCCAGATCGTCAAGGCTTTCGTCGTGCTGAAGCCTGGAGCGCAAGTTGAAGCCCGCACGCTGCAGGAGCATGTCAAACAGACCATAGCGCCCTACAAATATCCGCGCGCGATCGAGTTCGTCGCCGAACTGCCGAAGACCCACACCGGCAAGCTGCAGCGCTTCAAATTGAAACACCCATGACCCGCTTCATCCGCGACATCGTCATCCGCTTCGAGCACTGCGATCCCGCCGGCCTCATCTTCTATCCGCGTTTCTTCGCGCTGGTGAACGAAGCGGTCGAAGATTGGTTTGCGGAGCTCGGCCATTCGTTCAAAACACTGCACGTCGACCAGCGCAAAGGCATCCCCACGGTGCGCTTCGAATCCGAATTCGTGGCGCCCGTCCGCGTCGGCGATACGCTGAAGCAGAGTCTCGGCGTCGACGGCATCGGCCGCTCGTCACTGCATCTGAAACACCTCGCAAGCATCGGCGATCGTCTCGTCGCCCGCTTCGATCAAACCGTCGTCTTCACCGACCTTGCGACCATGAAGTCCGAGCGCTGGCCCGCCGATCTGCGCACCGCCATCGCCCGCTTCGCCGGCTTCGAACCATGAGAACATTGCTCCCCGAAGGCTGGCCGCGGCCCAAAGGCTACGCCAACGGCATCGAAGCCGAAGGCCGCCTCATCTTCGTCGCCGGCCAAATCGGCTGGACGCCCGAAGGCAAGTTCGAAGCAACGACGCTGCCCGCCCAATTCGCGCAAACGCTCGACAACACCCTCGCCGTGCTCGCCTGTGCGGGCGCCGGCCCCGAACACATCGCCCGCATGACCTGGTACATCACCGACAAGCGCGCTTATCTTGCTTCCCTCGCCGAGGTCGGCGCCATTTGGCGCGAAAAGATGGGCAAGCACTATCCGGCGATGGCCGTGGTCGAAGTCAAAGCGCTGATCGAAGACGCGGCCCTGATCGAGATCGAGACAACGGCTGTTGTGCCTAAAGCCCCCTCGCCTTGAGGGGAGGGGGTTGGGGGTGGGGTGATGCGCGGTGTTGAAAGTGTGCGCGTGGTCAGTCGCAGATTCTGAACGTGCAGAGTGTCACCCCGCCCCCTGCCCCCTCCCCTCGAGGGGAGGGGGTGCTATGGTGCAAAGCAGGAGCATCCCATGGCAGACCACAGCCTCTTCACTTTCGTCCGCGTGCAGGGCGCGACGCCCGAAGCCGTCGGCAACGCGCTGCGCGACGGCAGTGACAAGATCATGGACATCTACTCGATCATGGGCGAGTGGGACCTGCTGGTGCGCATTGAGCATCCCGATCTCAACACCATCCAAAGCGTCGTCACCGACACCATCCGCGCGCATCCGAACGTGGCGCAGACCTACACCATCCTCGGCTATCAGCTCTACGGCTCGAAATGGCCGGGCTTCGATTATCCCGACTCGAAATGAGCCTCGATCTCGAACAGGAATACAACAACCGCGCCCGCGTGCCGGAATCGGCGGACATCATCGCCAGCTGGGCGCGCGATGCAGCCGCCTATCGCGAGACGCATCCGCCGCGCGTCGTCCGCTACGGCCCCGGCGAGCGCAACACGATCGACGTTTTCGAGGCCGGCGCCGGGCCCGCCGTGATGTACATCCACGGCGGCTATTGGCAGGCGGTCGATAAGAGCTTTCACAGCCATCAGGCGCGCGGACTCAATGCCCTCGGCGTCAGCGTCGCCGTGCCGAGCTACGACCTTTGTCCGTACGTTCGCATCGGCGACATCATCGCGCAGATTCGCGCGGCCACCATCGCGGTGCATCGTGAAACCGGCGCGCCGGTCATCGTCAGCGGCCACTCCGCCGGCGGCCACCTCGCCGCCTGCATGCTTGCAACCGAAGCGCACGTGCCCGCCGCTTATGCAATCTCCGGCATCTTTGACCTCGCGCCGCTCGTCCCCACCAGCATCAACGCCAAGGTCGGGCTCGACGCCGTTGAAGCGCAAGCGCAAAGCCCGCTCTTCTGGCCCGCGCCCAAAGGCAAGACCCTCGACGCCGTTGTCGGCGCGGAGGAGAGCAGCGAATTCCTGCGCCAGAGCGCAACCATGGTCGCCGCTTGGGGCGAAGCCGGCGTCGCTGCGCGTTACGAAGAAATCGCCGCCGCCAACCACTTCACCGTCATCGCCCCGCTCGCCGACCCGCACAGCGCCATGTGCGAGCGCGTGGCGGAGCTTGCGCGTCAGAACTTTTCGTAAGCGGGAAACAGCACGTCGTTCTCGAGCGCGATGTGCGCCTCGAGGTCCGCCGCCAGCTTGGCGCAGCCGTCGTAGAGCGCGCGCCAGGACCGGCACGCCCCCTCCGGCGGCGTGAAGCGGCCCGTCAGTTCAGAAAGCGCCTTCAGGTGCTCGGCGTGCTCGTCGTGCTCGTGCCGCATCTGCCGGATCGCGAACGGCGCGCAGCCGCCCCCGCCCGTCCGGCCCGAAGACTGGCCATCGTCGGCGATCCCGATTCCGCGCCGCGGAAAATGGCCCGTTGACCTCGACGACGCGGCGGAGGTCGCCGCCGTTCAAGCCGACGCAAAAGCGCTCTATGAAGCGCTGATGGCCGCGCGCGGCGCGCCGGCGACAGCCGCGCCGCTCGCCGCGGCGGTGACGCGCAAAGGCAGCGTCCCGTGGCTGATCCTGCGCTGGGGCGGACAGACCTTGCTCGACGCCGTGCTCGGCAAGATCACCGCGCGCGACGCGGCGCTCAATCCGGGCGCGAAGCGTTCGCCCGAGAACCCGACCGGCTGCAGCGAAGCGTGGTTGAATTGCGGCGAGCGCACGCGCAAGGGCTACATCGCCTCGCTCCGTCCGGTGTTCGCCTGGTCGATCACGCTCAGCCATCGCCACGTGAAGACAATGACGCCGCTCGAGATCGACGACTTTCTCAGCCGCTGGAACGACGTGCCCGGCCAGCGCAAGAACGTCAGGGGCGCGCTGTCGCAGATCTTCTCGACGGCGATGCGCGCCGGCGAGATCCGCGAAGCCGACATTCCGCTCAATTCGGTGAAGGCGACGCGCCGCAAGCGCGTCAAGGGCGGACGGCGCGTCAAGGTCGACCGCTGGAGCCGCGCCGATGTCGCCGCCTATGCCGACACCGCGCGCACCGTGCGCGCCTGGCGTCCGCACGCCGCCGGGCGCAACGCCAAGGCGCAACGGCCCTGGCCGGGCGGCGCCATCGCGGTGCAGCTCATGTACGAGACCGCCGCCGATTCCACCGACGTCATCGTCTGGACTTTGGGCGAGCATCTGAAAACCAAGCGCATCGACATGCCGGACGGCGAAACCGTCATCGTCGAGGGCATAGAGTTCGATCGCGGCAAGACCGGCGTGCCGGCGTTTCTGCCGTTGAGCCGCGCTTTGGTCGCCGAGATCCGCGCCGACGCCGCAACCCGCCTGCCGGACGCGGCCGATGCGCCGGTCTATCTCGTCAGCGACCCGTTCGGCCAGCCCTATACGCCCGTGGTCGACGACGCGCGCCTGCGCGGCCACATGATCACGCTCCGCGAAAAGGTCGTCGCCGGCGCCGGCCCATATCGCGTGTTCGACCACCTCCGGCACAGCGCCATCACCGAAGGCGTAGAGGCCGGCGTCGACCTCGACGACATGCGCCACCTGAGCGCCCACGCCGACAGCGACATGAACCGCGAAGTCTACATTCAAAAGAGCGCCGTCAAAGCGGTCGAAATCCAACGCGCCAGAGGATTGCTGAAATGAGCCTTGCCGCCGAACTCCGAGCGTTCGCCGACGATATAGAACGGCGCCTAGAGGCTTTCGTCATCAGCCGAGACCGCATCGAGGAATTGCGCGCCGCAATGGCGACGAGCCCGCTGACGGCCGGCGAAATAGTGCTCGTCAGCGGCGCTTCGGCGATGGCTGAAACGCGCGCGATTCAGGATCGCGCGGCCATCATGCGCCGCATCACCATCCTACGCCGCGCTGCTGAAATCGTCGAGAAGTCTAACGATGCAGTCTAACAACCGGCCTGGAAGCCTTGATTTATAAGGCTTTTGATGGTGGGCGCGACAGGGATCGAACCTGTGACCCCTACGATGTCAACGTAGTGCTCTCCCGCTGAGCTACGCGCCCGACCTCGCGGCAAGCCGCGAAACCGCTACGGGACCGCCGCTATAGCGGCATACCCGGCCGGTGTGCAAGCGGCGCCTAGCCCCATAGCCATTCCGGCGACAGACGCCTATGCCAGGGAGCGCAGGAAAGGGCGCGAGCCCATGTTCCTGGAAACTCACGGCGTGCTCCCACCACGCGAGATCAGCCGGCTGCGCCAGCTTGCCGACGAGCTGAACTTCGTCGATGGCCGGATTTCGAACCCAGCCAACGAAACCAAGATCAATCAGCAGGCGGACCCCAAAAGCCCGCTTTATGCGGAATCGTCCAACATCGTCATGGCCGGGCTCGGCGCTTCGCGGCCGTTTCGCGACTTCGCGCTGCCCAAGCGCATCGCCCCGCCGATGCTCGCGCGCTACCGGCCCGGCATGCAGTACGGCGCTCACACGGACGCTGCCTATGTCGCGGTGAGCCAGGGCACATTGCGCTCGGATGTCTCGGCCACCGTCTTTCTCTCGGAGCCGGACTCGTATCAGGGCGGCGAGCTGATCATCCACCTCGGCACCCAGACAGTGAAGGTCAAAGGCCGCCCGGGATCGGCGATCATCTATCCATCGACGACCTTGCACCAAGTCGCTCCGGTCACCGCCGGCGAGCGGCTGGTGTCGGTGACATTCGTGCAGAGTTTGGTCGCCGACGAGGCGCGCCGCACGGCGCTTTACGAGCTGAGCGAAGTATCGGCGCGCGAAGGGCTGACGATGAAGTGGGACAACCGCGTGCGGTTGGAGGGGGTGCGCAACAATTTGATGCGGATGTGGGCGTCCGACTAAGCCGCCGCGATCACCCGCTCGATCTCGACCACCAGGTCCTTCAGGTGGAAGGGCTTCGACAGCACCTTCGCTTCCTTCGGCGCTTGGCTTTGGGCGGAGAGCGCTACCGCCGCGAAGCCGGTGATGAAGACGATCTTCATGGCCGGATCCTGCTCGGCGCCCCGGCGCGCCAGCTCGATGCCGTCGAGGCCGGGCATGACGATGTCGGTCAGCAGCAGGTCGTAGGCGCCGTGCTCCAGCGCCTCCCAGGCGGAATCGCCGTCGCCATAGCCGGCGACGTCGTGCCCCGCACGCGTCAGGCTCGTCACCAGGAAACCCCGGAGCGAGTCATCGTCTTCCGCCAACAGGATTCGCGCCATACCGCAGCAGCTCCGGATCAGTCCGGCCCCTTTAGAAACGGCTAGCCTCTAACACAATTCGGGTAAAGGCAGCCTGAACTGCTGCATATGGCCGGTAAAGATGTGGAAACATTGACGGCCTTGCGCCCCGCGGCGACATTGCCGCGATGGAGCCGACGGATCACCGCCAGGGCGCTTTGAGCGTTGCGACCGAGTCCGGCGTCTTCCATGAGCAAGCCGCCGCCGAGCCACCGTTCGTCGTCATCGAGCCGCTCCGGCGCACCGCCCCGCTCATCTTCGCTTCGCCCCACAGCGGCCGCCGCTATCCGCCGGAGCTGTTGGCCGACGCCCGCGTCGGCCTCCTCAGCCTGCGCCGTTCCGAGGACGCCTATGTCGACGAATTGTTCGCCGGCGCCGCCGCGCACGGGGCGACGCTGCTGACCGCGACCATCGCCCGCGCCTATGTCGACCTGAACCGCGACCCCGGCGAACTCGACCCCGACATGTTCGACGAGCGCCCGCCGTCGAGCGTGCTCACCGCCTCCGCCCGCGTGCAAGCCGGCCTCGGCGCCATTCCTCGCGTCTGCGGCGACGGCCAGAACATCTACCGGCGCAAGCTCTCGCTGCACGAAGCCGAGAAGCGCCTGGCCATGGTGCACCGCCCCTACCACGCCACGCTGCAGCGCCTGCTCGGCGAGACCCGCGAGCAGTTCGGCTGCGCCGTGCTGATCGATTGCCACTCGATGCCGAACAGCTCGCGCGGCGCGCACGCGCCCGACATCGTGCTGGGCGACCGCTTCGGCGCCTCGTGCCATCCCTCCGTCACCGCTTTGGCGGAAGCGAGGCTGCGGCGCCTGGGTTATCGCGTCGCTCGCAACACGCCGTTCGCCGGCGGCCACATCACCCAATCCTACGGCCGGCCGATGTCGCACGTGCACGCGCTGCAGATCGAGATCAACCGCGCGCTCTATGTCGACGAGCGCACGCTCGAACGCACCAACGGCCACACGAGAGTGCGCGCCGACATGAGCCGGCTCGCCGAAGCGCTGAACGCCGCCAGCCTGCATCAGAGCTTGGTTTGATCCTCCTCCCCCTCGATGGGGGAGGTGTCAGCGTGCGCCAGCACGCTGACGGAGGGGGTGCGCGCGCCGCGCGTGAAGAAGAAGCCTCGCGAGGCGCAACCAGAAACACCGGCGGGCCGCACCCCTCAGTCACGCTGCGCGTGACAGCTCCCCCATCGAGTGGGAGCAAGCGCTCTACTCCGCCGCCAGCCGCGCCGCTGCGCTCTGCGGGCCGCGGATCAGTTTGCCGGGATGCACGCCCAGATATGCGCCGCCGCGGAACGTCACCTGCCCCGACTTGATCGTCACGACATACCCTTCCGCCTTCTGCAGCAAACGCTTCCCGCCCGCCGGCAGATCGAACGCAAGCCATGGGCGGCCGAGCTTCAGCGCATCGAGATCGATCACGTTGATGTCCGCCAAATACCCCGGCGCGATCAGCCCGCGATCGTTCAGCCCATAGAGCACCGCCGTATCGCGCGCCTGCCGCTTCACCGCGAGCTCCAGCGGAATGCGCCCGCCCGCGCGGTCGCGCACCCAATGCTGCAGCATGAAGGTCGGCGAGGCCGCATCGCAAATCGTGCCGCAATGAGCGCCGCCGTCTGACAGCGAATTCACCGTATCGTCGGCGCGCTGCAGCGCCTCGAGGAAATCGAGATTGCCGTCGGCATAGTTGAGGATCGGGAAATAGATGAAGCCGCGGCCTTCGTCCTGCATCAGCAGATCGTACGCATACTCGGCCGGCGAAACGCCCGCCGCCGCCGCGCGCGCGGCGATCGTCTCATCCTGCGTCGGCTCATAATTGAAGCCCTCGCCCATCTCGTACTGCACCGACCAGCCGCCGGCGACGATCATCATCAGGCCGATCAGGTCGCTCGCGGGGAAAACACTCTCCTCCGCAATCATGCGCTGCTTGAACGCCGGCTCTTTCAGCCGCGCCAGCTGCGCCGGCCACGGCAGCTGCGCGATCTCGGCCCATGCCGGCTTGAACCGGAACGGATGCACCGTTCCCTGCCAGGCCATGACGATGCCGTTCCCGCGCAGCGCGATCTGCGCGACGATGTTCGCGCCCCTCGCATTCTGCGCCCGCATCTCGCTGATCTGCTCGTCGAGCGGCAGCTCTTTCGCGATCGACTGCAGCGCCGCGAACGTCACCGGCAGCCCGGTCTCGCGCGACAGTTCGCCCATCCACGCGAACTCGTTCCAATCGCGCTTCAGGTCCGAGGCCATTTCGAACACGCCATAGCCGATGCGCCCCATCGCCCTGCCGATGCCGATCAGCTCTTCCTTGGTCGCGCTCGTGCCCGGCACAAGCTCGCCGTCGACCGATTTGTGCAAGATCGTGCGCGAAGTCGAAAACCCCAACGCGCCCGCGCGCAGACCCTCCTCCACAATCTGCGACATGCGCGCGATCTCATGCTCGGTCGGCGTATCGTTGCGTGCGCCGCGTTCGTCCATCACGTAGGCGCGCACGGCGCCGTGCGGCACGTGCGCGCCAACATCGACCGTGCGCGGCAGACGCTCCAGTTCATCGAGGTATTCCGGGAACGTTTCCCACTTCCACGTCATGCCTTCGGCCAAAGCCGTGCCGGGGATATCCTCGACGCCTTCCATCAAGCCGATCAGCCAATCGTGCTTGTCGGGCTTGGCCGGCGCGAAACCGACGCCGCAATTGCCCATCACCACCGTCGTGACGCCATGCCAAGACGACGGCGCCATCTCCTGATCCCAGGTCGCCTGCCCGTCATAATGCGTATGAATGTCGACCCAGCCCGGCGCGACGATCTTCCCCGCCGCATCGATCTCTTCCTTGCCGGCGCCAAGCCTCGGCCCCACCGCCGCAATCACCCCGCCCTCGATCGCGACATCCGCCGTAAACCGCGCCGCGCCCGAGCCATCCACCACCGTCCCGTTCCGAATGACCAGATCGTACATCGCAAAGCTCCTCGCGGCGGCCGGCGCGATCAACGCTAGCGCAGGAGCGCTCGGCGCCAAGAAGAAATGCAATTCACCTCTTGGCCTGCGGCCCACTCGTTCGAACACACCCACTGCGCGCAAGCATCAACCAAACGGCTTCAGCTCAGCGCGCCGTGATCCCACAGGATCTTCACGCCGATCGCGATCAGTGCGGCGCCGCCGGCGAACTCCGCCGCGCGCCCGAGCCGCGCCCCCGCCGCGCGGCCCAGATAAACCCCGCCCGCGCACGCCGCCGCCGTGATCAGCCCGATCACCAGCGCCGCCATGAGGGGGCCGATCTCGAGCGCATCAAGCGCGAGCCCCGCGCCGGCCGCGTCGAGGCTGGTCGCCAGCGCTAGCGCCACAACACCCCAGCCGCTGACGCGCTTGGCCGCTTCGCCCGTATTGCTCCAGCCCTCCCAGATCAGCTTGGCGCCGATCGCCGCCAGCACGGCGAAGGCGACCCAGTGATCGTACGCCGCGATCGCCGCGGTCATCACCAGGCCGGCGCTCCAGCCCACGAGCGGCATCACCCCCTGCGCCAGCCCGAACGCGCCGCCGAGCATCAGCGCCGTCGCATGCGGCCGCTCGCGCGCCACGACGCCCTGCGAGAGCGAAACGGCGAACGCGTCGGCCGCGAGGGCGAGCCCGAGCACGCAGGCGGAGAGAAACATGGCCGGTGTATCCCTTCGCGCGCCGCCGGCGCCAAGCGCAGGGCTGCGCCGTGCTCGGGCAAAGAAAAAGCCGCCGGCTTGAGGGCCGGCGGCGAAAGGTCAATTAGGGAGGAAACGCCCGATAGGGCGGGTGCGGCATCGCGAAACGCCGCAACGCCCGGTATCTATTCCGCAGTGCAGCAATTTGCAAGGTGAGCGACCCGTCACGTTTTTGCGAAGTGCAGACAAATAGCTAATTTAATTCATGTTTTCCTCCCGTGACGGCATATTGCACATGCTCACATGCAAAAACGGATGGGCTCCGCCTAAGGATTTCGCACCCCTGCCGTTGAAGCAGGCGCCCGGCCCGTGCAGAACCCCGCGTCACTCAAAGAAAGCTTGAAATTCGCATGGCCGAGCGCCTCCGCAACCTGGCGATCATCGCCCACGTCGACCACGGCAAGACCACGCTGGTCGACCAGCTCCTCGCCCAAGGCGGCGCCTTCCGCGCCAACGAGGCGCGGCAGGAGCGCGCCATGGATTCCAACGACCAGGAGCGCGAGCGCGGCATCACCATCCTCGCCAAGTGCACTTCGATCCTATGGTCGAACAGCGCCGGCGAAGAGTATCGCCTCAACATCGTCGACACCCCCGGCCACGCCGATTTCGGCGGCGAAGTCGAGCGCATCCTCGGCATGGTCGACGGCTGCGTAATTCTGGTGGACGCCTCCGAAGGCGTGATGCCGCAAACCAAGTTCGTGCTGTCGAAGGCGCTCGCGCGCGGGCTTCGGCCGATGGTGGTGCTGAACAAAGTCGATCGCCCAAGCGCCGAGCCGGACAAGGCGCTGAACGAAATCTTCGAACTCTTCCTCGCCCTCGGCGCCAGCGACGAGCAAGCCGATTTCCCGATCCTCTACGCCTCGGGCAAGGAAGGCTGGGCCAAAACCGAGATGGCCGCTGAGAACAAGGATCTCACGCCGCTGTTCGAGCTCATCGTTCGCCACGTGCCCGATCCCGAACCCGTGAAACGCCGCGATGAACAATTCGCGTTCCTCGTGACGATGATCGATTCCGATCCGTTCCTCGGTCGCATGCTGACCGGACGCGTTGAATCCGGCCGCGTGAAAGTCGGCGATCCGGTGCGCGCGATCACGCGCGACGGCAAAGAAATCGAAAAGGGCCGCCTCACCAAACTGCTCTCGTTCCGCGGCCTGAAGCGCGTGCCGGTCGAAAGCGCCGAAGCCGGCGACATCATCGCCATCGCCGGCCTGGTCGAAACCACTGTCGCCGACACGATCGGCTCGCCCGAACTCGCCAAGCCGATTCCGGCGCCGCCCATCGATCCGCCGACTCTGGCGATCACCGTCTCGATCAACGATTCCCCGCTCGCCGGCCGCGCCGGTGATAAAGTGCAAAGCCGCGTCATCCGCGCGCGTTTGCTGGCCGAAGCGGAATCGAACGTCGCCATCCGCGTCACCGAGACATCGAACAAAGATGCCTACGAAGTCGCCGGCCGCGGCGAACTGCAGCTTGGCGTGCTGGTCGAAACCATGCGCCGCGAAGGCTTCGAACTTTCGCTCTCGCGCCCGAAAGTGCTGACCCGCAGCGAAAACGGCCAGACGCTCGAGCCGGTCGAAGAAGTCGTGATCGACGTCGACGATGAATATACCGGCGTCGTCATCGAGAAGATGAGCATCCGCAAAGCCGAGCTGCAGGACATGCGCCCCTCCGGCGGCGGCAAGACCCGCCTCGTCATGCTCGCGCCCTCGCGCGGCATGGTCGGCTATCACGGCGAATTCCTCACCGACACGCGCGGCTCCGGCGTCATGAACCGCCTCTTCCATTCCTGGGCGCCGTGGAAAGGCGACATTCCCGGCCGCCGCAACGGCGCGCTCATCTCCAACGACAAGGGCCAGTCCACCGCCTACGCGCTGTGGAATCTGGAAGAGCGCGGCCAGATGTTCATCGCCGACGGCGAGGACGTCTACGAAGGCATGATCATCGGCGAAAACAGCCGCGGCGAAGATCTCGACGTCAACCCGCTCAAGGGCAAGAAGCTCACCAACGTGCGCGCCAGCGGCAAGGATGAGAGCATCCGCCTCACGCCCCCGCGCCGCCTCACGCTCGAACAAGCGATGGCCTGGATCGAGGATGATGAGCTGGTGGAAGTCACGCCCGCCGCCATCCGCCTGCGCAAAGCCTATCTCGACCCCAACGAGCGCAAGAAACAAGCGCGCGCGAAGGAAGCAGGCTAAGAGGACCGTCGGCGCCAACGTGTGCCATTGGCCTGTTTCCGACAGACATTAACCTCGCTGGCGCTCCTTGATCACGAGGACTACGATACGCGCCGAATGGTGCACTCAGCACAACGCCTTTTGGGGTACGGGAGATGCAAGGCGGCTCTGAAAAACCAGCGTGTACCTGGCGGTACTACTTTGCCCGCGTTGGCGCGACTTTGTCTGTCGGCGCCGGTCTCACCGCGATTAAAATATTGGTTTCGCGGGCCCATGGCGATTTGCGCGAGACCGGTCAGGACGTGGCCGCAGTTTTAGTGGCTGGGTCACAAGGTATTGCATGGATGTTCGGCATCTGGACCATCTTCAAAATTTGGGATCGCGAGATTGGCCGCTCACCCCAATCGATCACCGCGCCGCCATCGGACTCGCCACAGGAACGGTGAGCGTCAGCTGTCAGCGAAAAGCGGCTCCCGCTCCGATCCTCTGTCTCCGCATTGTTGCCGAAACATCACGCCGCGCGAGCCTCGTGCGAAAATCTATCCTACACCTCCGAAACGCCAATACACTCCTCCCATCGCTCCGCTGGAGGGCAGTTGGCCAATGTTCACCCGATGCGACGAGCGATGTGATCGAGCGTGAACCTCTGCAGCGCGGTTGAGCACAGCGGAGGAGAAGCCCGCCGAACATGAAAAGGCGGGAGGACGCACAGGGAATTCGTGTCGAACGCACGGACCCGCACGCGATCGGCCGAGCCGCCTCCGAGAGTGAAACATCTTCCGCGACGGCGCCGATGAGAAACGATCACGGGACGCGGATGAGCCGCGTCGTTCGCATCGCGCAAGCGATGCATTGCTGGCGTGACCCATCCGCGTCCCGCCCTCTTTGGTTTTTGATCCGCCAGGATCAACAAGGATGACGCGCGTCCGCGCGCAAGGAGATGCGACCCCGTTGACGTTCGGATTAACCCTGCGGCGCAGCCACCCGCACGCCGCGCCGCCACGCTTCGCGCCGCTCCGCCACTTGAGCGTCCACATCCACCGGGTCCGGGCACGTGTACGCGATCTCGCGCACCTGCGGCTGGTCCTCGCCGCGCACTTCCGCGCCATAGCAGCCGATCTGCATCAGCACGGCGTTGGCCGCAGCGCCCCACCAGAGCGGGCCGAGCGCCCTGTCACTAGAGTAAATCGTCGCGTTCTGCGCCAGCAGCGATCGAAGCGGCTGGGGATCGCCGCGCTGCACCAGCACGGTCTGATCCGTGTCGTGAAACCAGATCTGGAAACGCTGATTGTCGACGAACACGTCGGCGTCCGGATAGCCGGCATTGTAGCTCAAGGTGCGCTGCGTCGAGGCGCACGCGCCCAACGCGAAAAGAGAAGCCGCCAACAAAGCGCGCATGTTCATGGTGAACCTCGTCATCCGCGAAATCCTCGCCGCCCAAGATGGCGCCGCATCGGGCGATGCGGTGACCAAATAGCGGCGCGTTCGTGTTTACCAATGCCGGTGGCGCCGTTTCGGTTCAGCTTTCGCGTCGCACGCGCCTGCCGATGCCTCGTTCACACGCGTTAAGGCGCAATTCGCGTCACGGATGCGTGGCACGGCTCATGCTCTCCAAGTCTGCGCATAAGGCGGGCCCATGGGGGAAACCGCCGCGAAAAAGGGCGCACGACCATGGCTAACGCCATTGACCTCCATGTCGGCAAGCGGCTTCGCCGCCGTCGCCGGCTCCTGGGCCTCACCCAGCAACAGCTGGCTGAGTCCATTGGCATCCGCTTCCAGCAGATCCAAAAATACGAATGCGGCGCCAACCGCGTGACTGCGAGCCGTCTCTACGAACTCGCCGTCGCGCTGAACGTGCCGGTCAATTACTTCTTCGAAGGCCTGCAGCAAGTTGCCGCCACGCCCGCCACCCCTGGCGCGCCGGCGAACGACCGCGATCTGATCGCCGCTGACGTCCTCTCGCAGAAGGAAACGCTCGAACTGATCCGCGCTTACTACAAGCTCGGCGAACGCCCGCGCCGGCGCCTCCTGGACCTGGCGAAAGCGCTACAAGACGAATCCACCGACGCGGCCTAATCCGCCGCATCGGTCGAGGGCAACGGGGGATCGGGCTCGCTTCGGCGGGCCCGTCTTCGTTTGGGAGCGAGGAATCAATCCTACAGCCGCGGAGCTGGGTTATAGTGAACCCATGCCCGTTCACGACATCCCACGCCTCCTCTCTTTTGCCGACACGCTCGCTGACGCCGCCCGCGCAGCCATCCTCCCCTTCTTCCGCGCGCCACACGCCTGCAACCACAAGGGCGGCGCGCTCTTCGATCCCGTCACCGAAGCGGACCAGGCCTCCGAACGCGCCATGCGCGCGCTGATCGAACGGGAGTTTCCCGAGCACAGCATTCTCGGCGAAGAATATGGCGGCGAACTCGCCTCGCGCGGCTATCAATGGATCATCGATCCGATCGACGGCACCCGCGCCTTCATCTCCGGCCTGCCGACCTGGGGTGTGCTGATCGGGCTCTATCACGACGGCGCGCCGCTGATCGGCGTGATGGATCAGCCGTATCTCGACGAGCGCTATCGCGGGTGGATGGACGGCGCGAACGCCACCGCGCGGGGCGAAACCAAACCGCTGAAGACTCGCGCGTGCGTCAGCCTCAGCGAAGCGACGCTCTCCACCACCGATCCCTACCTCTTCCACGGCGCAGAAGCCGAAGCCTTCGCCCGCGTGCGCGCGGCAGCGAAGCTCACCCGCTACGGCTACGATTGCTACGCCTATTGCATGCTCGCCGCCGGCCACATCGACTGCGTCATCGAGAACGGCTTGAAGCCGTTCGACATCGCCGCCCTCATCCCCATCGTCACCGGCGCCGGCGGCGGCATCACAAGCTGGGACGGCGGGGATGCCAGCAAGGGTGGGCGGGTGTTGGCGTATGGCGATGTCAGTGTGAGAGATGAGGCTACTGACCGTGTCACGCGCTAATCGGATAGCGGCGCTCGCCGCACTGGTGGTGCTCGTCGGCGCGATAGCCTTTTTGTCGTCAAGACCGCCCCCTGTTGATGCCGGCTCTGCAACTTGTGAAGTTTATCGCGCATTCGTGACGAATGTATCAGAAGAGCCGCATCAGCGCTTCCGTCCGTTTTTGCGAAGCATTCCGCATGCGGATGCGCTGAGCGACACAGCCGAAATGACGCTCTCGCGCGAGACCGGCGAGCACGAAGCTCATACGGTGCAGGCGACAGGCGAAGTATTCGAGTTCCCCGTCACCGAAGAATTCACTGTGAATATATCTGGCTATTCGACGCAGCGGGCAGAATGGTTGCCGACCTGTTTCGATTCTTCCCCGCGACCATCCTTCACAGTGATGCCGGCGATCATTGAGTTCGGGCTAGCAATCCCAGTCGTTGGCGACATAACGATTTGGGAAATTTCTCGCGTCTCGTTCTCGCCCGATGGACAAAGCGCACTGTTCTATGCCGAGCATTTTTGCGGCGAGTTGTGCGCAGGTGGCGGATATTTTCTTTACGAGTTGCGCGATGGCGCCTGGCACGAAGCCGGCTACCGCATGAGCTGGGTTTCGTGACCTACGCTTCCCGCGCCTTCCCGCTGACGATATCCCGCATCGCCTGCGCGAAAATTTCCGGCGGTTGGCCGCCTTGGATCAGCCAGCGTTGATTGAAGATCACCGATGGCACGGCGTTGATGCCGTTCGCGCGCCAATGCCCTTCCTCCGCGCGCACTTCGTCAGCGAACGCGCCGGACGCCAGCACGTCACGCGCCGCATCCGCATCGAGCCCGGCTTCGCGCACAGCGTCGATCAGCGCTTCGACATCGTTCGTCGGGCGCTGGTCGGTGAAGTGCGATTTGAACAGGGCCTCTTTCAACGCCAGCTGCTTGCCTTGCGGCAGCGCCCAGGCCAGCAGCCGATGCGCGTCGAACGTGTTCCAGATCTGCGAATCCGGCCCGTAATTGAACGTGAAGCCCAGAGCCGCGCCATGCTCCTTGATCACTTCGCGCACCGCGTCCGAACGCTCCCGCGTCGAACCGTATTTGCGCGCGACATGCTCGGCCGTGTTCTCGCCCTCGGGGCCCATGTCCGGATTGAGCTCGAACGGCCAGAACCGGATCTCCGCTTCGACTTCGCCCTTCATCCCCGCCAACGCCGCAAGCAACGACCGCAACCCGATCACGCACCACGGACAAGCGATGTCGGAGATGAAGTCGATGCGAAGCTTCGCAGTCATGTCGCCGCGCTTTCTAATCTTGCAGGCATCACCGTCATTCCGGGGCTCGCGAAGCGAGAGCCCGGAATCCAGGGGGCTCAGCGCATAGCTCCTGGATTCCGGGCTCAATGCTGCGCATTGCCCCGGAATGACGGGCTGACCTCATATCCCTTAGCGATAGAACTCCGTCCGCCGGTCGCGGAAGAAGCCCCAGGCGGCGCGGTGACGGTCGAGGAAATCCAGATCGAATTCGTGCACCAGCACGCCTTCGTCGGTGCGATCGAAGCTCTCGACCAAGTCGCCGCGATGATCGGCGATGAAGCTCGAGCCGTAGAACGCCTGGCCGCTGCCTTCGACGCCGATGCGATTGCTCGCCACCACCGGGATCACGTTCGACACCGCATGCCCCTGCATCGCGCGCCGCCACGGGTCGCGCGTGTCGAGCGAGGCGTCATGCGGCTCGCTGCCGATCGCGGTCGGATAGAACAAGACTTGCGCGCCCATCAGCGCCATCGCCCGCGCGGCTTCGGGAAACCATTGGTCCCAGCAAATGCCGACGCCGATGCGCCCGTGCGCGGTGTCCCACACCTTGAAGCCGGTGTCGCCGGGCCGGAAATAGTACTTCTCCTGATAGCCGGGCCCGTCCGGAATATGGCTCTTGCGATAAACGCCGAGCTGCTTGCCGTCGGCATCGAGCACGACGAGCGAGTTGTAGTAGTGCGGGCCTTCGCGTTCGTAGATCGAAACGGGAATGACGACCCCGAGCTCCTTCGCCACCGGCTCCAGCGCCACGACGCACGGATGCGACTTCGCCTCGAACGCGGTGCCGAACCACTTCTCCTCCTGCGTCGTGCAGAAGTACGGCCCCTGAAACAGCTCCGACGGCAAGATCACCTGCGCGCCGCGCTTGGCCGCGTCGCGGATAAAGCCTTCGGTCTTCTTGATGTTGGCGTTGATGTCTTCGCCATACGACGTCTGAATCGCGGCGACGGTGATGGTGCGGGGCATTTCAGTTCGCTTTCGTGGGTTCGTCATCCTGGGGCAATGCGGAGCATTGAACCCAGGGTCCAGGGGCAAACGGCGCGGCGGCGGTGCCTGGATCCTGGGCTCGCGCTACGCGCGCCCCAGGATGACGGGATTCATAAGCAGCGCGGACATGCGCACCCATCACGCCGGCTCCTGCTGCGTGATGCAGTGGAACGAGCCGCCGCCGGTGAGGATCGCGTGAGACGAAAGCCCGATCACCTTGCGGCTCGGAAACAGCGGCGCGAGCGCGTTCACGGCGTCGTCGCCGCTGCCCGAATAGATCGGCACGACCACGGTCGAATTGCCGATGACGAAATTCATATGGCTCGCCGGCACGGCGTCGCCGTCCTCATCCTCGACAGCGCCCGGCGAAGGGATGCGCACGACCTCAAGCTTGCGGCCCTGCGCATCGCGCATGCCGCCGAGCGCCAGTGCGATCTCCTCCAGCACGTCGTGGTTCGGATCGTCGCGGCTGAACGGCGCCTGACACACGACCACGCCCGGCGCGACGAAGCGCGCGAGGTTGTCGATGTGCCCGTCGGTGTGATCGTTCATCAGCCCTTCATCGAGCCACAGCACCTTCTCGATCCCGAGCGCGCGCTTCAAAGCAATCTCGGCGCCCTCCTCGGTCCAGTGCGCATTCCTGTTCGGGTTGAGCAGGCACTGGCGCGTCGTGATCAATGTGCCTTCGCCGTCCATCTCGATCGCGCCGCCTTCGAGGATGAAGTCGTGCATCTTGAACTCGGCCCCCGCGATCAGCGCCATGCGGGCGCTGACCTTGTCGTCGTGCGGCAGCACGTACTTGCCGCCCCAGCCGTTGAACTGAAAGCCGAGCGCCTTGCCGTCGCTCGTGAAGATCGGGCCGCTGTCGCGGAACCAGATGTCGCCGAAATCGCCCGGAATCACGTCCGCCGCCTGGCCGAGCGCCAGTTTGGCTGTCGCTTCCGCTTCGCGCCCGTACGCCATGATGCGCACCTTGTCGCCGCGGCCCTCGTCCCAGAGCGCGCGCACCATCGCGGCGACTTCCGCGCGCGCGGGCTCCAGATCCTCGCCCCAGAGATCGGCCGCGGAGGGCCAGCCGGTCCAAATCGCCTTGTGCGGGCGCCATTCAGCAGGAATCGTCGTCATGGGCCGCTCCTTAGCGCATGCGAACGACGCCAGATAGGCACGTTTGGCCTCAACACAAGTGCGTGGCCGTTCTGGCGCCGTGGGCCCGCCTCCGCTAAGAGGCGCAGGGGACAAAACCGAGAGCTTGATGACCGCAACCCGGGCCGCCTTCGACCGCGCGACACTGGCGTTTCTCGCCGTGCTGCTCGCGCTCACCGCCGTGCGGATCTGGGCTTTGTTCGAGAGCCCGCTCGGGCTTTATTTCGACGAAGCGCAATACTGGATGTGGTCCCGCACTTTCGACTGGGGCTACTTCACCAAGCCGCCGATGGTGGCCTGGGTGATCGGCGCGACCACGGCGCTGATGGGCACGGACGCGGAATGGGCGGTGCGTCTCGGCGCGCCGCTGGCGCACGCCGTTGCGGCCGGCGGCGTGTTCGCGCTCACGCGTTCGATGTACGGCGCCTGGCCGGGATTCTGGGCCGGGCTCGGCTGGCTATTGCTGCCCGGCGTGTTTTTCAGCTCGGCGCTCATCTCCACCGACGCAGTGCTGCTGCCGCTTTGGACGATTGCGCTTTACGCCATGTGGCGGCTCGTCAACACGCGCGCCATGGCTTGGGCCGCCGTCATCGGCGTGTTCCTCGGGCTCGGCGTACTGGCGAAATACGCGATGCTCTACTTCATCGTCTGCACCGCGTTCGCGGCCTGGCGGATGGAGACCGTGCGCCAAGCGCTCGCCGGCGGACGCGGGCTGGTCGCCGGCCTGATCGCCGCCGCGATCGTGACGCCGAACATCGTCTGGAACGTCAACAACGGCTTCGCCACGGCGCGCCACACCGCCTCGAATGCGAGCCTCGATCTCGGCGACATGTTCCATCTGGACGAGCTGTTCGAGTTTATCGGCGGGCAGGCCGGCGTGCTCGGGCCGATCGTGTTTTTCGCCGCCTTCTGGGCGATCTGGCGCGCCTTCACGCGGCGCGATGCGTTGGTGACCGAAGACAAGTTCCTGCTCGCGTACATCCTGCCGCCGTTCGTGTTCATTTCGGCGATCGCCTTCATCTCGCGCGCCAATGCGAACTGGGCCGCCGTGGCCTATCCGGCGATCATTGTCTGGATGACGGGACTTCTGTTCACGTCCGCGAATGGCCGCCGCTGGCTCGTCGGCAGCAACGTCGTCAACGCCGCGATCGGCGTCGCGCTCGCCTTCGTCGTCGTCACCATGCCGGGTTTGGCGAACCAGGCGAAGGGCATCCGCACCGCGCAAGGCTGGGATCAGACCGCGCGCGAGATCGCTCTTCGCGCAGCGACGCAGCCGGGCGAAGCGCCGTTCACCGCGGTGCTGGTCGACGACCGCGCCACCTATTTCGAGCTGAATTATTACTGGCGCCACGCACGCCGCGCCGGCGCGCCGCTGCCGCCGGTGCGGATGTGGCTGCTGCAGGCCGAGGCTTACAACTCGGCCGAAGCGAGCGATCCGATGCGCGCCGAAGAAAGCGGCCGCGTGCTCGTCGTGCATCTGCAGCCAAGTTACATTCCCTTCGTCGCCGGCGACTTCACCGTGTTCCGCACGGTCGAGCATCTCACTGTGCCGCTCGGCGGCGGCGTCAACCGCGAGATGGATATCTCGGTCGGCGAGGGCTTTGCGCCGGCGCCGCGCGACGCTGCGTTCCAGGAGCGGCTCGACGCCGCCCGCAGCGGCGATTAGATCGGATCGTAGTCCGGGAACGCCGAGCCGCCGCGCTCGGCGCTGACGGCGTTGGCGCGGAACAGAGAGAACAGCTCGCGGCCCACGCCGCGCGCGTTGGCCGCGAGATCGAGCTGCGCCGGCGCGCGATCGCGCCAGTCCGGCGGCGAGAGGACGTCGAGTTCGCCGCTTTCGCCGTCGACACGCAGCACGTCGCCATCGCGCACTTTCGCCAGCGGGCCGCCCTCAGCGGCTTCAGGCGTGACATGGATCGCCGCCAGCACCTTGCCGCTCGCGCCGGACATGCGCCCGTCCGTCACCAAAGCGACCTTGAAGCCGCGGTCCTGCAGCGCGCCCATCAGCGGCATCAATTTGTGCAGCTCGGGCATTCCATTCGCGCGCGGCCCCTGCCCGCGCACGACGATGACGCAATCGCGATCCAGTTCGCCGGCGCGGAACGCCGCCTGCACTTCGCCCTGGGAATCGAACACGCGCGCCGGCGCTTCCACATTCATGAACGGCGCGCCGACGGCCGACGTCTTCGCACAGGCGCGGCCGAGCCCGCCGCTCATCACCACGAGCCCGCCAGTCGGTTGGAACGGATTGGCGCCGGGGCGGACGACGGCTTCATCGCGGCTCTGTTCCGGCGCATCGCGCCAAACGAGGCCCTCGCCGTCGAGCCACGGCTCGCGCGTGTAGTCCTCGAGCGTATCGCCCACCACCGTCGCGATGTCGCCGTGCACGAGCCCCAGGCCCAGCAGCTCGCGCGTCAGAAACGCCATGCCGCCGGCGTCGCGGAAATGGTTCACGTCGGCGGAGCCGTTCGGATAGACCTTGGCCAGGAGCGGCGTCACGCGCGCGACGTCGCCGAAATCGTCCCACAGCAGCTCGATCCCGGCCGCCGCCGCGATCGCTGGCAGATGAATGAAGTGGTTGGTCGAGCCGCCCGTCGCCATCAGCCCGACCATCGCGTTGACGATGGCGCGCTCGTCGACCAACCGCCCGATCGGCCGATAATCGTCGCCGAGGCCTGTGATCTGCGCCGCCCGCTTCGCCGCCGCCACCGTGAGCGCATCGCGCAATGGCGTATTCGGATTGACGAACGCGGCGTTCGGCATGTGCAGACCCATCAGCTCCATCATCATCTGATTGGAGTTGGCGGTGCCGTAGAAGGTGCAGGTGCCGGGCGAATGATAGCTCTCAGCCTCCGCCTGCAGCAGCTCCTCACGGCCGATCTTGCCTTCGGCGAAGAGCTGGCGGCGCGCCGCCTTCTCCTTGTTCGGCAAGCCCGATGGCATCGGCCCGCCCGGGACCAGGATCGCCGGCAGCCAGGGAAACCTGAGCGCGCCGATCAGCAGGCCGGGCACGATCTTGTCGCAAATGCCCAGCAGCAGCGCGGCGTCGAAGGTCGCATGCGAGAGCGAAACCGCCGTCGAAAGCGCGATCACGTCGCGCGAGAACAGCGAAAGCTCCATGCCTTCGAAGCCCTGCGTGACGCCGTCGCACATCGCCGGCACGCCGCCCGCGACCTGCGCCACGGCGCCCACTTCGCGCGCCGCTCTGCGGATGATTTCCGGGAAGCGCTCGTACGGCGCATGCGCCGACAACATCTCGTTATAGGCCGTGACGATGCCGATCGACGGCCACTGGCCGCCGAGCAGCTCGATCTTGTCCTGGACGGCGCAGCCCGCCGCGCCATGCGCGCGGTTCGCCTCAGCGATCTTCACCCGCGCAGGCTTTGTCGGGTCGTACGCCTCGATCAGATCGAGATAGCGGCGCCGGCGCTTGGCGCTGCGCTGGCGGATGCGTTCGGTGACCTGCTCTATGCTTGAATTGAGTTCAGTCATTTCATTCCGGATCCCACCAAGCCCTGCCGTCGCGATCCAGCATCAGCGCCGATTGAGTCGGGCCATTAGAGCCCGCCGCATAGCCATATGGCTCGACGCCCGCCTGGCGCCACGCCGCGAGCAGCGCGTCGGCCCACATCCAGGCGGCGTCGACTTCATCGCGGCGCATGAACAGCGCGAGGTTGCCGCGGACGATGTCCATCAGCAGCCGCTCGTAGGCGTCCGGGTAGCGCACGCCGCCGAACTCCTCCGCGAACGAAAGATCGAGCGCCGCCGTTTTCACCCGCAGACCCCCCGGCCCCGGTTCCTTCATGTTGAGCCAAAGCCGCACGCCTTCATCCGGCTGCAGTCGCAACACCAATTTGTTCGGCGAGCCCGCGTCCGCGCCGAACATCGGCACCGGCGTATCCTTGAACTGCACCACGATCTCGGAGCGCCGCGCGCTCATGCGCTTGCCGGTGCGCAAATAGAACGGCACGCCGGCCCAGCGCCAATTGTCGACCTCGGCCTTGATCGCGACGAACGTCTCGGTCTTGGTCACCTTGCCGACTTCATCGGCGTAAGCCGGCGCCTTGCCGCCGTTCACAAGGCCTGCCCTGTATTGCCCGCGCACCGTTTTCGACGCCGCGTCCTTGGCCTCGATGCGGCGCAGCGCCGACAGCACTTTGAGCTTCTCGGTGCGGATCGCGTCCGCCTCCATCGAGTTCGGCGACTCGAGCGCGACCAGACACAAGAGCTGCAGCAAATGGTTCTGCACCATGTCCCTGAGCGCGCCGGATTTGTCGTAGTAATCGGCGCGGCCTTCGACGCCCAGTTCCTCCGCCACCGTGATCTGGACATGGTCGATGTAGGCGCGCGACCATACCGGCTCGATCAGCATGTTGGCGAAGCGCAGCACCAGAAGGTTCTGCACCGTCTCTTTGCCGAGATAGTGATCGATCCGGAACGTGCGGTGTTCGTCGAAGACAGCGCCGACACCGTCATTGATCTCGCGCGAGGAGGCGAGATCTCGCCCGATCGGCTTTTCCAGCACAATGCGCGAATCCGGCGTCGCGAGGCCCGTTTCCGCCAAGCGCTGCGCGATCGTCACGAACAGCGAGGGCGCGGTCGAGAGATAGAAGATGCGCACATTGCCGCCGCCGTTCGCAAGCGCCTGTTTCAGCGCGCCCCACTCGTTCGCCGGCGCCGAAGCATCGAGCCGCGCATAATGCACATGACTCATGAACTCGGCGCACTTAGCCTCGTCCACGCAGGCGCCGGGCGCGAACTTGCCGCGGCTCTCGTGCACCATCTGCCGGAACGCTTCGGTGTCGAGGTCCGAGCGGGCTGCGCCGATGATCCGCGACTGCGGCGGAATCTGGCCGTCGAGATAACGGTGCAGCAGCGAGGGGAAGAGTTTGCGAAGCGAGAGATCGCCGGTCGCGCCAAAAACGACGAGGTCGAACGGAGGAACGGGAATGAACTCGGCCATGTCGCATACAAACTAGGTTTCGCGCTGCGGCGCAAACAGAGGCGAAGCGTTTGTCGCAGCATAATTGTCCCGCGACAATTGCGTTGCCAACGCCGGCCGGCGGCGCCTATGGTCCGCCCATGCGGGGCAATTATGGCCGATGACGACAACCCGCCGCCCCGGCGCGGCCTGGGCGGGGAAAAGAAGCCCACCATCAACGATGTGGCGCGCCTGGCGGGCGTCTCCAAGAAGACGGTCTCGCGCGTCATCAACCAGTCGCCGTTCGTCAAGGAAGAGACGCGCGAGAACATCAACCGCATCATCGCCGAGATCGGCTTCTCGCCCGATCCGCAGGCGCGCGGCCTCGCCTTCCGCCGTTCGTTCCTGATCGGCCTCGTCTACGACAATCCGAACCCGCAATACGTCGTGAACATGCAATTGGGCATGCTCGATGCGATGCGCGGCTCCGGCTACGAACTCGTCGTACATCCCTGCAACCGCAACAATCCGACCTTCCTCGCCGACTTCCGCCGCTTCATCGAACGCCAAAAGCTCTCCGGCGTTGTGCTGACGCCCTCGGTGTCGGAGGACGATCGCGTCAAGGCGATCCTCGACGAAGTCGGCTGCGCCTATATCCGCATCGCCTCAGTGCCGGTGGACGAGCCCGAGCACATCATCGTTTCAAACGATCGCTTGGGCGGGCGCGCCGCGGCTCGGCATCTGGCCGAACTCGGCCACACCCGCATCGGCTTCATCTCGGGCCCACCCTCCTTCCGCTCCTCGCACGAGCGGCGCGGCGGCTTCGAAGAAGGGCTGAAAGACCGCAAACTCAAGCTGCCCGACGATCACGTCATGCAGGGCGCCTACACGTTCGAGACCGGCATCTCGTGCGGCGCCGAGCTGTTGAAGCTCAGCCCGCGACCGACTGCGATCTTCGCCGCCAACGACGAGATGGCCGCCGGCGTGCTGCACGCGATCCGCCGCGCCGGGCTCAAATGTCCGGACGACGTCTCCGTCGTCGGCTTCGACGACTTCCAGATCGCCTCCAGCGTCTGGCCGCCGTTGACAACGGTGCGCACGCCGACGCGCGAGATCGGCCGCATGGCCGCGGAAAAGCTGATCGGCGCGACCGAAGCCGACGAGGAGGAGCATCCGCGCGAAGCGGCGCCGGCGACATCGCCCGCGCTCGTCGTCCGGGATTCCACCGGCCCTGCGCCGCGGTAGAATACCTTGGGCGAACCCGCTTGCACCGGACTCTGACACCGGTTACCAAAGGCCGAGGGAGCCGCTCATGTTCAAGAAGACCTACCACGCCACCCATCCGGACAGCATGGAGGGCGTCTCGAACGACCAGCTGCGCGACCGCTACCTGATCCAGAACCTGTTCGCGCCGGACGAGATCGCGCTCAACTATCTGCACTACGAGCGCTTCGTCATCGGCGGCGCGGCGCCGGTGACGAAGACGCTGGCGCTGCCGACGCAGTCGGAGCCCGCGTCCGCCGCGGGCAAGCCGTTCCTGGAGCGGCGCGAACTGGGCGTCATCAATGTCGGCGCCGGCCAGGGCATCGTGAAGGTCGACGGCCAGGCCTACGAGCTGCAACCGAAGGACGGTCTCTACGTGCCGATGGGATCGGAAAACGTGGAGTTCAGCTCAGTCGACAAAGCCAATCCCGCCAAATTCTACCTCACCTCGACGCCGGCGCACGCGCGCTACGACGTGGCGAAGATCTCGATCGAGAAGGCCGTGCCGCTCGAACGCGGCGCGCTCGCGACCTCGAACGAACGCACCATCTATCAATACATCGTGCCCGCTACGGTGAAGTCGTGCCAGCTCCTGCTCGGTCTGACCGAGCTGAAGACCGGCAGCGTCTGGAATACGATGCCGCCACACCTGCACGACCGCCGCTCGGAAGTGTATTTCTATTTTGGCCTCGGCGAGAACGACCGCGTCTTCCACTTCATGGGCGAGCCGGATTCGAACCGGCACATCGTAATGGCCAATGAAGAGGCGGTTGTCTCGCCGCCCTGGTCGATTCATATGGGCTCCGGCACTGCGAACTACACGTTCATTTGGGCAATGGGCGGGGAAAACCTCGACTACACCGACATGAACGTGCTCGATATTTGTCAGTTGAAATGAGCAATCTCTTCGATCTTTCAGGGAAGGCCGCCATCGTCACCGGCGGCAATGTCGGCCTCGGCCAGGCCATCGCCGTCGCGCTCGCGCAGGCCGGCGCCGACATTGTTTCGACGAGCCGCCGCGCCGCCAGCGAAACAGGCGCGCGAGTGAAGGCGCTCGGCCGCAAGTTTGTCTCGATCGAAGCCGATCTTTCCTCGACCAAGCCGATCGCCGGCATCGTCGAGCGCACTGTCGGCGAATTCGGGAAGGTTGACATCCTCGTCAACAATGCGGGCGTTATCCGCCGCAACGATTCCGTCGATTTCAGCGAGGACGATTGGGATGCGGTCATCGACACCAATCTGAAGTCCGCCTTTTTCCTCGCCCAAGCGTGCGGGCGTCACATGATCGCGCAAGGCCGCGGCAAGATCATCAATATCGCCTCGATGCTCTCGTTCCAGGGCGGCATTCGCGTGCCTTCGTACACTGCGAGCAAGAGCGGCCTCGCCGGCATCACCAAGCTGCTCGCGTGCGAGTGGGCGAGCAAGGGCGTCAACGTCAACGCCATCGCGCCTGGCTACATGACCACCGACAACACCGAAGCGCTGCGCGCCGACGCGGCGCGCAACCAGCAAATTCTCGATCGCATCCCGGCGGGCCGTTGGGGCGAAGCGTCCGATCTCGGCGGCGCCGCGGTCTTCCTCGCCAGCGCAGCCTCGGATTACGTGCACGGCGCGATCATTCCGGTCGATGGCGGCTGGCTCGCACGCTGAAGCGAGCCTCAAGGAGCACACGTGGCGCGTATCGTCTGTTTCGGCGAAATCCTGATCCGGCTCTCGGCGCCGGGACGCGAGCTCATGCTGCAGACGCCGCGTCTGGACACCTATGCTGGGGGCGCCGAAGCCAATGTCGCCGTTTCGCTGGCGCGGTTCGGCCACGAGGCGCGCATGGCGAGCATCCTGCCCGACAACGCGCTGGCGCACGGCGCTCTTGCCGAGCTGCGCCGCTGGAACGTCGATACGCGTTCGGTGCTGACCGGCGCCGGGCGCCTCGGCCTCTACTTTCTCACCTCGGGCGCGGGCTTGCGCCCTTCCGACGTGCTCTACGACCGCGCGCAGTCGGCCTTCGCGCTCGCCGCGCCTGACGCCATCGATTGGAGCGCCGCACTCGAAGGCGCCGATTGGCTGCACGTCTCCGGCGTCACGCCCGCTGTCAGCGCCAATGCGGCGGACGCAGCGCACCGCGCCATGAAGGCGGCGCGCGCCGCCGGCGTACGCGTCTCCTACGACGCCAACTTCCGCGCCAAGCTTTGGGAAGCGCGCGGCGGCGATCCGACCGCGACGCTGGACGCCCTGTTCGCCGAAGCCGATCTCGCCTTCGCCGAAGCGCGCGACCTCTCGCTGCTCACCGGCCACCGCATCGACAGCGACGAGGCTGCAGCGAAGATCGCGTTCGAGCGCTACCCGAATCTGCAGCGCCTCGCCTCCACGGCGCGCAAAGTGATCAGCGCCGATCATCATGAGCTGAGCGCCGTCAGCTTCACCCGCACCGGCGCGACGCGCACCCGCACGCACACGATAACCGGCATCGTCGACCGCATCGGCGGCGGCGACGCTTTCGCCGCTGGCGTGCTGCATGGCCTCGTGAGCGGCGCCGGCGAACAAGCAATGCTCGACTTCGCTCTCGCCGCCGCCTGCCTCAAGCACTACATTCCGGGAGACTTCAACCTCTCCACGGCGGCCGACGTGCAATTCTATCTCTCCAATTCCGGCTCGGATGTGCGGCGATGAGCGAACGGCTGACGTCCGAGGAAGTGCTGCGCCTCTCGCCGGTCATGCCGGTGGTCGTGATCGACGACGCCGCGCAGGCGGTTCCACTCGCGCGCGCCCTGCTCGCCGGCGGCATCCGCACGATCGAGATCACGCTGCGCACGCCAGCCGCGCTCGATGCGATCCGCGCCGTCGCGCGCGAGGCGTCGGAGATGGTGATCGGCGCCGGCACCGTGCTGACGCCGGACGATCTCGAAACCGCCTTCACCGCCGGCGCGCGCTACGCCCTCTCGCCCGGCGCGACGCCGAAGCTGTTGGCCGCCGCGCGCGACCGCGCCGCGCCGTTCATTCCGGGCGTTGCTACCGCGGGCGAAATCCAAAACGGACTCGAATACGGCTTCACCTGCTTCAAGTTCTTTCCCGCCGAACAGCTCGGCGGGCCCAGCGGCCTCAAAGCCATGGCGGGGCCATTTCCGAACGTGCGCTTCTGCCCCACCGGCAGCGTCACGATCGAAAAGGCGCCGAGCTATCTCGCGCTCGGCAACGTCCTGTGCGTCGGCGGCTCGTGGATCGCGCCGGCGGAGAGGATCAGAGCGGGCGATTGGGTTGGGATCGAAAACGCTGCACGGCAAGCCGCGGCGTTGCGCTGACCACGCCGCCTTCGACAGGCTCAGGCTGACGCTGGTGGTCGGCGCCGCCATCTCAGTCGCGTCACCCTGAGCTTGTCGAAGGGTGACGCGTCACACGACTGCCGGTCCGACTCAAAGCCGGTCGCGCAACGCGTACCAAAGCATGCCCAAAACGTAGAGCGGCGAGCGCAGCGCGCCGCCCCCTGGAAACTCCGGCGGCGCGATCTGGGTCAGCACATCGAACTTCTCCGCCGTGCCTGTCATCGCCTCGGCCAGCACCTTGCCCGCGAGCGCCGGCATGAGCACGCCCTGGCCGGAATAGCCGTGGGCAAAAAAGAGATCGCCGTGACGGCCGATATGCGGCAGCCGCGACATCGTGATCGAGACGAGCCCGCCCCAGGCATAGTCGATGCGCACGCCGCGCAGTTGCGGGAAGATGCGCAGCATATGCGCGCGCACGAACGCGGCGATGTCCCCCGGCGGCTTCGGGCTGTAGCGTTCGCCGCCACCGAAGATGAGGCGGCCATCCTCGCTCATGCGGAAATAGTTCACCACGAAACGGCTGTCGCTGACGGCGAGATGATCGGCGATCAGCGATTCGGGACGTTCGAGCGGCGCGGTCGCGATCAGATAATTCGCCACCGGCATGATGCGCCGAGCGATGCGCGGCTCCAGCCCCTCCAACAGGGCGTCGCACGCCAGCACGCCATGCCGGGCGCGCACGACGCCGCTCTCGGTATGCGCGGCGACGCCTTCGCGCGTGTCCAGCCTCACCACGCGCGCATGCTCATGCAGCTGCACGCCCGCGGCGCGCGCTGCATCGGCCAGACCCAGCGCATAGTTCAGCGGATGCAGCTGCCCGCCGCATTCATCGAGCAGACCGCCGTGAAAGCCCTCCGCCGCCATCTTCTCGCACGCTTCCGTGGCGCTCAGCACACGCGCGTGCGGATAGTCCATCGCCTCGGCCAATGCCGCCGCTTCCTGCCGCATCCACGCGGGATCGCCTGGCTTCGTCGCCAACGTCAGGTGACCGCTCACATGCAGATCGCATTGGATGTTGTGCCTGGCGATGCGCTCCAAGGTCATCGTTCGCGCCGCCAACGCCATTTCGAACAGCGCCTTCGCCTGTGCGCGTCCGTACCGGTTGATTAGCTCTGTCGCGCCCTTGCGCCAGCCCGGAATCATCTGACCGCCGTTGCGGCCCGACGCGCCCCAGCCGATGCGGCCAGCCTCCAGCAGAACGACCGAGAAGCCGCGCTCCGCCGCACTCAGCGCCGCATGCAATCCGGTGTAGCCGCCGCCGATGACGACGACGTCAGCGCGCTTCTCCCCCTCCAGCTTGGCGGCGGGCGCGAAGGCGTTGGCGGTCGCCACATAGTACGACCGCTCCATACCGAGCCCGGAGTTGAAGTGATCAGCCAAGCTGTTGCGCGAACATCATGCGGTGACCGTCGATCGTGCGCACGACCATCTCGCGCATGCCCCAGGGCTTGTCTTCCGGCGCACGGCACTCGGCGCCCCGCGCGCTGATCTCGGCATGATACGCGTCGACGTCGTCCATCACGACGTAGCCGAAATATGAATGATCCCCCAGCTCTGCCGGCGCGATCGCATCCTTGCACTCGCCCAGATGCACGCCGACGCGGTCGCGGAACATGAAGCTCCAATTGCCCGGATCGTCGAACTCCAGCGTCCAGCCCAAAACATCGCGCCAATATGCCGTCGAGCGCGCCAGATCATGCACGGCCAACACGAAGCTCACGCGTTGAATGCGCGCGCTCACCGCGTCACACTTTCAGCAACAAGTGGTCGCGCTCCCACGAGCTGATCACGCCTTCGAAATTGCCGAGCTCGTGATCCTTGATCATTTGGAACGCGTTGCAGAAGTGCGGGCCGAGCAGTTCGATCACCGGCTTGCATTCCTTGAAGCGGTCGAGGCCCTCGCGCAGCGTCCGCGGCAGCGTGCGGGCCCATCTGTAGGCGCTGCCCTGCACCATCGCGGCGGGCTCCAGCTTGTCGCGCATGCCGATATAGCCGCACACCAGCACCGCCGCGATGGCGAGATAGGGGTTGGCGTCGGCGCCGGGCAGGCGATTCTCGATGCGCCGGTTCTCCGCTTGCGAAATCGGCACGCGCAGCCCGCACGAGCGGTTGTCGTAGCCCCATTGCAGATTGATCGGCGCGGAGAAGTCCGGCCGCATGCGGCGGAACGAGTTCACGTTCGGCGCATAGAGCGGCGTGCATTCGCCGAGATATTTCTGCAGCCCGCCGACGAAATGGCGGAACAGCTCGGTGTTGCCGTCGCTCCCCTCTGCAGCGGGGGCGCTGAACAAATTGTCGCCCTTCTTGGCGTCAACGACCGAGACGTGCAGATGCATCGCACTGCCCGGCTGGTTCTCCATCGGCTTGGCCATGAAGGTGGCGTAGACGCCGTGCTTAAGCGCGACCTGGCGGACGATGCGCTTGAACACCAGCACCTGATCCGACACGTGCACCGGATCACCGTGATTGAAATTGATCTCGAGCTGCGCCGTGCCGCTTTCGTGGATCATCGTGTCGAGATGGAGCGAGGCCGCTTCAGCGTGCTCGTAAATGGTCTCGATCAAGTCTTCGTACTCGGTGATGGCCTCGAGCCCATAAGGCTGCGGCGCCGTCTCGGAGCGGCCCGAGCGGCCCGCCGGCGGCGCGAGCGGCAGATCGGGATCGGTGTTCACCTGAGTGAGATAGAATTCGAGCTCCGGCGCGACGACCGGCCTCAAGCCCAATTTCTCGTAAAGCTCGACCACGCGCTTCAGCACGTAACGCGGCGCGATGTCGTACGGCTCGCCGCTGGTGTGATAAGCATCGGCGAACACGAATGCCGTCGGCGTCTTGTAGCCCGGCGCGACGCAGATGGTTTCCAGATTGGGGCGCAGCACCACGTCCGGATCCTGCATCGAGATCGATTCGTCGGCGTCATCGGCATATTCGCCCGTCACCGTCAGCAGATAGATGCTCGATGGAATGCGCAGCGAACCGTCGCGCTCGCTCTGAAGAAATTTCTGCGCCGGGAACACCTTACCGCGAATGACGCCGTTGAGATCGGGGACCAGGCACTCGATCTCGCCGATGCCGCGTTCCTTGATCCAGCTTGCGAAGCTCTTATCCGCCATGACACACCGATGCGTTGCGTGAATGTGCGCCGCGCGCCGGTCCGGCGCGGATCACCGCGAATGATTGTCGATCAAACAAGCGCGGCGCCTGGACCATGCAGCACACGTTGCGCGCTGCCGGCGAGCCGCGCCCATTCGCCTTCGCAGGAAGGCCGCGGGGGCGCATAAGTCACCTGATGCGGCATAATGTGCGGTCGCCTCGCACCTAGTCAAGCGCAGCCGCGCGCGCGGCGAATGCGCTGATCTGTCGATTTCCGGTGGCGTCGGCTGCAGTTTCCCTTACGGTTGCGCCATCATGATCCACGATGACGCCGAAGAAGGCCTGAACACGGCCGTCTACAACGAATTGCGCACGCGCCTGGTGACCGGACGCATGTCGCCGGGGCACGAACTCTCCACCCGCTCGATCGCCGCGGAACTCGGTGTGAGCCAGACGCCGGTGCGCGATGCCCTGTCGCGCCTCGCCGCAGAAGGCGCGGTCGCCATCCGTTCGAAGCGGCGCATACGCGTGCCGGCGATGACCGCGGAGCGCTTCGACGATTTGCTGCGCTGCCGTCTGCTGCTGGAGCCGGAGGCCGCGGCGCTGGCGCTGCCGCATCTCGAAGCCGCGCACATGCGCGCGCTGCGCGAGATCGACGCCAAGCTCGACGCCGCGATCCTCAGCGGCGACGCCGACGCCTACATGCAGTGCAATCACGCTTTCCACTTCACGCTCTATCGGGCCCAGAACCGGCGTACGCTGCTGCAGCTGATCGAAACGCTCTGGCTGCAGTTCGGCCCGTTCATGCGCCTCGTCTATGGGCGCGTCGCCAACGCCCCACTCAACGACAATCACCAGGCTGCGATCGCCGCGATCCAGGCGCGCGACGCCGATGCGCTGCGCGCCGCCATCGCCGCCGACATTGGCGACGGCATGGGCCTCATCAGCCGGACGGGGCTGGTGAGTGAGGACGGACTCGCCCCTAACGCCTAGCCCAACCCGCCCGGATCGTCCGCCGGCAGCGCACGCAGCGCCGGCTCGGCTTCGCGGAGCGAGCGGGCGATGATGTCGATCATGCGATCGATCTCCGCGTGCGTGATGATCAGCGGTGGGCACATCACGATCGAGTCGCGGATGCCGCGCACCATCAGGCCGTTCCTGATGCAGGTGTCGCGCACGATCGGCCCGGCCTTGCCTTCCTTGCCGGTGAAGCGCTCGTTCGTGCCCTTCTTGGCGACGATTTCGATGGCGCCGATCAGGCCGAGCGAGCGCACCTCGCCCACCAGCTCGTCATCCTCCAGCCGCTTCAGCGCATCGGCGAAATAAGGCCCTGCGTCGGTCTTCACACGATAGACCAAAGCCTCGCGTTCGATGATCTCCAGGTTCTTCAGCGCGACGGCGGCCGAGACCGGGTGGCCCGAATAGGTGTAGCCGTGGACGAACTCGCCGCCCTTCTCGCGCAGCACCTGCACGATCTCGTCCGACACGCCGACGGCGGAGATCGGCAAGTATCCCGACGAAAGTCCCTTCGCCATCGCCACCAGATCCGGCGTCACGCCGAAGTGCTGGAAGCCGAACCATGAGCCGAGCCGGCCGAAGCCGCAGATCACCTCGTCGCTGACGAGGAGAACGCCATATCTTTTGCAGATCGCCTCGACCCGCTTCCAATAGCCCTTCGGCGGAATGATCACGCCACCCGCGCCCTGCACCGGCTCGCCGATGAACGCGGCCACGTTCTCGGGTCCGACCTGCAGAATTCGATCCTCGATCTCCTGCGCCGCGCGCGCGGCGAACTTCTCTTCGTCTTCGCCGAAGCCTTCGTTGAACGCGTACGGCTGCATTACGTGCTCGACGCCCGGGATCGGCAGGCCGCCGATGACGTGCATGTGCTTCATGCCGCCGAGGCTCGCGCCTGCTACTGTGGAGCCGTGATAGGCGTTCCAGCGGCTGATGAAGATGGTGCGGTTGAGCTCGCCCTTGGCTTTCCAGTAATGACGCACCATGCGGAAGACGGTGTCGTTCGCTTCAGAACCTGACGAATTGAAGAAGACGTGCTGCAGCTTGCCGCCGAGCAGCTCGGCCAGTTTCGCCGCCAGCATCACCGTGGGCGGCGTCGCCGTTTTGAAGAACGTGTTGTAGAACGGCAGCTCCTGCATCTGTTCCGCCGCCGCGCGCACCAGCTCCTCGCGCCCGTAGCCGACATTCACGCACCAAAGCCCGGCCATGCCGTCGAGGATCGCGTTGCCGTCGCCGTCATAAATGGTCGAACCGTCCGCGCGGGTGATGATGCGACTGCCGCCGAGCTTTTCGATCTCGGAGTAGTTGGCCTGCGCCGGCAAATGGTGGGCGACATCCAGCCGGCGGAGTTCGGCGATGTTGTAATTGCGGGCGGCCATGTTGGTTCTTTCCTCGAATGAAGTGCAGTGTTGCGCGTCAGCGCGAAAGCGGTTCGCCGCGCAGCGCCCGGCCTAGAAGCTTGAAGAACACTTGGCTCTCTGGATTCTCGTGCGCCTTCCACTCGGGGTGCCATTGCACCGCCAGCACCGGCGCGCCGTTGATCTCGGCGGAAACGGCTTCGATCACGCCGTCGGGCGCCACAGCTTCGACGTTGAGGCCAGACCCAAGCTTGTCGACGCCCTGATAGTGCACGCTGACGACGTCGAGCTCATTCTTCTCGTACGCGCGCCTCAGCACGCCGCCGTCCTTCAGCGTGACCGGATGCACGTGCTCGAAATACTCCGCGAAGCTCTTCTCGCTCGGTGCGTGGTGCGGGATGAGCTCCGGGTGCTCGGCCATATCGCGCCTGAGCGTGCCGCCGAAGGCGACGTTCAATTCCTGAAAGCCGCGGCAAATCCCGAACACCGGCTTGCCCAGATCGAGCATCGCCTCGATCAGCCCCGCCGTCATCTCGTCGCGGTCGGGATCGAACGGCCCCGGCGCATCGTCGACGATCTCGCCGTAGAGCTTGGGATCGAGGTTGGACGGCGTGCCGGTGAGCAGGAGCCCGTCGAGCCGCGGCGCCACTTCCTTCGCATGCATCAGCGCCGGCATGGCCGGCACCAGCAGGCCAGCGGCGTCGGCGTAGGTCAGCGCCGAATTGAGATAGCGCGTCATCACCGCCTGCGCCGCTTGGTTCTCGACCGCGCGGTTGCAGGCAATAACGCCGAGGACGGGGCGATGTTGATCGGGCTTCATGACAGCAGCACCGCGGGCGAGCAGGCGTGCCAGGCGAGCCACACCGGCTCATCCCAGGTGAAGTCCTCCTGGTCGTAGCGCGTCAGATTGGAACGGAATGTTTTCACGCGGCGGCCGCCTTCCAACTCCACCTCGAAATTGGTCTCGCTGCCCAAATAAACAATGTCGCGGATCACCCCTGCGACAACATTGGTCCCGGCCGGCGCGTCCTCCATCTTCGGCGCCTCGCCGCCGGCGCGCTTGTGCATCTCGATCTTCTCGGGGCGCAGAGCCACCCACACGGTCGAGCCCCGCGCGCCGGTGACGCCATGATCGAGATAGACCGGCGCAGAAAGCTCGTTACAGCGCACCATGGCCTCGTTCTGCTCGTCCCTCTCCAGCACGCCCTCGAACATGTTTACGCTGCCGACGAAATCGGCGACGAAGCGCGAGTTCGGGAATTCGTAGAGATCGGCCGGCGTCGCCACTTGCGCCAAGACGCCCCGATTCATCACCGCACAGCGCGTGGCGATGGCGAGCGCCTCGTCCTGGTCGTGCGTCACCATGATGAAGGTGATGCCGACCTTCTCCTGCAGCGACGTCAGCTCCGAACGCATCTGGTCGCGGAGCTTCGCATCGAGCGCCGAGAGCGGTTCGTCCAACAGCAGCACGCGCGGCCGCTTCACCAGCGCGCGCGCGAGCGCCACCCGCTGGCGCTGGCCGCCCGAAAGCTGATCCGGCATCCGGTCGCCCAGCCCGCCGAGCTTCACCAGCTCGAGCGCATCGCCGACGCGCGCCTTGATCTCACCTGCGGCGAGGCCATCCATCTTCAGGCCGTAGGCGACATTGTCCGCCACTTTCATGTGTGGAAACACCGCATAGCTCTGAAACACCATGTTCACCGGCCGCTTGTTCGGCGGCAGCGGCGCAACATCCTTGCCGTCGATCAGAATGCGGCCCTCAGTCGGCGTCTCGAAGCCGGCCAGCATGCGCAGCAATGTGGTCTTGCCGCAGCCGGAGGGGCCCAAGAGTGCGAAGAACTCGCCCTCCTGAATCTGCAGCGTCACGTTGTCGACGGCGACGGTCTTGCCGAAGCGCTTGGTGACCCCTTCGAAACTGATGATCGGGTTCGGCTTCACGGCCGCCGCCGGCTTGTCGGCTTGGGTGTGAACGGGCGAAACGTCTGTCATCTCAAGCCTTGCCTTCTTTCGGCGCCTGGTTCTGCAGGTGGAGGCCAACCGCCGTCAGCACCACCGTCAGCACGATCAGAATCGTGGACGCGGCGTTCACTTCCGGCGTCACCGAAAAGCGCAGCATCGAATAGACCTTGACCGGGAATGTGATCGTGTCCGGCCCGGACGTGAAAAATGTGATGACGAAATCGTCGAGCGATAAGGTGAACGCCAGCAGCGCGCCGGCGACAAGCGCCGGCTGCATATGCGGCACCAGCACGTCCCAGAACGTGCGCCATTCGCTGGCGCCCAGATCCTTCGCCGCCTCCTCGAGTTCGCGGTTGAACGAGGCGAGCCGCGCCCGCACCACCGTCGCCACGAACGGGAACGCGAAAGAGATGTGGGCGATGGTGATGGCGCCGAGATTGAACGGCCAGGGCAGCCCCATCGGCCACGGCAGCACGCGCGCGAAAAACACCAGCATCGCCACGCCAAGGCAGATCTCCGGCACCACGATCGGCAACGCCAGCGTGCCTTCCACAGCCGTCTTGCCCGGAAAGCGAAAGCGCCACAGCATCACCGCGGCCAATGCGCCGAGGATCACCGAGGCGATCGTGCAGAAGAAGGCGATGGTCAGCGAATTGACGAAGGCTTCGATAAGCGACTCGTTGCCGAGAGCTTTCTCGTAATATTTGAAGGTGAAGCCCTGCCAGACGATGTTGCGGCGGCTGTCGTTGAAGCTGAACGCCATCAGCGTGATCAGCGGCAGATAAAGAAACAGCAGCGTCAGCCCGACGATCAGTTGCAGCGGCCAGCGCCGCATATATTCGAGCGGCCCCGGCTTCTCGCGTTTCAGCGGCGGCGGGTCGGTGAGCGTCGCGGCGGCGACGGGAAGCGCTTCCTTCGCCACTACGCCCTCCGCTCGGCTTTGCGTTGCACCAGCGCCTGCGCGGCAATGGCGATGAACGTCAAGTACATGAGCAGGAACGACAGCGCCGCGCCGAACGGCCAGTCGTTGGCGCGCTTGAACTGCCGCTCGATCACGTTGGCGATCATCTGGCTGTCAGTTCCACCAAGCAGGTCGGGCGTGAGATAGGCGCCGAGCGCCGGAATGAAGGTGATCAGCACGCCCGACGCGATCCCAGGCGCCGCCAGCGGCACGACCACGGACCAGATCGTGCGCATGTGCCCAGCGCCGAGATCGAGGCTCGCCTCCATCAGCGAGCGATCCATCCGGTCGAGCGCCGAATAGAGCGGCAGCACCATGAACGGCAGGTGCACGTAAACAAGCCCGATCACCACCGCCGTGTTGTTGTAAAGCAAAGTGAGCGGCTCGTAATCGCCGAGCGGCTGCATCCCGGCGAGCGTCATGAACCCGCTGGCATTATTCCACAGCCATTCCAGCGCGAAATTGACGTAGCCCTGCTCGCGCAGCACGGCGATCAGCGCGAACGTGCGGATCAGCAGATTGGTCCAGAACGGCAGCATGATCAGCAGCAGCAGCCAGGCCTTCATTCGCGGCGACGCAAACGCGATCGCCAGCGCCACCGGAAAGCCGATGATCAGGCACAGCAGCGTCGTGATCCCGGCGACGACGACGCTCTTGACGAAAATGCCGAGATAAAGCGGCTCCAGCGCCCGCGCATAGTTCGCGAACGTGCCGGTGAAATCGATCGTCACCGGCCCGGTGTTCTCGCCGAACGTGTAGGCCCAGATCACCGCCAGCGGGATGACGAAGAAGAGCGCGAGCCAAAGCAGAGGCGGCGCGGCCACCGCCGCAAACGCCGCCCTCGCCTGCTTCCAGCTCTGCTGCATGCGTTCCTCTTGGACCGCCGGCGTCTCGCCGGCGCGCACTTTCCGAACGTCAGATCAACGGCTGCCGGGGGGACGCCGGCGGACCAAGATCAAGCCGCGCTGACGCGGGTGAAGATCTCTTCGTAGAGCCGCGCCCGCTCGTCGCCTTCGAACGCGCCGTATTCGCTGGCGGCCATCACCTCGGGCGTCGGGAAGATGATCGGATTGTTCTTGTATGCATCGGGCATCAGCGCCCGCGCCGCCGCGTTCGGCGTCGGATACTGGATCTCTTCGGTGATCTTCTGACCGGCTTCGGCATCCAGCAGATAGTTGATGAAGGCGTGCGCGTCGGCGACGTTCGGCGCGCCGGTGGGAATGCAGAGGCAGTCCTGGTTGATCAGCGTGCCTTCGCGCGGGATCACCCAGCCGTATTCCGCATCGCCGTGCTCGGCCACGATCTGGGCGATGTCGCCGCAATATTCGAGCACGAGATCGACCTCGCCGGCGACCAGCAAATCCTGGCCGTCGTCTTCGTGGAACGCCTTGATGTGCGGCTTTTGGCGGATCAGCATCTGCTCGATTTCGGTCAGCGCCTGATCCGGGATGTTGTTGAGCGAAAGCCCCTTGTACTTCGCGCACAAGCGAATGAGGTCCGCCGATTCCGACAGCACCGCGATCCGCTGCGTAAATTGCGGGCTGTCGAACAGATAGCGCCAGCTGTCGGGCGTGAAGCCTTGCGGCATCGCCGACTTGCGATAGGCGATGCCGAGCGTCAGCCACGTGTACGGCACCGAATAGCGCCGGCCCTGATCGAATGGCGCGTCCTGGAATTCCGGCGCGAGGTTGGCGAAGTTCGGGATCAGCGAGCGATCCAGCTCCTGGATCATTTGCGCCTGGCTCATGCGTGTGACGAACTCGTTCGACGGCACGATCACGTCGTAGCCAGGGTTGCCGGCGCGCAGTCGCGCGAACAACTCGTCGTTGGTCGAGAACAGACTCATATTGACATTGACGCCCGACGCCGCGCGGAAGTCGTCCAGCGTGGTCGGGCCGATGTACGTATCCCAGTTGTAGAAGTTCACGGAGCGCCCGCCGCCGCGCCCGCAGGCCGAGAGCCCGCCGGCGAACGAGATGCCGATCGCCGCCGCGCCGAACTGCTGCAGCATGGAGCGGCGCGACGCGCCTTTCAAAAATCTACCCTTGCTCATCTCGTGCGCCCTTCCCTACAGGCCGCCGCCGGGGCGGACCGCCGCAACTGGACCGGACGGTAACAAGCACGCAAATCGCGCCGACACGCAATATCTGTGATCGCATTCGGGACAATTTTCTTGGCGCGATGATCGGGTCTGCCGCCTCAGCGGGCGTTGCGCTCGCCGTCCAGCCACTCGACGATGCGGTTTTCGTCGCTCAGGAGCACGACGCTCGGGCGGATAGGCTCTTTGGTCAGTTCGAAGCCCATGACGATGACCTGCTCACCCTTCTTGATCAGATGCGCCGCCGCGCCGTTGATCGAGATGATGCCCGAGCCGCGCTCGCCGGCGATGATGTAGGTCTCGAGCCGCGCGCCGGAGGTGTTGGAGACCACCAGAACGCGCTCGCCCTCCCACATGCCGACCGCGTCGACCAAGTCCATATCGATCTCGATCGAGCCCACGTAAGTGAGGTTGGCGTCGGTGACGCGCCCATTGTGGAGCTTCGACCGCATTACCCAGCGCATGCATTCGTCCCGGCTGCAAATCAGCAGGTGCGCAAATACCAGTCGAAATCGGTGTTGGGAATGACGCTTTGGTAGCGCTCCTGCTCAACCCGCTTCACGATCGAGAACATCCGCACGAAGCGTTCGCCCAGATAGTCCTTCAGCACCTCCGACTCGGCGAAGCGGTCCACCGCAGCGAACCAATTTGTTGGTATCCGCTCACCGGACCCGGCCGCCTGGGCATAGCCGTCGCCGACGATCGCCGGCCCGGGATCGATCTTGTTCGCAATGCCGTGATGGACAGCCGCAAGCAGCGCCGCCAGCGCCAACGTCGGGTGCGCGTCGGCGCCGGCGACCCGATGTTCGATGTGCCGCGTGTGCGGCGCCCCCGCGGGCACCCGGAACGAGACGGTGCGGTTGTTGACGCCCCAGGTCGGCGCGACCGGCGCATAGGAATTGGCCTTGAACCGACGGTACGAGTTCGCGTTCGGCGCGAAGATCGCCATCGAATCCGCCAGTAGCGCCTTCATCCCGCCGACTGCATGCGCCAGCACCGGCTCGCCCTCGGGCTTCTCGGAGGCGAAGATGTTCTTCCCCGCCTTGTCGTTGACGCTCACGTGCAGGTGCATGCCCGAACCCGCCAAGTCGGCGAACGGCTTGGCCATGAACGTCGCCTCGCAGCCGTGCCGCAACGCACAGCCCTTGGCCGAACGCTTATAGAGCACCGCATCGTCCGCCGCGCGCAACGCGTCGGCGTGATGCTTCAGCGTCAGCTCCAATTGCCCCGGCGCATATTCGCTGATCGCGCCTTCGAGCGGCACGCCCATCGCATCGGCGCTTTCCCAGAGGTCGCGCAGGAAATCGCTCGCCTCTTCCACCTCGCGCAGGCCGTACACCTGGTGTTGCATCGCGCGATCGCCCGTGAACGGCGACGGCGGAAGCTGGATGCCGCCTTCCGGCGTGCGCTCGGCGTCGACCAGATAATATTCCAGTTCGCACGCCACCACCGGCGTGAGCCCATCGGCCGCGAAGCGATCGATCACGCGCTTCAATACATGGCGCGGGTCGAGATCGTGCGGCGTCCCGTCCAGTTCGTACATCGACACCGGAACCTGCGCGACGTCGGGGCCAAGCCACGGCGCCTGCGTCAGCCGCCCGGCAATCGGGCGGGCGATACGGTCGGCGTCGCCGTCCTCCCAGACAAGCCCCGTCGCTTCGACATCCTGCCCGGTGATGTCGTTCACCAGAATCGAGCCCGGCAGGAAACGCCCTTGCTCGTACACGGCCATGATTTCGTGACGGCGCAGCCTCTTGCCGCGCGGCACGCCGGCCATGTTGGTGAAGACGATCTCGAAAAACTCGATCTCGGGATGCTTGTCGAGGAAGCCTTGCGCTTCCTTCGGCTCGGCGATGCTCATGCGGCGCTTTCTTGGAGGTATTCGGCGGCGAAGCTATCGACCGCCGCGACGAGCCGGTCAATCTGTTGCGCGCTCGTCATCGGGCTGACGAGCATCATGGTGTGAAACGGCGCGATCAGCACGCCGCGATTGATCAGATAAAGATGCAGCGCGTGGTTCAGCTCGGTCTGCGCCAAAGCCGGCCGCATCTCCGCAGCATTCTTGGGCGGCTCCGGCGCAAACACGATCTCCGCCCGCGCGCCCACATGCACGACGCACCAGGGCAGCGCGCGCTTGGCGATCACATCGCGCAGTTTCGCCACCAGCGATTCCGCGCCCGTCAGCATCGCTTCGTACGCCAGCGGCGTCGCCAGCTCCCGCAACGTCGCCCGGATGGCCGCGATTCCCATCGCGTTGCCGGCCAGCGTCGTGCCGATGCCGGAGCGGCCGTGCCCGCGTGGGGCCGCCGCAATCTTCTCCGCCAACTCCGCGCTCACGCCCCACACCGCTGCCGGATAGCCGCCGGCGATCGCCTTGCCGATCACCAGCGCATCCGGCTCGAGCCCCCACGCCTTCGTCGCCCCGCCCAGCCCGCTCGACAAGGTATGCGTCTCATCCAGGATCAGCAGCGCGCCGGCCTTCTTCGCCAGCGCCTGCGCCCGCTTCCAATAATTCGCCTCCGGCAGGATCATCCCGCAATTGGTCATCGCCGGCTCAGCCAGCACCGTCGCGACATCCCCCGGCGCCAACGCCGCCTCCAGCGCGCGGACGTCGTTGAACGGCACGGCGCGCGTCGTGCGCGTCATGTCGAACACCTGGCCGATCAGCCCAGGGTCGGGCCGCGTGCGCCCGTGCCGGATTTCGACGAAGCAATCCTCGACCATGCCGTGATAACAGCCGTCGAACACGACGATCACGGATTTTCCCGTCACCGCCCGCGCCCAGCGCAGCAGCGCCCGGTTCGCGTCCGAAGCCGAGAGCGTCGTTTGCCACAGCGGCAGGCCGAACCGCTCCGCCAGCAGCGCGCCGACCTCCGCCGCGGCTTCCGTCGGCAGCATGAACGTCGCCCCGCGCCGCGCCTGCTCCGCGACAGCGCGCGCCACTTCCGACCGCGCATGGCCGAACATGCCCGGCGTGTCGCCAAGGCAGAAATCGTCATAGGTGTTGTCGTCGATATCGGTCAGCACCGCGCCGTCGGCGTCCTCGGCCACGATTGTGGCCGGCGCGGCCCAATCGTTCATCCAGTGAAACGGCGCGCCGAACAGCCAGTGCGTCTTCAGCGCGCCGGCCTCGGCCGCGCACCGCGGGTGCGTTTCGAGAAACGCCTGCGTCTCACGCTCGATCAGATCTGCGAGAGACATCGCGAACGCGGTCAGATCGTATTGCAGCGCGGCGTATAGGCCTGGATCAGATCATCGGCGATCTGCGCGCGTCGCGTCTCGTTGGGCTCTTCGAGAATGAAGATATGATCGACGCCGAACGCGCCGAAACACTCAGTCTTAGCCGCATTCAGCGGACGCACGGACAAATCGCGCGCGTGTCCGACAAAGCAGAACGCATACTGATCCGCGCCCTGGCCCCGACCCATCACATAGACGCCAGCGTTTGGCTTGAAGCGCGTGAAGCGGGGAAAGATCGAGAACTCGTATTGCGCGCCGGACTTGCCGGTCAGTGTTGTCGTATCGCCGAACGCCACCATGTCGCCACCCGTCGAGAAAACGCGGTCTAGGCCCGACCTATACCCTCCGGCGTAGCGCTTTGAAAGCACAGTTCAATTCAGTCTTGATTAGGCACGTCAGCACGAGTTTCCCGCCGCGTCGTCGACGCTCTTCTTGGGGGAAGCATTCGTGAGACAGACAATTCGCAAGGCCGCGCTTCACGCATCCACCGCATTAGCGGCCGCCGTGGCGCTGGCGCCGAACGCATCGGCCCATACCGACTCGCTGGGCTTCGTGATCAGCGCAGGGTCAGGCGACGGCCTCTTCAACGTCAACATCTTCTATGGCTCGTGGCACAACGGCACCGGTGCGCCCGAAGGCGCGCTCGACCTGACCAATGTCGACACAAACACACTCGTCGGCACCAACCCGTTTCAGCTCGTTCCGGGCTTCGACGGCGTCTCTGACGGCACGATGCCGGCGGGCCTGACCCCTGGCGTCAATTACTTCTTCCCCGACGGCATGGGCGGTCTCTCCGGCGATCCGAGCGGCCACTACATCTACGCCTTCCAATACGTCACCTTCCTCGATCTTCTCGCCGGCTCCTATACATTCGGCTACAACGCCGGCTCCAGTTTCACCGCGAACTGGGAGCCCTCCGATCCGATGATCAACGCCGGTGCGTTCATAATCGATTCAAACGGGCAGCTCGTTATCATCGGCGCAGGCCCCGCGACAATCGACACCAGCCGCATCACCTTCACCTCGGACGAATTCGCCGGCGCAGCCGATCTCATCTTCGATGGCGGCACGCTTCAGATCGTTGGCGGCTCGCAGACCGTCGCCAGCAATTTCACCGTCAACACCAGCGGCGGCACGATCGACACCAATCTGATGGACTCGACGTTCGACGGCGGCTTCAGCGGCGACGGCGTGATCAGCGTCGTCGGCGATGGCGTTGTCACGCTGACCGGCGTCAACACCAACGGCGGCTTTATCGCCAATCACGCCGGCATCGCCGCCAGCAATGATGCGGCGCTGGGCGCCGACGGCGCGGTGCTGACGCTGAGTCACGGCTCGTTCACGGCGCTCGACACGATGACGATCGAGCGCGACATCGTCATCGACGGCGGCCATGGCGGCGAGATCATCGTCGGCGACGACCTGACGCTCACCTTGAACGGCGCCATCTCGGGCTCATCTTGCCTCTACAAACGCGGTCTCGGCGAACTCGACCTGCGCGCCAACGGCTCGAACGCGATCGGCGCCTGCGTCGAAGAAGGCGAAATGGCCTTCAATTCGATCTTCACCGGCAATGTCTGGGTCGATCCCGGTGCGTTCATGTCGGGCGCCGGCCAGATCGTCGGCGATGTCGAGGTGTCCGGCACGCTCTCGCCCGGCAATTCTCCCGGCCAGCTCGTCGTCGCCGGCAGCGTAACGCAGCTTCCCGGCTCAACGCTGCAGATCGACATCGACGGCCTCACCATCGGCAACGGCGCCGGCCATTACGACACGCTCGTTCTCACCGGCGCGACCAGCGTGTTCACCGCTGACGGCACGCTCGCGCCGATCCTGCGCGGCATCACCGCCCCGGCCAACAATACCTTCACGCCGTCGGTCGGCGACACCTTCACCATCGTCACCGCCGAGGGCGGCGTCGCCGGCGCGTTCGACGCGCTGACGCAGCCTGCGAGCGGCCTCGCGACAGGCACGCGCTTCGATGTCATCTACGGCGACGACACGATCGTGCTCGCTGTCACCGCGTCAGACTACAGCCTGCTCACCGGCGGGCGCGCCAACGCCCGCTCCGCGGCTGCAGCGCTGCAAACCGTGCGTCCCGCCGCCAACACCGGTTCGGGCGATGTCGGCGCCTTCTTCGACGGCCTCGCCGGCTACGACGAAGACGAACTCGCGCTCGTCTTCCAGCAAGTGTCCGGCGACATCCACGCCACCGGCATCGAAGCCGCGCACCGCAACAGCCGCGTCGGCCGCGAAACCGTGTTCGCCCGCCTCGCCGCGAACGAACCGGCGCGCCAGATATGGGGCGAGATCGTCGGCGCGGACGCCGAGGTCAGCTATGACCGCAACGCCAACGGCTATGACTATCGCAATGGCGGCATGATCGTCGGCGCCGACGCGCCGGCCGGCAACTGGATCGTCGGCGGCGCGCTGGCTTACGTCGAAGGCGTCGCCCGCGGCGACGGCCGCGCTGAAGTGCAATCCTATCAGGCTATGGGCTACGCCCGCTGGAGCGATGGCGCTCTCTTCACTAACAGCGCCATCGCCTACAGCGTCGATCGCTACGACATCGACCGCAGCGTCGCACTCAGCACCGGCGTGGAAGCGCTCACTTCCTCGGCGGACGGCGAGACAGTGGCAGTCGACTTCGAGTTCGGCCGCATCATCCAAGCCTGGGGCGCGCAGTTCGACCTTTCCGCCGGCGTCTCCTGGGACCAGACCGAGCGCGACTCCTTCGCCGAAACCGGCGACGGCGCCGTCGCGCTCAGCTTCGACAACAGGAGCGACGAAGCCACCCGCTTCCGCTTCGGTGCGCGCTATAGCCGCGAGGCGCAGGCCATGGGGCTGACTCTACGGCCTTATGCGCAAGCCTATGTCGTGCACTCTGCCGATGCGGGCGGGTCGAACGCCGTCGCTGCGCTGCATGGCGCGACCTTCAAAGTGGAATCGTCCGATCCCGGCCAGACCGGCCTCGAGACGGGCCTCGGCTTCGTTGCCGAACTCGGCGATCGTGTCGAACTCTACGCGCACTATCGCGGCGACTTCAGCGACAACGAAACCGAGCACGGCGCGCGTCTCGGCGCGCGTCTCGCCTGGTAAGCTGCACGTCTGTGCGAGAGATTGGGACCGCCGGCAAAAGCCGGCGGTCCTTTTCGTTTGCCGATTGCGACGTTACGCGGGACCGGTCCATACTCCGTATATGCCCGACAGTCCGCGCCCAAACTCGCTCGACGCCTTCTGGATGCCGTTCACCCCGAACCGGGCGTTCAAGGCCGATCCGCGCATGGTCGTGCGCGCCGAAGGCATGCACTATTACACGCCCGACGGCCGCGCCGTGCTCGACGCAACGTCAGGGCTCTGGTGCTGCTCCGCCGGCCACGGCCGAACGCGCATCGTCGAAGCGATCCAGCGCGCCGCGGCGAAACTCGACTACGCCACCACGTTCAACTTCGGCCATCCCACCGCGTTCGAGTTCGCCAACCGCTTGGGTGAAATCCTCCCCGACGGCATGGACCGTGTGTTCTTCACCAATTCCGGCTCGGAATCCGCTGACACCGCGCTCAAGATCGCACTGGCCTATCAGCGCGCACGCGGCAAGCCGGGCAAGTTCAGATTGATCGGTCGCGAACGCGGCTATCATGGCGCGAACTTCGGCGGCATCAGCCTCGGCGGCATCGTCCGCAATCGCATGACGTTCGGGCCGCTGATCGGCGGCGTCGACCACCTGCCGCACACGCACGACCTTGCCCGCAACGCCTTCTCGCGCGGCCAGCCCGAGCACGGCGCCGAGTTCGCCGACGCGCTTGAGCGGCTCGTGCAACTGCATGACGCCTCGACCATCGCCGCCGTGATGGTCGAGCCCGTCGCGGGCTCAACCGGCGTGCTCATTCCGCCCAAAGGATATCTCGAACGTCTGCGCGAGCTCTGCAGCAGGCACGACATCCTCTTGATCTTCGACGAAGTCATCACCGGCTTCGGGCGCCTCGGCGCGCCATTCGCGGCGCAATACTTCGACGTGAAGCCCGACATCCTCACCATGGCGAAAGCCATCACCAACGCCGCCGTGCCGATGGGCGCCGTCGCCTCCTCGCGCGAGATCTACGACACTATCCTCGCCGCCAGCGACACCCCGATCGAGCTCTTCCACGGCTACACCACCAGCGCCCATCCCCTCGCCTGCGCCGCCGGCCTCGCCACGCTCGACACCTTCAAGGACGAGCGCCTGTTCGAACGCGCCGCCGAGCTCGCGCCCTACTGGGAAGACGCGATGCACTCCTTGCGAGACGCCCCGCACGTCATCGACATCCGCAATCTGGGCCTCATCGGCGGCATCGAACTCGAACCACGCCCCGGCGCGCCGACGCAGCGCGGCCTCGAAGTCTTCCGCAAATGCTTCGACGCCGGCGTGCTCGTCCGCGTGACCGGCGACATCATCGCGTTTTCTCCGCCGCTCATCGTCGAGAAAGCGCAAATCGATCAGATCGCCGATACCGTGCGCACCGCACTGAAACAAGTAGCCTGACCCTCCCTACATGAAGCTGTTGCAAAACCAAGCCGCCTTGGCGCGCTTCGCGCCCGGCGCGATCGAAGCCCTGACCGAAGCGGCGACCAACGCCACCTTCTACGCCGCCCCGCTCACATCCGAGCAGATCGCGGCCAACAAGCGCGTCGTCGCCATGAGCGCGCGCGTCTGCGAAGAGGCGGCGGCGAGCGTCGACCATTGCTTCATCGCCGCCTTCATCGACAGCCGTTTCGCCGGCTTCGTCGTCGCCGCCCGTCACGCGACCCACGGCCACGAACTCGACTGGCTGATGGTGCATCCGGACTTCCACGGCTCGCCGGTCTCCCGCGCGCTGATGGATGCCGGCCTCGATTGGCTCGGCCGCGACAAGCCGATCTGGCTCACGGTGATCCAGTTCAACGCCCGCGCCATCCGCTTCTACGAAAAGTTCGGATTCGCCGTCGATCGCGACACAAAAACAGCGCACACCGTCCCACACCATATCATGCGCCGCCCCGCCGAGGCCTCGTGGCCCGCGCCGCCTTCGACAAGCTCAGGCTGACGCTATTGTGGACGTTGGCGCGATGCCCAGCATGGCGTCACGCTGAGCCTGTCGAAGCGCGACGCCACGCACGCTACCCGAATCTACTCCGCGCCTTCGCCGCCAGATCGATCTTCGGCAACGGGCCACGGGATGCGAAGTCGCCCACGCCTTCGCCCGCCGCCCAGCTCGTCTCTTCGAACTTCGGCAGAATCTGCGTCGGCAAAAATCGCGATCGGATGGCGTAGACGTGCTTATCGCCGCCCTTGCCCTGCTGCGTGTGATAGAAGCGCTGCGGCGTGATGAGATGCAGCTCATCCTTCGCCCGCGTCATCGCCACGTAGAGAAGCCGCCGCTCCTCCTCCAGCTCCGCCGTCGAGCCCGCGCCAAGGTCGGACGGCATGCAGCCATCGACGACATTCAGCACGAACACGTTCTTCCATTCCTGTCCTTTGGCGGAATGAATGGTGGAGAGGATGAGATAGTCATCGTCCTTGGTGGACGGCCCACTTTCATCGCTGGTCGAGTTCGGCGGATCGAGCGTGAGTTCAGTCAGAAAGCTCGTGCGCGAGCCGAACGTCGAACCAATCCGCTGCAGCTGCTCGATATCGCCCGCGCGGACGCGCGCATCGTCATAGCGCTCGTTCATCAGCGGCCCATACCAGCGCGCGGCGAGATCGAGATCGCTCGGCCACGCCGGCGTCTTGCCCATCACGCCCAGCATATCCTTCAGCGCTTCCCACGCTTCGCTCGCGCCCGCCGGCGGCGCCGTGTTGCGGACGACACCGTACGCGCCCGTCTCATCCACCGCATCCAGAATGCGCGCCGCCTTCGCTGGCCCGACGCCAGGGATCAGCTGCAGCGTCCGAAAGCCGGCGATGCGGTCGCCGCCGTTTTGCGCCCAACGCAGGATGGCGAGGAAATCCTTCACGTGCGCGGCTTCGAGAAACTTCAAGCCGCCGAACTTCACGAACGGAATGTCGCGCTTGGCCAGCTCCAATTCCACGGGCGCCGAGAAATCCGCCGCGCGGAAGAGGATCGCCTGCTGCGTCAGCGCCACACCGCGCTCGCGCGCCTCCAGCACGCATTCGGCCACATACGCGGCCTGCGCCGCCTCGTCGCGCACGCTGACGAGCTTTGGCGCTCCGCCACCGCTCCGCGTCGTGCGCAAGTTCTTGGTGAAGCGCTCTTGCGCCAGATCGATCACCGCGTTCGACGCGGCGAGGATCGGCGACGTCGAGCGATAATTCTGCTCCAGCGTCACCAGCCGCGCTTGCGGCTCAAACGCCTTCGGAAACTCCAGAATGTTGCGCACGTCCGCCGCGCGGAACGAATAGATCGACTGCGCGTCGTCGCCGACCACAGTCACGCCGCGCCCATCCGGCTTCATCGCCAACAGAATGCGCGCCTGCAGCTTGTTGGTGTCCTGATATTCATCGACCAGCACATGATCGAACCGCGTGCCGACTTCCTGCGCTAAAGCCGGCTCATTCATCGCCTCGGCCCAAAGCCACAACAAATCGTCATAATCCAACACGTTCTGCTTCTGCTTCGCCTCCACATACGCCGCGAACAGCGGCTTCAGCTCCCTTTCCCACTCGCGGCACCACGGAAACGCCGCCGCCAGCGCATCGGCGATCGATTCATCCGCATTCACGACGCGCGAATAGATGGCGAGGCACGTGCCCTTCATCGGAAACCTTTTCGCGCCCGTCGCCACGCCTAGCTCCTGGCGCACCATGCCCATGAGATCGGCGCTGTCGCTGCGATCGTGGATCGTGAACTCCGGATCGATCCCGATCACCGGCGCCAACTCGCGCAACAGCCGCGCGCCAATCGCGTGAAACGTCCCCGCCCAGGGAATGCGCACGTCGCCAATCACCTTGCCGACGCGCGCAATCATCTCGCTCGCCGCGCGCCGCGAAAACGTCAGCAACAAAATCCGCGACGGATCGGCCCCCTGCGCCACCAAATGCGCCACCCGGCACGACAGCGTCTTCGTCTTCCCCGACCCCGCGCCAGCGATCACCAGCAACGGCTCAAGCCCATGCTCGACGGCGGCGCGCTGCTCCGCGTTCAGGTCTTCAAGCGCTGCGCTGATGATTCGCGACATCGCCCAAGCGTGCAGTGTTTCGCCTTTGTTCGCAACGCGGGGAGTGTTACGGTAGGTTGATGCATAAGATCGATAGAAACATCACTTGGTCAGCGGCTGCCGCGGAACGTGTTGCCGAGCAGGTTCACGTCATCGGCGGCGCATTCAATGAGCTGACACAAATCGTTTCAGACGACCTGCCTCCGGATCAACAGGTTGAGGTTCGTCGAGTGTTAGGCGAGATGATGGGCTCGCTATTCGTCGAAATTCTTGTGCCAATTGAAAACAAATTTCCACACTTACGGAAAGACCCATGATCTCTCCAAGCGGCATCGCCCACATCCAGCTCACCGTCCGCGACGTCGCGGCGAGCGACCGCGCTGATGCCTGAAATCATTATCCTCGCCGGTCCGAACGGCGCCGGAAAAAGCACCTTCGCCGAGCAGTTTCAACGCGACTACGAAGACCTTCTTTACGTCAACGCGGACCAGAAGGCGGCTGAGCTCGCTCGAAGAGGTGTGCCGACTCTCGATCTCGACGTCGCTGCAGCGCGTCTGATGTTGTGCGAGATCGAGCTGGTGGTGGAGGCGCGCCAGGATTTGATGATTGAAACGACTCTGGCCTCGCTGAGCTACGCACGCAAGATTCCGGGATGGAAGGCGACCGGCTATCACATCGGCCTCGTCTACTTGCGTCTTTCGAGTGCAGAAGATTCAATCGCCAGAGTAGCGGCTCGCGTCGCCCGCGGAGGCCACGGCATTCCGGCGGAAACCATCCGCCGCCGCTTCACGCGGAGCTTGGCCAATTTGGACGTCTACAAGAACCTAGTGAACGAGTGGTACGTTTGTGATAGCATCGAAGGCGCCTTTCCAATTGTAGAGGCATGGAATGAGTAAGAAGCTAACCCGCGCAGGTCTTGAAGCCGCTCTTAAAAGGGCCGGCAAAGTGGCGACCAGCGGACCGCGCTCGTCGCGCGCCGGACGCGTAATTCCTGCCGGCCCGCCTAAGCGGCTGCCGAATGCCTACGTCGTTGAGCACGTCTCTTCGACAGCCATTGAGAGGATCGGCTACGATTCCGACCGACGTGAACTCCGCATAGCCTTCAAAAGCGGCCGCACCTACGTCTACGACGATGTGCCGATCGACACGTACGAAGAGCTTCTGAGCGCCGAATCCCAAGGCGCCTACTTCAACCATAACATTCGCGACGCCTACGAATATCGCGAAGTGCGCTAGGCGCACATGATCTCCCCAAATGGCATCGCCCACATCCAGCTCACCGTCCGCGACGTCGCCGCGTCGCGCCCGTTCTATTACAAGCTGCTGCACGAAACTTTCGGCATGGCGATCCAGTACGATGTCCCCGGCCAAATCTTCTACTGCATCGGCGCGCGCACCGGCGTGCTGATCCGCAACGCCGCGCCCGAACATCAGGACACGCCGTTCGATCAATGGCGCATCGGCCTCCATCATTTCTGCTTCCGCCTGCGCGCGCGCGAAGACGTCGACGCGCTCGCCGCCGCGATGCAAGCATTCGGCGCCAAGATCATCCGCACCGGCGAAGAAGGCCCCTGGGCGCCGGGCTATTACTCCACGCTGTTCGAAGACCCCGACGGCATCCGCATCGAAGCCCTCTTCATCCCCGGCAGCGGCAATCTGGATCGCATCAAGGACGCGCCGCTCACGCCGGTGGGTTAGCTCCGTCGCTCCCTCTCCCTCCTGTGGGAGGAGAGGGTTGGGGTGAGGGTGGAGCGCGAACTTTTCAGAGCGCGATGATCCGAGCGGCTGGGCGCCCAGTCGAACGCGCGCGCGAACGTAGCAAGCACCAGCGCTCCACCCTCACCCTGCCCTCTCCCTCCCAAAAGAGGGAGAGGGTTCAAGAGCACTAATCTTCCAACGCCTCGCTCACCTCAAGCCACGCCGCTTCCGCTTTCGCCAGCGCGGTCGCGGCGTGGGCGCGTTCTTTCAGCAGGCTCTCGCCCCGCTTTTGATCGCGCGTGAACAGCTCGGGATCAGCGAGCGCCGCATCGATGCGCGTCAGCGCTTCATTGGCCTGCTCGATCTCCTTCTCGGCCGCCTCAAGCTTCCGCTGCAGAGTGTACTTGGAGTGCTTCGGCTTCGCTTCCGCTTGCACGGTGTTAGCGATGGCCGGCTTCTCGCCCTCGTCCGCCGGCCGATCCGCCGCCGCGACCAGCTTGCGATAATCTTCGAGATCGCCGTCATACTGCCGCGCCCGGCCGTGATAGACGAGCCAGAGCCGATCCGCGCACGCCTCGGCCAGATAGATATCGTGCGTGATCAGCAGCACCGCGCCTTCGTATTCGTTGATCGCGTGGATCAAAGCTTCGCGGCTGTCGATGTCCAAGTGCGAGGTCGGTTCATCGAGGATCAGCACGTGCGGCTTCTGATGCGCCATCAGCCCCAGCAACAGCCGCACCTTCTCGCCGCCGCTCAGATTCTGCACCTTGGTGTCGATCTTCTCGACCCCGAACCCCATCCGCGCCGCGAGCGAGCGCAGCTTCGGCGGCGCCCAATCGGGTTCGAGATCGCGCACGTGCTCGAGCACGGTTTCGCCTTCGCGCAATTCGTCGAGCTGATCCTGGCTGAAATAGCCCATCACGGCTTTGCTCGACGCCACACGTTTGCCCGCCAGCAGCGGCAGCCGCGCCGCGATCGACTTCACTAATGTCGTCTTGCCCTGCCCGTTCGGGCCGATGATGACGATGCGATCGTCGTGATCGAGCCGCAGCGACACGCGCTTCAGCACCGGCTTGCCTTCGATGTAGCCGAGATCGGCCTCGTCCAGCACCACCAGCGGTGAAGCGAGCTGCACGGGGTCCTCGAAATGAAACGGAATCGTCCGATCCTCCAGCGGCACGGCGATGTCCTGCATCTTTTCGAGCTGCTTGATCCGGCTCTGCGCCTGGCGGGCCTTCGACGCCTTGGCGCGGAAGCGATCGATGAATTTCTGCAGGTGCGCCTTCTGCGCGTCCTGCTTAGCCTTCATCCCGGTGGCGAGGGCGATGCGCTCGGCCTTCTTCTTCAGATAGGCGTCATAGCCGCCGACGAAGACTTCGAGCTTTTTCTCGTCCAGCGCCAGGATGTGCGTCACCGAGCGGTTCAGCATCTCGCGATCGTGGCTGACGCACACCACAGTGTGCGGATAGTCGCGCAGATATTCTTCCAGCCACGCCGCGCCTTCGAGATCGAGATAATTGGTCGGCTCGTCGAGGATCAAGAGATCGGGCGCGGAGAACAGCACGCCCGCCAGCGCCGCGCGCATGCGCCAGCCGCCCGAGAACTCGCGCGCAGGACGGCGCAAATCGTCCTGCTCGAAGCCGAGGCCCACCATGATCGCGCTCGCGCGCGCCTCGCCGGAATAGCCGTCGATCTCGGCGAGGCGCGTATGAATGTCGGCGATGCGCTGGGGATCTTCGGCTGTCTCCGCTTCCTGCAGCAGCGACGTCATCTCCTCGTCCGCCGCCATCACCAGGTCTAAGAGAGGCGTATCCACCTGCGGCGCTTCCTGCGCCACGAAGCCCATCCGCGCCCCACGCCGCACCCGGATCGAAGCGTTCGGCTTGCCGACCTCCTCGCGGATCAGCCTCAGCAGCGTCGACTTGCCCGTGCCGTTCCGGCCGACGAGGCCGACTTTCCAGCCCTCGGCGATGAACGCATTGGCGTTCTCGAACAGCGGCCGCGCGCCGACGCGATAAGTGAGATCGGAGATTTCGAGCATTTCAGGTGTCGGGTGTCAGGCGTCAGGTGTCAGAATCGTCGCGTGCGCGTCTCACGCGGAGGCCGCGATCACAAGGCCTGGCGCCCGCATACCTGACACCTGATACCTGACATCCGCTAAGGCCGCGTCCAGCCTTTGCCGGCCATGCAGGCCTCGAACTGCGCGCCTTCGGTCGTCTGCGTTTCGATCTCGCAGGCGGCGCGGGCGTTGTCGAACGGAACGGCGTTCTCGCCGGTCCAGCCGGCGTCGTTCGTGCTGGCGCAGGCGGCAAGCGTGAGAGCGGTCAGGACAAGAATGGCGAGGAGGCGACGAGGCTTACGCATCCCGCATGCTTACCACGGGAACCCGGGCCGATGGGAAGATGTTTCCCTGCGCCATGCTTCAACAGGACCGCACCGCTTCTTCTACCGTCACCGATTCCGAGATCGCCCGTTACGACGTGTCCGAGGACGGCGTGAACTGGCGCCCCTACGATCCCAAACGCGACCGCAACCGCCTCCTGCATAAGCGCATCGAATTCGCGCCGCTGACCAGCAAAGTGCGCGGGAACTAAGCGCGCGCGGGCGCCGTTCGCTCGGCGTCGAAAGGGAGCCGCCATGCCGAGCGAACGCGAGATCGTCCACAAGTTCTGGAAGCAGCTGCAGTCCGACCGCACGGTGCTGCTCGGCGTCGAAGGCAGCGGCGAGGCGCAGCCGATGACGGCGCTGCTCGAAAGCGACGACGAGCGCGGGCCGGTCTGGTTCTTCTCATCGAAGGACGTCGACCTCGTGAACGAGATCGGCATGGGCCAGCCGGGCGTGCTCTACTTCACCGCCAAGGGCCACGACCTGTTCGCAGGCGTCCACGGCGAGCTTTCCCTGGTTTACGACCGCGGCGTGATCGAACGACTGTGGAATCCGTTCGTCGCCGCTTGGTACGAAGGCGGCAAGGACGATCCGAGCCTGCAGTTGATCCGCTTCGATCCGGCGCACGCGCACATCTGGCTCAACGAAAACAGCGTATTTTCCGGCGTCAAAGCGCTGCTCGGCCGCGATCCGAAGCAGGATTACGGCGGCAAAACCGCAGACGTGCCGCTGAGCTGATCGGCCGGAAGAACAAAGTCAGGCGTGCGCGCGCCGGAAAGCCCGCGCACGCCCTGCCTGCTCAGTCGTTGCAGCGGCAATTGTCGCCGCACGTGCACGGCGCGCAATTGCACGCCGCGTTGTCGCACGCGCACGCCGCTTGCGCTTCGCTGCAGCAGGCGGCGGTCTTTTCTTCGGTTTGATTGAAGTCGGTCATTGTCGTCATCCTTTGCTAAGTTGCGGATGACTGCCCATATAGCCTCTGTACCATAGTACGGAGTCAAGCGGTGGCGGCAGAAAAAACGATAGCGGGTTTGGCCAAGGCCGCGGGCGTCGGCGTCGAGACCGTGCGCTATTATCAGCGGCGCGGGCTGATGCCGGTGACGAAGGCCGCCGCTGCCTCCTTCCGCACCTATGACGACACCCACGTCGCCCGGCTCCAATTCATCCGCCGGGCCCAGAGCGCCGGCTTCTCGCTCGAGGAAATCCGCGAATTGCTCGAGCTCGACCGCGGCGAAGACCGGGCGCGGGTGCGTGAACTGGCGAGGGAGCGGCTGGCGGCGTTGGACGAGAAGATCGCCGAGCTGAAGGAAGCGCAGGCGGCGCTGTCGCGGCTGCTGGGCGCCTGCCAGTCCCGCAAGTCCGGCCCTTGCCCGATCATCGCAGCGTTTTCGCCGGAGTGAGGCAGCCCGGCCAGTTGACGCTTCTCCCGCCCCCGCCCTATATCCGCGCCTCCCACTGGACGGGCCCGTAGCTCAGCTGGGAGAGCGCCGCGTTCGCAATGCGGAGGTCAGGAGTTCGATCCTCCTCGGGTCCACCAGCCTTCGCGACGCGGAGCGATGCGAAGGTTATCCGCCGAAGCCGCGGCGTAGGAGGGCTGGTCAACACGACGCGCAGCTTCGGCTGGCTGACGCCATCGTCTTGAGGTTGCCGAATCCGTCCGGCGCGGTTTAGAGCCTCCCCATGCAGTCGCCCGGGCTCCTCTTCATCCTGTTCCAGCTGATCGACACGATCCTCGCGCTCGTGATCGTGGTGCTGATCGTTTATGTCGTGATTTCCTGGCTCTACGCCTTCGACGTGGTCAGCCGCCGCAACGGCTTCGTCAACGCCGTCTACGAATTTTGCCGTCGCCTGACCGATCCGATCCTGCGCCCGCTGCGGCGCCTCATCCCGCCGATCGCCGGCGTCGACCTCTCCGTCCTGGTGCTGCTCCTAGTCATCCAGCTGCTGCGCCAGCTGCTGCCGTGGCTGTACGGGGTGCTGATGGGCACAGGGCCGGTGCTCTGAGCAAGCTCCGCGTCCGCCTCACCCCCTCCGGCGGCGCCGACCGCATCGACGGCCGCGCTGAGGACGCGGACGGAAACGTCTTCCTCAAAGCCCGCGTCCGCGCCGCGCCCGAGAACAACGAAGCCAACCGCGCTTTGGAAGCGCTGATCGCCAAGGCGTTCGGCGTCGCCAAGGGCAAAGTGCGCGTTGCGCGCGGCGCCACGGCGCGCTTGAAGACGATCGAAATAGACGGCGCCAGCGCGGCGGATGTCGCGGTGTTCGTGGCGCGGTTCGACGAAGTCTAGACCGGACCGCCGGCGCCCTCGCCGGCTGCGCTATCTGATCGCACCACAGCGTTTGCAGCTTCTGGCGGCGCCTTGCCGGCGAGGGCGCCGGCGGTCCGAGCCTGCCATCCGCGCTGCCGCCATGCTAAGGCACCGCCAGCAGATTCGGAGCACGCATGACCGGCCGCATCATCGACGGAAAAGCTGTCGCCGCCGGCGTGCGCGCCGATGTCGCCGCAGCGGTGAAGAACCTGCCCGCGCAGCCCGCGCTCGCCGTCGTTCTCGTCGGCGACGATCCGGCGAGCCAGGTCTACGTCGCGTCAAAAGCGAAGATGACCAACGAAGTCGGCATGCGCTCGATCGAGATCCGCCTGCCTAGAGAAACGACGCAGGACGAACTCCTCGCCCGCGTCGCCGCGCTCTCCGCCGATCCCGATGTCGACGGCATCCTCGTGCAGCTGCCGCTGCCCAAGCACATCTCCGAGCCCGCCATCCTCGCCGCGCTCGATCCGATGAAGGACGTCGACGGCCTCACCGAAGCCAGCGCCGGCAAGCTGGTGCTCGGCAAACCTGGCCTGCGTCCCTGCACGCCGGTCGGCTGCGTGATCCTGGCCAGGACCGAACGCCCAGACCTTGCCGGCGCCAACGTCGTCGTCATCGGCCGCTCGATCCTGGTCGGCAAACCCGCCGCTCTGCTCTTCCTCGAACAGAACGCCACCGTGACGCTCGCCCACTCCAAGACCCGCGACCTCAAAATGGTCTGCCGCGGCGCCGACATCCTGGTGGCCGCCGTCGGCCGCCCAGAAATGGTGCGCGGCGACTGGGTGCGGCCCGGCGCCATCGTCATCGACGTCGGAACCAACCGCGTGCCTGCGCCGGAGAAGGGTGAAGGCAAGACCAAGCTCGTCGGCGACGTGTGTTTCCCCGAAGCCATCGAGGTCGCCGCCGCGGTGACGCCCTCCCCAGGCGGCGTCGGGCCGATGACCATCGCCTGCCTGTTGCGCAATACCGTGCTCGCCGCCTGCGCGCGCCGGGGCTGGACCGTGCCGGCGCCGCTGGCCGCCGGTTAAATGCGACCCCCGGCGCTTGTGAGCCCCGGAACCCTCGTCTAGCTTCCCCGCCCACAAGTACCCAGGGAGGGGATCTAAGTGGCAAATACTACAGTAGGCGGCGGCGCCAAACGTCCCGGCGGGCTCGGCCGCTTGTTTGTGCGCAAGAGCGTCGAACAAATGCACGCCGAGCACGAGCACGGCGAACTGAAGAAGACGCTTGGCCCATTGAACCTGGTGCTGCTCGGCATCGGCTGCATCATCGGCACCGGCATCTTCGTGCTGACCGGCCGCGCCGCGGCGGAATTCGCCGGCCCCGGCATCATGATCTCCTTCGTCATCACCGGCACGCTCTGCGCGCTGGTGGCGCTCTCCTACGCTGAACTCGCCGCGGCCATCCCGGTCTCGGGCTCGGCTTATTCCTATTCCTACGCATCCATGGGCGAAATCGTCGCCTGGGTCATGGGCCTGCTGCTCGTGCTCGAATACGGCCTCGCCGCCTCGACCGTCGCGGTCGGCTGGTCCGGCTACACGGTCAGTCTGCTCGCCGATTTGGGGGTCCACATACCCGCGGCGCTCACAGCGGCGCCCGGGGTCGAGGTTCTGGACCATGACACCAACGAAGTGATCGCGATCGGCGTCGTGAACCTGCCCGCCATCGTCGGCCTTGTCGCCGTCACGACGCTTCTGGTTGTCGGCATTTCAGAATCCGCGCTGGTCAACAACATCATCGTCTTCATCAAAGTCGGCGTCGTCGTCGCGTTCGTTGTCATCGGCGCGGCCTACGTCAATCCCGAACTGTGGACCCCGCTCATTCCCGAACAAGTGCCGGCCCCGCCACCCGGAACCGACATGAGCATCTGGGCCCAGATCGGACGTGCGCTCGGCGGGGTCATCACCGGCGAAGACGTCGGCCAATACGGCGTCCCCGGCTTGATCACCGGCGCAGCGACGATCTTCTTCGCCTATATCGGCTTCGAAGCGGTCTCCACCGCCGGCGCCGAGTCGAAGAATCCCGGCCGCGACATGCCGATCGGCATTCTCGGTTCGCTGATCATCTGCACCATTCTCTACATCCTGACCTGCGCGGTGCTGGTCGGCATCGTGCCCTATCAGCAGCTCGACAACCCGGCGCCGATTGCGCTCGCGGTCGATGCGATCGGCTTGCCGTGGTTCGCCTTCATCGTGAAGCTCGGCGCCTTCGCCGGCCTTTCCTCGGTGATGCTGGTGCTGCTCTACGGGCAGACGCGCATCTTCTACACGATGGCGCGCGACGGCCTGATCCCGCAGGTGTTCGCGAACGTGCACCCGAAGTTCAAGACGCCGTGGATCAACACGATCCTGGTCGGCATCCTGGCGTGCGGCTTCGCCGGCTTCATGGGGCTCGACGCGCTGGCGAACCTCACCAATGTCGGCACGCTCGCCGCATTCGCCATCGTCTGCCTGACGGTGGTCTACCTTCGCTACGCACGCCCGAAGATCAATCGGCCGTTCAAGACGCCGCTGTTCCCGATCACCCCGCTGCTCGGCGCGCTGATGTGCGTCTTCCTGCTGATGTCGCTGATGGCGCACGAAGCGACGCGCAACTTCTTCCTCTACTATCTGGCGGGCGGCTTCGTGCTCTATTTCGTCTACGGCATGTGGAATTCGAAGCTCGGCAAGGGCCAGACGGTCACCGGCCACGAGCCCGAGCCCGACCTCGGCGCACGCGGCCTGCAGGAGGACAATCCGCCGAACTGACCTTCGGCAATTTGCACCCAACCAACCGCCGGCGCCCGCAAGCGCCGGCGGTTTTGTTTGCGCCGGCGCCTAGCCGCCGCCCCTCTTGCGCACGATCTTACCTGCAGCGACAGGAGCAGCGCATGACCGAGAAAATCGGCGCGGCGGCGGCTGTGGCGCGCTTGCCAGGCTGGCAAGCGGCGACGGACCGCGACGCCATCAGCAAGGAATTCCGCTTCAAGGATTTCAACGCCGCGTTCGGCTTCATGGCGCGCGTCGCCATGTACGCCGAAAAGCACGACCACCATCCCGAATGGCACAACGTCTACAACCGCGTCGACATCACGCTCGCCACCCACAGCGCCGGCGGCGTCACCGACAAGGACGTCGCCCTCGCCCACTTCATCGACCAGGCCGCCGCCGCGGGCGATGTGGTGTGACTCCCTCGCCCCGCGCAGCGGGGGAGGGACACGCGGCGAAGCCGCGAGGGAGGGGGACAGTGAAGCATCCGCCAGAAGTGGAACGGGCGCGTCGCTTGAGGCAGTCGCAAAGCATCGCCGAGAAGTTGTTGTGGGAGCGCCTGCGGCGCAATCAGCTCAATGGCTGGGGGTTTCGCAGACAGTCGCCGCTCGGCGGGTTCGTCGTCGACTTTCTGTGCCACAAACCGCCGTTGGCTATCGAAGTCGACGGTCCGGCGCACGACGACGAAGAACAGAAGGTCTTCGACGCCGCTCGGACTGAGAAATTGGAGGCGCTTGGATACTTGGTGATCCGCGTGAAAGAGCACGTCGTGCGCGATGGACTCGAACACGTGTTGGCGTGGATCTCGGAGGTCGGAGAATTGGTGCTGGCTACGAAATTCGTGCGCGGCGCGTTGCGGAGAATGGACACTGTCCCCCTCCCCTGACCCCTCCCCCGCTTTGCGGGGCGAGGGGAAATTACAGAATCAACGCCCCCAGCGCGTACGCGGCCGCCGCCACTGCGGCCAAGCTCCCCACCCACAGCACGACAAACCACAGCAGCCGCTTGCGCAGCGGCCGGCGCGGCGCGCCTGCTTCCGGCGGGCCTTCAATGATAGGCGGCATGCTCGTCCACCTTGGCGCGGAAGATCCAGTACACATACGCCGTATAGCCGAGAATGAGCGGCAAGAGCGGCAGCGCGCCGTAGAGCATCAGCGCGAGCGCATTGTCGGCGGCGGCGGCTTCGGCCGGCGTCATCGCGAACGGCACGATGTAAGGCCAAAGCGAAATCGCGAGCCCCAAATAGCCGATCAGGAACAGCCCCACCGCATAGAGATACGGCGCAAGATGGCGCCGCTCGTCGACACCGCGCCACAACAGGAAGAGCACCAGCCCCGCCAGCAGCGGCAGCGGCGCGACGCGCGCGAACACCGGCCAGTCGACGCTCGTCATCGTCAGCCCCCAGCGCTCGGTGACGCGCGGATCGACGCCGAGCGTCGCAAGACTCACCGCGCCCATCGCCAGCGCCGTCAACAGCGCCAGCTGCTTCACCCAGCCGCGCGCGCGCTCGAACAGCGCCCCTTGCGTCTTGAACACGAGCCAGGCCGCGCCGAGCAGCGCATAGCCGGCGACCAGCGCGATCGACACCAGTAGCGTGAACGGCGTCAGCCAGTCGAGCGGCCCGCCCGCGAACGCGCCGGCTTCGAGCCGCACGCCCTGAATGAAGCCGCCGAGCACCATGCCTTGCGCCAAAGTCGCCGCGATCGAACCGGCGGCGAAAGCGACGGTCCACCATGTCTTGCCGCGCTCACGCCCCTGGTGGCGAAACTCAAACGCGACGCCGCGGAAGATCAGCGCCAGCAGCATCAGGATGATCGGAATGTAGAGCGCCGGCATCAGCGCCGCGTACGCCTTCGGAAACGCCGCCAACAAGCCGCCGCCGCCGAGCACGAGCCACGTCTCGTTGCCGTCCCACACCGGCGCGATCGCCGCCTGCATCTGGTCGCGCTCGCGCGCATTCTTGGCGAACGGAAACAGGATGCCGACGCCGAGATCGAAGCCGTCGAGCGCGACATAGAGAAACACCGCGACCGCGATCAGCACCGCCCAGATCATCGAGAGCTCGATCCCGAACATCAGCGCGCCTCCCCTTCAGCGAAGCGCCCGGGCCGTGCTTCTTCTACGCCGGCGCCGAGCGGTGTGCCCGGCGGCTGGTTGCTGACCGGTTCGGGTTCGTCGCTCTCCGGACCCTTGGCGACGAGGCGCAGGATGTAGAGAGCGCCCGCGACGAAAATGATCGCGTAGACGATCATGAAGAAGAGCAGCGACGCGGCCACCGTTTCCGTCGTCACCGGCGAGACGCCGTCAGCCGTGCGGAAAACGCCGTAAACGAGATAGGGCTGGCGCCCGACCTCCGCCGCGACCCAACCCGCCAGCACGGCGACGAAGCCGCTGGGCGCCGCAAGCACGAGGAAGCGCTGATACCAACGCGCCGCGTCGAGCCGCTTCAGCGCCCACCACAGCGCGCCCCACAAGCCCAGCGTCACCATGACGAGGCCCATGCCGACCATGATGCGAAAAGCCCAGAACACGATGCCGACCGGCGGCCGTTCGCTCGCGGGAAAGTCGTCGAGCCCGCGCAGCTCCTCTTCCGCCTCGTTGCCGAACACGAGCGAACCGCCGTTCGGGATCGTGAATTCGAACAGGTTGCGCTCTTGGGTTTCGTCCGGCCAGCCGATCAGCACTGTCGGCTGGTCCGGCCTAGTCTGCCACCAGCCCTCCATCGCCGCCACTTTCGCCGGCTGATGCTCGATCGCCACCATGCCGCTCTCGTGCCCGACGACCACCTGCAGCGGCGCGACGATCGCCATCATCAGGATCGCCATCCGCATCGCCGTGCGGCTTTCGGGAATGGCGCGCCGCTTCAGCAGCGCGAACGCCGAGGCGCCGCCGACCGCCATCGCCGTCGTCAAATACGCCGCCAGCACCATGTGCGCGAACCGCGACGGGAACGAGGGATTGAAGATCACTTCGACGAAACTCGTCGCCACCATCGTGCCGTCTTCGGCGAAGGCGAAGCCCTGCGGCGTCTGCATCCAGGAATTGGCCGCGAGAATCCAGAACGCGCTGGTCAGCGTGCCGATCGCCACCATGATCGTCGCAAAGAAATGGAGCCCCGGCCCCACCCGCTTCCAGCCGAACAGCATGATGCCGAGGAACGACGCTTCGAGGAAGAACGCCGTCAGCACTTCGTACGCGAGCAGCGGCCCGATCACGCTGCCGGCCTGGGCCGAGAACACGCTCCAATTCGTCCCGAACTGGTAGGACATGACGACGCCCGACACGACCCCCATGCCGAACGACAGCGCGAAGATTTTCACCCAGAACAGATAGAGGTTTTTGAACAGCGGCTTCTTGGTGAAGAGCCAAAGCCCTTCGAGCACGGCGAGAAAAGACGCCAGCCCGATCGTGAACGCGGGAAAGATGATGTGAAAGCCGATCGTGAAGGCGAATTGCAGCCGCGACAGCAGCAGCGCGTCCCATTCCATGGCGTCACCTCGCTGGTCAGGCACTTATTCCCGGGCTACCGCGCCGACAAGCTTGCGGTTTGCCGCGCCGCGCCACAGAGTCGCGCGGCATAAAGGGAGGCGAGCATGACCGGGCGCGTTGCGGGGAAGAAGGTGTTCGTCACGGGCGCGGCGCAGGGCCTGGGCGCGGCGATCGCGCGCGCGGTGGCGAGCGAAGGCGGCAAGGTCGCGCTCGCGGACATCAACGCCGGCGGCGTCGAAACGCTCGCGCGCGACCTCAATGCTCAATACGGCGCTGAAACCGCGTTCGCGTACGCGCTCGACGTCACCAAAGAAGAGCAATGGATCGCAGCGCTCGAAGCGGCGAACGCGGCGATGGGCGGCGTCTCCGGACTGGTCAACAACGCCGGCATCGCCGGCGGCAAGGGCGGCGTCGAGGAGATGGAGCTCGAAACCTTCCGCAAAGTCATGAGCGTCAATGTCGATTCGGTGTTTCTCGGCGCCAAGCACGCGATCAAATACCTGGCGCAAAACCAGCCCGGCTCGATCGTCAACCTCTCCTCGATCGCCGGCCTGATCGCCAGCTGGAACACGCCCGCCTACAACGCCTCGAAAGCGGCGGTGTGGCTGCTCTCCAAAAACATCGCCCTCTATTGCGCAAAGAAGGGCCTCGACGTCCGCTCCAACTCGATCCATCCGACCTTCATCGACACGCCGATCCTCGATCCGCTGCGCGGCATGTTCGGCAAGGAGGAAGCCGAGGCGAAGCTGGCGCGCCAGATTCCCCTCGGCCGCATCGGCAAGCCCGAAGACATCGCCAACGCAGCGCTTTATCTCCTCTCGGACGAAAGCCGTTTCATAACGGGCGCCGAGCTGAAGGTGGATGGCGGCATCTCAGCTATGTGATTTGCCGGGCGCTGTTCGTCGCCCAAGATGACAAGGATGAAAGCCCTGATGCGCAAGCTTGCAGCCCTGTTCGCGATCTTCACGCTCGCCGCCTGCGGCCAGCCGCAGCAGCAGGCCCCCGCGCCGCAAGGCCAAGCCGAGGCGCCAGGCGAGACCGACTCGGTGATCCTCGGCAGCACGCAAAATCTGCCAGATTGGCTGTTGGTGGCGCGTCAGCGCGATTGCCGCGGCGAGACCCCGGCCGAAGACCGCGCCTGCATGGGCGAAGTGCACTTCAACCAGCGCACCATCACCCGCAGCGCCGACGGCGCGACGGCCGACATCTGGATCCAGGTGCGCCACGGCCAGCCGCAGCGTTACGACATCGAGGACGCCACCTCCGAGACGACGATCCGCTACACCACGCAACGCCTGCACTACCGCTTCAACTGCGCCGAGCAGCAATTCATGGTGGTGGAGCGCCAGATCATGGGCGCGGGCGAAACCGTCGTCGCCCGCGACGAGCCGGCGCAGCGCTACCGCGCCCCGGTCGCCGGCTCGATCACCGCGATCGTCATGCCGATCGCCTGCCGCGGCGGCTGAGCGCTGCGGCCGAACCTCACTGCCAGGTCGTGTAGCCGAGCGTCAGCGTCTTCGGCGATCCGGACGAAATCGCGTTCATGCGGAATTGGCTGATGCGTCCTTCGCTGGTGCGGACGCAGACATAAGAGCCGACCGGAATTTCCGAGAGCGCCACGCGCGTCGCCGAAAAGCTCGCCGCCGAACAGCCGGCGAGTCCGCGGTTCGACCCATCGCCCACCGCCATCTGCGCGCCGCCGCGCGGAGTTAGAAACAGCTGGCTGGCGGTGACCGCCTGAAACCAGATGTCGCCCTCGCCGCCGACGCTGCCCGCGTCGAGATCGAACACATAGGTTTGCGGCACCGAGAGCGGACCGGTCGAATGCGTCGCTGGCGCCGGCGATGGCGTGGGCCGCGGCAGCGGGACGAGGCGAATGCGCGGCGCGCAGTCGAAGCCGCCGGTGCGGGCGGTGCAGGTCTGGTTGGCCGGCGCATTGCGCTGCACCGAACCCGACGCGCCATAGACGCAAACCAGCGCCGTCTCGCCGCCGATCTCCTGAATGCGCGTTTCCGACAGGTTGTTGACGATCGGCGTCGTCCACCAGCCGCTCGGCAGGTCGTTGGTGACGGTGCGCCGCGCTTGCGAAAGCGGGCACTCGATCGTGTCCGCCGCCGCCGGCGCCGCCGACAGGAAGAGAATGGCGAATGCGGCCGCAAGGCCCATCATGAATGTGCGCATTGAAGCAGTCCCCCGCTGATGATCGGACACGCGCCGCAAGCGCTTGCGCTGATGCGGCGTTCAGTGGACGCGAAGGCGACGATACCGCTCGCGATCGCGAATGACCACCCGCAATCGTTCCGCGCTCGAGCGCGCGGGAACTTCAGCCTGGCGAGCGCTGATAGATGATGTTCACCAACAGCACCCGCGCGCCGTCTGCGCCGAGCGTGCGGTCCACCGCGTGCTGCAGCAGCCGCGTCATCTGCGCGGGGTCGGGCGACGTGCGGTCGCGATAATAGGTCGAGGCGTAGGTCGCGAGCGCGGTGCGGAGCGCATCGCGAATGCGCGGACCGTTGAGCTGGGCGCGGCGGCGCAAGTCGGCGTCGGGAATGTCGAGACCCATGTCGACGATAAGCGTGCCGCGGGTCGACATCCGTTGCAGCACGCCGGCGGACAACGTCGGCAGCGGAATGTAGGTCTCGGCCGAGGTGAGCCGCTCCTGCCGGCTCGCCGGCGCTTGCTGCTGCGCGCTGCTCCCGCCGCCCGCGCCGGCCGCCGCCGTGGGCGCGGCGAGCACCGCGAGCATGGCGAGAGCAAAAATGGGCGCACTGAGCCGCATGCGGCCACGCTTGAACCGCGCCGGCTAAGGAAAAGTTAGCGCAATGGTTCGGCCTCGCCGGCCGCCGGCGCGGCGCGGAACATGGCGGCGAGATCGACGGTGGAGCGCTCTCCGAGCGCGTCGAAATGCCGGCCGAGCCAGATTTCGGCGGCGGCGCGGCCCTTCTCGAACAATTCATGGAAGAACGTCAGCTCGGTGTTGAGGTCCGTGCCGATGCCGAGCGGCGCGAGCGCGGCGCCTTCGCTCAGATTATGGATCAGCATCTTGCGGTAGCGCTCTTCCGGCAGCCGGTGCTGATCGAGCAGTCGGCCGACGAAATCGATGGCGCGCAGTTCGTTCAAGAGGCTCGCATTGAACGTGATCTCACTCACGCGCGCGGCGATGTCGGCGGCGCTGCGCGGCGCGCCCGCGCGCTCGATCGGATTGATCTGGACGATGACGATGTCGCGCGTGGCGGCGACGCCGAACAGCGGAAACAGCGCCGGATTGCCGGTATAGCCGCCGTCCCAATAGGGCGTACCGTCGATCGTCACCGCCTGGAACAGCTGCGGCAGGCACGCCGACGCCATCACATGGTCGGCCGAAAGCTCGCCATTGCGGAAGATGCGCCCGCGCCCGGTCTCGACATTGGTGGCGCCGATGAAGAGCTCGATCTCCTCGCACGCGCGCACGCGTTCGAAATCCACCAGCTCTTCCAGCACCTCCTTCAGCGGATTGAGATTGAGCGGATTGAAATCGTACGGCGAAGCGACCCGGCTCGCCATGTCGGCCCAGAGCGCAAGATAGTTCTGCTGAATCCACGCCGGCTGAAACGAGTGCAGGAACGCTATCAGCGGCGTGCGCCGATAGGGATTGGAGCGGCCCGCCGCGGCCACGCCTTCCCAGAACTGGCGCAGCTGGCGCCGCGCGCCGGCCGCGCCGCCCTCGGCGAAGCCCTCCGCCAACACCACCGCGCACATCGCCCCGGCGGACGAACCCGAGATCGCCTTGATCTCGAGCCGCTCGTCCTCCAGCAGCCGATCGAGCGCGCCCCACGTAAAAGCGCCCAGCGCGCCGCCGCCCTGCAGCGCGAGCGAGAGGGGCTTTTTGCTCACTCTGGTCCGCCGTCTGTCAGCGGGGCGGCGTGTTCGTTGGAGCGCACTGCATCATGCCTTCAGCACCCGCAGCCCCGGGCAATTCAAAAAACGACGATCGCTGGTGACGAGCTCGAGCTTTTCCACCAACGCGGTGGCGGCGATGAGGCGATCGAACGGATCGTTCTGCGCAAACGATAGATTCATCGCATGCCCCACGTGTTCGGGAGCTACCGGCAAGAGTCCAATTGCAGCACGTCCGCACCAAGTCTGGATCGCTTGCGTCGGATCAGTGGAAAACGGCGCGGGCAACGGGAGCTTGCCGATCCGATGCTTGATCGTCATCTCCCAAAAGCTGGCGACGCTGAGTTTTATGGCGACGCTTGAATCCTCAATGGCTTCCCGCAGCGATTTCTTGAGGCGCGCATCGCCGCGCACGAACCAGATGAACGCATTGGTATCGAGGAGCATCAAAGCTTTTCGCGCGCGCTCTTGGCGAAGAGCTTACGCACTTCCTCATCCGACTCTTCCCAAGCCTCGTCAGACAGAGCTTCCATCTCCGCCTTGAGGAAGCCGAACTCACGCTTCGGCTTGGTCACCTTCGCGGGCGCGACAAGCACGGCGACAGGTTCGCCGTTCTTGGCGATGACAATGTCTTCGCCTTTGGCGGCGCGGTCCACGAGCTTGGAGAGCTGCGTCTTCGCCTCGTAGAGATTGACTTGCGTCATACCGCCAATCTAATCGAGTTGGTCAAGTTGGTCAACTCTGGGCTTGCGCTTCACTGCGCGATCCAGCCGCCGTCCATGCTGAGCGCGGCGCCGTTGATCTGGTTCGCGGCGGCGGAAACCAGGAACAGCGCCATGCCGGCGACATCCTCCACCTTCACGAACTCCTTCGTCGGCTGCGCCGCCAGCAGCACGTCGTTGATCACCTGCTCGCGCGAGAGCCCGCGCGCCTTCATCGTGTCAGGGATCTGGTTCTCCACCAAAGGCGTGAACACATAGCCCGGCGAGATCGCGTTGCAGCGCACGTTGAACTGCGCGCCTTCGAGCGCGACCGTCTTGGTCAGCCCCAACACGCCGTGCTTGGCCGCCACGTACGCCGACTTGAACGGCGAAGCGACATGCGCATGCGCCGAAGCGATGTTGATGATGCGCCCGTAGCGCTGCGCCTTCATCGACCGCATCGCCGCGCGCATGGTGTGAAACACCGCCGACAGGTTGAGCGCGATGATGGCGTCATATTTCTCGACCGGAAAGTCCTCGATCGGCGAGACGAACTGGATGCCGGCATTGTTGACGAGCACGTCGAGCCGGCCGTGCGCGGCGATGGCGTTCTCCACCAAGGCGGCGCACGCGTCCGCCCGCATCAGATTGGCGCCGTCATAGCGCACCGAAACGCCGGTTTCGGCCGCGAGCCCGGCGCGGATGCGCTCGATCTCGGCCGCATCGCCCAGCCCGTTCAGGGTGACATCCATGCCGGCCTTGGCGAACGCCGTGGCGACGGCGAGGCCGATGCCGCTGGTTGAACCTGTGACCAAAGCCGCTTTGCGTCCGCTCATCTGCTGCTCACCCTTCCTCTTGCGCCTGCTCGGCTTGCGCCTCCTGGCCGGAACCGCTAGCGCAAGGCCGATATAGGCCAGCTGCGGCCAGCGAGGGACCCTCATCCATGGACTTTACCGCGCCCATCACCGCGTTCGTGGCCGGCTTTCCCGCCTTCATCGTGCAGCTCGGGGTGGCGCTCGGTCTCTTCATCGCCTCGCTCATCGTCTATGTGCTGATGACGCCGCACAAGGAGCTGGCCCTGATCCGCGCCGGCAATCCCTCCGCCTCGCTCGCGTTCGGCGGCGTCGTGGTCGGGCTCGCCATTCCGCTCGGCTCGTGTCTCGCACATTCGTTCGGCGTTCTCGACCTCCTGATCTGGGGCGTCGTGACGCTGCTCTTGCAGCTGATCGCTTTCCGCTTCGCCGACATGTTCTTGCGCGGGCTGCCGCGCCGCATCGCCGAGGGCGATGTCGCCGCCGCCGTCTTCCTGATGAGCGTGAAGATCGGCCTTGCGCTGATCTTGTCCGGCGCGGTTGCGGACCCAAATGTGGCTCTGATGCGAGGCGGCTGAGACGTGCTGCGACTAGTCCCCGACTGGCTGCTCTACATCATCGTCATCGCGGCGGTGGTGTTCGTGCTGTTCCGGGTGGATCAGCGCGCCGACGCGCCGGAAGTGTACCGGCCCGACTCGGCGCAGCCGGAGCCTGGCGCATTCTTGCCGCCGCCCTCGATGTACGATCCCGAAGTGCTGGTCGAAGTCGGTCCGGTCGCGTCGGGCATGGGCTCGGCGTTCGCGATCTCGGAAGAAGGCTGGTGGCTGACAGCGCGCCACGTTGTCGACGGTTGCCAGCAGGTCGGCCTCATCGTCTCGCGCGGCGCCGCCGTGCCGGTGCAGGAAGTGAAACGCGCGCTGTTCGCCGATCTGGCCTTGCTCCGCACAGAGCGCGCGCCGGCGGCGCTGGCGCTCGACACCTCCGAGCGCCAATTCCAGGTCGGCCAGCGCGCCTTTCATGTCGGCTTCCCGCAAGGGCGGCCGGGCGAAGCCTATTCGCGGCTGATCGGGCGAGAAACTCTGGTGGCGCGCGGCCGCTACGATCTTGAAGAACCGGTGCTGGCGTGGGCCGAATTGGGCCGCACGACCGGTCTGCGCGGCTCGCTCGCGGGCATTAGCGGCGGACCGGCGTTCGGCGCCAACGGCCAAGTGATCGGCGTGACCATCGCCGAATCGGCGCGGCGCGGCCGCGTCTACACCGCCTCCCCCTCTTCCATCACGCGCCTGCTGCGGCTCGAACAAGTCGACGCGCAAGGCGCGCCGGCGCCGCGGCTGACGGCCGACAATTACGGTGAAGAGTCGGACGATCTGCGCCGCCAGCTCGCCGTCGCTCAAGTCGTCTGCGTCGCGCCCGGCGACCGCCCGCTATGAGCGCGGCCTACGCCGATCGCCTGATCGAGAAAGTTCGCTCCAAGCGCACGCCGCTCTGCGTCGGCCTCGACCCGTTCGCGGACAAGGTGCCGGCCCTGTTCGGCGATCTGAAGAACGACGCCGCCTCGGTGCTGGTGAAGTTCGGCACCAGCCTCATCGACATCGCCGCCAAGCACGCCGCAGTGCTGAAGCCGCAACTCGGCCTGTTCGAACAATTCGGCGAACTCGGCTACGCCGCCGCGCGCATGCTGGTCGAATACGGCCGCGCCGCCGGCATGATCGTGCTCCTGGACGCCAAACGCGGCGACATCGGCACCACCGCCGAAGGTTATGCGCGCGCCACCATCGGTGCGCGGCCCGGCTTCGACGCCGATTGCGTCACCGTCAATCCGTACATGGGCAAGGACACGCTCGCGCCCTTCGTCGACATGGCCAAGGCGAACGGCAAAGGCGTCGCCGTGCTCGTGCGCACCTCAAACCCCGGCGCCGGAGATTTTCAGGATCTGCAGGTCGGCGGCGCGCCGGTGTGGCGGCGGGTGGCGGAAATGCTGGCGCCGGAAACGCAAACCTTGATGGGCGCCAGCGGCTGGTCCGGCCTGATGGCGGTGGCCGGCGCCACTTATCCAGAGGAAGCGCGCGCGCTGCGTGAAGCGATGCCGCACGCCCTCTTCCTGGTGCCCGGCTACGGCGCGCAAGGCGCCAGCGCGAAGGACGCGCTCGCCGGCTTTGTTGCAACGGCGCAAGGTCTCGAAGGCGGCGTTGTGAGTTCCTCGCGTGCGGTCACTTATCCGCCCGCCGCGCAAACTGCGAAAAACATGAGCGAATGGCGCGCAGCGATCGACGCAGCCATGGCCGTCGCCGCCGACGAGCTGCGCACAGCCTCTGCCCGCTGATCGGGCGACAAAGACGTTCTTTTTCGCTACTTCTGCGATTCGGGGGATGCGCCCAAAACGGGCGAGCGAGGGAGATCACCCATGCGCAAGAATTTGTCGCGCGCCCTGTTCGCGCTGGCGCTGATCGCTGCGCCGGCGGCTTACGCGGATGGTCCGGGCGATGCCGGACCCGACGTCGCCGCGCCGCCCGTGCGCGCCGAACCGGTCGCCCCTGCGGCTGAACCAGCGAGCGCGCCGCACGGCCAAAGCGGCGCGATCAATCTGCTGAACGGCGACGTCGCGCTCAATGTCGCCGACGGCTACCTCTTCTACTCCGCCGACGAAGCGCGCGCCTACATGCAGCGCAACAATGCTTCGGCGCCGAACGGCGCTGTGCTCGGCATGATCGCGCGCGCCGGCGACGACATCCGCGCCCCGGGCACATGGGCGACCATCGTTAGTTATGACGCGATCGGCTACGTGCAGCCGGAGACGGCCTCGGGCCTCGCCGATGCGAACTTCGAAACCAGCGTCCGCGACGCGCGCGCCGGCCAAGGCCGCCGCTTTGAAGGCTTCGCCGCGGCGCCGGCGTACGATGCGGCCGCGCCTTCGCTGATCTGGGCCGAACGCGTCGCCGCGCCCGGCTCGCAAGGCAAGGATCTGCGCTACGAACAAAAAGTGCTCGGCCGCCACGGCGTCGCCGGCCTCACTTCGATCGGCAGCATGGATCAGATGCCGGACATCGAAGCCGCCGCCGCGGCGCTGCGCGGCATGCTGAGCTTCCCGGCCGGCCGCATGCATGCGGATTTCCAGGCCGCCAGCGACGCGGTCTCCACCTATTCGGTCCCCGGCCTCGTCACCGGCGTGCCGAACGCGGCGCCGGCGGCGGAAGTCGCCGCGTTGCAAGGCGAAACGCAAACCAATTTCGGCGGCCTCGCCGGCTGGTTTCCCTGGGTGGCGCTCGGCGTCGTCGTCCTCGCCATCGCCGGCTTCGTACTGATGCGCCGCCGCCGCGCGGAAGAAGCGGAAGTTTGAATACCCCACCTCCCCCTCGATCGGGGAGGTGTCAGCGTGCGCAAGCACGCTGACGGAGGGGGTGATCGCACCAGCGTCGAAGAAGAAGCCTCACGAGGCGCAAGCCCGAGCGCCTGGGTCTCGCCCCCTCAGTCATCCGCCTGCGCTGCGCTCCGGCGGACGGCAGCTCCCCCATCGAGGGGGAGCGGGGATAGCTCACCTGTCTATCCTCGTATTTCCGGCTCAAGAGCGTTGGAAACCAAGCGCCGCGTCGAAACTTATCCGACTGCGCCAGAACTGGGTGATAATGCTGCTTATGAACGCAGCAACAACAGCCCTGACACTCACCGCCGAACCGCTCTGGCGCCGCGCCCGCGAGTCCTTCGCCCGCGCCGTCGACTCGTTCGGCGCGCCGGTGGTGATCGCCGTTCTCCGCCGGCTGACGCGTCCGTTGCGGCGCGCCATCGTCGCGCGGCTCTGTCTGCTCGAACACGTCGTTCGCAAATTGCTGCTCGCCGAAGCCGCCGCGATCCGCAGCGCCGAACTCGCCGCCGCCGTGAGCGGCGCGCCGGCGATCGCCGCGCCGCCAGCAGCGCCGCCGACGCGGCAAACGCAAGCGTTCGCCGCGCGCCGCGAACGCGCGGTCATGAAGCCCGATCTCTACCATCCGCAAAGCTGGCGCGCGCCCTTCGCCTACGGCGTGCCGGCCGATCCCCCGCCGCAGCCGCTGGAGCGCAAGCCGCGCGTCCTTCGCAACGAAGACGAAACCGCCTTCCGCCTCGCCCGCCGCCTCGAAGCTTTGCGCCGCGTGCTCAAGGACCCGCTGCCGCACGCCGCGCGTCTCGCCAACAGGCTCGCGCGCGAAGCGCAGCGCGTCCCCGAGCTGGCGTGGCGCTTCGTGCTGGCGAGCGCGCGCGGCAACGGCTGCGACCACCAGGATCCGCTGCTCGGCTTGCGCGCCACCAACGCCGCCTTCACCGGCTGCGTCGCCACCCCTGCGCCCTTTCCAGATTCAAGTTGAACTCAAGCCAAGCCTCGGAGCGCCCAAGCCCCGGTTGCAGCACGCAACGCGGGAACGCCCGCGCGCGCGCAATTCAACGCAACAGGATCATGCCTTGAGCCACTTCGATCCCCACCCGCTCCAACCCATCGCCGTTGCATGGCCCGCCGGCGCAGGCGCCGTCGGTCAGCGTGAAGCTCGCGCCGTGCGCCATGCAGACGAGATAGCGCGCCTCCTGCACGACGATGCGCCCATCGGCGCGCTGCAACGGATAGCCGGCGTGCGGGCACACATTGCGGAATGCGGCGACATGATCGCCGGCGCGGGTGAGGATGAGCGAGCGGCGCACGCCGGCGCCGTCCTCGTATTCGACGACGATCGCGCCGGGATCGGCCAGCGCGTCGAGACGCGCGAGGATGGTCAAACCCCTTCCGCCTTGAACGGCCGCGCCAGCAATTGGGTGATGGCGTCATCGATGCTGATGCGTTCGGCGACGATCGCGTCCACCGCGGTCGAGATCGGCATCTCGACGTTATGCCTTTCCGCCAACGCCGCCACGGCCGGCGCGCTCTCCATGCCTTCGGCCACCGAGCGGCGTTCGGCCAGGATGTCGGCGAGCTTGCGCCCTTCGCCGAGCGCAGCCCCCAGCGAGGTGTTGCGCGAGGTGAGCGAGGCGCAGGTGAGCACAAGATCGCCCAGGCCGCAGAGACCGGACAGCGTCTCGGCTTTGCCCCCCATGGCGAGGCCGAGACGCGTGAGTTCGGCGAAGCCGCGGGTGATCAAGGCCGCGCGTGCGCCGTCGCCCAGCTTTCGGCCCTCGGCCACGCCGCAAGCGATGGCGATAACGTTCTTCACCGCCCCGCCGATCTCGGCGCCGACCAGATCGTCGGCCACGTACGGCCGAAACGTCGGCAGGCCGATGGTGGCGACGATGCGCTGCGCCAATTCCTGGTCCGGGCTGGCGATGGTAGTGGCGGTCGGCAGGCCGCGGGCGACGTCCTTGGCGAACCCGGGCCCGGACAGCACCGCCGGCGTCCGATCGGGAAGCTCCTCCTGCAGCACGTCGGTCATCAGCGCCAGCGTGCCGCGCTCGACCCCCTTGGCGCAGAGCACGATCGGCGTGCCGGTGCGGAGGTGGGGCCGAAGCGCTTTCAGCGTCGCGCGCATGTGCTGGGCCGGCGGCACGGCCAGGATCAGATCCGCGCTCGCGACCTCCTCCAGCTCGTCGGTGGCGCGGATGACAGGGTTGAGACGGACGCCGGGCAGGAAGAGCGGGTTTTCCTGCGCCTGGTTCACCCCGTCCACCACCTCGGCCTCACGGGCCCAGAGCGTCACGGCCCGCTTGGCCGCAGCCGCCACCTGGGCCAGCGCCGTGCCCCACGCCCCGGCGCCCAGGACGGCCACGTTCTCGTACGGCTGGCTCAAGCGGCTGAATCCTTCATTGAACGTTCAGTAGAAACCCGGTAGTTTGTAGGGATGGACGAAAAAGCCGCCACCCGCGACCGCATCCTTCAAGCGGCCATGAACCGCATCAAACACTACGGCTACGGCAAGACAACCATGGCCGAGATCGCCGCCGATTGCGACATGTCGCCGGGCAACATCTATCGCTTCTTCGAAGCCAAGATCGACATCGCCGAGGCGATGGCGCGCAAGCACTACGCCGAGGAGCAGGGCGGTCTCGCCCAGGTCGCGCGCCGCAAAGACTGGCCGGCCGACCGCAAGCTCAAGGAAATGCTCGCTCGGCGCATGCGCGACAACTTCCAGATGTTCGAAGAAAACGCGAAAATTCTGGAAGTTGCCGAGGTTCTGGCGCGCGAGCGGCCGATGTTCATGAACGAGCTCATCGCGCTGGAGCGGGTCAGCATCAGCGCCGTGGTCGAGGAAGGCGTGAAGAGCGGCGTCTTCGCCCCGTGCGACCCCGAATACGTCGCCGAGATGATCCAGTCCGCCACCATCAAATTCGGCCTGCCGCAGCTGTTCTCGAAGCTGACGCTGCCCAAGCTCGAGCGCGAATTCGAAGGCGTAATGGGGCTGATCCTGAACGGGCTTTACGCCGGTGGGCCGAGGGCCAAAGTCGGCGCTGCGCCGGCGAGTGTAGCAGCCGATACATAATTCTACCGTATCGAGTGAACGAAATCATTTTTATTCATTGATCAGCGCGAGGGGAGGTGCTAGGTATTTGTCATCGACAGCCCACGAGCCCTGGAGCCCCCGATGACCACCGCCCGCCCCTCCGTCCTGCTGATGACCAGCTTCGTGATCGCCGCCGCCGGCCTGTTCGCCCTGGCCGCCGCGCCGATCGTCCAGACCGCCGCTTTGGTGGTGCTCTGAGTTCTGCCTGCGGCGCGGCTCCCAGCGCGCCAAGGGTCCTTGTGCAGGCGCGAAGGCGATCCCTTCGCGCCTGCTCTTTCTTTGCAGTAATGCGACGTTAATATCCGATCCGCTTGCAAAAACGCATAACTGCGCTGGAAAATCCGCCCTACTAAAGTTCCCCGAAAGGGTCCATTTCACCCTCATCGATGTTCGCACCTGCAACATCGAACCTTTCGTGGGGAGAATTTCGAATGTCCGCTCAAGACCTGCCGTCGACCGCCAAGGCCATGGCCCTCGTGATCGCCGTCGCGCTGGTCGCGACCGCGTTTGCGCCGCTTCTGTTCACGGCCGCGCACGTCGTCGCCTAAGCTTTCGCTCCCTTGCGCCCCGGCTTGTGGCTGGGGCGCAGACGGGCGGCCTCACCGTCCAGCGGCCAGCGCGGCCGCGCCGGAAATGACAGGTCGTCACTGAATCCGAGCCGCAATCTTTCAGCCCCGGCAAGCGCGATCATCGCGCCATTGTCGGTGCACCAGCGAAGCGGCGGGGCTACGAAGGCGTAGCCGCGCTCCTCCCCCAGAGCCTGCAAAAGGCTTCGGATCGCCTGGTTGGCCCCAACGCCTCCCGCCACAACCAGCCGCCCTTTCGCTCCTTCCAGATCCTCGAACATCGCCATCGCCCGCCGCGTGCGGTCCTCGACGATATCGCACACCGCCGCCTGGAAGCTGGCGCAGAGATCGGCCTTGTCCTGATCCGTCAGCGCGCCAAGCCGTTCGGCCTCGCGCGCGCACGCGGTTTTCAAACCAGCGAACGAAAAATCGCACCCCGCACGCCCCAGCAGCGGCCGCGGCAACGAAAAGCGCTTGGAATCGCCATTTTGAGCGGCTTTTTCGACCAGCGGCCCGCCCGGAAAACCGAGATCCAACAGCTTCGCCAGCTTGTCGAACGCCTCGCCCAGCGCATCGTCCATGGTCGATCCAAGCCGGCGATAATGGCCGACACCGAGCACGGCGATGAACTGGCAATGCCCGCCGCTGACGAGCAGCAGCAAATATGGAAACGCCGCCCCGCCTTCGGCCAGCCGCGGGCTGAGCGCGTGGCCTTCCAAATGGTTCACCGCCAGCAGCGGTTTGCCATGCGCCAGCGCGATCGCCTTGCCGGCCAAAAGCCCAACCATCACCCCGCCGATCAGGCCCGGCCCCGCCGTGGCGGCCACGCCGTCCAGATCGGCAAAGCCAAGCCCCGCATCGCCTATCGCCGCAGCGATAACCCCGTCGAGCCCTTCGACATGCGCCCGCGCCGCGATCTCCGGCACCACACCCTTGTAAGGCGCATGCTGCGCCGCCTGCCCGAGCACGATGTCGGAGAGCACGACCGGGCCGCTCTCCTCGAGGCGCAGCACCGCGGCCGCGGTTTCATCGCAGCTGGTTTCGATGCCGAGAACGGTGAGCGGCTTCATGTGAAGGGCAATATGGGAATAGAGAGCAGGGCAATAGGGGCGTGTAGCACTTTGCCCTACTGCCCTACTGCCTTATTGCCCTACTGCCATGACCATTCTCTTCCGCATCGGCGCGCGCGGCTCGAAGCTTTCGCTGGCGCAGACTGAAGCGACGCGCGCGCGCTGGGCGGCGCTGATGGGCGTCGCCGAAGAGGCGTTCGAAATCGCGCCGATCACTACGACCGGCGACCGCATCCAGGATCGCCGCCTGATCGAAGCCGGCGGCAAAGGGCTCTTCACCAAGGAACTCGACGAAGCCCTGCTCGACGGCCGCATCGACATCGGAATCCACTCGCTCAAGGATTTGCCGACGCGCCTGCCGGACGGCGTCGCGCTCGCCTGCGTGCCCGAGCGCGAGGATCCGCGCGATGCGTTCGTCAGCCTCAAAGCCAGGACGCTCGACGAGCTGGCGTCGAATTCAATGGTCGGCACCGCCAGTCTGCGCCGCCAGGCGCAAGTGCTGTACGCGCGCAACGATCTCAGAGTTTCGACGCTGCGCGGCAATGTCGATACGCGGCTGAAAAAGCTCGAAGCCGGCGAAGCCGACGCGACTTTTCTGGCGATAGCTGGGCTGAAGCGCTTGGGTCTGCAATCGCGCGCCGCTAGCTTGATCGATCCGCAGATCATGCCGCCCGCCGCATGCCAAGGCGCGCTCGCTATCACTGCGCGTGAAGGCGATGCGCGCGTGCGCGATGCGCTGGCCAAGCTCGAGGATGCGCGCGCGCGTGTGGAAATCGAAGCCGAGCGCGCATTTTTGCTGGCGCTCGACGGCTCGTGCCGCACGCCGATCGCCGCGCTCGCGCGCGTGGAAACGGATGCGCTCTCATTGCTCGGCGAAACCCTGCGCCCTGACGGTGGCGCCCGGTGGCGCCGCAGCGAACGGATCGTGCTCGACGCCGATTCGGTGAAGCAAGCGCAAGCGCTCGGCGCGCGCCTGGGCGGCGAAATCCGCGAAGAAGCCGGCGATGCGGCTGTGACCGACAAGTGATGCGCGTCGCCATCACGCGCGCGTTGCCCGAAGCGACACGCACCGCCGAGCGTTTGCGCGCGCTGGGCGCCGAGCCCGTGTTGGCGCCATTGCTGACGATCGCGCCCTGTGCGTTCGATGCCAACGTAGAAGGCGCGCAGGCGCTGATCTTCACCAGCACGAACGGCGTTCGCACCTTCGCCGCAGTGAGCCCGCTTCGCTCGCTGCCGGTGTTCGCCGTCGGCGATGCGACGGCGGCGGCCGCGCGCGAAGCCGGCTTTGCCGACGCCCGCTCGGCAGACGGTAACGTTTCGGATCTGGCTGTGCTCATCAAGCGCGCCTGCGATCCGATCAAGGGCAAGCTGATCCATATCGGCGGCGCCCATCTCGCCGGCGATCTCGCGGGCGAACTCGTAGCGTCCGGCTACGCCGTCGAACGCCGGATCGCTTACGAAGCGGTCGCCGCCTCCGCCCTCCCCGCCGCGTTCGCAGCCGCGCTCGACGCCGTGCTCTTCCACAGCGCGCGCGCCGCCGAGACATTCGTAGCGCTGGGCGCGCCGGGCGCGGCGGAACTGGTCGCAGCCTGCATCAGCGAAGCGGCGGCCGACCCGCTGCGCAAAACCGCATGGAAGCGGATCATCGTGGCGCCCGCGCCACGCGAGGACGCGCTCCTGTCGGCTTTACTCCAAAACTGAGGCATCCCCGCTGGCGCAATCGCTTGAGCGGCTTCCGGCAGGAGCCTAGATTCGGGGCGCGGCCTGCGACTCGTTTCCTGCGCGAAATGCGGGAAGTCGCGGGAAGTCTGGAAAGACTTTGGGGAGTCCCGATGAGCAGAGACGACGACGCAGAGCGCGGACGCGCCGAGCCGATCGACGTTGAGTACGAGCCCTATCGCGAGGAGCCGCGCGAAGGCCGCGGCGTCGGCATGGGCACGGCACTGGCGTTGGCGGTCGTGGCGGCCGGCGTCGGTGCGGCGGGCGGCGCGGTCGCGCCGCGGGTGCCGGCCATAGCTGCGGCGATCGAGAATGTGGCGCCGGCGCAAGAGGTCGTCGGCGAGACGCCCGACAACACCGCCGCAACGCTCGACGCCCGGCTCGATCAGATCGAAGCGCTGATGAACACGCCGCTGGCGGAAGCCGCGAGCGGCGACGCCGGCGCCGAAGGCACGGCCGCGCGCGTGTTCGCGCTGCAGGCGGGTTTACGCGATGTCGAACAGCGCCTCACCCAGATGCCGTCGACGACCGAGGTCGCGGCGCTGGTGACCGAAGTGCGCCGCCTCCAGGAAGAGCTGCCGGCGGTGGCGCAGGAAGCGCGCGCGGCCGCGACCGCGGCGCGGGCGTCGTACGCGATCGTCGCCGCGTCGGAAGCATCGCGCTCGTCCGGGCCGTTCGAGCAGGCGCATGCGCAGCTCGCAGCTTTGTTGCCCAACGATCCGAACGTCGCCGCGCTCGAACCGCTCTCGCGCACCGGCGCGCCAACGCGTTCGGAATTGCGCGACCGCTTCGAGCGGCTCGACAACGAGATCATCCGCGCCGCGCGGCAAAGCCAAGCGGGCGCCGGCTTCTGGGGCCGCATCCAGGCGGCGCTGGCGCAGTGGATCATCATCCGCCGCGCCGATTCCGGCGACACGCCCGAAGGCATCGTCGCCCGCGCTGAACAGGCGCTTGCGGGCGACCAGCTCGATCTCGCCGTTCAAGAACTCAACCGCCTGCCCGAGCAGCCGAAGCGCGCGGCGCAGGATTGGATCAACGACGCCCGACGCCGGCTCGAAATCGACCAGCGCATCGGAGCGATCCGACAAGAATTGTCGCGGAGCTAAGCCCGATGTTGCGTGTCGCCTTCCTGCTGATCGTCGCCGTGGTCGCGATGCTGGCCTCGTGGCAGATCGTCACTACCGATCCCGGCACGGTCGAGGTGGAATGGTTCGGCACGCAAGTGTCGACGACCGCGCTGTTCGGCTTGTTGATCCTGGTGGCGATCATCGCCGTGGCGCTGCCGCTGCTGCGTTTGGTGATGTTCCTGATGGACGCGCCCGGACGCATCGGCAAAGCCAGCCAACGCGCGCGGGTGCGGCGCGGCCAAGAAGCTTTGGCGCTCGGCTTGATCGCCGCTGAAGCGGGCGAATTCGAAGATGCGCGCCGGCACGCGGACAAGGCGGAAGACCTGATCGACGAACCGCGTTTGGCTTTGCTGCTGCAGGCCCGCGCAGCGGAAGTGTCGGGCGATACCGCGGCCGCCGAGCGCGCCTATTCGGGCATGCTGCAGAACGAAGACACCGAAGTGCTCGGCCGCAAGGGCCTGATGGCCGCCGCGTTGAAGCGCGGCGACCGCACCGCGGCGCGTGCGCACGCGGAAGCGGCGTTGAAAGCCTCGAAGACAGCGACGTGGCCGTTCCAGTACGCGTTCGATCTCGCCGTGCAGGCGGCCGACTGGGAGAACGCGATCGAAGCGCTCGATCTCGGTGACAAGCGCAAGCAGGTGGAAGACAAAGTCGCCAAGCGCCGGCGCGCGGTGCTGATGTGCGCGCAATCGGCCAAGCTCGAGCGCGAGCGCCGCGCCGACAAGGCCTGCGAGATGGCGCAGAAGGCGTTCCGCATGGCGCCGACCTTCGCGCCGGCGGCGGCGATCACGGCGCGCATGCTGGTGGCCGAAGGCCGCGCCGAACGCGCTGCGGCGATCCTGGAAGAGGCATGGGAGAACGCGCCGCATCCGGCGCTGGCGCACGCCTATCGCGACATCGTGCCGGGCGAAACGCGCGAAGCGCGCGCCGAGCGCATGCGCGCTTTCGCCGAGAAGCGTCGCGACCATCGCGAGTCGAAGATCGTGCTGGCCGAGCTCGCCATGGAGCGCGGCGATTGGGGTGGTGCGCAAGCGGCGCTCGAAGACGCCTATCGCGAAAACCCCTCCTCGCGCATCTGCATCCTGTTCGCGCAAGTCGCGCGCGGGCGCGGCGATGAGAACGGCGCGCGCACTTGGCTGGCGCAAGCTGCCGCCGCGCCGCGCGAAGCCGATTGGTCGGATCTCGATCCGGAAGGTCCGGCGTTCCTCTACGACGACAGCGACTGGGCGCGGATGGTCTATGTGTTCGGCGACTCAGGTCAGCTGATCCACCCGCGCATGGAGCGCGGCGGCGTCGATGCGCTCGGGCCCGTGCTGGCGCTGCCGACGGCGGTGCTGACCCCGCCGCGCCCGGACGCGCGCGTCGACATGAACGCGCCCGACGAAGTGGAAGTCGAAGAAGTGCGCTAGGCGCGGCGACGCGCCGGCTGTGACGCGCCCGATTGGCCGGTGCGGAACGAAGCCACGAGCTGCGCCAAATCCTGCGCCTGCTGACTGAGCGCGCCGACCGCTTCCAGCGTGCGCTCGGTCGCGGCCGCCGCTTCCTGCGTCATGCGATCCATGCCGCTGACCGCTTCGGACACTTCGGCCATGGTTTTGGCTTGTTCGTGCGATGCCGAGGCGATCTGCGACACACGCTGCGAGGCGGTGCGGGCGGTGTCGACGATCTCGCTGACCGCGGCCCCCGACGCCCGGACCAGGCGCACGCCGGTCTCCACCTGAGACCGGCTCTCGCTCAGCAGGTTTTTGATCTCGCGGGCCGATTCCGCCGAGCGCTGCGCCAACGCGCGCACTTCGTGCGCGACGACGGCGAAGCCGCGGCCGTGCTCGCCCGCGCGCGCCGCTTCGACCGCGGCGTTGAGCGCCAACAAATTGGTCTGGAAGGCGATGTCTTCGATCAGCAGCAAAATCTCGGCCACTCGTCGCGACGAGCGATCGATCTCTTCGACCGCGATCACGGCGTCGCCGGTCAACTGACCGCTGGCTTCGGCGCGCTTGGCGACGTCCACCGTCGCGCGCGCGACGGTCTCGGCGCTGGCGGCGTTGGTGCGCACGCTCTCGCTCATCTCGACGATCGCGGCGGCGGTTTCTTCCAAGCGCGCTGCCTGCAGCTGCGAACGGCGCGACATTTCGTTGGCGTCGCGATGGATCAGCGAGGCCTGCTGACGCGCGCCTTCGCTGGCGCGCGAGGCTTCGCCGATCGCCGCGGCGAGCGCTTCGGCGGCGCGATTGAGATTGTTGGCGACGGTGCCGAAGCGGCCTTGGAAGTCGTTGCCGATCCGCCGGGTCAGATCGCCGTTCGCAAGAGCTTCTGCTTCGCTCTCGACTTCCGCGAGGAATGAATCGGCCGCGGCGCAGATCGCGTTGAGGCCACGGGCGATGTTCAGGAAGCCGCCGAGCTCTTTCGTCTCTGGCGCGCGTTTGGAGAAATCTCCGGCGCTGGCGGCGACGACGACGGCGCCGATGGCTTCATCGAGCTTGCGCTCGGTTTCGATCCGCACCCGCTCCACTTCGGCGGTGGCGCGCCGCATCTCCAGCGCGTTGGCGCGGAAGACGCCGAGGCTGTCGACCACAGCGCCAAGTTCGTCCTTGCGCGCGAGCGCGGCGGCGTCGGCGTCGAGATTGCCGTCCGCCAAGGCGCGCGTGACGGTGGCGATGCGCCGGATCGAGGCGCCGGTCGAGCGGCTGATGATCCAGGCGAACAGCGCCGCCATCAGCGCCGCGAGCGCGGCGACGCCGACCAGCGCCGTCATTGCCGCCTTCGACTCATCGGCGCTCGACTGCGCTTCCGCATCCGCGTCGGCGAGCGCGTCGGCGATGATGCCGTCGGTGATCTGCTGCATCGAGTCGTAACTCTGACGGAACGGATCGAGAAAAGAGACGGCGCTGACGAAATCGATCTCCATCATCGAGCCGACGAATTCGATGACGCCCTTGAACGTGTCGAGTTCGGTGGCCAAGCGATCGAACGATGCGGCGATCTCGGGATCGTGCACCCCTGCCCGCAGCTCGACCACTTGCGCCTTCAACGCGTCGACGCGGGGCCCCAGCTCCATGACCTTTGCGGCGGCGCCTGGGCGGCCCGCCGCCTGCTCGGTCAAGGCTTCGTGCAGAGCGGCGTTGATCGCCTTGATCTCGGCGTCGACTCCGGCGAGTGCGCGCATGCGCGGCATCTGCTCGGACGCAAGGCTCTGCGTCGTCTCCGCCTGATTCGACATGATCATCGCGCCCGCGCCCGACACGGCGACGATCAGCGCCACCGCGACGCCGGAAGGCGCCAGCATCTTCGCCGCGAATGGCAGGTTGGACAAAGCGCGATCAAGACCGACGGCCGACAAGTTCGGCAAGCGAGGCTTGAAGTTCGTGAGGTTCATGATCGCGCTTCCCATACCTGCAGTCGTCTCGCTCAGAAGCTGGTGCGCAGTGTCAGCACCACGCTCCGCTCCAGCGGGTTGAGGCCGATTGTCTGCGTTTCAGCGTCGAGCAGGTTGCGGCCGGAGAGCTCGACGCTGGCTGCGTCATTGACCTGCCAAGCGGCCCGCGCGTTCACCTGCACATAGGCGTCGACCGGAGCGGGCGTGTCGAAGGCGGCGCTGGCGACGCCGAACTGCGTCGTCTCGCTGGTGTAGCGCGCATCGGCGCCGACTTCGAAGCGTTCGCCGACCCAGCGCACGCCGGCCGTGGCGACGTGCTCGGGGCTGGTCGCCTCGAAATCGAGCGGCACCGTGGCGGCGGCGGTCGAGGCAAGCTCATCCTCGATGCTGCGCCAGGAATATTGCGCGTCCCAGTGGATGCGCCCGCTCTGGCCTTCGAGGCCGAACTCGAGCCCATGCATTTCGGACTCGCCGACATTGCCGCCGCCGCTGCCGATGATCATCGGCACGAACGAGTAAACCGTCGACGTGACGCCAAGGGCGCGGAGATCTTCGCTGCGCTGCCAGAAGGCCGAGGCGCGCAGGCGACCGTTGATCGAGGCGATATCGTGATCCCAACCGAACTCGACATTGTAGACCACCGCCGGAGCGAGATTCGGGTTGCCCATGTAGAACACGGTCATGCCCGGCGCCGGCGGCGGCACCGGCAGCTGGAAGCCGAGTTCGAGCAAGCTCGGCGAACCTATGCCGCGGGCCGCGGAGAAGCGCAGCGAGTCCTGCTCGGACACCTTGTAAACCGCGCCCAGGTTGAAGCTCCACTCGTTGAAGTCGGTGGAGTAATCGTCGTTCGTGAGCGGGAAGTTGGCCGGTGCGGCGCCTTCGCGCTGCAGTTCGAGCGAGTCGTAACGCGCGGCGGTCGTCAGCGCGAGCGCCGGCGAGACTTGCCAATTCCACATGCCCGAGAGCGCGTGCACGTCGTAGGACGTCGTGCCGAGGCCGTCATCGTATTCATTCACGCGATACTCGCCGGCGACACGCACGGTGTGGGCCGGCGCCGGCTTCGCGACCAGCGAGGCGGAGGCCACTGTGATCGCATTGTCGATCGTCAGCGGCGCGAACGCGGTCTCCATCACCAGGTCGAGATTGTTCGAGTAGATTTGCGCGTTGAACATGCCCAGAGCGGTTTCAGAGAACAGACCGACCTTGAAGGAGTTGGTTTCGTAGTCGCTGAGCATCGGTTCGCCGTAGCGCTCCGTCCGCTCCGAGTTCGCCCAGGTGGTTTCGAATTCAATGCGGGTCTTGTCGCTCAGCGCGTAGGCGGCGTTGAGCGCCACATTGCGCGCCATTGGGTCGCGCGCGTCCTGCGCGAGCGCGGTCTGCACTGCGATGTCGTCGCCCTCGTAAGACTCGGCGTCGAAGCCGCCGACCGAGAGGCGCACACCGAGATCCTCGCCGAGACGGGTGGTCCAGATGCCCGAGGCGCTGGTGTAGCCCGGCGCGCCGGCGCTGACGCTGGCTTCGTCGACGTCGTCACGCAGCGCGTCGACGGTGATGATGTTGACGACGCCGCTGACCGCGTTGAAGCCGAACAGCGCCGTGTTCGGGCCGCTCACCACTTCGATCTGCAGGATTTCGCCGAGCTGAACCGGGATCGCGTCCCAGTTGGTCATGCCGTAATGGTCGAGATAAACTTGGCGGCCGTTCACCAGCACCAGCAGGCGCGGTGAACTCTGCGTATTGTAGCCGCGGATCGAGACGTCCGTCTGGCCGCGGAACGAGCGCATCACGTCGACATTGGCGAGCCGTTCGAGGACGCCTGGAATGTCGGTGGCGCCGGACGCGCGGATATCGTCCTGGGTGATGATGGTCATGTTCACCGGCGCTTCGGTCGCGCGCTGCGGCGCTCCCGTGGCGGACGTGGTGACCGGTTCGTTGAAAAGCTCGGCGAAGGAGGCGCGGTCGACATTGTCGGCCGCGGCTTGGCCGGAAATGCTGGCGACGCCGGCGAGTGTCGCCGCCGCCAAGCGAAGATTGATGTTCGACATGTTTCGTTCTCTCGAATTCATGGGATGGACGGGATCAGACTTCGCGAATCATCACGCGGAAGGCCTGGCCGAAGGCGATGCCGTTCGCGGCCGAAGCGGCGCGCGACACGACGATCTCGACGCGCGGTTCGGCGGCGACGCCGACGACGCAGTTGCCGGAGTTGACGCACGCCATGTCGGTCGACAGCGTGATCGCGCGCAGGCCGCGCGCGGCGGCGGCGATCGCCGCATGCGAGCCGCCGTGACCTTCCGGCACGATGATGACGCGCGCGCCGGAGCCGGCGAGCGCGCCGACCGCGACTTTGCGCGGCACCAAAGTGACGCCGCCGCCGGCGACGCCTGCCCCCATCGCCGCGACGATGGCGTCGGCGCCCGGGCCGTCGACCACCGCGACGGTGACGTTGCCGCGCGGTAGGCCTTCGACGAAGCCGACAGCGCGCGCCATGACCTGCAGGTCGCGCGCGCTCGTGTCCGCTTGCGCCGGCGCGCTGGCGAGCATCAAAGCGGCGAGCGTCGCCGCGACGAATCTGGATCTCACAAAAGCCCCCGTTGCTTTGCGTTGCATTTGTTCGCGGGGGATGAAGTCGCGCTCGTAACGCTAACCGGAGGTAAAGCGCGCTGTAGGCCGCAAGCTGCGCCCAGCAACGATCGAACACGAAGTGTCACGCGCGCGCGTATATAGCTCGCGCGCACGAGAACGCGCGCGCATCTGACGAACGGCATAGGCCGTGAGCCCCATGTCCAAAGTGCGGTGATCGCGCCCGGCGTAGGCGAACCGTCTTTTCGGCGTACGAGACAAAGCGCCCCGACCGCAGGGCAGCCGGGGCGCACTGGTTTAGGCGGCGCGCTGCTGTAACCGCATGCCATAGAGCATGAGGCCGGCGAGCAGTGCGAGCAGGAGGAAGAAGCTCGGCTCCGGCGTCGACGCGCCGCCAAACGCCATCTCGCCATAGGCCTCAGGGCCCACGCCACGCGGCATCGACAGCGGCACATCGGCGGCTTGCGCCGAACCCGGATTGGCGTTCACCGCTTGGCGCGACACGGCTACGAACGAGGTCCAATCGGTGACCAGCGCAAACTCGAGTCCGAGCGCCGTGACGCGCTCTTCCAATTGCGCTTCGTTCAGCCCTGACGCGCGCAACTCTACCGGGCTCGTATAGTCGCGCATCAAGTCGCCCACCTGCGCCCGCGCCCACATCACCGGGATGGCCGACGCGGAAGCCGACGCCGGCGCCTGCACGTCCGACAACGTGACGCGCACGGGCAGGCTCGCTGGGCGGCCGTTGACCTTGCCGTGCACCGTGATCGTCGCGCTGCGCGAACCGGTGAAGCGGCCCATCAGGCGCAAGGAATCTCCGGCGAAGAGGTCGGGGATGATTGCCGGCGTAACACCGCTGGGCTCGAGCCCGCCCCAGTCGATGCGGATGTCCGTCAGCACCGGCGCCTCGAGCCGCTGGGCCAACTCCTGCGCCGCCTCGAACGAGGTCTCGGTCGGATCGATGTAGCGCGCGAAGCCGCGGCCGCGGCGCGCCATTTCCGACAAGAGATAACGATTCACCGACGTGCCGACGCCGAAGGCGTAAACGCGCGCCGAGCCGAGCCGGGCCGCCATGTCGTGCAGCACTTCCGCTTCGTTGCCGATATAGCCGTCGCTCAGGAAGACGACGATGCGGAGCGTGTTCGGCTGCTGCGGGACGGAGAAGGCCTGCCGGAGGGCCGGCGCGACTTCGGTGCCGCCGCCCGCGCTCATGCCGCGCACATAAGCCTGCGCGCGGCTGATGTTCGCAGCCGTCGCCGGCACTGGGCCGGCATTGAGCTCCCGCGGCGTCGAGCCGAACTGAATGATGCGGAAATAGTCGCCGGGCCGCAGCGCCGCGAGCGTGCGCAGCATGAACGCCTTGCTCGCCTCGATCGGTTCGCCGCTCATCGAGCCGGACGTATCGAGCACGAACACCATCTCACGCGCGGCGATGTCGGCTTCGCGCGGCGCCGCCGGCGGTTCGATGACGAGACTGAAGAAGCCGCCGCGCGCATCGGCGTGGGTCAGCACGCCCGTCTGCACCGCGCCGCCGGCGAGCGTGTAGCGCAACACGAAATCGCGATTGTCGATCACCCGCCCCTCATTGAGCGCGATGCGGCGGCGTCGGCCCTCCCCGCTCATCGTGAGCGCGTGGGTGGCGCTGGCGACATCGCCGATCGGCATGCCCGCTTCGAGATCGATCGCGATCGACACGCGCTCCGGCGCAATCTCGCCCGGCAGCGAGAGGCCGAATACGCCGCTTGGGTAGGCCGGCGGCGGGCCGATGCGCCATGCGCCTGAGGACTCGTCGGCGGCCGGTGCGCCTTCGCTGCCGCTCACGGTCTGCGCCTGCGCGCGCGGCGCGGGATTATAGCGCGGGCCGACGACAAGCGGCAGCACCAGTTCGTAGGCGCCGTCGACGCGCGGCACGCTCTGCGCGTAGCGCAGCGTCACGCGGACGCGTGCGCCGGGCATGAGATTGGCCACCTCTTGCGTGAACATGTTCGGCCTGTGCTGGCTCAAGAGCGCTGCGGCGCGGCCCTCGCGCTGCGCCTGTTCGAACTCCTGACGCGCCTGCTCGCGGCGACGGATCTGCGCCTCGATCATCTCGTCGCCCACCTCCATGGTCATGGCGTAGACGGCGGCGTCTTCGTTGAGCGGGAAGAGATAGGTGGCGTTGATCGGCGTGTCGGTCGGGTTCTCGAATGTCTGCACCAAGGTCACGTTGGCGAGATCGCCGTCGATCGAGACGCTGAAGTCGCTGTTGGCGAGCGGCAGCAGGAGACTCCGGCCATCCACCTCCGCCCGCATGTGGCCGCCGAGAGCTTCGCTCGGATCAGCGCCGTTCTGCGCGCGGGCGAGCGAGCCGGCAAGCAGCGACAACGCTCCGATCACTATGATGACGCACCGCCTGGCGAACATGCTTTTCCTCCTGGTTCAGGGCGAGTGAGTGGTTCCGCGAGGCTGATCGAGCGCGGCGAAAACGCCGGCGTCGAAGTCTTCGCGTTGATGCGGGCTGGCGCTTTCAGGCGAGATGCGTTGAACCGCGGTCCAAACCGTCGAACGGTCGGCAAGCCAAAGCCAAACCGCTTCCGACACGCTCGCGGCGCGGTGGCCGCGGTCTGAGAGGAAGCTGACCTCGACGCGATACGCGGTTCCATCCAGCGCGACGGCGCGGTAGTGCGCGCTCGGGATCGGCGCAAAGCGCATGCCGAGATAGCTGACGCGATAGCCGAGCCCCCGCAGGCACTCGTCCGGCGCGTGCAAGTGGCGCAGCGGCGAGGTCGTGCGCGTCAGCAGCAGCGCGAACGGACCGTACGCCGCTTTCGCGGCAGCGCCGCCATATTGCTCGAAATAGGCGCGCTCGCGATCGCTCAGTGGAAGCGCCGCCGCGCGCAGATCGCCGATCCGCTCGGGCGCCGCGATGGAGATGTCACGCGCGGCGACATCCACCGGCCGCGCCGGTGTGGCGATGATGGCGACGGCCGCTAGCAGAAAGGCGCTGGCGGCCCAGGTGCGTGATGTAGATTCTATGCGCGGCGGGACGGCGGCGACGGACGTAACGGTTTTGGCCGGCGCCGGTGAGACGCCGCGCGCCCATAGGATGAGAACGGGGCATACTGCGGCGAGCGCGACCAGGCCGACGATGTCGTGCCAGGGCTGCGCCATCACGTCGAAACCGAGACGATCTGGACCGAGCGCGACGCCGGCGGCGAGCAGCGTGATGCGCAGCACGTTGCCGACGCACGCCGCCGCCAGCGCCAGTGCGCCGCCGAACACGGCGCTTAGCCCGCGCGGGCGCGCAAGCGACGCCGCCACAGCGAACGCGAGCGCAAACATGATCAGAGCGCGCGCGCCAGAGCACGGCAAATCCACGAGAACGTCGGCGCCCTCGACCGTGATGCGCACCCCCGCGCACTGCACATCTCTGAACAGCGCCGAAAGCGCGCCGCATGCGCCGCGCGCCGACACGTCCTGCAGAGCAAAGCCGATCGAACGCTGCACGATACGCTCGAGCGGCAGCGCGAACGCGAACGTCACCGCGAGCCAGAATGGCGAGAGCGCGCGGACGCGGCGATGCAACCCGGCGAGGCGCCCAAGCGCATAAACGTCGATCACCAGCGCCAGCGCGCCGATCGTGTCGACGGCGAGGATCTGCCCGGCCAAGCGCACGAGCGCCGTCGCCGCCAGCAGCGCCACGGCGATGCGCACGCCGGCTTCGCCGCCGCGACGCGTCAACGGGCTCGTGGCGCTCCAGGCTGCGAGGCCGAGGAAGGCGGCGAAATAGATAAGCCCGTGCGAATCGAACGCCGGATCGAGCCAAGTGCCGACCAGCCACGCGAGCGGTCCCGCCGCCAGCACGATGGCGGCCGCCGCGAACGCGATGCGGCCGAGATCGAAGCGCAAGGAAACGGCATGACCGAACACGCCGTGAGGTTATTGGTAGACTATGCAGACGCGATCGCGGCTGTGCCCAACCGCTCAGGAGCTTGTGTGCAGCTCGCGTGCAATCGGCAGCGTCAGCACGAACGCCGCGCCGGCGGCGCTCTCAGCCAAAGCAATGTCGCCGCCATGGGCGCGCAGCAGCGCGCGAACGATGCCGAGCCCCATGCCCGTGCCGCCTTCGGCGCGCCGAGTGGTGAAGAACGGATCGAAGATGCGCGCGCGGTTTCCTTCCGAGATCCCTGCGCCATTATCGCCCACCTCGACGACCAGCTTGGCCCCCTGCTCGCGCGCGCCGATCGAGAGCCGCGACGCGCCGTGCCGCAGCGCATTGTCCGCCAAGTGTCCGAACACGATATCGGCGTTCTCCGCCGACATCGCCGCCGGCGGCGCCGTTTCGGCCTGCAGCTCCACTGCCAAACCCTCGAAGCGTGCGCGCAGCGCTTGCGCCACCTCGCTGAGGGACGTCGCGCCGCCCAGAATCGGATTGTCGGCGCGCGCCAGTTCACGCAGCCGGTCGAGCAGCGCGCCGATGCGTTCGGTATCGGCGAGCAGATTGGAGAGAAACCGCTCGCGCTGCTCGGGCGTCATCGTGCTCTCCGCGTCACGGATCAGCTCGGCCGCGCCGCGGATGGCGGTCAAGGGCGACTTGAGCTCGTGAGAGACGTGATTGGCGAAGCCGCTGAGATAGTCGGAGCGATCCGAAAGACGCCGCGCCATGATCATGAGACTGTCGGCAAGGCTCGCGAGCTCGCGCGTGCCGTGGCGCTTCAGCGGGCCGATGGCCTCGATCCGGCCGGCGGTGATCTCCTCCGCTTTCAAGGCCAGTTCGCGCATCGGCCGGGCGATCGTCCGCACGAACACGAAACCGATCGCGCTGGCGGCGGCGAGCGCCAGCAGGATCGTCGCCAGCACCTTGTCGCGCTCGCGATAGAGCGCGCGCAGGATGTTGTCGGGCGTGCGCGAAATGTAAACGACGCCGCGCACGCGATCGTCGACGAACACCGGCATCGCCACGTAGAGACGGATCTTCGTGCCGCGGCTGATCGAATAGATGCGCGGAGGCTCGGAGACCTCGTCCCGCACGCGCATCACGGTGCGGACACGCCCGGCCATCGCCGCCCGCACTTCAGCCACGTGCGCGTACGAGAGCCCGACGTCCTCGCGGCCGCCGATGACGGCGCCGTTGGCGTCGAGCAGACGGAAGCCGGCCAGGGTTGTCCTCTGCGTTGCCGTGGTGACCTCAGTCAGCCTGCGCCCGCTTTCGAGCGCAGCCACGGACGGCGGCGTCTCCGGAGGAATTGGCGCAGGCCGCGCGGCATGGATCGGCGAAGAGGCGAGATCGAGCGAAGGCAGGATCGGCGCGTAACGCTCGTCGATCACGACCGCCGGATCGCTGGGCGGCCGCGGCGGTCCTTCGGGAAACGCCCCGCGCGGCGCCGCTTCGATCTCGCGCGCATAGAAGGCCGAAAGCATCGCGGCCTGGGCGATCAGCTCCGATTCCGTCTGCCGCACCAGCTGGTTCTCGAACACGCGGAAGAACAGCAGCCCCACCAGCGGCAGCACCAGCACGCTCGCGATCACCGCGGCGGTGATCATACCGATGCTCGGGCGCCACTTGTCGTGCGTCGCGCTCACGCTGTGGCGCCGAGATCGCCGAGCTTGAAGCCGACGCCATGCACGGTCTCGATCACCGCGGCGCAGCCGGCAGCGGCGAACTTGGCGCGCACGTTGCGGACGTGGCTGTCAATGGTGCGGTCGGAGACGTGGACGTTGTCGGCATAGGCCGCATCCATGATCTGGTCGCGCGTGAAAACGATGCCCGGCCGCGCCGCCAGCATGCGCACGATCGAGAACTCGAGCGCCGTCAACGGCACCAGCGCGCCGGCATAGCTCGCCTGGAAGCGCGGCGCATCGAGGGTGAGCGCGCCGTGACGCAGCACGTCGGCCGCCGGTTCGGCCGGTGCGGCGCGCTTGCTGCGGTTCAGGATCGCATGGATGCGCGCCACCAGCTCGCGCGGGCTGAACGGCTTGGTGACGTAATCGTCGCCGCCGAGTTCGAGGCCGACGATGCGGTCGACCTCGTCGCTACGGGCCGAGAGGAACAGGATCGGCGTGTCGCCCTTCCTGCGAATGCGGCGGCAGACTTCGAGGCCGTCCATCTCCGGCATGCCGATATCGAGCACGACGAGATCGGCGCCACCGGCTTCGAGGCGCTGCAGCGCTTCAGCGCCGTCCTTGGCCGTGACCGGGTTCATGCCGGCGCGCTCGACCGCAAAACAGATGACGTCGCGGATGTGCGGATCGTCGTCGACTACGAGGATGCGGTGGCTCATGCGGCAGGTTCCGACCGCAGAATACCCTGCCCCGGCCTGACCGTCACCGCCCGAACTAGAATACATCGTCGAACCGGCGGCGGGAGCGCACCACGAGAGGCGCGGGCTCGCTCCGCCGCGGCGGGCGCCGCTCGGAGGACGTCTCCGGTCGAGCGGTCTGCGGCGCGCGCGGCCCGACGCGCAGCACCGCGGCTTGCGTGATCTTTTCCATGGCCGCGAGCCTGGACCAGCCGCGCGCAGGATCGATGCCGCCGCCGCGCACCCGCTGGTCAATTATCGTGCAGGAATTGTGCAGACGCGCGGCTATTCGAACGAGCCGCACTCGAGGAGGCCCTCTCGCACGGCCGTGATGATGCGTTTTGCGAGCACGCTGTCGCTGCTGGTTTGCGCGGCGAGAACGGTGGCGCCCACAAGCGCCGAGAGCACCAGCATGGCGTCGTCCTTGGGGCAGTCGAGCTGCTTGGAAAGGTCGGCGATGAGGCGGCGAATGCGCTGGGCGTACGCCTTCTGGATCGGCTCGCGCCGGGCGATGTCCGGGCCGAGCATCGCCATCGGGCAGGTCGGGCTGTCGGTGCGCGGATCGCCCTTGAGGAAGCGCCGCGCATAAGTCTCGAACGCTGCGTCGTCGCCCAAGGCGGTGATGAATTGCTGCAAATCCTCGAGCTTGGCGTCGATGGCGCGAATGCACGCTTCTTCGACCAAGGCTTCCTTGCTGGCGAAATGCGCATAGAAGCCGCCGTGCGTCAGCCCGCTCTCGCGCATGATCTCGTCGACTCCGACGCCATCGACGCCGCGCTCCTGAAATAAGCGGCTCGCCGTCTCCAGAATGCGAAGCCGGGTTTCTTCCTTCCGCTTCTGCGCCGCGGTAGCGCCTATCGCCGCGATCATCGATCCTCCCTGCTGCTTGGACGAAGCTTATGTGACGTCATACGCGCTCATCGGTTTCACAGATTTAACGTCCGAACGCCAAATTTTTTCGCGGCTCACCCCGCGCTCGCCTTGAACCAGCCCCTGCGGCGCCCAAATACGGGCTCCCAGCGCAACAGATGACGACCGTCATATGCCAGGACGAACGTCATTTGACATGACGATCGTCATTTCCCTGCGCCGGTCAAGGTATTTCGGGGATTGGTTCATGCAGCGGCTCACTTCTTTGCTTCAGCTCGGGCCCAAGGCGCGGCTCGGCGCCGGCGCGGCGGTGATCACGGCCGTCGGCTTCGCCGGCTTTCTGGCGATCCAGGGCGCTTCGTCGCAGGAAGCGCCGCCGCCGCCCCCGACGGTGACGGTCGCGCGCCCGCTGGTTGAATCGGTGTCGGGCTGGACCGAGCACAGTGGCCGCTTTGTCGCCGCGGCCGATGTGGACGTGCGCCCGCGCGTCAGCGGCTATCTCCAGCGCGTGCATTTCCGCGAAGGTCAAATTGTCCGTCAGGGCGACCTTCTCTTCACAATCGATCCTGCGCCCTTCCGCGCCGCGGTCGACCGCGCTCGCGCCGATGTGGCCCAAGCAGAAGCGCAGCGCGCGCGCGCCGGCAGCGAGTTTGCCCGCGCCCAGACGCTGCTCGAACTCGACGCGATCTCCCAAGAAGAGTTCGAAGCCCGCCGTGAGGCCGCCGCACAGGCGCTCGCCGGCAGGCTCGCCGCGGAAGCGGCGCTGCGTACGGCGCAGCTCGATTACGAGTACGCGCACGTGCGCGCGCCGATCACCGGCCGCATCTCCGATGCGCACGTTCACGCCGGCAATCTCGTCCGCGCCGGCGAGGACGTGCTGACGCGCATCGTCTCGCTCGACCCGATCCACTTCGAGTTCGCAGTGCCGGAATCGCTGCTCTCGGAGGCAGCGGCGACGCCTTCCGGCGAACCGCGCCGGGTGCTGCTCCAGCTCGAAGGCGAACCAGAGTTCCTCCACGAAGGCCGGCTCGACTTCGTCGACAACGCCGTCGATCCCCAGACCGGCACGATCCGCGGCCGGGCGAGCTTCGTGAACGCGAGCGGCGGATTCACGCCCGGGCAGTTCGGCCGCGTGCGCATCATCGCGCCGGACCAAACACCGTCCGTGCTCATCCCCGAAGTCGCCGTCAGCGCGGATCAATCGCACCGTTACGTGCTCGTGCTGAACGAGGAGAACATCGTCCAGTATCAACCGGTCGAACTCGGCCAGCGTGTGGGCGACGGGCTCCGCGTCGTCCGCACCGGCCTCGACGGCGACGAGCGCGTCATCATCAACGGCCTACAACGCGCGTTCCCCGGCGCGCCGGTGACGCCCCAGCCCGGTCAGGTGACGCTGACCGCGCACGCGCGCCAAGGCTGATCACTCCAGCACGAAGTCTCCCTCATGCGGTTCTCACACTTCTTCATCCGGCGCCCGATCTTCGCGTCGGTGCTGTCGATCGTCATCACGATGCTCGGCATCTTCGCGATCCCGACGCTGCCGCTCTCGGAATATCCCGAGGTCGTGCCGCCGACGATCACGATCAACGCCGTCTATCCGGGCGCGAGCCCCGAGACGATCGCCGAAACGGTCGCGGCGCCTATCGAGCAGGCGATCAACGGCGTCGAGGGGATGACCTACGTCACCTCGCATTCGACCGCGGACGGGCGGCTCTCGATCATCGCCACCTTCGAGCTGGGCGCCGATCTCGACGACGCGCAAGTGCAAGTGCAGAACCGTATCTCCACGGCCGAGCCGCGCCTGCCGGAAGAGGTGCGCAGGCTCGGGATTTCCGTGCAGAAATCCGCCGGCTCGTTCCTGCTGGTCGTCCACATGCTGTCGCCGGACGAGCGTTACGACCAGATCTACATTTCCAACTACGCCACGCTCAACGTGCGTGACCGCCTCGCTCGCATCGAAGGCGTCGGCGACGCGCAGGTGTTCGGCGCCCGCGACTACGCCATGCGGATCTGGCTCGACCCCGAGCGCATCGCCGCGCGCGGGCTCACCGTGACCGAGGTGCTGGCGGGATTGCGCCGGCAGAACATCCAGGTCGCGGCCGGCGCCATCGGCGGCGAGCCGCAGCCGAACGGCCAAGCGTTCGAACTCACCGTTGAAGCGCCTGGGCGCTTGGTCGAGCCGGACTCTTTCTCCAGCATCGTCGTCGCCACTGGCCAGGACGGCGCACTGGTGCGCGTGTCCGACATCGGCCGCGTCGAGTTGGGCGCTGCGGACTATTCCTCGGCGGCGCTGCTGCGCGGCAAGCCCGCCGTCGCCATCGGCATCTTCCAGCGCCCGGGCTCGAATGCGCTCGAAACCGCCGAGGCCGTGATCCACGAGATGGAAGAGCTCTCGGCCTCCTTCCCCGAAGGGCTGACCCACGAGATCGTCTACAACCCGACCGAATTCGTGGAGATATCGATCCACGAAGTGGAGATCACGCTGGTGATCGCCGTCGCGCTGGTGGTGCTCGTCGTCTTCCTCTTTCTGCAGAGCTGGCGCGCGGCGCTCATTCCGGTGCTGGCGATCCCGGTCTCCGTGTTCGGCACCTTCGCCGTGCTGGCGCTCCTCGGCGGCTCAATCAATACGCTCTCGCTGTTCGGGCTCATCCTAGCCATCGGCATCGTCGTCGACGACGCCATCGTCGTGGTGGAGAACGTCGAGCGTAACATCGCCCGCGGGCTGGCGCCCGACGAGGCCGCGCGCGTCTCCATGACGGAAGTGGGCGGCGCGCTCATCGCCATCGCGCTGGTGCTGACGGCCGTGTTCGTACCGGTCGGCTTCATTAGCGGCGTCGCCGGCGCGTTCTACCAGCAATTTGCGCTGACCATCGCCACCGCCACGTTGATCTCGTGCTTTGTGTCGTTGACGCTGTCGCCGGCGCTCTGCGCCATCCTGCTGAAGCCGCATGAGCATGGCGAACACGCCCGCACGTGGCCGCCGCTGCAGCGCTTCTTCGACCGCTTCAACGGCGCCTTCAACGCGCTGTCCGGCCGCTACGGCAGTACGACGCAAGTCATCGTCAGCCGGACGCCGCGCGTTGCAGTTCTCTATCTGGTGCTGCTCGCCGTCACCGCCGGCGCATTCATCATGTCGCCCAAGGGCTTCATCCCGCCGATGGACCGCGGCTACGGCTTTGCGCTCATCCAGCTGCCGGAGGGCGCGTCCGTGCAGCGCACGCGCGCCGTGGTCGAGGAAGCCTCGCGCCGCATCCGCGCCGTCGAGGGCGTGGAGAGCGACCCGGGTTTCGTCGGCCTCAACGCCGCCACCTTCACCCAGGCCACCAACTCGGCGACCATCTTCTTCGGCTTGACGCCGTTCGAAGAGCGCGCGCGGACCGGCCGCAGCGCAGATGAAATCCTCAACGACGTGCGCGCCTCACTCGCGACGCTCCAGGAAGCGCAGACGCTGGTGCTCGGGCCTCCCGCCGTGGACGGCATCGGCAACGGCTCCGGCGTCAAGATGATGATCCAGGACCGCGACGGTCAGGGCTACGCGGCGCTGGCGCAAGCGGCGCAAGCGATGATGATGGAGGCGAACCAGACGCCGGGCGTCGCCGGCGCCTTCACGCTGTTCGAAACGCGGACACCGCGGCTCCGGATCGAGATCGATCGTGACAAGGCCGAGGCCATGGGCGTGCCCGTCTCCGAGATCAATCAGGCGCTCGAAGTCTATCTCGGCTCGGCCTACGTCAACGACTTCAACTTCCTCGGCCGCACCTTCCGCGTCACCGCGCAAGCCGACGGGGCGTTCCGCGCCAGCGCCGATGATCTCTCGCGCTTCTGGGTGCGCAACGCTGAAGGCGGCATGGTCCCGCTTTCGACGCTCGTCACCGCCAGCGAATCCGCCGGCCCTGCCCGCGTGCCGCGCTACAACCTCTACCCCGCGGCGGAACTGATGGCAGAGGCGGCGCCTGGCACATCGTCGAGCGAATTGATCGCGCGCCTGGAGGCCGTCGCCGAGCGCGTGCTGCCGCAGGGATTCGACTACGAATGGACGGAGATCGCCCATATCGAACGGACAGAGTCCGGCAACACCATGATCGTGTTCGTGCTGGCCGCCTTCTTCGTCTTCCTCGTGCTGGCGGCGCAGTATGAAAGCCTGACGCTGCCGCTCGCGGTGATCCTGATCGTGCCGATGTCGATCCTCGGCGCGCTCGTCGGACTCTTCATCCGTGGGCTCGACGTCAACATCTTGACGCAGATCGCGCTCATCGTGCTGGTCGGCCTCGCCGCGAAGAACGCGATCCTGATAGTGGAGTTCGCCAAGCAGCTCGAAGACCACGAAGGCCTTTCGCCGATGGAAGCGGCCACGCGCGCCGCTGGCCTGCGCCTGCGGCCGATCCTCATGACCTCGGCCGCGTTCATCCTGGGCGTCGCGCCGCTGGTCTTCGCCACGGGCGCCGGCGCCGAACAGCGTATCGCCATCGGCACGGCGGTGTTCGCCGGCATGATCGGCGTCACGCTGCTCGGGCTTCTGTTGACGCCCAGCTTCTACGTCATCACCCGCAATCTCTCGCGCTACCTGCCGCGCACACGGCGCGGCGCGGCCGAGGTTCCGGCGGAGTAACACGCATGTCTCGCCCACTCATCTTCGCATCGGTCGCGCTCGTGGCGCTCGCCGCAGCCTGCGCCAGCAATCCTTCGCCCGACGCGGCTCCTGCACTGCAAACGATCCCGCCCGTCTTTGCCGACGCGCCGGCGAACACGGAGGCGGCGCCGCAGAGCGAGTGGTGGCGCGGCTTCGGCGACGAAACGCTCAATCAGCTCGTCGCCCGCGCTCTGACGGAAAACCGCGACCTCCGCGCCGCCGAAGCGGAAGTGCGCCGCGCCCGCGCGCTCGCTAGCATCGAAGGCTGGCGGCTGCTCCCGTCCGGCACCGTCTCGGCCGCCGGCGGACGTGCGCGCGACATCAATCCCGTGGCGGAGTACGACTTCGCCGAAGCCGGCGCCGACATCTCCTGGGAGCTCGACGTGTTCGGGCGCCTGCGGCACGGCGCGCGCGCCGCGGGTCGCGAGGCGCTCAGCGTCGAGGAAGCGCGCCGCGGCGTGCGGGTCGCCATCGCGACCGAGACCGCCATCGCCTACGCCAGTCTGCGCGGCGCCCAGATGCGCTTGGCCGCCGCACGCGCCAACGCCGAGAGCCAACGCCAGACCCTCATCCGCAGCGAGGCGTTGCGCGAGGCCGGCCGCGCCAACCCGTTCGACGTCGCCCGCGCGCGCGAGCAGTACGAGACGACTGCAGCGGCCGTCGCCACGATCGAAGGCGAACTCGCCGCTTCCCGCAACGCGCTCGACGTGCTGGTGATGGGCATCCCCGCCGATCTCGACCTCGCGCCCGCCGCCCCGCCTGCGCCGCCGGCGAGTTTCAATCTCGGCTCGCCCGAAGAGCTGCTGCAGCGCCGCCCCGACATCCGCCGCGCCCGCGCCGTGCTCGAAGCCGCGACCGCGCGCACGGACGCCGCGCGTGTCGATTGGTGGCCGCGTCTTTCGCTGCTGGGTCTCGCCAGCTGGACTGGCGCCGACTTCGGCTCTGTCGGCGATAGTGACGGCTTCTCTTTCGTCGTCGGCCCGCGCATCGATTGGCCCGCGCTCGACGTTCGCCGCAATGCGCTGCGCACCGAAGCCGCGCGCGCCAACGCCGAAGCCGAGTTCCACCGTTACGATCAGATCGTCTACGCCGCCGTGCGCGACGTCGAGACCTCGCTCGCCAATCTGCGCGCCGCATCGGCCGCGGCCGAAGCCTCGGCCCGCGCCGCCGAAGCCGCGCGCGAAGCTGCGCGCATCTCGCGCCTGCGCTATCGGGAAGGCATGGAATCCTTCTTCAGCGTCCTCGATTCCGAACGCCGCGTCGCCGAAGCCGAAGATCGCCTCGCCCTCGCCGGCGCCCGCCGCGCCATCGCCTACGCGCGCCTCGGCCAAGCGCTGGGCGCCGGTTGGTCGGAGTAAGCTGAAGAGCTAGGGGAATGGTGCCGCCTGCGTGACTCGAACACGCGACCTACGCATTACGAATGCGCCGCTCTACCGGCTGAGCTAAGGCGGCTCCTGGCCCGGACCGGCCCTTGGCGGGCGGCCCGGCGGAAGGGCGGTTTCCTAGACGGAGCCGGGCTCAAGGGCAAGGGCGGCGGGGCGCCTCAGGGCTGCGCGCCGGCCTCTTCCGCCGCCGGCGGCAAAGCCCGGGGCGGGATGTCGTCGAGCGGCACCCCGCGCGGCAGCGAACCGAGCACCCAAAGCCACAGCATCGGCAGCATGGCGAGGATGATCACCAGTTTGACCAGCGGCACGAAAGCCAGATCGTCGAACGGCGTCGGGATAGCGATCAGCGCGTAGGCCAGCGCGCCGAACGCGAGCAGCGCCGCCAGCAGCAGGAAAAAGTAGCGCTTCGGCGTCTCGCCGATCAGCACCCGCATGCCGGGCCGGGCCGCCTGCAGCTGCGTCAGGGCCGCGCGCACGAAGGCGGCGTAGCTCTCGCTGCGCTGCTCGAAACTGCGCGGGCCGAGGAAATGGGCGTTGTCGATCTCGATCTTGCGCGCGTGCTTCGGCTGCAATTCGAACACGTAGCGCCACGGCCGGAACCTTCCGGGCTCATGACATAGGCGCACGCTCATCATCTCCGACCAGAGATAACGGCGCTCGCGCCCCGAGGCGCCGCGGCTCACCAGCGCGTCCTCTTCGACGCGCCACTCCCGCTCGCCGCGCGAAATGGCCCCCGCTCTACGGCGATAGATAACCGGCTCCATGGGCTCCAGGCAGTTGCAGCGTCCTCGCAGCACAGGGGTAGATTTCGCGCTGCGCGCGGGCAAGTGCGCGAAGCGATCACGTTTGCACGATGACTAGGCTTTCGCCCGTGAGGCGCTTAGGCTTGCGGCCATGATCGAACTTGTCATCGCCCAGCGGCGAAAGGATCTCGGCGGCTTCGAAGTGGGGCGCGTGCTGCCGTTCGCGCAGCGGCGCATGGTCGGCCCATTCGTGTTCTTCGACCATATGGGGCCGGTAGAGTTCGCGCCGGGCATTCCGAAGAACGTCGACGTGCGCCCGCACCCGCACATCGGTCTCTCGACCGTCACCTATTTGTTCGACGGCGAGATCATGCATCGCGACAGCGTCGGCTCCGAACAGCCGATCCGGCCCGGCGAACTGAACTGGATGACCGCCGGGCGCGGCATCACCCATTCCGAGCGGTTCGAGAAGGGCCGCCGCGAAGGCGGGCACATGCATGGCATCCAGGCTTGGGTGGCGTTGCCGGAGAAGGACGAGGAAACCGATCCGTCGTTCACGCACTACGGCGCGGGCGATCTGCCGACGTTCGAAGAAAGCGGCGCCTGGGGACGCTTGATCGCCGGCGCTAGCATGGGCCTTGCCTCGCCGGTGAAGACGCATTCGCCCATGTTCTACGTGCATTGGGTGCTGACGCCGGGCGCTTCAGCGGCCGTGCCGGCGGACTATACGGAGCGTGCGCTCTATGTTGCCCAAGGCGCGCTCGAAGTCGAAGGCCAGCGTTTCGACGAAGGACACATGCTCGTCTTGGCGCCCGGAGAGACGGTGAGTTTCCGCGCCGAGACGCCGGCGATCGTCATGGCGCTGGGCGGCGAGCCGATCGGGCCGCGTTTCATCGAGTGGAATTTCGTCCACTCCTCGAAAGAGCGGATCGAGCAAGCGAAGGCGGATTGGCGCGCCGGCCGCATGAAACTGCCGGACTTGGATCACGACGAGTGGATCCCGCTGCCGGAGCCGGCGCCGCCGCCGAACCCGATGTCGTGATCAGGGCGCCGGCAGGCGCTCGTCGAGGCCGAGAATGAGCCCGCGCGCGCCGGCGATTCCGAGTTCGAGGCTCTGCGCGATCATCCGCGCGCGGGCGACGAACAGATCCGCTGCCGCGCCGCACTCGCGCTGCGCCGCGGCTTCGAACAGGCCGAGCCAGCGATCGAAATGGGCGCCGCCGACCGGCAGCGGCGCATGCATCGGCATCGGCCGCCCGCTATAGCGGCCGCTGCGCAGCATCACCGAGGACCAGAACGCGCACATGCGCTGCAGGTGCGGCTCCCAATCGGAAATCCGCGCCTCGAAGATCGGCCCGAGCACTTCGTCGGCGCGGATGTCGCCGTAGAAGGCGCGCACCAGGCGCTCGATCATCTTTTCGTCGACTCCGGCGGCGATGGCGTCGAGCACGTAATCCGGGCGTTGGGTTTGCAGCATGAACCCCAATGTAGGGACTCACACGCACGGCGCGAACTCCGTCATCTCGCCGCGGCGCGCGCGTAGGCGGTTACGCCTCGCCGAGCAGGCTGCGCGCCCGCGCGGCAACGGGCGCGTCGATCATGAGTCCGTTCAGCGCGGTGACCGCCTTCCCCTGGTGCAGCGCCTCTTCCCACGCCGCCAGCACGGCGCGGGCGCGCTCCAGCTCTGCGGCGCTCGGACGGAACACATCGTTCGCGACTTCGACTTGTGCCGGATGGATGCAGAAGACGCCGGCGGCGCCAATGCGGCGCGCCTTCCTCAGCCCGGCGCGGTAGCGGTCGAGGTCGCGGTATTCGGCGATCGAGACCGGGGCGGCGTAGGCGCGCTTGCGGGCCGCCGCCGCAGCCAGGACCAACTGGCGCACAGGCAGGTCGAGCGCCTCCTCGTCCGCAGCCGCGCCGATATCGGCGGCGAAGTCCTCGCTGCCGAACGCGAGCGCGCTTACGTCCGGCGTCGCGGCGATGGCCGGCGCGTCGAGCACGCCGCGCGCGCTTTCGATCAGCGCGATGAGTTGCGTGCGGCCGGGGTCCACCCCGGCTGCGCGTTCGGCCTCGCGCAGCAATTGCGCCACTGCTAGCGCGTCATCGGCGCAGGCGATCTTCGGCGCGACGACGCCTTCGATCGCGCCGCCCGCCAGCGCCGCCAAGTCTTCCGCAGCGCCAAAACCGGCGCCGTTGATGCGCACCCACACGCGCGCGCCCGCGGCGGTCAAACCGGCGGCGGCGGCGCCGACGCATGCGCGCGCGGCGTCCTTTGCGTCCGGCGGCACGGTGTCCTCGAGATCGAGGATGATCGCGCCCGCGCCGCGCTCATGCGCGCGCGCCAGGCGTTTCGAGTCGGTCGCCGGCACGAAGAGAAAGCAGCGCGGCATCAGCTGACCTTGGCGCTCATCACGGTCTCTCCCGCGGCGTTGCGGCACCAGAGCTCGTCGCCGCTCGCACAGAGCATCGCCTGACCGCCGGCGAACAATGGCCGCTCCGCCCGGAACGAAAACGAGCGCGGCGCGGCAGCGGCGCCGGCGCGCAGATAGTGATCCATCAGCAGCGTCGCGATCAGCGGCCCTTGCGCCACGAGTTCCGGATAGCCCTCCTGCGCGGCGGCGTAAGCCTGGTCGTAGTGAATGCGATGCGCGTTGAAGGTCAGCGCCGAGTAGCGGAACAGCAGCACCGGATCGGGCTCGATCACGCGCTCACGTTCCGCGCGCTTCGTTTCCGGCGCCAACGGCTTCGGCGCAGAAGGCGCGACATCGCGATAGACGATGTCCTGCTCCTCCTCGATCGCAAGCGCGCCGTTCGCTTTGATGGTGTGGGCCACGGTGACGAAGACGAGCGGCCCGCTCGATCCCGCCTTTTCGGTCACGCCTCGGATCGTGGAGGTTCGTTCGACGCTGTCGCCCACGGCGAGCGGCGCGTGGAACGTCATCCGTCCCGCCGCCCACATCCGCCGCGGCAACGCGACCAGCGGCAGAAAGCCGCCGCGCGCCGGATGACCGTCCGGCCCAAGCTCACTCTGCGGCGCCGTCGGCAAGAAATAGAGCCAGTGCGCCAGCGGCGGAATGGCGCCTTCCATCCAGCGTTCGGGGTCGTGGTCGAGCAGCGCCGCGAGCCCGCGCAACGGCGCCGGCGCGATAACATCGCGCTTGCTCTCCACTCGACCGATCCAGGCGCTGTAGTCCGGCGCGCTCATCAGAACGACTTCGGCAGGCCGAGCACATGCGTGGCGACGTGGCTCAGGATCAAATTGGTGGAGATCGGCGCCACCTGGTAGAGACGCGTTTCGCGGAATTTGCGTTCGATGTCGAACTCTTCGGCGAAACCGAAACCGCCATGGGTCTGCACGCACATGTCCGCGGCGCGCCAGGACGCCTCGGAGGCAAGCATCTTGGCCATGTTCGCTTCCGACCCGCACGGCAGCCCGGCGTCGAACATCTCCGCCGCCCGCTGCACCATCAGCGCCGCTGCGCTGCTCTCGACGTGCGCGCGCGCGATCGGGAACTGCACGCCCTGATTGGCGCCGATCGCACGGCCGAACACCTCCCGCTCCTTGGCGTAGGCGCTGGCGCGGTCGACGAAGAAGCGGCCATCGCCGATGCACTCCGCCGCAATCAGGATACGCTCGGCGTTCATACCGTCGAGGATGTACTTGAAGCCGTTGTTCTCCTCTCCGATCAGATTCTCGGCCGGCACTTCGAGATCGTCGAAGAAGAGTTCGGTGGTCGCATGGTTGATCATGGTGCGGATGGGGCGAATCGTGAGTCCTCTGCCCACCGCCTCGCGCAAATCCACGATCAGCACGCTCATGCCGTCGCTCTTCTTCGCCACCTCCTCGCGCGCTTTGGTGCGGCAGAGCAGCAGCATGAGATCCGAGTGTTCGGCACGGCTGATCCAGATCTTCTGGCCGTTGACGACGTAGCGGTCGCCGGCGCGTCGGGCGAACGTGCTAATGCGCGTCGTATCGGTGCCGCTCACCGGCTCGGTGACGCCGAACGCCTGCAAGCGCAGCGCGCCCGATGCGATCTGCGGCAAGTACTTCTGCTTCTGCGCTTCGCTGCCGTGCCGCAGCAGGGCGCCCATCGTGTACATCTGCGCGTGCGCAGCGCCGCCATTGCAGCCGGCGCGGTGGACCTCCTCGAGCACCGCCGATGCCGCGGCGACGCCTAGGCCCAGCCCGCCATAGGCTTCCGGAATGAGCGCCGACAGATACCCAGCCTCGGTGAGCGCGCGCACGAACGCCGTCGGGTACGCACGCTCGCGGTCGAGCTCGCGCCAGTAAGCGCCGGGAAAATCGGCGCACAGTTTGCGCACCGCTTCGCGGATCTCGGGATAGGTGGCGGATGGATCGGCGATGCTCATGGTCTACTTCATCCTAGTGCCGAGCAGCCGCGCCATCCACCGCCGCGCCGTCGAGGGCGCTGCGCCATGCCGCAGAAAGCGCGGCGCGATGCTCGGGCGCGGCGACATCAATCAATCGCGCCGCCCGCGCCGCATGACCCAGCGCGCGCAAATCGGCGATCCCGTGTTCGGTGACGACGACGTCGAGATCGAAGCGCGACAGCGAAACCGGCCCTTCGCCGGCGCCCGGGGCGACGATGCGGCTTGCGCCGTTCTTTCCGGTCGCCGGCAGGACGATGACGCGCAGCCCGCCGGCGAGCTTGGCCCCGCGGGCAAACTCGGGCGAGCCGCCCGGACCGGAGATCGGGCCATCCGCCGTCGCCTCGGCATAGGCTTGACCGAAGAGGTCGACCTGCAGCGCGCCGTTTATGCTGGCGAAGTCGCGCAGGCCGCTCATCGCCAGCGGCGCATGAGTGTGCGAGGCCGGCCTGAATTCGAAGCGCGGCGAAGCAATCGACGCATAGAGGCGCTCGCCGCCCAGCGCCAAACCTGCAACGATCGGCGCATCCTCGAGCGCGCCCGCCTCCATCAGCTCGAGCGCCCAGTCCCCCACCAGACCAGAGTGCACGCGCAAGTCGCGCTTTGCCGACAGCGCGCGCATGCAGGCGCCGGGCAGTTTGCCAATGCCGGCTTGCAGCGTCGCGCCGTCCCCGATCAGTGTTGCAGCATGCGCCGCGATAGCCTGAGCCACTTCGTCGTCGCGTTCCGGCGGCGCGGTCGGCAGCGGCGCTTCGGCTTCGACGACGTGCGTCAGCGCCGCGCGTGGAACGCCCGCGTGCCCGAACGTGCGCGGCGTGCGCGCATTGAGATGCCCGACGCGTACAGGAATCTCGGGCCACAGCTCGGCGAGGAAATCGACGGCCGGGCCGAAGCTGCAAAGGCCGTCGGCATCCGGCGGCGAGAGCATCGCGATGCACGCGTCCAACCGCTGCGCGCGCAGATGGGCGCCGATGTCAGTGTAGGAGAGCGGCAGGAACTCGACGGCGCCGCCCGCGCGCCGCAGCTGCGGCGTCATGAAGAAGGTGGTGACCCGTACGCCGTCCTCGGCGCCGTAGCTGCTAGTGTTGACGCCCGGAAACAAGACGCCAACGACGTGCAGATCGGCGCGTCCCGACCGGGCGATCGCCTCCGCCAGCAGCTGGCTTTCGCCGGCGCCGCCCTGCGCAAGCACGCGCGCGCCACGCGGCAGAGCGGCGATGATCTCGTCCGGACTCACGCGCGTTCGAAGATCGCAGCCAAGCCCTGGCCGCCGCCGATGCACATCGTCTCCAGCCCGTAGCGGCCGTCGCGGCGGCGCAGCTCGCGCACCAGATTGGCGAGGATGCGCCCGCCAGTGGCGCCGATCGGATGGCCGAGCGAAATGCCGGAGCCGTTGACGTTGAGCTTGTCGCGGTCGTCCCAGCCCCAGCCCTTCAGCACCGCCAGCACTTGCGGCGCAAAGGCTTCGTTAAGTTCGACCAGGTCAATGTCTTTCCAACCGAGCCCCGTGCGCTTGAACAGACGTTCGACGGCGGGCACGGGGCCGATGCCCATGCGCGAAGGATCGCAGCCGGCCGCCGCCCAAGAATGAAACCACGCCATCGGTTCGAGCTTCAGCTCCTCGAGCTTGTCTTCGGCGACGACGAGGCATGCCGCGGCCGCATCGTTCTGCTGGCTCGCATTGCCGGCGGTGACGATGCCGCCCTTCTCGATCGGCTTCAAAGCGCCGAGCGTCTCCATCGAGGCGTCGGGGCGGAAGCCCTCGTCCTTGGCGAAGAGTTCGGCTTCGCCGCGTTTCTTTGGGACCGATACCGGCACGAGTTCGTCGGCGAACTTGTTTTCCGCCCACGCTTGCGTCGCGCGCTTGTGGCTCATCACCGCGTAGGCGTCGGCCTGTTCGCGAGTGATTCCGTAATCCTTGGCGAGGTTCTCAGCCGTTTCGATCATGCCGCTGATGACGCCAAAGCGGGCGATCGGCTGTGACATGACGCGGCCCCGCGCGAGGCGGTCGTGCATGATCGATTGGCCGGCGCGCGCGCCCGAGCGGAGGTCGGTGGAGTAATACTCGACGTTGCTCATGCTCTCGACGCCGCCGGCGATGACGATGTCGGCGGCGCCGGTCTGCACCATCATCGCCGCGTCGATCACCGACTGCAGGCCCGAGCCGCAGCGGCGGTCGAGCTGGTACCCCGGCACGTTGAGCGGCAGGTCCGCCGCCAGCGCCGCCCAGCGCGCCACGCACGGCGCCTCGCCGTTGGCGTAACCCTGCGCGAATACGACGTCGTCGATGCGTTCGGGATCGACGCCGGTGCGCTCGACCAGCGCCTTCAGCACCACGGCGGCGATCTCGCCGGCCGGCATCGGCGCGAGCGCGCCCTGAAACCTGCCGACCGGCGTACGCAACGGGCTGACGATGGCGGCTCTACGCATGATCTTCCTCGGCTGATTTTTGACTCTTATACGCCACAACGCCGCCGGTGAAATCTGCCGCAACGACAACGTTTCGCCGCTCAGGCCGCAGTCAGAGCCGCCACCACATTGGCGACCGTGCCGTTTACTGTTTCGGTGGCGGCGATGCTGCGAAACAGGATGATTGTCTTGCCGTGGCTGTCGCGGACGGCGGCGACTTCGTCTGGATTGATGTGGACTTCGAGCCGAGGATCGGCCGCCGAGACGAACTTCACGAATTTGGCCATGCGCTGCTCCCGGCCGAATCACTCGGCCCCATCGCGCTTATGGGCCCAGCGTCTGCGCTCCGGATGCTATTAATTGGACGCTCGATGGCGAAGCATGTTAGGATTTCGCCATCAGCAACAAGAACGATCGCTCCAGGCGCCCCCCGCGAGGGCGCGCCAGATTGCGCGCGACTTTGCTGGTTGGATCAGCGCGAGAAGAGCCAGTGCCATTCATCGTCAATTCATCGCCGGGGCCTGGCCTTCGCTTCGAACCGAGCGTGACCCTTCCGGATGCGAAAGCGGCGCTCGGATGGGCCGTCGGGCTGGAGCGTCGCGGCATGCGTCTCATCCGCATCCGCGATACCGAGACCGGCGCGGTGTTTGATGAGAAAAGTCTGCGCGAGGAGATCAAGCGCTTGCAGAGCACGGCATGAGCAAGCTCCGGCTCCTGCAGGCGGCCACAGCGGCGGACAAGGCCTGGATGGCTGAAGTCGCCGCCGTGTTCGGCGAACGGGAGGCCGGACTAGCGCGCTTTCATGGCCGCGCGACGGGGGAGCCCGGCTCGCGGCTGCGCGAACTCTACGACGAGTATGTCAAAGCGCGGGATGCTTACGACGCGCAGTGAGGATATCAGGAATGGCTGGACTATCCGTTGTGAGCGTCGCCGACCGTGCGGGCTTCTACACGTTCGCCGCGGCGCTACGCGCGAGCGATCACTTTGACAAGCTGGAAGGCGCAGGCGCGTTCACCGTGTTCGCGCCGTCGGATGCCGCGTTCAACACCATGTCCGCGGTGGCGCTCGACAACTTCCTACGCCGAGACCGCGAGCGGCTGCACATCGTGCTTGGCTATCACATCGCCGCCGGCCGTGTGGCGGCGTCACGGTTCGCCGACAAACGCATACGCGCGGTGATGCAAGCCGGCGGAGACGTGATCATTGACGGACGCTCGGGTTTGCGCGTGAACGCTGCGCGGGTGATCAAGCCGGACCTGGGCGCCGCCAATGGCGTGGTGCATGGCATCGACGCCTTACTTCGGCCTCGCGAGGCGGCGGCCGGGCTGGCCTAGGCGCACTTATAGTGAACTGGCGCACCCAAGAGGATTCGAACCTCTGACCTCTGCCTTCGGAGGGCAGCGCTCTATCCAGCTGAGCTATGGGTGCGGGACGGCAGGCCTCATAGCCGAGCTTTGCGGCAAAGGCGAGCCTTGCCAAGCGCCAAGCTCTCCGCGACGCAGGAGGCGTGCGCACTTTATTCACCACCCTGCTCGCCGCCGCGGCGCTCGCCCTCGCCGCCTGCGAGGCGCCCGAGAACCGGGGCGAGCCGGCGATCTGGCGCATTGCCGACGCCGACAGCGAAATCTGGCTTTACGGCACGGTGCACCTGTTGCCGCCGGACCTACGCTGGCGCGGCCCTCGCTTCGAGGCGGCGTTCGGCGCGGCCGAAGAGCTGGTGACCGAGACCGACACCGGGGAAGCGGCTTCGGCCGAACTGGCATCGCTGGCGCGGCGTCTGGGCGCGCTGCCGGAAGGCGAGCGGCTGTCGCAGCGGCTGCTTCCCAGCCAAGAGGCGGCGCTGCATGACGCCGCCGATCGCCTAGGGCTCGATTTCGGCCTGCTCGACCGGCAGCGGCCATGGCTGACGGCGCTGCAGCTGTCGTACGCCGCGGCGCTGCGGGCCGGACATCGGCCGGAAGCGGGCGTCGAGGCCGCGTTGCTGGGGCAGGCGCAGCGGCGGCGCATGCGCGTCAGCCATCTGGAGACGCCGGCGCAACAAGTGCGCGTGCTGGCCGAGCTCTCTGCCGCGGACGAGATGCGCTTCCTGCAGCTGACGCTGGCGGACATCGAGGCGGGACCTGCCGCGATGGACGCGATGGATCGAGCCTGGGCGCGCGGCGATGTCGACGCGCTGGAGCGTCTGCTTGCTCCCGAATGGCAAGCGGCGGGGCGCGGCATCCATGAAGCCGTGATCCTCGAGCGCAATCGCGACTGGGCCGATCAGATCGAAGCCCGGCTCGCCGGATCGGGACGCGTCTTCATCGCCGTCGGCGCAGCGCACCTCGTCGGTGAAGACAGCGTCGTCGATCTGCTGCGCCAGCGCGGAATTGCGGTCGAGGGACCTTAGCCCGTCATCTTAGCTCGCGGGCGGACGGACGATGCGGCCTTGCAGGTTCTGCTGCACTTCGCGCGCGTCGAACGCATTTGGATCGTTCGCTGGCTTCGGACCGCGGAACATCGCCACTTCGGCCATCGCTTCGTAGCGCGTCACTTCGCGATAGCTGGACGGTTCATCCCAGAACGGATCGTACCACGGGCTCCAGCCGCGCCGCGGCGAGAAGTACCAATAATCGAAGCCGAAGCGCGGACGATAAGGGCCGGTCGACTGCAGCCGCGAATGCTCTTCGGTGTCGCGGTTAGCGACGATGAAATAATCGTAGCCGCCCTGCAGCGTGAGTTCGGCGGCGCGGTAGAGCAGATAGGTTTCGACCGTCTCGCGCTCCGTCAGCGTGTTGCCGCGGAACGTGATGCGGACGCGGTTGTTCTCGATCTGCTGCTCGGAGAAGCCGTAGGCGTTGTTCGCCGCACTTGGCTGATACGGGGTCGCGGTCGCGCACGCTGCCAAAAGCCCAGCCGCGGCCGCGAGCAGAAGCGCTCGCATGGGGATCTCCATCTCGTCCCTTGCCCAACGCAATATGGTGAACTGTGGTTCACCGCGCCAATCGCAAACAAGTGAAGTCAGTGGTGCAGAATGGGACCAGCTGCGCTGATTTTGGGCGGCGCGAGCGTTTCGCCGCTAGCCAAGCGGACAGAATGGATCACGGCGTCGATCTCGCGGCGCCAGAAATCCAGGAACTTGTGGATGCGCGGATATTCGGGCGCGAGGTCCAAAGTCTGCCACATGAAGCTCTGCAGCACGGAAGGATGGTCCGGCATGTAATAGAGCACTTCGGCAGTAGCCAATCGCCAGCCGTTGAGACGCAGTGTTAGCTCGTCGTGCCGCATGTCGCCTTCTATCTCTTGCTTAACAGACGCCTCGGCTGTCCTTTCAGTTCCTCAGTGTTCGAGCCTGACTGATCCGTCATTACAGCGTCAATACTTAAGCGCGGCTAGCAATCGCGCCGAGAGGCTGCCAAGCGTCGGCGTATTAACCATAAAAGGCCGCACATTTCAGCGTGGTGCGGCACGCGAAGCCGTCAGCGCGCGTTGAAGTCATCGCGCGCAGTCGCGCAAAATCGCAGCGCTCAGCTCAGCGCCCCGCTTCGAGCAGCTTCGCTTTCGCCATGCGGGCGGAGGCGAAGTGGCAGGCGAGATAGCCGAGCATGATCGGCGGGGCGCCGGCGGCGAGCGGCACGAACGGGGACGCCCCGTCCGAGGTCAGCGCCTGCGCCGTGAGCAGGAGCGTCATCGGGAAGCCGGCGGCAAGCAGGATAACCCCGGCCGTCGTGAGCACTCGCGCTTCGGCGCGCAGCGTTTCCGCATTGGGACGATTGGCACGCATGAGCGCCGAGCGTGCGAAAATCGCGCCACACGCGAACGCGCTCCGCGCGCATGGTGAACGTTGCACTTGCGCCGCGCGCTCACGCGCTTGTGTTGCTGAAAAAACGCGTTGGAATCATCGGGCGTTAATGCGGAGGAACTATATCGGGTGGAGGCGCGTCCCATTTCGCACCTCAACAACGACAAGAGACGCAACAGGTATGGCGCTATCGGATCTATTGACCGCTGATGAACACGAACTCGCCGAGCACTATCCCAACCGGGTAGAGCACGCGGCGGACGGCATCGTTCACGCGGTCGGGATCCTCGCGGCGCTGATCGGCGGCGGCCTTCTGGTTTCTGTCGCCCTGGTTAATCGCGGCGTGCCGATGGCGACCGCCGGCGCCATCTACGCCATGTGCATGATGGCGATGCTCGCGGCGTCCGCCGTCTACAATCTGACCAAGCCCAACCCGTATCGCCGCGTGCTGCGGCGCATCGACGAGGCGGCGATCTTCCTGATGATCGCCGGCTCCTATACCCCGTTCACCATCCAGCTCTTGCCGCCGCAATTCGCGATCGCGGTGACGGCGGCGATCTGGATGATGGCGTTCGCCGGCGCTGCGGGAAAAGTGTTCTACCCCGAGCTCTCCGACCGCGCCTGGAGCTTCATCTATCTGGCCTTCGGCTGGCTCGCGGTGATCATCCTCGGCCCCGCCGTGCCGACGCTGCCGCCGCTGGCGGTCGCGATGCTTGTCGTCGCCGGCGTCACCTATTCCGGCGGCGTGCTGCTCTATCTCAATCACGCCATCCCGTTCCGCCGCGCGCTGTGGCACGCGTGCGTGATCATCGGCGCAGCCGGCCATTACGGCGCGGTGCTCTACGGCCTGGTGCTCTGACGGAACAGGCGCGGGCGCACGAAGGTTGAGCGGGCTCCATCCCAAGAGAGGAGCGAGCCCATGCCCACAGCATCCGGCCATTCAACCGCGATCCGCGCCAAGAAGGTGATCGGCACGCCGGTCAAGAGCACCAGTGGCGACAAGATCGGCGTCGTCGAAGACCTTGTTCTCGACAAGCTCAGCAATTCGATCCTGTTCGCCGTCGTCGGTTTCGGCGGCGTCTTGAAGATGGGCGAGAAATTCCATCCGCTGCCGTGGGCCGTGCTCGACTATGACGAGGACGAGGACGCCTATGTCGTGCCGTACACGGAAGAAGAGCTGAAGGCCGCGCCGAGCGACACGCTCGAAGAGCTCACCCGCAACGACGGCATCGCCTATCGCGACCAGAGCTACGCCTTCTATCGCGTCGATCAGTACTGGACTTGATCCGTGAGCGCGCCTGCGCTCGCGGGCGCGCCCCTTCTTCCATATGCCCTCGACCGTCATAAAGACATTCGCATATGACGCGCAGCGCTGGGAGCTGCAGGTGACGTTCGTGACAGGACGCCGCTACGTCTACGAAGGCGTGCCGCCCGAAGTTCACCAATCTTTGCGCGGCGCTTTCGCCAAGGGCAGCTACTTCAACCGCGAGATTCGCAATCGCTATCGCTATCGCGAACTGGCGTGACCTTTGCGATACCGATGGTCCTGCGCGCCGAGACAGTGCGCGCGCTGCTCCGGCTCGCGCTTTCTCGCGCCTTTCAACACCGGACTTGAGAAAGAGCGCTGCTGACCGGACAGCGCGCGGCGCTTCCGGAGTTGGGAGGCAGGGCGCGTGGTTTGCGCCGAGCGAGTAGTCATCCAGTCTTGCGACTGGCTGTGCGCGAACCACGCGCCCTGTCGCGATCGTTTTCGATCGGGCCGTCACGGGGAGGTGTTTCACTCTCCTGGATCGGTCCCCGACCGCGTGCGGCGCCGCCGCCTTCAGCGGCGCCCGTATGCTCCCGCGGTTAGCGCCTTCGCTGCTCTCCCGCGGGCTTCAGCCGCATTCACGCTCCCAGCACGCTGAGAAACGTGAGCGCAGCTTCACGCTCAATCGCGTCCTTCGCGTCTGGATGCCCGGCTAGCAACGAGACCTCCCGTGCGAAGGATGAGGCCATTATCGCTCAGCTTTTCAGGTGTAGGATAGATTTCTTTCCGGCATTTGATTGCACGGGCTTTTTCGGGAAAAGCGCGGGGATAGAGGGCTCAGGCTTGGCCGAGCGGATCATCCGTTTCCCCTAAAATTTGCGCGAACGACCAACGCAATGTGACGTCTCGCGGCGCCTCCGGTTCGTAGGAGGCGAATCCATCTTCGGCGGCGCGAAGAGCGCGCTGGTGCAGGTCTTCGAGGTCGCTCTCGATTTTGGCGCGAATGGTGGGCGTCAGCGTCCGCTCCAGATCATCGCGAAACACGCGAACTTCTGCGCGCCAACCGCCGCGCGGCAGCGTCTGGTGGGACCATGCGAGGTAAAATAGATGCTGGATGATCCGCGTAGTCAGGCTCGCCGCCTTGTTGCGTTCGGCCCGCCCCATGTCTTCCACCTCGTCGGCGAGCACATCGTAATCGATCTGGTTCGAGCCGCGGCCGCGCGCGCGCAAGGCATCCGCCTGGGCCTTGGTCCAGAGGTAAAAGTCGCGATCGTAGAGGTCGTCAGCGGCCATGGGAGCTGACGATAGCAGAAAACGTACTACGCCGCAGCCCTCCTCGCACGAGGACGCCGACGTTTGCCATCCTCGGCGTAAATTGCTCCCAGCGCCGCCGCGGCCTCCCCCATGCGCTTGCGCAACTCCGGCGGCGCGAGGACTTCTGCTTCGGCGCCGAGTTTCAGCAGTTCGCGCGCGGCGTGGTCGACGCTTTCGATCGGAATCTCCGCTTCGCGCCAGCCGTGCTTGTCGGCGCGCCCGGCCGTGCGCGAGGCCATCTCCTGCACGGCGGGCGCGAGCGCGCAGAGAGCCTTCATGCCCACGGCCGAGACCCGCACGCGCGCTTTGCCTTTATAGAGCCGCGCCTCGAAATCTTGCGCCCAGGCCTTCCAATATTCAGCGAGCTTGAAATCGCGCGGACGGGTGAAGCTCTCGCTCAGCGTCTCGAGTGCGCGGATGTTGGAGATGCGATAGGTGCGCGGCTTGCCGCCGGCGCGGGCGACCAGATACCAGACGCCGCCCTTGAGCGCGAGGCCGAGCGGATCGAGGTCGCGCTCGACGATCCCCTTCCAACTTTCATAGCGCACGCGGATGCGCTGCGAGGTCCAAACCGCCGCCGCGAGCGCCGGCAGCAATTCGGCGCGATCCGCATGCTGATACCAGCCGACGGGATCGAGGTGAAAGCGCGAGGCGATGCGTTCGGCGCTCTCGCGCTTCTCGCGCGGCAGCGCCGCCATCAGCTTGAGCTGCGCGTCCGCCATCGCGTCGGCCAAGCCGAGATCGGCGGCGGGGCCGGGAAGGCCCGCGAACAGCAGCGCTTCGGCTTCGCTCGCGGTGAGGCCGGTGAGCTGGGTGCGATAGCCGTCGAGCAGTTCGAAGCCCCCGTCGCGGCCGCGCTCGGCATAGACCGGCACGCCGGCGGCGCTGAGATTATCGATGTCGCGATAAATGGTGCGGACCGATACCTCGAACTCCTCCGCCAGCGCCTGCGCGCTCATGCGCCCGCGCGACTGCAGCATGAGCAGGATGGAGAGTAGACGGCTGGAGCGCATTTTTTCAGCTTAGCCGTAAATACCTGACATTCGATGACAGGTATAGCCCGCTATCAGTTTCACCGTCAGAAATGGAGAGCGCTCATGACCGCTGCATCACACATAACCCGCCGCGCCGGCCTGGCCGGCGCCGCCGCGGTGCTCGCGCTCGCAGGCTGCGCCAGCGCAGCGACGGGAGAAGAAGCAATGTCTGAAGATCGGGATTTGGCCGCGCATGCGCATGATTGGGATTGGCTGGAGGGCGCCTGGAACGTGCGCCATCGGCGGCTCAAAGGCCGGCTCGTAGGCAGCACCGAGTGGGAGGCGTTCGACGGCTGGTGCGAAATGCGCAAGACGATGGGCGGCTTCGGCAATGTCGACGACAACGTTGTCGAGATTCCATCCGGCGCCTACCGCGCCATGGGCGTGCGCGCGTTCAACCGCGAGACGCGGCAATGGTCGATCTGGTGGCTGGACGAGCGTTATCCGGCGACGATCGAACCGCCGGTCCGCGGCGGGTTCGTCGACGGCGTCGGCGAATTCACTGGCGACGACACGCTGAACGGCCAGCCGATCAAGGTGCGCTTCCGCTGGACCGACACGCGCACGACTTCGCCGCGCTGGGAGCAAGCGTTCTCAGCCGATGGGGGCCAGACGTGGGAAGTGAACTGGGAGATGCAGTTCAGGCGGGCGTGAGGCGCAGCGCCCCATGGCGCGCGCCGCGGCGCCGCTCCCTGTCGGTTTCCCCGCGCGCCATTCGTCCTAACTCAAGACGCCAGCCTGGAGAGACGCCAATGATCCGCCGTGCGTTCTTGACTGTCATCACTGCCGCCCTGCTCTCCGCTTGCGCGCGGGAGCAAGCGGAACCCGAGGTCAACGTGCCGCTCGAGCCTGCGCGATCCGGGTATGCCGAAGGCGCAGAAGGCCTGCGCGTCTATTACGAGATCTACGGGAGGGGCGAGCCGATCGTGGTGATGGCGGGCGGACTGATGGACATCAGCTCGATGGCTCAAACGATCGGACCGCTGTCGCGCGAGCGCCAAGTCATTGGCATCGATCTCGAGGGGCACGGCCGCACGGCGCTGCGGCAAACGCCGATGAGTCACGAGCGCAACGGCGACGATGTCGCCGCGGTGCTGCGCCATTTGAATATCGCCCGAGCTGACGTCGCCGGCTACTCGCACGGCGGTGATGCGGCGATCCGCATGGCGATCCAACATCCGGAGATGGTGCGCAACCTCATTGTCATCTCCACTGCGGCGGAGCGTGACGGCTGGTATCCCGAAGTTCTGCAAGGGATGGAGGCCGTGAGCTCGGCGCAAGCGCCAATGATGCAGCAAACGCCGCTGTACGCGCGCTATGCCGAAGTCGCGCCGCATCCTGACCAGTTTCCGCTCTTGCTCGACCGAATGGGCGAGCTGATGAGGAAGGACTACGACTGGCGCGCCGAGATTGCGCAGCTGCGCATGCCGACGCTGCTGCTGTTCGCCGACCACGACGCGGTCTCAACGCGGCATATCGCGGACTTCTTTGCCCTGTTCGGCGGCGGCGTGCGCGATGCCGGTTGGACGGGAGAGCCGCAATTCTCGCGCGCGCGGCTTGCGATCGTGCCGGGCTACACGCACTACAATTTCGGACAAGGCCCTGATATCGCGCGCGTGATCGAGGGCTATCTGGATCGGCCGACATCGGGCGCGACGCAATTTGCGCCGGAGCAATAAGCGCGCTTTGGCCGGCGCTCGTTTCCACAGTGGAGGGCAACCAGGGAACGCAGTGCTGAAACGCGCCTAAGCTGCGCTGACGGCGGAGTGATCAGCGTTCGGGCGGGCGATCGCGCCGGAACTCGGCGAGCCAGGCAGCTTCCTTCACCTCCGGCTCGACCGGCCGCATGGCTTCGCGAAACTCGCGCGGCTTCATGAAAATGCCGGCGGCGCAGGCGCCTGCCGTCAGTACTGAAATGATCGGCCAGATTCCGCGCGAGTAGATCACGCGGCCATCCCCGATGGGAACGCCGGCCACCATGACGATGGCGAGTCCGGCGAACAAGACCACGCCGGCGAGCATCGCCAACACCCACAACTTTCGCTTCATGGCGCCCTCCTACTCGTTCTTCCCGCGCTTCTTATCCCGCTCCGCCAGAATCCGCAGGCGCAGCGCGTTGAGTTTGATGAAGCCTTCGGCGTCGGCCTGGTTGTAGCCGCCGGCTTCGTCGAAGCCGACGAGGCTCTTGGAGTAGAGCGAGTATGGCGAAGAGCGGCCGATGGTGCGGACGCCCCCCTTGTAGAGCTTCAGCTTCACGTCGCCGGTGACGCTCTCCTGGCTGGCGTCGATCGCGGCCTGCAGCATCAGGCGCTCGGGCGTCCACCAGAAGCCGTTATAGATGAGCGAAGCGTAGCGCGGCATCAGCTCGTCCTTGAGGTGCGCGGCGCCGCGGTCGAGCGTGATCTGTTCGATGGCGCGATGGCCGTGCCAGAGGATCGTGCCGCCGGGCGTTTCGTAGAAGCCGCGCGACTTCATGCCGACATAGCGGTTCTCGACCAGATCGAGCCCGCCGACGCCGTGCTTCGAACCGAGCCGGTTCAGCTCCGCCAGCAGCTCGTGCGCCTTCATCGGCTTGCCGTTGATCGCCGCGAGGTCGCCGCGCTCGAAGCTGAGCGTCACGGTTTCGGCCTGATCGGGCGCTTCTTCGGGCGTGATCGTGCGGCGGTCTTGGCGCTTGGTGACGATCTCCGGCACTTCGACGTCGGGATCTTCGAGCGCGAGCCCTTCGCTCGATGTGTGCAGCAGATTGGCGTCGATCGAGAACGGCGCGGCTTGCTCCTTGCCCTTGGCGATCGGGATGTTGTGCTTGCGCGCGTACTCCAGCAGCGCCGGGCGCCCCTCGAACGCCCATTCGCGCCACGGCGCGATCACCTTCACGTCCGGCTTCAGCGCGTAATAGCTGACTTCGAAGCGGACCTGATCGTTGCCCTTGCCTGTGGCGCCATGGCAGACGGCGTCGGCGCCGACGAGGTTGGCGATCTCGATCTGGCGCTTGGCGATCAGCGGGCGCGCGATCGAGGTGCCGAGCAGGTATTGGCCTTCGTAGAGCGTGTTGGCGCGGAACATCGGCCAGACGAAGTCGCGCACGAACTCTTCGCGCAGGTCGTCGATGAAGATGTTTTCGGGCTTCACGCCCATCTTCAGCGCCTTCTCGCGCGCCGGCGCCAGCTCCTCGCCCTGGCCGAGATCGGCGGTGAAGGTGACGATCTCGCAGCCGTAGGTCTCCTCCAGCCATTTCAGGATGATGGAGGTGTCGAGGCCGCCGGAATAAGCGAGCACGACTTTCTTGACTTTGGGCTGCGTCATTGGGGGCTCGGAGGTCCTGCGCGAAAACGCGGCCTTCCTTTCACAGCGGCGGCGTCAAATCAACGGCACCGGCCGCTGGCGCACCCATTTCGAGAGCAGCCACTTCTCGCCCTTCGTGACCGGCAGGCCGGCGTGCAGCGAGTCCATCTCGCGCTGGCCGTGGGTGGAAAGATTCCAGAAGATCAGCGCATCGCCCGGCTTGCCCTTGAAGCGCCAGCCGAGGCGCGGAAAATCGGTCTCACCGCCTTCGTAGCCGTCGTTGAGATAGACCAGCACGGTGCAGATGCGCTGGCCGATTGTGCGCAGCTCGTGCGCGAAGCCAGCTTCCTCGGCTTCGGTGAAGAAGTCGAAATGCGGGACGTATTGTTCACCGCGCGCATAGTGCAGGACGTTGGTCGGCTCCTGCTGCGCCAGCGGCGCGCCTATCGCGGCGGCGATGCGCAGATTGACGAGCTGCATGACGAGATCGGGCTGCAGCGCGTGCGAGCCGGCGACGGTGTTCGAGCGGCTGCCCTCCACCGCGAACGCGCCGCCGCGCGCCGCGAGCTGCACCGGTGCAGGCTGAAGGTTCTTCTTGGCCTGCTTCATCAGCCAGGCGCAGACCGGCTTGGACAGGAAATTGTCGACCGTGAACACGCGCGGCGCAGCGTGATGCTGGCGCATCTCGACCGGGGCGAACCAGGCCTCGCGATCGAGCTTGCCGCCGAGCGCCATCAGTTGGCCTTTGGCGCGCGTATCGCCGAGCGCCGCCGCTTCGGCGACGTAGGCGAAAGCGTCGTCGAGATTCTGCGGCCGGCCGTGACCGCGGGCGGCGAGCGCGGCGTGATAGAGCAGCGCTTCGGCCGATTTCTGCGCGCAGGCTGCTTCGACCAGCTTGATCGCCTGATCGCCGAAGGAGGGCAGCTTGCCGGTGAGCATGAGATGCGCCTGGCGCACCTGCGTGCGCGGATCGCTCGGCGCGGCGCTGGGTTTGGAGAGGCGCGGATCCATCGTTCAGCCTCGCTCAGACCAACGGCAGCGCGCGGTCGCGCACCCATTTGGAGAACAGCCATTTGACGCCGTGCGTGGTCGGCGCGCCGGCGTGCAGCGTGCGCGGATCGGGCCGGCCGTCGGTGACGTTCCAAAACGCGAGCGCATCGCCTTGCCTGCCCTTGAAGCTCCAATTGAGCCGCGGAAACGCGGTGGCGCCGCCTTCATAGTCGTCGTTCAGATAGATCAGGAAGGTGACGATGCGTTGCCCGAGCCGCTGCACTTCCTGTGCAAAGTGGGCGACGCCGGGATCGATGAAATCGAAGTGCGGCTTGTACTCCTGGCCCGGCTCGTAGTGCAGCACGTTGGTCGGCTCCTGCTGACGCACCGGCACGCCGATGGCGCGGGCGATGCGGGCGTGGACAAGCTGCACGACGAGATCGGTGTCGAGCACGCTCAAACCCATGCCGGTATTGCTGCGGTAGCTGTCCGCGTTGGCGCCGCCGCGCTCGGGGTTCTTCACCCGCGCTGCTTCGAGCCGCGGCGCGGCGATGTTGCGGATCCACTCACAGGTCTCGGGCGAGATGAAGCGCTCGAACGTCAGCACGCGCGGCGCGTCGAAATGCTGCTTGGGCTGCGGCGGGGCGAGCCACGCCTGCGCTTCGAACGGCGCGCCGAGCAGCGCGAGCTGGCCTTGCGCGCGCGCATCCCCCGCTTGCGCCGCGCGCGCGACCAGATCGTGCGCCTCCGCCCAATCCTGGGACCGCCCTTCGCCGAGCGCGGCCAGCACCGCCGCGAGCTGCAGCGCGTTCGCCTCGCCCTGCGCGGCGGCGGCGTCGATCAGCTTGTACGCCTGCTCCGGCGCCCACGGCGCGCCGCGGCCAACCAGCAGCAGCGAGCCCAGCTCATACTGCGCGCGCGCGTCACCGGCGGCTGCGCGCTGCTGCAATGAACCCAGGTCGGCGGACGTCAAACGCGGCTCCTCTCGCGCCGCTCATGCTAAGCCATCCGCCTCGCCTGGCAACGCGGTCTTATGCGCTCTTCTTGTCGCGCAACAGAGTGACGATGAGCCCCGCAGAAATCCCGCCGGCTGCCCCGCCCACCGCGGCGACCGGCATCTCGTACATGCCGGCGATGAAGCCGCAGGCCGCGCCTACCGCCGCTCCGATGAGCAGCGCGAGCAGCAGCTTGACCCAAACATTCATTGTTACCTCCCCCGCTTGCGCTCGCGGCGCTCGATGTCGCGTAACGCGAAGACCAGATAGACGGTGTGCACGAGCACGAAAATGAGGGCGATGATCACTGGCAAATATGCAGGAGCGGGAGCATCGCCCGTCACCACGGACAGAAAAACGAGAATGAGCGCCGCCAGCGCCGGCGGGAAGAATAGCGCGATCATGCGCGGCGCGCGCCAAGTCGGCTGACCATCGAGCCCCCATTGCATGGGCAGCGGCGCGTCGGCCGGCGTACGCAACAGCGCCGCCACCGAAAACAGCGCCATGACGCCAACCAGCGCCCAAGGGAGCCATTCGCCAAGCATGGCCCGCACTATGCCACAGAAGCAGCGGCGGAGCGACCGTTACACCATCACCTGGTTGCCGAGCTCCACCGCGCGGCCGGACGGGATGTGGAAGAAGTCGGTGGCGTTAGTGGCGTTGCGGGCGAGGAAGATGAAGAGGTGATCCTGCCAGAGCGGCATGCCGCTCTTTTCGCTCGGCACGATAGTGCGGCGCGAGAGGAAGAAGCTCGTTTTCATGATGTCGAACTTGAGGCCGTGCTTGCGCGCTTCGGTCAGCGCTTTGACGACGTTCGGCGTTTCCATGAAGCCGAACGTCAGCGTCACGCGCTTCACGTCGGGCAGGAAGTCCTCGACCTTGACCCGCTCGCCTTCCGGCGCGCGCGGCGCGTTGATCGTCTTCACCGTCAAAATGATGATCTGCTCATGCAGCACTTGATTGTGCTTCAAATTGTGCATCAGCGCCGCCGGCGCCACGTCGGGATCGCCGGTAAGGAAGATGGCCGCGCCACGCACCCGATGCGGCGGGTGGTGCGAGAGCGTCTCGAACAGCTTCGCCAGCGGCTCGTCGCGGCGAACCGTCTCGGTGAGCAGCCGCGTGCCGCGCACCCAAGTCCACATGACGATCACGAGGCCGGCGGCGAGCATCAAAGGCACGAAGCCCCCGCTCCAGACCTTCAGCATATTCGACGAGAAGAACGTCGCCTCGATCAGCAGGAACGGAATGCAGATCAGCGCCGCGAGCCAGGCCGGGCGCTTCCACAGCTTCCAGATCGCCAGGAAGACAAGCACCGTGGAGACAACCATCTCGCCCGAGACGGCGATGCCGTAAGCGGCCGCGAGGCGCTCGGACGAGCCGAACGCGAGCAACAGGATCAACACCCCAGCGAGCATCAGCCAATTCACCTGCGGCATGAAGATCTGCCCGGCCTGCGTCTCGGACGTGCGGCGGATTTCCATGCGCGGCAGGATGCCGAGTTGGATCGCTTGCTGCGTGATCGAGAAAGCGCCGGTGATGACGGCCTGGCTGGCGATCACGGTGGCGAAGGTCGCCAGCAATACGACCGGCAGTTTCGCCCAGTCTGGCGGCAGCATGAAAAAGAGGTTCTCGAGCGTCGTCGGGTCGGACAGCGCAAGCGCGCCTTGACCGAGATAGTTCAGCGTCAGGCACGGCAGGATGATGAACACCCAGGCGCGGCTGATCGGCCGGCGGCCGAAATGGCCCATGTCGGCGTAAAGCGCTTCCGCGCCGGTGACGGCGAGGAAAACCGCGCCGAGCACGACGAAGGAGAGCCCGGCGTGGCTGACGAAGAACGCGAGCGCCGGCAGGGGCGACAGCGCCATGACAATCCCGGGATCGTCGAAGATGTGCACCAAGCCGAGCGCGGCCATGGTGAGAAACCAAGCCAGCGTAATCGGGCCGAACAGCGCGCCGATCCGCGCGGTGCCGCGACTCTGCGCAACGAAAAGTGCGATCAGGATGACGATGCCGATAGGCAGGATCCAAGGATCGAGATAGCGCCCGATACCAGGCACCGCCTTCAAACCTTCGACCGATGAAAGCACCGACACCGCCGGCGTGATCATCGCGTCGGCGTAGAACAGCGCCGCGCCCAGCATGCCGAGCCCAAGCAGCACGGCCGTGCGCCTGTCGAACGCGCGACGCACCAGCGCCATCAGCGAGAGCGTGCCGCCCTCGCCCTTGTTGTCGAACCGAAGCAGCAGAAAGACGGACTTGATCGTGACGACGATGATCAGCGCCCAGAAGATCAGTGAGACGATGCCGATGACTTCATTGCGCTCCGGCGCGCGAGCGAAATCGTCGGTGACAATGCGCAGGCACTCACGCAGCGCGTAAAGCGGGCTGGTGCCGATGTCGCCATAGACGACCCCGATCGAGCCAAGCAGAAGCGTCCAGAAGCCGCCGTGCCCGAGCGCGCGGCCGCGGCCGCCGCCATCGGCGCCGCTTCCTGACGTGTTCGGCTGGGGCGCTTCGGCCGGGGCCTGCGCCATGAAGTTTTCCCCTATGGGGCGGACACGGGGTCCTAGCGTCGGGCCGCGCGTTTACGCCTTTTCATCCAGCGGGGCAAATGCATGCGCCCTGAGGCGTTGTGCTTTGGTTAGCGGGCGCCCTAACGGCAGCCGCCGCAGCCGTGGCCGCCATGGCCCCGCCCGCCGGCGTGGGCGCTGGCCCGAGCCGAGGCAAACGCGAACGCCGATGCGTGGGCGCGGCCGCCGCGGATGATCACAGTCGTGCTCGAATACGAGCCGCCGCCGATATCGACGCCGACCCCGCCGCCGACGACGAAGAACGAATCGGACAGCGTCACCGTTTCGGGCCCGGCCGGCGCGAGCGGCACAGGCGCAGGGGGCGGCGCTTCGCGCGGCGGCGCGGGACGCGGCCGCGGGCGCGGCTGGCGCGGGCGCTCGATGCCATCGGCGTAGGCGAGGCTAGGCGCGGTCAGCACAGGCGCGGCGACGAGCGCGAAAGCGGCAAGAAAGGCGAGCGCGCGCATGGAGCTTCTCCGATCGTAAGGCGGGCACTCTCGCGCACCGGTGCGGCGACGGAAAGGCGCTTCGCGCGCGGCGAGCGAACTTCGCCACAGATGGACAAAATTAATCAGAAGTCGACGGCTATGCCTTTGCGCTCCCAATCGCCGTAGCGGGTGGGTTCCGGGCCGGACGGGCCGCCAATTTCCTTGGCCAACTTCTCAGCCTCGGCGCGGCGCGCCGCCGCTTCGGCCAGCGCGCGCTCGGCCTCCGGCGTCAGCTTGCGCTTGGTTTCGCTGTTCTCACTCATTGAACCGGGCTCCGGCGCTCTCGATATCATAACGCACGTGAGGAGATCGATGAACCATCTCAAGACCTACATGCTTCTGGCCGCCATGACCGCGCTGTTCGGCGCGGTGGGCTATCTGGTCGGCGGCACGGCCGGCATGCTGATCGCGCTCGTGATCGCGGCCGGCATGAACCTGTTCGCCTACTGGAACGCCGACAAGATGGTGCTGCGGCACTTCCGGGCGCAGGAGGTCGATCCGCGCCACCCGGATCCGCGCGTGCAGGCCTACCTTCAAGACACGCTGATGCTGGCCGAGCGCGCCGGGCTGCCGCCGCCGAAGGTTTACATCATCGACAACCCGCAGCCGAACGCGTTCGCCACCGGCCGCGACCCCGAGCACGCGGCGGTCGCCGCGACGAGCGGGCTGCTGGGACTTTTGTCCCGCGACGAGATTCGCGGGGTGATGGCGCACGAACTGGCGCACGTGAAGAACCGCGACACGCTGACGATGACCGTCACCGCGACCATCGCCGGCGCCGTGGCGATGCTCGCCAACTTTGCCCTCTTCTTCGGCGACCGTGACCGCAATCTAATCGTCGGCCTGCTGATCATGCTGCTGGCGCCGATCGCCGCCTCGCTGGTGCAATTCGCGATCAGCCGCGCGCGCGAGTACGAGGCCGACCGCATCGGCGCCGAGATCGGCGGCGAACCCGACGCTTTGGCGCGGGCGCTCGAGAAGATCGAAGCCTATGCGCGCCAGCGGGTGAACATGGACGCCGAGCGCAATCCGGCGATGGCGCACCTTTTCATCATCAACCCGCTCGCCGGCCGCGGCGCCGACAATTTGTTCTCGACCCACCCGAACACGAAGAATCGGATCGCCAAGCTGAGCGAGATCGCCCGCCGTTTCGGCCGGCCAACGACGTCCGCGGCCGGGCCCTGGGGCGAAGCGCCCCGGCGCACGCGGGGGCCGTGGGGTTAAACCGTCGCAAGACCGGGCCCCTGGGGATGACAGCAGGGTTGATTTTGTGAATGAATTCGGCCGGGCGCGGGGTGCAGCCCAGCGCCTATGGTTGATGATGCGTTAACCGGCGCCGCGCGAGCTTGGCGACAGCTCGCGATGCGCCTCCTTCCGGTCCTTCCCGCCGCCATGGCCGCGGCGATCAGCCTTGCCGCGCCCAGTGCGGCGTGGGCGGATTCGCCGGTCCTCATCGACGGCGGCGATGAGGACATGCGCGACACGTTGCGCGAGCTGCTGCCGGACCGCGATCCGCCGGAATCGCTGTTCGACGCCGAGCGCATCGCCGAGGAAGCGGCCGAGCGGGCGATGGTTTGGCTGCGCTCGGAAGGCTATTACGGCGCGACCGTCACGCCGGAAGCGACGGAGGAACCGCCGGCGGCGCGCCTCGTGATCGCGCCCGGTCCACGCTTCAGTTTCACGGCGCCGGAAATCGAATTTGTCGGCGATCCGCCCGACAGCGGAACGGCCGCCGAGGCGCGCCGTGCGATCGGCGCCGTCTCGCCCGGCGCGCCGGCGCGCGCGGGCGAGGTGCTCACGGCGGAAGCCGAGGCGCTCGCGGCGCTGCAGAGCGGCGGCTACCCGGACGCAACGCCGCGCGAACGCCGCGTCGTCGTCGATCATGCGGCCACAAGTGTCGCCGCCGATTTCCGCTTCGACGCCGGCGCGCGCGCGCGGCTCGGCGGCCTCAGCGCCGAACCCGCCGACGTTTTCCGCCCCGGCTTCATCGACGATCTGCAGAACTGGGCGACCGGCGACATCTACACGCCGGACGCGCTCGCCCGCTTGCGCCGCGATCTGAGTTCGACCGGCGCCGTCTCACGCGTGTCGACGCGGCTCGGCGAACCGAACGCCAACGGCGTGCGTGAGGTGATCCTCGATATCGAGCCGGCGCGGCGCAACGCCTACGAACTCGGCGTCAGCTATTCGACCAGCGAAGGTCCCGGCGTCGTCGGCGAGTGGACGCGGCGCAACTTCACCGGCCGCGCCGACGCGCTGACCATCGGCTCGACCTTGGCCGAGCAGCAGCAGGATTTCAGCGTCGAACTCGCGCGCCCGCACGCGGCGGGCTTGGGCCACACCGTCACCGTCGGCGCCGGCGTCGAGCGTGAAGCGCCGGCGGCCTACACGCGCACGGGCGCGTCGGTCTACGCCAGCGTCGACGCTTCGACGCGCCTGCGGCTCGGACGCAGCTATGGCGTTACGCTGACGGCGAGCCAGTACGATGATCTGCTTGGCCCCGTCAGCGAAGCGGTGGTGCTCTCCGGCTTCTATGCGCTGCGCCACGACACCACGGAATTCACGCTCGACCCGCTCGACGGCTCGACCGTGGATCTGCGGGTGGAGCCCTCGGTGTCCTCGGGCGATGAAACGCTGGGCTTCGTCCGTCTGATCGGCGAGGGGCGGGTCTACGAATCTTTCGGCCGCGAGGATTCGCTCACGCTCGCCGCGCGCATCCGCGGCGGCTGGCTCGAAGCGCTGGCGGGCGACGCCGACGACGTGCCGCCCGACCGGCGCTTCTATGCCGGCGGCGGCGGTTCGGTGCGCGGCTACGACTATAACTCGATCTTCCCGCTCGATCGCGTCGCGCTCGGCTTGACGCCGGGCGGGCAAGGATTGCTCGAAGGCTCGGTCGAAGTGCGCTGGCGCTTCGGCGCGCGGCTGGGCGCGGTCGCCTTCGTCGATGCCGGCGCGGCGTTTGACGATTGGCAGGACGCCGGCGATCTCGCCATCGGCGTCGGCGTCGGCGCGCGCTACGATCTCGGCTTCGCGCCGTTGCGCGTCGACGTCGCCCTCCCGCTCGACGACGAGTTCGCGGCCGACGATTACGCGCTCTACATCAGCATCGGGCAGGCGTTCTGATGAGCGCGCCCGACGACCCCGCCGCCGCGCCGCCGCCCGAGACCAAAGCCAAGCGCCGGCGCAGGTGGTGGGCGTATGCGGCAGGCGGCGTGCTGGTCGCCGGCGGCGCCATCGTCGCTATCGGGCCGGCGGCGCACTGGGTGGTCGACAATCTCGCCGACGGCCAGCGTGTCTGGCGGCTCGGGCGCATCCAGATCGACGGCGTCAGCGGCGGCTGGCTCGGCAATTTGCGCGCAGAATACGTCGCCATCGAAGATGAAGAGGGCGTCTGGCTGGAGGCGCACGACGTCGCGCTCGAGTGGCGGCCGCAGGACATTCTGTTAGGCGCCTTCCGCCTCCGCACCGGTCGCGCCGCTTTGGTCGACGTGCTGCGCCAACCGCGGCTGCTGGAGAAAAGGCCGCCGAGCGGCGTGCGGTTCGACATCTTCCTCGGCGATGTCCGCGTCGACGAAATCAGGCTCCAGGAGGCGGTGTTCGGCCAAACCGCGACGTTCACCGGAACGCTGGCGCTGGAGATCGACGATCAATCTTTGGAGGCGCTCGCCGCCGAGCTGCGGCGCACCGATTCCGATGCGGATCGGCTGATCGCCACCTACCGTCCCGACGAGGACTACGAACTCAATCTCGACGCGGCGAGCGCGCCCGGCGGCATCTTCGCGCGTGCGCTGGGCGTGCCGGAGCAAGGCTTGCGCGCAACCGCCGTCGGCGAAGGCGGCCCAGAAACCGGCGCGGCGACATACGAAGCGTTCGTCGGCGACGCGGCCCTGTTGCGAGGCGAGGCGCAGTGGAGCGCGGAGACCTGGTCCTTCGACGCGCAGGCGCGGCTCGATCTGCTGCCGCGCTCCGCCGCACTGGCGCGGCGCATCGGACCGAGCGCCGGCATAAGCGCCTCGGGCGAACGCGTCGGCGCGTTCACGGCGCATGCGGAGACGCCGTTCGCGGTGCTCGATCTCCGCGGCGCGCTCGATGACGAACGCGAACTCGTCGGCCCCGCCCGCTTCGTCGCGACGACGACGCGGCTCTCCGACATCGCCCGCGAGTCGCCGTTCGAACTCGGCGCGGCGCGGCTCGAGGGCGAACTGCGGCGCGCGCGCGGGACGACGGCGATCCGCGCCACACTCGACGCGCAGCAAGTCGAGGCGCTGGGCCGGCGCGTGCGCATGACAGGCCCCGTCGAAGCGGCGCTGACGGACGAGAACTTCACGCTCAACGGCGACTTGCGCGCGCCCGCGAACGCGCCGGCCTTGTTCGCCGGCGCGCGGCTGCGGGCCAGCCTCGAGTACGATCGCGACCGCAGCCGCTTCGAACTCGATCGCACCGAACTTACCGGCGAGGCCATCGCCGCCACCGCGCAAGGCTGGGTCAATGGCGGCAGCGGCGAGTTCAGCGGCGAATGGCGCGTGCGCCGGCTCGCGGCGATCTCGCCCGACCTCACCGGCGAAGCGGGCGGCGGCTATCGCGCGATCGCGGAGCAGCGCGACGGGCGCCGCATCTGGGTCACCGCCGTGACAGGCGCCGGCGCCCGCATCGACGGGGCGCCGGCCGTCGTGCCGCAATTGCTCGGGCCGGCGCCACGGTTCGACGGCCGCTTCGCCTACGAGAATGGCGGCATCACCGTTTCGCATGCGCGCATCGACGGCGCGAATTTGCGCGCCGGCGCCACCGGCCGCATCGTGCGCGGCATCACCGATCTCGATCTCGAGGCCAGCGCGCGCGGACCGCTCGACATTGGCGGCGCACGCATCGACGGCGCGCTTGACGCCACCGGGCGCATCACCGGCCGCATCGCCCGGCCGACGCTCTCGGCGCGCGCTTCGTTGTCGAGCTTCGCCGCCGGCGGCGTCGTGGTGGCGCAACCCGTGGTCGACTTCACGCTGGCGCCGCGCGGCGAAGGCTATGGCGGCCATGCCGACGTGACGGGCGCCGTGTCCGGCCAGCCGTTCGCGGCGTCCTCCGACGTCGGCATCGCCAACGGCGTCATCACGCTGACTGAACTCGATGCGCAGCTCGCGGCGCTGCAGGCGCAAGGTTCGGCCACGATCGCCGCGCGCGGCGTCAGCGCCGAACTCGACGTGAATGGCGCGATTGACGGCCTCGTCGCCGGCGCCAGCGGACGGCTGGTCGCCGATGTGTCGCTCACGCCGGATGTGCTGCGTCTCGACGCGCAGATCATGGACGCGCGCGCCGGCGAGCTGCGCGTGCGCGCCGCGACCTTGCATGCGGCAGGGCCGCTCGACGCCATAGCGGCGCAGTTCGATCTGCGCGGCCGGCTGCGCGAGGCGCCGCTCGCCTTCGGCGGCGCCGGCGTCGCGGACCTGACGGGCGAGACCAAGCAATTCACGCTGAACGGCAGCGGCACGCTGGCGGACGCCGCTGTCGCCACCCGCGCGCCGATGACGATCCGCTGGGCCGATGGCGCCATGACCGCCGCGCTCGACATGAGCGTAGGCGACGGCGCCGTGATGGCGCAGTGGCAGGATCGCGGCCGCGCCCTCTCCGGCAGCGCGCAAATCGAAGACGCGCCGATCCAGCCGCTCGCGGCGATCTGGGGCGAACGCGCCGACGGGCGCATCGACGGCCGCATCACGCTGGCGAACGCCGGGGGCGGCTTGAGCGGCAGCGCCGACGTGACCCTCGAAGACGCGCGCCTGCACGGCCGCCAACGCGGCCGGCTCAACATGCACATCGTCGGCGATCTCGATCCGAGCCGTTTGCGCGCGACAGTGGACGCCACATCGACGGACGGCTTGGTCGCGCATTTCGAGGCGGATGCGCCAGTGGTGACGAGCACGGCGCCGATCCGCATTGCGCTCGCGCCGGAGCGGCGCGGCCGCGCGACCTGGTCGATGCGCGGACCGGCGGATTCGCTTTGGGCCGCGGCGCGGCTGCAGGATCAGCAGCTTTCGGGCGAGGTCGAGGGCGAAGGCGAGCTGTCGTTCGGCGCAGGCTATCTCGCCGGCGACGGCTACGTCCAAATCGTCGACGGCCGCTTCGAGGACAAGCTCACCGGCGTCACGCTCGTCGATCTCGATGCGCGGGTGGCGATCGACCAGCGCGGCGTGACGATCGAGAACTTCACCGCGTCCGGGCCGAGCGGCGGTCGGCTCACGGCGACAGGCGGCAGCGCCAATCCGCGCGAAGGGCGCATCGCCGTCACTGTCGAGGAAATGCGCATCGCCGATCGCCCCGATGCACGCGCCGTCGCCAGCGGCGCACTCACGCTGGAGTGGGAGGGGCTGCAGTCGACCCTCTCCGGCGAACTCAACGTGATCGAAGCGGAGGTCGACATCGCCGCCAATCCGGAAGCCGGCATTCCGACTATCGAAGTGATCGAGATCAACCGGCCCGGCTATGAGGACGAGACGGAGGAAGCCGAAGCGCCGCGCCGCAACGCCCGCACCGAACTCGACGTGCGCATCAGCGCGCCGGGCCGTGTGTTCACGCGCGGCCGCGGCGTCGACGCCGAATGGTCGCTCAATCTGCGGCTCGGCGGCACGGCCTCCGATCCGCTGATCTACGGCACGGCGCGCGCGATCCGCGGCACGATCTCGCTCTCGGGCCAACCATTCGATATCGACGAGGCGACCATCTCCTTCGACGGCGATCCGCTGGACGCGCAGATCAATCTGACCGCGACACGCGACACCGCCGACCTCACCGCCTACCTCCGCCTCACCGGCACGGCGCGCGATCCCGAGATCAGCTTCACCAGCGATCCCGGGCTGCCGGAGGATGAGATCCTACCGCAAGTGCTGTTCGGCCGCTCGGTGGAAGATCTTTCCGCGCTCGAAGCGGCGCAGCTGGCGGCGAGCCTGGCGACGCTGTCCGGCCGCGCCGGGCTCGACATTGTCGACGCGGCGCGCGCCGCGGCGGGCCTCGACCGCTTCAACGTGCGCCAGGACGAGAGCGGCGGCTTCCTCGTCGCCGGCGGCGTTTACCTCACGCGCAACGTCTACGTCGAAGTCGCGCGCACCGGGCTCGGCCAAGCGCAGACGCAGATCGAGTACACCATCCGCCCGAGGCTGGTGCTGATCACCAGCTTCCTCGGCAACGGCGACCAGCGCGTTTCGCTGCGGTGGCGGCGTGAAAGCGATTGAGTTGGGAGGCAGTGGGCAGTAGGCAGTGGGCAGTAGGCGCACCACATTCCCTACTGCCCACTGCCCATTGCCTACTGCCCAATAAATGAAATTTCTCGACCAGACCAAAATCTACGTGCGCTCCGGCAATGGCGGCGCGGGCGCGGTCTCGTTCCGACGTGAGAAGTTCATTCCGTTCGGCGGGCCGGACGGCGGCGACGGCGGCAAGGGCGGCGATGTCTGGATCGAGAGCGCCGATGGCCTCAACACGCTGATCGACTACCGCTTCCAGCAGCACTTCAAAGCTTCGACCGGCGGCCACGGCATGGGCCAGAACCGCCACGGCGCCGACGGCGAGAGCATCACGCTGCGCGTGCCCACCGGCACGCAAGTGCTGGAGGAGGACAAGGAGACGCTGATCGCCGATCTCGACAAACCCGGCATGCGCATCCTGATCGCGCGCGGCGGCAATGGCGGCTTCGGCAACGCTTACTTCAAATCATCCGTGAATCAGGCGCCGCGGCACGCCAATCCTGGCCTGCCCGGGGAAGAGCGTACGCTGTGGCTCAGGCTGAAGCTTATCGCGGACGCCGGCCTGGTGGGATTGCCGAACGCCGGCAAGTCGACGTTCCTGCGAGCCGTGTCGAGCGCAACGCCAAAAGTCGCCGACTATCCGTTCACGACTTTGCATCCGCATCTCGGCGTCGTCAGCGTCGGCGAAAGCGAACGCTTCGTGATGGCGGACCTGCCGGGGCTGATCGAAGGCGCGGCGGAGGGGACCGGCCTCGGCACACGCTTTCTCGGCCATGTCGAACGCTGCGTCGCGCTGGTGCACCTGATCGACGGCACGAGCGAGAATCCCGAGGAAGCCTACCGCACCGTGCGCAACGAGATCGAAGCTTACGGCGCCGGGCTCGACGAAAAGCCCGAGATCGTCGCACTCAACAAGATCGACGCGATGACGCCGGACGAAGCGGAGCAAAAGCGCGCCACGCTGGTCGACACGATCGGCAAGGACGTGCGGCTCGTCTCCGGCGTGTCCGGCGCTGGCGTGCGCGATCTCGTCAACGAGATCGCCGCCATGCTGCGCGCGCGGCGCCTCTCCGAGACGCAGGAAGCGCAGCCGGAAAGCGACTGGGCGCCTTAAAGCGAAGCCTGAGCCCGCCGCCGCGCTTCGACGCTCTCACGCGGATCGAGCCCGAGCAGATCGGTGACGCGGCGCATCAGCGCCTCCTCGTGCTGCTCCCGTTCGGCGTCGGACAGCACCACGCGCCACATCGCTTCGATCACCGAGGCGCGCTCTTCGTGCGGGATGCCGGCCTTCACCACCGAGGTGAAGCGGTAGAGATCGACGGAAGCGTGCTCGGCCGCTTCGCCTTCGGCGCGCAGCTTGGCCGCCGCCTCGGCGCTCAAGCCGTAGCGCGCGGCGAGAACGCGCTCGATCTGCGCCCGCTCGGCTTCCGCATAATCATGGTCGGCGTGCGCGGCGATGACGAGAAGCGCCGCGACCGCGATGCGCTGATCGTCGGCGGGCAGCGGGCCATCCTCACCGGCGCGGCCGGAGAGACGGCGAAGGAGATCGGCTAACATGCAGCCGACCTAAACCCGCAGATCAGCGCGAGCAACCCCGGCAACCCTATCGCCGCAGCCGCCGCGCGCATAAGAATGACGCATGGCGTCCCCTCTCGACCATGCCAAGCGCATCGTTGTGAAGATCGGCTCCGCATTGCTGGCGCGCGAGGGCCAGCCGGCGCGAGCGTGGCTGGCGGCGCTGGCGGACGATGTGGCGGCGGCGCGCGTGGGCGGACAACGGGTGATGATCGTCTCGTCCGGGGCGATTGCGCTCGGACGCGGCGTGCTCGGCCTTTCGCGCACGCTGCGGCTGGAAGAGAAGCAAGCGGCTGCGGCGGCTGGGCAGGCGCGGCTGCTGGCGGCGTACGAAGAAGCGTTCGCGCGGCACCACATTCCCGTGGCGCAGGCGCTGCTGACGCCTGACGATACGGAGCGGCGCCGGCGCTGGCTCAACGCACGTGCGACGTTGGAGACGTTGCTGGAGCTCGGCGCCGTGCCGATCATCAACGAGAACGACACCGTGGCGACCGCCGAGATCCGATACGGCGACAACGACCGGCTCGCCGCACGCGCGGCGCAAATGATTTCGGCGGATGCGTTGGTGCTGCTGTCGGACATCGACGGCCTCTACGAACGCGATCCGCGCGTCGACGCTTCGGCGCCGTTCGTGCCGGAAGTGCGCGACATCGATGCGCGTATCGAGGCGATGGCGGGCGGCGTCAACACGGCAGCCGGCGTCGGCTCCGGCGGCATGCGCACCAAGATCGAAGCGGCGAAGATCGCGACCCGCGCCGGCTGCGCCGTCGCGATCACCAAGGGCGCGGAGATGAACCCGCTGGCGCGGCTGCGCGAGGGCGCGCGGGCGACGTGGTTCTTGCCGCACGCCTCGCCGCAGGCCGCGTACAAGGCTTGGATCGCCGGCCATCTCGCGCCGCAGGGCGCGCTCACCATCGACGATGGCGCAGCGGCGGCGCTGCGCGCGGGCAAGAGCCTGCTGCCGGCGGGCGTCACGCGCGTCGAAGGGACGTTCGAGAAAGGCGATGCGGTGCGTATCGTGAGCGCCGCGGGCGCCGAGATCGGCCGCGGCCTCGCCCGCTACGACGCGACGGAGGCGCAGCGCATCAAGGGCCAGCGGTCCGATGCGATCGCGGCGACCCTGGGCTACGCCGCCGGCGCGGCCTTGGTGCACGCCGACGACCTGGTGTTGAGCTAGGCCATGGCGCGGACGCAGGCTTGCGGCCATATTGTGTGCACGTGGAAGACGGCGCTTCTCTCCTGTTCGACGAAATGCGCGCGCTGGGACAGAGCGCCCGCAAAGCCGCGCGTGCGGTCGCCGCAGCGAGCAGCGAGCAACGCAGCGCGGCGCTGCGGGAGATGGCGGCGCAGCTCCGCGCGCGTCAGGCCGACATTCTCGACGCCAATACGCGCGATGTCGCCGCGGCGCGCCAGCGCGACCCGGCGGAAAGCTTCATCGATCGCCTGATGCTGGATGAGGCGCGGCTCGACTCGATAGCCGCCGGGATCGAGACGATAGCGGCGCTGCCCGATCCGGTCGGCGCCACGATGGAAGAATGGACGCGGCCGAATGGTCTGCGCATCGCCCGCGTGCGCACGCCCATCGGCGTAATCGGCATGATTTTCGAGAGCCGGCCCAATGTCGCGGCGGACGCAGCGGCGCTCGCCTTGCGCGCTGGAAACGCCATCATTCTCCGCGGCGGCAGCGACAGCGCCGGGAGCGTGCGCGCGATCGGCGGCGCGCTGCAGCAGGCGTTGGGGCAGGCGCAGCTCGCCGAAGACGCCATTCAGATCGTGCAGAGCACCGACCGCGCCGCAGTCGGCATGATGCTGCAAGGCCTCGGCGGCGCCATCGACGTGATCGTGCCGCGCGGCGGCAAATCGCTGGTGGCGCGGGTGCAGGCGGAGGCGCGCATCCCCGTCTTCGCTCACCTCGAAGGCGTCAACCACACCTATGTGCACGCCGCCGCCGATGTGCGGAAAGCGGTCGACATCGTCGTCAACGCCAAGATGCGGCGCGTTTCGGTGTGCGGCGCCACCGAAAAGCTGCTGATCGACCGCGCCGTGTTGGAGACGATGCTGCCGCCGATCGCGAAGGCGCTTGAAGAACGCGGCTGCGAGCTGCGCGGCGGACCGGAGGCGCAGCGCGTCTATCGCATGAAGCGCGCGACCAGCGAAGATTGGAGCGCCGAATATCTCGCGCCGATCATCGCCATCCGCACCGTCGCCGATATCGACGAAGCCATCGCCGTCATCGGCCTCTACGGCTCCCAGCACACCGACGCGATCGTCACCGAGGACAAAGCGGCGGCCGAGAAATTCCTGCGCGACGTCGACAGCGCCATCGTGCTGCATAACGCCTCGACCCAATTCGCCGACGGCGGCGAATTCGGTTTCGGCGGCGAGATCGGCATCGCCACCGGCCGCCTGCACGCGCGCGGCCCCGTCGGCGCCGAACAGCTGACGACCTTCAAATACGTCGTACGCGGCAACGGGCAGATCAGGCCGTGAGGCGCGGCCTCCCCCTCGCTTATCCCGGCATGAAGATCGGCCTGTTCGGCGGCAGCTTCGATCCCGCGCACGAGGGCCATCTTCATGTCGCGGAGACGGCGCTGAAGCGGCTCGACCTCGACCGCGTCTGGTGGCTGGTGTCGCCGCAAAATCCGCTGAAGCCGAAATCGAGCGCGTTCGCCGCGCGGATGAAATCGGCGCAAACACAGGCGCGCGGCGCGCGCATGCTGGTGACGGATTTCGAACAGCGCTTCGGCTGCGCATTCACCTACCAGACGATCCGCAAGCTGAAACGGCTCTATCCAGGCGTGCGTTTCACGCTGATCATGGGCGCCGACAACCTCGCCAACTTCCGCAAATGGCGGAAATGGCGCGAAGTCGCCGACGCTGTGCCGGTCGCGGTGGTGACGCGCCCAGGCGCCAAGCCGAGCGAGCGTATGGCCGCGCCCAAGGCCTGGCGGCACTTGAATGCGCGCCATAATCCCCAATCTTCTACGGCTCTGCGCAAGGCCCGGGCTGCCAAGTTGGCGAAACCCGGCCGGAAGTGATAGCGTTGACTGTTCCAGGGTCACAGAAGGAACCCAGCACCTGTCGCCTGAAATGAAGCGCGCGCCGGCCGCGATCGAAGCCGGAAAGCCAGAACGCGATCCGAACCGGCCTGCGCCGGGGATCGACGTCGAAGCGGCGACGCAAGTCGTGCTCACCTCGCTCGAGGACGACAAGGCCGAGGAGATCGTCTCCATCGACATCCGCGGCAGATCCTCTTTCGCCGACATGCTGATCGTGGCCTCCGGCCGCTCGGCGCGCCACGTGGGCGCGCTCGCGGACCACGTGCTGCGCAAGCTGAAGGACGCCGGCGTGAAGGACGTGCGCGTCGAAGGGCTGCCGCAAGCGGACTGGGTGCTGGTGGACGCGGGCGACGTGGTGATCCACCTCTTCCGCCCGGAAGTCCGCGCTTTCTACAACATCGAGAAGATCTGGTCCGGCGGGCACACGACGCCGCTGCCGAGCTAAGCTTTGCGCATCCAGATCGCAGTGGTCGGCCGTCTGCGCGACGGGCCGGAAGCTGCGCTGAGCGCCGACTATGTCGCGCGCGCCGCCGCGGCGGGAAAACAGCTCGGCTTCAAGGCGGTCGAACTCACCGAGGTGGAGGGTAAGCCGCCGGGCGATCCGCGCGCCGAAGCCAGCGCGCTTTATCGCGCCACGCCGGATGATGCGCGCAAAATCCTGCTCGACGAGCGCGGCGCCGAGTGGAGTTCGCGTCAGCTGGCGGAGAAGCTCGCGCGCTGGCGCGACGACGGCGTGCCGTGCGCGACGTTCTGGATCGGCGGCGCCGACGGCGTTTCGCAAAGCATTAAGGATAACGCTGACGAAAAGCTGGCTTTTGGCCGCCAAACCTGGCCGCACCGGCTCGTGCGGGTGATGATTTCCGAGCAGGTTTACCGCGCCGTGACGATATTGTGCGGTACTCCCTATCACCGGGACTAGCAGATCTCGGGTGATGGGTATGGTTGATGGCTCGAGACGCACGAAGCGTCCGCGCCCTCGTCGCGTGCGCGGCAGGGGCGCTTGCGCTCCTGATCACAAGCGCTGACGCGCAGACGACGCGCACCGCCACGCAAGCTGAACGCGACCGCCGCAGCGAGACCCAGCGCGCCGAGCGGCTGCGCGCGGAGGCCGCCGCCGCGCGCCGCGAAGTGCGCGAACTCGACGCCCGCTTGGTCGACTCCGGCCGCCGCCGCGCCGAAGCGGAAGCCGCCGCCAGCGCCGCTGAAGAACGGCTGGCGCAACTGCAGAGAGAAATCGCCGCGTCCTCGGCCAGCCGCGCCGAAGCGCAGGACGGGTTCGAGCGCGCTCTGATCGGCGCCGCCTTCGCCAGCCGCCGCGCAGAGCCGCGCTCGGTCCGCGCCGGCATCGCCGCGCGCGCCATGGCCCCGAGCTTCGCCGCGCGCGAACGCGCCAGCGGCCAAACCTTGGCTGAAGCCCGCCGTCTGGAACTGGCGATCACCGAAGAACAACGCATCCTGGCCGACGCCCATGCCGCCATCGACGCCGAGCGGGCTGAACTCGTCAGCCTCGCCGCGCGCCGCCGCGCCGCCCAGGCGCAGCTCGCCAACGACGCCGCCGCCGCCGAGCGGCGCGCCCGCGCTTTCGCCGCCGAAGCGCGAAGCCTGCGCGACTTGGCCCAGCGCGCTTCCGCTACCGCACGCCGCCGCACCCCAAGCACGGGCGGCGCCTCCGTAATCCCGGCTTCATGGCTCGTCCCGGCCGAGGGCAGCGTCGTGCGCGGGTTCGGCGCGCAGACAGGCGCCGGCTCGCCTTCCCAGGGCGTCGCGCTACGCACGCGCGCCGGCGCGCAGGTGATTTCGCCTGCCGCAGGCGAAGTGACCTATGCCGGACCGTTTAGAAGCTACGGCCAAGTCTTGATCCTTAACTTCGATGGGGGTTACGCTCTCGTTCTCACTGGCCTGGATACGATCAGCGCCCGGGTCGGCGAGAACGTTCGCGCCGGACAGCCTGTGGGCGAAATGGCAGTCTCGGACACGTCGGCGCCGGAATTGTATGTTGAAGTGCGCAGGGATGGACGAGCGGTCGATCCTGGGCGCTGGCTGAACGGGCGGGGGTTGACCGCCGCAAGTAGCGCCAGAGCTGGTTGAGGCCTGGTCGGGCGGGATCCGCCTGGGGAGTACGTAGATGCGGTTAGCTTGGGTTGCGGCGCCGATCGCCGGAATGGCGGCACTCGTGGGCGCTTTGGCGTGGTCTGCACCCGAGGACCGTGATCGCGGCGATATTTACCGCCAGCTCGAATTGTTCGCCGACGTGCTGGCGCGCGTCGAGCAGGATTACGTCACCGAGATCGACGACGAAGAGGCCATCGAAGCGGCCATTCAGGGCATGCTCGCCTCGCTCGATCCGCACTCCTCCTACATGGACTCGGCCGAGTACCGCGACATGCAGACCGCCACGCGCGGCGAGTATGGCGGCCTCGGCATCGAAGTGACCAGCGAAGAAGGCGTCGTGCGCGTCGTCTCGCCGATCGACGATACGCCGGCCGCGCGCGCCGGCATCCAAGCCGGCGACTATCTCACCGCCATTAACGGCGAAAGCATCGTCGGCCTGACGCTGAACGAAGCCGTGCGTCGCATGCGCGGCGACAGCGGCACCAACATCACCGTGACCGTCGCGCGCGAAGGCGCCGATCCCTTCGACGTGACGCTGACGCGCGAAATCATCAACGTCCGCGCGGTGACCGCGCGGGTGGAAGGCGGCGACATCGGCATCATCCGCGTCTCGACCTTCAACGAGCGCACTGGCTCGATGCTGCAGGACGCGATCCGTCAGGTGAAGCGCGACACGGGCGGGCGCCTGCGCGGCGTCGTGCTCGATCTGCGCAACAATCCGGGCGGCCTGCTTGATCAGGCGATCGAAGTTTCGGACGCGTTCCTCGACGGCGGCGAAGTGGTCTCTACGCGCGGCCGCCAACCGGAAGACGTGCAGCGTTACAACGCCCGCCGCGGCGACGACCTCGCCGGCGTGCCTGTGGTGGTGCTGATCAACGGCGCTTCGGCCTCGGCGGCGGAAATCGTCGCCGGCGCGCTGCAGGACCGCAACCGCGCGCTGATCGTCGGCATGGATTCGTTCGGCAAAGGCTCGGTGCAGACCGTGATCCCGCTGCAGGGCGGACGCGACGGCGCGCTGCGGCTCACCACCGCGCGCTACTACACGCCGGCCGGCCGTTCGATCCAAGGCGCCGGCATCACGCCGGACATGGAAGTCGCCGCGCGCCGCATCAGCACTGAGGACATCGCCCGCCTGCAGCGCCTCGGCGTCAGCGAAGCCGATCTGCCGAATGCGCTCGACAACGATTCGGGCGCGGAACGTCGCGCCGCGCACATTCCGGACGATCAACCGCCGGAAACTTGGAGCGAAGAGGAAGACTATCAGCTCAGCCGGGCGATGGACTTCCTGCGCCAGGGCACGGTCGCCGAGCGTCTGCGCCAACGCGCGGGCTAACGTACCGACACAGCAACGAACATAAGCGCGGCCCGTCAGGCTAGTGACGGGCCGCGCGAATTCGTTGATCTTCCGCGGCGATGATTCGCCCGAACGCGAGCGCGACAGGCCCGGCTCGCCGGCCTCAACTAGCGCCCAGGCAGCAACAGCGAGGCCTGCCGAAAATCAATCACAAGCTCGTGGCGCTCGGCGCCGCGATGGTGTGTGCGCTCCTGGTGTTCGGCGCCATTCAGGTGTTCGGCGACCCGAGCGCGGCGGGCCCGCGCCGTATCGTTTCGCTCGCGCCGAACGACGCCGCCGCCAATGCGCCGACCATTTCCTTCGCCGACGCGTCCGACCCGCTCGAAGCGGGCGAGTACCAGTCGTTTGGCCTCGAAGAGCTGCCGGAGTTTTCCGGCGAGATCGGCGAAATCGATTCCAGCGGCGAGCTTCGCGTCGCGGTCGTCGAGTCGCCGCAGCAATCGGTGCGCCCGAACGTGCAGCCGCTGCCGCGGGCGCCGCTGGCGGGCCTCACCGAACAGGGCGCGCACGGGCCGCTGCCGATCGTCGCCGCCAACGGCCGTACGCCGGCGCAGGCCTATGCGCGCCCGTTCACGCCGCAGCAGGGCCGGCCGATGATCGCCGTCGTCATCGGCGGCCTCGGCTTCAACGCGCGTGCGACGACCCAAGCGATCGAGGAGCTGCCGCCCGAGATCACGCTCTCCTTCGTGCCGTATGCGCAGAACCTGCAGAGCTGGATCGACCGCGCCCGCGCGCACGGCCACGAAGTGCTGCTCGAATTGCCGATGGAGCCGTTCGATCCGGACGCCGACGACACGGGCCCGCAAACGCTGCTCGCTTCAGCGCCGGCGCAGCAGAACGTGCAGCGGCTCGAGCAATTGCTCTCGCGCGGCGCGGGCTATTTCGGCGTCACCAACTATCAGGGCGCGCGGTTCGCGACATCGGCGCAGGCTTCACAGCCGATCGTGCAGCAACTGCGCCGCCGCGGGCTCGTGTTTCTCACGTCGGGCATCGGCCAGCGCACGGCGCTCAGCGTCGAAGCGCAGCGCGCGAGCCTGCCGGTAACAGCCGCCGACCGCATCATCGACGCGCGCCGCGAAGCCGATGCGATCGACGATCAATTGCTCAATCTCGAAGCGCTGGCGCTGCAAAATCAGAGCGCCATCGGCGCCGGCTTTGCCTATCCTGTCACCATGGAGCAGGTCGGCCGCTGGGCCAGAGACATCGAGAGCCGCGGCTATCAGCTCGCGCCCGCATCGGCCGTGCTCAACGCACGCGCCGCGCGCAGATGACCGCGCTGCCGGATCCGAAGCTCTATCGTCCGAATGTCGGCCTTGCGTTGTTTCACCGCAATGGCCTTGTCTTCCTCGGCAAGCGCGTGGGCGCGGAAGGCCCGTATCAATGGCAGATGCCGCAAGGCGGCGTCGATCGCGGCGAGAAGCCTTACGACGCCGCAATCCGCGAACTCGAGGAAGAGATTGGCGTAAGGGCGGAGCACGTCGATCTGCTCGAAGAAACGGCAGATTGGCTCTATTACGATTTCCCCATCGACGTGCGCACGAAAATGAAGCCGCGCGGGCGCTATCTGGGCCAGCGGCAGAAGTGGTACGCTCTCCGCTTCAAGGGCCGCGATGCGGACATTCGATTGGATATGCACACGCCGGAGTTCAGCGATTGGCGCTGGGCTGCACTGGACACGGCGCCCGATCTGGTGATCCCCTTCAAACGCGCCACATATGAGCAAGTGGCGCGGCGGTTCGCGAAATACGCGGTGGGGGAATCGAAGTGAGCGATTGCGCGGACGAGGCGCTGCTTCCGTGAAACGCAACAGCGATGCGACGCCCGTCGTGTTCGTGCACGGCGCGTTTTGCGGCGGCTGGGCGTTCGACGCTTTCCGCGAACCGTTCGAAGCGGCGGGCTTCGAAACGCATGCGCCGAACCTGCCGCATCACGAGCGCGGCGCCGATCTCGAACAGCTCGCTCTCTCCGGACTGAAGGACTACGCCCACGCCGTCACGACCTACGTGCGCGGCTTGAGAGCGCCGCCGGTGCTGATCGGCCATTCGCTCGGCGGCTTGGTTTCGCAGATCACCGCGATGCACGCCGATGTCGCCGGCCTCGTGCTGCTGGCGCCGAGTCCGCCCTGGGGCGTGCCGCCGACGACGTTGGATGAACACGGCCATCAGTTCGGCTTGACGCTGCTCGGAGATTACTGGCGCCGGCCCGTGCCGCCGGATTATCGCGTCGCGCGTACGACGACACTCGACCGGCTGACGCGCGAGGACGCACGGCGCGCCTTCGCCCGCTTCGTGCCGGAGAGCGGGCGCGCCATCCGCGAAGCGGTGCAATGGTGGGCCGATCACTCGATGGCGAGCCAAGCGCCGGTCTATCGCATCAAGGCGCCGGTGCTCGGCCTCGCCGGCGGCAAAGATCGCGTCAATCCCTCGAGCACGGTGCGGCGCGTGCTGGCGCGCTTTCCCGGCGCGCAGGCGCATTTCCACGAATTCCCGGAGATGAGCCATTGGCTCGTCGGCGAACCCGAAGCGCCGGACGTGGCCAAGCTCACTTTGCAATGGTTCGACGCGCGCGGCATCGGCCCGAAGCCGACGAAGAAGAAGCGCCAGCTTTCGCTATTCGGCTGGGGCGACAGCGCGGGGGCTTAGACGAGGGAATTGGGAGTAGCGAATGGGGAGTGGGGAAGAGCGCGATCCCTCTTGCCAACTCGCTAATCGCTATTCCCTCGTATCGTAATGAGCACGATCTCCGGCGGATTGAGAAAACGGACCGGAACGACGCTCGTGCCGATGCCGCTGGTGACGTACATGCGCCGGCCGTTCTCCTCGACGAGATTGCACGCATAGCGCCTGTTCTCGATCGGCACGATTGGACGACCGAACAGCGGAATGCTCACTTGGCCGCAATGGCTGTGCGCGGCCAGCATGAGCGCCGGTCCGTCCGGCATGTCCTCAAACGGATCGGGCGAATGGCTGAGCGCTATCGTGTCCGCGTCCGCCGGCGCGCCGTCCAGCGCCGCAGCGAAATCGGGATTGCCGGTCGTCGCGTCGGCGATGCCGGCAATCACAATATTTCCGCCGCTGCGGCGAATGACGAGGTGCCGATTCCACAGCGCCCCGACGCCGGCGTTCTGCAGCGCTTCGGTGATGCTGGCGCGATCGTACCAGCTATCGTGATTGCCCAGCACCGCGACCGTGCCGTAACGCGGCCGCAGCGCCGCGAACGTGGCGACGCCGCCGAGTATTTCCTGGTTCTCAGCCGGCGTGCGCGTCGCTTCCGCCGCGTGCCCGCCGACATAATCGCCCAGCAAGACAACCAGCTCGGGCCGCAATTCGTTGATGCGTTTGACGATCCGCCCCATTCGCGCCGAATCGACGTGCGGGCCGCCGACATGGGTGTCGCCGATCGCGGCGATGGTCAGCGGCGCGCCGCGCCAATCCTCGCTGACGATCTCGACCTCGCGCACCACCAGCAGATTGGGCTCGATGAACCAGGCGTAGATGTTGATCCAGATCGCGAGTTCGATCACGCCGATCAGCGCAAACAGACTCCAACGTCGCCGCGGCGAGAGCCTTTGCCAGCGTTTGAACAGCCAGACGCAAGCCCACGCCACCAGGGCGAGGCCAAGCACGGCGCCGATGATCGCCGGCCAAAGATGCGGATGCGGCATGGGGAGGGAGTAGGGATGAGCGAGCAGCGAATGGCAAGGGCCAGCCCCGCCCCTACTCCCCGTTCGCCATTCCCAATTCGCTCCTTCAGCGCGTCAGCGCCGCGCGTATGCTCTCCAGGCGCGCCACGGCGCGCTGCGCCGCTTCGCGCTTGGCGTCGCTGTTGGCGTCGCGCAGGTCTTCGCCGGCGTCCTTCAGCTGTTGCTCGATCTGCGCCGCGTCGATGTCGGCGAGATCGACCGCCTCTTCAGCCAGCACGGTCAAGCCTTCCGGCGTCACGTCGGCGAAGCCGCCATTGACGAAGATGCGCCTCTCGGCGCCATCGGCGATCACCTTGAGCGCGCCCGGCTTGATCACGCTCATCACCGGCGCGTGGTTCGGCAGCACGCCGAATTCGCCTTCCGAGCCTGGCACCACCACGTGATCGACTTCGCCGTTGAACAGCTCGCGCTCCGGCGAGACCAGTGCGAAGTGAAGCTTCTCGGCCATTTCAGTCCTCAGTTCTTGATCGCCATGCCGACGATGATGGCCGAAAACTTCGGCTTGTGGGCGTTCGGCTTCGAATAGCTCACCTCGATCGTGGCCATCATACCTTCGCCAAGTTTCACGTCATAGGCGCGCACTCGCAAATCGCTTTCCTGCGGATGCTCGGCGTCGATCACCATCTTGTTGCCCGGATAGGACTGCTTCAGCGTCTTGTCGAAAACGTCCACCGCGCGATCGGCGTCGGCGCCGCTGTACCAGACCACCATGCGCGAGCCGGCCATATCGAAAAACACCGGCGTTTGCCCCAGCGGATAGCACAGCACCGTGCCGCCGGGCGGCATGCCCAGATCCTGGGCTTCCCTATCCGTCAGCACTTCCGGCTTCACTGGCAGCTGACCGCGCGGATTCTTGCCCTGCAGTACGGTGAGCGCGCCTTCGACGACGATGCGAGAGGCGAGTTCGCTGTGCTTGATCATGCTCAGCCCTTCCGGGTTTGCGCGGTGACCCGCACCATGAACTTCTTCACGTCCGCATTCGCGGTCGCGTGCTCCACTTCGACGAGCGCCAGCCGCTTGTTGCCGAAATCGATTTCATAGCTTCGCACGCGCACGCCCTTCTCCGTCGGCGAGGCGCTGTCCTTGAGCTGCTTGGTCTTTGGAAACGCCGCCTTCATCGCCGCGTCGAGAGTCTCGAGCCCGCGGGTGAAGTCGTTGTCGGTGTACCAGACCATCGCGCGCGGACCGTTCATGTCGAAGAACACGCCCGTCGGCGGCAGCGGGAAGAACAGCGTCGTGCCGCCTTGCGACAGCTTGATGTCCGAACGCTCCAGCTCGGTCAGCACGATCGGCTGGATCGGCATTTTCCCCTGCACATTGCCGGCGATGTTCGCCAGCGCGCCCTCGACGACGAGTTTCGCCGCGAGCTGGCTGTGCGACATGCCGGCAGCGGCCATTACGCCGCCTCCGCCGCGAGACGCTGCGCCTTGGCGACAGCTTCCTCGATCGAGCCGACCATGTAGAAGGCCGGTTCCGGCAGGTGATCGTACTCGCCGTTCACCAGGCCCTTGAAGCCGCGGATCGTGTCCTTCAGGTCGACCAGCTTGCCGGGCGAGCCGGTGAACGCTTCGGCGACGTGGAACGGCTGCGACAGGAAGCGCTCGATCTTGCGCGCGCGGGCGACGACGAGTTTGTCGTCTTCGCTGAGTTCATCCATGCCCAGAATGGCGATGATGTCCTGCAGCGCCTTGTAGCGTTGCAGCGTCTCCTGAACCTGACGCGCCACCAGATAGTGCTCTTCGCCGACGACGTTCGGATCGAGGATCCGCGACGTGGAGTCGAGCGGATCGACGGCAGGATAGATGCCCTTCGCGGCGATATCGCGCGAGAGAACCGTGGTGGCGTCCAAGTGCGCGAACGAGGTGGCCGGCGCGGGGTCGGTCAAGTCGTCGGCCGGCACGTAGATGGCCTGCACCGAGGTGATCGAGCCTTTCGTGGTCGAGGTGATGCGCTCCTGCATGGCGCCCATCTCGGTCGCCAGAGTCGGCTGATAGCCGACCGCCGAAGGAATACGGCCGAGCAGCGCCGACACTTCCGAGCCCGCCTGGGTGAAGCGGAACACGTTGTCGACGAAGAACAGGATGTCCTTGCCCTGGTCGCGGAAATGCTCGGCGATGGTGAGGCCCGAGAGCGCCACACGCGCGCGCGCGCCCGGCGGTTCGTTCATCTGGCCGAACACCAGCGCGCAGCGCGAGCCCTGCCCGCCGCCCGCCTTGTTGACGTTCGACTCGATCATTTCGTGGTAGAGGTCGTTGCCTTCGCGCGTGCGCTCGCCCACGCCGGCGAACACCGAATAGCCGCCATAGGCCTTGGCGATGTTGTTGATCAGCTCTTGGATCAGCACCGTCTTGCCGACGCCGGCGCCGCCGAACAGACCGATCTTGCCGCCCTTCGCGTACGGGCAGAGCAGATCGACGACCTTGATGCCGGTGACGAGGATTTCCGGCGAGGGCTTCTGATCGACGAAGGCCGGGGCGGGCTGGTGGATGGCGCGGCGCGTCGTGGTCTTCACCGGGCCGGCTTCATCGATCGGCTCGCCGATGACGTTGAGGATGCGGCCCAGCGTTTCTTCGCCGACCGGCACCGCGATCGGCGCGCCGGTGTCGACGACGTCCTGGCCGCGGACGAGGCCGTCGGTCGCGTCCATGGCGATCGTGCGCACGGTCGATTCACCGAGGTGCGTCGCCACTTCGAGGACGAGGCGGGCGCCTTTGTTCGTCGTCTCGAGCGCGTTGTAGATGTCCGGCAGGTGGCCCTCGAATTCGACGTCGACGACGGCGCCGATCACCTGGGCGATGCGCCCTTTTGCTTGCTGTGCCATTCTCACTCTTCCTCGTCAGTCCTGTTCGCCGGCGAGCGGCGTCAATTCATCAAACGTGCTGCAATGATGCCTGCGGCCACCGCGACGAAGGGCGCTGCGATCAGCGCCCATCGGCCGACGCGGCGCATCATGCGTCCACGACCTCCAACTCGACCGGGATGTTGTTCCGCGTCGCCTTCGAGTACGGGCACATCTGGTGCGCCGCTTCGATCAGTTCTTGCACTTGCGCGCGCTCGAGCCCCGGCACGGCCAGGGTCAGCTTCGCGGAAAGGCCAAGCCCCCCTTCTTCGCGGCCGATGCCGACTTCGCAGGTGACGATCGCCTTCGCCGCATCGATCTTCTTTTGCCCGGCGATGAACAGCACCGCGCCGTTGAAGCAGGTCGCCCAGCCCATCGCGAACAGTTGTTCGGGGTTTACGCCCTCACCCGAACCGCCCAGCGGCTTGGAGTGCTCCATATGGAAATAGACGCCGCCCTCGGCGAGCGACACCTTGCCGCCTGCGCGGCCGCCCTTGGCGATTGCCTTGGTCTTGTAGAGTGCGTCTGCCATGCGCGTTTCTCCTTACAGCGCCTCCGCCCCGGAGATGATTTCGATCAGCTCTTTAGTGATGTTGGCTTGGCGCTGACGGTTGTAGCGCAGCGTCAGCTTGCGAATGAGATCGCCGGCGTTGCGCGTCGCGTTGTCCATCGCGCTCATCTGCGCGCCGTAGAAGCCAGCTTGGTTCTCCAGCAGCGCCTGCAGAATCTGACCGTTCAGATATTGCGGCAGGAGAGCTTCGAGAATTTCCGCTTCGTTCGGCTCGTACTCGTAGATCGCGCCCTTCAAATCCGGCGGCGACACACCTTCCGGCGCCTTGGCCGGAATCAGCTGCAGCGCCGTCGGCACTTGGCTGATCACCGATTGAAAGCGCGAGAAGAACAGCGTCGCGACATCGAACTCACCGCGGGCGTAGAGATCGAGAATCGCCTCGCGCACCAGGTTCGACGCGTCGGCGCCGATATTGCGGAAGGCGGAAAGGTCGACGAATTGCACGATCTTGTCGCCGTGCAGACGGCGCAGCTGGTCGCGCCCCTTCTTGCCGACGGCGAGAATCTTCACCGTCTTGCCGGCGCGCAAGAGCTCGTCGATCCTCTCGCGCGCGGCGCGCACGATCTGGGTGTTGAAGCCGCCGCAGAGCCCGCGCTCGCTCGTCATCACGACGACGAGATGGACCTGATCAGCGCCGGTGCCGCGCAGCAGCGCCGGCGCGTCATCGCCCTTCACCGCCGCGGCCAGATTGGCGATCACGCGCGCCATGCGCCCGGCGTACGGACGCGCTGCTTCAGCCTGGCTTTGCGCCCGCTTCAGCTTCGCCGCCGCCACCATCTGCATCGCCTTGGTGATCTTCTGCGTGGACTTCACGCTGGCGATGCGATTGCGGAATTCCTTTAAGCTCGGCATCTAGCGATCCTCAAGCGAACGTCGCGCCGAATTCTTCGAGGGCCGCCTTCAGCTTGTCCTCGATGCCGTCCTTGCCGATGTCCTTCTTGTCGACGATCGCCTTCAGAAGATCGCCCTTCTTCGCCCGCATCCACGAAACCAGTTCGCTCTCGTAGCGGCCGACATCGGCGACGGCGACCTTGTCGAGATAGCCGCGCGTGCCGGCATAGATCAGGACGATCTGCTCTTCGACCGGCACCGGCGAGAATTGCGGCTGCTTCAGGAGCTCGGTGAGGCGCGCGCCACGATTGAGCAAACGCTGCGTCGCCGCGTCGAGATCGGAGCCGAACTTCGCGAACGCCGCCATTTCGCGGTATTGCGCCAGTTCGCCCTTCAGCGGGCCGGCGACTTGCTTCATCGCCTTGATTTGCGCGTTGCCGCCGACGCGCGACACCGAGATGCCGACATTGAGCGCCGGGCGGATGCCCTGGAAGAACAGGTCCGTTTCCAGGAAGATCTGGCCGTCGGTGATCGAGATCACGTTGGTCGGAATATAGGCCGAGACGTCGTTGGCTTGCGTTTCGATGATCGGCAGCGCCGTCAGCGAGCCCGACTTGTTGTCCTCGTTCAGCTTCGCCGCACGCTCCAGCAGGCGCGAGTGCAGATAGAAGACGTCGCCCGGATAGGCTTCGCGGCCCGGCGGGCGGCGCAGCAACAGCGACATCTGGCGATAGGCGACGGCCTGCTTGGACAAGTCATCATAAATGATGAGCGCGTGCATGCCGTTGTCGCGGAAATATTCGCCCATGGCGCAGCCCGACATCGGCGCCAAATATTGCAGCGGCGCGGCGTCCGAAGCGGTCGCGGCGACGATGATCGAATATTGCAGCGCGCCCTTGTCTTCGAGCGTCTTCACGAGCTGCGCCACGGTCGAGCGCTTTTGGCCGACGACGACATAGATGCAGTAGAGCTTCTCGCTCTCCGCCGCGTTGCGCTCGTGCGCTTCGCGTTGATAGAGGATGGTGTCGAGCGCGACGGCGGTCTTGCCGGTTTGGCGGTCGCCGATGATGAGCTCGCGCTGGCCGCGGCCGATCGGGATCAGCGCGTCGATTGCCTTGATGCCGGTTTGCATCGGCTCGTGCACCGATTTGCGCGGAATGATGCCCGGCGCCTTCACGTCCACCGTGGCGCGCGCTTCCGCCTTGATCGGGCCCTTGCCGTCGATCGGCTCGCCCAGCGCATTGACGACGCGGCCGAGCAGCGCCTTGCCGACCGGCACGTCGACGATCTCGCCGAGCCGCTTGACCGTGTCGCCCTCCTTCAGGCCTCGGTCTTCGCCGAAGATAACCACGCCGACATTGTCGCGCTCGAGGTTGAGCGCCATGCCGCGCACGCCGCCCGGAAACTCGACCATCTCGCCGGCCTGGACCTTCTCGAGGCCATAGACGCGAGCGATGCCGTCGCCGACGGAGAGCACGCGGCCGACTTCGGCGACCTTCGCTTCCGAGCCGAAGCCCTGGATCTGCTCTTTCAGGATTGCGGAAATTTCAGCGGCGCGGACGTCCATTACTTACCCCTTCAGGCGGATTTCAGAGCAAGACGCAGCGCGTCCAGCTTGGCTTTGACGGATGCATCGAACTGGCGGGAGCCGACGCGAACGACGAACCCGCCGATCAGGCTGTCGTCGACCCGGGTTTCGGCTTCGACTTTGGCGCCAAGCTGTTTGCCCAGCGCCTCGACGATGGCGGACTTCTCGGCCTCGGCCAGCGGCCGGGCGGACACGATCTCTACTTGGCGGGCGCCCCGCTCGCGGGCAACCAGAGCGCGGTAGCTGGCGAAGATCGCCGGCAGTTCGGCGGCGCGGCGGTTCTGGGCGGCGACGCCGATCGTTTTGCGGCCGAGGTCAGAAAGCCCGAGCTTGGCGGCGACGGCGGTCAGCGCCTTCGCCTTCTCTTCCGGATCGATCAGCGGCGAACGCGCCGCGGCGCGCAGATCGGCGCTTTCCTTCCAGGCGGCGGCGAACTTGGCGAAGTCCTGCTCTACCGCCTCCAAGGCCTTGGCCTGCTTGGCCAAATCGAACACGGCCTGGGCGTAGCGGCCCGCCGCTTCGGAAGCCCCGCTCTCGAAGGATTCTGCCACGTCTGTCTCGCTGCTGCCGCCGCCGGCGCCCCTTGGGGACGCCTGCCGGCTCGATTGCGCCTTGGGGGAAACCCAAACGCCAAAGGGCCGCGGCGAACCGTTCGCGCGGGGTCTTTGACGCGCGCGCGAAGTACCATGGTGCGTTCCGGCTTGACAACCGGCCCCCGCCGCGTCGCATCAGCGACAAAAGCGCCGATTGAGGCGGGGGGAAACAAGCCGATGACCGACGCCAGCGCGCCCGCGCCGACCAGCCCTGATGTTCCGGCCTCGAAGATGCGCCAGGTGGTGGCCGCGTCCGCCGCCGGCACCGTGTTCGAGTGGTACGACTTCTTCGTCTACGCCGTCATCGCCGACGTCATCCGCGCCAACTTCTTCACCGGCCTGCCCGACGCGCAGGCCTTCGTTTTCACCCTGCTCACCTTCGCAGTCGGCTTCATCGTCCGTCCTGTCGGCGCTTTGGTGTTCGGCAAGATCGGCGACTCCACCGGGCGCAAGGGCGCCTTCCTCATCACCATCACCATCATGGGCCTCTCGACCTTCGCCATTGGTCTGTTGCCCACCTCCGAACAGATCGGCGTCTGGGCCCCGATTCTGCTCGTCACCATGCGCGTGCTGCAGGGCTTTGCGCTGGGCGGCGAGTACGGCGGCGCCGCGATTTATGTCGCCGAACACGCGCCGGCGAACCGCCGCGGCGGCGCCACCGGCTGGATCCAGGGCACCGCCTCGATCGGCCTCATCGGCGCGCTCGCCGTCGTGCTCGGCGCGCGCGCGGCGATGGGCGAGGAGGCGTTCCGGGAATGGGGCTGGCGCATTCCATTCCTGATCTCGATCGCCCTGCTCGGCATTTCGGTCTGGATTCGTCTGCAGCTTGAAGAAAGCCCCGCGTTCAAGAAGCTGCAGAACGAGGGCGGCGTCTCCAAGCGCGCCTACGCCGAGAGCTTCACCGAATGGCGCAATCTGAAAATCGTGCTGCTGGCGTTGTTCGGCGTGATGATGGCGCAGGGCGTCGTCTGGTACACGGCGCACTTCTATTCGCAGTTCTTCCTCGAACGCATCCTGAAGTTCGACAGCCAGACCGTGAACCTCATCATGATCACGGTCGTGCTGATCTCGGCGCCGCTCTACATCCTGTTCGCCCGCCTCTCCGACTCGATGGGCCGCAAGCCGGTGATGCTGTTCGGCATGCTGTTGATGCTGGCGCTCTATTTCCCCGGCTTCCACTACATCACCCGCGCCGGCAATCCGGCGCTGGCGGAAGCCTCGGCGGCGACGCCCGTCATCGTCTACGCCAACCCGGACGACTGCACCTTCCAGCTCGACCTCACCGGCGGCGCCGCGCAATTCGCCACCGCCTGCGACATCGCCAAGAGCGCGCTGTCGAACGCCGGCGTTTCCTACACCACCGTCAACGCGCCGATCGGACAGACGGCGCGCGTCATGATCGGCGATGACGTCGAGATCGAAAGCGTCAGCGCCGTCGGCCAGAGCGCGAGCGAAATCCGAGCCACCCGCACCGCCTTCGCGGCGCAGCTCCGTGAAGCGCTCGGCGAAGCCGGCTACCCGACTGCGGCGCCAGGGCCGATGCAGGATTGGAGCCTCGCCGAAATTCTCCGCGTGTTCGCCGAGAAGTGGGGCGTCATCGCCATGATGGCGCTCTTCATCGTCGCCGCCTGTGCCCTCTACGGCCCGCAAGCCGCCGCTTTGGTCGAGCTCTTCCCCACCCGCATCCGCTACACGGCGATGAGCTTTCCCTATCACGTCGGCACCGGCTGGTTCGGCGGCCTCTTGCCGGCGATCGTCTTCGCCATCAACACCGCCACCGGCTCCATCTATATGGGCCTCTGGTTCCCCGTGATCGTCACTGCCCTCGCCGCGATCGTCACCTTCTTCTTCTGGCCGGAAACGAAGGATCGGGACATCCAGACGTGAGGGAAATCGGCAAGTAGGCAAATAGGCAATAGGGACTCCGTCGCGGATGCCCATTGCCGATTTGCCTATTGCCTACTTGCCCCAACGTGGTTTTCACCCGTTCACCAGCTTTCTGAACAGAGCCTTAAGCGCGCTCTGCTACGTTGAGAACATGACGGCGATCCCCCACGCCGCCGTGGCCCTCACCAGCGCCCTTGACCGCTTCGGGCACGCCAGTGCGCGCGTGCTTGAAGCGGTCACTGGCGGTGATGACGGGGCGCTGGCGCAAGGCCTCGTCGAGATGACCGAGGCGAAAGCGCAGGCGAAAGCCGGCGTCGCGCTGATCCGCTTTTCCGACGAGATGTTCGACGCCCTGATCGAAATCGGCCGCGAGCCTCAGCCGCGATAAGTCGAGTTCGCGATCACCAGCGCGGCGTGCTGCAGCGTCGCAAACAAGATCTTCGACGCACGTTCGTAAGCGGGCTTCAGCGCCGGCTCCGGCGCGATATCGTTCCAGCTCCCCATCCCGCCGAACACCCAGGCGCGGCCCACCGCCTGCAATAGCCGCGTGGCGTCCGGCGCAAGCTGCGTGAAGCGCACGAAATTCGGCGCCGGGTCGGGATCTTGGCCATCGAGCGCCCGACGGCCGGCGACGAATTGATCCGCGAACGGCGCGCCAGGCATGCCGCGCGCAACCGTCTCGATCGAGATCAGCGCCTCGCGCAAGCCGCGGCTCACGCCGGCGACATCGACATCGAGGCGACCGGCCGGCTCGGCCTCGGCCACGAGTAGATAAGCGCTGTGCCAGATCTTCTGGTCCGGCGCGTTCTGATCGCCGACGCGGTCGAAGCCCTCCCACATCTCCGAATGTTCGCCGTACACCGGCTCGATCAGCCAGCGCGGCCCGCCGCCGACGAGGCCGACCAGCACGTGCGGGTCGATGTGCCCGAGCTTTTTGTTCTGTCGCATCCGCGCCGTCTGCAGCCGCAGTCCGACGCAGCCGCGCTTGCTCAACTTGTCGAACCAAGCGAGCGGATCGCCGGCGACCAGTTTCAGCGGGCCGGCGTCACGCGGCGTCAGGAACGTCAGCGAAGCGCTGTAGCGAAACAGCGGATCGTCCGGCCAGAACCCGCTGACATCGCGCCCGCTCAGCGCGGCGTTGCCCACCGCCACCAACGCCAGCGTCCGAAGGATAGGCAGTTGCACCGACTCGGTCCTCCTTGGCGCCGGCCCCCGAGAGGAAAATCGTTCCGGCCGCATTTGCGGCAAGCGGCGCGAGCTTCGCCCGCCGCCCCTCCTTCGAACACTCTTCACGCCTCCGCGGCAATCCCTTACATCGGTTCGCCAAAGAGGGATCCGAACGCATGGATTGGAATATCGCGCCGCTTCTGAGCGACCCGGCCGCATGGGCCGCGCTCGTCACTTTGATCGTCATGGAAGTCGTGCTCGGCATCGACAATCTGATCTTCATTTCGATCCTGACCAACAAGCTGCCCGCCGAGCAGCGCACGCGCGCCCGCCGGATCGGCATTGGCCTCGCGCTCGGCATGCGGTTGGTTCTGCTCTCCACCATCGCCTTCATCGTCGGCCTCACCGCGCCCGTGTTCGATCTCGGCTTCGCCGGCAGCCCCGACAGCCACGGCAATCCGACGTTCGAGACCGCCTTCTCCTGGCGCGACCTGATCTTGATTGCCGGGGGCCTCTTCCTGGTCTGGAAAGCCACCAAGGAGATCCACCACAACGTCGACCCGGTTCCGACACACGATGTCCTGGATAAGAAGGCGCCGGTCGCGATGAACTTCGGTGCGGCGATCTTTCAGATCATCCTGCTCGACCTCGTCTTCTCTATCGACTCGATCCTCACCGCCGTCGGCATGACCGATCACGTGCCGATCATGGTCGCTGCGGTCATCGTGGCGGTGACGGTGATGCTGCTCGCCGCCGACCCGGTCGCGAACTTCATTCACAAAAATCCCACTGTTGTGATGCTCGCGCTGGGCTTCCTCTTGATGATCGGCATGGTGCTGATCGCGGAAGGCTTCGGCGTGCACGTGCCGAAGGGCTACATCTACGCGGCGATGGCGTTCTCGGCGCTGGTCGAAGGGCTCAACATGATGTCCCGCAACGCGCAGAAGAAGAAAGCCGCACAGGCGCAGCCGCCGGCGGCGCATTGAAGGAGACGAAGATGCGTTCTTTCATCCTCGCGGCCGCAGCGGCGCTCGCGCTCAGCGCCTGCGCCGCAGCGGGCGGCGGCGTGACGACCAGGACGAGCCTCCTCGCCGCGGACGCATCCACCTCCCTCGCCGCCGGCGAGCGCATGACGGCGGACTTCACCACCTACCCGGCGCGCGAAGGCGCCGATCCCGTCGTGGTGCTCACGCTCCGCCACGCCGACGGGCGCACCATGCTGTTCCAGCAAGCCAACCACACCGCCAACGATCTCATCGCGCAGCGTCCGGGCGGGGCGCTGGCGCAGATCATGGGCCTGTTCGGCGAAGAGGCGCCGGCGCTCTATCGCGCGACGCCGGCGGAGAACAGCGGCGCGCCATTCATCTGCGGCGCCGAAGGCGCGGCGGCGCTCGGCTATTATGAAGACGCAAGCGGCGTGCGCATCGTCGGCTTGAAACAGGAAATCCAATTTGAAACCCGCCCGGACGGCCAGACTGAAACCGTCCCCTACTCGCCGGACCAGGTCTGCGCGCGCCTCTCATTCCGCCGAGGATAATCGCAATGACCGTTTACGCCCTCGCGCAGCTGCGCATCCACGACGCCGAACGCTACGGCCGCTATATGAGCCGCTTCATGCCGGTGCTCGAAAAGTACAACGGCAAGCTGCTCGCCGCAGACGAAACCCCGCGTGTGCTCGAAGGCCAATGGTGGGACCGCAACAAAATCGTGCTGATGGAGTTCGCCGACAAGGACGCGTTCCGCGCCTGGGCCACATCGCCCGAATACACAGAGATCGCCGAAGACCGTAAAGCCGGCGCCGACGCCGTCGTGCTGCTGATCAAGGGCTTTACGGGTGCGTGATCTCACCCAGGGCTCGATCACCGCGCACCTGATCGGCATGGCCGCTTTCATCGGCCTCGGCCTCATCTTCCAGACGCTCTATTTCATCGTCGATCTCTATTTCGTCTCCCGGCTCGGCAACGCCGCCATCGCCGGCGTCAGCGCCGCCGGCAACGTCTTCTTCCTCGCCCTCGCCGCAACGCAGATGATCAGCATCGGCGTGATGTCCACCGTGGCGCAGGCCGTCGGCCGCAAGGACGAAGCCGAAGCGAACCTCATGTCCGACCAGGCGATCTCGATGTCGCTCGCCGGCGCCGTGCTGATGCTCGTGTTCGGCTACGCCTTCGGCGGCGCCGGCGTCGACCTGATGACGGCGGACGCGGCCACCGCCGCCGAAGGCCGCGCCTATCTCTACGCTTTTATCCCCGCGCTGGCGCTGATGTTTCCGACCAACGCCATGGTCTCGGCGCTGCGCGGCGCCGGCGTCACCATGCAGACGATGGTGCTGCAGACGGCCACCGTCCTGCTCAACGCCGTTCTCGCCCCGGTGCTGATCGCGGGCGCCGGCACCGGCGTGGCGCTCGGCGCGGCCGGCGCCGGCTGGGCCAGCACCATCGCCTCGCTCGTCGGCACGATCGGCCTCGTGCTCATGTTTCCGCGCGTGCAGAAATATCTGCGCCTGCACGTCCGCACGCTCGCGCCGAAATTCGACGCCTGGAAGCGCATCATCTTCATCGGCCTGCCGACCTCGCTCGAATTCCTGCTGATGTTCGTGATTTTCGTGGTGATCTATTGGGTCATCCGCGATTTCGGCGCCGAGGCGCAGGCCGGATTCGGCATCGGCGGGCGGATCATGCAGTCGATCTTCCTGCCGGCGATGGCGATCGCTTTCGCCGCCGCGCCGATCGCCGGCCAGAATTTCGGCGCCAAACGCTACGACCGCGTGCGCGAGACATTCAAGCAGACCGCTTTGATCGGTTCAGCGATCATGCTGACGCTTTCGCTGCTCTGCCACGTCGCGCCGGAGCTGATGGCGCGCCCGTTCACGAACGACCCGGCGGTTCTGGCGATCACGGTCGAGTATCTACAGATCGTCTCGTGGAATTTCGTCTTCAGCGGCCTCGTCATGGCGGCGGGCAGCCTCTTCCAAGGCATAGGCGACACCCGCCCCTCCCTGCTCGCCAGCGCCACGCGCACCTTCACCTTCGTCGCGCCGGCGATCTGGCTCGCCTACCAGCCGTGGCACAAGCTCGAATACGTCTGGTATCTCTCGGTCGCGTCCGTGGTGTGTCAGTGCGCGCTGGCGATGTGGCTTCTGCTCAAAACCTTCAAACGCAAGCTCCCCTCGCCCGCCCTGGCCGAGACGCCGGCAGCCGCAGCGTGTCAGGGCTAGCGCAGACGCGTGTGTCTGAGCTAACGTTTCCTGGAGGGGGTCCGCACATGAAATCACATTTGTACGCAAGCGTCGTCGCGCTGGCTCTTTGTATCGCCGCGCCCGCGCACGCTCAGTTCGTGACGGCCACCGCGCCGGGGACGAATTCCCTGTTCGCGCCAGTCTCCGGCGTGACGTACTTCAATCGCGCCGGCGCGACGCTCGCCGACCAGCGGGCCGATCTCGAGGCGTGCCACGCCGCCGTGATCGCCATGGAGCAACCCTATCAAAGCTCGGGCGCCGGCGCAGCTTACGGACTCGTCGGCGTGTTGACGGAAGTGGCGATCGCGAGCAACGCGCAGCAGGTCGCGCAGCGGCGTGCGCTGCATCCCCACTATGAGAATTGCATGGTGATGCGCGGGTGGCGGATTGTTCGCTTGAACGAAGCGCGCGGCGCGGAATTGGATGCGCTCGATCAGCCCGCCCTCGCGGAACGTCTGGCGTCGCTGGTCGGCGCGGAGGCGCCGGAAGGCGAGATCGCGCGCGCGTTCCGCAACGAGATAGCGGACGGGTCAACGGCTCTGTTCGGCATGCCGCCGAATGTCGAAGCGCGCTCTCTCAGCCTCCAGGCTTTGCCGCCCGAGAGCAGCGCCTTCATATCGCCGCCGCCGAGCGCCGCCGAGCGCACCGCGCGCCGGCGCCGCCCCGGCAGCGGCCCGCAAACGCGCGAAGAATACGAGGCGCGCCGCGCCGCGATAGAAGCTGAGCAGTTTGGGGATCGCGGCGATGCGCAAACCCGGCGCGAGACGCGCGATCGCGCGCTGGCGCAGTTGGTTGGCCCCGGCGATGCGGCAAGGCCCACGCGCGCGCGCGACATCGCCGATCTGCCCGACAACTCCACCCTGCTCGTGGTGCGCGTCGCCGGCCTGGGCTACGGCTCAGGCGTGATGTTGATGCGCCCCGGCGCCGAGGCGGATACGGTCGACTTCGTCAGCGCCATTGTGCCGACGGCGTTCATTTCCGGGCCGAAGGAAGCCACGGTTGTCGCGCGCGTGCCGCCCGGCCGTTGGCGCTTGAGCGGCTTTGTCGGCCCGGCCGGCTACATCACCTCATTGTGCATGGGCGCGCCGACGTTCGACATCGCCGAGGGCGAGGTCGTGTTTGCCGGTTCGTTTGCGTTTGGGTCGGCTGCGCCGCGTCTCGACATGAATCTCGATCACGCCCGCACGGCGCTCGCCTCCGCGCCGAACCTCGCCGCGCGAGTGCGCGCCGCCGGCTATCAGAATGGCGACACCTTCGAGTGCGGCGCGGCGGCGAACTTCTACGGCTACGAAATCGCCGACGCGCCCTATCAGGACGCCTACCGCTTCGGTTCGCGTGTGAACGATGCGCCGCCTGCGGCTACGGCTGCGGATGCGTCAACCGAGGTTTCGACGCCGGCGGAAGCCGCAACGGAAGCTGCGCCAGCGCCCGCGAACTGAAGCGCAAACGGCGCTCTCATTCGAACGCGAACGTCAGCTCCGCTTCGTTGTGGCAGCGCCGCGCCGCGCGCGAGCCTTCCGGCGTGCAGACGCGCCGCGTCGTGAGGAGGCCCGCTTCCCGCCCCGGCGGGGTGACGATGTGCTCGGAATAGCTCTCGTAATCGGCCTGGAACGACACCTCCGCGCCGGCGGCGCGGAGCGCTTCCAAGAGATCGAGCGCATGGAAATCGTCGAACTCGAACGACAGCAGCGTCACGCTGTCATCATCGCCGAACACGGAGACGCCGACATTTGTCCCCTCTCCATCGATCCAGCCATTGCGGCGCACGATGGCGTCCGCCGGCCGATCGCGCCGGTCCGGCTCGTAGATGTGCCAGTGGACGAAGCGCGAAACGCGAATGCTGACCGCGCCCCAGCCATAGCCCCAGTCGCGATAGCGGCTCTCCGGCAGCGCTTCGACAATCACGTTCGCCGTCGCCCGCACGATCGGCAGATCGGGACGCGGCGCGTACTCCTCCTGCGCATGCGCGCACGCGGGCAAGAGCAGAAGCGCCAAGCCGGTGATCGCCGCGCGCAGCATCAGAACTTCGAAAACGCGCCGTCAATCAGGATCGAATCGCCGGTATGAAAGCTCGAGGCGTCGCTGGCGAGATAGACAGCGATGCCGCCGAATTCGTCCGGCCGGCCCCAGCGCCGGAAAGGCACGCGGGCAATGACGTTCTTCGTGAACACGTCATTGTGCTGCGCCGCGTCCGTCATCTCCGTCGCGATCCACCCTGGCAGGATCGAATTCGCCCGCACGCCGTAGCGCGCGAACTCCACCGCGATGCCGTTGGTCACCGCGATGATCGCCGCCTTGGTCGCCGTGTAATCCTGATTGCGCGCCGCGCCGAACAAAGCGCCAAGGCTCGCCACCGCCGCGATCGAGCCGCCCGGATCGCCCGCCTCCGCGCGCGCCTTCATGTGCCGGCACGCTTCGCGCATGGTCCAGATCATCCCGTCGAGGTTGATCGCCATCACGCGGCGATAATCCTCGCCGCCAATGTCGAGGAACGACTTCCAGCGATTGGACACGCCGGCATTGGCGAAGCACGCATCGACGCGCCCGAACGTGGAGAGCGTCTCGTTGAACCCGGCGACGACATTCGCTTCCGTCGACACATCGACAATCCGCGCATGCACCTTCGTCCCATGCGCCTTCAGCCGCTCGAGCGCCCGCCCGTTCTTCTCCGGGTTCGTCCCCCAAATCTCAACGCTCGCCCCCGCCTGCGCCAGCGCCTCGGCCATGCCCAAGCCAATCCCGCCATTGCCGCCTGTGACGAGGGCCACTTTCCCGGTGAGATTGAAGGGTGTGTAAGTCATGGCCCAGTTATGGAGCGCGAAATCCCCTCTTCGCAACCGTTCTGGGATCGCGAGGAGACGAATAGTGAAGCTGATCGTGTTTGGCGCAAATCGCGGTGTCGGACGGCGGGCAGTCGAGACGGCGCTGGCCGAAGGGCATGAAGTGACGGCGGCCGTGCGCGCGCCGGAGCGCATGATGTTGAAGCACGAGCGGCTTCGGGTGGCGCAATGCGATGTGGCGGACGGCGCGCGCGTCAGCGAAGTCATCGCAGGTCACGACGTAGCCATCGCCACGCTCGGCGAGCGCTCGCGCGGCCCGACCACTCTCTATTCGACTGCCGCCAAGACGATTTCCGCCGCCATGGCGGAGCGCGGCGTCAATCGGCTGGTGTTCCTCTCCAACTTCGGCGTGCTCGGCGAGCGCGGCCGCGGTGCGGCGCAAACGATGCTGCTCTTCATGGTCAAGCGCATGATCCGCCCGACCCTGGACGATCACCGCCGCGCCCTGGACACGCTGGCGGCTTCGCAAGTCGACTGGACTGCGGTGCGCGCAACGCCGCTGACCGACGGCCCCGCCACCGGCGCGTATCGCATCGCAGCCGACGGATTGCCGCCGCACGGTTCCAGCATTTCGCGCGGGGACGTCGCCGGCTTCATGCTCGCCGAAGCGATGCGGCGCGAATTCGTCCGGATGGCGCCGGCGATCGCGTATTAGGGACGTTCTCAGAGTTCGCCCTACTCGCGCGGTCGCTTGACCAAGCCAAACCGATTGCCGCCTGCGATCAGCATATTTGGCCGCCGGGTAAGCTTTGTCGCGCCGCAGCCGGCGCCCCCATCGCCCACCTTCAAAACCGTCCCTACCTGTGCGACACTCCTTTCATGGATCGAGAGCGTGTCCTGGACCAGCTGAACCAGCTCCGCCCCTGGCTCAAGTCACAGGGCGTGGCGCGTATCGCCCTGTTCGGCAGTCACGCGCGCGGCGAAGCGCGCGAAAACAGCGACATCGATTTGATCGTCGAGTTCGCAGCCGCTCGCACGCCCGACCTGTTCGCCTTCGCCGGGCTGAAGCTCGAACTGGAGCAGCGCTTGGGCGCGCCGGTCGACCTGTTCACGCCCTCATCGATCCATCCCGGCCTGCGCACGCGCATCGAAGCTGATTTGATCGATGCCTGATAAAGACTGGCGCATCCTGGTTGCCGACATGATCGAATACGCGCGGCACGCGCGTGATCATGCGGCGGGCCTGGACGAAACTGGTTTCTTTGCGGACCTGAAGACAATCCACGCCGTCACCCGCTGCGTCGAGATCATCGGCGAAGCCGCGCGCGCTGTTCCCCCGGACGTACGGGCGCGAGCGCCTGACGTGCCGTGGTCGCAGATCGTCGCGACAAGGCACATCCTCGCACACGCCTACGGCCGCGTTGACGCGCCATCCTCTGGCAGCTTTTGCAGGGCGGTTTGATGAAGCTGGAGGCCGACTTGGCGCCACTTCTCGTCGAAGATAACTGATGTCCGGACAACGAGGCAGATCAGCGGATTTCCGCTGGGAGCGTTACTATGCCTTGCTCGGGAAAAAGCAGAACCCAGACCATCAACATCGCCCCGAATAGCGACAGCGATCCAAAGACCACGTAGATCACCAGCAACCACATGCGGACGCGGCGTAGAGGCTGTTCGTCCGTCATCACAAGAACGAATACGGATCCACATCGATCTGCACGCGCACGGCGCTGTGCAGTTTCACGCGGCTCGACCACGCGGCCAAGAACGCGCTCACGTCCACGCCGCGATTAGCTCGGATCAAAAAGCGCCGTCGGTGCATGCCGCGGATGACGCTGAGCGGCGCAGGCGCCGGCCCCCAAAGATCAAGCCCGTCGACAACAGGCGCCTTCTCCCCCATCAGTTTCGCCGCATCGTTCGCAAGCAGCTCATCCGGCGCCGAGACGATGATCGCCGCCAAGCGTCCGTAAGGCGGCATGCCCGCCGCTTCGCGCTGGGCGATTTCGGCCGCGAAAAACGCGTCGCGGTCCTGCGCCAGCAGCGCCTGCATCACCGGCTCTTGCGGCGCGTAGGTCTGGATCAGCGCCCGCCCCTTCTTTTCGTGCCGCCCCGCACGGCCCGCGACCTGACTCACCAGCTGGAACGTCCGCTCGCCCGCGCGCAGATCGCCGCCTTTCAAGCCGAGATCGGCGTCGACAACGCCGACGAACGTCAGGTTCGGAAAGTTGTGGCCCTTGGCGACGATCTGCGTGCCGATCAGAATGTCGATCTCGTTCGCCTCCATCCGCGCCACCAGATCGCGCACCGCATCGCCGTTCGGCGTCGTGTCCGACGAGAAAATCTCGATCCGCGCCTCCGGGAAGAAGAAGCGCACCTCTTCCTCGATCCGCTCCACCCCCGGCCCGATCGAGGTGAAACTATCCGGCGCCAGGCATTCCGGACATTCCTTCGGCTTCGGCATCGAGAAGCCGGTCAGGTGACACACCAGCCGCCCTGAATAGCGATGCTCGACCAGCCATGAATCGCTATCCGGCGAGCGCATGCGATGGCCGCAGCCTTTGCACAAGGTCAGCGGCGCGTAGCCGCGGCGGTTCATATAGAACAACGCCTGCTCGCCGCGCAGCAAAGCCTCGGCCGCGCCCTTGATCAGCTTCGGCGATAGCCAGCGGCCTTTCTCCGGCGCATCGATCTTCAGATCGACCAGCTCCACATCCGGCAATTCCGCCGCGCCGTGGCGCGAAGGCAGCTTCACGTGCGCGTAGCGGCCCGATTGCGCGTTGACGAGCGTTTCCAAGGACGGCGTCGCGCTGGCGAGGATCACCATGCACTCGCCCAGCTTGGCGCGCGCCACGGCGAGATCGCGCGCCTGATAGATGACGCCCTCCTCCTGCTTGTAGGAAGGGTCGTGCTCTTCGTCGATGACGATGAGCTTCAGGTTTGGGTAAGGCAGAAACAGCGCCGAGCGCGCGCCGACGATGAGCCGCGCCCGTCCCGCGGCGATCTCGCGCCACGCCCGCCGCCGCGCCTTGTGCGGAATCGCCGAATGCCACTCCACCGGCGTGACGCCAAAGCGTGCGTTGAACCGGCTCATCGCCGCCTGCGTCAGCGCGATTTCCGGCAGCAGCACCAGAACCTGCGCGGTCGGATCGCGCCTCAGCGCCTCCGCCGCCGCTTCGAGATAGACCTCCGTCTTGCCCGAGCCGGTCACGCCATCGAGCAGCGCCACATGAAAGCCGCCCGCGCGCACCGAAGCGCACAGCGTATCGGCGGCGGCTTGCTGAATCTCGGAAAGCGTCTTGCGCACAACAGCTCCCCCGCGTGCGGGGGAGCTGTCAGCACGCATAGCGTGATGACTGAGGGGGCGGGCGCCGACGTCTGCCGGACTTTCCCCTTCCCCTCGCTCCGCTCGGACCTCCCCCGCATGCGGGGGAGGAGTTTCGTCGAGGATGGGCGGCGGAAACGGCGGGTCTTCGCTGATCTCGAGCTTCGCCAGCGCGCCGCAATCGACCAGCCCCTTAACGACCGCTGAAGACGTCTCCGCCCGCCGCGCCAGCTCTGCGGCGCTGACATGCTCCTTCGCCGCTTCCTCCATCACGCGCTTGCGCGCCTCGGTGAGCTTCGGCGGCGGCTCGCCGGTCGGCGCAATCACGATGTGCGTCGGCGGTGGAAATAACGCTTCGGGCGAACGCACCACCATGCGCACGAGATCGCCCGGCGGACGCACCAGATACTTCGCCGCCCAATCCACGAACGCGCGCGAGATCTCCGGCACGGGCGAGCCCGGCAGCACTTCTTCGATCGCCTTCAAATTCGCCGCGCCCGGATGGTTCGGCTCGACCCGCCACACCACGCCCCGCACCAGCCGCGGCCCGATCGGCGCGATCACGTGCATCCCGGGCTTGAGCCCCAGCGAAGACGGCGCCCGATAGTCGAACGGCTCCGGCAGCGGCAGCGGAAACAGCACCGCTATCTTGTCCAACGTGTCGTGGACGAAGTCCGCCCCCTCCTCCGCCACCGCAAACAGCGGCCCCGCCGGCGCGGGCGCCGGCTTTCGCTTCAGCGCATCCATGGCGCGGCGGCGGGCGGTGGAGGTCATGAGAGCAAGGTAAGAGGTCGAGGGATTCGGTGGAAGCGTGGGCGGCGCCCTCATCGCCCATCCGTCATCCTGGGGCTCGGCGAAGCCGAGAGCCCAGGATCCAGGGGCAACGGCACAGCTCTGTCACTGCTGGATCCTGGGCTCGCGCTGCGCGCGCCCCAGGATGACGGTGGGACTGCAACGGTGTGAGTTAGTTACGAATGCTCGTTAGCTTCTCCACATGACCGCCGCCACCGTCCTCCTCAGCGCCTGGATTGCGCACTTGCGCGACGAGCGCCGGTTCGCGGCGAACTCGGTCGAAGCCTACGAGCGCGACGTCGCCGCCTTCCTCGGCTTTCTTGCCCAGCACCTCGGCGGCGAGCCCGGCGCGCAAGATCTCGCCACGCTCGAACCGCGCGATTTACGCGCCTATCTGGCGTTTCGCCGCCAAGGCCCGGACGCGCTCGCCGACCGCTCCATCTCCCGCGCGCTCGCCGCGATCCGCAGCTTCTATCGCTATCTCGAGCGCCGCCACGGGCTCGCCAACGCGCGCCTTGCGCTGGTGCGCGGGCCGAAGCTGAAGCGCAGTCTGCCGCGCCCCGTCTCGGAAGCGGCGGCAGAGAACCTGATCGCCGAAGCAGGCGATATCGCCAGTCAGGACTGGATCGGCGCCCGCGACGCCGCCCTCATCACGCTCCTCTACGCCGCCGGCCTTCGCATCAGCGAAGCGCTCGCCCTCACCGGCGCCGATCTGCCGCTGCCGGAGATGCTGCGCGTCACCGGCAAGGGCGGCAAGCAGCGCATCGTCCCTCTCCTCGCCGTCGCCCGCGACGCCGTCGCGCGCTACGCCGAACTCTGCCCCTATGCGCTGACCAAAGACGCCCCGCTCTTCCGCGCCAGCCGTGGCGGCGCGCTCTCGCCGCGCATGGCGCAGGACCTGATGCAGCGCCTGCGCGGACGTTTGGGGCTGCCTTCGAGCGCCACGCCGCATGCTTTGCGCCACTCATTCGCGACGCATCTGCTCGCAAACGGCGGCGACCTGCGCGCAATTCAAGACCTGCTCGGACACGAATCGCTGTCGACGACGCAAGCGTATGCGAGCGTCGAAGCGAAAAAAATTTTGCAGCTGTATCGCCGCGCACACCCGCGCGCGTGACGTTTTTCGCATGCGCGCATCACGCTGCGAGCGTTGATAATCAAGGGCCGCAGAGTTTTCGCAGAGCGTTCGCGCAAACAAAAAATCGATCGTGCAGAAAAATTCGCGCGACTACTTGCGGAAACTACTTGCAAACCAAATTCAGCGAAAAAAATCCTCGGAGAGTCAAACAACTCCCATCCAACCCAGTACCAACACACAGTAATGATGAGGAAACGAAAATGGCTAAGAAGGTAAAGAAGGCTTCGGCCAAGAAGCCGGCTCGCAAGACCGCCCGCAAGACCGTCCGCAAGGCGGCCGCTCGCAAGACGGCCCGCAAGACGACGAAGAAGGCGGCCAAGAAGTCGACCCGCAAGGTCGCGAAGCGCAAGACCGCTCGCAAGGCCACGCGCAAGACGACGGCGAAGAAGACCGTCCGCAAGACCGCGAAGCGCAAGACCGCTCGCCGCGCGAAGAAGGTCATGGCGCCGACTGCCTAAGCACTCATGGCAAGGGGGATGCGCAAGCGTCCCCCTTCGCCGTTTCAGGACCATCGTAAGACCAAGGATCTCGATGCGCGCTCCGGTCATTCGTTGCCCCCGCTCCCGCTACGAACGCCGTCGATTGTCGCGCTATCAATTCAAACGCTGATCCTTCGCTCCGCGCGCCAACCGCGCGCACGCCCCTCCTCCAAGACAAAACTCGCGCAGCTCACGCCCCTCTCGCGCGTTTCTCTGCGCCCCACACATCGCTCGCGCGAATACTGCGCCCGGCGCACGTTTTCGCGCGCATTAGCTCTTCGCTAACCACGATTTCCAAGAATTAAGCGGAACGCGGCCGCCGCCTGCGTGTTGTGACGCGCATCGGGGAGCTGACATCCAAGCCCATGTCGGATGCGAACGAGCAACCGCAGAGTCCGCGCGAAGCGTTGAATCGCGTCGTCGAACTCGCGCGCCAGGCGCTGCGCGAACGCGGCTTCAGCGAGGCCGAGATCGACGCCCTGCTCTCGCGCCGCACCGCGCCTGAATTCGAACGCTGAACCTGAGCTGGCCCCGCACTCTTGACGCAACCAGCGCGCACGCGTACTTTGTTTTTCAAAGTACCCGCCTCGGGAGGCCGTCATGACGCGCGAAGAACTGCTCCAGGATCTCGCCTACGCCCGCAACCTCGCCGAGGAAGGCCGGAACGCGCCGCTGATCGGCGGCGCCTATTTCATCATGTTCGGCGTGTTGCTTGCGATTTGTTACGGTCTGCAATGGGCCGTGCTCGTGCAGGCGCTACCCTTCGACGGCCGCGGCATCGGCCTTGTCTGGATGGGATTCGGCGCCGCCGCGATGATCGGAAGCGCGCTGATCTCAAAGCGCGTGCGGGCGATGCCGGGAGGCGCCGCCATCCCCAACCGCGTTGATCGCAGCATTTGGCACGCGGTGACGATCGCCATTCTCACCGTCGTCGCCGGCACCGTGTTGCGGGCGATGCTGCTTTCCGATTTCACCGCGCCGGATTCCATTGTCGCGGCCGGCTTCGGCCTGTACGGCGTCGCCCTCTACGCGACAGCAACGATCGGCGGCCACACCTGGCTGCGCACTTTCGCCATCCTCGCCTGGAGCGTCAGCGGCACGCTCTGGTTCTTCCTGCACGAGCCTTGGACATATCTTTTCGCCGCGGTCGCGAGCCTCGTAGTTCTGTCCGTGCCCGGATTGATTATGGTGCGGCGGGAACCAACAGCCGCCGCCACGTGAGCCGCTTCGATCACACCGCCATCGACGACGTGATCCACGGCCGCTTGCGGCTGGGGATCATGGCCTATTTGTCGACCGTCTCCCCTGCCCCGTTCGTCGAGCTCAAGGCCAAGGTCAACGCCACCGACGGCAATCTCTCCACCCACCTCTCCAAGCTCGAAGAAGCCGGTTACGTCCGCATCGAGAAGACCTTCTCCGGCAAGAAGCCGCTGACGCTCATCCATCTCACCAAGCAAGGCCGCAGCGCCTGGATCGAATACCTGAACCGCATCCAATCTCTGCTCAGCGCGGCGGAGTAGCGCGACGTTTCCAAGGTGGCGCGCTAGCGCTGCGACTGAAGCGCGCCACCCATTCCCGGGGCGATGCGAAGCATCGAGCGCGGGACCCATAGACACGAATGTGTGCAATTCGAGCGACTTCGGTCAGCCTTCCGACCATACGTGTTTATAGGTCCCGGACTTGGCGCTGCGCGCCAAATCCGGGAATGGGTGTGTTGGTCACTTGTGTTCAACGTCGCCGGCGGCCATTAGCGGACCCATGCGATTCATCCCTGCTCTCGCCCTCCTGTTCGCGCTCGCAGCTTGCGATGCGGCTGATCTTGACCAAGCCAAAGAGGACATGGCCTCCATCGGCGGCCAAGCGCTCGAAGCCGCGACCGGCGCCGTCGACACCCGCACCGCCTGCGTGCTCGCCGGCCAGTCGGAAGCGTTCTGCGGCTGCGTGCAGGAGCGCCTCGGCTCTCGGATCACCCGCGAACATGTCGACGCCATCACCGGCGTCGCCCGCGATGCGCTGAGCGGCGAAGGCATGGAAGCGGCCGCGCGCACGGCGGAGAACATCGATCCCGCCACGCGCGATGCGCTGATCCAATGCGCAACGCAAACCGCCATCCAAGGCGCGCTCGGCGACGGCGCCGCCGAGAACTAAGCTCCCGCGCTCAGCGCCCAGCGCGCCACGCCCGGATACGGCCGCTCACCGATATCGGCGAAACCGTTGCGCGCCAGCGTGCGCGCCGCGTGCGCGTCTTCAGCGTCGAGATAGGCGATCACGCGTTTCGCGCCGTTCGCAAATCCCCACGCCGCCAGCGCGCGGATCGTCTCCCCGCCATAACCGCGGCCGCGGAACTCCGGCAGCAACCCGAACGCCAGTTCGACGTCGCCGTCGTCATCCGGCCGACCGATCAAAGCGGCGATGCCGACAATGCGCGGCGGCGCGCGCTCGCCTTCGTTCGCGAGCAGCGCCCAGCCGTACCAGCCTTGGCCCTCTGGATCGTGCGCGAGATGCCGCGCCGCCCACTCGAACGCGCCGGGCTCGAACGGCGCCGGCGGCCAGATCGCTTCGTGCGTCACGGCGATTGCATTGAAGAACGCCGTGCGGCTGCCCGCCTGCAGCGCCGCCAGTTCGCGGTCGAGCGCCAACAGCGCCAATCGTTCCGTCGTCAGTATCAGCAAGACGCGTCTCCCCTCGCTTGGCTCGCAACCATGAGGAGAACGCAAGCTTTCGCCGCTGCAAAGTTAGCGTTCGGCAATTTTCACAGGCTGCTGTTGCGCGCTCAGCTGCGGCGCTGGAACAGATGGTAGCGGAACGCCTGCTCCGCGCCCCAGGGCGTCACGTGAATCTCGCCATGCGTTTCGAGCAGCTTGAACCGCGGCCCCAGCAGCGCGCCGAGACTCTCGGCATCGTGCTGCACGACGTCGAGCCCGCTGCACTTGGCGGGACCGCCCGGCGCGAAGCCGCCGATGACCGCCCATCCGTCTTCCGCCACCGCCTCATGCAGCGCCTTCGCGTAAATCGCCTGGTGCGCCTCATCGGTGAGGAAGTGCAGCACGGCGCGGTCGTGCCAGAGCTGATACGAACGCTGCGGCCGCCACGCCGTCACATCGGCGACGATCCAATCCACTTTACCAGCGGCGCCGCCAAGCCGCGATTGCGCCTGCTTCAGCGATTCCTGCGAGAGGTCGAGCACCGAGACGTCGCCGAAGCCCTCGCCCAACAGGCAATCGACCAGCCTCGAGGCGCCGCCGCCGATATCGACGATCGCCCCCTTGCGCTTCGTCATCGTGCGCCGGATCAATTTCAGCGACACGTCGGGCGTCGGCTGGAACCAGCTCACCTCCTCCGCGCTTTTGGCGCCGTAGACGCCATCCCAATGCGCGCGGCGATCCGAGACCGTCATCATGCTTGGCTCTCCCTTGCTGCGCAGATGGGCGCGCGCGCCGGTCACCGCAATTCTCCGGGCCGCGGAATCGACGCGAGCCGCCGCCAGGCTTGGCTTTGGCAGAACGGCCCAGCGCAGCCGCGCAGCCGCAGCACTTCGCCGTCCAGCCGAATCGATCCGCTATAGGTGCGGCCGTCTTCCGGATTGAGCACGGCGCCGCCGCGCCAGGCTTCGCCGTCCCAGCGGAAGTCGCGCAGGATCAGCGCGCCAACCGCGCCGCGCCGCACTTCGGCCGGATCCCACACCCACAGGAGCCGCCCGCACAACAGTGAAGGATCGGCGGCGCAAGGGTGCAGGCGCACCACGCCGCCCAAGCCGCGCGTCGCCCAATCGCCGCCGACATCCGGCGCCGCCGCCGCACGCGCCGAGCCGGCGACGCCGCCCACGACCAGCAGCGCGAACAGCGTCGCCGCGAGCTTCGCCGGCGCGCGCTGGCGGATCGGGCACGTCTTGCGCGTGGCCGCTGCAAAGCGCGCGTAATAATCCGGGTGCTCGGTGCCCATCAGCCGGTCCCACCAAGTGAAGTAGAGCCCGTAATTCCAGCCCGCTTCGGCGTGGTGGATGTCGTGGTGCGTCGTCGTCGTCATGAAATCGAACAGCGGCCTGCCGTCGCGCCGCGCCGGATAAAGCTCGTAGCCGCTGTGCCCGAAAGTGTTGCGGGCGATCTGATGCAGCATGAAGAGGCCGACGATTTCCCACTGCGTCGGCACGGCGACCATCCATAGCGGCACGAAGCTCGCCTGCAGCGCCGCCTCGGCGAGATCGAAGCTGTAGGCGGTGAACGGCGAGGGATTGTTCGAGCGGTGATGCCGCAGGTGGAACAGCCGGAACAAGCGCGGATCGTGGATCGCCCGGTGGGTCCAATAGAAGTACGCATCGTGCGCGACGATCATCAGCAGCAGCGAAACCGCCGACCAGCCCAGCCCCCAGCTCGCGGCCAGCGCCGGCCCCGGCAGGTAGCCCGCCCGTTCCACCATGAACAGCAGCGCGCCGATGGTGGAGAAGATCGCCAGCGACCGCAGCGAGATCGCGAACTCGGTCCGGAGCTGGCGCGCCGGCGGGGTCGCCGTTCGGATCTTCCGCCCCGCCAGCACCTTGGCGAACACGACCCAGAGCGCCAGCCAGACGCTGACGGCGAAAATGACATAGCGGGAAAGGTCGGTGGCCATGCTTTCCAGCCACTGGCCCGCGAACGCATAGAGATCGGCGAACGTCATCTGCTCCTCCATTCGAGAAGCCGACTTCGCCGCCAGCCGCCGGCGCAGTCTCGCCGCGGCCGGAAAAGCCGCGCCGAAATCAAAATCAGCCAGGATTTTCCGGAATCGGCGAGGCCACGCTGAGGCTTTGCCGCCGCCATTCGCTTGGGGTTTGCCCGGTCGCGTCCTTGAAAGCCCGGTTGAACGGCCCGAGCGAGCCGAAGCCGAGCTCGAACGCGATCGCCGACACCGACTGGCGCGCTCGCGCCGGATCGGTGAGCGCCGCCTTCGCCGCTTCGATGCGGTGCGCGTTTACGAACGCGGCGAAGTTGCGGTGGCCGAGCCGATCGTTGATGAGCCGCCGCAGCTGATGTTCCGGCGCGCCGACCGCCTCGGCGAGCGCGCCGATCGTCAGCCCCTCGCGCCGCCAGGCCTCCTCTCGCTCCATGGCGGCCGTCAGCCGATCGAGCAGATGCCGCTCGCCGGCGTCGAGCGTGTCGCCTTCCCTCGCCTCCGCGTCCTTCACCGCCCCGAACAGCGCCGCGTCCGCGTGCAGGAACACCATGGCGCCGAGCGTGCAGAAGAAGGCGAGCGCCGCCGCTCCGGCCAGCGGGTACCAGGCCGCGCTGACGCCGAACACCTCGCCGATCTCGAGGCTCGTCAGCACCAGCACGAACAGCGTCACCACCGCCAGGAACGGCCCGCGCAGCCGCCGGCGCGCTTCGACCAGATCGCCGCGCCAACTGCGCGCCACGACGAGCAACGCATGCGCGGCGAGCCCGCCTTCGATCAGATTGTGCACCACCCAGATCGGCCCGTCCGTGGGCGGCGGCGTCAGCCAACCGACGAGCCCAAGCGCGGTCAGGAGAAGGAACGGCGCCAGCGTCCAAACGGTGAGCTGGCGGTCGCCAAACACAGTGACGACGAACAGCCAAAACAGCCCGCCGCCGCCGAGCGCCAGGAAATGCACGATTGGCGCGATCGGCCGGATCGCATCGTGCGCTGCGGGCGAGGATTGCAGCGCGTAAGCCGCGACGCCGAGCGCCAGCAGCACGCCGGCGATGCGCGCGGGCTGGCCGTGTCCGCCGCGCCAAAGTCCGACCGCCGTCGCCGCCAGCGCGCCGATCGCGATTCCGCGCAGCAACAGTTCGATCACCTCAGCGCCGGCCATGCCCGATGGTGTACGCTAGAGACCGTTCACGAGACAACGCGCGCGTTTCGCGCCGCCGCTTCGCGCCGAACGGGGATAGAAGCGACATCTATCCCCGCCTTTTCCGGCGCAAATCCGTTGCAAATCAAACGTCGCCGAAAAATCAATCCGACCGCGCGCCAGCTGAGGTATAATGCCTTTGCTCTCACACGGGAGGATTTCGAAGTGCACCGAACCTTTGGAATGTGAGCGCATCGACCGGCGCGGCAGACGTCGCTTCGATGAGGCGGAGAAATCCGGATCATCGTTGAGAAAGCCAGGTGGAGACAACCCCACCAAGCGAAGCGAACGATGTCTGCATTGCCTGCGGGGCATGAAACCGTGGGGTCCGGGATTCTTCGGGGAATCCTGACGCGTTGAACCGGCTCGTGGTCATAAGGAGCTAAGGTCGCTGGGTGCGAAACCATCCAGCTGAGCCAAAAACTCCTGGCTCGCCAATCCGGGAATAACGGCCGATCACGGGGCGCGTTCGACGCGCAGCGTTGGTCAGCGATGGCCGGCGCACTCGGCACTACCCCGGCGCGTCCGACGCGCCCCACCTCCCGCTTCGGCGGCGAGTCCGCTCTTTAGACAAACGCGGCGACGCTCGTCTCCGCGATCATATCGGTATGCTCGGAAGATGCTTCGTCGCGCCTTGGCGCGATTGCGCACATGGGCTCGCGATCATTCCGATCCCTTGGGCAGTTGTAAGCCTGATGACCAGGTTTCAATCGTCAGGTCATCGATCCGCGGCACGTCTACGGAATGGTGTGAGCGATCCAGCTTGTTGAAGCCAAGGGTTGGATCGCTGGCGGGCGCGAACGCACGATAGACCGGGATGTCCTTCTCGTACCCGGTCGCGAGCACGATCTCGTCGGCGAAGATGCCGCGCAGAATCCCTGCTGCCTCGTCGAGAGACTCGACCGGCTGCATGTGCGAATTGAAGAACACAGAAAAGCCGTCGGCCGCACTGCTGACGCCCGCCTGTCCGTGTTCGTTCTGCCAGTAGATCGACAAATCGAGCTGCGACTCGCCGGGGAATTGCGCGGCAAGCGCCTTCAGCTGAGTGAAGCGCGCGGCAGCGTCGCCGCCGCTCACGCCTGCATCGTCCAGCCGTCGACGCCCTTCGCCGCTTCGCGGATGGCTTCCGACATGGTCGGGTGCGCGTGGCAGGTGCGAGCGATGTCTTCTGCGCTGGCGCCGAATTCCATCGCGACGCACACTTCGCCGATCATCTCGCCGACGCCCGCGCCGACCATATGCACGCCGACGACTTTCTTGGTCGCCACTTCCTCCAGCACCTTCACCATGCCGTCGGTCTCGTGATTGGTGCGCGCGCGCGAGTTGGCCATGAACGGAAACTTGCCGACCTTGTACTCCACGCCCGCGGCTTTCAGCTCTTCTTCCGAGCGGCCGACGGTGGCGACTTCCGGATCGGTGTAGATCACGTTCGGGATCACGTCGTAATTCACGTGGCCCCATTGGCCGGCGATGATCTGCGCCGCGGCGATCCCCTCCTCTTCGGCCTTGTGCGCCAGCATCGGCCCGGTGGTGCAATCGCCGATCACGTAGACGCCCTCGGCCGTCGTCTTCAAATGCCCGTCGTGCGGAATGAAGCCGCGCTGATCGGTCTTCACGCCGACGCTGTCGAGCCCCAAGCCTTCGGTGAACGGCTTCCTGCCAATCGCGACCAGCACGACATCGGCTTCGAGCGTGCGCGCCTGCCCGCCTTTCGCCGGCTCGATCGAAACCAGCAGCCCATCGCGCGTCTTCTCCACGCCCGCGACCTTGTGACCGAGCTCGAACTTCATGCCCTGCTTCTTCAGCGTGCGCTGGAAGGCGGTCGAGATCTCGGTGTCGACGGTCGGCGTGATCTTGTCGAGAAATTCGACCACGGTGACGTCCGCGCCGAGCCGGCGCCAAACGCTGCCCAGCTCGAGCCCGATCACGCCGGCGCCGATGACGATCAGCTTCTCCGGCACTTTTTTCAACGACAGTGCGCCGGTCGACGTGACGATGCGCTCTTCATCGATATCGACGCCCGGCAGCGGCGTCGGCACGGAGCCGGTGGCGATGACGATGGCCTTGGTCTCGAGCGTCTGGCCGCCGCCATCGGCGAGCTTCACCTCGACTTTGCCCTTGCCGGCGATGCGGCCAAAGCCTTTGACGTAATCGACCTTGTGCTTGCGCATCAGGAACTCGACGCCCTTGGTCAGCCCCTCGACCGCGTCTTCCTTCTGCTTCAGCATCTGCGGCAGATCGAGCTCGAGCCCGCTCACCTTCACGCCCATCGACGGAAACGTCTTCGCCGCCGCTTCGAAATATTCGCTCGCGTGCAGCAGCGCCTTCGAGGGAATGCAGCCCACGTTGAGGCACGTCCCGCCCAGCTTGCCGCGGCTCTCGACGATCGCCGTCTTCAGCCCGAGCTGCCCGGCGCGGATCGCGCAATTATAGCCGCCAGGGCCGCCCCCGATAATGACGAGATCGTACGACATGAAAGCTCCGGTGATGGCGTGAGCGCGCGCTGCGGCGCGCGAAGAGATGGCCGGAACATAAGCCGCAGGCCACGGCGATCAATCGCCGTTTCTACCGCCCTGCTCTGCGCTGGAGCGTCAGGCGCCCTGCTTGTCCCAATAGGAGCGGTCCGCCGCGTCGACGATAAAGACGATGAGGCCGACGATCAGCACCAGCGCCAGGATCGCGAGCTGCCCTTCCGTGGTGGAGAGATCGGTCAGCAAGGTCTGCGGCTGGCTATAGGCGTTGATGTCGACGCTCTGCACCGTCGACATCAGCCCGCCGCTCTCCTGCTGCGCCCAGGCCCAGCGGCCGCCATAGGCGGCGAAGCCCAACAGCCAAGTCCAGAACCCTTGCGTCCGCCGCATCAAGCGGATCGACGAGATCAGGAAGAACACCGCCGCCGCAGCCAGCAGCCCGACATCGATCCAGGTCGCTTGCGCCGCGCCGCTCCGCGCCGCCGCCGCCTGGACGTCCTGCACTTGAGCGACCGGCGCCTCGAACCCGCTCAGAAAACCAGCCGCCGCCAGTGCGCCGACCGCGCTCAGCAGCACCAGCGCCAACAGCACCAGGATCGCCGGCACGCGCAGAATATGGCTCATGGGGTCCCCTCCCATCGCTCCACCGAGCGGTGGGTTAATCTATACGCCCGCCCCGCCCCCGCCAATGCCGGAAGAAAGCCTTGCGGTTCAACGCTCTTCTCTGAGGCGAAAGGATCACGCCGGGCTCGCGCCGATAGTCGCCGCCGGTTGCCGTCAATGCCTCGCGCGCGGCTTATCCACATCGATCCGCCCGCGAAACGCGCAACAAGGCTTCATTTACCATGTTGTTCCTTCGGGCGGGGCGATGAGGAGATCGCCAATGCGCGTAGAAAAGCTTCGCGATGCAGCCGACGACACCGGCCTCGTTCCAGCCGGGCATTACTTCGCCCGCCTCGCCCGCAACCTCCAACACGCCAACGCGCGCGAACACGCAAAGCGCTTAAAGCTCGACGCGGAGGACCGCCGGCTGGAGGCGAGCTACCGGCGCGCCTCCGCGGCGCGCGGCAACACCTTTGCGGATACGCGCGGCATGGTTTGAGCGCACGCCGCACTGAACGTGCGTGTGCCGCTCCCGCCGATGCCTTAGAGCTGGGGCGGGAGGATTCGGATGGCGAAGCTCAGCGCATGGTTGGCCGTGCTCGCAGCGGCGGCGATCGTGATTTCGTTGGCGATGCAAAGCGCCGCTTTGGAGTTCGGCGCTTTCGGGCCCGCCGCCGCAGCTGTGTTGCTCGGCATGGGCGCATACCGGACTTTGCGAGCCATGAGCGGCGGGCTCCGTTTGCTGTGCGGCGCTTGGGGCGTCTCGACGGGATTGGCTTGGTATGCGCCGTCCTACAATTTTCCCGACTTCGTTCCGGGCATGCTGGCGATCGGCGCACCGGTGCTGGTCAGCGCAATCGGGCTCGCGCTGGTGGTGCTGCACCGAGAGAAGAAGAGCGCCGCTTAGAGATCCAGCAGCATGCGCTCGGGATCTTCCAGGCCTTCCTTGACGCGCACCAGGAACGTGACCGCTTCCTTGCCGTCGACGATGCGGTGATCGTAACTCAAGGCCAGATACATCATCGGCCGCACCACGATCTGCTTGTCGACCACGACCGGGCGCTCCTGAATCTTGTGCATGCCGAGAATGCCGGACTGCGGCGCGTTGAGGATCGGCGTCGACATCAGCGAGCCGTAGACGCCGCCGTTCGAAATCGTGAACGTTGCGCCCTGCAGGTCTTCGAGCTTCAGATGCCCGTCGCGGGCTTTGACGCCAAGCTCACCGATCTCTTTCTCGATCTCGGCCATCGACTTGTGGTCGGCGTCGCGCACCACCGGCACGACGAGGCCGCGATCGGTGCCGACGGCGATGCCGATATCGTAGAAATTCTTGTAGATGATGTCGTCGCCGTCGATCTCGGCGTTGACGTTGGGGATTTCCTTCAGCGCCGCGATGCACGCCTTCACGAAGAAGCTCATGAAGCCGAGCTTCACGCCGTGCTTGCGCTCGAAGCCGTCCTTGTATTTCGTGCGCGCCGCCATGATGGCCGACATGTCGGCCTCGTTGAACGTCGTCAGCATCGCCGCCGTGTTCTGCGCTTCCTTGAGCCGGCGAGCGATCGTCTTGCGCAGGCGCGTCATCGGCACGCGCTCTTCCTGTTCGCCGACGACGCGCGCCTGCAGCGGCGGATGCGCGGGCGGCTCGGTGCGCTGCGCGCTGCGGTTCTCGATGATAGCGAGCGCGTCCGCTTTGGTGACGCGGCCGTCCTTGCCGGAGCCGCTCATGCCGCTCATGTCGACGCCGCTCTCGGCGGCGATGCGCTGCACCGAGGGCGGCGCTTGCTTGCGGGCGCCGTTGGCTTGCGGCTGCGGCGCGGGCGCAGCTTGCTTCGGCGCTTCCGGCGCGGGCTTCGGCGCTTCGGCTTTCGGCGCCGCTTGCGAAGCTGCCGCCCCTGCTCCGCCCATGCGGCCGAGCAGTGCGCCGATCGTGACGGTTGCGCCTTCGCCGGCGACGATCTCGCTCAGCACGCCCGCTTCCGGCGCGGAGACTTCGACCGAAACCTTGTCGGTCTCGAGTTCGACCAAAGTCTCGTCCTTCTTCACGGCGTCGCCGGCCTTCTTCATCCACTTGGCGACAGTCGCTTCGCTCACGCTCTCGCCCAAGGTCGGCACAACGATATCGGTCACGTCATCTTCTCCGTTGCGAAGCGCTTACACCGCTTTCGCACTAATCTCACCTCGTCATTCCGGGGCTCAGCAAAGCTAAAAACCCAGAACCATTGGTTGGCGGCATTACCCCAACGCCTCCTGGAGCAGCGCTTCGAGTTCCTTCAAATGCTTGCTCATCAGGCCTGCAGCGGTCGAGGCGCTGGCCGGGCGGCCGGCGTAGCGCGCGCGCTTGGCTTTCACGTCGAGCTTTTCGAGCGTGAGTTCGATCCACGCGTCGGCGAACGTCCAGCCGCCCATGTTCTTCGGCTCTTCCTGGCACCAGACCAGGTCGGCGTTCGGGAAGCGCGCGAGCTCGGTCATCACCGACTTCATCGGCCAGGGATAGAATTGCTCCAGCCGCAGGATGTAGACGTCGTCACGGCCGCGCTTCTCGCGCTCGTCGAGCAGGTCGTAATAGACCTTGCCCGAGCACATGATCACGCGACGGATCTCGCTGTCCGGCTTCAGCTTGATAGCCGTATTGCCATTGCCGAGCTGGGCGTCGTCCCACAGCACGCGGTGGAAAGACGAACCTTCAGCCATCTCGCTCAGCGCCGAAGTCGCTTTCTTGTGCCGGAGCAAAGATTTCGGCGTGAAGACGATCAGGGGCTTGCGGAAGTCGCGGTGCAGCTGGCGGCGCAGCACGTGGAAATAGTTGGCCGGCGTGGTGCAGTTGACGATTTGAAGGTTGTCTTCCGCGCATTGCTGCAGGAAACGCTCGATCCGCGCCGAGCTGTGCTCCGGCCCCTGCCCTTCGTAACCGTGCGGCAGCAGCATCACGAGGCCCGACATGCGCAGCCACTTGCGCTCGCCCGAACTGATGAACTGATCGATCACCACCTGGGCGCCGTTCACGAAATCGCCGAACTGCGCTTCCCATAGCGTCAGCGTCTTCGGATCGGCGAGCGTGTAGCCGTACTCGAAGCCGAGCACCGCTTCTTCGGAGAGCAGCGAGTCGATGACTTCGTAATGCGCCTGACCGGGGCGAATGTTGTTGAGCGGCGTGTAGCGCGCTTCGGTTTGCTGTTCGACGAAGTGCGAGTGGCGCTGGCTGAACGTGCCGCGGCAGGAATCCTGGCCGCTGAGGCGCACGTTGAAGCCCTCGTCGAGCAGCGTGGCGAAGGCGAGATGCTCGGCCAACGCCCAGTCGATGCCCTGGCCTTCGTCGATCGCCTTGCGGCGCGCTTCGATCACGCGTTGCACGGTCTTGTGCATCTCGAAGTCAGCCGGGATCTCGGTGATGCGGCGGCCGAGCTCCCGCAGCTTGTCGAGCGGCGCTTCGGTCTTGCCGCGGCGATCGTCGTCCGCCGGCAGCGCAAAGCCGGCCCAATCGCCGTCGAGCCAGTCGGCCTTGTTGACGCGATAGGCTTTGCCCGCGTCGAACTCGCGGTCGAGGAAGGCGTTGAAGTCATTCTGCCACTCGTCGAGTTCAGCTTGGCTGACTACGCCTTCGCTGAGCAGCCGGCGCGCGTAGATTTCCAGCGTCGTCTGCTGATCCTTTACGCGCCGATACATGATCGGCTGCGTCATGGTCGGATCGTCGCCTTCATTGTGGCCGAAGCGGCGATAGCAGAACATGTCGATGACGACGTCCTTGCCGAACGTCTGGCGATACTCGGTCGCCACCTTGGCCGCGAACACCACCGCCTCGGGATCGTCGCCGTTCACGTGGAAGATCGGCGCTTGCACCATCAAAGCGACGTCGGACGGATACGGCGACGAGCGCGAATAGTGCGGCGCGGTGGTGAAGCCGATCTGGTTGTTGATGATGAAGTGCATCGTGCCGCCGGTGCGATAACCGCGCAGACCGGACAGCGCGAAGCATTCGGCGACAACCCCCTGCCCCGCGAACGCGGCGTCGCCGTGGATCAAGAGCGGCATCACCCGCGCGCGGAGATCGTGCAGCGCTTGGCCTTCCTCGGACCACGTTGCGCGCTTGGCTTGTTTGGCGCGCGCCTTGCCGAGCACGACGGGGTTGACGATTTCGAGGTGCGACGGATTCGCGGTGAGCGAGAGATGGACGTTGTTGCCGTCGAAGCTGCGGTCGCTCGAAGCGCCCAGGTGATACTTTACATCGCCGGAGCCGAGCACATTGTCAGGCGTCGCCGAGCCGCCTTGGAACTCGTGGAAGATCGCCTGGTACGGCTTGCCCATCACGGCGGCGAGCACGTTGAGCCGGCCGCGGTGCGCCATGCCGAGCACGATCTCGTCGACGCCCATCGCGCCGCCCCGCTTGATGATCTGCTCGAGCGCCGGGAGCATCGCTTCGCCGCCGTCGACGCCGAACCGTTTGGTGCCCGGATGGCGCTTATGCACGAACTTCTCGAAGCCCTCGCCTTCGATCAGCTTCTTCAGGATTGCGCGCTTGCCCTCGGGCGTGAACGCGATCTCCTTGTCCGGCCCCTCGATGCGTTCCTGGATCCAGGCCTTCTCGGCCGGATCGGTGATGTGCATGAACTCGACGCCGACGGTGGAGCAATAGGTCCGCTTCAGGATCGCCAGCATCTCGTTGACGGTGGCGCTCTGCAGACCGAGCACGCCGTCGATGAAGATCGGCCGGTCGAGATCGCCGGGGCCGAAGCCGTGGCTGGCCGGATCGAGCTCCGGCGCGGCCGGGCGCACTTCGATGCCGAGCGGATCGAGATTGGCGTTCAAGTGCCCGCGCGTGCGGTAGGCGCGGATCATCATCAGCGCGCGGATGCTGTCGCGCGTCGCCTGCTGCACGTCCTGCGCCGAGGCGCTCGGCAGCCTCGCGGCGACCTTCCGCTCGAGCTTGTCGGCGAGGCCGCCCCAATTGCCGTCCATCAGCCGCGTGGTTTCGGTCGTCTGCGGCTGCGCCAGCTCCGGGCGGAACCAGGACGGTCCGCGCACGGATTTCTGCACCGCGCGCGGATCGTCGCGGACTTGGTCGAAGAACGCGCGCCAGGAGGGGTCTACCGAGCCCGGATCCTCCGCATACCGCGCCGCCATCTCCTCCACGAACGTGGCGTTCGCGCCGTAGAGAAAGCTGGTCTCCAGGAAGGTGATGTTCGACAAGCTGCGGGCGTCGTCCGCCATGGGGGCGCTGACCTCTCGGAAATCACGGGCGCGAGAGAGAAATATAGAGCCGCGCCCGCGGCGGCGCCCCTTCTAAAGCGCGTCGGTAAAGGAATGAAGGGATGCTCTGACGCAGGGCTGCAATACTTAGGATTTGCGCTGGGCCCCCGATTCAGGGACGGCGGCCCGCATAGACGCGAATGGCCCCGCCCCGGGCGGAGCCAATGTATGTTATCGTGGCGGGGTCTTGCTGGCGCGACCAAACGACGGTGCGAAAGCCCCGGCCCCAAAAGCGAGCTTCCTCGTCAGACAGCTCGTCCGTAGTGTCGATGAACGGATCGCCCAGCGGAGCAGCATCGACATTGAGGCCGCGGAGCGTCGCTATGTCGGCCTCGGTATTTGGAACACCAAAGCGCACTGCACAAACTGTGTTCTGCACGTGAGGCAGGAGGATTCCGACTCCTTCGATATTGGTGGCCAGCGGCGTCACCTCAGCCCCACTCTCTGCGTAGATCCGCATAGTGTCCGAGACATGCAGATACTCGCCGAAGATCACAGCAACCGGCGTCGAACCCGCTTCGACCATCCACCCGGCCATAGTGTGTGTGCCGTCAAAAGAGGGGTCGGCCCACTGCGCGAGTTCGCTCGCCGTCATGCCGCGCCAGCCCCTTTGTTGAGCAGCGGCGATGACAGTTGCGAGATCGCCGTCGGGAGCGACGCACACCTCGTTGGCTAGCGTCACTGGATCGGTCGCGGCGAACGCGGGCGACGCGCAAAGCGCAACAGAAATGAAAGAAAAGACGGCGTCGCGGAGGCACCTAGCCACGGAGCAGTTCCGCCATCGTCCGGCCGAGCGCGGCCGGGTGCGGCGCTACCGTGATCCCGGCGGCTTCCATCGCGGCGATCTTGGATTCCGCGTCGCCCTTGCCGCCTGCGATGATGGCGCCGGCGTGGCCCATGCGGCGGCCCGGCGGCGCAGTGCGGCCGGCGATGAAGCCGACGGTCGGCTTCCAGCGGCCTTTTTTCTTTTCATCAGCCAGGAACTGGGCGGCGTCTTCTTCCGCCGTGCCGCCAATTTCGCCGATCATGATGATGGCCTTGGTCTCATCGTCGGCCAGGAATAGCTCCAGCATGTCGATGAATTCGGTGCCCTTCACCGGATCGCCGCCGATGCCGACGGCGGTGGTTTGGCCGAGGCCTTCGTTGGTGGTCTGGAACACGGCTTCGTAAGTCAGCGTGCCGGAGCGCGAGAGCACGCCGATTTTGCCCTTGGAGAAGATCTGGCCCGGCATGATGCCGATCTTGCATTCGTTCGGCGTCAACACGCCGGGGCAATTCGGCCCGATCAGGCGCGACTTCGAGTTTTCGAGCCTCGCCTTCACCCGCACCATGTCGAGCACCGGGATGCCTTCGGTGATGCAGATGATGAGCGGGATCTCGGCGTCGATCGCTTCTTCGATCGCTGCGGCCGCATGCGGCGGCGGGACGTAAATCACGGTGGCGTCGGCGCCGGCGCGCTCCTTGGCTTCCGCCACGGTCTCGAATACCGGCAGCCCGAGATGCGTCTGGCCGCCCTTCCCCGGCGACACCCCGGCCGTCATCTTGGTGCCGTACGCGATCGCCTGCTCGGAGTGGAAGGTCCCGTTCTTGCCGGTGAAGCCCTGGCAGATGACGCGGGTGTTGGCGTTGACGAGAATGGACAATCTGGCCCCCGAGGCGCGGAAAATGGTGCGGCGAGCGTCCTAACCCCACCCGTTCGCACTTGCAAATCCGCGCCCCGGCGAGCCGCAGCCGCACCGCTCCTCCGGGACGGAACGCACCGCCGCGTGTGCCGGTTATGCCGACAGCATTCCCCGGAGGTTCACATGCAAGAGCGACACAATTGGTGGCAGCCCGACGACACGGCGCGGCGCGATTACGCCAAGAGCGGGCGCCGGGACTATTCGGCGCGGCATCGCGACGACCGCCCCTATTGGTGGAGCGAGAATGATCTGCCGCGGCGCGACGAGCGCATCCGGTACGACGCTGATCGCCAGCGCGATGATCGGCGCGGCTATGCGCGCGATCACGATGACGTGCGCCATGGCGGCCACGACGTCGACAGCGATTATCATGACGGCCGCTCGCGCCTCGCCGATCAGGTCAAGGCGTTCTTCGGCAGCGACCGCGCCGAGCGGCGCCTCGAGCACGACCGCCGCTATCACGACGACGATCGGCGCCACGCCCGCCGCTATGAGGACGATGCGCGGCGCGATTTTCGCGGCGTCGGGCCACGCACGCGCCACGACGAGGACGAAGAGCTGCGCGAACAGCTCAGCGACCGCTTCGCCGACGATCCGGAGCTCGACGCGTCGGAAATCCTCGTGCGCGTGATCGACAACGAAGCGATCCTCGACGGCACGGTGCGCAGCAAACGCGACGCCCAGCGCGCCTACGACATCGCCCACGACATTCCCGGCATTGTCTATGTGCGCGACCGGCTCGACGTCGTCAGCCGCCGCGGCCGCGACCGGGTGCGGCGCGCGACCGTCGGCATGGGCTATGAAGGCTCGACACGGCGTTGGAGCTGAGGCGGCTCAGCCGCCGGCGTCCATGATGAAGGCGTTGAGCTTGTTGCCGTCCGGATCGCGGAAATACGCGGCGTAGAAGGTCTCGCCGCGCGGCCCTGGCGGGCCCTCGCACGTGCCGCCATGGGCGAGCGCGATCTCGTGCAGGCGATGGACTTGCTCTTTGCTCTTGGCTTCCAGCGCGACCATGACGCCATTGCCGACGCTTGCGGCGTTGCCGTCGAACGGTTTGGTGAGGCCGATGCCGGCGCTGCCGCCGGGCGTGCCCCAGGCGATCGCGCCGGGCCATTCCATCATGCGGCCGGTGCCGAGTTCCTTGGCGATGGCGTCATAGAACGCCGCCCCACGTTGCAGGTCGTTCGTGCCTAGCGTGACGTAGCCGATCATCTCGTGAGCCTCCGAAAATGGTGCGGAGAGGTCCTCCCACAGGAAGGAGAACAAAACAAGATCATTTCGACGAGGCGCGTCGTCTCCAGGCCCTTGAGTGCGTTGCTGGGCCCCTGGGTCGGAACGATCATGGCGCTCGGCGGGTTGGCCGAGACCGAGCAAAATCAGGAGGCGACCGATGGCTCAACGTTGGAGCGCGCACAGTTATGATCGCGATTGGCGCGGCAGCCCTGGCTTCGATTATCGCAATGCGCAGCGCGAGAACTACGCCGATTATGGCGGCGACGAGAGCAGTCCGTACGACTACACTCGCGGGCCGACCTACGACTACGGCGCCTCGTACGACAGTTCGCGCTACAGCTCGCCCGATTACATGCGCCGCGGCGAAGGCTGGCGGCAGGAGATGGGCCGCGAGGTCGGCGAGTTCTTCGACGACGATTACGCCGAACGGCGCAGCGACCGGAACCAGCGGCGCCTGGGTGAGATCCGCCGCAGCATGCGCAGGCGCGGCCCCTCCCCCGTGATCGAAGACGACGAGCGCCTGCGCGGCAAGATCTGCCGCCGCATGCGCGAGGACGACGATCTCGATGCCTCAGACGTCCATGTCCGCGTGCGCGATGGCGAAGCAACGCTGGAGGGCGTCGTCGACGACCCGGACGAACGCCGCCACGCCGAACGCTGCGCTCACAGCGTCCGTGGCGTGCGCTTCGTGCGCAACCGTCTGCGCACGCGCGAAGACGAGCGCCGCCGCGGCGAATACGGCCGCCGCAGCTTCGGCAACCTGTTCGAACAGGATGCGGGCGCGATTCACGGATACGATTTGGAGGGACGGCAGCGGCGCGAGATGCGTCAGCGCGCTTGGTGAGCGACTTAAGCGCTTAGCGTTGCGCCTCGTTCCTCTCGACGCGACCGACCGCGACTCCTGCGCGAGACCAGACCTCGACAACGCCGGGGAAATAGATCTCCGTCATCGCGCGGGATGGTTTTCGACGCCGTGATCCTGCATGCGGATGACTTCGTTGAGGACGCGCTGCGACTGGTTCAGCATGCGGTTTTCCATCAACACCATCTCGGAACGGATTTCGCCGATGTCGCGCCTTATCTCGCCCATGTCGCGCTCGACACGCGCCAGGCGTTCGTCCTGCCGGACGACGATCTCCATCAACGTCGTCAGCCGCTCATCCACGCGCCGCAGTTGCAGCAACGTGAGATTCGCCACCTTCTCGGCGTCGAAGGGCTCTGGCTCGGCCATGCGTATAAATTAGCACTTGAGGACGCACAAAACAAGAACGCCTCGCGTTGCCGAGCCGAGGCGCCTTACCCCTTCACGGCCTTCACGATCTTCCGCGCCGCGTCTTCCAGGTCGTCCGCCGGGATCACGTTCAGCCCGCTGTCGCGGATGATTTGCTTGCCGAGTTCGACATTGGTGCCTTCCAGGCGCACCACCAGCGGCACTTGCAGGCCGACTTCCTTCACCGCGGCGATCACGCCTTCGGCGATGACGTCGCACTTCATGATGCCGCCGAAGATGTTGACCAGGATTCCCTTCACCTTCGGGTCGGCGGTGATGATTTTGAACGCGGCCGTCACCTTTTCTTTGCTGGCGCCGCCGCCGACATCGAGGAAGTTGGCCGGCTCGGCGCCGAACAGCTTGATGATGTCCATCGTCGCCATGGCCAGGCCCGCGCCGTTGACCATGCAGCCGATGTCGCCATCGAGCGCGATATAGGCGAGATCGAATTTCGAGGCCTCGATCTCCTTTTCATCTTCCTCCCCGAGGTCGCGCAGCTCGGCCCATTCCGGGTGGCGGAAGCCGGCGTTGGAATCGAAGCTCACTTTTGCGTCGGCGCAGACGAGCTTGTTATCTTCCGTCACGATCAGCGGATTGATCTCGAGCATCGACATGTCGCTTTTCACGAACGCGCCGTAGAGCTTGGTCACCAGCTCGCTGCACTGATTGGCGAGATCGCCGGAAAGGCCGAGCGCTTGCGCGATGTTGGCAGCGTCGGCGGCGGTCGGGCCAGTGGCCGGGTCGATCGCAACGGTCGTGATCTTCTCCGGCGTGTCGTGCGCGACTTCTTCGATGTTCATGCCGCCGGCTTCGCTCGCGACGAAGGCGACGCGGCCGGTTTCGCGATCGACCAGAGCGGAGAGGTAAAACTCCTTGGCGATCTTCATGCCTTCTTCGATGTAGAGACGCTTGACGACGCGGCCGTCCGGCCCGGTCTGCAGCGTGACCAGAGTGTTGTTCAGCATCTGCGAAGCGTAGAGGCCTACGTCTTCCGGCTTGAAGGCAATGCGTACGCCGCCCTTCTCGCCCGCGGCGGCTTCCTTGAACTTGCCCTTGCCGCGGCCGCCGGCGTGAATCTGGCTCTTCACCGCCCAAACCTGGCCGCCGAGCTTGGCCGCCGCATCCACCGCTTCCTCGGCCGTGAACGCCGGATAGCCCCGCGGCGTCGGAACGCCGAAGCTCTTGAGGACGGCTTTGCCTTGGTATTCGTGGATGTTCATCGGGGCCCCTTGGAGGATTCGGGCCGTCTTATAAGCCCGCAAGCCCCGCCGCCAACCCCGCCCCTGCGCAAATGGCGAGCACCAGGAGCAAATTCGCCTTGAAGCGGATCAGCGCCATGCCCGCCGCCAGGGCGAGAGCCACCATCCAGAGCTGTGCGGAAGCGAGGTCCGGGATTTCGGCCGGCCCAAGCGTCAACTGCCGCGCGAACAGCGCGTGTGCGGCGAAGAACAGCGCGAGCTTGGCGATGACGCCAAGCACAGCGGCGGTAATGGCGGCGAGCGCGCCGGCGGCGCGCGGATTGCGCTCCAGCCGCTCCGCGTATGGCGCGCCTGCGAAGATCCAGACGAAGCTCGGCGCAAACGTGCACCAGAGCGCGATAGCCGCGCCAGAGAGAGCGAGCGCGAGCCCGCCACTGGTCCAGCCCGCCAGGAAGCCGACGAACTCGTTGACCAGAATGAGCGGACCTGGCGTCGTTTCGGCGAGGCCGAGGCCATCGATCATCTGCTCTGGCGTCAGCCAACCCCGCGCTGCCGCTTCGGCGGTGAGATAGGCGAGCAGCGCGTACGCCCCGCCAAAGGTGACGCAAGCGAGGATCGAGAACACGAGCGCGACCTGGAAAAGCACGTGCTCAGTGCCGAGCGTCAGCGCGATGAGAAACGGCGGCGTGAGCCATAACACGAACCACAGCAGCGCGTGTACCCATGCTCGCCCGCGTGCGGAGGAGCTGTCGGGTCGCATAGCGGACTGATCGAGGGGATTGCTGTGCGTGTCTCCCTCCCCTCCGCTCGCTCGCGGGCGAGGATTAAGGACGCCAATCATCCCCGCCGCCGCAATCACCAGCGGAAACGGCGCGCCGAGCATCAGCGCAACGAAGGCGACGAACGCAATCCACACCGCGGCGGTTGTCTTCAGCGCTCGCTTGCCGACCTTCACCAAAGCTTCGGCCACCAGCGCAACAACTGCGCATTTAATGCCGTCGAACGCGGCGGCGACGAGCGGAATATCGCCGTAGTTGACGTAGAGCCACGACAGCGCAAGAACGACAGCGGCGCCAGGCAGCACAAACAGCCAGCCGGCGATTAACGCCCCGGCCCAGCCGCGCAGCTTCCAGCCGACATAGGTCGCCAGCTGCTGCGCTTCCGGCCCGGGCAGCAGCATGCAGAACGCCAGCATGTGCTGAAAGCGATCTTCGCCGACCCATTTGCGCTCATCGACATAGATGCGATGCATCAGCGCGATCTGCCCCGCCGGTCCACCGAAGCCGAGACAGCCGATCTTGAGCGACTCTCGAATGAGAACGCCAAAACTTGGCGCAGAAGCGCTGGTCATCGATAGTACGGCCGATGCGAGTTGACCCAGGTGCGCGCGTGCTCGACCGGCATGGCGACATGCGGCGCCACTTCCGCTCGGACATGAATGGCGGCCGGCAGCGCCTCCATGCGGCTGCGCCAGCGCATAATCAGGTTTCGGGACATCAGCATGTCAGCACCCTCGGGCGTCATGCTCAGCGTCGTCATGCACGGCAGCAGCGCATAGTCGGCCAAGGTGGGCTCGCTCGTAATCAGAAACTCCCGGCCGTGCTGAAGCTCGCGCTCCATGACGTCAAGCGCCGTGCGGATGCGCGGCAGCGCGGCGGCGACCACCTTTTCGTCCGGCGCGACGCCCAGGGCAGGATAGACGATCCGCTCGTGCCCGAGATGAAACGCAATGTACGGATAATAGTAGGCGCTGAGATTGCTGATCCACTGGTTCATCCGGGCGCGCAGTTTCAAATCCGAAGGCGTCAGCTTTGGCCCAGGGAATGCATCGTCCACATACGCGATGATCGCCGCCGTCTCGTAGAGCAGGAAATCGCCGTGTTCGAGAATCGGCACGCGGTTGAAGGGATGCAGCGCTAAATGGCGCGGACCGCCCATGTCCGGCTCTAGATCGTGAAAGTCGTATGGAACGCCTTTGTGCGTCAGCACCAAGCGTGCGACGTTGACGTAGGTGCTGAGCGGAAAGCCATAGAGACGAACTGCGGACATCGTCGTTCCCCTTCTCGCGGCGAGGAACGGACGCATGCGCCCGCCCTCGGATCGAGGACAGGGCAGCGCTTGGACGGAAATCGTCTTGGAAAGCCGGGCGTCTGCCGAAGCCCGACGCTCAAAAGTTACGCGCGGCTCTGCGCTTCGTCAATGCGGCTCGAATCTTCGCCGGGAGATTCATCGCCATAGACGATCTCGCCTGCGGCGACGCTGGTGCCGAGTTGGGGCGCGAACTCTTCGCGCATCGGCGCCGCCTCGCGCGTCGTGCGGCGCCAGAACATCGCCGCCGCCACCGCCACGGCGGCGGCGCCCGCAAACCAGAACATGCCGGCGACGTCGAACCGGTCGACCAGAGGGCCGAGAATGAGCGGGCCGATCACCGAACCGCCTGCCCACACGAACAAAAGGCCAGCCGCCGATTGCGCGAGCTTGCCGGGTTCGGCGCGGTCGGCCATGTGCGAAACGGCGATACCATAAAAGCTCAAGGCGCCCGCGCCCCAGGCGAAGAACAGCAGCACCGCCGACCAACTCTGCAGCCGCCCGCTCCAGATCGCCAACGCGAAAGCGGCGATCGCCGCCAGGGCGGCAAGGCCGGCGATGACGAGGCGCCGATCGACGCGATCAGACAACCGCCCCGCCGGCCATTGCAGCAACAGCGAGCCGATGAAGGCGGCGGCGTAGAACTCGGCGGCGGCATTGGAGCCGTAGTGCTCGGCGGCGTAGAGCGGCGCGAGCGCGAGCACGCCGCCATTGACGAGCCCTGCCCCGAAACTGCCGATCACCGCGGCGGGCGCGATGGCGAATTGTTCGACCAGCGCCAAGGGCTGCGCCTTCGGCGGGGCCGGCTGCTCGGCCGCGGTGAAGCAGATCGGCACCATCGACAAAGCGGCTATGGCGGCGGCGATCATCCACGGCTCCGCCTCGGCGGGCGCGTAGCCGAAGGCGAAGAACGGCCCGAACGCGAGCGCGCCTTTGGTGAGCACCATGTAGACGCTCATCACCTCGCCGCGCACGCGCGTGCTGATCGAAAAATTGAGCCAGCTTTCGATCGCCGCGAACATGAGCGCCACCGCCATCCCGGCGATCATGCGCGACAAGCCCCAAGCCCAGATCTGATCGCTGAAGTGCAGCGCGAGCGTCGTCACCGAGAAGATCGCGGCGCACGCGGCGTAAACGCGGATATGGCCGACGCGCGCCAAGAGCTGCGTGGCGATCATCGCCCCCATCATGAAGCCGGCCGAGTACGAGGCGGCGATCAGGCCGAGCGCGGTGCGCGAATGGCCCTCTTCCGTGAAGGCGAGCGGAATGCGCACGCCGAGCAGGCCGCTCGCAAGCTGCAGGATCGTGACAGCGATGATGAGCGCAGCGACGTTGCGCAGCAGGCTGGTCATGGCGGCGCCCGCTACATAGGCATAAACGCCGCGGCTGAGAACTCGCCAAAGCGGGCGCTTTGTCGCGTTCTCCTCAACAAACTGGCGGTTAGCCGAAGAACATCTGGAACATGACGCGGCCCGGGATGAAGCTGAGCGCGCCCGCGACGAGCAGACCGCCGACGAACATGCTGGTCATGGCGCGGCGGTGGATGTCGACCTTGCGGCTGCGGATAGCGTAGATCGCCATCGGAAGGGCGATGATGGTCCAGCCGCTCAACAGGTGGATGAACGACCAATAGCCGCCATTGAGGCCGGTGATGAACAGGCTCGACACGGCGGTGACGCCCATGGCGAGGACCCAGCTCCAGCCCAGCGCCTTGTGCAGGCCCCTGCCCTTCGGCCGGAGCAGGATAACCGTGCCGATGACCAGCGCGGTGACCGCAGCGTAGACGTGAAGCTGCACCATCCAGGGCAGGTCTCCCCAGAGCGCCAGATTCGGCGCGCGCAGGTTGATGCCGCTGACGCCAGCCGCGATCCGCGGCAGGAACGGCCACAGAGCAGCTGCGAGAATGGCGGCGACGACGGCGCTGGCGATCAATTGAGTCCGGGCGGGCTTGGCGCGAGCAGCAGGCATGTGGTCTCCGTTCGATCTCTGCTAGGAGGGTGGCGAACGGAGGTCCGGCGTGCAGCCGCAGATGCGTCAGACGACTGATCCAGCACGTGAATCGCCCCCTGCGGCGGTTGGCGCTTCGCCATTTGCGGACGATCCGCCGCCGAGTCTGCGCCAATGGCTGCGCAATCTCGCCATCGCCGCCGCGGCCGGCGCATTCATGGCGCTCGTCGGCGCGATGGACACCTCGCGCCTGCCGCTGTGGCATCGCCTGCTCTACTGGGTCCCGCTGACCATGGCGGGCGGCGTGCTCGGTCACGCGCTCGCGCTCTACGTGGCCAAGATTCCGCACGCCCGGCTAAATCCCTGGCTGTTTGGAACTATCCTCACCTTCGCGATCGCCGTTCCGGCGACGTTCGTGGTGTGGGGCTACACAGGCCTGGTGGTCGGCGATTGGATGCCGATCACCGGCCTGCCGATGTTGTTCATCCCCGTGCTGGTGATCACCGCGGCAATGACGGCGCTGATGACCGCCCTCAACTGGCCTGGCCGCGTGACGCACGCGCCGGCGCCGGGCGCGACCGCACAGCCGGTGCGGCTCATGGAGCGGCTGCCACCGAAACTCAAAGGCGCCGCCATCTATGCGGTCTCGGCCGAGGATCATTATTTGCGCCTGCATACGTCGAAAGGAACGGACCTGATCCTGATGCGGCTGGCGGATGCGATCGCGGAGCTGGAGGGCCTCGAAGGGGCGCAGACGCATCGATCCTGGTGGGTCGCCCGCGACGCTGTGGAGAGCGCGGGGCGCGAGGGCGACCGTGCGGTGCTCGTGCTCAAGGGCGGCGTCGAAGCGCCGGTGAGCCGGCCGAACGTGAAGCCGCTCAGAGACGCGGGTTGGTTCTGAACCAGTCGGCGCGTGTGATTTCCCATACCTCGTGCGGCATGCCGGCGTGAATCGTGCTCGCGCCGACGCGCATGCCCAGACGCTGCGCCAGTTTCTGCGAGTTCGAATTCTCGGCGTGGATCAGGCTGACGATGCGGTCGAGCGGAAACTGCGCGAACACCCAATCGCCTGCCGCCCGCGCCGCTTCGAACGCGTAGCCCCGGCTCCAGTATGGACGCGCCAGTCCCCAGCCGAGTTCGAAACCCACCCAACATTCCGGCTGCCAAGCGCCGACGCGGCCGACGAAGGCGCCGCTCACCTTCTCTTCCACTGCGAACAGCCCATAGCGGCGCAGCGCCCAGTGGCCGACGAACAGGGCGAGATCGCGCCACGCCTCGGCGCGCGCTTTCGGCCTTTGATCGCTGGTGAGGAAGCGCGCCACCTCGGCGTCGGCCATCATCGCCGCGAAGCCGTCGAGATCGCCTTCGCGCCAACCGCGCAGGACGAGACGCTCTGTCTCGATGCGCGGCACGGCGTTGGGATCGAACAATGTCACAGTGGCGCGCGCCGCATGGTGATGCGCTCTTCGCGCACGCCGTCAGGATAGCGGATCTGCAGGCTGATCTCGACATCGTTCTCACCGACGCGCCGGATAGAGAGGCCCTCGAACTCCAGCGCATCCTCGTTCGCCGCCACCGGCTCGAAGGCGTGCCAGCCGTCTCTTTCTTCCCAACCGACGAAATCGGGATTGAAGTGCTTGACCCGCATGCGCACGCCGCGGTCGGTCACCTCCATCAGCATGATCTCGTAAAAAGCCGGCGCGCCATCACGGATCAGCCGAAAGTGGCCGACCATCTGCCCGCCGGCCGGCGGCGCCCAGGTCTCCTCAAGCTGGCCGCCCAGCCCCTCCCCGACCCAGCGGCCAGCGAGCCACGCGGCGTCCTCGATCGTGGCGTCTTGCGCCTGCGCTGCGGCTGCGACGGCGGAAAAAGCGGCGGCGGCGACGATGGTCTTGATCAGCTTCAACATGGCCAATCCCTCCTTCGCCGCCATGACGCGCGATCGCGCCGCATTTCGACATCAGGGTTCGGCCGTGAACACCCCATCGCTGTCGGCGACCAGATAGGCGAACACGGCGTAGGCGGCGACGTTCTGGCGGAGCGCTTCGGGATCGATCTTGTCGAGCGTGTCGTTCGGCGTGTGGTGATAATCGAAATAGTCGAGGCCGTTCTGGGAAAGATCGACCACCGGCATGCCGGCCTGACGCATCGCCCCGATGTCGGCGCCGCCGCCGGCGGCGTTGTCGCCGGGAATGATGCCGAGCGGCGCGAGCTGGCGCTGGATCGCGCGGCCGTACGGCAGCGCGTGATCGGCGAAGCGGGTGCGGAAGCGCCAGATCGGACCAGCGCCGAAATCGCTTTCCGCGCCGACGATATGCGTCTCGTTCGCGTGCGCTTCGGCATAAGCGGCGCCGCCGTGGACGCCGTTCTCTTCCGCGCCCGCGAGCAGGATGCGGATGGTGCGACGAGGGCGGCGCGGCAGATCGCGGATCAGTTTCGCCGCGGCGGTGACGATGGCGACGCCGGCGCCGTCATCGACAGCGCCCTGCCCCATGTCCCAGGAATCGAGGTGCGCCGCGAGCAGCACGATCTCGTCCGGACGCTCACGGCCGCGGATCTCGGCGATGACATTTCCCGATGGCGCGTTCTCGCGGATGTCGGCCTGAATATCGAGACGGACGCGCGTCGCCCCGCGCGAGATGCGGCGCGCGAGCAGGTCGGCGTCGGCGGGCGAGATCGCGGCCGCCGGCAGCGATGCGCCTTGCGACTGCCGCGAAGAGCCGCCTTGGTGAGCGAAGCGGTGCGGGTCGGTGCCGACCGAGCGGATCAGGCAGGCGACGGCGCCCTTCGCTTGCGCCACCGGCGCGCAGCGGCCGCGCTTGGCGACAGCTGCGCCATAGCCCGAGCCATCCTGCGTGCGCTGCATGCGCTCGTCGATGAAGACGATGCGGCCGCGTACAGCGTCTTCCGGCGCCGCTTCGAGCGCGGCCATGTCGGCAAAGCGCACGACTTCGGCTTCCAGCCCGCCCTGGGGCGTCGACGGCGAGCCGCCGAGCGCAGCAATCACCATGGGCTGCGGCGCAGGCCCGACGATCGAGGCTTCCTCGCGCGTCGCATCCCAGTACGGGATCGTGAAGGGCTCGATGCGGACATTGCTGAAGCGCTGCTCGCGCAGCATGTTCACTGCCCAGTCGCGCGCGCGCGCCTCGGCTTCGGAGCCGGCCAGGCGCGGCCCGATCTCGGTGACGAGGTCTTCGACGATCTCCCAGGCGAGGTTGCTTTCGAGCGCGGCGGCGCGCAGGCGATCGACCGTGCGCTCCTGCTCGGGGCTGATCGGCGCCGCGGCCGGCGGCGCCTGCGGATTGACGGCGACTGAGGTCGCAGACGGTTGTTGCGTTTGCTGCGCGCTCGCGCCTGAGGCGAACGCAAGCGCAGCTAGTCCAAGTGCGAAATACCGCATGAGATGTCCCCCGACGTTTGCGGACAAAGTGGCGGCGCGCGCCCGCGATGCAAGTGCTTAGCGACGATCAGGCCGAACGCCGGCGCGCTTTCCAGTCCGCCTTCGACTGGCCGTAGATATCGACCTTGTGCATTTCGAACGGCGGCGCGAGTTCGACGTCCTCGCGCTCGCGCTTGGAGCCGAGGCGTTCGGCCAGCGCGATCGAAGGCGCATTCTGCTTGTCGATGCAGTGGATGACGTGCTTCCAACCCAGATGATCGAAGGCCCAGTCGATCGCCGCGGTCGCGCCTTCAGCGGCGAAACCCTGCCCCATCGCCGAGCGCTTCAGGCCCCAGCCGACCTCATCGCCCGGCCATGCGCCTTCCTTGCCGCCCGGCCGCCACGGACCCATGCGGCCGATCCACTCGCCGGTGTCGCGCCGCAGAACCGAGAACATGCCGTAGCCCAGCAGCGCCCAAGAACCCGCCAGCGACGCCATCCCGCGCCAAGCCGCATCGCGCGGCGCGACGCCGCCGATGAAGCGCATGGTGTCTTCTTCTTGCGCCATCGACGCGAAGCCGTCGAAGTCCTCGTGCTGTGGCGGACGCAGGATGAGACGCGCTGTGGTGAGGGTCGGGCCGATAGTCATGGTGCGAGGTTAGTGCGTTGCGATGCGGATGGGAATTCGGGATTGGCGCTCGGTTATCGGTTATCGGTTATCGGTTATCGGGGCGCGGGCGTGCATGTTTGGCGGCGCTGCGTCAACGCAAACGCCGTTGCCGATAACCGATACCCGAAACCCGATTCCCGAAAGAGAGGCGGGGCGCGTCGGACGCGCTGAGGTAGTCTCTAAGGTGCGTTGCGTATCGCTACGCAGCGCCGCGCGTCGAACGCGCCCCGTATCGGCCGTTTGTCCCGGATTGGCGACCAGGAGTTTGTGGCTCACCAGCGCACAGAGCACGCAGGGGCCTTGGCTCCTTATGGCCACGAGCCGGTTCAGCGCGTCGGGATTCTCCGATGAATCCCGGACCCTGCGGTTTCACGCCCCGCAGGCAATGCAGACCTCGTTCGCTTCGCCCTACGAACCTGGAAAGCGTCGTACCCTCTCTCAAGGGCCCTCTCGACATCCCACGTCCGCGGACTTCCTCAACGATGGCTTGGCTGGAGAGGCCTTGCGCCGCGTCGCGCTTCGACAAGCTCAGCGTGACGCTGTTGGTGCATTTCCATCTCCGCTCTTCCATCGAAGCGACGCCTGCCGCGCCGGTCGATGCGCTCACATTTCAAAGCTTCGGAGCTCTTCGAAATCCTCTCGTGTGAGAGCAAGGGCATTATACGCCGAGAGTCCGCCCGGTCGGATTGATTTTCTTTCGCGCGTTTGTTTTCAGCGCGTTACCCGCAAAAGGGCATGGATAGAGGGCGCCGCTATCCTCGTATTCGCGCGCCTCGGCGCATTCCTTCACGGCCTCTCGACGTTCACTAACACTGCGGGCTTGAATGCGATGTAATTACATTGTAAGCACATCACCATGAAAGTAGCCATTGTGCCAATTGGCAATTCGCGCGGGCTCCGGCTTCCGAAGGCCGTGATCGAGGAGTGCCAATTCACCGACGCGGCCGAGTTGACGGTCGAGGACGGGCGCGTCGTGCTGACGCCGATCCGAGCGCCGCGCGCGGGCTGGGCGGAGGCTTTCGCCGCCGATCCGCCCGGCGAGCTCAGCGAGGAGGAGCACGAATGGCTGGACGCGCCGCTGGCGGCGGACGAGGACTGACTGAGCCCAGCAGGTTCGAGGTCTGGATCGTCGAGCTCGAGCCCGTGCTCGGCGTCAAAATCGGCAAGGCGCGCCCCGCCGTCGTCATTTCGCCAGACGACGCAAACCGTGTGCTGAAGACCGTGATCGCCGCACCGCTGACCTCCGTGCGCCGCAAATGGCCCACGCGCGTGCCGGTGCGCGTCAACAAGGTCGCGGGCGACATCGCGCTCGATCAGATGCGCGCTGTCGGCAAACAACGCTTGACCAAGCGCGTGGGCGCGCTTTCAGCCGCCGAGAGGCAATCTCTGCTTGAACGCTTGGCGGAGATGTTTGCGCCTTAGCCCACGCTGGGATCGATGCCCTTGCAGGCGTCGACCAGGCCTTTCACGGCGCCGACGCTCTTGTCGAACATGGCGCGCTCTTCGGTGGTGAGCTCGATTTCGACCACCTTCTCCACGCCGTTCTTGCCGATGATGCACGGCACGCCGACATAGATGTCGCTCAAGCCGTACTCGCCCTTGAGGTTGGCGGCGCACGGCAGCAGGCGGCGCTTGTCGCGCAGATAGCTCTTCGCCATCACCATCGCACTCTCGGCGGGCGCGTAGAACGCTGATCCCGTCTTCAACAGGTTCACGATCTCGGCGCCGCCGTCGCGGGTACGCTGGACGATCTGATCGAGCTTTTCCTGGCTGGTCCAGCCCATCTTCACGAGGTCGGGCAGCGGGATGCCGGCGACCGTGGAGTAACGCACCAGCGGCACCATGGTGTCGCCGTGGCCGCCGAGCACGAAGGCGGTGACGTCTTCAACGCTGACGTTGAACTCTTCGGCTAGGAAATAGCGGAAGCGCGCCGAGTCCAGCACGCCGGCCATGCCGACGACCTTGTTGTGCGGCAGCTTCGAGAATTGGCGCAGCGCCCACACCATGGCGTCGAGCGGATTGGTGACGACGATGACGAATGCATTGGGTGCGTGCTGAGCGATGCCCTCGCCCACCGCCTTCATGACTTTGAGATTGATGCCGAGCAGATCGTCGCGGCTCATGCCGGGCTTGCGCGGCACGCCGGCGGTGACGATGCAAACGTCGGCGCCGGCGATATCGGCGTAAGCGTTCGCGCCCTTGAGCGCCGCGTCCTTGCCGAACACCGGGGACGCTTCGGCGATGTCGAGGCCCTTGCCCTGAGGGACGCCTTCGACGACGTCGAACAGGATGACGTCGCCCAGCTCTTCGCGCGCGGCGATGTGGGCGAGCGTGCCGCCGATCATGCCGGAACCGATAAGGGCGATCTTCGCGCGGGCCATGGGGAGTGCTCCGAAGCTGTGGAATTGAAGGCGCGTGATTAGACCCGCCCGCGCGGGGGCGCAACGCGACGAAAAGCGACTTCTGCGGAGCTTCACCCCGCCCCCTGCCCCCTCCCCTCAAGGGGAGGGGGTTCGCGCTAGCGCTTCACGCAAATCAGCACGCCATCGCCGACAGCGGTCAGCACCGAGCGCACGCGGTCATCGCCCTTCGCTTTCTGCGCCAGCGCCCGGATGGCCGTGGTGTCGGCGCTGGTGTCAGCAGGATCGACGACGCGGCCGGACCACAGCATGTTGTCGAACAGCATGACCCCGCCCGGCCGCAGCAATTTGAGCCCCCGCTCGTAATAGGCGTCGTAGCCGGTCTTGTCGGCGTCGATGAAGCCTAGGTCGTAGCTCCCCTCCTCGCCGGCGGCGACGCGCTGGTCCAGCGTCTCCGCGGCTGGCGCCAGCACGAGGTCGATAATGTCGTCCACGCCGGCTTCGAGCCAATAGCCGCGCGCCAGCGTCGACCACTCGGCCGAGATGTCGCACGCGAGCAGGTGCGCGCCGATCGGATGCGCCGCCTTGAGCGCCAGCGCAGTGGCGAGCGCCGAATAGCCGGTGAAGACGCCGACTTCGAACGCGCGCTTGGCTGAGAGCATGTGCGCGATCGCGGCCATGAACGCGCCCTGCTCCGGGCTGATCTGCATCCGCGCCTCAGGCAAGCGCGCCGTCTCTTCCCGGCAGCGCGCCAGCGCCGGGTGTTCCGGCGGATTGGCGCCGGCGAGATAGCGGATGATTTCGGGCGAGAGGCCGAGGGAGGAGGACATGCTCGCCTAAGCTAGGCGAGACGCTTCAGTTCGCCCACCAGATCGTCGCGTTCCCAGGTGAAGCCGCCTTCATTGTCCGGGCGGCGGCCGAAATGGCCGTAGGCGGCCGTGCGGGCGTAAATCGGGCGGTTGAGCTTCAGGTGGGTGCGGATGGCGCGCGGCGTGCAGCCGTCCATCAGCTCGGGCAGCTTCGCTTCGAGGATCGCCGGATCGATGGTGTCGGCGCCGTGGAGGTCGACATAGAAGCTGGTCGGCTTGGCGACGCCGATAGCGTAGCTGATCTGGATGGTGCAGCGCTCAGCGAGGCCAGCCGCGACGACGTTCTTCGCCAGATAGCGGCAGGCGTAAGCGGCTGAACGATCGACCTTGGTCGGGTCCTTGCCGGAGAAGGCGCCGCCGCCGTGCGGGCTCGCGCCGCCATAGGTGTCGACGATGATCTTGCGGCCGGTGAGGCCGCTGTCGCCATCGGGGCCGCCGATCTCGAACTTGCCGGTCGGATTGATGTGCCACTTGGTCTTCTTGGTGAGCAGACCGTCCGGGAACACCGAAGCGGCGATCGGCTTCACGATGTCGGAAAAGCGCGACTGGCTGTAGCTCTTGTCGCCGAGCTTCTTCTTGTGCTGGTGGCTGACGACGACGGCGAGCACTTCGACGGGCTTGCCGTTCTCGTAGCGCAGCGTGACTTGGCTCTTCGCGTCCGGCTCGAGTTCGGGACGCTCGCCGCTGTGGCGCGCCGCAGCGAGCGCCTTCAGGATGTTGTGCGAGTATTGCAGCGTCGCCGGCATCATTTCCGGCGTTTCGCTGCAAGCGTAGCCGAACATGATGCCTTGGTCGCCGGCGCCTTCGTCCTTCTTGGCTGTCGCATCGACGCCTTGGGCGATGTGCGCGGACTGGCCGTGCAGGTAGCAGGCGTACTTCGCCTTCTCCCAGTGGAAGCCCTTCTGCTCGTAGCCGATGTCCTTCACCGCCGCGCGCACCTTCGGCTGCAGCGAAGCGATGATGTCTTTCGTGAACGCCTTGTTGGCGGCCTTGTCGCCGCCCGGCTTGCCGGCGCGAACCTCGCCGGCGAGGATGATGCGGTTGGTCGTCACCATCGTCTCGCAGGCGACGCGCGCTTCGGGGTCGGCCTCGATGAAGGCGTCGACGACGGTGTCGGAGATGCGGTCCGCCACCTTGTCGGGGTGACCCTCGGACACGCTTTCGCTGGTGAAGACGTAATTTGCTCTGGCCACGCGGATTCTCCGGCCCCTCAAGAAAACGAAGCGGCCCTCATAGGGAGAACCGCGCCTTTCCGCAAACCGGCGAACGCATCAAACGAACGGACTAGCTGCGCTTGCCCTCGGCGGCCTCTTCCGCCAGCGCCTTGACCAGCTCGATGACGCGGCGGCGGATTTTGAGGTTCTTGATCGAGGCGAACAGCTGCATCAGCTGCGCCCCCTCCGGCGTCGCCAGGACGTCCTCGACCAGTTCCTGGCGGCCTTCAGCGCCCCCTGCGGCGCCGCCCAGCCCCTCGAAGAAGCGGGCCACCGGCATATCGAGCGCGCCGGCGATATCGTGCAGGCGGCTCGCGGCGATCCGGTTGACGCCCTTTTCGTATTTCTGGACCTGCTGGAAGGTTACGCCAAGTAATTCCGCGAGCCGCTCCTGGCTCATACCGATTTCGAGGCGGCGAGTTCTGACGCGTTGGCCGATTTTCTTATCGATTGCATTCGCCGAACGCTCGTCATTCATGATTTACGGCCCCTCGCCAGTAGTCCGGCAGGCAAAAAACGCAATCCGGCAATGAATACAACGAGGAGCGGGAGCAAAATATTTCCCCAGCGGGCGAGTGTAGTTTCAACCAGCGCGGGTGGCAGCTGCGCCTCAATGGCGAGATCGCCGTCCCGGGTGGAGCGCACCTCGCGGCCGAAGGAATCGACGATCGCCGACACGCCGCCGGAGGCGGCGCGCGCCATCGGCAGCCCCTCCTCGATCGAGCGGTAGCGGGCCATCGCATAGTGCTGCCAGGGGCCGGTGAACCAGCGCAGGTCCCCAAACCAGGCGTCGTTGGTGACGCTGACGATCCAGCCCGGGCGCCCCTCGCCTCGCGGCGTCATGCGCGGGAAGATCGCTTCGTAACAAATCAGCACCACCGCCGGCGGCGCGTCCGGCACGATCAAGCGCGTCGGCGCCTCGCCGCGCTCGAAGCCAGCGCCGATCCGCTGCAGCGGCGCGATGTTCAATGCGCTGACCACGGACCAGAACGGGATGTACTCGCCGCCGGGCACGAGCTTGTGCTTGTCGTAAACCTGTTCGCTCACCCGCGCTTGGCCGCTCACGCCGTCGATGATCGCCGCCGAATTGAACAGCTGAAGTTGCGAAACGTCGGCGCGGCCTTGCCAGAACGCGTCGCACACGGGCTGCGGCTCACAGCGCGTGAGGCCTGTGATCAGGACCCGGTCGCCCATCGCGCGCCCGACCGCGGCAAGGTAATTTGCATTGTCGAGCTGGAAGAAGTTCACCGTTGGGATGGCGCCTTCAGGCCAGATGACGATCGACGCATCGCTCTCGTTGGGATCGCCGCTGGCGCGGACATAGCGCGCGAGCACGCGCCATTCCTGATCTGGCCTGCCTTCCCACTTCTCCGCTTGAGTGAGGCCGGAATCGGCGACGCGCACGACCGGCAGCGCGCCCGGCACTTCGATCGGCGCGCGCGACAAACGCTGCGCGCCCCAGCCCCAGCCCATGCCGACCAGCAGCGCGGCGACAATGGTCGGCGCGAACCGGCGCTGGGCGCTCGCGCCGCCGTCGGCGATCGCCGCCACCGCCGCCGCCATCAGCAAGGTCAGCAGCGAGAGCCCGTAAATGCCGACGATGGAGGCCAATTGCGAAACCGGCTCGCCCGGCGTCCAGACGTAGCCCGGCAAAAGCCAAGGAAAGCCGCCGAACACGAGATTGCCGCGCAGCCATTCGGACGCGAACAGGCATGCCGCGAACCACGGCAACCGGCGCAGATCGCGCGTCCAAAGCGACATCGCAAGCGCACAGCCGACGCCGTAAAAGAGGCCCAGCACCATTGCCAAAGCGAGCGTCGCCGGGATGCCCCAGATCGGGCCCCAGGTGGTTGAATCGACATTGAACGCCGAGGTGATCCAATAAAGCCCCGTCGTCATGTGACCCAGGCCGAACCACCAGCCCAAGGCGAAGCCGCGGCCGATGCGGTTCGGCTTTTCCGCCGCGCCGTCGAGCAGCCAGATCAGCACGACGATGGCGGCGACAAACAGCAGCACAAAAAAGAATGGCGCATGTCCCAGCGTCGCCGCCGCGCCGGCGGCGGCGGCGATGCCGCGGCGCTGCCAGGGCGTGCGCGCTGCGAGCCAAGCATGAATGCGCGATGCGTCCGTCCGTGACGCGGTCAACGGCCTACTCCTCGGGCTAGCGCGATAGGTGCGTGGTTGGAGCGCGCACCGGCGGACACGTCAACCGTCACGCGTTCTTTTGTCGGAGGTTGGGCGCTTGCGGCGGTTGAGCGGCGAGCGCATCTGACGCCGATCTCTTGACGCGTATGCGTTTGACCCGGCGCGGGTCGGCGTCGACGATCTCGACATCGAAACCGCCCGGGTGGTGCAGAATCTCGCCGCGCTGCGGCAATCTGCCCGCCAGCGCCACCGCCAAGCCCGCCGCGGTGTCGAACTCGTCCTCGTGGTCGGGCAACGCCAAGCTGGCCGAGAACTTGGCTTCCAACTGATCGATCGGCGCGCGCCCGTCGGCTTCGAAGGCGCCAGGCGGGCGCTCCAGCACCAGCGCCGTATCGACGTCGTGTTCGTCCTCGATCGCGCCGACGATCTGCTCGACCAGATCCTCCATCGAGACCAGACCGTCGGTGCCGCCGTACTCGTCGACCACGAGCGCGAGGTGGATGCGGCTGGACTGCATCTTCAGGAACAGCGTCGCCAAGGTCATCGACTGCGGCACGAACAGGATGTCGCGCCGAATCCGCGACAACGAGCGGTCCGAGAACTGCGCCTGCTGCACGCCCTCTTCGCCCGGCGTCACTAGGGCGAGCACGTCGCGGACGTGCACGAAGCCGTGCGGATCGTCGAGCGTTTCGCCATAAATCGGCAGACGCGAATGCTGGCTTTCCGAGAAGACTGCAGCCGCTTCGCCCAATGTCGCGGACGCTTCGATGGCGACGATCTCCGCCCGCGGCCGCATCACGTCGGCAACTCTCAGGCGATCGAACCGCGCGGCGCGCAGGATCATGTCCTTGTGCGCGCCCTCGAGCGTCACGCCGCTCTCTTCGCCGGCGCGCAGCGCTTCCTCCACAGCGGCGGCGGACCCCAACCTTTCGCGCGAGAACACTCGCGATAAACGTTGAATAAGGCCCGCGCGTCTTCGCGAAGGTTCGGCTTCGTCAGCAGTATCAACCATCTTAAGTGCGTCGCACTCCTCGAGCGGCTTTAGGCGTAGGGATCGTCGATTCCCAGAGACGCTAAGATAGTGCGCTCGCGCGCTTCCATCTTCTCGGCGTCGGCCGCGTTCATGTGATCATAGCCCAACAAGTGCAGAAATCCGTGCACGACGATGTGGGCGGCGTGGTGATCGAGCGATTTACCTTGAAATTCGGCTTCTGCGGCAATGGTTTCCGCCGCCATAGCGATGTCGCCGAGGAAGCCCTCCTCGCCGCCCGTTTCGGCCGGCGGAAACGACAGAACATTGGTCGGCCCGTCCTTGCCGCGGAATTCCTTGTTGAGCGCAGCGATCGAAGCGTCATCGCCCAGCAGCAGCGATACCGTTCCGCCTACGGCTTCAGCCGAGGCCGCCGCCGCCAGCGCCTTGGCGAGCGCCTCCTCCCTGCCCTTCCACAAGGGCGAGTTGGCGAGGATGTCCACCTCGAACGGGATCTCATCCGACACGGCCGCTCTCATCGCGATGATAAGCTTCGACGATGTGTGCGACGAGCCTGTGACGCACGACGTCCTGCGTGGCGAAGCGGATCACTTCGACGCCGGGGATGTGTTCGAGGATGGTGATGGCGTGCGCGAGGCCCGATTGATCGGGTCGCACCAGATCGATCTGCGAGGGATCGCCGGTCACCACCATGCGCGAGCCTTCGCCGAGACGGGTCAGCACCATCTTCATTTGCAGCACGGTCGAGTTCTGCGCTTCGTCGACGATGACGAAGGCGTTGGTCAGTGTGCGGCCGCGCATGAAGGCGAGCGGCGCCACTTCGATCTGCCGGCGCTCGCGGCGAGCCTTCAGATCGTTCTCGTTCATCTGGCTGCGGAACGCGTCCCAGATCGGCTGCAGATAGGGATCGACCTTTTCGGCGAGATCGCCCGGCAGATAGCCGAGCTTCTCCCCGGCCTCGACCGCCGGGCGCGTGACGATGATGCGATCGACGCGCTCCTGCTTCAAAGCTTCGACCGCGGCGGCGACGGCGAGGAAGGTCTTGCCCGTACCCGCCGGACCCACGCCGAAGATGAGATCGATGTTCTCGTCACGCAGCGCTTCAACGTAATGGACCTGCCGCGGCGTGCGCAGCGTGAGACCGCCCAGCTGCGGCAGACTCAGCGGCGTCGACGTGTCGCTCGCGCCTTCGGAGAACGAGATCGCCGCCAGCACGTCGCCCTCCCGGATCTTGCCTTTGCGACGGGCGAGATCGGCGAGCGCGTCGATGATGCGCTGCACGCGCTCGAGATCCGCGGCGGTGCGCGCGCGCACCGTGAGACGATCGCCTTGCGCATCGAGCGTGACGCTGTAGGCCGGCGCGCCGCGCGGCGCGTTGGGATCGCGGAACGCTTCTTGGATGTGCGCGAGATGGCGGTGCAGCGGGCCGAACACGGCTTGCGCGACGCCAGCCTCTGAAAGCGTAATAACGCGCGCCTGCTCGCCGCCGGAGGACGTTATCGTCACGCCGCCTCCGGCGCCATTTCGAGGCGCGCGCCCGTCAGCGAGTTCTGCGAAGCGGCGAGGATGCGCACCGGGACGATGTCGCCGTTCTGAGCTTTTGTGTCTTCGAAGTGCACCGCTTGCAGATATGGGGTGCGGCCGTGCTTCTGGCCAGCCTTGCGGCCGTCGCCGGTGACTAGCACCGGGAGCACGCGCTCCACTTGCGAGCCGTTGAAGGCGCGCTGCTGCTCGGCAAGCAGCGCCTGCAGGCGGGCCAGCCGCTCGGATTTCTCTTCTTCGCTCACCTGCCCCATCATCGCCGCGGCGGGCGTACCGGGGCGTGCCGAATACTTGAACGAGAACGCGGAGACGAAGTTGACGTCCCGCACCAACTGCATCGTTTCTTCGAACTCGCGCGCCTTCTCGCCGGGAAAGCCGACGATGAAATCGGTCGAGAGCGCAATGTCGGGCCGCGCGGCGCGCAGTCGTGCGACGATGTCGCGATAGAACGCGCCGTCGTGCTTGCGGTTCATGGCCTTGAGGATGCGATCGGAGCCTGACTGCACCGGCAGGTGCAGGTACGGCATCAGCTTGGGCTCCGCGCCGTGCAGAGCGATCAGCTCATCCGTCATCTCGATCGGGTGCGAAGTCGTGTAGCGCAGCCGCTCGACACCGTCGATCTGCGCCAGCACGTTCAGAAGCTCGGCGAAGCTCGCCACGCCGCCGCGGCTTTCGCCGTGATAGGCGTTCACGTTCTGGCCGAGCAAAGTGATCTCGCGCACGCCGCGATCGGCCAAGCCGCGCGCTTCGGCCACGACGTCGGCGAGCGGACGCGAGTACTCGGCGCCGCGCGTGTACGGCACGACACAGAACGTGCAGAACTTGTCGCAGCCTTCCTGGATCGAGAGGAACGCCGTCACGCCGTCCGGCGCGCGCGCGGGCAATGCATCGAACTTTTCCTGCGCGGTGAAATCGGCGGCCAGCCGCTCGCCGGTCTTGCGCGCGGCGCGCGCGATCAGCTCCGGCAGCTTGTGATAGGCTTGCGGGCCGACCACCAGATCCACCGCCGGCGCCCGCGCGATAATCTCCTCACCTTCCGCCTGCGCGACGCAGCCGGCGATGGCAATGGTCATGCCCTTGCCTTCCGATGCGCGGCGCTCCTTGTGCGCGCGCAGACGCCCGATCTCGGAATAGACCTTCTCGGTCGCCTTTTCGCGAATATGGCAGGTGTTGAGGATGACGAGATCGGCGTCGTCCGGCTTCTCGGTGATCGCATAGCCCAGCGGCGTCAGCACATCGCGCATGCGCTCGCTGTCATAGACGTTCATCTGGCAGCCATACGTCTCCATAAAGAGACGCTTCAGTTCTGGCCGCTGCTGGTCGGACATCAATCTTCTCAGTTGGCCTTCTTTGCGGCCTTGGCTTTGTCGTCGAGCGGCACGCCATACAACTCGAGCCGGTGATCGACCAGCTTGTAGCCCAGCCGTTTGGCGATCTCTTGTTGCAGCCGCTCGATCTCCGGGTCGCAGAATTCGACGACCTGGCCCGTCTTCATGTCGATCAGGTGATCGTGGTGGTGTTCCGGCACTTCCTCGTAACGCGAGCGCCCGTCGCGGAAGTCGTGCCGCTCGAGGATGCCGCTTTCTTCGAACAGGCGCACCGTGCGGTAGACAGTGGCGATGGAGATGCCCGGATCAATCGCCGCCGCGCGACGGTGAAGTTCTTCGACGTCCGGGTGATCATGGCTCTCCGAAACGACGCGCGCGATCACGCGGCGCTGCTCGGTCATGCGCATACCCTTCTCGACGCAGAGTTTTTCGATCCGGTCCATGGGCGAGACTTACCCTTTCCGCGCGTCCCCTGTCCACTGAGAGGCTCGTCAAACCGGCGGGCGGGGCAAATCCCGGCGCATGACGATGGCGTCCACCGACCCGCCCTCGCCGGCGTAGTAAGCGGCGCGCCGGCCCGCTTCCGCGTAGCCCAGCTTGGCGTAGAGCGCGCGCGCGGCGAGATTAGTCTCCGCCACTTCCAGATGCATGGAGGCGGCGCCCCGCACCAGAGCAGCCGCGCTCGCCGCCGAGACGAGCGCCGCGCCAACGCCTTGCCGCCGCATCTCGGGGACCACTGCCACCGTGAGAATCTCCCCATCGCCCGCCGCGGTCCAGGCCATGACAAAGCCGCGCGGCGACTGTTCGCGCTCGATCAGGGCGAACACGGCGGAATTGTCCAACAGCTTCGCCATCTCGGCTGCGGACCACGGCTTGTCGAACGCGCGCGCGTGCAGACCGGCGAGCAGTTCGCATGCTTCGGGACCTGCCGCTTCGATCATGCGCCGCCCGGCAAAGTGACATGCGGCGCGCGCAAATAGGCCGGCTCCGGTCGGTAGTGCGCCGGATCGAGCCGCGCCGCGCGCCGGGCGAGAACGGCGGCGTCAACGGTGACGCCCAGGCCTCTGAGGCTGAACCGCTTGCCGGCCGCAGCTTTGCGCAACAGCGCCTCGTGCTCGCCGCGCTCGACGCCGCTAGGCGGAATGACGGGAACGCCATCGAGGTAAAGCGCGACATAAGACGCGCCCGGCGTTTCGATCAGAGCGGCGCGAAAACCCTCATCGCCGTCTTCGAGCGCGAGCGCCTCCAGCGTGGAGACGCCGATGCACGGCTTGGCGAGCGCAAGCGCAAGCGCCCGCGCGAACGAGAGGCCGACGCGCACGCCGGTGAAGGAGCCCGGTCCGGTCGTGACGGCGACGCGATCGAGATCCGCAAAGGCGATTCCGGCCTGTTCGGCGGCGTCACGGGCCATCGGCGCCAAGCGTTCGGCTTGGCCTTTGCTCATGCGCTCGGAGAGCGAAGCCAAGACGTCGCCGTCGCGCACGATGGCGACGGAGCACGCGTCGAGCGCCGTGTCGATGCCGACAACGAGCAGCGGGGCTAACCCTTCGGGAGCGGCTTGAGCGCGTTCAGCACATCGCGAGACGAAGGCATCTTGCCTTCCCAATGAGCGACGATGATGTCGCGGTTGAGCTCAATCCACTGACGAACCAGCTCAAGATCCCGATTGCTGAGATCGCCCGCAAGCAGCTCCACGCTCGGGCGAACGGACACGGCAGCGACGAAGTTCGGCGGCTTTCCCACCTTCACCCGAACGTCGTGCCGGCCCTGCTTCTCGGAAATATAGACGACGAACGGCAATCCGCTCTCTGACGGCTGCACGTTCGACATGAGATACAGGTCCTCGCCCAAATCCTGCGTAGAGACGCTAGTATCCATCGGATGGTGTTCCCTGGGCAAGCTTGGCAAAAGCTGGCGGCCCTTTTGTGCGTACTACGCACATTATCACAAGGGACTTTGGAAGTAACCCTGGGGGGGTTAGCAGCAGCTAGACCACCTGCTCCACCCGGTTCACTTCCGGCACATAGTGGCGGAGCATGTTTTCGATGCCCTGCTTCAAGGTCAGCGTCGAGGACGGGCAGCCGGCGCAGGAGCCGCGCATGTTGAGACGGACGACGCCCTGATCGTGGTCCCAGGAATGGAAGGTGATGTCGCCGCCGTCGCGCGCCACAGCCGGGCGCACGCGCGCTTCGATGATTTCCTTCAGCTCCTTCACGATGTCGGCCGCCTCGCCTTCATAGGCGATGTCGGCTTCATCGGCGCCGTCCGCGGGCGCCGCGGCGTCGCCCAGCACGGGGCGGCCAGCGGTGAAGTGGTCCATGATCGCCGCCAACACATGCGGCTTCAGGTGCGGCCACTCGATCGCTTCGCTCTTGGTGACGGTGATGAAGTCGCCGCCCAGATAGACGCGCTCGACGCCGTCCACATCGAACAGCGCCATCGCCAGGGGCGACGCGAGCGCGGCGTCCGCGTCGGCGAATTCGCGGCTGCCCTGCCCCAGCACGTCGCGGCCGGGGAGAAACTTGAGCGTGCGCGGATTCGGCGTCGATTCCGTTTGGATGAACATGGCCGTCAGGTGGGCCTTTGCGCAAAACGGGTCAAGCGGGCGGCGGCGCCTCGGGCGGCGGCGGCGCAGCGCCGATGATGGCGAGTCGGCGAATCTCCTCGCGCGAAAGCGCGCCGGGCACCACCAGCACCGGCACCGGCCGCGGCCCGAGCCCGCCGGCTTTGCCCAGCTGCGCCACCAAGGGGCCCGGCCCGCCCGCGCCGGCCGCCGCCGCGAGCACGACCAGCTTGATCGAGCTATCCTCGTCGAGAAGCTTGCGCAGCTCCGGCTTCAAATCCCCTTCGCGCAGCACGGGCTCTGCGGTGACGCCGCATTCGGCCCACACTTCGGCAGCGAAGCGCTGGGTGAGCGATTCCGCCGCATCCCGCGCTTGCCGGCGCATCTCGTCGGTGATCGAGGCCCAAGGCGCCGGATCAGACGGTTCGATCACGCGCAGCATGACGAGGCGCCAGCCGCTGTTCCGGCACAGCAGGCCGGCATAGATCAGCGCGTCCGGAAACTCTTCGCTCTCGTCGGCGACGACGAGACAGGCGTAGGTCTTGGCCTCACTCATGGGCGGCGATGCTGGCGCAAAAGCCTCACGCGCGCCAGAGGCCGACCACGTCGCGGACCTCGGCCATGATCGGCTGCGCCACCGCGCGCGCTTTTTCGGCGCCGTCCTTCAGAATCGCGTCGAGCGTTGCGGTGTCGGCCTGAAGCCGGCGCATCTCGGCGGCGATCGGCGCCAGCTTGGACGACAGCGCCTCCGCCAGCGCCGGCTTGAACACGCCGAAGCCTTTGCCGCCGAATTCCGTCAGCACGTCCTCGACGCTGCGTTCGGTGACCGCGGCGAAGATGCCGACCAGGTTCTCCACCTCCGCTCTGCCGGCGAGACCATCCTTGGTCTCCGGCAGCGGCTGCGGGTCGGTGGTCGCCTTCTTGATCTTGGTGAGGATGGTGTCGGCGTCGTCGGTCATGTTGATGCGCGTCATGTCCGAGGGATCGGACTTCGACATCTTCTTCGTCCCGTCACGCAGACTCATGATCCGCGCGCCGGGGCCTTGGATCAAAGGCTCCGGCAGCGGGAAAAAACCCGGCGCATTGTGGTCGTTGTTGAACTTCTGGGCGATGTCGCGGGAGAGCTCCAGGTGCTGCTTCTGGTCTTCGCCGACCGGCACGTGGGTCGCCTTGTAGAGCAGGATGTCCGCCGCCTGCAGCACCGGATAGTCGAACAGCCCGACGCTGACGCGCTCGCTGTGCTTGCCGGCCTTGTCCTTGAACTGGGTCATGCGCTCGACCCAGCCCATGCGGGCGACGCAGTTGAACAGCCACGCGAGCTCCGTGTGCTCGCGCACGGCCGACTGGATGAAGATGGTCGAGCGCTTGGGATCGACGCCGGCGGCGACATAGGCGGCGGCGACTTCGCGGCAGCGGCTGACCAGATTCTCCGGATCGGGGCCGGTGGTGATCGCGTGCAGGTCGACGATGCAATAGATGCACTCGTACTGGTCCTGCAGCGCGACGAACTTCTGCAGCGCGCCGAGATAATTGCCGAGATGCAGGCCGTTGGTCGGCTGCATGCCTGAGAATACGCGTTTGGGGCCCTTGTAGTCGGGCGCCCTCGTCTCTTGGGGGGCGTCGGTCATGGGAAACTCCGGAACATGAGAACGGGCGCGCGTTTCGCTGCGCGCGGAAGCGGCGTCAGGTCAGGCCCGCCATCGCCAGAGGTGCGTTCTCGTGTTCATGACGCGCGCTTCTATCAGCCGTCCAAGCCCGGCGGCAAGCCGTCTCCCCCGTCCGGCGCCACGCGCTCCCGCCGCAGCGCGCCGCGGATCTCCGAGAGTCGGACCGCGCCGAAGGCCAAGGCGAGCACGGCGTACAGCAGGAATCCGGCGAGGCAGACCGCCAGAACCGCCACCTCCTTTGAGCCCAACGCTTCGACTACGACCGGCCGATAATAAGCGGCCGCGCCAATCGCGCCCGCCATGAGCGTCGTCGCCAAGGCGATGCGCACCAGTCGGGACGCCGCTGCGCCGCCGAGCCGATACATGCCTCTGCGGGCGAGCGTCAGGGAAAGCAGCAGCACGTTGACCCAGGAAGCGAGGCTAGTGGCGATGGCGAGGCCCATGAAGCCCGGTACGCCGAACTCGCGCAAACCGAAGAACAGCGCGACGCCGAAGACGACGTTGAGCGCCACGGTGACCAGCGCGAACTGCATCGGCCGCCGTGAATCCTCGCGCGCGAAGAATGGCGGTGTGAACACCTTCACGAGCACGAACGCCGGCACTCCCCAAGCAAAGTGCTGCAGCGCCAGCGCGGACATGCGCGCGTCCGCCGACGTGAATTCGCCGCGCGTCCAAAAGCCGTCGAGTAGGAAGAACGGCGCCACGCCGAGCGCGGCCGCAGCCGGCAGGGTAAAAGCCATCGACAGGGTGATGGCGTCGTCCATTGTGCGCGCCTCATCCGCTGAGTCGCCAATCCGCGTGGCGCGGGCGAGGCGCGGCAAAATGGCGATGCCGATGGCGACGCCGATTAGCCCGAGCGGCAGCTGATAAAGACGGTCGGCGAATGCCAGCCACGACTTGGCGCCGACTTCGAGCGACGCCAGCACCTGACTGACGACAATATTGATCTGCATCGCGGAGCCGGCCACCGCTCCGGGCACAGCCACGGCGACGATGCGCTGAAGGTCCGGCGTCCATCGCGGCAACGCGAAGCGCAACTTGACGCCGAGCCGCAGCATGCCGAACGCCAGCAAGACCGCTTGCAGGACGCCGGCTATGGTGACGCCAATGGAGGCGGCATAGGCAGCTTGGTATGGATCTTCGAAAGGCAGCACCGCCGCCAGTACGACGAGGTTCAGGAGCGTCGGCGCGAACGCCGAGAGCGCAAAGCGGCCGGCGCTGTTCAGGACGCCCGAGAACAGCGACGACATCGCCATGCCGACGAGATACGGCATCGTCAGCTGCGTCATCGCCACGGTGAGATTGAAGTGCAGCGGGTCGTCGCGATAGCCGGCGTGCACGACCAGCATGATCCACGGCATCGCGATCTGGGCGAGGATGGAGAACGCCGCCGTCGCCGCGAGCAGACCATTCATCGCTTCCGACGCCGCCTGCTGCGCCGCTTCGGGCCCGCGTTCGGCTTCGATGCGCGCGTAGATGGGCACGAACGCCTGGGCGAAGGCGCCTTCGGCGAAGAGGCGGCGGAAGAGGTTGGGAAACTGCAGGGCCGTTTGCCACGCATCACCGACCGGGCCGGCGCCGATGCGCGCAGCGATGACGGCGTCGCGCAGAAACCCGAACACGCGGCTGCCAAGCGTGAACGCGGATTGCACCAGCGTATTGCGGGCTAAGCTCATCGATTCCCCGGAGAAAGCAGCGCGCGTGTCTAGCGCAGCGTCAGCGCGCCGTCGAGGCGCGGGCGACTGCGAGCGGCGCCTTGGCCGGATCGGCCGGCGCCGCAGGTTCGGCGGCCCTTAGCACGCTCTCGAGTTTCGCCCGCACCGCCGCGATGCGGCGCGCGCTGGCGATCTGGCCCCCACCCTCCTGCTCCTGCACATAGAACACGTCCGAAGCACGCTCGCCGTACGTGTCGATATGCGCGCTGACGATCGAGACCTGCGCCTCAGCGCACACGCGCGCAAGCTCGGCCAGGAGACCCAGGCGATCGCGGCCCGACGCCTCGATGACGGTCGCTCCGGGCGTGATGTCGTTGTCGAGCCGCACCCAAGGCTCGATCGCGAACGCGGCGTTGCGGCGCGACGCCGGCTTGGCCGCAGGCGGGGGATGATCCGCCACTGCCGCATCTTTCAAACGCGCGATCAGCGCTTCCAACGCGTACGTGTCGTGCGCGCCGAACGGGCGATGGTCCGCGGTTTGAATCGAGAATACGTCGAACGCCGCCCCGTCCCTCGTCGTATGGACGTGCGCCCAGGCGATATCCGCGCCACTGGCGGAGATCGCGGAGGCGAGGCTTGCAAACAAGCCGGGCCGATCTTGCGCGTAGATCAGCACTTCGGTCACGCCCTGCACTTCGCGTATGCGGGTGGCGACATGCGGAATTGCTTGCGCGCTGCGCGCGCGCATGATTTCGAGCGCGTGCCAGCGCAGCGCGTCGGCGTCGTGGTTGAGCCAGTAGCCGTCCTCCAGCGCCTCGAGCCAGCCTTGCAGCACTTCCGCGCGCGCGCCGCCGATGCCGGAGATCAGCTCCTGCTTGGCGGCGGCGGCGATCTCGGCCATGTGGCCGCGTACGCCGTCTTCGTCGGAGCGGCCGCCGTGCAGCGCCGCCTCGGTGAGGCGATAGAGGTCGCGCAGCAGCTGGCCCTTCCAATCATTCCACACTGTGGGCCCGACGGCGCGGATGTCCGCCACGGTGAGGACGAGCAGCAGACGCAGGCGCTCGACATTGCCGACCACCTTGGCGAACTGCGCGACGGTGCGCGGATCGCCGATATCGCGCTTCTGCGCGAAATCGCTCATCACCAGGTGGTGGCGCACCAGCCAGCCGACGAGATCGACCTCTTCCTGCGGCAGTCCCAAGCGCTCGCATGCCGCGCGCGCGGATTTCTCGCCTTCGATCTGCTGATCGCCCTCGCCCTTGCCGGTGTCGTGCAGCAGCATGGCGAGATAGAGCGCGCGCCGGTTGATAATCTTGGAGAAGATCTCCGTCGACAGCGGATGCCGATCCTTGTGCCGGCCGTGCTCGATTTCCGCCATCGCATCGATGGCGCGCAGCGTATGCTCGTCCACCGTGTAATGGTGATACATATTGAACTGCATCTGCGCGACGATGCGGCCGAACTCGGGCAGAAATTTTCCGAGCACGCCGGCTTCGTTCATCAGCCGAAGCGCCGCCCCGGGGCGGCGCTTCGATGTCGCCACTTCGAGGAACGATGCGCGCGCGACCGGATTCTTGCGCCAGGCCGGGCCGGTCATGCGCGCGCGGCGGCCGGCTTCGCCGAACGCCGCCGGATGGATGTCAAGGTCGCGCTTCTCGGCGATCTCGAACAGTCGCAAGATGTTGGCGGGCTCGTCAAACACCGCGGGGGAGTCGATGTTGAGACGCCCGGCATCGATATGGAAGCCCGGCTCGATCGGCGCCGGCCGCTTGCGCGACGAAGGCAGCAGACGCTGCAGCCCGCGCGGCGATTGCTTGGCGTCGTCGGCCTCGAGCTGCGCGCATAGAACCCGCGTCAGCGCGCCGACTTCCTTCGCCACCAGGAAATAGCGCTTCATGAAGCGCTCGACTCCGCTCTGATTGGCGCGTCCTCCGTAGCCGAGGCGCTTGGCCAACTCCGGCTGCAGATCGAACGTCAGCCGCTCCTCGGCCCGGCCGGTGACGAAATGCAGATGACAGCGAACGGTCCAGAGGAATTCGAGCGCGCGCCGGAAGGCGAACCGCTCCTCTTCAGTGAACACGCCCGCCTCGACGTAATCGCGCGGGCGCAAGAAGCCGTAGCGATGGCGCGCCATCCAGAACAGCGTGTGCAGGTCGCGCAGCCCGCCCTTCCCTTCCTTGATGTTCGGCTCGACCATGTAGCGCGAGGAGCCTACGCGCGCGTGGCGTTCGTCCCGCTCCGCGAGCTTGGCGGCGATGAAGCCAGCATGATTACGCTCGGCCACTTCCTTGCGGAAGCGGGTCTGCAGCTCTTCTGAAAGCGAAACGTCGCCGGCTACGCGGCGCGATTCCAGCAGCGCGGTCTGGATCGTGTGGTCCTCGCGCGCGAGCTTCAGGCACTCGTCGACATTGCGCGACGAGTGGCCGACCTTCAGCCCCATGTCCCAGAGCATGTAGAGCATGTACTCGGTGACGCTTTCGGTGAACGGCGTCGGCTTGTAGGCGCGCAGGAACAGGAGATCGAGGTCGGACGAGGGCGCAAGTTCGCCGCGGCCATAGCCGCCGACGGCCATCACCGCGAAGCGCTCGCCGGCGGTGGGATTGCGGGCGCGGAAGACGTGCGTCGTGGTGTAGTCGTAAAGCGCGCTCACCACCTCGTCGGCGACGGCGCTGAGCAGCCGCGCCACCGAGAGGCCGTCCTCGCCCGCCTCCAATCGCTCCTTGGCGATCATCCGGCCCCGAAACAAAGCGCCGTGCAGCAGCTTGCGCACCGTGCCGCGAGCGCCCTCGCCTTCCGACTGATAGGCGGCGCTGAGCTGGGTGCGCAGATGCAGACCGTCGACGACGTCCTCGATGCGGGCAGGCTTCAGCCGGGCTGTCATGTCACGGATATTTCGTCATTCTGGGGATAAGGCGCCACAGCGAGAGGCACATGAGGTGACTTCTTCGTAAAACAGCACACGCAAACTTGCCTCAATTCGCGGGCACAGCCAAAGCTAGTCCCAGGACATGGGCGGGAGACCTCCTCGATGCGCAAAGGCGGCGGCAAGACGATTCGGCTGAACCCGGTCGATCAAGAGCATCAGGTGCATGACCACCCCGCTCGCGCCAACCTTGAAGCGCTGATGGACCAGAAGCTGTTCTTCCAGCGCATCAAAAGCGAGCGCGCTTCGGCTTATTGGTTCGCCGCTTCGCTTTGGGGCGTTTCGGGCTTGGTCCTGGGCGCCCTGTTGGGAGTGTTCCTCTCCGTCCTGGTGCAGACCGGCACGACGCCGCTCATTCGTGACAACATTATTTCCGGTGCGGCGATGGACGAGGCACGCGACACCGTGAACAGTCGGCCCCCGATGCTGACCGATCCGGCCGAACAGCCAGCGCAAGAGCCGCAGCAGCCCTAGGCTTTAATCCTCTGATTTCAGGGTCTTGAGCCGATAGAGCGCGTCCAGCGCCTGCTTCGGCGTGAGATTGTCCGGATTGATCTCGCCGAGCGCCGCTTCAAGCGGCGAGAGCGCGGTTTCGGCGATCACGGTCGCAAACAGCGGCAGCTCATCCACGATCTCTACACGCGCCGCCCCGCCGGTCGCCTCGAGCCGCGCGAGCACAGTGCGTGCGCGCTCGACTGCGCTGCGCGGCAAGCCGGCGAGCTTCGCGACCTGGATGCCGTAGGACCGGTCCGCCGGGCCAGGCGCCACCTGGTGCAGGAACACGAGGTCGCCCTTCCACTCCTTGGCGCGCAGGTGCGCGTTGGCGCCGGCCTCCAGCTTCTCCGCCAGCCTCGTGAGCTCGTGATAGTGCGTCGCGAACACGGCGCGGCAGCGGTTGGCTTCGTGCAGGTGTTCCGCCACCGCCCAGGCGATGGCGAGTCCGTCGAACGTCGCGGTTCCTCGGCCGATCTCATCCAGCACGACGAGGGCGCGCGCGCTGGCCTGGTTCAGGATCGCCGCGGTCTCGACCATCTCGGTCATGAAAGTGGAGCGTCCACGGGCGAGATCGTCGGAAGCGCCGACACGGGCGAACACGCGATCGACGACGCCGAGCCGCAGCTTGCGCGCCGGCACGAACGAGCCGGACTGCGCCAACACCGCCAGCAGCGCGAGCTGACGCAAATAGGTGCTCTTGCCGGCCATGTTCGGGCCGGTGACCACCATGAGGCGCGGCCCGGATTTCCCGTCCGCATCGAGGCGCGCGTCATTGGGGGTGAAGCCCTGCCCTTCGCGGCGCACGCCGGCTTCGACCACAGGATGGCGCGCGGCTTCAGCCAACAGCGCTGTGGTGTCATCGATCTCGGGCCGTGTCGCCTGCGCTTCTTCGGCCCACTCCGCCAGCGCGGCCGACACATCCAGCACCGCCAGCGCTTCGGCGGCGGCGCGGATCGCCGTCTCGTTGGCGGCCGCGCGCGCGGCGAAGTCCTTGAACAGCGTGAGCTCGCGCGCCAGCGCCGCCTCGCCGGCGCGCGATATCTTCGCGTCGAGCTCCGCGAGCTCGGTCGTCGTGAACCGCACCGATCCGGCGTTGGTCTGGCGATGGATGAAGCGCGCGTTGAGCGGCGGCGCCATCAGCGTTTCGGCCTGCTTCGCCGTCGCATCGATATGATAGCCGAGCACGTTGTTGTGCTTGAGCTTGAGGCCCGGGATTCCGGCCTCTTCGGCGTAGCGCGCCTGCAGCGCGGCGATCACCTTGCGGCTGTCGTCACGCAGCGCCCGCGCTTCATCGAGCGCCGCATCACAGTTCGGCGCTATGAAGCCGCCGTCTCGGGCCAGCAACGGCAGGTCGGGCGCCAGCGCCCGCTCCAACGCTTGCGCCAAGAACGCGCTGTCCGGATGCGAACTCAGCGCTAGCGCCGCGCAGGCACAGGCGATTTCAGCGGGCGCTTCGTCGCCCGCGCCGAGGAGACGCGCCGCGGCGCGTTCGCCGGCCTGCAAGCCGTCACGGAGATGCGCCAAGTCGCGCGGGCCGCCACGGCCAAGCGCCAACCGCGTCAGCGCGCGCGCCAGATCGCCGGCTGCACGGAGCTCCTCGCGCACGCCCGCGCGCCGCTCGCGCGCGCCCAGAAAGAACTGCACCGCGTCTAGCCGCGCGCCGATCGCGGCGACGTCCGTCAGCGGCCGCGCAAGCCGTTCGGCGAGCAGCCGTCCGCCCGCCGCTGTGACGGTGCGGTCGACGCATGCGAGCAGCGAGCCGTCGCGGCCGCCGCGGACGGAGCGGTCAATCTCGAGCGCCGCCCGCGTCGCCGCGTCGATCGCCATGAAGGCGCGCTCGGCGTTGCGCCGCGGCGGCATCAGGCGCGGCGCGGCGCCAGCCTGGGTGAGTTCGACATAATCGAGCAGCAGACCCATCGCCGAGAGTTCGGCTGCGCCGAACTCTCCGAACGCGTCGAGCGCCGCGACTTCGAACGCGGCCTTGATCCGCCGCGCCGCCGTTTTCGCATCGGCCTTCACGCTTGGCCGCGGCGTGAGCGCTGCGCCGATGAGACGCGCGGCCTCCTGCACCTTGTCCGCGTCGGCGTCGGCTGCCAGCACTTCCGCCGGCGCGAGCGCAGCAATCTCGCCTTCGAGCTCCGTCAGCTTCACCGCGCGTGTCTCGAACGCGCCGGTCGACACATCCGCCCAGGCGATCGCCGCCGCGTCGCCGTCGAACGCGACCGCCGCCAGCCGATTGGCGGCGCGCGCGTCCAGCAGCCCCTCTTCCGTCAGCGTGCCGGGCGTGACGACACGGACCACGCCGCGCTGCACGATCGATTTCGAGCCGCGCTTCTTCGCTTCGGCCGGATCTTCCAGCTGCTCGCAGATCGCCACCTTGAAGCCGGCGCGGATCAGTTTGGAGAGATAGTTCTCCGCCTGGTGCCACGGCACGCCGGCCATCGGGATCGGCTCGCCGCCGTGCTGGCCGCGTTTGGTCAAGGTGATGCCGATCGCGCCGGCGGCCTGCTCCGCATCCTCGAAGAACAGCTCGTAGAAATCGCCCATGCGGAAGAAGACGAGCGCGTCCGGATGCTCGGCCTTGGCGGCGAGGTATTGCGCCATGAAAGGGCTCGCCTTCACCGGCGCCGGATGGGAGGAATCGGCCACCGGCCAGCTTTAGCGGCTCGAAGGCCGGACTTCCATTGACCGGCGGACTCGCGCGGTTAGGGTGCGCGCCGACAAGCGGACCGCACTACCCCATGCCCGACAGCACGAAGAAGAGTTTCACCGACGCCGAGGCGCTCGATTTTCACCGCTCGCCGACGCCCGGCAAGATTTCGATCACGCCGACCAAGCCGATGGCGACCCAGCGCGATCTTTCGCTCGCGTATTCCCCGGGCGTCGCCGCACCGGTCAAGGCGATCGCGGAGGATGCGGACCGCGCCTACGATTACACCGCCAAGGGCAATCTCGTCGCTGTCATCTCCAACGGCACCGCCATTCTGGGACTCGGCAATCTCGGCGCCATGGCCTCGAAGCCGGTGATGGAAGGCAAGAGCGTCCTGTTCAAGCGCTTCGCCGACGTCGACTCGATCGACATCGAAGTGACGACGCAGGAGGTCGAGGAATTCATCACGACGGTTCGCAACATCGGCCCGACCTTCGGCGGCATCAATCTTGAAGACATCAAGAGCCCCGAGTGCTTCGTCATCGAGAGCCGGCTGCGCGACGAGCTCGACATTCCGGTGTTTCACGACGACCAGCACGGCACCGCGATCATCGCCGCCGCCGGCCTGCTCAACGCCTGCGAACTGACTGGGCGCAAGCTGGAGGAGATCAAGGTCGTCGTCAGCGGCGCCGGCGCCGCCGGCCTCTCCTGCATCGGACTGATCAAGCACATGGGCGTGCCGCACGAGAACGTCATCGTTTGCGACCGCGAAGGCGTCGTCTATCGCGGCCGTCCGACCGGCATGGACCAGTTCAAGGCCGCGCACGCCGTCGACACCAAAGCGCGCACGCTTGCAGAGGCCATGAAAGGCGCGGACGTGTTCATGGGCCTTTCCGTCGCCGGGGCGGTGACGAAGGACATGGTGAAGTCGATGGCCAAGCAGCCGATCGTCTTCGCCATGGCCAATCCCGATCCGGAGATCACGCCAGAAGAGGTGCACGAGGCGCGCAAGGACGCCATCGTCGCCACCGGCCGCTCCGACTATCCCAACCAGGTCAACAACGTTCTCGGCTTTCCCTACATCTTCCGCGGCGCGCTCGACGTGCGCGCGCGCACGATCAATGAAGAGATGAAAATCGCCGCCGCGCGCGCGCTGGCGCATCTTGCCAAGCAAGACGTGCCGGACGAAGTCGCCGCCGCCTATCACGGCCGGCGGCCGAAGTTCGGACCGGACTACATCATCCCCGCCCCGTTCGATCCTCGGCTCATCTCCGAAATCCCGCCCTTCGTGGCGCAAGCGGCGATGGACACCGGCGTCGCCCGCCGGCCGATCACCGACATGCAGGCCTACAAGCACGCGCTGGCGCAGCGGCTCGATCCGACCGCCGCGCTCATGCAGCGTGTGCAGACCGTGGTGCGCCGCAAGCCCAAATGCATTGTTTTCGCCGAGGGCGAAGAGTCCGCGGTGATCCGCGCCGCCTACGCGTTCCGCGAACTCGGGCTCGGCAATGCCGTGCTGGTGGGCCGCGAGGAGCTGGTCCGCGCCAACATGGCCCAGCTCGGCGTGCCCGCGCATGCGGAGCTGCGTATCGAGAACGCGCGCCTCTCCGAGCACAACGCCGAATACACGGACTTTCTCTACGGCCGGCTGCAGCGCTTCGGCTTCCTCTATCGCGACGCGCAGCGTCTGGTGAACCAGGACCGCAACGTCTTCGCCGCCTGCATGGTCGCCTGCGGCCACGCCGACGGCATGGTGAGCGGCGTGACGCGCAACTACGCCACTGTGCTCGACGACGTGCTGAAGGCGATCGATCCTGCGCGCGGCGAGCGCGTCATGGGCATGTCGATCGTGCTTATGAAGGGCCGCACGCTTTTCATCAGCGACACTTCGGTGGCGGAGTTTCCCAATCCGCCGGAGTTGGCGCAGATCACACTGCAATCGGCGGCGATGGCGCGCCAATTCGGCGCAACGCCTCGCGTTGCCCTACTCTCCCACTCCACCTTCGGCAATCCGAAGATGGAGCGCTCGGAGAAGATCCGCGACGCCGTGTCGATCCTCGACCGGCGCGAGGAGATCGATTTCGAGTACGAAGGCGAGATGAACGTCGACGTCGCGCTGCACGCGAACATGCGCGAGCTCTATCCGTTCTCGCGCCTGTCGGAGCCGGCCAACGTGCTGGTGATGCCGGCGCTGCACTCCTCCTCGATCGCCACCAGCCTGCTCGCCACCGCCGGCGGCGCGACCGTGATCGGCCCGGTGCTGACCGGCTTGTCGAAACCGATCCAGATCGCCCCGCTCGGCGGCGCTGTGTCTGACATCGTGACGTTCGCGACCTTGGCCGCGTTCCAGGCGGCGGAGGCGAAGGGCGAGGCCAAGCCGGCTTAAGCCGGCGCGGGATTCTCTTCCTTCTTCGTCGGCGGCGGCGCCTTGCGCATGATCAGCAACGCCAGCACAAGCGCCGCCACGCCGATGATTGCCGAGTAGATGAAGAAGGTCATGTAGCCGACCGCGAAGGCCTGCATCGGCACGCCGCGTGAAGCGGACACCGCGGCGAACGCTTCTGGCGACATGCCTGTGAACCAGGAGCGCAGCCAATTCATCTGCCCCGCCGTCGCGCCGGCGATCGCGCCTTCGACGATACGGCCCGAGATCGCCGCGAGTATCTTCCCCGGCAGTGCGTAGAGTGAAGAAAACAGCGCGTACTGGGTCGCGGTAAAGCCGAGGCTGGTCAGGCTCGACATGTAAGCGATGAGCGCGGTGCCTGCGATGCCGGCGGAGATATTGTCGACGGCGATGCAAAGGTAGAGCCCCGGCAGCCACGGCCCAGTGAACGTCAGCAGGCCGAACGCGACGTTCGACAAAGGCTGGAGCACCGCACCGATGATCAGTGAGCGCATCAAGCCGAATCGCGCCACTGCCCAGCCGCCGAGCCCTACGCCCAGCATTGACATCAGCACGCCGAACAGTTTGCGCGCGCCAGCGATCTCGTCGAGCGTAAAGCCGACATCGACATAGAACGCCGTCATCAGGTTCAGCACGAAATCGGCGATGCGATAGACGCAGATCATCGCCAGGATCAGCGCGCCAGTGCCGCGATAGCGCTTGAAGAAGTCCTCCAGCGGCTCCTTCAATGTGCCGGCAAAGTACGCGCTCGGCCGCGACTTGATGAGCGGATAGGTCGCCAGGGCGACCACGCCCAATCCGAAGGCGACAGCGATCACCTGCCAGATGGCGCCCCACGGCTTGCTGGCCCACAGCTCGGCGAAGCCTGGCGTAGCGTCAGCGAGACCTACCCACGGAAACATGAAGCTGATCGGCTCGGGTTTGCCCGAAAGGCCCGCGCCGATGAAGCAGGCGCCGAACGCCATCAGCGCAATCCGCGCCGCCCACTCGAGCGCTTCCATCCAGATTGGCGTCGTCGCCGGCGGCAGCGGCTTCGGCTCGACGCTGTTCTCGCGCGGCGCCAGCAGCACCCCAAGCACGCCAACCGCCATGACGATCGCCATGCTGGAATAAGCAGCGGTCCAACCAATACGCGAGGCGAGGAACAGCGGCGCCGCGCCGGAGACGACGACCGCTAGCCGGTAACCCCACTGGTACGCGGCCGCCATCACGCCCTGACGTTCGACGGCGGCGACCTCGATGCGCCAGGCATCGATGGCAATGTCCTGCGTCGCGCCGAACAGCGCCGTGATCGCCGCAAGCACGGCAACCACGCCAATGATGCTGATGTTTGGATCGGGCTGCACCGCGCCTTCGACGCTGCCGGCGACTGCGGCAGATACCGGCGGCATGTTCGCTGCAATAGCCCAGATGCCAATGACAATGCCGATTTGCGCCAGCAGCATCCAAGCCCGGCGTTTGCCGAACAGCTGATGGAAAATCGGCACCCGCACGCGATCGACCACCGGCGCCCAGAGGAACTTGATCGCGTATGTGATCGTCACCAAGCTGAACAGAGTGATCACATCGAGCGGAATCTTCGCCTGCCGCATCCACGCTGAAATCGTGTCATAGATGAGCAGGTTCGGCAGACCCGCGGCAAAGCCGAGCATCAGCATGATCAGCGCGCGGCGCTCGAAGAAGACCGAGATAGCGTCCCAAGTGGAGCGTTTCGGCTCCGCGGCTGCTTCCGACATCGAGGTTCCTCCGCGGCCCTATTCTTCCGCGAACGTGGCGGGGTTCGGGCGGCCGGTAAAGCGGGCTGCGACCGCGAGCAGCCGGCCGGCGTCAATCGGCTTGGTGACGAAGTCGTCCATGCCTGCCCGGCGCGCCTGTACGCGTTCCGCCTCGCCCGCATCGGCCGTCAGCGCCACGATCGGCGCGGCCGCCGACCGCCCTCCTCCCGCGCGGATGCGCTGCGCCGCGGCGAGGCCGTCGAGCCGCGGCATGCGGATATCAAGCAAGATGAGATCGAACGCCGCGGCGGCCGCGGCGGCCACCGCCTCCTCGCCGTCGCGCACGTCGGTGACGACACAGCCGGCGCGCGAAAGCAACGTGCGGGCGAGCAGCGCGTTGATCGGGTTGTCCTCGGCCAGCAGCACGCGCAGCCCCGTGAGCGCGAGCGGCGCCGCGTCCGCCTGCTGCACGTGCGCCAGCGTCTTGCCGTCTGCCTCCCCGAGCGCGACCTTGATGCGCTCGGCCAAAGAGCGGCGGCGCACCGGCTTCAGCGTGTAGTGTTCAAGGCCGGCGGCGCGGCAGCGTTCGATCGTCTCGCGCTCCTCCTGCGCGATCAGCGCGATCACGGCGCGGGCGCTGCGCTTCAGCGCGTCGATCTCCTCGCCGTCGACATCGTCGCGCCAATCGAACAAGAGGAGGTCGGGCCTGTCCTCGCGCTCCACGTTCTGTGCGCCGAGCGAAGCCAGCGAACCGCGCAGCGCCTGCGCCAGCAGCTGCGAGCGGCTGAGCACGCAGGCGCGCACGCCGGTGAGCGACGGCGGCGGGCTCGGCGCGTCTTCGGCAGGCGGCAGCGGCAGCTCGACCCAGAAGCTGGCGCCGAAGCCCGGACGCGAGACGAGGCCGACCTCGCCGCCCATCGCATGCGCCAGCTTCTTGACGATGGCGAGCCCGAGCCCCGTGCCGCCGTGGCGGCGCGCGACGCCGGCGTCGGCCTGCGCGAACTCTTCGAAGATCAGCGCCTGCTTCTCGGGCGCGACGCCCGGGCCGGTGTCGCGCACGTTGAAGCGCAAGCGCCCGTTCGGCCGCTGCGCCAGTTCGATCGTGACGCCGCCCTGCTCGGTGAACTTCACCGCGTTGCCGGCAAGATTGAACAGGATCTGCCGCAAGCGGCCGTCATCGCCGATGACGCGCGCCGGCGCCTCGCCGCGAATGGTCACGGCGATCTCGAGGCCCTTATCGTGCGCCTTCGGCGACAGGAGTTCGGCGACGTCCTGCATCGTCGCCTCGGGATCGAACGGCGCCGATTCCAGCACCACGCGGCCCGCTTCGAGCCGCGAGTAGTCGAGAATCTCGGTGATGATGTCGAGCAGCAATTCGCCCGATTGCTTGATGGCGCCGACATAGGTCTTCGCGTTCGGCGCCAGCTCGCCGAGATCGAGCAGGTTGGCCATCCCAAGGATGCCGTTGAGCGGCGTGCGCAATTCGTGCGTCAGCGTGGCGAACAGAGTGGTCTTGGCGCGCAGCGCGTCTTCCGCCGCTTCGACGTGGCGGGTGATGTCGCGGGCGATGGCGAGGCGCGCGCCGTCCGGCAGCACGCGTTCGGCCCATTCGAAGCGGCGCCCGTCCGGCGCGGGCGCTTCGAAGCGGCGCTCGCCCTTGACGAATTCGGGCGCTTGCACCCTGCCCCAGGGCGGGCGCTGCGGCCCAATCCAATGCCGGAATGTATCGCGGAACGGCGCATTGGCGCGCAGAAGCGCGCCATCCGCCGCAAGCAGCGCGACCGGGTCGGGCATTGCTTCGAACGCATCGAACGCATAGGCGGCGGCTGGCTGAGCCATGCCTCCGATAAGCGGCGCGGCGGGTTAAGAAACCTTAGCGAATGCGCCTTGCTCGGCGCCGGCCCACTGACGTTTCAAGCTGAGCGCCTCGGCGACATGGATGCGGCGCACGGCGTCCGAGCCGTCGAGGTCGGCGATGGTGCGCGCGACTTTCAAGGTGCGGTGGTAGGCGCGCGCCGAGAGGGCCAGCGATTCCGCCGCTTTCGCCAGCAGCGCCGCGCCTGGCGCATCGGGCGCGGCGACGCGCTCCAGATCTTCGAGCGCAAGCGTCGCATTGAGCCCTGCTTCGCGCGCGGTTTGCGCTTCACGGGCGCGGCCGACGCGCGCGGCCGCTTCCGCCGTGCCTTCGATCGGCGGCGGCAACGCCAAGTCGGCGGCCGTTACCGGCGGCACGTCGAGCTGGATGTCGATCCGATCGAGCAGCGGACCGGAGAGCCGCGCCTGATAGTCGATCGCGCAGCGTCCGCGCCGGCAGACGCCCGCGCCCGAGCCGCCGCCGCAGCGGCACGGATTCATCGCCGCCGCGAGGAGAATGCGCGCCGGATAGGTGACGTGATGATTGGCGCGCGCGATCAGCACCTGCCCCGACTCCAGCGGCTGGCGCAGCGCATCGAGCGCTTGTTGCGAAAATTCCGGCAGCTCGTCCAGAAACAGCACGCCCTGGTGCGCGAGGCTGATCTCGCCCGGTTTCGCCCGCAGCCCGCCGCCGACAAGCGCCGCCATCGAGGCCGAATGGTGCGGCGCGCGAAACGGACGCGTGCGCGTCAGCCGACCGCGCTCCAGCAGCCCCGCCACCGAATGCAGCATCGACACTTCGAGCAATTCTTCCGACGACAAAGGCGGCAGCAATCCCGGCAAGCGCTGCGCCAGCATCGACTTGCCGGCGCCCGGCGGGCCGACGAACAGAATATTGTGCGCGCCCGCCGCCGCGATTTCGAGCGCGCGCTTGGCCTGCTCCTGCCCGCGCACGTCGCGCAGGTCCGGCACGCTCGCGCCGGCGATGAGATCGCCGCGCTCGGGCGGCTTTAGCGCCGCGCCGCCGCGAAAGTGATTGACTAGCGACAGCAGCGACGGCGCGGCGATCACTTCGCCGCCGGCCCACGCCGCTTCGGCGCCGCACGCTTCGGGACAGATGAACGCCGCGCCCATGCCGTGCGCCGCCATCGCCGCGGGCAGCGCGCCTGGCGCCGGCGCCAGCGCGCCGTCGAGCCCGACTTCGCCGAAACAGACGACGCCATCCAACGCGTCGTGCGGCAGCGCGCCGATCGCCGCCATCGTCGCGAGCGCGATCGGCAGATCGTAGTGCGTCCCCTCTTTCGGCATGTCGGCGGGCGCGAGATTGATGACGAGCCGCCCCGCCGGAATGGCGAGGCCGATCGAGGCGAACGCGGCGCGCACCCGTTCGCGTGCTTCGGAGACGGCTTTATCCCCAAGCCCGACGATGACGATGCCGTGGGTCCCCGGCGCGAGTTGGACTTGGACCTCGATCCGGCGCGCTTCGAGTCCCGCGAACGCGACCGTGGCCACATTGGCGCATGTCTGCATGGCTGCCGCCCTTATCCACAGACGGAAGCTGATATCGTACAGATGTAGAACGAATGCGCAACAGAAAAAGAACGGAACGCCCGCCGCGCTACGTTACTCGCAAACTTACCCCCAGGCGGGCGGACGCGCCAAGGAAAACGGGCCGATTACTTGGAATTTAGTACGGGTCGGCGGAGGCGCTCTCGACGGCGTCGTCATCTCCATCGCCGCGATATTCCGGCGCCGGCGGCCTTGCCTCGGCTTGCGCGTAATAAGGCGCATCCGGCGCGCGCACCTGCATGAATGAAACGACCCGACGCACGCCGCCGACCACGCTCGCGATCTCGGCCGCGCGGCGCAACTCTTCTTCGGAGCGCGCGGTGCCCATCAGGTACACGTTGCCGTGGAACGTCTCGATGTTGACGTTGATCGCCCGCACGGCGCGGCTCGCCGTGAGGCGCGCGCGGATCTGCGCCGTGATCAATTCATCCTGCGCGTTGCGCACTAAGGTCGACGGCTGCCCGATCACGATCTCGTTGTAGACATTATCGATCGTGCGCACGCTGCGCGCGATCGTCTCCGCGGCCTGGCGATGCTCCGCCGTCGGCGCCGTGCCCGAGAGCAGCAGATTGCGGTTGGCGACTTCGACGTCGACCTCTTGGAAGGCGACGCGGTCGGCCGCCAACAGACGCACCTTAACCTGCTGCGACGCCGCCGCATCGTCGATGCCTTCGCCGATCGTGCGGTCCTGCGCAGCGTAGACGCCGACGCTGGCGACCGTGCCGATCGCGGCGGTGGTGCAGCCGCTCGCGCCGGCGCCGGCCGCGAACAGAGTGATGATGACGGCGAGTACGCGCATGATGCGGCCATTCTCCGCCTGGATCGTTTCGGCACACTTAAGATCAGGCGCCGAGCTGTTCGTAGTACCAAGCCGCGCGTTCATGTTTCGGCAACCATCCGGCGCCGACCACAACCAGATCGAACCGGATCGGCGCATGCATCAGCCGCCAGCGGCCGGCCAAGGTCTGCGCCGCGCGCGCGATCCGCTGCTGCGCCATCGGCGTCACCGCATAGGCGCCGGCGTCATAGGTGCGGCGCGCCTTCACTTCGACGATGACGAGAACATCATCCTTCCACGCCGCCACATCGACCTCGCCAAATGGCGTGCGCAAACGATGGCCGAGAATGCGATAGCCCTTGCAGATCAGATAGAGCATCGCCTGCCATTCGGCGATGCGGCCGCGGCGCTCGGCGCGCCGGCGGCTCACGCGCGATCCTTCAGTTCGAGCGCGCGTGCATAGGCGCGCTTGCGCGGCACGCCGAGTTCGCGCGCGGCGTCAGCGGCCGCGTCCTTCACGCCGCGCGGCAGCGCCGCGATCAAGAATGCATCGAGCGCTTCTTCGCTCACCTCCCCTTTCGGCAATGGCGGGCCCACCAGCACGACGATCTCCCCCTTCGGCGCCCCGGCTTCGGCGTAATGCGCCGCGAGCGCATCGAGCGTATCGCGGCGCGTCTCCTCGAACATCTTGGTCAGCTCGCGCGCCACCGCCGCCGGCCGCGCCCCAAGCGCCTGCGCTATGTCGGCAAGCGAGTCCGCCAAGCGCGGCCCGCTTTCGTAAAACACCAGCGTTGCGTCCGTCTCAGCGAGTTCGGCAAGTACGGCGCGGCGCTGTCCCTGTTTTGCCGGCAGAAAGCCCGCGAACAGGAAACGGTCGCTCGGCAGCCCCGAGACCACCAGTCCCGCCAACAGCGCCGACGCGCCCGGGATCGGAAACACGCGGTAACCGGCCGCGATCACCGCCCGCGCCAGCTTGAAACCGGGATCGGATACGAGCGGCGTGCCCGCATCCGAGATGAGCGCGACGCTTTCGCCGCGCGCCATCGCCGCCAGGATTTCCTCCCGCGCCGCTTCATCGCTGTAATCGTGATATGCCGCCAGCCGCGGCTTCAGCCCGTACGCATCCAAGAGCTTGCGGGCGACGCGCGTATCCTCCGCATACAAACGATCCACAGCCCCGAGCACGTCGAGCGCCCGAAGCGTGATGTCACGCAGGTTCCCGATCGGCGTCGCCACCACATAAAGGCCCGCTTCCAGCGGTGGACTGGGGTGGCGGGCGCCGATACGGTCCCGCCCGATCTCGTTGGGGTCTGACGAAGGGTTGTTCATGGCGTCCGCCAAATCATCGCCGCGCCCGCTGCGCGCGCCAAGCGTGAAGACGGCCGCGGCCGTCAGTTTGGCCGCTTTCATGGCCGCCTGCGCCTCTTCCCCGTCCAGCACGCCGCCGCCGGTTGGTCCGGTGGGGCCTGCCGCGCCGACCGAAGCGCAAGTGCAGACCCGCGACGGCGTGACGCCGCCCTTCATGCGCGGCCGGGAGGTCGTTCGTGTCGGGCTGCTGCTCCCCTTCTCGCTGCGTCCGCAGGAGGCCACGGCGATCTACAACGCCGCCGAACTCGCGCTCTTCGATCACGGCAACCAGAACACACTGCTGATCCCGCGCGACGCCGGCGCCGACGAAGCCTCCGCCAACGCCGCCGCACGCGCGCTGGTGACGGACGGCGCCGACATCATCATCGGCCCGGTGCTGCGCGAGGGCGTCATCGGCGCCGCGAACGCCGCCCGCAGCGAAAACATTCCGGTGATCGGCTTCTCCTCGGACCGCATGGTCGGCGGCAACGGCGCCTATCTGCTGAGCTTCCAGCTCGAAGACGAAATCTCACGTCTCGTTTCCTACGCAGCGCAGCACAACATCCGCACCATCGCGCTGCTCGCGCCCTCGAACGATTATGGACGCCGGGTCGAGAGCGCGCTCCGCGCCGAAGCGCAGCTGCACGGCGTCACCATCGTGCACAGCCGCCTCTACAACCGCACCGACGCCGAAGCGTCCGCTGCGGCGACGGCCGTCGCCAACGCCATCCGCACCCAGCCCGTGCAAGGCGTCCTGATCGCCGAAAGCGGCACAGCGCTGCGGTCGATCGGCACCGCCCTGGTGCAAGCGGGCGTCGACCGCAGCCAAGTGCGCTTCATGGGCACCAGCGTTTGGGCCGGCGACGCGCAACGCGAACCGACGCTCGCCGGCGGCTGGTTCGTCTCGCCCGACCCGGCGGCGCGCACCAGTTTCGAAAGCCGCTACCAGGCGGCGTTCGGCGCTGCGCCGACGCGGTTGGCGAGCCTCGGCTACGACGCCGTCGCGCTCGCCGCCCTGCTCTCGCGCGACGGCGGCGCCGACGGATTCTCGCGCGCGCGGCTGGAGAACAGCGAAGGCTTCGCCGGCTCGGACGGCCTCTTCCGCTTCCGCTCCAATGGCGCCATCGAACGCGGCCTCGCCATCATCGAAGTGCGCCAGAACGACGTCGCCATCCTCGACGCGGCGCCGCAGCAATTCCCGCGCTCGGGGACCTAAACCGCCAGCTCGGCCGCGACCGTATTGGCGACGATGCGCCCGCGCGTCGTCAGCCGAATGCGTCCGCCATCGTGCGTGACGAAGCCTTCCTCGACGAGCCACGCCAGCGCCTCCGGCTTGATCGGCCGGCTGCGCAACGCGGCGACGCGCAACGCGTCGGCGCCCTCGATCGTGCGCAGCCCCATCAGCAGCGTTTCGTCGGCCGCTTCCTCGCCGGTGAGCGTCGCTTCGGAAATCCAGCCGATGCCGTTCTCGCGCACGGCGTCGATATAATCGCGCGGCCGCCGCTGCGCCTCGAGCGCGATGCGCGCGCCGCGATGCGTCACCCGTCCGTGCGCGCCGGGGCCGACGCCGACCCAATCGCCGCCGCGCCAGTAGATCAAATTATGACGCGACCGCGCCGCTGGCGTGCGCGCGTGATTGGAGATCTCGTACGCATCGAAACCCGCGGCGGCGCACAGCTCCTGCGTGAGCTCATACAATGACGCCGCCAGTTCGTTGTCAGGCGGCGTGAGCTGGCCGCGCGCGACGCGACGCGCGAACGCCGTCTCCGGTTCGATCGTCAGCTGATAGAGCGACAGGTGCTCCACCGGCAGCGCGAGGGCCGCGCCGAGCTCCGCGCGCCAGGCTTCGAGGCTCTGCCCTTCCCGCGCATAAATGAGATCGAGCGAGACGCGCTTGCCCGTCGCCGCGGCCGCCTCGATGGCGCGGAGACCGGCCGCCGCATCGTGTCGGCGGCCAAGCGCCTTCAACGCAGCATCGTCGAACGCTTGCGCGCCGATGGAGAAGCGGTTGACGCCCGCCGCCGCTTGCTCGGCGAACAGGTGGGCGTCCTCCGGATTGGCTTCGAGCGTGATCTCGCATTCCTGGCTCAAGCCAAACGCCTGCGCCGCCGCCTCGATCAGGCGTGCGATTTCTTCGCCGCGGAGCAGCGACGGCGTGCCGCCGCCGAAGAAAAGGCTGTCCGCGTCGCGCCGCCCGAAACGCTGCGCATGCGCGTGCAGGTCGGCGACGATGGCGTCGAGCAACGGCGCGTTGTCGGCGCCGCGGGCGCGATAGACGTTGAAGTCGCAATACGGGCAGATCGCGGCGCAGTACGGCCAATGCACGTAGATGCCGAGCTGGTTCATCTCAGCGCCGCGAGCAATTTCTCGAACGCGCGGGCGCGGTGCGTCAGCGGCAGCTTCTCCTCGTGCGTCATCTCGCCGAACGTGCGGGTCTCGCCTTCGGGCTGGAAGATCGGATCGTAGCCGAAGCCCTTGTCCCCGCGCGGCGGCCAGACGATGGCGCCGCGCGCCTCGCCTTCGAACACCTCGACGCCCCCGCCGGGCTCCGCCAGCGCCAAGGCGCAGACGAAGCGGGCCGAGACATCCTCAGCCTTGCACGCGGCGAGTTCGTCGCGCACCCGCGCCATCGCCGCGGCGAAATCCTTCTGCGGCCCCGCCCAGCGCGCCGAATAGACCCCCGGATCCCCGCCCAGCGCGAACACTTCGAGCCCGGAATCGTCCGCCAGCGCCGGCAGCCCGGACGTCTCCGCCGCCGCACGCGCCTTGAGCGCGGCGTTGCCGGCGAAAGTGGTTTCCGTCTCCTCCGGCTCCGGCAGGCCGAGCGAAGCTGCCGAGACCGCCTCCACCCCCAGCGGGGCCAAGAGCGCGGCGATTTCCCGGACTTTCCCCGAATTGTGGCTGGCGACGACCAGGCGGCCGGTGAGCTTAGGCATGATCGGCAACCCTTGTTTGACGGCGGGGAGCTGGGTCTATATCGTTTATCAATAAACCCTGGCTAGGGTTCAGTCCTAAGGGAGCAAGACGCCGGAAATGAAAGCCCTGGGCAAAGGCTCGATCGCGGCTTGGGTGCAGATCGCACTCATGGTGGCTTGGGTGTGCCTTTGGATTGCGGCTGCGGCGCTCGTACTCGCTGCGGTAGGCTATGGTGTCCTGCTGGCGCTGATTGCGAACGGCAGCGTCGATCCGAGCGTGCTGACCGGCGGCGACGGCCAGATCCGTCTCGGCGACGAAGGCGGCGGCTCCTTCCAGGTCAGCTACGACGAGCCGGGCGGCGCGACTTGGCCCGTGGTCGTCCCCGGCCTCCTGATCGGCGCCGTCGCCGTGGCCGGCGCTCTCATCATCGTCTGGCGCCTGCGTAAACTGTTCGACAGCTTCACCTCGGGCGAGCCGTTCCGGCGCGAGAACGCGCGCCACCTGCGCGTCATCTGGATCACCATGCTGGTGATCGAACTCTCCCGCTACGCGCTGCTGGGGCTGACCGCGGCGCTGCTGGTGAATTTCGAACCGGACATCGACGCCGATTTCCGCATCAGTCTCGATATCTCCACCTGGGGTTCGATCCTCATCCTGATCGTGTTGGCTGAAGTCTTCCGCGAAGGCGCGCGCCTCAAGGAAGAGCAGGAGCTGACGATCTGATGGCGATCCGCGTCACTCTCGACCGCATCCTGCTGGAACGGCGCATGTCGCTGACGGATTTGAGCGAAAAGGTCGGCGTCACGCTCGCCAACCTTTCGATCCTGAAAACCGGCAAAGCCAAGGCGATCCGCTTCTCGACCTTGAATGCGCTCTGCCGCGTGCTCGAATGCCAGCCCGGCGAGCTGTTGAGCTACGAGGCCGGCGGCGACGAAGCTTACGAGGACGCGTCGGCGGAGACCGCCGACAATTAAACCGGCGCGCCGATCTCGAGCCGGAATTGCGCCAGGTCTTCGTCGGCGAGATCCGCCGCCCAAATGTAATCGGCCTCGCCAAACAGTGCGAACTGCCGGCCGGCGGCGTCGAACACATAACCGACATCGACCCGATAGGGATTGGTCATCGCCAGCCGGCGCGGATTGGAAAGCGCCGCGCCGATCAGCCACGGCAAATCGATGTCCTCGCTCGACCAGTCACGGGCGATCGCCGCGAACGTCTCCGGCTCCTCCGTGCGGAGATGGCCGTATGCGTTTTCGAACACCGTGCCTTCGAAAATCTGGACATCGGTCGCCGATTCGAAGCCGACTTCGATCGCAAAGATCACGCCGTTTTCGAACGCGATCTCGATCGGATCGTCGCCTCCGAACGGCGCATGCCCTACCCGCGCGACGCGCTTCACCGCGCCGGCGGCGCAGAGCCGATGCGCCATCTCGTGCATCAGTGCGGGTTCGCTTGCGTCATGACCCGCGTTCCGCTTCCATCCACGCGCACTTCCATTGACGGCGCTTCCGGGCGGCCTTCGGCGAACAATTCGTAGATCACGGCGCTGTCTTCGGTCTGAACGCTCTCGATCACCCGCACCGGCGTGAACGCGCCGGGCGACGCTTCCGCGACCGTACGCACGGACGCCGGCGCCGCGCTCCATGCAATCTCGCGCTGAACTTCAACCACGCGCCAGCCCTGCTCGGTCTGCAGAATGTCGAGTTCGATCTCCGCGCCGTCAGCGCGCAGTCCTTCGACGTCGTAATAGACCCGGCCGTCGCGCTCCTTGCGCTCCGCTTCCGAGACGGTGAAGCCCGGCGCGACCGCTTGCGCCGCGGCGACAACGTCCGCCGGCACGTCGGCGCCGGCGACTGCCGCGATGCTGTCAGGCGCTTCGACCTGAGCCGGCTGACTGCACGCCGCCGCCGCCAACACGCACAGCGTCAGAGCAGAAACACGCAGCATCGCCCTCTCCTTCACGATGGTCGGCCTTCACGACATGGTTTGGCGCTGCTTCTCGAACAACTGGCCGCAGCCGTGCTTGGCCAAGCGCATCAGCTCGGCGAACTCCTCGTCCGAGAACGGGCGCTGTTCGCCGGTGGCTTGCAGCTCGATCATGCGCCCGTCGCCGGCGAGAATGAAGTTGGCGTCGACCTCGGCGCTGGAATCTTCGGCATAATCGAGATCGAGCACCGGCGCGCCGTTGAACACGCCGCACGATATCGCCGCCACCTGGCCCGTGATCGGGTTGGACTTGAGCACCTTCTCCTCGACCAGGTACGCGCAGGCCTTGCTGAGCGCGACCCAGGCGCCGGTGATCGCCGCAGTGCGGGTGCCGCCGTCGGCTTGGATGACGTCGCAATCGAGCGTGATGGTGCGGTCGCCCAGCGCCTTGAGATCAATCACAGAGCGCAGGCTGCGCCCGATCAGACGCTGAATCTCCTGCGTGCGGCCCGACTGCTTGCCCTGCGCCGCTTCACGGCGCCCGCGCGTGTGCGTGGCCCGCGGCAGCATGCCGTATTCGGCGGTCACCCAGCCGCGGCCCTGCCCCTTCAGCCAGCCGGGCACGCCCTGCTCCACGCTGGCCGCGCACAAGACGTGCGTCTGCCCGAACCGCGCGAGGCACGAGCCCTCGGCGTAGCGGGAGACGCCGATTTCGAGCGTGACGTCGCGCAATTGATCGGGCGCGCGGCCGGAAGGGCGCATGTAACCTCCTGAACTTCGAGCGCGCTGCATGGCCGAAAGCGCGACGCGGGTAAAGCTCTAGACCGCGCAGCGCAACGTCATTCGCCGCGAACGCCGATCGACGCTGATCGAGGCGCAGCGCGACAAGGCCGAGCGGCCGAGCACAAGAATCGGCGGCGGCGCATCTTCCGCCTCCCCGCGCACCACGATCGCATCGTCCTCGGTTGCGCCGAGCAGCGGCGCGTTCGTGCGCGCATAGGCCGGACGCACTGGCAGACCGAACACGCTGAGTTCGGTCTCCACCGGCTGCATCATCGTCCGCAGCCCCAGGATCAGCGGCATTTCGGCGACGGCGCCCGCCGCCGGTATGTCGCCCGTCGCATCGAGCGCGCGCGATGCGGTGCGATTGAAGACGCTGGCGCTGTTGGCGACGTTGAAATTCACCTGAAATTGCTGGCCGCCAATCTGCGTGCGCACGGTCCAGTCATCCGCATCTTCGAGCGGCAGCACGATGTCGCGTGCGCCGGGCGGCTCCGGGTTGAGGACGATGGTGATGATGTCGTACGGCAGCGCCCCGGGCCCGATCACGCCATCGGCCCGCGTCGTCACCGGCGCCCCGAACACCCCGGCGAAGGCGCGCGCGGCGCGGCCCTCGAACAGGATGCGCGGACGGGCGATGCGGCCGCGCAAGGTGGCGTCGCTGCCCTCGATGCCGACGCCGATCTGCATCAGCGGCAATTGCCGCACGCGCAGCCGTCGCGCCGCGGCGGCGCTCAGCGCCAAGCCGCTCGGAAACCGCAGATCGACCTCGAGCCGCACCGCCCGGCCGTTGATCTCGGCGTCGACAATAGGCGCCGGCTCGGCGCGCAGCGTGATCGCCGTCTGCGCCGCCGCCGGCGCGGCGCAGCACAACAGAACAAGAAAAGCGAAGATCCCCAACCGCATGCGCCCTCCTCGCCAGGGAACACGGCGAAATCAAGTCGCGCCCTCTCCCGCTTGCGCGACGGGCGCTGTTCGCTACCTAGAGCGCCGATGGCGCAGCCCCCCGCCCCCGATCTCACGTCGTTGGACGCCCGCGCTCGCGAGATCTTCCGCGAGATCGTGGAATCTTATTTGACCACCGGCGAGCCGGTGGGCTCGCGCACGCTTTCGAAGCTCGGCGGCATGGGCCTCTCCGCCGCGTCGATCCGCAACACCATGGCCGACCTCGCCAGCCTGGGTCTTTTGCAGGCGCCGCATGCTATGGCCGGCCGCCTGCCGACTCAGGTCGGCTTGCGCTTCTTCGTCGACAGCCTGCTGCAGCTGGGCGACGTGCCGCCGGACGAAAAGCGCGAAATCGAGGCGCGCATCGCCCAAGCGGGCTCGAACCCGCAGGACGTCCTGGGCGCCGCGTCCGATCTGCTCTCCGGCCTCGCCGGCGGCGCCGGGCTCGTCGTGACGCCGCAACGCGACGCGCCGGTGCGCCACGCCGAAATCGTCGGCATCGGCCCGGGCCAGGCGCTGCTGGTGCTCGTCTTCGAAGACAACCAGATCGAGAACCGCGTCATCACCACGCCGCCGGAGATGCCGCCCGGGGCGCTGGCCGAAGCGGCGAATTATCTCAACGCGCGTTTCAAGGGCAGGACGCTGAACGAAGCGCGCGTTGCGGCGGCCGAGGCGCTGCAGCGCGACCGCGCCGAACTCGACGCCGCCGCCGCCAAGCTGGTGGAGAGCGGATTGGTCGAATGGTCCGGCGAGGACCCGATGCTCGGCCGTTCCCTGATCGTCCGCGGCCGCGGCAATCTGCTCAAGGATCAGCAGGCGATCGCCGATCTCGAACGCGCGCGCCAGCTGTTCGACGACCTGGAGAAGACCCGCGAACTGATCCAAGTGCTCGATCTCGCCAAGTCAGCCGAGACCGTCCGCGTCTTCATCGGCTCCGAAAATCCGCTGTTTTCGCTCTCGGGGTCGAGCTTGATCGTCGCGCCCTATATGAACGCCGAACGCAAGGTCGTCGGCGCGCTCGGGGTGATCGGGCCGACGCGGCTGAATTACGCCCGGGTGATCCCGGTGGTGGACTATACCGCGCGCGTCGTCGGCCGGGTGCTCGACGGCCGCGGCGGCGAACGCTGAAACGAGGAATGGAATGACAAACGAAACCGACAACCAGCAGCAAGTGCGGAACCAGCAAGACGAAGCGCCGGCCGAGACGCTCGACACCAGCGTGCTGGAAGCGGAGCTGGCGAAAGCGCGCGACGACATGCTGCGCGCGCTGGCCGAAGTCGAGAACACGCGCCGCCGCGCCGAACGCCAAGCCGCCGAAGCGCGCGCCTACGCCATCGATCGCTTCGCCGCGGACCTGCTGCCGATCGCCGACACTTTGGGCCGCGCTCTCGCCGCCGCGCCACAAGGCGCCGCCGATGAAGCGACGCGCAACCTCATCGCCGGTCTCGAGCTCACCGAGCGCACGATGGTGGATGTGTTCGCGCGCCACGGGCTGAAGCGCGTCGGCGCCAAGGGCGAGGCCTTCAACCCGAACCTGCATCAAGCCGTGGCGCAGGCCCCCTCCGATCAGCCGGCCGGCGTGATCCTCGAGGTAATGCAGCCCGGCTACGTCCTGAACGACCGCACGCTGCGCGCCGCCATGGTGCTCGTCTCCGCCGGCGGCGGCGCATCGGCGGCCGCGCCAACCGTAGACGTCAAGGTCTGAGCCTCATCCGCGGCCGAGCCATGCTTACGGCGCCCGCCGTCCTGCGGCGATGGGGCGCGTTACCGTCATTTCGCCCAATTCCCGCTTTGCCTGGAACATGAATGATCGTTAACCATGGCGACGAGCAGTGTTCGTCGTGGTCAAACGGGCCCCGAGGAGTCTGCGGAACTCGGAGGGGAATATGCGGGGAAAATTACTGTTCGGCGCGGCGACCGCTGCGTTGCTGATGAGCTTTGCCGGCGCGGCTTCGGCTCAGGACAATGACCCCGCGGGCGATGCCAGCACCACCGCCGCGCTGAACGGCGCCGTCGACGGCCAGATCGACAGCGCCGGCGACGTGGATTGGTACCGGCTGCGCGTGGAGCAAGGCCAGCGCTACAGCTTCACCCTCGACGGCATGCCCGGCGCCGACGGCCAAGCGCTCGATCCGATGATCGCGATCTATGACGGCGAAGGCGTGCAGCTCGCGTTCAACGACGACGCCAACGGCTTCAACTCGGCGGTGACGTACGCGCCCGGCGCTTCGGGCGAAGTGTTCGTCGAAGCGCGCGCATTCAGCGAACAGGCGACGGGCGGCTACCGACTCAGCGTCAGCGCCTCTCCCCTGCCGCGGGACGACGCCGGCAACAGCGCCGACACGCGCGCGCGCATCGCGCCCGGCCGCGCCGTCGGCGGCAGCATCGAATACGAAGGCGACGTCGATTGGTATCGCCTCGCGGTGCGCACCGGACAGCGCTATCGCATCACGCTCGACGGCGCCGACGACGTCGACACCGCCGACGGCGCGCTCGGCGACCCGATGCTGCGCATTATCGACGCCGACGGCAACGAGCTCGCCATGGGCGACGACACGGAAGAAAGCCTCAACGCGGCGATCGACTACATCCCGCGCGCCAATGGCGAAGTGTTCATCGAAGCGCGCGGCTACGCCGACGCCTACACCGGCGCCTACGCGCTCAACGTCGCCGCCGAGCGGCTGCCGACCGACGCGATCGCCAACAATCGCTCCACCCGCGGCCGGATCGATCTCGGCGACAGCGTCAACGGCAACCTCGAGTTTCCGACCGACACCGACTGGTATCGCGTCCGCCTCGCCGAAGGCGAGACCTACCGCTTCACGCTCACCAGCTCCGGCGACAACGCGTTCGACCCGCTGGTGCGGGTCTATGACGCCAACGGCCAGGAAGTCGCCGTCGACGATGACGGCGGCGAAGGCCTCAACTCCTATCTCGAGTTCACCGCCACGGCGGCCGGCAATTACTTCGTCGAAGCCGCGGGCTTCAGCGAAGAAGCGGTCGGCACGTACACTCTGGCGGCGATGAGCGGCGACATCCCGAGCGACGCCTCCACCGATGCGGTGATGAGCGCCGACGGCGATTATCGCGAAGGCGGGCTCGCGCCCGCCGGCGACCGCGATTGGTACCGGCTCGAACTCGCCGAAGGCCAAGCCGTGCGCATCAACGCCGACGTCGTCCAGACCGCCGACGCGCTCGGCGACCCCTACCTCGTGCTTTACGGGCCGGACGGGACCGAAATCGCGCGCGACGACGACGGCGGCGAAGGCCTGAACGCCTTCCTCGAATATCAAGCGACGGCCGCGGGCGCGCACTACGTCGAAGTGCGCGGCTTTGCCGAGGACGCCTCAGGCCGCTACGCGGTCGGCGTGATTGCCGGCGAAATCGGTCAGAGCATCGACAACGCCGACTATTTCATGCCGAACGGCGAAGGCCGCTTCAGCCGCATCGGCGCGGCCGACGACGCCGACTGGTACATGATCGAGATGATCGAAGGCCGGCCTTATCGGATCACGCTCGAAGGCGCCGGCGAGACCCCGCTCGCCGATCCCTATCTCACGCTCTACGACTCCCAAGGCAATGCGGTCGTCTCCGACGACGATGGCGGCATGGGCCTCAACTCGTATTTGAGCTACGCCTCGCCGACGGGCGGCACGTTCTTCCTCGGCGTCTCGTCCTACGGCGCCTCCGGCACGGGCCAGTACAATCTGCGCGCCGTCGACACCGACGTGCCCGGCAACGCCTACACCGACGAGAACCTCGACCCCGCCGACGACAGCCGCGTCAGCCGCATCGACATGCTCGGCGACCTCGATCAGTACCGCGTCACGCTCGAGGCCGGCGTACGCTATACGATCGACGTGCGCGGCGAGGGCGACAATCCGCTGGCAGACCCGTTCGTGACGATCCTAGATGCCAACGGCGAGAGCGTCGTCACCGACGACGACAGCGGCGACGGCTTGGATGCGCGCCTGCGCTTCACGCCGCAGACCGCCGGCGAATACTACATCCAGGCGAGCGGCCTTGGCGGCTCGCTCGGCGGCTATCAGGTTCAGATCGTGCGTCAGTAGGCTAAACGCGGGGACGCACGCTTGGGGCGGCGGCGCTGGACAAGAGCGCCGCCGCTTTTCTTTTGCGCCGGCTGAACCGGAACCGCTCGTTCGAACACGTCGTTGCCGCTGAGCAACGGCCGAAGGAGTTCGTCCATGCCGGATCGCGTCATCGTCATCACCGGCGCCAGCGCAGGCGTCGGCCGCGCCACGGCGCAGAGGTTCGCGCGCGACGGCTGGCGCGTCGGCGTCATCGCCAGAGGCGGACTGGCGGAAACCCTGGAAGAGCTGCGCACGCTCGGCGCAAAGGCGCACGGCGTCGAAGCCGACGTCGCCGACGCGGACGCGGTGGAGCATGCGGCGGCGGAGATGGAGCGCGCGCTCGGCGCGATCGACGTGTGGGTGAACAACGCAATGACCACAGTATTCGCCAGCGTCGACGACATGACGGCGGAGGAATTCGCGCGCGTCACCGCGGTGACCTATCTCGGCGCCGTGCACGGGACGATGGCGGCGTTGCGGCGGATGCGGCCGCGCAAGCGCGGACACATCATCCATGTCGGCTCCGCCCTCGCCTATCGCGGCATTCCGCTGCAATCGGCCTATTGCGGCGCCAAGCACGCGCTGGTCGGCTTCACCGAATCGCTGCGCAGCGAGCTGCTGCACGACAAAATTCCAGTGCACGTTTCGATGGTGCACCTGCCGGCGGTGAACACACCGCAATTCGATTGGGCCCGCTCGCACCGCGCCTACACGCCGAAGCCCGCGACCAAAGTCGTCTACCAGCCCGAAGCCGCCGCCACGGCGATCGCGCGGTGCGTGGCCCATCCCAAGCGCGAGTACTGGCTCAGCCTGATGACGGCGCAGACCATTCTCGGCGGCATGAGCGCGCCGGGATGGCTCGACCGCATTCTCGCGCGCACAACCGTCGAGGGCCAGGAGACGCGCCGCGCCTTGCCGGCGGAGCGGATCGACAATCTGATGCGTCCCGCGCCGACGCGTCACGAGGCGCGCGGCTCGTTCGGCGCGGGCGCGCGCACAAAGGGTCTCATTATCTCCGGCGCGGCCGGGCGATGGCTGCCGATCGGCGTCGGCGCGCTCGCCTGCGCCGCGATCGGCGCCCTGTTGGGCGCCGCACTGGCGCGGCGCCTAACGCGCTCGGCCGGCTAGCTCAACCCGCTCGCCCGCTCGCCGCCCTGGCGCTCCAGCATCCAGCCCGGATATTCCGGCTTCAGCTTCGACACCTCGTCCAGGCGCTTCAGATCGTCGCTCGACAATTCGACCGCGGTCGCCGCGAGATTGTCATTGAGCTGCGCCTCGGTCTTCGCGCCGATGATCACGCTGGTGACGTGCTTCTGATGCAGGAGCCACGCGAGCGCGATCTGCGCGACGGAGACGCCGCGCGCATCGCCCATTTCCTTCATCACGTCGATGATGTCGTAGGCCTTGTCCTTGTCGACCGGCGGGAAGTCGAACGAGGCGCGGCGGCCTTCGCCCGTGCTGTTGCGCGTGAACTTGCCCGAGAGAAAGCCGCCCGCGAGCGGGCTCCACGGCAGGATCGCGAGCTGCTGGTCCTTCGCCAGCGGCGCAACCTCACGCTCGAGATCGCGCCCGGCGATCGAATAGTACATCTGCAGCGACTCGAACCGCGCCAGCCCGTTGCGCTCGGATACGCCGAGCGCCTTGGCGATCTGCCAGGCGGCGAAATTGCAGAGCCCGATATAGCGCGCCCGGCCTGACTTCACGACTTCATCGAGCGCCTCGAGCGTCTCTTCGAGCGGCGTCACATTGTCGAACGCGTGCACTTGATAGAGATCGACGTAATCGAGCCCCAACCGCGTCAAGCTCGCGTCGATGGCGTCGAACACGTGCTTGCGCGAAAGGCCCCAGAGATTGGTGTTGGCGTAGCGGCGCTGAAACTCCGGCGTTTGCTCCGGGCTGTAGGCGCCCATGCGGCCGAACACCTTGGTCGCGATCACCAGTTCGTCGCGCGGCAAGTCGCGGATGGCGCGCCCGAGCACCTGTTCGGAGAGGCCGTTGGAATAGACATCGGCCGTGTCGATGAAGGTGACGCCTTGATCGAACGCCGTTCTGACCAGCTTGGTCGACTCCTCTTGTTCGAGCGCGCCGATGACTTTCCAGAAACCGTCGCCGCCGAACGTCATGGTGCCGAGGCAGATTTCCGACACGGCAAGGCCCGTGCGGCCGAGTTTGCGATAGCGCATGCGGATCGTCCTTCCTGGTGAGCTGCGGCCAACATAGGACGCGAGACAGCGAATCGTTAGGTGCGCGCACCGCTTCCACCGTCATCCTGGGGCTCGGCATAGCCGAGAGCCCAGGATCCAGAAGATCATAGAGCGCGACTGTCGCCCTTGGATCCTGGGCTCGCGCTGCGCGCGCCCCAGGATGACGGCGGAAGGAACGAGTGCGCTAACTCACGCCGTGCTCACGAAACCACGTCAACGCACGCGCCCAACCGTCGGCCGCCGCTTCGGCGTTGTAGCTCTCGCGATAATCGGCGTGAAAGCCGTGCTGCACGCCGGGATAGACGATGATCTCCGAGCCCGTCGGATTGTCCGCCGCCGAAAGCGCCGCGCGCATGTTCTCTACGCTCTCGAGCGGAATGCCACGATCGTTCTCCGCATAGAGCCCGAGCACCGGCGCGTGGATCGCCGCGGCGATGTCATACGGCCACGGCCGCTCCTCCTCCGCGCCCCAACTCCCCGCCGCCGGCCGCACCAAGCGTCCATACCAGGCGACGCCGGCCTTGATGTCCGGCGACAGCGCAGCCGCCATCCACACGACCGTGCCGCCCCAGCAGAAACCGGTGATGCCGATTGCATCGCGTTTCACGAAACGCTGCGCCTTCAGCCAATCGATCGCGCCTTGCGTGTCGCCCATCACTTGCTCGTGGTTCGCGGTGGCGACGATCGTGCGGATCTGCGCGAAGTCCGTCAGCGGCGCGGGATCGCCGGCGCGGTCAAAATAATCGGGCGCGAGCGCGACAAAACCTTCGCGCGCGAAGCGGCGGCAAACATCCTTGATGTACTCGTGGATGCCGAAAATCTCATTGACGACGATGACCGTGCCGCGCCGCCCCTGCCCCGCCGGCCGCGCCAGATAAGCCGGCAGCCGATAGCCGCCGGCGCCGGTGACGTGCACGTCCTCTGTGATCAGCTCGTCGCTCGGCGTCGTTACCGGACTCGCGCACGAGGAGAGCGCGGCGCTGGCGTAGCCGGCGAAGAACAACGACGCCGCCAGCGTGCGGCGGGTCGGCGGAAAATTGCCTTCGGGTCCATCGAGCCGCATTCGTTCGTCTCCTTTTGCAGAGCGCCTGCCGCGCCTCCCCTTGCGCCTCATCTGGGACAGAGGCAGGCTCCGCGCCAGTCAAATCTCGGGGGAGTGACGACATGCGATCCATCGGACTTGCGGCCTTCGCCGCCGCGACAGCCTTTGCTGCGCCCGCCGCCGCCGCCAGCCTGCCTTTCGATCCGGAATTGGCGACCCACGCTTGGCTCGCGACGCTGGGCCCGGAAGCCACCGCGCGCTCCAACGCCTATTTTGAAGGCGGCTACATCATCGACTTCGTCAGCACCGCGATTTCGATCGCGGTAGCGGCGCTGATCCTGTTGCTCGGCTGGGCCCGCGGCGTTCGCAGCTGGCTCGAAAAGACCGTGAAGTGGTTTCCGCTGGTGGCGCTCGGCGTCGGCTTCTTCGTCAACCTCGTCTCGACCGTCATCACCTTCCCGTTCACTTACTATGTCGGCTTCGTCCGCCAGCATCGCTACGATCTCTCGACGCAGACCTTCCCCGAATGGTTCGGCGAGCAAATGATCGGCGTCGGCATAGGTCTCGTGATCGGCTCGATCTTCATCGCCATCATCTACATGATCATTCGCGCGGCGCGGAACACGTGGTGGATTTGGGGTTCGGCCGTCACCATCGCCTTCGCCGCGGTGATGAGCATGCTCTTTCCGATCTACATCGCGCCGCTGTTCAACGAATCGGTGCCGATGGAGCAAAGCGAGCTGCGCGACGACATCATCGCCATGGCGCAAGCCAACGGCGTGCCGGCGGACAATGTCTACGTCTACGACCGCTCGCGCCAGACCAACAGCATCAGCGCCAACGTCTCCGGTTTCGGCCCGACGACGCGCATCTCACTGGCCGACACGCTGCTGGAACGCGCCAGTCCTGAAGCAACGCGCGCGGTGATGGCGCACGAGATCGGCCATTACGTGCTGGGGCACATGTATTCGGGCCTGATCATGAGCGCGATGCTGATCCTGTTCAGCTTCGCCTTCGTACACTTCACCTTCCGCGCCTTCGCCAAGAACGAGCGCTGGGGCATCCGCGATATCTCCGATCCCGCCGGCCTGCCGCTGATCCTGGTGCTGCTCTCGGTCGTCGGCCTCATCACCGCGCCGCTGCAGCGCAACTTGATCTATTTCAACGAGCAGCAGGCCGACATGTTCGGCCTCAACGCCGCGCGCGAGCCCGATGGTTTCGCCGAAGCTGCAGTGCTGCTCAGCGAATATCGCAAGATGCAGCCGAGCCAGTTGGAGGAATGGTTCTTCTACGACCACCCGTCGGGCTGGAATCGCGTCCACAACGCGATGGTCTGGAAAGCCCACGAAATCGCCGCCGGCCGTCTCCCGCCCTCCCCCGGCGGCCCGCCCGAAGGCTGGGTCCCAGATTTCGTGCGCGATCGGCAAGCGCAAAGCGAAACGCCGGATGCTACGCCGGCGTCGGAGGCGGCTGATGCTTCGGTGCAATGATCGTCATTGACACAAGCGTCGTCATCGCTGGCATTCGCAGCCCCACGGGCGCATCCGCCAAAGTGCTGGAAATGGTTGTGAGCGGCAGGCTCGAAGCTGCCGCCTCAACCGCGCTTGGCTTGGAGTACGAAGCGGTCGCCACGCGAGCGGAACATCTGGCTGCAGCCGGTCTAAGCCGCGCGGAGGCGCTCATTATTCTCGATGCGCTGACCGCAATGATGAAGGACACGCCGATCCGCTGGCAATTGCGCCCACTTTCATCCGATCCCAACGACGATCTAGTGCTGGAGGCTGCATTCAATGCGGGGGCGCATCTGATCGTCACCAACAATCCGAGAGACTTTGAACGGTCGAGCCCAGCTTTGGGCATTAGGACGATCGCGCCGCACGTGATACTTTCGGAAATGGAGCGCTAGAATGTCGAAGCCTTCAACCATTGATCTGCCCGCCGATTTGGCCGCGGAAGCGGCCGAGGCAGCTCGCGCGGCAGGCGAAGACCTCTCCACCTTCGTCGCACGCGCCGTGGCGTTCGAGCTTGAGCGGGAACGGACGGACAGGTTCTTCGCTGAACGTCGCCAGCGCGCCGATGTCGCCAAAGCGCTCGAGTTGCTGCGCCGAAGCGGCGGCCAGCTTCCAGAGCCCGGCGACGAACTCCCTCCCGGCTACAAGCCGGCCCGCTAACTCGGAACCGTCACCCGCCGCAGCGTCAGATTAAGCCGCCCGCCCTTCGGCAGCAGCCGCGACGTGCCCGGCAGAATCCGATCGACGCCGTGATAGGCGCGCCGCGCCGCGCCGGCGAGCAAGCACACATCGCCCGACGCCAGCCGCACGCTGCGCGTGGGATCAGAACGCAACGCGCCGCCGATGCGGAAGATCGCCGTGTCGCCGAGCGAGATCGACAGCACCGGCGCATCCCACGCCGCCTCGTCGCTGTCGACGTGCAGCCCCATGCGCGCATCGCCTTCGTAGAGGTTGACGAGGCACGCTTCCGGATCGGCGCCGTAGCCGGAAAGCTCGCGCCACAAATCCAGCACAAGCGGCGGCATCGCCGGCCACGGCATGCCCGTCTCGGGATGGAAATCCTGGTAGCGGTAGCCCTGCTCCTTATCCGTCACCCAGCCCAGCGGTCCGAAATTGGTCATCCGCACCCGCATCGGCTGGCCCGATTTCGGCATGCGCGGAATGTAGAGCGGCCCCGCCCGCATGCGCGCGAACACCTCGTCGCGCAACGCTTCTTGCGCGGCGCGGTCGAGCAGTCCCGGCCAGAGCCGGAAGCCGTCGAGGTCTGTGCCTGAACGGGTCATCTGCGAAGCGCTATCCGGGCATTCGGTTTCTTTTTTGTTCCGGCTGGAAACTTGAGCCGGATCAAGCGCATGCGGCGACGACGGAATTTCCTTGCCTGGATTGCGGATACTACCGTCCAAAAGCCTTGCACCATCTAGGCGATACACCACATGAACCCGGAACGAACGCGGCTTGGAGCTGGGACGGGGCGCCAGGCCGTACAATCGCTTGGATGAAACAGGACGCGGGCACTTCGCGGACGCCAGTCTATGGGTCCAGAGACGAAACCGCGCCGCTGAAGAAGGAACGAGGATAGAATTATGGGCAAAGTGATTGGCATCGACCTTGGCACGACCAATTCGTGCGTCGCCGTCATGGAAGGCGGCAATCCCAAGGTCATCGTCAACGCCGAAGGCTCGAACACGACGCCCTCTGTGGTCGCCTTCACCGAAAGCGGCGAGCGCCTGATCGGCATCCAGGCCGCGCGCCAAGCGATCACCAACCCACAGCACACCTATTACGCCGTGAAGCGCCTCATCGGCCGCTCGTTCGACGATCCCATCACCAAGAAGGACATGGACATCGTCCCGTACAAGATCGTCAAAGGTCCGAACGGCGACGCCTGGATCGAAGGCCGCGACAAGAAGTACGCGCCGTCCGAAATCTCCGCCTTCGTGCTGCAGAAGATGAAGCAGACGGCCGAAGACTATCTCGGCGAGCCGGTCACGCAGGCCGTCATCACCGTTCCGGCGTACTTCAACGACGCCCAGCGCCAAGCCACCAAGGACGCCGGCAAGATCGCCGGCCTCGAAGTGCTGCGCATCATCAACGAGCCGACCGCGGCCGCGCTCGCCTACGGCCTCGACAAGGAAGGCGCGAACAAGACAATCGCCGTCTATGACTTGGGCGGCGGCACCTTCGACGTCTCGATCCTCGAAATCGGCGACGGCGTGTTCGAAGTGCGCTCCACCAACGGCGACACCTTCCTCGGCGGCGAAGACTTCGACGTCCGCATCCTCAACTACCTGGCCGACGAGTTCAAAAAACAGAACGGCGTCGATCTGCGCCAGGACAAGCTCGCGCTGCAGCGGCTCAAGGAAGTGGCCGAGCAAGCCAAGAAAGAGCTCTCCTCGCGCACCGAGTTCGATGTCTCCGTGCCGTTCATCAGCATGGACGCGAACCGAAATCCGCTTCACCTCAACATGAAGCTGACGCGCGCCAAGTTCGAAAGCCTGGTCGAAGACCTGGTCCAGCGCACGCTCGGGCCCTGCAAGGCCGCGCTCAAGGACGCCGGCCTCTCCGCCAATGACATCAAGGAAGTCGTCCTGGTCGGCGGCATGACGCGCATGCCGAAAATCCAGCAGGTGGTGAAGGAATTCTTCGGCCGCGATCCGCACAAGGGGGTCAACCCGGATGAAGTCGTCGCCGTCGGCGCCGCGATCCAGGCCGGCGTGCTGCAGGGCGACGTAAAGAACGTCGTGCTTTTGGACGTGACGCCGCTCTCGCTCGGCATCGAGACGCTCGGCGGCGTGTTCACGCGCCTGATCGAACGCAACACCACGATCCCGACCAAGAAGAGCCAGATCTTCTCGACCGCGGAAGACAACCAGAACGCCGTCACCATCCGCGTCTTCCAGGGCGAGCGCGAAATGGCCGCGGACAACCGCCCGCTCGGCCAGTTCGACCTGGTCGGCATCCCCCCTGCCCCACGCGGCCTGCCGCAGATCGAAGTCACCTTCGACATCGACGCCAACGGCATCGTCTCGGTTGGCGCCAAGGACAAGGCGACCAACAAAGAGCAGTCGATGCGCATCCAGCCTTCGGGCGGCCTCAGCGACAGCGACATCCAGCGCATGGTCAAGGAAGCCGAAGAGCACGCCGGCGAAGACAAATCGCGCCGCGAGCTGGCGGAAGCCAAGAACCAGGGCGAAGCTCTGGCGCACGCGACCGAAAAGCAGCTCGCCGAAAACGGCGACAAGATCCCGCCGGGCGACAAGCAGGCGATCGAGCAAGCCATCGCCGCGCTGAAGACAGCGCTCGAAGGCAACGACACGGCCGACATCGCCGCGAAGACGCAAGCGCTCGTGCAAGCGTCGATGAAGATCGGCGAAGCCCTCTATGGCGGCGCAGGCGGCGGCGGTGACGCCGGCGGCGACGCGGGCGCAGGGCCCGACCAGGAAGGTGTCGTCGACGCCGACTTCGAAGAAGTCGACGGCAAGAAAAGCGCTTAAGCCAACACGTCATCGAGGTCGGGCGATGCGGCAGCGCTTTATCCAAACTGACATCGGGCGGCTTTCCTCCTTGTGGGGAGGCCGCCCCTTTCTCATCTCGGTGACACGATGAGCACCGGGCGCGATTATTACGAAGTCCTTGGCGTGCCGCGCGACGCGGACGCCGCGACGATCAAGTCCGCGTTCCGTAAGCTCGCGATGAAGCTGCACCCGGATCAAAACCCGGGCTGCAAAGTCTCCGAAGAGAAGTTCAAGGAAATCGGCGAAGCGTACTCGGTGCTTTCTGATCCGCAGAAGCGCGCCGCCTATGACCGCTACGGCAAAGCTGGCGTCGGCGGCGGCGCAGGCGGCGGTCCCGGCTTCGGCCCCGGCTCGGCCGGCTATGCCGACTTCTCCGACCTCTTCAACGAGATCTTCGGCGGCGGCTTCGAGGACATGTTCGCCGGCGGGCGCGCCCGCACCGGCCCGCAGCGCGGCGCCGATCTGCGCTACGATGTCGAGATCACGCTCGAACAGGCCTTCAAAGGCAGCGAGCGCGAGATCGTCGTGCCGCGCGCGCAAGTCTGCGAGCCGTGCAGCGGCTCAGGCTCGGAAGGCAATGCTCCGCTCGAGACGTGCCGCACCTGCGGCGGCGCCGGCCAGATCCGCGCCCAGCAAGGCATGTTCCGCATGGTGCGCACCTGCCCCGCCTGTCAGGGCCGCGGCCAGTCGATCAAGACGCCGTGCAAGAGCTGCGGCGGGCGCGGCACGGTGCAGAAGGAGCGCACGCTCTCGGTCAAGATTCCCGCCGGCGTCGAGGACGGCACCCGCATCCGCTTGGCCGGCGAAGGCGACGCCGGCGCCCGCGGCGGCCCGCCCGGCGATCTCTATCTCTTCCTCTCGGTCAAGCCCCACCCGCTGTTCGAACGCGACGGCCCCGACCTCTACTGCCGCGCGCCGACGCCGATGTGCAAAGCAGCGCTCGGCGGCGAAATCGAAATCCCCACCATCGACGGCGACCGCACCAAGGTGACGATCCCCGCCGGCGCGCAAACCGGCCGCCGCTTCCGCATCAAGGGCAAGGGCATGACGCACCTGCGCGCCAAGGACCGCGGCGACCTCCACGTCGAGCTCCTGGTGGAAACGCCGGTGAACCTCACCGCCAAACAGCGCAAGCTGCTCGAAGAATTCTCGAAAGAGTGCTGCGAAGAAGCCCACCCGCAAACGCAAAACTTCTTCGCCAGCGTCAAGAAATTCTTCGAAGGCGCCAGCGAAGGCCCGACGCGCTAAAGCCGGAAAGGTTGGACCGCGGCCTTCAGGCCCGCCGCCACTCGTCGAAACAACGTTGCGTAATCTCGCTGCTCTGACGTCCTTACGTGAGGCTGACGGGCGCAAATGCGCGGCCATCGGCCCGCAGATCAAAGCGCGCGGGGGAGCGGGATGAGCAACATCACACACGGCCTTCTGTTCTTGCCCGCCTTGAGCAGAGGCGCCGATACAGCTTTGCTCGCGCTCCGCGTCGTCGTCGGAGGCTTTTTGATCTGGGGCGTCTGGGACAACGTTCAGAGCGCGGACCGGATGGCCGAGTTCGCGGGTTTCTTGGCGCAACATGGCTTTGCCATGCCGGAGCTGATGGCACCGCTGTCGGTGTGGGCGCAACTCCTCTGCGGCCTGGCCTTCGTGCTTGGCCTTTTCACCCGCTGGGCGGGCGTGGTGTGCGCGTTCAATTTCATCGTGGCTTTGATCATGGTGGATGCGGCGCTGGGCGTGCGCGGCGCGTTTCCCGCCACGATGCTGGTGCTCGTTGGATTTTGCCTTGCCACCCTGGGCGCAGGCTCGTTCTCGGTCGACGCGGCGCTGACGCGGGCGCCCTCCAAATAGCCGCGAGGAACGCTGCGCGCCGCGCCGCTCTCGCACCCACGCCCCGCCCGCGCTAAGCTCCCGCACGTCGTCACCGGGGGAACGCATGCGCTCCGTCATCGCCGCCGTCGCGTTGCTCGCCGCCGCCTGCGCAAGCGCGCCGGCGCCCGCGTCACCGCCAGCGCCGCCCGCACCGCGCATAGAACGCCTCCAATCCGAAGACGGCGCGCCGCTCGAAGCGCACGTTTTCGATCCCGGACCCAGCGCCAACCCGCGCGCGGCGATCATCGTCTTCCACGGCGGCGGCTGGGCCTATGGCGACCCGACCTGGGCTTATCCGCGCGCGCGCCGCTACGCCGAGCGCGGCATGGTCGCCATCGCCGCGCAGTACAGGCTCTCGGACCAGGCCAACATCACGCCGCTCGAAGCCATGGGCGATGCGCGCGCGCAAATCCGCTGGGCGCGCGCGAACGCCGCACGCCTCAACATCGATCCCGCGCGCATCGCCGTCTACGGCTGGTCCGCCGGCGGTCAGCTCGCCGTCACCGCCGCCGAGCTGGGCGACGCCGCCGCTCGCCCCGACGCGCTGATCCTGCTCTCGCCCTCGCTCGCCCCCGAAGCTGACGGCTGGTTTGCGCGCCTGCTCGGCGCGCGCGGCGCAGCCGAAGACTCCTCGCCGCTGCGCCTCGTCCGCCCCGGCATGCCGCCGACGCTGATCCTGCAAGGCGACGTCGACACCGAAACGCCGCTCGGCCACGCGCAGGCGTTCTGCGCGGCGATGCTGGCGGCGCAAAACGTGTGCGAACTCGAAATCTACGAAGGCTACGGCCATCTCTTCACGCCCGCCGGCCAGGACGATCGCGGCCAACCCAGTCCCGATCCCGCCACCGCCGCCGCAGCCGCCAACCGCGCCGACCGCTTCCTCCGCGAACACGGCTTTCTGAATTAGCGCGCGCCTACTCGCACTCAGGTCCGCTCTTCGCCGGGAACGGACTATCGCCTTGCAGTGGGGATCAGCCGTTCCTTGGCCAAGGTCACTGCCCATTCGACTACTTCAAGCGGAATGTCCCCGCGATAGGCCGTGAACGTCATTTGATCGGTCTGGTCGGAGTAGAAGACCTCCAAAACATCAGGTTCGTCCTGGGTATCGGTGACTTCCAGATACATTCCATCACGCTGCACATCGCTGCCGACGACGCATTGGTACTCTTGCCCTCGACATGAGAATGGCATGGCTCGCTCCAACGACCTGAGGCCATGTTAGCACGACGTCGAACGTCGGCTTAGGGCCAAGCACGGATGTTCGCCAACATCGTCATTCCGGCAGATTCCGGTTCGCGCTTCGCGCGTCCGGAATGACGAGAAACGCAATGCAACCCGCCGCGTCCACCGCCTCAGACACGCGCACGCGTCAATCCGACAGCCACACCGTGCGAAACTCCGCGCCGGTCCAATAGATGAGGCCCTCGGACGCTTCTCTGCTCCCGAAGCTGATGCCGTCGTGTCGGGTCGCTACGGTTTCGCGCCGGTCGTCGAAAGGAAAGGTCTCGTAAACGCCGGCCGGTCGCGTGCCCAGAAAATCTCCGACGCGCTCGCGCGGCCCCTCGCGCACGACGATCGGCGCCTCCGGCGCTGCGCCGCGGCGAACCACCAGCCGAAAGCGCTCAGCATCGACTTCGAGCGCAGCCGTGTCGCGCAGCCCGTCGCCGTCAAAATCGCCTTCTGTCCGCAGCGTCGTTTCCGCGTGCACGGCGGTCGACGACACGAGAACCGCCAACGCCGCTCCGATCGAAATCAGCCGCATGCCGCGCGCTCCATTGCGTCGCCGCCATCGTAAGCGGTCAGACGGCGCATTCAATCGCTACCGCTCGCGCTAAGCCCGGTGAAGCACTAAGCGCGAGGCGGGATGAATGGGAGGATAGAGCCGACCGCTATCCTCCTATTCTCTGGCTAGGCGCGCGGGCCGTTAGCTCGCGTTTTGCGCCTGTCTTTCAACGGCTAAGGCCAGTGCGGACCTAAACGCCCGCGCTTTTCTTGACCGAATCAATCCGACCGCGCCCAAACACCCGTAGAATGTCTCTCGTCCGCACACGGGAGATTTCGAAGACGTCCGAAACTTTGGAATGTGCGGACAGCGGCCGGCGCGGCAGGCGTCGCTTCGATGGAGGAGCCTTTGTGACCTTTGTGCCAAGCTTCGTGCCTTCGTGTTCAAACACAAAGACACAAAGACCATCACGAAGGACACGAGGACTGACTTCATCGTTGAGAAAGTCCGCGGACGTGGATTGTCGAGAAGGCCTTCGCAGAAGGTACGACGCTTTCCAGGTTCGTTGGGCGAAAGCGAACGACGCGTGCACTGCCTTCGGGGCGTGAAACCGAAGGGTCCAGCGGCATCGGAGCTGCTGACGCGCTGAACCGGCTCGTGGCCATAAGGAGCCAAGGCCCCTGCATGCTTTCCATGCTGGTGCGCCAACAACTCCTGGTCGCCAATCCGGGACAAACGGCCGACGAACGGGGCGCGTTCGACGCGCGCGCCGTCTGGCGACAGGCGGCGCACCCTAGGCTCTAATCCGGCGCGTCCGACGCGCCCCGTCTCCCTCTTCAGGGATCGGTTATCGCGTCTCGGTTTTCGGGACTCGGGACGAGGGACTAGAGAACAGCGGCGCTCACACTGCGCGCGCTGACGATGCCGCGCATCCCTAGTCCCTAGTCCCTAGTCCCGAGTCCCGAACCCGCCCTTGCCGCCGCACCCACAAACCTCCATGGAGTCCACATGACCCTCTCCATCGCCATCGCCGGCGCGGCGGGCCGTATGGGCCGGGCGCTGATCCGCGCCGCCAGCGGCGATCCGCGCTTCACCGTCGTCGGCGGCACCGAACGCCGCGAGGGCCAGTTCCTCGGCACGGATCTGGGCGCGCTCGCCGGCATCGCCCCGCTCTTCATGACCACGAGCGACGCGGCCGATCACGCCGCCGACAAGGCCGACGTCTGGATCGATTTCACCACGCCCGAAGCCACCGTCGCCGCGCTTGAGGCGCTGACGCACACCACCGCGCGCGCCGCCATCGTCGGCACTACGGGCCTCAGCGCCGAGCAGGAGCACCGCGTCGCCGCGCACGCCCAGCGCATCGCCATCGTCCGCTCCGGCAATTTCAGCCTCGGCGTCAACCTGCTCGCCGCTCTGGTCGAGCAAGCGGCGCAGAAGCTCGGCCCCGAATGGGACATCGAAATCGCCGAAGCGCACCATCGCCGCAAAGTCGACGCGCCGTCCGGCACCGCCCTCCTCCTCGGCGAAGCCGCCGCGCACGGCCGCGGCAAGCGGCTGAGCGACCTCAAGCTCGCGCCTTACGACGGCGCCGCCGGTCCGCGCCCGGAGGGCCCGATCGGCTTTTCCGTCATCCGCGGCGGCGGCATCGTCGGCGCGCACGACGCGCGCTTCATCGCCGAACGCGAAATGCTGACGCTCTCGCACCAGGCCTTCGACCGCGCGGTGTTTGCCGACGGCGCGCTGGCCGCCGCCTTGTGGGCCGCCGACAAACCTCCCGGCCTCTACTCGATGCGGGATGTGCTGGGGCTTTGAATGCTGTGCGCGGTCACGCCGCGTCGCCTTCGACAAGCTCAGGCTGACGCTACCACTGACGCGAACGATGGAATTGGCGTCACGCTGAGCCTGTCGAAGCGCGACGCCACGCACCGGCCTCTAGGTCCCCCGCTTCGCCTTATGCAGCGCAGCATCGAGAGCCGCCGCGAAGCTGTCGCATTCCTTCGGCGAGAGAAACGCGCCGATCCGCATCTGCCCATCGCCCGCGCGGATCAGCACGCCGCGCCCATCGCGCGTCACCTTCGCCCAGATCGGATTGAGCACCCAATGCGTCGTCACGCCCTCGTTGTTCACCGCCGCGACATGCACCGCGCCCGGCGCGACCTGCACATATTCCGCGACTTGTCCGGCGCGATAATTCCAGCGGAACGCAAACCACAGCGCCAGCACGTCGAGGCCCAAGAATCCCGCCACCGGATAGGCGCCGCGCGCGATGAAAATGATCGACATGATCGCGTTGAGCGTGATCACCGCGACCAGCATCACCTTGAACGCCTTCATGCTCCAGCTGCGGTAAGGACGCAGCTCGGCGTCGAAGAAGAGCGGCTTGCCGTCGAGCGGCGGCGGGCCGGGCGAGCGTTCCCAGTGCGGGATCATGCGCCTAAGCTAGCGCAAACCGCACATCCGCCAAGGACCGCCGGCTGATGGCCAAGCGCCTGACCAGAGCCAAGGCCGAAGCGCTCTACGCGCGCCTCGCCGAACTGCGCCCGGAGCCGCGCACCGAACTCGAATACGCCAACCCCTACACCCTCCTCGTCGCCGTCGTCCTCTCGGCGCAGGCGACCGACAAGGGCGTCAACCGCGCCACCGGCCCGCTCTTCCAGCTCGCCGACACGCCGGAGAAAATGCTCGCGCTCGGCGAAGAAAAGCTGGCCGATCACATCAAGACGATCGGCCTCTGGCGCAACAAGGCCAAGAACGTTATCGCGCTCAGCCGAGCGCTGGTTGATCAGCACAATGGCGAAGTGCCGCGCGAACGAGAAGCTTTGGAAGCGCTGCCCGGCGTCGGCCGTAAGACCGCGAACGTGGTGCTGATGGAGATCTTCGGCGAGGGCACGATCGCGGTCGACACCCACGTTTTCCGCGTCGCCAATCGCACCGGCCTCGCCGATGGCAAAACACCGCTGGAGGTCGAAGCGCAACTGATGCGCATTACGCCGCCACACTACCTGCACGGCGCGCATCACTGGCTGATCCTGCACGGCCGTTACACCTGCTTGGCGCGCCGGCCAGAATGCCCGCGCTGCGTGATCGCCGATATCTGCCTCTACACGCCCAAGACGCGCGCGATCGCGCCGGCGAAAACGTCCGCGCCCTCGGGCGCGAAGTCGAGAAAGAGGTAAGGCTCGATGGCCTCGATCTCGATCACCCGCCAAGCGCCGTCGTCGCCCAGCACCAGGTCGATGCGCACATACAGCAAATCGCCCGGGGCACGGGCGCGCGCCGCTTCCGCAGCTTCCATCGCCGCCGCCGGCGGCGCTTCAACGACGAACCGCGTCTCGCCCGGAATGTTCGCGCGCCAGTCGCCGCCCTTCGGCACCTTGCGCACTGCGTGCGAGTATACGCCGCCGAACCAGAACAGCGAGCGCTCCCCTTCCGTCTCGATCGCGCGCAGAAACGGCTGGATCATCGCCGCCCCCTGCGGCCCGGCAATCAGATCGGCTTCGCTCCACGCATTGCGTTTGAGCCGCACCGTCTCCACCGAACCGGCGCCAATCTGCGGCTTCACCACGATCTCGGACGCATCCAGCGCGTCGAACGCCTGCGCCACCGTGCGCGCGTCCGCCCGCTCGACCCATACCGTCTCGATGGCCGCCGCGCCCAAATCCTTCAGATACGTCTTGCGCGAATTCCAGCGCACGACGGCGGGCGGATTGAACACGCGCACGCCGGCGCGCTCATGCGCCTCCAAAGTTTCGATGAAGTGTTGGGGGCGCAGATGATAGTCCCAGCACGAGCGGATCACGGCCGCGTCAAAGCCTGCGAGATTCTCGTCCCAGTACTTCACCTCGAACGCCATGCCGCGTTTGGCGCCGGCGGCGGCGATCAGCTCACGACTTTTCTCTTCGAGCGGATGAACCTCGCCCGGCGCAAATGGCGCGCCGGCGAAACTGCGCCCGGTCAGATACGCAACGCGCGCCATCACGACCGCCGCGCCGACGCCTCCGCCGCGCATTGCTCGACGCTGGGCGACGGCTCGCCCGACTGTCGCGCGCTCGGATGCACTTCCGCCAGGCGCATCTCGCCCCGCGCATCGGCCGAGAACAGCAACAACAGCGCGCAGGAGTCGAGGCGATACGTCCAGGCAGCGCCGGCGCCTTCACTACGCACGATGTCCGCCGCGCCGATCGCGCGCTCCACTTCCGCTTGGCTCGGCGCATCGGCGCGCCCGGCCGACGCGAAGAGCTGCGCCGCCAGCGACGAATACGAGGGCGCCGCGGCGTCGGCGCCCGTTTGCGTCGGCGGCGCGGAAGACGGCGCCGCGGTCGCGCAGGCGGCAAGGAGCGCCAATGCGGCGAGTGCTGTGAGGAATCGCATGACGCCAAGATGCCGCTCAAACGCCGCAGCGGCAATGCTTGCCAGCCGGCAGGGGCCACGCTTTAAGCGCCTTTTCTCCAGGATCTGCGCATGACCTCTTCGAGCTACGACGTCGTCGCCGTCGGCAACGCCATCGTCGACCTTCTTCAAGCCGTGCCGGACGCGTTCCTGGCGGAGGAAAATATCGCCCGCGGCGCCATGACCCTGATCGACGAAGCCCGCGCCGATCACCTCACAGCGCGGATGCCCGAGGCCGTCGTCGCCGCCGGCGGCTCCGCCGCCAACACCATGACCGGCGTCGCCAGCTTCGGCGGCAAGGCCGGCTATATCGGCAAGGTCGCCGACGATTCGCTCGGCGCCCGCTTCACCACCGAATTCCGCGCCGCCGGCGTCGCCTTCGACACGCCCGCGCGCTCGGCGCCTCCGGGCACCGCCCGCTGCCTCATCGCCGTGTCCGATGACGGCCAGCGCTCCATGAACACCTATCTCGGCGCCTCCACCCTGCTCGGACCGGAGGACATTGACACCGACCTGATCAAGGCCGGCGAGACGCTCTTCCTCGAGGGCTATCTGTTCGATCGTGACGAAGCGAAGGCCGCGTTCGTGCGCGCCGCCGAAATCGCGCGCAGCGCCGGGCGCAAAGTGGCGTTGACACTCTCGGACAAATTCTGCGTCGACCGCCACCGCGACAGCTTCCGCCATCTCGTCGCCGGCCACGTCGATATCCTGTTCTCGAACGAAAGCGAGATTCTTTCGCTCTACGAACAGGACGATCTCGGCGCCGCGCTCGAAGCCGCGCGCAAGGCGTGCCCAACCGTGATCGTCACCCGCTCGGAAATCGGCTCCCTCATCGCCACGCGCGAGGAGACGGTCACTGTCAACGCGTCTCCCGTCGCCAAGGTAGTCGACACTACCGGCGCCGGGGACCAGTACGCCGCCGGCTTCCTGTTCGGCTTCGCCCGCGGCCGCCCCCTCCCAGAGTGCGGCGCCCTCGCCTCACTCGCGGCGGCCGAAGTCATCTCGCACATGGGCCCGCGCCCCGAACAAAACTTGCGCGCGCTGGCGCTGACCAACGGGTTCCGAGTCTAAAGGATGAAGCGCGAGAGATCGGTGTTCTTGGCGAGATCGCCGACATTCTTGCGCACGTATTCGGAATCGATGCGAACGCTCTCGCCGCCGCGATCCGGCGCCGAAAAGCTGATCTCGTCGAGCAGTCGCTCCATCACCGTCTGCAGCCGCCGCGCGCCGATGTTCTCGACCGCCGCGTTCACATCCGCCGCAATGCCGGCGATGGCCTCGATCGCGTCCTCCGTGAAGTCGAGCGTCACGCCCTCGGTCTGCATCAGCGCCTTGTACTGGGTGACGAGGCTCGCCTCCGGCTCGGTCAAAATGCGGCGGAAGTCCTCGCGCGTCAGCGCCTTCAGCTCGACGCGGATCGGCAAGCGACCCTGCAGCTCCGGCAGCAGGTCCGAAGGCTTGGCGACATGAAAAGCGCCCGACGCGACGAACAGGATGTGGTCCGTCTTCACCGGCCCGTGCTTGGTGTTGACGATCGTGCCTTCGATCAGCGGCAACAGATCGCGTTGCACGCCTTCGCGGCTGACATCGCCGCCGCCCACGCGTTCGGAACGCGAGGCGATCTTGTCGATCTCGTCGAGGAATACGATGCCGTCCTCGGCGGTGAGCGTCAGCGCTTCTTTGACCAGGTTTTCCTGATCGATGAGCTTGTCGCCTTCTTCGCGCACCAGCGGCTCGTAGGCCTCGTCGACCGTCATGCGGACCCGCTTGGTGCGGCGGCCGAACGCCTTGCCGAAGATCTCGCCGATATTGACGACGCCGACATTGGGCTGGCCGGGAATGTCGAGCCCGCCGAGCGGCGAAGCCGTGTCTTCAACATCGATCTCGACGGCGGAGCCGCCAAGTTCGCTGTTGCGCAGCCGACGGCGAAAAGACTCGCGCGTGGCTTGGCTCGCGCCCTGCCCCACCAGCGCATCGAGCACGCGCTCCTCAGCGGCGGCCTCGGCCCGCGCCCGCACTTCGCGGCGGCGCTTTTCGCGCGCCATGTTGAGCGCGACCTCGACGAGATCGCGCACGATCTGTTCGACATCGCGGCCGACATAGCCGACTTCGGTGAACTTGGTCGCTTCCACCTTCAGAAACGGCGCGCCCGCGAGCCGGGCGAGCCGGCGCGCGATCTCGGTCTTGCCGACGCCAGTGGGGCCGATCATCAGGATGTTCTTCGGCGTCACCTCTTCGCGCAATTCGTCCGGCAGCTGCTTGCGCCGCCAGCGGTTGCGCAGGGCGATGGCGACGGCGCGCTTGGCGTCGTCCTGGCCGACAATGTAGCGATCGAGTTCGGAGACGATTTCGCGGGGCGAGAAAGTGGTCATCGCGCCCTCACTTAGTGGCGCAGCCCGTCCGCGTGAAGTGCGGCGGGTGTGCGCTTCAGGCTGCGGCCGGCGCTTCTGGCGGGAAAATCCGCGCCCAGGCGCCGTTCGGCTTCACCCAGGCGAGCAACGCACGGCGCACGGCGTGCCAGCCGGCCCCCAGGATCAGAACGAACGCGCCCAGCACGGTCAGCGTCGACGCAGCCAAGGCGCCGGCGCCGAGACCGACCGAGTTCATCAGAATGCCGATCGCCACGCCCGTCGTCAGCAAGGCCGACACGATCAACACACGCCGATTGATCAAGAGAGAAACAAGCCCCAGCGCAACGACGACCAGCAGAGTCGCAGCGGCCTGCAGCACTGCATCGCCCTGCACGCCGGCGGCGAGCAAACCGCCGCTGGGCGAGAGCGCCTCCAAACTGTCGCCGCCGAAGGCTTGGCCAATCAGGCCAAAAGCGCCATTGAGCAGGAAGGGCGCGGCGGCGAAATGCAGCCAGAAGCCATTGTCCGAGAAGCGCGTGTTCCGCTCCGGATCGCGTGCATCGAAGCCGACGCCGGCGGCGAACAGCAACAGGCCCAATCCAAGGTACAAAGCCGGCAACAGCGCCAGCGTCTGTTCCGCATTCCAGATCAGCGCCGCCACCACGACGAAAGCGGCGAACCCCCCGCCGGCGAGCCCGAGCGAAAACGGCAATCTGAAACGAGCGTAGAAAGCAAGCGGCGCAACGATGCCAAAGGCGGCGGAGATCAGAATGCCGTTGCGCAGTTCGGGCGGAATCGAACTCCAGTTCGGTTGGGTTTCGAACTCGCGTCCGAGCAAGACGCCGGCATAGATCAGAGCCGCGGCGATGATGGCGAAGATGGTGAGCGAACAGACAATCGCGATTGCCGGCAGGAACAGCCGGCGGCGGCGCGCGAACAGTTCGCCGAGCACCCACATCACCACGGCCGCCCCGGCGCAGAGCACGCCGGCGAGCGAAGTCCCGGAGCGGACGTCGCCGGCATCGGCCGCGAACGTGCCGATGCCGATCGCCAGGCCGATCGCGAACAGCGCGATGCCGATGGCGAGAAACACATCGTGGAAGTTGCGGATGAAACGGAGGTCTTCTTCGCCACCCGGCGCGGCGCGTACACCTGCGGCGCGGGAGGAAAGGAAATCGTGGAGAGGCCCGACTTGCTCGGGGTTGATCACGCCGGCGGCCGCAGCCGCCTCCAACGCGCCACGATCAGCCATCCAGTTTCTCCACCGTCAGATTGCCGTTGGTGTAGACGCAAATGTCGGCGGCGATCGCCATGGACTGGAGCGCGATCGTCTCGGCATCGTCAAGATGATCGTAGAGCGCGCGGGCGGCGGCAAGGGCAAAATTACCGCCGGAGCCGACAGCGACGACTTTGTGTTCCGGATCGAGCACATCCCCTGCCCCGGTGATCAGAAACGTCTCCTTCGCGTCCGCAACAATGAGCATGGCGTCCAGCCGGCGCAGCGCGCGATCGGTGCGCCAATCCTTAGCGAGTTCGACGCAGGCGCGGGCGAGCTGGCTCGGGAAGCGCTCCAGCTTCTGCTCCAAGCGCTCGAACAGCGCGAACGCGTCCGCCGTCGCGCCGGCGAAACCGACGATCACGCCGCCGCCGGCGAGCCGGCGCACCTTGCGCGCGTTGCCTTTGAGAATGGTCGGACCGGCCGACACCTGGCCGTCGCCGGCGATCACGACTTTTCCGTTCTTGCGCACGCACAGAATGGTGGTGCCGTGCCAGGTTTGCTGCTCGCTCATCCGCTTGATGTGGCGGAGCCTGCCCAGCGGATCAAGCCGCGTCTTCGGCCATCACGTCGTCGCCGGATTGGCGCCGAAGCAGCTCAGCGAACTCGGTCGCGGACACGGCCGCGCCGAACAGGAAGCCCTGCACCCAATGGCAGCCGCGCGCCGCCATGAACTGCATTTCCTCGCGCCGCTCCACGCCCTCGGCGACGACTTCGAGCTCCAGCGTGCGCGCCAGCGCCAGGATCATCTCGACGATGGCGCCGGCCTGCGCATCGCCGCGCTCTATCGCCCGGATGAAGGTCTGGTCGATCTTGATCACGTCAAATGGCAATTTCGACAGCGCCGCCAAGCTCGAATGACCGCAGCCGAAATCGTCGATCGCCAGGCGCACGCCCGCTTCGCGCAGCGGCTGGATCACCTGCAGCGCGCGGTCGGGGTCCTCGAGCGCGACAGTTTCGGTAATCTCGAGTTCCAGCTGCCCCGGCGCCAAGCCCGAGTGCTGCACCACGCGCAGCACGTTCTCGGCGAAACGATCGCTTCGGAACTGCAGCGCCGACACGTTGACCGCGACCTTGGCCGGCTGGCCGGCGCGCGCCCAAGCCGCCGCCTTCCAGCACGCCTCGCGCATGATGGCGTCCGAGAGCGGCCCGATGAGGCCCGTCTCCTCCGCCACAGGGATGAATCGGCCTGGGCTGATGATGGTGCGGTCCGGCCGAATCCAGCGCGCGAGCGCTTCGCAGGCTTCGATGCGGCCGGTGGCGACGTTGATCTTGGGCTGGAAATAAGCGCGGAACTCATTGCGTTCGAGCGCGCCGCGCATTTCGCGCTCCAAGGTCAGGCGCGCCACCGCTTCGCGGTCGAGCGACTGAGTGTAGATCTTCACCTTCGCCGTCGCCCCCTGCGCGGCGGCCAGCGCCATGCGCGCATGCCGGATCACGGCGTCGGCGTCGCGCCCGTCGCGGGGCGCCATCGCCACGCCGCAGCAAGCGCCCAGCATCAGCTTGTGGCCGCGCCAATCGAACGGCTGGTTCAGCGCCGCATTCATGTGCTGCGCGAAGCGAGCCGCTTCCGTTTGCGTGAGGCCGGGCGCGAACACCGCGAACTCCGTCACGCCGAGCCGCGCCGGCGTCGCGGCGCCCTCGCCCTGGCCGCGCCGGATGATGCGGTCTACGGTCCGCACCGACGATACGAACCGGTCGGCCACCACCCGAAGGAAGTCGCGCGCGGCGTCCGGATCGAGCGTCTGCATCAGCTTCGACAGCCGCTGCAGCTCGAACACGAGCACAGCGGCGGCGGCGCCCTCCCGCGGCTGCAGCATGAAATAACCCAGCTCGCGGGTGAAGCGCTCCTGGTTTGGCAGCCGCGTGGCGGGATCCACGAAGGCGATCTCCTGGATCTGCCGCATCGACGCATCCAGCCGCGAGGTCATGTTGTTGAACGCTGCGGCGAGCGTCTCGAACTCGTCTCCGGTGTGCAGATCGAGCGCCTCGGCGCGCCCCTGCTCGCCGACGCGTTCGGCGTAGCGCGCCAGCGCGTCAAGCGGGGCGATCGCGCGCCGCACCATGCCGCCCGTGAGTGGAACCGCGGCGAGAGTCAGGCAGGCGAGAATGAGCAGAAACGGCGACAACGCCGCCAGAACGTTGAAGCTGTACGCGCCCGGCTCCCACATCCGCGCGACGGCGCCGGTCACCTGCCCTTCGCGCACAATCGGGGCGGCCACCGCGAGCGCGCCGTCTTCTGCGCGGAGCGTCAGCGTCGTGCGCGCCGCCATGGCGCGATCGGTCAGCGCCGCCATCAGCGCCGTGTCGCGCGCGCCGCCGCCAGCCTGCCCCAACACCGCGCCGGCGCTGTCGCGCACATAGATGCTGCGCACTTCCTCACGCTGGGCCGCCCCATCGATCATGCGCGGCACGATGCGGCTGTTGCCGCGGGCCAGCACCTCACCCATGCGCGAGGCGAGATGCTCGGTGAGGTCGCGCGCGATCGCGAACTCCTGCCGCTGCCCTTCGCGATGCGCGCCGACCAGCACGATCGCCGCCGACAGCACCGAAGTGACTGCCACGAGCAGCGTCGTGAACAACACCGCGCGGGCAGCCAGCCCGCGTGGGCGGCGCGCATTCGCAAGGTTGAGCGGCGATGCCATCGAAACTCCCGCGCACGAGCGCGCGCGTACAAGTTCCATGGGAATGGTTAGTAGCCGCTGAAAACAGCTGATTTTCCGGTAAATCCGGCGTTGACGAAGCTTACTGTTCGGTTTCGCGCACGCGTTTGACGAACACGTAGAAGGCCCCCGCCCCGCCGTGTGAGCGGTGCGCCGGCGCAAAGCCGCTGACGACGCCGCGCAGCTCCGCCGCCGCGAGCCATTCCGGCAGCCGCCGCTTCAGCACGCCTTCGCCGCCGCGGCCGACGCCGGTGACGATGATCACCGCCGCGTCGCCGCGGTTTTGCGCGCGGCGGAGAAAGCGGATCACCGCGCTCCTGGCGCCGTCTTGGGTGTGGCCGTGAAGATCGAGCGTTGCGCCGATCTCGAGCTTGCCGCGGCGGACGCGCTTTTCGTTGGCGCGGTTCTGCGGCGGCGCGGTTTTCGCTGGAACCCGGTTCGGCTTCGGCGCCGCGACGGTTCGAGCAGCGGCTTTGACAATGGTCTTCGTCTCGCCCGGATCGATATCGTCGACGGGCGGCGGGCGGCGCGTTCTCACTCCGGCGGCGACGCGCCGCCAGAGTTTCTTTTCCTCGCTGGTGAGATCGCGCTTGCTTTTGCTCACGCTTCCTGGACGCGCGCCAGCAGCCAATTCGGATCGGACGAACGCACATTGCGCTCGAATGTCCAACGCTCACGCGCATCGCGCACGCCATGTGCGCCTTCAGCGAGCTCGGCTTCGAACTTGACCGTGACGCGGGCGATGTCGCTCTGCAGCGCCGCGTCGACGATCTCCGCCGACTTCAGCCGCACCAGCTCGGGGCCAGCGCCGCCGGTTTGCTCGCGTTGGCTGATCGCAGCCGCGTAAGATTCGTAGACGCGCGGCGTGAGCAGGCCGCGCAGCGCCTCGCGATCGCCCTTGGCGAAGGCGTTGACGATGAGCTCGTAAGCCGCGCGCGAGCCGGTGACGAAATGCTCGACGTCGAAATTCGGATCGGCGCGCACGATCGCCATCAGGCCCTCGCCAGCGGGGCCGCCAGGCGCCTGCGCCGGCATGCGCGGCGCGCCGGGGAGATCGCGCGGCAATTCGCCTTGTGCGGGCGCGGGCTGCGGCGGCCGATCGGCGCCGGTGCGCTTGCCCAGCGTGGTATAAAGCCGGAACAGCACGAAGCCGGCCACGAACGCCAGCACGACAAGTTCGATCAGGCTCTGGTCCAAAAGACGAAACTCCAGGGGCCGCATTCGCTGCGCCCAGATTTAAGATAATGCCAACAGCCGGGCACTTCTAGCGGAGTTGCGTAGCGCGCCCTTGCGCCCCATTCTAGCCGCCTAGTTCCCGATCCATCGCACCGAAAGCCGGCGCATGAACACGCACAATGCTCCTGACGGCGCCCCGCCCCCGGCAGATTCGCCTCATCTGCGCGTCCTTGCCCAATATGTGAAGGAGCTGTCATTCCGCAACGCCCAGGGCGCAGCCGCCCAGGCGTACGACATCCAACCGACCATCGATATGGGCGTCGAGGTGAAGTCGCGGCCGATGGGCCAGGGCGAAGCCACCGAGGTGGATCTCTGCATCAACGTCCACGCCAAGCGCCAGGACACGCTGATGTTCTCGGTTGACCTCGTCTATTCCGGCGTCTTCCAGTTCATGAATGTGCGCCCCGATGACGTCGAGCCGCTGATCTGGATCGAGTGCCCGCGGCTGTTGTTTCCGTTCAGCCGCCAGATCCTGGCGGAGATCACACGGGAAGGCGGCTATCCGCCGCTGCTGATCAATCCGATCGACTTCACGCCGCTCTATTGGGCCGAGCTGCGCGAGCGCGAAGCACGCGGCGACGTGCCGCTGGCTGATGTCTCCGGCGGCGCTTCAGCGGCGGCGTTCTAGCCGACCTTCCGCCAGATCGCGTTTTCGCCGAGCTTCTCGATAAAGGCCGCGTGCGCCGCCTGCTCTTCGGCGGTCACCAGCGCCGCAAGCGGCGCCGGGCGCGGCTGACGGCGCACGAACTCTACTGCGCGCAACACCGCTGCATTCTCGGTCGCCGCCTCCCCTGCGTCGAAGGCAAGGCGCTGCTCGCGGCCGCCTTTGAGGTGGAGGTAGACTTCCGCGAGGATGCGCGAGTCGACCAAAGCGCCGTGGCCGCCGGCGCCCTTGCGCGCGGCGAGATCGAAGCCGTAGCGGTCGAGCTGAAAGCGCTTAGCCAGAGCATCGAGCGAACAGGACGCGCCGGGAAAGCGCTTGCGGGCGATGGCGAGCGTATCGACGAAACGCTCGTTTCCGAGCAGATCGCGCCCGCAACGCCTCAGTTCGGCGTTGAGGAAGCCCTGGTCGAACGAAGCGTTGTGCGCCACCAGCGGCGCATCGGCGATGAATTCCAAGAGCTCGGCGACGACTTCGCCGAATCGCTTGTGGTTGCGCAGGAATTCGAGCCTCAGCCCGTGCACCCGCACGACCTCCTCCGGCACGTCCCGATCCGGATTGAAATAAGCGTGAAACTCACGGCCGGTGCGCTCGAGATTCACAACCTCGACGCAGCCGATCTCGACGATGCGGTCGCAGAGTTTTGGGTCCTCGTGGTCCGGGAAAACGCCCGTGGTTTCCGTGTCGAACAGGATCTCGCGCATGCGTTCGGGGCTAATCCTGTTCGCGCAGTGCGTCCAGCACGGCCCTGACTTGGGCGCGCGTGGCGTCGAACGGGCCGCTGGTGTCGATGACGAAATCGGCGCGGGCGCGCTTCTCGGCGTCCGGCGTCTGCCGGGCGAGGATAGCGTCGAGCTTCTCGGCCGTCATGCCAGGGCGCGCCAGCACGCGCTCGCGCTGCACGTCGGCCGGGGCGGAAACGACAACCACCTTGTGCACCAGCGCTTCTGCGCCGGTCTCGAACAGCAGCGGTATGTCGAGCACGACGATGTCCGCGCCCGCTTCCATGTTGGCCTTCAAGAATTCGGCCTGGGCTTGGCGGACGAGCGGATGCACGAGCGCTTCGAGCCGCCGGATCGCGTCCGCATCGCCAACCACGCGTTCGGACAACAAGGTGCGGTCGATGGCGCCGTCCTTCGCCACGCCGGGAAAGGCTGCCTCGACTGGCGCAACGGCGCTGCCGCCTTTGTCATAAAGCGCGTGCACGACCGCGTCGGATTCAAGGAATGGCGCACCCTCCTCCGCGAACATGCGCGCGACCGTCGACTTGCCCATGCCGATCGAGCCGGTGAGGCCAAGCACCATCATGCGAGCGCCGCCGTCAAACGCGCCCGCGCCTTGGCGGGGTCGGGCCTCACGCCGAACCAAAGCTCGAACGCCCGCGCGCCCTGGTGGATCAGCATACCGATACCATCCATGGCGACGAGACCACGCGCACGCGCGCCGCGCAGCAGCGCCGTTTCCAGCGGGCGGTAGACGATGTCGGCGACGATCGCAGTCGGCCGGCAGAGCGCCACTGGCCAATCGTGCTCCGGCTGGCCCTCCATGCCGAGCGTCGTCGTCTGCACGATCAGATCGGCCGCGCCGAAGCCGCGCTCCATGTCCTCCCAGCGCAGCACCCGCCCGTTGGACAAACCCGCCGCGGCTGCTTCGCCGCGCGCGTGCGTGCGGTTCGCGAAGTGAATCGTGTCGACGAACGGCGCGAGCGCGTGGCCGATGCCGACAGCGGCGCCGCCGGCGCCGACGATCAACACCCGTTTCACGCGCGCGCGCCAATCCGGCGCAGCTTCGGAGAGCGCATCGATGAAGCCTTGTCCATCGGTGTTGAACGCGGAGAGAAGGCCGTCCTCATCCCGCCTGAGCACGTTGGCGACGGCGACGCCGGCGCGATCGGCGGCCTGGGCCGCCGTCTCCTTGTACGGAACGGTGACGTTGAGACCGCTGAAGCCGAATCCCTTTATCGCCCTGATCGCCGCGACAGGATCGGCCGCCCGAAGCGGCAGCGCGACGTAGACCGCGTCGATGCCATGATCGCCAAACCAACCATTGTGCATCAGCGGCGAGAGCGAATGGCTCACCGGATCGCCAATGACGGCGAACACCTTGGTGGCGGCGGTGATGGTCATGCGGGCACGACGCCGTGTTCGCGTAGGAACGCCAGCAGCGGAAGCAGCGGAAGCCCGAGGATCGAGAAGTAGTCGCCCTCCACACGCTCGAACAATTGGGCGCCGAGGCCTTCGAGCTGGTAGGCGCCCACCGAGCGAAGCACCTTCTCCCCTGCCTGCGCGAGGTATTGATCAAGGAATGCGTCGGAGAATGCGCGCATGCGCAGCCGCGGCGTATCAATGTGCCGCCAGATCACGGCGCCATCCGTGGCGACGACAGCGGCGGTGAGCAGTTCGTGCGTGCGCCCGCGCAGCGCAAGCAGGTGTTCGCGGGCCTCGTTCGTGTCCTTCGGCTTGTCGAGCACGCGGCCTTCCACCGCCAGCATCTGATCGGCGCCGATCACGAACCCTGCGCGCGCGCGTGAAACTGAGAGCGCTTTCAGCTCGGCCAGCGCTTCCGCCTGGTCGCGCGGCTTCAGCCCCTCGGCCCGCAAGCTGGCCTTCGCCGCTTCTTCATCCACGCGCGGGACGTCGACCTCGAAGACGAGGCCAGCGGCGTCCATCATCTCGCGCCGCGCGGCGCTTGCAGAAGCGAGGATCAGGGGGGTCACTGCTCGCGATGCTCCGCCAACAGGTTCAGCACTTGCGCGGCCGTCTCCTCGATCGAGCGCCGCGAAACGTCGATCGTCGGCCAGGCTTCGCGCTCGAACAGTTTCTGCGCTTCCATCACTTCGCGGCGCACCGCATCCTCATCGGTGTAATCGCCGGCGCGGGTTTCTTTCATCGCCGCCAGTCGGTTGCGGCGGATGTGAATGAGGCGATCCGCCGAAATCAGCAGTCCGACCACCAATGGCCGCTTCTCCTGGAACAGGATGTCCGGCAGCGGCACGCCCGGCACCATCGGCACGTTCGCAGCCTTCACGCCGCGGTGCGCGAGATAGACGCTGGTCGGCGTTTTCGAGGTGCGGCTGACGCCGACCAGGATCACGTCGGCGTCGGTGAGTTCGACCGCCTGCTGGCCGTCGTCGTGATACATCGCATAGTCGAGCGCATCGATGCGCTTGAAGTATTCCGCGTTCAGCTTCCGCGCCGCCCCTACCCTGTGGTTCAGCTCAAGCCCGAGATAGCGCGAGGTGACGTCAAGCACCGGATCCAGCACCGCCACGCAGGGCATCGCCATCTTGGCGCACGCCTCCTCCAGCATCGCCCGGTGCTCCAAGTTCGACAGCGTGAACATGACGAGCCCCGGGGCAGCCTCGATCTCCCGGATCACTCGCTCCAGCTGCCGCGCCGAGCGCACCAGGAAGTAGGAATGTTCCACCGGCAGGATGTTGTCGAACTGAGCGCAAGTGGCGCGCATGACGCCGGCCAAGGTTTCCCCAGTGGAGTCCGAGACCAGGTGCACGTTGAAATAGATGGCCAGGCGTTCACGCATTGGGCCCACATATCAGACCTGGCGCGGATGTGGACAAGCTGTTGGCTCTGTTCAGGACAAAAGCAGCAAGGACGCGAGAAGGCCGGTCGAGCCCCTGATTCCCGAGCTGGCATGGGCGATTCCCTAAACGGCTATCCACACGGGCGGGGTGCGACGAAAAAGGAATCGCCTCCTTTGCCGCCCGCCCACTAAGCCTTGCCGGACAATGGCTTCCGCCGTGGCGCCGCGTAGAGCAACTCTGTGGATGACTTGTGGGCATCCGAGTTGTCCTCGTTTACGGATCGCCACAACAACGAGTCCTCATTAATCGATATTCAAATTTTAGGTTTGGAAGGACGAAATGGCCGACCGGGAAAAGCTTCCCGCCCTCCTTCGCGTTTTGAACGGCGAGAGGCTCGACCCACCGCCGATCTGGATCATGCGACAGGCCGGCCGTTACCTCCCGGAATACCGGGAGCTCCGGAAGCGGGCGAAGAGCTTTCTGGATTTCTGCTATTCCCCTTCCCTGGCGACCGAAGCGGTGATGCAGCCGCTGCGGCGCTTTCCGCTCGATGCGGCGATCTTGTTCTCGGACATCCTGGTCGTGCCGGATGCGCTCGGCCAAAAGGTCTGGTTCGTCGAAGGCGAAGGCCCGCGGCTGGAGCCGCTGATCGGCCGCGACAGCTGGACGCTCGGCGATCCGGCGAAGGCGATCCAGCGGCTCGCGCCGGTTTATGAAACGGTCGAGCGGATCAAGGCCAACCTCGATCCGAGTGTCGCGCTGATCGGCTTCGCCGGCGGACCGTGGACGGTTGCGACCTACATGCTGCAGGGCCGCGGCGGCGACAAGGACGAGGCGCGCCGCGCCGCCTATCAGAGCCCGCGCGCTGTCGAAGACTTGCTCGACGCGCTGGTCGAGACGACGGCGCAGCATTTGGCCGCGCAGGTCCGCGCCGGCGCGGACTGCCTGCAGATCTTCGAGAGCTGGTCCGAGGGCCTCTCGCCTGCTCTCTTCCAGAAGCTGATCGTTCTTCCGACCCGCAAGCTGGTGACGCGTCTGCGTGAGCTCGGCGTCACTGCGCCGATCATCGGCTTTCCGCGCGGGGCCGGTGCGCAGATCGCTGCGTACGCGCAAGAGACCGGAATCACGGCGCTCGGCGTCGATACCCAGACGCCGGCGTCCTACGCGTTCGACGTTGCGCCGGAAGGCATGGCGCTGCAGGGCAATCTCGATCCGCAAACCCTGGTAGTCGGCGGCGAAGCGATGGAGGACGCCGCGCGCGAGGTGCTGATCGCGTTTAGGGGCATGCCGCACATCTTCAATCTCGGCCACGGCATCACGCCGGAGGCGACACCGGAAAACGTCGAGCAGCTGGTGCGTCTTGTGAAGAGCTGGGCATGACCGCCGAGCCGCTGCGGAGGGATCTCGCTCCGGTCGAAGCCGACGCGCCCAAGCTGCGCGTGATGACCTCGCGGCGCGTGGCGATCATCCTGTTCAATCTCGGCGGCCCGGATTCACAAGAGGCCGTGCGGCCGTTCCTGTTCAATCTGTTCAACGACAAAGCGATTATCGGCGCGCCGCAGCCGATCCGCTTCTTCCTTGCACAGCTAATTTCACGCACGCGGGAAAAGCTGGCCAGGGCCAACTACGCGCTGATGGGCGGCGGTTCGCCGATTTTACCGGAGACGGAAAAGCAGGCCGCAGCGCTCGAATCGGAGGTTTCGAAGCGCGTCAGCAACGTCACGTTCAAGTGCTTCCCGGCGATGCGCTATTGGAAGCCGTTCGTGAAGGACGCCGCCCGCGCCGCGGAGGCCTGGGGCGCTACCGACGCGATCCTGCTGCCGCTTTATCCGCAATATTCCTCGACCACCACGGCCTCCTCTCTCAAGGCCTGGCGCAAGGCGAGCGTGCTGCCCGCGTCGACGATCTGCTGCTATCCGGCCGGCGCGTCGTTCGCGCGCGCACATGCCGACGTTATCATCGAGACTTGGCGTAACGCCGGCTCGCCGCAGCGGCCGCGCGTGCTCTTCTCCGCCCATGGCCTGCCGCAGCGCGTGATCGACCGCGGCGACCCGTATCAATGGCAGGTCGAACAGAGCGTCGCCGCCGTGAAGCTCTTGCTGCCGGCCGACTGGGATGCGCGCATCTGCTATCAATCGCGCGTCGGCCCGCTCAAATGGATCGGCCCCTCCACCGAAGAGGCTATTCGCGAAGCGGCGAACGAGGGCGTCGGCGTCGTGATCTCGCCGATCGCCTTTGTCTCCGAACACGTCGAGACGCTGGTGGAGCTCGACATTGAGTACGCTCAACTCGCCCGGGCGCTGAAGCTGCCATTCTATTTGCGCGCCCCTGCCCCGGGCGCGGCCCCGCGCTTCATCGACGCGCTGGCGGAATTAGCCGAGCGCGCGCTCGCGGCGCCGGGTAAGACACAGTCCGAATCCGGGGCTAGGCTGTGCCCGGCGCAATGGGGCCTGTGTCCGCAGCGCGGGGCTTGAGGAGCGAAACGGGGCGATGGAGCACGTAATCGGCTACGACCTCGCACGGGGCCTGCACATCATCGCCGTGATCGCCTGGATCGCCGGCCTGCTGATGCTGCCGCGCTTCTACGCCTACATCACCGCCTCCCAGCCGGGCGGCGAGCTTGAGGCCGCCATGCAGAAAGCGGCGCGCAACCTACGCGTCATCATCCTCACCCCGAGTTTCGTTCTGGCGTGGGCGTTCGGGATCTTCCTCTTCGTCACCTACATCGCCGGCGACTGGGACCGCCCCATCGGCGACCTCCTCGCCACCGTCCCGCACTGGTTCTGGGCCAAGTTGATCCTGGTGCTGGGCTTGAGCGGTTATCAGGGCTTCCTATCTGCGGAGGGCCGGCGCCTCCTCAAAGGCGAACGCCGGCACAGCGAACGCTACTGGCGGTTGTTGAGCGAGGTCCCGTTTCTCGTGGCCATCGCCGCCGTGCTGCTGGCGACACTTGAGCCCTGAACCGATGGGCGCCGGTTAAGCTTCGCTTGACGCGTACGGCGCTATGTGGTGTCCATGCGGCCGACGCGCTTTCCCCAAGCGCGTGAGCGACGGCGGCGCCGCAACTTTTCTTACCCGCCGACATTCACTCAATCTGACGGCCCTGCCCGAGCGTTCCCGCGCCCGCAGTCCGTCTCCAGACCTTCCTTCCGAGACAATCCAAACCATGACTGAGACCCAAGCCCTCGAAGAGCTCACCTCGCTCACGCTGCAGGAGCTGAAGCGCAAGCCGGCCGCGGAACTGCTGGCGCTGGCTGAATCGCTCGAGATCGAGGGCGCCAACACGCTGCGTATGCAGGACATGCAGGCCGCGATCTTGAAGCACGTCGCTGAGCGCGGCGTCGAGATCGGCGGCGCTGGCGTCATCGAAATTCTGCCGGACGGCTTCGGCTTCCTGCGCTCACCGCAATCGAACTATCTGCCTGGCCCGGACGACATCTACGTCTCGCCGCAGCAGATCCGCAAGTTCGGCCTCCGCACCGGCGACACCGTCGAAGGTCAGATCAAGGCGCCGAAGGACGGCGAGCGCTACTTCGCGCTGATCAAGGTGAACGCGATCAATTTCGAGGACCCTGACCGCGTCCGCCACAAGGTTCACTTCGACAATCTGACGCCGCTCTATCCGACCGAGCGGCTGAAGATGGAGATCGATGATCCGACGCTGAAGGACAAAACCGGCCGCGTTATCGATATCGTCGCGCCGATCGGCAAAGGCCAGCGCTCGCTGATCGTCGCGCAGCCGCGGACGGGTAAGACCGTCATCATGCAGAACATTGCCAAGGCGATCGAAGCCAACCATCCGGAAGTGTTCCTGATCGTCCTGCTGATCGACGAGCGCCCCGAGGAAGTCACCGACATGCAGCGCACGGTGAAGGGCGAGGTCATCTCCTCGACCTTCGACGAGCCGGCCACACGCCACGTCGCAGTGGCGGAGATGGTGATCGAAAAGGCCAAGCGCCTCGCCGAGCATGGCAAGGACGTCGTCATCCTGCTCGATTCCGTCACCCGCCTCGGCCGCGCCTACAACACGGTCGTGCCCTCTTCCGGCAAGGTGCTGACCGGCGGCGTCGACGCCAACGCCCTGCAGCGCCCGAAGCGCTTCTTCGGCGCCGCGCGCAATCTCGAGGAAGGCGGCTCACTGACCATCATCGCGACGGCGCTGATCGACACCGGCTCGCGCATGGACGAAGTCATCTTCGAAGAGTTCAAGGGCACCGGCAACAGCGAGCTCCAGCTCGACCGCAAGGTCGCCGACCGCCGCATTTTCCCGGCGATCGACGTGCTCAAATCCGGCACGCGCAAGGACGAGCTGATCACGCCGAAGGAGCACCTGCAGAAGATGTACGTGCTCCGCCGCATCCTCTCTCCTATGGGCACGCAGGACGCGATCGAGTTTCTGCTCGATAAGCTCAAGTCCTCGAAGAACAACGACGACTTCTTCCAGAGCATGAACACGTAACAGCGCTACCCATTCCCGGGGCTCGGCGGAGCCGAGGGCCCGGGACCCATAAACACTTTTGTTGAAGGGCGTGGCGCAGGCCGCGCCCTTCTTCTTTGCATTGGTGTCTATGGATCCCGGACTTGCCCTAGCGGGCAATCCGGGAATGGGTGGATGGGCTGGCTCCAGGATGTTAAAGCGTCACCCATCGGAGGGACCGCTCATGCTGAAAATCTACCACTCGCAAGGCGCACGTTCGCTGCGCGTGCTTTGGCTGTGCGAAGAGATGGGCGTGCCGTACGAGACCGCGGAAGCCTCGTTCTTCAAGCCGAGCGACGAATTCAAAGCCGTCAATCCGCTGCGCACCGTGCCGGCGATGACGGACGGCGACGTCAGCATGATCGAGTCCGTCGCCATGATGATCTACATCATGAGCAAGCACGGCCCGACCGATCTCGAGGTGAAGCCGAACGAACCTGGCTACGCCGACTATCTGCAATACCTGATGTTCGGCGAAGCGGGCATCGCCGCCTATGGCAATCCCCTCGTCGCCACCCGCTTCCTGGCGCCCGACGACCAGAAGCAGAACTGGACGGTCGAGTATCTCACCAACGCCATCGTCAAGCGGCTGGAGTTTGTGTGCGAGCGTTTGGGCGATAAGCAATACGTCGCCGCCAATCGCTTCACCGCGGCGGACATCTCCGTCTCCTACATCGTCAACGCTGCGAAGTTCGGCGGCATCGACGAGAAGATCCCTGCTCGCATGCGGGCGTATTACGACAATCTGGCGCAGCGGCCCGCGTTCCAGCGCGCTGCGGCGGTGAAGTGAGTGTGTGACGTCGCCCTTCGACAAGCTCAGGGTGACGCGATCGATGCTCCGGCGTTTGAATTGGCGTCATGCTGAGCTTGTCGAAGCACGACGCCACGCTCATGGCGCCAGCACCAAGCTGCCTGTCGTCTTGCGCGCTTCCAGATCTCGATGCGCTTGTGCGGCATCGGCCAACGCGTAGCGCATCGGCGGCGCGATCTTCACGGCGCCGCTCTCGATCACGGCGAATAGATCGCGCGCTGTTTCGTCGAGCAATTCCGGCGTCGCCACATAATGCCCGAGCGTCGGCCGCGTGAGGAAGAGCGATCCCTTCTGCGCCAGCACGAGCGGGCTGATCGGCGGCACTGCGCCGGACGCATTGCCATAGCTCACCATCGTGCCGAGCGGACGCAAGCTGTCGAGTGAGGCGTCCCAGGTGTCTTTGCCGACGCCGTCATACACGACATCGGCGCCGGCGCCGTCCGTGATCTCGCGCACGCGCTTGGCGATGTCGTCACGCCCCTGCACGATCACGTCGTCGGCGCCGAGATCGCGCGCGATCTGTGCTTTCGCTTCGCTGCCGGCAGTCGCGATCACGCGCGCGCCGAGATGCTTGCCCCATTGCACTAGGATCTGGCCGACGCCGCCGGCGGCGGCATGGACGACGATCGTGTGCCCACGTTCCACGCGAAACGTCTTTCTCAGAAGATAACGCGCGGTCATGCCCTTGAGCAGCGAAGCCGCCGCGATGTCGAACGCGATCGCCCCTGGCAAACGCACGGCGCGGTTCTCGCTGACGACATGCGCATCCGCGTAAGCGCCCAACGCGCCGAGCGAATAGGCGACGCGATCGCCCAACCCGAACCGCGTCACGCCCTCGCCGACGGCGTCGACGACGCCCGCCGCTTCCTGTCCCAATCCGCTCGGCAGCGCGATCTTGTACAACCCGGTGCGGTGATACGTGTCGATGAAGTTGACGCCGACGGCTTCGTGGCGAACGCGGATCTCGTGTGGGCCGGGTTCGGGCTGGTCGACATTCGCGAGCCGCATCGCCTCCGGCCCGCCGTGCTGCTCGATGCGTATGGCCCTCATGTGCGCACTCCTACCGCCGGGATGTGTGGTGGCGGCGTTCGCGCTTCAATCCGCGCTCGCGCACTGTAGCGCCGCGTAGCCCTCTTCGCCGTCCGCGGCGTCGAGCGCCTCGACCGCCGCCGCCGTCTCATCCACGGCGATGCTCTGGACGCCGGCGGCGGCCGTCGCGGCGAAGCGGTCGTCGCGGCCGAACAGGCCGAAGCGCGATTCCACGCCGCGCGCGGCGAGCGCCGCCGCCAGCTCCTGGTCGAGTTCGCCATCGCCGAGCCAAGCGACGATGTGCGAGAGGTCGACGCCGCGTTGCTGCAATGTGTCGAGATCGCGCGCGCTTTCGATCGTGGTGTAGATCATTGCTGCGGGCGCTACGCGCGCGAGCCGCGAGGCGCCGTCGACGCTGTAGGTGATGAAAACGACCCGCTCCATCGCGCCGGCCGCATCCACCTCGCGCACCACATCCTCGTAGGCGACGCCGCGCTTGATATCGAGTTCGAGGATCGCGCGTCCGTGCGCCCAATCGAGCGCTTCGCGCAAAGTCGGCGGCGCGGCGGCGGTCGCGCGGCCATCCTCGTCGCGCAGCCGCAGCGCCTTGAGCTGCGCCAGCGTCAACGCGCCCACGGCGCCCGTGCCGGTGGTGGTGCGGTCGACTGTGTCGTCGTGCATGAGCACGAGCGCGCCGTCGCTCGTGCGCGACACGTCCACTTCGAGGAAGGCCGGTGCGTAGGTCAGCGTGCGGGCGAGCGTCGCGATCGCATTCTCCGCGTGTCCGGGGGCCGGGCCGCCGCGATGGGCGGAAGCGACGGCGGCGCCGCTCTCGCGCAGGCAATCGAAAAACGCTGGCAGATCGGCCGGCGCCAAAGTGTGCTCGCGGCCGGCGATCGGCGTGCAGGCCGCCGCCGCGAGCGCGATCGAGATCAGCACGCGCCTCATGCGAGGTGCTGGTTGAAAAACGCGATCGTCCGTCCATCCGCCAGCTTGGTCGCGTCCGCGTCGTAGTGCTTGCCGCCTTCGCGGGTGAAGGCGTGATCCTGATCGGCGTATTCGTGCACTGTGACGAGCGGATTGCCGGCAAGCGTCTCGCGGATCGTGTTCAGCGCCTCGACCGGGATGAAGCTGTCCTTCATCGGGTTGTGCAGCATCAGCGGCTTCCTGATGTTCTTGGCTTCATCCAGCGCCGTGTGAATCCCGCCGCCATGATAGGCGACGGTCGCGTCCGCATCGGTCCGGCACGCGGCCAGGAACGCGATGTAGCCGCCCATGCAATAGCCCATCACGCCTGCCTTGGCGCAGCCCATCGCCCGCGCGTGCGCCAGCGTCGCCGCGACGTCCTTGACGCTCGCGTTCTTGTCGAGCTGGTTCATGTAGTCGAGCGCCTGTTTCCACTCGGCGTCGGTCTGGTCGGTGATGTCGATGCCCGGTTTGATCCGCCAGAACAGGTCCGGCGCGATCGCAAGGAACCCTTCGCGCGCGAGCCAATCAGCCTTGCCGCGCATGACGGCGTTCACGCCGAAAATCTCCTGCACCACCACGACCGCGCCCTTCGTCGTTCCGCTCGGCCGCGCCACATAGGCCTTGAACGCGCCGTCCGGACCCTTGACCTCGACCCATTCGCCCATGGCTCTCGCTCCGTCTGTCTCTGAGGGTGTGGCCGCGTTATAGACCCAGCAGCGGCGGCAACGCGAAAGGATTTGGAGCCATGAAGTTCACCGTCAACGTGGAATGCTCGCCGGAGGAAGCGCGCCGCTTCATGGGCCTGCCGGACGTCACGCCGATCAACGAGAAGCTGGTCGAGGAGATGGGCAAACGGATGGAGTCGAATCTCGCGCTGATGAGCCCGGAAACGATGATGCAGTCCTGGATGAGCGTCGGCACGCAGGCCCAGGACGCGTTCGTCAAGCTGATGACGTCGGCCGCCGGCGGCGCGATGGGCGGCGCTTCACGTGAAAAGCCCTAATCGCGGCTTAGATATTTTCACATGAAACCGGACACCATCGTCGCGCTGGCCTCTGGCGCGGGCCGCGCCGGCGTCGCGGTGATCCGGCTTTCCGGCCCCGCCGCCGGCGCCACGTTGGGCGCGCTCACCGCCCGCGATCTGCCCAAGCCGCGCGCGGCCACCCGCGAAGCGTTCTGCGACCCGCGCACGGGCCGGTCGCTCGACGACGGCCTCGCGCTCTGGTTTCCCGGCCCGCACAGCTTCACCGGCGAAGACGTCGCCGAGCTGCAGATCCACGGCGGACCGGCCGTCATCGCCGCGATCATCGACGCCTGCCTCAGCCAACCCGGCGTGCGCATCGCCGAGCCCGGCGAATACACCCGCCGCGCTTTCGAGAACGGCAAGCTCGACCTAGCCGAGGCCGAAGGCCTCGCAGACCTCGTCGACGCCGAGACCGAGGGCCAGCGTCGCCAAGCGCTCCGTCAACGGCGCGGGGCGCTCAGCGCCGTTTACGAAGGCTGGCGCGGCCGGCTGATCGAGGCAGCGGCTTTGATCGAGGCCGAGATCGATTTTCCGGACGAAGACTTGCCTGGCGAGCTTTCGCGCCGCGCCGGCCCGCTGTTGCAGGCGTTGGCCGACGACATGGCCCGCCACCTCGACGACGCTCACCGCGGCGAGCGCATCCGCGACGGCTACCGCATCGCCATCATCGGCCCGCCCAACGCCGGCAAGTCGAGCCTGCTGAACGCGCTGGCTCAGCGCGAAGCCGCTATCGTCAGCGACATCCCAGGCACTACCCGCGACGTGGTCGAGGTCCGCCTGGTGCTGGCCGGCTACCCGGTCTGGATCGCCGACACGGCGGGGCTGCGCGAAGCCGCCGATGCGATCGAGGCCGAAGGCGTGCGCCGGGCCCTGGCGCGGGCCGAGGAGGCTGATCTGCGGATCGCGCTCGTGGAGGTCGGCCACGAGGTTCCGCCCGAGCTAGCGGCCGCCGTCCGCCATGGCGACTTGCTCGTCCGCTCCAAGGCCGATCGGCTCGAGGCGCACAAGTCCGGCGACATGCTGGAGGTCTCGGCGCTGACCGGCATAGGCTTGGCCCAGCTGCACGCCCAGCTTGTCGAACGCGTCGCCGAAGCGCTCGGCCGAGAGGAGGCGCCGGTGCTGACGCGGGCGCGTCACCGCCGGCTGGTGGAAGCGGCGCGGGGCGCCTTGCTGCGCGCGTTCCCGGCGCTCGATCACGGCGCTGAATTGGCGGCCGAGGACGTGCGCGTCGCCGCCGATCAGATCGGCCGTTTGACCGGCCGGATCGATGTGGAGGATTTGCTCGGCGAGATCTTCTCAAGCTTTTGCATCGGCAAGTGAGTCTGCACGAAAACCTGCATGGAATGCGGCGTTTCACGCGAAACTGGTGAACCGCCGTTAGCGTGTTTCGTGTGAAGCATCAGTGCGTCGCGTCGCCCTTCGACAAGCTCAGGGTGACGCCGTCTAAGAGCGGAACGACATGTCGAAGCATCCAGCGCCGACGCTCGAATTGGCGTCATGCTGAGCTTGTCGAAGCAGGACGTCACGCACCAGCAGTGGTGAGCAAGTGACGAGGCGGGGCCGCTCCTATATGAAGCCGGCACACATGAGCACCGAGCGCTCCTACGACGTCATCGTCATCGGCGGCGGCCACGCTGGCTGTGAGGCCGCGGCGGCGGCTGCGCGCCTCGGCGCGCGCACGCTGCTGCTGACGCACAAGCTTGAGACCATCGGCGAGATGAGCTGCAACCCAGCCATTGGCGGCCTGGGCAAGGGGCACCTTGTCCGCGAGATCGACGCGCTCGACGGCGTCATGGGCCGCGTGGCCGACGCGGCCGGCATCCAGTTCCGGCTGCTCAACCGCTCCAAGGGTCCCGCTGTCCGCGGTCCCCGCGCCCAGTCGGACCGCAAGCTCTACCGCCGGGCCATGCAGGCGGCGCTGGCGGAGCAGGCGAACCTCACGATCCTGGCGGCTGCCGTCGAAGACCTCATTGTCGAGGAAGGGCCCACCGGCTTCGACAAGCTCGGCCTGACGCCGGTGGGTGTCAGCAATGAGCCCAGCAGCGTCACCCTGAGCTTGTCGAAGGGCGACGCGGCGCGGTCCGTCACGGGCGTCATTACGCAGGACGGACGGGAGTTCCGCGCGCCCCGCGTCGTGCTCACCACCGGCACGTTCCTGAAGGGCGTCATCCATATCGGCGACAAGCGCATCCCCGCGGGCCGCCATGGCGAGGCGCCGGCGATCGGGCTTTCGGACCGCTTGTACGGCGCGGGTTTCACGATGGGGCGGCTGAAGACCGGCACGCCGGCGCGGCTCGACACCAACACCATCGACTGGGCTTCGCTGGAATTGCAGCACGGCGATGACGAGCCCTCGCCATTCTCGTTCCTGACCGAGCGGATTACGAACGAGCAGGTCGCGTGCGGCGTCACCTACACAAACGCCGAAACGCATCGGATCATCGAGAAATCGCTGTCGAAGAGCGCCGTCTATTCCGGCGCGATCAGCGGCCGCGGACCGCGGTACTGCCCGTCGATCGAGGACAAAGTCGTGCGCTTTGCCGATAAGTCGGCGCACCAGATTTTCCTCGAACCCGAAGGGCTCGACGACGACACCGTCTATCCGAACGGCATCAGCACCTCGCTGCCGGAGGACGTGCAGGAGCGCTTCATCCGCACGATCCCGGGGCTCGAGCACGTCGTCATCAAGCGCCACGCCTATGCGATCGAGTACGACTATGTCGATCCGCGCGAGCTGATGCCGTCGCTGGAGACGAAGCGGATCAAGGGGCTCTATCTCGCCGGCCAGATCAACGGCACGACCGGTTACGAGGAAGCCGCAGCGCAAGGGCTGATCGCGGGCCTCAACGCAGCCCGCGCCGCAGGCGGAGCAGGGCTGTTCGAGGTGACGCGCGCCGAGGGCTATATCGGCGTCATGATCGATGATCTCGTCACGCGCGGCGTCACCGAGCCCTATCGCATGTTCACCTCGCGCGCCGAGTATCGGCTCAGTCTGCGCGCCGACAACGCCGATCAGCGGCTGACGCCGAAGGGCATCGAGCTCGGTTGCGTCGGCGGCGAGCGGGCGCGCGTTTTCGCCAATAAAATGCGGGAAATCGAAGCGGCGCGCGCATTGGCGCATGCGCTCAATCTCACGCCCGCGCAGGCCGAGACGCGCGGCCTCAAAGTCAATCAGGATGGCCAGCGCCGCGATGCGCTGCAGCTGCTTGCGTATCCCTCGATCAGCTACGAGCAGCTCGCCGCGATCTGGCCCGAGCTCGGTTCGTTGTCGCGCCAAGCGCGTGAGCAGCTTGAGATCGACGCGATGTACTCCGGCTATCTCGAACGCCAGGCGCTCGACGTCGAAGCGTTCAAGCGCGACGAGGATCTGCGTCTCTCGCCTGATCTCGATTACGCCGGCGTTGGCGGGCTTTCCAACGAGGTGCGCGAGAAGCTCGCCGCCGCGCGCCCCGTCACGCTCGGCCAAGCCTCGCGCATCGAGGGCGTCACGCCCGGCGCGCTCACGGCATTGCTGGCGCATGTGAAGCGCGAACAGAGGAAACGTGCATGAAGCTTGCCCGCGATACGCTTTTCATCCTGCGCGCGCCGTTCGAGGACGCAGCGCTCGACGGCACCTGGTTCTGCACGTCGTGCGCGACCATGGAAGGCGCGCTGCTCGCCAACCCGCATTGGGCGACGCACATCGAGGTGAAGCGCATGCCGTTCCCGCGGCCGCGGCACGAGATGATCGCGCTGATCGGCGAGGAGAACCAGTCGATGCCGGCTTTGGTGCTGGCCGACAGCTCCAAGCCGCCGGAAGGCGCCAAGCAGTTCGAGGGCGTGTATTACCTCGACGAGCCCAAGCCGATCACCCGCTACCTCGCCGCGACGTACGGCGGAGCAGGGCCGCACCCGTGAGTCTGAGCCGCCTTTGTGCTCCCCCGCGCGCGGGGGAGCTGCCGAGCGCGGCGAGGCTGAGGGGGGCGTCGGCAACTTCCCCCTCCGTCGCCTTCGGCGACACCTCCCCCGCAGGCGGGGGAGGATGCAAGTGACCCACGGCCCCGCGGAGTTCCAGGCCGCCCTCAATGTTTCACGCGAAACCATGGAACGCTTGGTTACCCACGAACGCTTGCTGGCGGAGTGGTCGGAGCGGATGAATCTAGTCGGGCCGAAAGAGCTTGATGCCTTTTGGTCGCGCCACGCCCTGGATAGCGCACAGCTGATCCAGCTCGCCCCTGAGGCGAAAAGCTGGGTCGATCTCGGTTCCGGCGCGGGGTTCCCGGGGCTGGTAGTGGCGGCGTTCCTGGCTGAGCGGCCGGGAACGTCAATGCACCTGGTTGAATCCACCGGGAAAAAGGCGGCCTTCCTGCGCGCGGTAGCTGAGGAAGCGGGCCTGCCGGTGACGGTCTTCAACCAGCGGATCGAGGCTTTTGGCGCCGGTCGCGGCCCATATGACGTGGTTACCGCCCGCGCCCTCGCGCCCTTGAACCGACTCATCCCCTATGCGAAGCCGATTCTCGATCGCGGCGCGATCGGGCTCTTCCCAAAAGGCGCGAACCTCGACGCCGAGCTGGCCGCCGCGACAGACGTCCTGAATGGTGGGGCGTACCGGGCAGACGTGCTGGAGAGCCTCAGCGATCCGCGCGGCCGCATTGTACGCGTTACAAGGGCCGCCTGATCCTGTCGCTCTGCAAAGGAGTGGGACATGCGCGCTTTGGCGATCGCCAACCAGAAGGGCGGCGTAGGCAAGACGACGACCGCGATCAATCTCGGCACAGCCCTGGCGGCGGCTGGGAAAGGCGTGCTGATCTTCGACACCGACCCGCAGGGCAACGCCTCTACGGGCCTCGACATTCATCCGCACGACCGCAGCGTCACCAGTTATGACGTGCTGGTCGGCCAACTGCCGCTGGCCAAGGCGATCCTGCCGACGAAGGTGCCGCAACTCTACATCACGCCTGGCGATGCGCGCCTTTCCGGCGTCGAAGGCGAGCTTATGGGCGAAGCGCAGCCGCAATTCTTTCTGCGTAATGCGATCGATCAATTCCGCGCCGAACAGTCGCTCGGCATCGACTACGTGCTGATCGACTGCCCGCCGTCGCTGAACGTGCTGACGGTGAATGCGCTGACGGCGGCGGACGGGATCCTGGTGCCGCTGCAGACGGAATACTTCGCGCTCGAAGGCCTCGCGCAGCTTTTGGCGACCATCAACGCGGTGAAGGTGAACCTCAATCCCGCGCTCGAGATCCAAGGCGTTGTGCTGACCATGTACGACAAGCGCACGTCGCTTTCTGAGCAAGTGGCGCAAGAGGTGAGGGCGCACTTTCCAGACAAAGTCTACGAGACGGTGATCCCGCGCAATGTGCGCATCAGCGAGGCGCCGAGCCACGGGCTGCCCGCGATCATCTACGATCAGAACGCCGCCGGCAGCAAAGCCTACATCAAGCTTGCGAAAGAGCTGATTGATCGCGAGCGTTTGTTGAACGCGGCGTGAGGAAGGGCCGGAAATTTTTACCCATGGGCAAGGATTGCCCAGCAAGTTGTTAAGCATACCGAATCGGGTCGGGTGTGCAGGAGACGGGACGATGAGCGAGTTTGCGAGACGGGGATTGGGACGCGGCCTCTCGGCTCTGCTCGGCGAACCGGTGCGCACCGAACCGCCGAAGCCGGCGAACAACAATCCGATCAATCCCCAAGCCGAAGCGCCGCGCGCGCCGATCGAGCCGCCGCGCAACGTGTTCGAACTGCCGATCACCAACGCGCAGCCGACCCCGGCGCCGTCGCCTGCTCCGGTTGCGCCACCGGTCGTGAACGAAGCGCCTGTCGCGCCGCCAGTGGTCGAAGCGCCCGCGCCTGCTCCTGTCGCGGCGCCTGCGCCGGCCCAAACGCAGGCGGCGGCCAGCGACGGCCCGCGTTCGATCCCGATCGACCTGGTGCAGCGCAATCCGCAACAGCCGCGCAAGCACTTCGACGAAGCGGACCTGAGCGAGCTCGCGTCCTCGATCCGCACGCACGGCGTGCTGCAGCCGATCCTGGTTCGCCCGATCGCGGACGGCCGCTTCGAGATCGTCGCCGGCGAACGCCGCTGGCGCGCCGCGCAGCGCGCGGGCCTGCATTCGATTCCGGCGGTGATCCGCGAGCTCAACGAAGTCGAAGTGCTCGAGATCGCGATCGTCGAGAACGTGCAGCGCACGGATCTCAACCCGATCGAAGAGGCCCAAGGCTTCCAGGCTTTGATCGATCGCTTCGGACGCACGCAGCAGGAAATCGCCGACGCGGTCGGCAAGTCGCGCCCGCATATCGCAAACATGCTGCGCCTTCTGGCGCTGCCGGACGATCTGCAGGAGATGGTGCGTGACGGGCGACTTTCGTCGGGCCATGCGCGCGCGATCCTCACCGCGCCCGATCCGCGCGGCCTGGCGCAGAAGGCGATCACCGAAGGGCTGAACGTCCGCGAAGTCGAACGCTTGGCCCAGATCGCCAAGGACGAAAAGCACGGTCCGCGCGTGACGCCCGGCGGGATCGAGACGAAGAGCGCCGACACGCGCGCGCTGGAGCAATCGCTCTCTAACGCGCTCGGGCTCGAGGTCACGATCACCGACAAGAACGGCGCCGGCGAAGTGAAGATCGCCTACAAGACGCTTGAACAGCTTGATGACGTGATCCGCAGGCTGCGCGGCGGGTTCTGATCTGATCCTCCTTCCATCGTGACGGCGCAGTGTAAGCGCGCGCGGAGAGGGGGAGGATAGATTTTCACGCTTGGCGCAAGCGCGCGCTTCGCGCTTACTGCCGGCGCATGAACAGCGTCTACGCTTCGCTCGGCACCACGGTGTTCGAGACCATGTCGCGCCTCGCGGCGGAGAAGGGTGCGGTCAATCTCGGCCAGGGCTTTCCCGAGGACGGCGGCCCGCGCGACATCCTCGAAGCGGCCGCGCGCGCGACGCTCGACGGGCCCAACCAATATCCGCCGATGCGCGGCCTGCCGGAGCTGCGCCAAGCCGTGGCTGCGCATTATCGTGCGCACCAGCAGATCGACCTCGATTGGCAGCGCGAGGTGACCATCACATCCGGCGCCACTGAAGCGATCGCCGCGGCGCTGCTGGCGTTCATCGAGCCGGGTGACGAAGTCGTGCTGTTCGAGCCGATGTACGATGCGTATCTGCCGATGGTGCTGAGGGCCGGCGGCGCGCCGCGGATCGTCCGGCTCCATCCGCCGCATTGGCGTTTGGAGCGTGGGGCGCTCGCGGCGGCGTTCAGCGAGCGCACGCGCGTCGTCGTCATCAACACGCCGCACAATCCGTGCGCCAGCGTAATGAGCGCGGACGAGTTGGCGCTGCTGGCCGAGCTTTGCCGTGAACACGGCGCCATCGTCATCAGCGACGAGGTGTGGGAGCACGTGACGTTCGACGGCGTGCGCCACGTCTCGATGCTCGAACACCTGCGCGAGCGGACGCTGAAAATCGGCTCCGCCGGCAAGATGTTTTCGCTGACCGGCTGGAAGGTCGGCTTCGCCTGCGGCGCGCCGGCTTTGACGGATCAGTTCGCCAAGGCGCATCAATTCCTCACCTTCACGACGCCGCCCAATCTGCAGCGCGCCGTCACCTATGCGCTGGGCAAGGACGCCTCCTACTTCGACGAGATGCGCGCCGCTTTTCAGCGCTCGCGCGACCGGCTTGTCTCCGCGCTGGAAGGCGAGGGCTATGTGCTGCTGCCGGCGAAGGGCGCCTATTTCGTCAGCATCGATCTTCCCGCCTCCGGCATCGGCATGAGCGATGTCGCCTTCGCGCAGCATGCGATCGAGCACGGCGTCGCCACCATTCCGCTCTCCGGCTTCTACCCCAATCCCGATCCGCCCAACCTGGTGCGCCTCTGCTTCGCCAAGCGCGACGACACGCTCGACCGCGGCGCAGCGGCGCTGATCAAGGCCAAGCGCTCAGCGTAGCACGCGGCTTGCGTCGACCACCTCCACGTCCGTCATCATGCGCAGGTACGCGTCGAACCATGGCTTGTGCGCGGAGCCGACAATGACGAGCACGCGCGCGCCGGGCTGTTGCGCCATCGCTTCGCGGATGTTGGCGACCTGGCGGAGATTGCGCACCTCCCAGTCGGCGACGCGGGTGCGGCCGATGGCGTTCGGCGTTTCGCGGTTGATCATGTTGAGCCACTGGCCGTTCGCGTCGGTGTGCCCGGTGCGCGGGGCGTTGAGCATGCGATAGGTGTCGAGCGCTTGGCTCGGCGTGCGCAGATTGCGCGCCGCTTCGCGCAGCGGGGTGAACGCGGGGTCGCGCATCAGTTCGGCCATCCAGGCTTGGCTCATCAGCGCTTCGAGATCGGCGATGCGCGCAGAGCCGATATCGTCGCTGCTGTGGTCATCGACCGGATAGAGCCGCTCCAAGCCGAGCCGCACGGCGAGGCGCGCGCCGATCATGTGGTTCTCGTTCTTGCGCGTGTCGTACTGCGCCATCTGCTCGACCATCAGCGCGCTGACGCCGTCCTCGGCAATGCGCTCGGCGGGATCGAGTCGCCACCATTGCACCAAGGCCGAGCTCGGATCGCCGGAAGCGACGAACAGCGCCGCCAGTCTGCGCCGCTGTGCGGCCGTAGGCTCGGCCGGCCAGTCGGCGAGCGTGCGGCGCACTTCGGCTTCGGCGTCTGGAAAGTCGCGCTGCAGGCCGTGGCGCACGCCGGCGGCCATAGTCATCGGGCGGCCGCCATAGCTCGTCGCGCTCTCAGGGTAGATGTCGCGATAGCGCCAGAGCGCGTCGATGCTTTCGCCGGAGAGGGCTTCGATGGCGATAATGTCGGGATCGAAGGCGGCGAGCCGGTCAAGCAGGGGCTCCAGCACGGCGGGATCGAAGTCGTCGGGCGCGCCGCTCAAGTGCGGGGTGCCGAGCACGAGCACTTGCGTCGGTTCGCCGACGACGCGGTCCTGGTAGGCGCGCGGATCGAAGGCGCGGGTTTGGGCGGCGGCGGGCGCGGCGATGGCGGAAAGAAATACGGCCGCGGCTAGAACGACTCTCATGCTGTCCCTCTCGAAAGCTTCCTGTCGTGGACGCGTTCCGGGCCGCGATTGGATGCAGAGGGATTGTACGGCCGCGCGGAGAGGGGGCGGATAGATTTTCATAAGCGAAGGCCGCGGAGGGGGAGCATCCTCCGCGGCCTTGCTTGTGCGCCGTCCCTGGGGGCGATCGTTCGCGGGGAGCTACGCGACGATTTGGGCGGCTTGGTTCATCACGCTCAGCGCAACGGGGGCGAACACGGCGCAGGCGGCGATCAGGGCGTAAAACTTGGTCATTGGAATGCTCTCGAAACTGGATTGGCGCTTAGGCGACGATCATCGCGGCTTGGTTCAGCGTGGCGTAGGCCATCGGCGCGAACATCAGGGCCGCGAACAGGATCGAATAAAACTTGGTCATCTCAGGTGCTCCTCTGGCCGAAGCGCCATCGCTTCGATGAGGAGAACCTAATGCGGCCCTCAGCTGGGCGATGTGACCGGAGTCACGGCCGGCGCGACGGCCTCGACCGGGTCCTTTTCGCCGCGCGACACCACTGTCGCCACCACCAGGTCGCCCGTGACGTTGAGCGTGGTGCGGCACATGTCGAGGAAGCGGTCGACGCCGAGCACGAGGCCGATGCCTTCGGGCGGCACGCCGACCATCACCAGGATCATGGCGATCACCGGCAGGGACCCGGCCGGCACGCCGGCGGTGCCGATGCCGCCCAAAATGCACACCAGCATGACGATGACCTGCTGAGTCAGCGTCAGGTCAATGCCGAAAAACTGCGCCAGGAACAGCACCGTCACGCCCTCGAACAAGGCGGTGCCGTTCTGGTTGGCGGTGGCGCCGACGGTCAGCACGAAGCGCGAGATCTTGCGCGGCAGCTTGAGCTCGGTTTCGGCGGCGCGCAGCGAGATCGGCAACGTCGCGTTTGAGGAGGCGGTCGAGAACGCGACCACCATCGGCTCGCGCACCTGGCCGAAAAACGCGAACGGATTCTTGCCGCCAAAGATCAGCAGCACCAGCGGATAGACGACGAACATGTGAATCGCCATCGCCGCCACGGCGACGCCGGTGAAGGCGGCGAGCCGCACCAATAAATCCCAGCCGAACAGCGCGGCCAGGTTGAACATCAGGCAGGCGATGGCGATGGGCGCCAGTTTGATGACGAGGTTGATGAGCTTCATCATCACCTCGAACAGGCCGTTGATGGTCTGCTGCAGCTGATCGGTCGCCGGCGAACGCGTCATGACGAGGCCGATGCCGAACAGCAGCGCGAACACCATCACAGGCAGCACGAGATTGTCGCTGGCGGCCGAGAACACGTTCGAGGGGACCAGCTCGAGGAAAAACTGGCCGAGATTCACCTGGTCCGGCGCATTCTCGACGATGCCGGCGGCGCCCTCGGCGCCTTGCGACAAGAGCTGCTGAGCCAGCGCGGGATCGACGCCGTCGCCGGGTCGCAACGCGTTGACCATGCCGAGACCGATCAACACGGCGATGGTGGAGACGACGATCGTCATCAGCAGCGTCTTCCAGCCGACACGGCCGAGCGCGCCCAAATCGCCCATCTCGGCGACGCCGATGACGAGCGCGCTGAACAGCAGCGGCAGCACCAGCATGAAGAGGAGGCGCAGGAAGATCTGACCGAGCGGGCCGGTGACGTTGGCCGTCAGCCACACCACCCAGTCCGTCTCCGGGCCGATGTTGAGATTGACATAGAGCCCGGCGCCGAGGCCGACGGCGAAGCCGAGCAGCATCAGCCAATGCAGCGGCACGCCGCCTTTCTTGGTCGTTTCCATGTCTCTCCCCGGCGCCTGTTCTTGTTGTGAGCAGCTTGGCTAGCGGCGCGGGCCCGGCCAATCAACCCGCGGCGCTATAGCTTTTCAGTCTACCCGACCGCGAAAACGGAAATCGCGCACGGCTTTTGTTCGCTCTCGCGTCACGCGAAAAGCGGAGGGCCGGAGACGCGGGGTCGCGCGTCAAAGAAAGTGCGCCGTTGGTTCGGCGCGTTATGACGCGAAAGCCCGCGTCTCCGCGATCGTTGGGGCGCCGGCGCCGTCGCCAGGGGTATTTCACCCTGGTAGGCGGCTCGGCCGGCGGCGCGCGGGTTGTCGTGTTCGACGACAGGCCCCTGTGCCTCTTCCCGCGTTTGGCGCGGGCTTCTGCGGCTTCGGCGCTACGGCGGTTGGAGCTGGCGAGTAGTTGCGCTCGCCACGCGCTCGCTTCGCTCGGATCCGCCGCCTTCCTCGCGCGCCGCGCGGACGCCCAGTCCGCGCTCGCGTTTCGAAGAAGCCTTGCCGCTTCACGCTCGATCGCACCGTCTTCGCGTCGGCTGAACAGGGTACCAACTGCCCTCCAGCGAAGACGATGGCGGCAGTATACGCCCGGTCCGGAGGGGCGGGGATAGATTGTAATGTTTGAAAAAGCGAAGGCCGCGGAGGGGGAGCATCCTCCGCGGCCTTGCTTGTGCGCCGCCCCTGGGGGGCGATCGTTCGCGGGGAGCTACGCGACGATTTGGGCGGCTTGGTTGAGGGTCGCCATCGCGAACGGCGCGAACACGGCGCAGGCGGCGATCAGGGCGTAAAACTTGGTCATGGGATTGCTCTTGAAACTGGGCTTTGGCGCTTAGGCGACGATCAGGGCGGCTTGGTTCAAGGTGGCGTAGGCGGCCGGGGCCATCAGCAGCGCCGCGAACAGGATCGAATAAAACTTGGTCATCTCAGGTGCTCCTCTGGCCGAAGCGCCATCGCTTCGATGAGGAGAACCTAGGCGCTGCCGGCGCAGGACGATGTGACGGTGGTCACGCTCTGCAGCGGCGCCACCATGTTCACAGTCCTGTCGTTGCCGGACACGCCTTGGGCAATTAACCTCAGCCGAAATATCGGGTGGGGAAGTCAAATGCCGACATTCAACGGCACGCCAAACGCGGATCCGATCTCCGGCACGAATTCTGCCGACACGATCAACGGCTTCGGCGGCGACGACACGCTAGGCGGCTTTGGCGGCGACGATACGATCAATGCCGGCGACGGCGCAGATACGGTCATCGGCGGCTTTGGCAACGATACGATCCTTGGCGACGCCGGCGACGATCTGCTGCTCGGCGAAGGCGGCAACGACTTCATCCGCGGCGGCGAAGGCTCGGACATCCTTGCCGACAACGACCTGTTCGTCTCCGGCGGCATCGCCAGCCCGATCCCGGATACCAACAGCGACGATCTCCGTGGCGAAGGCGGCGACGATTTCCTGAGCGGCGGCGCGTTCGACAATTTCGATGGCGGGACCGGCAACGACCTCGCGCTGATCGATCTGAGCGGCTTGGGCGCCAACGCGGCGGTCGATCTGCGCCCGCTCAGCACCGGCGGCGTCGGCCAGCTCTCCACCTTCAACACGATCCGCAATGTCGAAGGCGGCATCAGCATCACCTTCGCCAGCTGGACCAACACGGCCTATGGCTCGGACTTCCTCGAGGAGTTCTATGGCGGCAACGGCAGCGACACGTTCTATGGCGGCGGCGGCGACGACTTGCTGAGCGGCGGCGGCGGCAGCGACGTGCTCCGCGGCGAGGCGGGCTTCGATACGCTGGTCGGCGGCGAGGGCGGCGATTCCTATTACATCGATGTCGACGACACGATCAGCGAGACCGGCGCGAGCGGCAGCGATCACATCTTCGTCGGTTACGACTACGCGCTTTCGGCGGTGTTCGAGAATTTGACGCTGCTGGGCGCCGCGCGCTTCGGCACCGGCAACGCGCTGGCGAACTCCATTTACGGCAACGATCAAGACAACGGCCTGATGGGCCTCGGCGGCAACGACAATCTGTTCGGCTATGCCGGCGTCGATACGATCGAAGGCGGCGACGGAAACGACACGCTCGATGGCGGCGCCGGCGGCGATGTGATGACCGGCGGCATCGGCAACGACACGTTCGTCGCCGGCGACGGGGCCGACACGATCGACGGCGGCGGCGGCGCGGACACGTTGGACTATTCGGCGTCCGGGCAGGGCGTCACGCTGAACCTCGCGACGAGCGCCGCTTCGCACAACGGCGTGAGCGACCTCATCACGGCGATCGAAAACGTGACCACGGGCGCCGCCGCCGATCATCTGACCGGAGACGCCAACGCCAACGCCTTCACCGCGGGCGACGCTGACGATTGGCTCGACGGTGCAGGCGGCGACGACACGCTGCGCGGCGACGCCGGCCACGACGATATCCATGGGGGTGTCGGCAACGATTCGCTTTTCGGCGGCGCCGGTGACGATCAGCTCTACGGCGGCGATGGCGCCGACACGATCAGCGCGGCCGACGGCGCCGATCACGTCGAGGGCGGCGCGGGCGACGACATATTGTCCGGCTTCCAGGTCGTGACGCCGGCCAACCAGCACTTCGACGGCGGCGCAGGACTCGATCGGCTCTCCTTCGGCGCGACTGCGTTGGTGATCAACATGCCGGCCGGCACGGTGACGTTCACCAACGGCGCGGTCGCCACGTTCGTGGGCGTCGAGACGATCGAGGGCAGCTTCTACGACGATGTCTATTACGGCGACGATTCAGGCGCCGTGTTCGATGCGCAGACGGGCGACAACACGATCTATGGCGGCGCCGGGGCGGACACGTTCGACGCGGAGTACGGCAACGACGAGATCCATGGCGGCGGCGGCGACGACGTCATCAATGCAGGCTCGGGACTCAATGTCGTTCACGGCGACGGCGGCAACGACACAATGGTCGGGGGTCACGACGTCGATCAAATCTACGGTGACGACGGCGACGATCATATGGAAGGCTATTACGGCGACGACACCCTCGATGGCGGCGCCGGCAACGACGTGGTGGACGGCGAGGATGGCAACGACACGCTCCACGGCGGCGCAGGCGACGATGTGCTGATCGGCTATTTCGGCAACGACACCGCGCACGGCGGCGACGGCAATGACAGCTTCGAGGGTCACTGGGGCAACGACACGTTTTATGGCGGCGCCGGGGACGATTTCTTCAATGGGAGCTTGGACGTCGGCTTCTTCGACGGCGGCGAAGGGTACGATTCCGCCCAGTTCGCATGGACGGCGGCAACCGCGACCTGGCATCGGAATCCTGACGGCAGTTGGACGTTCACGTATTCGGATGAAACGGACACGTACGTGAACGTCGAGCACGTCACGTTTGTCGGCGGGGGCGACGTCTATCTGCGCGCGCCGAACCGGACGCTCACCGGCGACGGCACGTCGGACATGCTGTTTCTGCGCAATGACGGCTTCCTGGCGAGCTGGAGCGTCAACGGCACAGCCATCACATCGGTGCAAGGGCTCGCGACGCTGACGCCGGGGTGGACCGTGCTTGGCACGGCGGACTTCAACGGCGACTGGCGCGACGACCTCCTGCTGCAGGATGCCAACGGACGCGTGTTCAACTGGCAAATGAACGGCGCCGCGATCGAGGCCGAAGCCGACGTCCTGACGCTTAGCTCCGAATGGAGCTATCTCGCCGCCGGCGACTTCAACGGCGACTGGAAGGACGATCTCATTTGGCGCCATGCCGACGGCACCGTTGTCATGTGGCAGATGGATGGCGCGGCGATCGTCAACGGGGGCGCGCTGACGGCGCTCGGCCCGGAATGGACGCTCGACGGCGTCGGCGATTTCAATCGTGACGGCCGCGAAGATCTGTTGTGGCGGCGCGACGACGGGCTCTCTTTCATCTGGAACATGGACGGCATGAGCATCGCCGGCGCGGCGCCGACGTCTGCGTTCGCTGGAACTGAATGGAGCCTGGGCGCGGTCGCCGACATCAATGGCGACGGCTATTCCGACCTGATCTGGCAGCGCGACGACGGCTTGATCGTCAGCTGGCAGATGGAGAACGGCGTGCTGACGAGCGCGGGCGTGCTGGCCAGCATCGACCCCGCCGAATGGACTCTGCAGACCGTAGGCGATTTCAACGGCGATGGCCGCGATGACGTCGCCTGGCAGAACAACGACACCGGCACCGTGTTCGTCTGGCTGTTGAACGGCAATGCGATCCAATCCGCCGGCGCGCTGGCGACGCTCGGCGACGAGTGGGGCTGGATCTAAGGCCGCGGCCTAATTGCTAACCCACCAGCTTCGCAACGCCGCGATAGGCGTCGGCGGCGATCAGCTCTTGCGGGGCGCCGGCGGTCTTGGAGCGGAGTTCGGCGGCCCAGAGGATGTCGAAAGCGGCGTTGAGTTTCTTGCCGCTCCAGAGCCGGACTTGCGCGGCGACGGCGTCGCGCTCTTTCCAAAACACGGGCGGGCGGAGTTTGCCGACGGCGTCGGTCGCGCTCATGCCGCCATCCATCAAGAGGCGCGCCTCGCGCAATTGATGCATGCGCCTGAGCAGCGCACGCAACGCTGAGACGCCGGAGAGCGCGTCGATGCGGGCGAGCGCTTCCACCGCTTGCGCCGCGCGGCCTTGCGCGGCGGCGAGGCTGGCGGCGTCGAGCGCGCTTTCGCCTTCGTCCGTCATCAGCGCTTCGAGATCGGCCGTGCTGATGGGGCGGCCGAGGCCGTGGGCGTAGAGCGCCAGCTTCTCGATTTCTTTCGTCGCGAGGCCGCGATCGACGGGCAGGGCGCTTAGAAACGTCTCCTCCGCATCGCGTTCGAACGTGATGCTCATTTCCTTCGCCAGCGTGCGCGCGTGCTGGGCGCGCTCGGCGTCGGTCTCTTCGTAGAAGGCGATAACGGCGGCGTTCTTGGCGGCGGTGAACTTCTTCACCAGCTCGGCCGTCGAGCCGAGATCGCCGGCTTCGACGATGAGATAGCCGAGCGGCTCGTCACGCTCGTAGCCTTCGAGCGCATCGACGATGGCCGCGTCCGCGCCTTTGCCGGCGAGGCGCGCCCACACCACGGTCGGCCCGCCCAGCAGCGACTGCGCCGAGAGCGCATCGACGAGCCGCGCGGCGTCTTTCTTGATGTCGTCGTCGCCGAGTTTGGTGATTGCGTAGGGATCGTCGCTCTTGCCGACAGCCCAGGCGGCGAGCTTTTGCGCCGCTTCGTGGCTGAAACTTTCGTTGGGACCGTAGAGCAGGACAGCGCGGACGGTTTTGTCCGGCTTGTCGAGGAAGCGCCGGATCGAGGCGCCCTGGATTTTCACCGCGCCGCGCCGGCCTCGCGCGCCTGCGCCATACGCAGCGCAAGCTCGGCGCGGAAGCGTTGCGCCATGGTCTCGGCCGCGCGCTCGCGCGCATCGTCCTGCGCGGCGATCTCGCCGAAGGCGGCGGTGGGGATGTCGTAATTGACAACGGTGACGACCGAGCCGCGCATCACTTGCGCGCCGGGCTGCGGCGGCGTCAGCACGTAATTGGCGATCAGGCGAAGCTCGGCGCGCGTGGCGGACTCGTCGCGGCGGATGCCGAGCGGGGTGACTTGTTCGAGCAGCGTGATCTCGAGCTGTGACGGTGGGGCATCGCCGTTCTCGACCGAAAGGATGCGGCTGAGCTCGGTGCGCAGCACGTGGCCGGCTTTGCCTTCGATCTCCTCGATCGAGACAGGGCCGATGGCGGGGCCGCCGCCGGCGGGCGCGTACATGGGCTGGAAGCCGCAGGCGGCCAGAAGCAGTGTCAGACTGGCGATGAGCACACGCATACAAGGCACTCCGGAGCGATCACCTTAGCTCGTCATTCCGGACGCGCGTAAGCGCGATCCGGAACCCAGGGGATCGTAGGGCGCCTCAATTGCCCCTGGGTTCCGGGTTCTCGGCTGCGCCGAGCCCCGGAATGACGATGAAAACTCGATCCGCCCAAATCTCAATTGGCAACGATATTCACGATCCTGTCGGGAACGACAATGACCTTGCGGATGGTGACGCCCTCCAGGAAGGGCTTAACCGCAGCGTGTTGCAGCGCGAGCGCCCGGACATCGGCCTCGGCCGCGCCCTTGGGCGCCTCGATCTCGGCGCGTTTCTTACCGTTCACCTGGATCGGCAGCGTCACCGTGGTGCGCGCCGCCAGGGCCGGGTCGGCGACCGGCCAGGGCTCGACGGCGACGAAGCCGACCAGGCCCAGCTTCTCCCAGCACTCCTCCGCCAGGTGCGGCATGAACGGAGAGATCAGCTGGATCAGGATGCGCAGCGCTTCGCCGCGAGCGAAGATCGAGCCGCCATCGTCAGCCTTCAGCTTGGCGATGGCGTTGACCAGCTCGTAGCAGCGCGCGACGGCGACGTTGAAGCGGAAGTGCTCGATGTCGTCGGTGACGGCCTGGATGGTGCGGTGCGCCAGCTGACGCAGGGCGTGCGCTTCGGGGTTCGTGGCGGGCGCCGCGTCTTTTTCCTTGGGCGCGGGGTGGCCGTGATTGTCCACCAGCGTCCACACGCGCTGCACGAAGCCCCAGGCGCCTTTGACGCCGGAGGCGGTCCATTCCACATCGCGCTCCGGCGGTGAATCGGAGAGCACGAACCAGCGGGCGACATCGGCGCCGAAATCCTGCACGAACGCGTCGAGATCGACGACGTTCTTTTTGGACTTCGACATCTTCTCGATGGCGCCGATTTCGACGGCTTGGCCGGTGGCGAGATCGATACGCTTGCCGTCTTTTACGTCCGTCTCTTCCGGCAACAGCCAAGCGCCGCTCTGAGACTTGTACGTCTCATGCACCACCATGCCTTGCGTGAAGAGGCTGGCGAAGGGTTCGCCGTTGGCGGGGCCGTCGAGATAGCCGCAGTCGCGCATCGCGCGGGTGAAGAAGCGCGCATACAAAAGGTGCAGCACCGCGTGCTCCACGCCGCCGACATACTGATCGACCGGCAGCCAATAACTGGCGAGTTTCCTGTCGAACGGCGCGTCCGGATTGTTCGGATCGGTGAAGCGGGCGAAGTACCAGCTCGAATCCACGAACGTGTCGAGCGTATCGGTCTCGCGCTGCGCCTCGCCGCCGCAGGAGGGGCACTTCACATGCTTCCAAGTCGGATGGCGGTCGAGCGGATTGCCGGGCCTGTCCTTGTCGAACGTCACGTCCTCGGGCAGCGCGATCGGCAAACTCTCGGCCGGCGCCGGCACGACGCCGCATTTGGCGCAGTGGATCGCCGGGATCGGGCAACCCCAATAACGCTGGCGCGAGACGCCCCAGTCGCGCAGACGCCATTGCGTCGTCGCCTCGCCCTTGCCGAGCTTCACCAGTTCGTCGATCGCGCGCGCGATCGCGTCGCGCGTGGAAAGGCCGTCGAGGAAGCGCGAATTGTAGATCACGCCGTCGCCGGTGAAGGCTTCGGTTGTGATCGTATGCGTCGCGGCATCGGCGCCGGGCGGCAGCACCACCGGCTTGAACGGCAGCTTGTATTTGTTGGCGAAGTCCAAATCGCGCTGATCGCCGGCGGGCGAGCCGAAGATTGCGCCCGTGCCGTAGGTCGAGAGCACGAAATTCGCGCCCCACACCGGCAAAATCCAATCCGGATCGAACGGGTGGCGCACGCGCACGCCGAGATCGACGCCGAATTTCGGCGCTTTCTCGATGTCGGCCTCCGACGTGCCGAGATGGGCGCATTCCTCGATGAATTTCGCCACCGCCGGATTGTGCTTGGCGATCGCTTTCGTCAGCGGATGATCGGGCGCGAGCGCGAGGAAGCTCGCGCCGAACAATGTGTCCGGGCGCGTGGTGTAGATTTCGATCGGGTCGCGCGCATGATTGGGCTCGCTCTTTCCTCCCCCGTTTACGGGGGAGGTGTCGCCGAAGGCGACGGAGGGGGCAGTTGCACGCGCCCCCTCCGGCTCGCTGGCGCTCGCCACCTCCCCCGCAAGCGGGGGAGGAAATGCGGCGATGTCCCACCAAATCTTGGCGCCCTGGCTTTTGCCGATCCAATTCGACTGCATCAGCCGCACTTTGTCCGGCCATTTGTCGAGGCCGCCGATCGCTTGCAGCAAATCTTCAGCGTAGGCGGTGACGCGGAACATCCATTGTTCGAGTTCGCGCGTCTCTACCGGCGCGCCGGAGCGCCAGCCCTTGCCGTCGACCACCTGCTCGTTGGCGAGCACGGTCATGTCGACCGGGTCCCAGTTCACTTTCTGCTTCTTGCGATAGACGAGCCCCTTTTTCCAAAAGGCCAGGAACATCGCTTGCTGGTGTTTGTAATAGGCCGGATCGCAGGTCGCGAGTTCGCGCGACCAGTCGATGGCGAGGCCGAGCAGCTTCAGCTGCTCGCGCATCGCGGCGATGTTGTCGTAGGTCCAGCCCTTAGGATGGATGCCGCGCTCCATCGCGGCGTTTTCCGCCGGCAGGCCGAACGCGTCCCAGCCCATCGGGTGCAGCACATTGTAGCCGTTCGCGCGCCGGAAGCGCGCGATCACGTCACCCATGGTGTAGTTGCGCGAATGGCCGACATGGATGCGCCCCGACGGATAGGGGAACATCTCCAGGACGTAGGCCTTCTTCTTGCCCTTGGCTTGCTCTGGCGAGAGCGCGCGGTCGATGCCGGCGTCGGCCCAGCGGGCGCGCCACTTCGGCTCGACTTCGCGATGATTGTACCTTGACGACATGGCTGCTCACGCCCCTTCCGGAGCGCTGTTAAGACGAAAAACGAACGCTCTTGTCTAGCGGACGTTGCTAAGTCGCAGCTGGCGCGCGCGCGTCAGGATCGCGTTCTCGATCTGAATCTCGGTGTCGGGATCCACCGCCGCGTCGACCCATTGGCCGTTCGCCTGCGTCTGCTTGAAGATCGAGACGTTGAGCGCGTCGGCCCTGAGGCGCGTGTCGAGGATGTAGACGGTCGCCTTGAAGCGCTCGTTCGGCGTGGTCGGGTCCGAGTACCAATCGGTGATGATGACGCCGCCGAACGGATCGGCCGACTCGAGCGGCATGAAGTTCAGCGTGTCCAGCGAAGCGCGCCACAGGAACGAGTTGACGCCGATGCCGGCTTCCTGGTCGTCGCCGCCGCCGCCGCCGAACAGGGAAATGCCGCCGCGATCACGGTCGGCGTCGGCGCGCGATTGCCCGGCCGGGCTGTCGTCGCCGCGGAACATCGAGCACGCCGAAAGCGCTACGGCCGCCACCATGAAGAGAGCGCCCTTCAAGAGCGTCCGCCCAGCCTGCGTCATCAGATATTCCCTCCAGGTGATCGTTACCGCCGCCTTCATCCCCGGGCGGGGCAGCCCATATATCATGCGCCCGGATGAGAACCAGTGGTCCACTGCGAAGCTGGCTATGTTGTGGCTGCGAGTTCTCCAGATTCACTAATCGGGGAAATCGCGAGCAGATCGGGAACAAAGGCCGCCGCCAAGATTTTGACGAAATATTCGCTGGGACGTGTGACCTTAAATTCACAGCACCGCCCAAGCGATTCGGTTATAGTGGGCAGCTAGGGCCTAGAGCTGAGGGGAAGAGTCGGGTGTTTCGGCCAGCTACATTCGTGATCGCGGGAGCCGCCGTTCTGGCGACGGCCGGCGTCGCGCATGCGCAGCAGGCCCCGGCCGCCTCGGTCAGCCCGGTGGAAACCACGGCCACGCGCGCGGCGGTTCCCTGGTACCAGCGGTTCACCACCTCGAACGGCGTGACCGAGTCGATCACCGGCGAGAACGAGAACGACCGCATCCTGGCGCCGGCCTGGACGCTCAACCAGCGTTGGGGCGTCACGGTTGACCTGAGGGAAGCCCAGCGCATCGAACGGTCGCCGGAAGGCAGCCGCGGCGATCAGGCTTCGCTCGGCGCTTATTACCAGTTCACGCCGAACATGCGCGTGGGCGGCGAAGTCAGCGTCGAAACTGAAGAGCGCCCGATCGCCATCGCCCCGGTCGACCCGCGCGACGAGCCGCGCGCCGATGTCCGCATCGAGTCCGCGTTCCGCTTCTAAGCCGCGAACGCGTCCACAGCCGCCAGCCCCGCGAAGCCGCGTCCGCCGAGGCGCCGCGCCGTGTCCGCGTTCACCCCGCCCAGAGCGATCACCGGCGTTCGCGCCGCGCGCGCCAGCTGGCTGGCGCGGAAGAGGCCGAGCGGCGGCCGGCCAGACGCACTGCGGGTGGGAAAAATGGGCGCGAGCACGCACGCGTCGGCGCCCGCTGCTTCGGCCCGGGCGAGGCCTTCGGCGCCGTGGGCGCTCACCGTCATGAGCCGGCCTACGCGCGCGGCCGTCAGCCTTTCCGGCCAATGCACGCCGTCGGCGCCCACGCGCTGCGCCAGCTCCGGATCGGCGGCGATCAGTAGAAGGAGCCCGCGGGCGCGCGCGATCGAAGCCAGTTTCCCCGCGGTTTGCGCACGTTCCGCCGCGCCGAAGTGGCGATAGACGATCGCCGTCGCGCGCGGCAGGCGGCGGGCGATGGCGCAGGGGTCGGGCGTGCGCTTGGGGTCGGTGAAGAAAAACAGCGCCGGAATGGCCGGCCCGCCCGCATCGCGGTTGAGGCGCTGCGCTTGCGCGGCTAGTGCGTGAACCGAGCTCATGGACATCGCCTCCGAAATCGCCGCCGCGCGCGCTTCGCTCCTTGCCCGCATCGCCGCCGCCGCCCACGCCGCCGGCCGCGCGCCCGATGCAGTTGCGCTGGTCGCGGTGTCAAAGCAACAGCCGG